>JAABUQ010000432.1_pt1 | contig 96484 bp, 110 predicted proteins | sample 5560001 | NCBI WGS metagenome assembly JAABUQ01 (sample SAMN10711888, study PRJNA513371) | rock metagenome | isolation source: Antarctica rocks | place: Antarctica: Victoria Land, Finger Mt nord | collected 2015-12-18
GTGGAAGGGGAGCTTTTTGGGGATTGGGATAAGTGGGGTGAGGGATGCGGGAGGGAGGGGGAAATATTAGATCTTGTTGATTAGGGAGGCGGGATCGTTGATTTGGAGGATGTGAGAACGGATTCTTCTTTGGAATCGTTGAGGCGTTGTGAATAGATGTGGATTTTCATGGAACAATGCACGCTATGCTAATTTCCAAGAACGACGTCGTAAAGCCATCAAATCATCCTCCCCAAAATCCCAAAATGAAGGATGCTATCCAGCCACCCGCAAGCAGTGACCCTCATATCACCATCCCTCCCCACGAGCCTAGCTTCGTCGCTCCGCCCTGAAACCCCACCACGCCCGGCGTCATACTCGTTCCAGGCCCCGTCGCAGTGGTGCTGGTCCCCGTGCTCGCTCCATTCCCAGCCGCAGTGGTGCTCGGCCCGAAGCCAGCAAGGATAACGCCACCGAGGCCCTCGCTCGTAGTGCTGCGAATCGGTATCGTGGAGCCAGCGACAATGAGGCCTGACGGGCCGAGTGACACGGGTGTTCCGTGGATGGTGATTGCGTTGCCGCCTTCGCTCAGCGTCGTACCGCCTACTTCGATGGCCATGGGTCGGATGGTGAAAGGTTTCGGAGCCTATGACCGTGGTACTTGCTGGTAAGGGGATGGCGTAGGTGGATGAGGCGATAATGAGGCCAGAGCTGCCGAGGGAGATGGGTGTTCCGTGGATGGTGATTGCGGAGCCGCCTGAGGTGAGAGTGGTCCCAGCTACTTCGATGGCTGTGGGGTGAATGGTGAATGTTTCCGAGCCTATGACCGTGGTTCTTGATGGTAAGGTACCTGAGGGGATGGCGTAGGTAGAAGAAGCGATAACGAGACCGGAGCTGCCGAGGGAGATAGCTGTGCCGGATATAGTGATCGCGGAGCCGCCTGCGGTGAGGGTGGTCCCTGTGATGGAGATTCCAGTGGGACTTGCGGTTAGGGTTTGGCCGCCGAGTGTGAAGACGTTGGTCGGTCCAGTGCCTGGGAAGGATGCGGGGCCGGCTGATGAAGGATGTGATGTGGGAATAGGGACAATGGAGGTGCCGATTACGAGCCCGCTGGAACCGTAGGAGACAGTCGTGCCGGAGATTACAGCTATGCTTCCTGGTTGGATTGTTGTGCCCGCGACAGCGATGCCAGAGGGAGATGAGGTAAAGGTATGGCCTGCGGCGGTGAAGGTCATGGCACTGGATACGCTTTCGGAGCTTGATCCCGAGCTTGGAGCTGCAAAAATGGCGACGGTAGAGCTACTACCGATGACGAGGCCTGAGGAGCCGACGAAGACTTCTGTGTTATCAATGGTCACGTGCGGTCCATTTTGGGAGAGGGTGGTGCCCGCGTAGTATACTTCTGAGGCGCCAGGTGATGCGTTTATAGTATGGCTGCCAACTATGGCAATGGGAGCAGGGAGAGTAGCTGCTGCAGGCGCTGGTGTGGGGGTGGGAAGAGGATGCGAGTCTCCATTGATAGCAATGCTAGATGCGCCAGGGTGGACGGATATGAGAGCTCTGCCGGTTGACGAAAGAGGGTCTTCAGCGGAGATGGTGTTTCCGGCAACAACAGCGGCTGTACTACCGCGAAGTGTGCCGGATGCAGTAGTCTGATCGCTAGCAGTAACGACGAAAGGGACAGTTTTGGGCGGAGGGTATGAGCCAGAGAAACCGCCGTCAGAGGCAGAGCCAGATGAACCAGATAAGTCGGAGCTTCCTGTCCCTCCACGTCCTTGAATTCCTGAGCCGTTGTCGCCGCCTGAAGATCCACTACCACCTTGAGAGCTGTGGCCTCCAATGCCAGTAGCTCCTGATCCACTGCCTTGCAATCCAGTGTCACCACCTGACCGAGTAGGGCTTGTGTTGTCAGAATTCCCGGAGGATTCGTCAGCGCCTTGCGAAGCTTGCGATACCGAGTTGCCCGAGTTCCCCGAGGAGCCACTGCCACCGTGGGAGCCTAAGCTTTCGGACCCACCACTTCCAGATCCACCTGGATCTCCCCCTGAGCCACTACCGCTCTGGCTAGCCTTGGGTTGAGTAGTAGGCACAGGTGCGGGTGTGGAGACTGCATGGACTGTAGGCTTCGGAATAGGCGGTGGAGGCTGGGAGCCTGAGCTTTCGGACCCACCACTTCCAGATCCACCTGGATCTCCCCCTGAGCCACTACCGCTCTGGCCAGCCTTGGGTTGAGCAGTAGGCACAGGTGCGGGTGTGGAGACTGCATTGACTGTAGGCTTCGGAATAGGCGGTGAAGGTTGAGGTACAGGTTTGGGCGGAGGAGACGAACTGGCCGCAGCAGTATGCACAGTGGTGCTGATAGTCGCCGTCAAGGCGGCAACTGGAAGCTTCGCAGCAGGAGGGCCAGCAGCTGTAGGATTTCGTACAAGAATTAGAATGTTCAATCCTGCCAACCCCCTTAACTCTATACCGAACACTTACCAACATCCCAAAAAGCGCAGTCTTCCCAATTTGGGAAGGGAGATTTGAAAGCTTTATTTCCGGCGAGCCAGGCTTTGAATTTACCGCCGTCCCAAGGTTCGAGCGAACCTGTATCACCTGCCCCGCCAGCATTGCTCTCGTTGATCGCGGAAGAAGGGAGCGGTTGATAGTAGGTTCGATCCAGGCTGTATGTGGTAAAGCCTACACTGTCGTAGGGCGGACCGAGGGGGAACCAAGTATTCATCAAGCAACGACAATTATGCGTGGGATGCTCGGATGCCGCCGCGCCCATATTAGGGGGACAGTCTGGGTTGGGAAGCATATATCGATAATTGATTGCATTAACTTCGGCATAGGGTTGTCCGTAGGGGAAAGAAGTTGTGCCGACGCTGCCGTTAGTGCCGCGAACAAGCGTAGGTTTATGACTGAAGTATGCCTCTCGATTTTGCATGGTCATCATCAGTGATTCAATGTAGGGAACGGTGGTGTTGAGAGACCGAATATCGCCAAGTACGGTCCTTGTATTGGTCAAGGCGGTCGCATTGGATCCGTTGAACGACGTAATTGTGACATACTCGGTGTCGAGTGTGACACCCCATGTTTGGGAAAACCAGAAAATCTGCTCCAAGCCGCCTTGATCCACCGCGATAACGCAAGACGAACAGCTGATATTGATTGAGGGAGAAGGCGAAGTCTGACTTGGCGAAGAGGTGATGGTGCCGGAAGAGAACGACGTAGTGTTTGCAAACGGTTTAATCGACGGGGAAGCGACTGAGAAATCAAGGTTAGGTATTGATCCGAAAGGCATCTGCTTCGTCGCTCACCTGACTGGGCTGCTGAGGCTGCGAGGACGACGAAAGCGAAGAAGAATAGGACAGAGAGGGATTGTGCCATTCTGTTTACCCCGTGGCGATGATTGGAGAAAGGCGGCAGAGAGAGAGTAAAGAAGGGAGGAAGCGAAGGAGGAGGAGAGCGAAGAGGAGAGAAAAATGGACGGAGAGAGACAGCCGAGAGCCAAAAAGATTGAGCGAAAAAGGCTACAACTGATATTCTACACTGTTGATGAATGACATGGATCAAGAAGTACTTTTACTTACCACCTCCATCAATCCGCCGAGTGCAACTACCTGTGGGGAGGTGCTTGTAGGAGAAAGAGCTCTGCATCCGCACGAAGTTATCCTCAAAGCATTACAGTCGACCCTGGTTATAAGGAGTCAGTATTCCAAGACCAATGACTACGTATAACCCGGAACTGCTTATAACGGAAGTCTTGCGGTAAGATCCCAACTTAGGATTAGATAAGGTCACGTGCACGCGTAATCGTAGTGAGATTCGACCTATTTACAGAGGTAAAATCAGGATTTTCTCACTTTTCTTATAAGGAGTCCCACCAACATCAGCGGAGAATCTATCGCCTCTCCCTATGGACTGAAAGTCCGATAAACACCGCAAAATCGTCGAATTCCGAGCCATTTGGAGGCGTTTAACCCGGAACTACGTTTAAAGCGACTCCTTATAACCAGGGTCGACTGTAGTGCTCTTTAGCTCACCCTCCGCCTGGCGGAAACGACCAATCATGCCCATGCTTGTAATCCGAGAGCCGTCGACCGATGCAGTGAAGATGCATATGGGGATGAAGGATCTAGAAGGATTCAGAAGGAAGGACGCTACACGAATTACATGAAGTGCTCGGCCTCGACATCCTCCGACTCTTCTGTGCATGTACTTATGCAGTATACTTGGGTGGGGAGCACGCCAAGATCGGGCGACGGGCTCTATTAAAGCTCTGTTACCTTGTCTCCCATGAAATAAAACCGGGTCAGAAATAAAGCAGAAGGGCAACACTTCTTCTGCCGAACAGCTACGGGATCAGAAACAGACTCAAAAGAAGGCAAACACCACCCGCCCTCAAAATCCTTTTGCACCCCCACCAGATGGACTAATTAATCATAATTCCGTTGTAGAGGTAAGGGAAGCCTCTCGAGCGGGCACTCCACAATCCTCGGTTGTCCAACGGGCTATGCAAATACCTGTCTCTGACAACATCAGAGTTTGAAATTCCGAGGTAAACGCCATCGAATCTGCAATATCGGTTTTTACGCTCTCAGTCGCTCTCTTTTACCAAGAGTTTTCTTGACGATGGTAGATAGATTAATGCCAAGCCTGTTAGCGCTGTCACAACGCTTCCAAATCCTTGGTTTTTTTTTACAACCCCCCCTTGACTTCTCTCAAAATCACTCCAGGATTTTATCAATTTTCGCGATCCTTGATGCTCTTAGCTAAGAATTCTTACATGTATGTAGCAATTACGATCATAAAACTGACCTGAGTGGTTTTGAGAAAACTCGAGGGGGAAAATCTAAAATAGAACCATGGATTGCAAGCGTTGTGACAGCGCTAATGCCGCATCGCCCGGATCTCCGCAACTTCGACCTCTCCATCTACTTTACGCGATTGGAAGCATTTCAGAGCAACAAGCCTCAAGATGGCATCGAAAGTGTCAACAATCCTGCGCTTCCTACTTCCCAAGACGAGCTGGAAAGCCGCTGCACCAAGGGTCTCACCCTTCGCGCAGCATCACCTCCCTCGTACGCAATCATTCTCCACCCCACCTGCCCTCTTACTCTCTTCGCCAGCCCAAAGCTTCCGTCACTCCTCACCCCTCCCGGCTCGCCATGCCTTCTATGCACCGCTCATCGACAACCGCTTCTCCGCCTTCCGCGCCTTCTCTACCACCCCTTCCCGCCCCCGCGACCACCACTTCGACACCCTCAAATTCGTGCAACGCCTCCGAGATGAAGGGTTCTCCGAAGCCCAATCGCGCGCCATGATGACCATCCTCAGCGACGTGATCGAAGAATCCATCCAAAACCTAACCCGCACCATGGTTCTCCGCGAAGACGCCGACCGCAGCACCTACACGCAGAAGGTCGATTTTACAAAACTCCGCTCGGAGCTGCTAGCCCAGGATAAAAGCGAGACAAGTCAGACGTTGGCCGGGTATGAGAGGTTGAACAATGATATCCAGAAGTTGTCGAGTAGGGTCAGGGATGAGGTGGGCAGGGCCCAGGCGAGTGTTAAACTGGATCTGAACCTCGAGAAGGGGAGGGTGAGGGAGGAGGCGAAGGGGCAAGAATTGAAAATCAAGGAGACGGAGACGAGGATCGAGGAGGTGGCGGCGGGGTTGAGAGAGAGGGTGGAGGGGGTCAAGTTCAGCACGTTGCAGTGGTTGATGTGAGTGCTTGCTGTTACGATGTTTGAGATCTCGATCTCAGGCGATCGACGGCTAATTTCGGTTTATAGGGGTGTTTGTACGGGCACGGCGGCGTTGATACTGGGTGCCTGGCGGCTGTTGATGTGATTCTACGGCCCGTTGATTCAAGCCACTATCAAATGAAGAGGGAGAACTGGGTCACGACGAAGTACCTTACGATGGTACGTATAACATCAAGTACCGATTTGATCATCATGGAAATATCTCATTGACGAGGCAGTATTAGATCTGCCAAGGCAAGGCGCAAAGGATTCGGCACTGTGTCGCCAAGACTTGTTTCAGCCCTTTGGGCACCCATCCATCTGCGAAGCATGCGGCTGGTAAAAGCAAGGACCGATAAACGCTAGCATTTGCTGAAGATCTCTCTATCTCGTTTCACCCCCTGCACCTTCTAGTCTCATATATTCCCGAACCCCACGCATCAACTGCTTGTCCGCTTCTCCCATCAAACCCAACTCTCTTCAACTCTGTCTACCTCCCCTCCCCCAACGCAAAAACGCACCTCCCCCCACCCTTTCCTCCCTCGTCCTCCTAGTCTCCCTCCCTCCCTCCATCTCCACCTCCGCCACCAGTCTCTCCCCCCTCAATCCCCCTTCCCCGCCCTCAACCGTCGCAAACCCCAAGCCCAACCCCGCCCAGCTACACCCCATCCGAACACCGGCTCTACCGATCCTACAATTCCCGGAGCCCCCACCGTCCCAAGAGCCCCAATCGCCCATGTCAGAACCCACCCCCAGACCCAAAAAACCACGACCACCCCTGCTCCAGCAGCGACACCTCCATCGATACCTTAAGCAATGAGGGCACTGGTGGCGGGTGTGGGAATGAAGGAACAGGGGGTCCGAACGGGGAAGGCGCCAAAGGTCCGCTGGAAGATGGAGGTCTAACGACGACCAACACTACGGCGACAGGGCGCTCGACGCAAGCTGCCATGAGCATGACAAGGGATGCGGCGGCGAGGAGTGTGACCTCTGCTGTGAGCTCGACGATGGCGAGTGTGTCAAGGACGACGACGTTGGTGGGGACGGCTACGACGTCGATGCTGGCGGCGACGCCGATGAGTGGTGCGGCTGCTGCGTTGGGGGCGGGGTGGATGGGGTGGTGGGGGTGGGGGTTGCTTTGGGGGTTGTTGGAAGGTTTTTTGTTGGTTTGTGAGAGGCTGGTGGATGTGTGAATTGTGATGTACCGTTTGAGAATTGAATATTTCTTTTAAAATGCCGAGCTTTATTGTTTTATTATTTGATGCAGCGCTGTGAGCTGAGGCGCTACCGTTCTACCATATGGACCCTTTTTCGGGCTTCGTAGCTTCATCAAGCGTCTCTTCTCGTCTCTCGACAAATCCTCTAACCCCATCTCAAGCTTCGTTCAGCATCTGTCGTCCCCTCTTATCAGACAGAACTCGATCCCACCTCCCCCAGCCCATCTACAGCCCAAACATCTCCTTCACCAACCTCATCGTCTCCTCCGGATTCCCCACACTATGCCCCACCGTCCGCCGATCCTCAAAGATTTCATAGTCATTGCCCCCCTTGAACGTCTTATCCCCAAAGAAATGCACCGTCGTGTACTCCACCCCACTGATGTTCTTCTCGGCCTCGACATGTCGCAGGCAGTAGGTTTTATCCCAGCCGGTGGGGAAGACGTCGAAGGAGATCTGGCCGCCGATGGAGAAGGTCAGTCCGAAGTCGCTGAATTTTTGTTTGAGGGTCTCAACGAAGCGGGTGCGGATGTTGTGCTGCTTGTCGTACTTTTCGTATGCGTTGCGCTCGTCGTTGCTGGCGTTGCGGCCGATGGGGGAGATGTTGATCATGCCGTTTCTGACGTTTTCTGTGTTAGTGAGAAGTTGTCGAACGCTGGGTATGATTTCTGCACAGCTGAGTCGCAGCGACTCGCAACCTCATGCGATCAAAGAAAAGCATACCTGAACTCCACGAACGTACCCCTCTTGATCGGGATATCAAGCTCACTGATATACCTCAAGCAAAAATTGACCAGCTGCTTGTACTTCTCCTCGCCCAACCACCCAATGAAACTCGTGCTCGCCAGCTCCCTGCCCAATCGGTATGCAGTCAGGCCGTTCTCAGCGAAGCAGAAATCGAAGAGCGTGGTCACGGGTATGGAGGGCGTGCCGAGTTGTTCTTGCTGCTTGATGAGGTTGGAGCCGCCGACGAAGCCGATGGCGCATTTGTGGCGGAGGGCGGAGAGCAGCTGGAGCATGGCGGGGGAAACGTCCTGGGAGGGGCGTTAGTGGGGTTTGCTGGTGCTTGGGGGGGGGTTGGGGTAGAGAGGTGGGGGAGGAGAGGGGACGTACACGACGGGCGGGCGTGAGTGTGCCATCGACGTCGAAGAGGCAGATTGTGTTTTTGACGGGGCGGTCTTCTAAGGGGGGGTAGATGCCGGCTGCTTCGGTCATGTTGACAGTATTGGGAGAAAAACGATGAGTTGGGCGATCGAGTTTAGGAAAAGAATCGGACAAGTAAAATGAAGTCTGAATAAAGGCTGAGAAGTGGAAGGCCAGGTATGAACATACTGTATGCAAAATTGGTGCCTGGAGAGAATGATGGTGGGGCTTCCTGTGGGGTTGCGGGACGCCTAAGCAGGGGCTCACGCGGTGGCTAATGCAGGGGCAATTTAGCTAAGGGCTAGCCTGAGGCTGCACCACGGCAACGACGGCAAGACGGCAACGCGTGAACCTTGAATTATCTGTAGTCGAAATGGCCTCCATGAGCGAAGCTCAACTGGGTCTATGGACCGATCACAGTCGTCGGTTTCTCGACCGTAAGTTCAATTCAGTCTTCAAGCCAGCGCAAACTGGGGAGGCTGACATCAATCTCCCTAGAATGGCAGGTCCTAGCCACCGACTTCTGGGCTCAATGCATGACAGCACTTGTTGCAGTATGTCTTACATTGACGAATCCTTACGTCTTCAAAATCGCGGCGAGATTTCTAGTCTTCCTCATACGTGCTATCGAAAGGCTTGCTGCGGAGTGGAGGAAAACGGGCGAGGCGGAACAGCCCTCAGAACCGCCTGCCGCTCGTATTCCCGAAGAATCCACCCCTTTGAACGTTGGTAAACAACGAGCATACGGAGCACTCGAATCGAAGAGTGTGGATAAGGCGGACAGCCGCCCTTCGCATCCCCCACCTTTCAACAGCTCCGAAGTTCAGCCTCCAGACCACGTCAAAGATGTTGGCTCCCCTCAAGCGTCTCGAGAACCAGACACTGAGGCCCTCGAATCGCCAAAACCCAGCGCCGCGGAATCAGGTAAAGGGTCATCGTCGCCGAAGTCGTCCCATACCTCTGGAGATGGACCTGAAGACCAAGCATCGACAGCAAAACAAACCGTATCTTCGACCCACTCTGAAGGTCAGCATCAAAAAGCACCTCAGACGTCCACAAGCCCTACCCAAGAGGAAACACTTTCACAACATTCTAGAACAAGCTCAGATCTGGAACGACAGTCGCAGCGCGATTACGATGCCGTGGGCATCCTGGAGAGCGCTAGGGACAGCCAGGAGACGATATGGAGATACGTAAAAGTGTTTATACGCGGCAGTAAGAAGCAGATCAAGTCTCCGTCGACGCCAGCAATTGTGATTACTACTGTTCTTTTCGGTCTTTTTGTGGCACAATCAGTCGCCGGGGTGTTCTCGGCCAAAATCGCGTCAGATAAGAGCGGACTATCCTCGTCTACATATTGTGGCATTTGGCAATTCGACCCCAAGTCTGGTGGAGAGGCCGCAGATCGTGCTGATATGAAAAATTACCACGACGAAGCTCGAGCAAGTCAATACGCACGGAGTTGTTACGGTTCGCCAGAACCTACCAGCACCTTATCTTGCAGGGTTTTCTATAATCAGAGTATCGCATTCAGCACATCGACTCGTCAGAAATGTCCGTTCTCCTCCGTTGAGCTTTGTCTAGGCGATCTACACTCTGCCACGACGTTTGACACTGGCTTAATTGACGCCAGTGTCATTGGGATCAATGCCGCCCAAACACATAAATTCCGTCGTGTGACAACCTGCTCACCATTAAACATGAGTGAACCTTATGTTAGAAAGAGAAGACAGGATGCGAACGATACAGTATACCAGTACTACTATGGTGCAAAGGAAAATACAGATTACACTTTCAGGACCTCCGGTCATCCCTTCGAATGGCTTGTACCAGTATACTCAGTATAGTGAGTCTACAGTCCTATGTGTCAATATTCCCCTCTACCACAGTACTGGAGACCAATTCCTGGCAGTACATACTTCTCTTCACTATACCCCGAAAACGATTACTGGCATCCAATCGATGAACTCCAGAGACAGGACGGCAGCACGCTCACAATCATATTTGTGTCCTCTATGCACATCTACCACGTCCAACGAAGCTTTGATCCGATCTTCAACGCTCAAGAGCCTCACTATTTTGAGGGTCTTCGCGAACCCTTTTACTACAATTCCGACCCTCGGGCTAGAGCCTTCGCTTGTGTCGATGCGACTGAGCTTTGCTCTCCTGGTGAGGCTACATGCTGGTCGATGACTGCGCCAGTGCCACCGAATGTTCCGTCTTCCCCAGCGTACTGGCTGATGAAATGGTCCCTGGAGAATTCTAACACATATGACTCGATAAAGTGGCGTCTAGGCTCTGCACTTCTCGCGCAGGAAAGTGTCAGTCATTCAGTGTCCAATCCTTTGAGCTCTGACCAATGGCAGCTTGAGGCAAGCCAGTTATTTGCTACTTCTCTTGCTCGTATTCAGTACGATGCCTGGAAGATTGCCAACGGCGAAGATCACGACCAACCTGAATATGTCGAGGTAACCCCAGACGAAGCCAAAGGTCGCTTGTGTAAGCAATACAAGTTCAAGACTCCAGAATACACCAACATCAACTTACTCGCATTTATTGGACTCATATTGCTAGCGATCACAATCTTCGTCCTGAGTTGGGACGTGAGTCCTAAGGGGAGACAGCGACAAGGTGACCGACCCCCGAACCCTCTAGTTATCGACGTGATAGTTAGGTTTCTTGTCAATATGACGCTCAAGCTCATTCTCGGCCTCTGGGAGGGCGTCGCTTTTCTTCATCGACAAGCATTGGCGTACATTGGCAAAGGCAGTGCAAAGACCAACACCAATGATTCCCATAGAGAACAACCCACAGGTAGCACCATGAATCCGCAAGGATGATCGAAGTACTCTAGCTCCATGGCCAGAGCCGGGGAGCCTCTGGGACTGGATATCGATCGGTCATCCATTAAGATGTCAAGGTCCCGGAGGCATAAGTAACCGATTGCGTCAAGTATTCGCTTTATATCCCATGCGTCCGGAAGGGTGCCAAATCGGGGGCTGACCGAACCAAGAACTAAGTGCTTTGCACCCTTGAATGGCGTGTTGGCGAAATAGCGATGGACAGAACGACGAGTGATAGTCCATCGCCAAAGCGGCAAGACGTCAACGGGTATCGACAGCATTGTCGAGGATCTAAGGAAGTAACAAAAGCAGAGGGTTTCCCATGAGAATTGCCAAGCTATGAGTACTCACTGTGCCAGCGCATGGAATATGACATATTAGATGTGATAGCAGCTGAGCCTAGAAAAGAGGAAATTTCCAAAGTGTTTCAAGAGATAGATTTCGCAGAACGTCCTGAAGTAGATGATGTCTAACGCTCCTCGGAAAGGCTCATTTCACCTCTAAGCCTTGGTTTTTAAGCAATAGCAAGTCTACAACACTATACTATAATGGTCATTGCTATCTATTCGATCTCGAGGGGAAAGGATCTCATAACAGGGTACCTCAGGCCATATGATCGATGTTCCAACTGAAACTACATATTGGAAAAACTGTGGAGAAGGAGCCTCCGATTGAATACGGTAACAGGCCTTGTCATCTCACCCAGTCCGCTCTCACGTAAGTTGTCTGTTTCAGCTCATAGTCTACCAAAGAAATCATCAAGTATCTGGCGAGGCAAGCTCAGCCACACTGATAGCTTTCCTGGCCCACGACCCCACCTTCGGCCGCCTTACCTTACTGAAACTTTCGATCACCACCAGCCTTCGCACACTTAAGGTACACCAGAGTCACTCACCCTCAAAAAGTAATACGATGAGTACCAGACGGTCATCCTCCTACGCCCTGTCAACCTCAGGCCGTTACCAGGACCGGCAAAGCGATAGCGACTTCCAACGCCACGGAGCCGACCGCCAGCACCGCGAGGGCCGCGCACAAGATCGCTTCGGACAGCAGAGCCAACTGGGGGAGAAGCAGCTTTCACCTTGGCTCAATGACAAAAAGCCTGCGGCGGTGCGGTCGTATCGGTAGATATGTGACAGAGGCGCGTGAGAATCGGACAGAGTGTTGTTAAGTAAGACTCTAAGGCTTTCCACAGGAGAGCATTTCACGGTATCTTCGTGGTTTACTGGCGCTGATAGGTGTTGCTCAAAGGGCGCATACTGACGCACGCAGGCGCTGATTTCAATATGATATGTACGATGATTTTGGGACAATCGTGGATTGACAGACAGCGGATGGGCACGAATCACTGCGAAGCTGATCAGCGCATTATTGAATTGTTGATAGTCTCACTGATCAAGGGTAGGCTATAAAAAGCTGGTGTGTGATTCCTCAGGGGTTGGTTCGGTCCCTATTTTGATCCTAGGGCCAGTACGGAGTATTTTCGGACTTTCAGGCCGGAACTGAAGAACGAGTTTGGTTTATCGACTTGAATTTCCGAGATGCTCACCCCACATAATTTACAGACGCGTGAGTCGATAGAAGTAGTGAGCGTCGGACAAAGTGCTCTTCTCATAAATCTCTTCGATAAGCCCCCTCTAGATCTGCTGACCTGGTAACCACTCAATACTCTCTCCATGGCAGGATCTCATTTCTATGCTATCGCTGACGACTCGTGCTTTCTCTGATGTTTCAGCCCGTCCTAGCCTGGTCCACGCTTCACGGGGAGCACAGCGAGCTGTATAGCAAATCATAAACTATCCATAAAGCCCCCACAGCTGCTCAGTGATCACCACTGCTCTTATTCCTTTGCTCAGACGAAACCTACATCCCACCATGGCCCAATACTACCCCGGCGAAGCAACCCTTGCTCAGTCTGAAGTAAGGTACTGAAGTACGACTACACCCCACATTCTTTCATCGAACGTGAAATCCATCTCAACAAACACGGTCCCAACAAATATGGCAACCCCGTCACGCTGTCCTGGCTCGCTGAGCGCTTCGCCAATGAAGCCGCCGCCCTCAATTTTATCAGCACCTATACAACCATCCCAGTCCCGAGATTGAAAGGCTGGAGCCGCGACCGAAATGGGCTTTGCTACCTCGAGACAGAGCGAGTGTTGGGATGGGTCAGATGCGATCAGACTGGGGACCAATGCCGAATGCCGCAGTTCCATCTCACCGATGGGCCATGCGAAGATTGTTGGGAGATCGCCTATTCACCCGCCAACAAGTTTGTCCGGGAGACGGTACTTCCTCAACTTCGGAGTCTGAAAAGCATTACCACGGGCCTGAATGGGTTTGTGCTTCCCCCACCCTGGGTGCTGGAACATGACAAGAGAACGGAATGGCCCTCCAAATTGTCGAGCACAGACGAATATGTATTCAGTCACATTGACCTGACGGCCAACAATATCGTGCTTGGTTCCCAAACGCTGGAGGTCAAGACCTTGTTTGACTGGGAGGATTCGGGTTATCTTCCCCCAAAAGTGCAACAGTTGAAGTACACGCGGTTTGACCAGTTTGGTTTATACGAGGACATGGACACGGTTCGTCGTTATGTTGGGCTCATTGCAACTTAATTGCATGCGTGACTTGTGAGGATGTTATTTTGAAGCTGCTTGGAACATATCTACGAAGACTAGTAGATCGTGGCAATACGTGTCCAGCTAGCCGAAGAAGAGAATCTTTCACCTGTACGAGCAAAATGTCGGTGGCGAATGACAGTGCTTTTGGTCTTGCGACAGTCGATCAGCTTGCTTCTTGAGCGTTCAACACGCCATTGAGAAGTCTCAAAAAGCGATGTGGCTGTACAGTCAGTAGCTTGATCTATGACGGATGGTTCCACGCGAATGTGCCGAATCCAAGCTTACGGTGGCAGGGTGGGAATGCCAGGGACTGGCTGAAGAAGACGTAAATATCTTTCGCACTCCAAACGTGTTGACGAGATAGCGATGGACCTGTGATGGCCTGTTGTTAAAGCGGCAAAACATCCAAAGACTTTGGTGGTTTAGTTGAAGCGTCGGACCGGGAGCAGAAGAACCAGCTTTCCAAAAGGGTAGTATATTCAGCACCCACAGGTGCCAGCGCATGTTAGCGAGATGCACAAAATCAAAATCGAACATGTTGTAGAATCGCCAGATCTGATATGAAATTACTCAAAACTGATATCTGAGTAGAGGATCTCATACTCTTTCAAGTAGTGCATCATTTGATTATTACTATATGAGAACGTTGTGGTGTATACATGGTCGATTGGGGGGGGGGGGGGCAAAGCGATTTTCTTGTGCAAAGCATTCAGATGAACATGGATACGCCAATACCTTACACAGACATGAACGCAAGATCGACCAACACCGCGCAAAATCGTCTATCGCCCGCCGATCTGGGTGTACTTCGTCTTCAAGTGGGCTAACAGGCCCTTGACATGTACCCTGTCGTCAAGACTAAGGACGTAACGATTCTCTTCCTTGAGACAGAATGTTTCGCGGACAGTCCTGACTCGGTGGTCAAGTGTGAGGCAGAAATTGACTCCAAGGCACATTGTCATAGACCTTAGCCGGCAAGGACCTGAGTTCGATGAGTGCCTCTACAACCAAGTAGAGACGCGCAGTGGTGTAGAGAGGGGCCAAGATGCCGATGGCAACGATGAGCCTCACGGCTTCATTCCTCAGGAACAACGCTGCGTAGAAGGTGAGCAACGAGCCCCAAGCACCAATACTGCAGGCGCGCCACATGGTACGCTCCGTTGCGCTTGGGAAAGTAGCGTTCCATGCCGCAATATGAATACCGTTGAATACGGAACCGATCCAAAGCGCATGTTTTGCTGTATACTTGCGCTTCTCGTTGAGATCCGTCCAGAACTCTCTAGGCGCGACTTTTTCGGCGAGGTCCTGCTCGTTGGGCGCGAAGTCCAATTGTGGGTAGATTTTGAGAAACTCTGATTCCTTTTCTGGGGATATCGTGAAGACGGTGGAGGTGCGGACATCAAGCGGCTTATGCCACCAGAAGAATCCAGTCATTGCCGAGCATGCAATGAAAGCCATTGTTGACAGCTCAAGCAAGGCAATAGGAAGATGTGCGGCTAGCCGTGCAATTTTCTCGCTGGCAAACCACATCACTTGAATGGCGGTGATACATCTTGCAAATGCGTCGGTTTTGCTTCTCTCATCAATATTTGGTTTGGGTATCTCCGGTAATTGAATGATCTTTTTCTCAACTAAAGTACGCAAGTCCATTGATCGGATAACGTATTGAATGCCTTCGCTGACTTCGAGTGTCGTGCCAGTTCTTGAAGCCTGGAAGCGGGGGTTCGAATTCAGTCTCACAGCGATTCCGCCCATCTCCGCGTAGAAGCCATGTACCGTCTGCCACCACCCCAGTCCTAGAGCCTGCATATCTTCGGTCTTTCTGGCCTTCCGCCACTGGTCGAAGGCAATCAGAGCAGTATATTCGGGAGCCATAATGGTTATAATCATCCAAAGAAGTTTCCGCCAGAACACTTGAAGCTCTGTCGAAGGTTTCTGGGCTATGTTCAAGCGCTGTATTGTCCATGCGCATAGGAAGATCGTGACAAACGACGACCACACGAGTCCAAGGGTACCTCTGCCAGATGGTCCTTCTACGAAGTGCGTAATGATTTGTTCCGGATGAGTACTTGCCATTCTTCTGAGCGCCAAACCAAGTTGCAAATGGAAGAATCTTAAACACCAAGGCGAAAGAGAGAGGATACATACTTCAGGGATACTTTCCATCTCAGTGGGGTACTTATATACGATCGATAGAGAGATATTGCAAGCTGAAACCAATACCTTTGGGGTCCAAGCTCAAGGTCGCCGTGCCCGCGCTTAGATCTGCAATCTGTATTGGCCGACTCTCTTTGAGCGCCCATCTCCTCTATTCTCGGCTCGGTGGGAAGGTGCGACCCAGCCATATCGATTATCCTAGTATGCACGTTGAAGGGGCTGAGACATCGTGGTGTTTGCCATTGCATAAAGTGGCTTGAGGAGTTTGTACGCTAAGCCGTCTCACCAGTATCATGACCCCTTATCCCGCCAAGAGCCTTGCTGATGTACCTTACGCTACACTCTGCCTGCGAGGGCGTTTGGTGTAGAGCTTCATGAAAGCGAAATCCATTCGCGTCACGATGATCCTAATTTTAGGTTTCAAAAAATGTGAATGTCTCTGAAGTAATCCATCGCCAAGCCTCGCTTACTTTGCATCATCGGTCGCAATTGAGAGCTAAGCTCATCCGGAGCTAGCGCAATCTCCAAATCGAACGTGCCAATGTGAGTTCTAAAGGAACATCATGATCATTACCAGGCAACCTTATACTTTTCTCCTTTCGACCATGTGTAGATACGCTCACCTCACCTGGACAGCTCGGGCGAGCTCCATTGGTTCGAGACGTTTTCGGATGGGCAAAAAATGGGTCATCGTTTAGCCTGCGAAGCATGCTTTGACAGCCTAAAGGCCGTCCACGCCTTGCTCAGAGATAGCTAACGCCAACAATGTCATATCCGACCTATGCTGGCACGATAGACTGGTACCGCTTTGAATATCATCAGCAATTAGAACTGCAACGGATCGCACCATTTGTCGTTCCCGTGGACATTCTTGGATACGTACTGCTCGTTGCCTACTTGATGTTGAGGCAAAAACTGTCTGATGCTTCAAGAATCCCGGTCCTCTCAGCAATTGTGATTACATCCATATATAACTTGCGGACGAGTCGTACACTTGGTCTGGCATATGGTATTCTCATCGGCATTAGCAGTGCCTGGTGTATTGCATTGTCGGTGAACCTTATGTTTCTTCTTGAACCTGAGAAACAGTACAAGCGATTGATTTCGTGCAGCGGCTCCCCGAAGTATAAGGAATGCCCCAAGCGTAACATCGATCGCACGACGCAAGGGCAAAGCATGCCGCTTTCGTCATATGCGAGATTATTTTGGATCCTCGATCTCCTGGGAAGTCTACGCGCCCTGCACTGGTATCACGGGCATACTCAAGCCCCAGAAATCGCCACCTCCGGCAAGAAGCACCCAGAAAATTGTCCGTCTTTTGGAAGGACTCTTGGCAAGCTCCTTCTCATCTACCTGTGCATTGACTGCCTCAAGGAAATTATCGCTATAGATCCCTATTTTTGGGGCTATACAGATTATGAACCTCCAGGCAATATCAGAACCTATCTGTCGGGTAAATTATCTCTACCCAGCATAGATTCGGTTCGAACCTACCGTATGATTGTTGCCTTCGCCGTTCTTTATGTCGCAGTAGAACTCATCTCCACGGTTGGCGTGCTCTTATTCATCAACATCCTTGGGCCATCTCTTGCAGGGACCTGGGGAGAAGAATGGGCATACTCTCCGCAGTATGGTGATCTTGAAGCCATCTGTACGAGAGGCCTACAGGGCTTTTGGGGGACATGGTGGCATCAGATGTTCCGATCTACCCTGGTCTCGCCCACAGACGCTGTGATCAACATGCTTCAGGTCCCAAGAAAGGGCGTCATTGCGAGAGTGATCAGGCTTGTCATCGCCTTCTCGATCAGTGGGGCCATCCACGCTGCTGGCAGTCATACCATGTGGGGAAATACCAAACCTCTCAATTCATTCCTCTTCTTCTTCTTGCAACCAGCAGGGATCGCCGTGCAAATCTTGGGTTCTTGGGGCCTTAGCAAGCTCAACCCAAGGATCAAAGTTTCTACTCATTTCCGCAAAGCAGTCAATGTCTTATTTACAATATTTTGGCTTCTGCATACGTTTCCTTTGCTTGCCGACGATTTCGCACGAGGCGGGCTTTGGCTTACAGAACCATTTCCCATCAGTGTGCTCCAGATGCTGGGGCTTGGAAGCGCCTCGAGAGCTCGCCAAATTGGCTTCGACTACGGGCTCCACGTATCTCTAGGACGCAGATGGTGGCAAGTGGGCCTGGCTCTATAGGAACACCGTCCAAAGGATCAATCAACGTTCCAGATGGTCCATATGAAAGCCGCCACGCAGTTTCAATGGGAGCCTCCGTATTAGCGATGAATATTCAGTGTAGGAGACTTGAGACTACTAATCCTGTGCAGTGCTGTGCCTGTTCCCTACGCTTGTACCATTCATTCAGTCCCTTTGCTGCTTCGTTCATTAATATAATCTTCAAAAGGAAGAAAGTTGGTCGAGAGGACCATCTTGAGCCAAGTAATATCTTCAAAGGAACCAATTAGGGGACCAAACTACTGCATAATGCCGGGCGGCACTGATCTTCTTTGTTCTCTTCACCGCGCGAAGTTCTGGGCATTTACAAGTTTCCACAAACAGGGACCAACATGGCTGGTTTAGCATCCAAGCTTCCGTCTCAAACCTCTGAGCCCATATTTCCTGGGCAACAGTCGGACAGCTAGCTATTCCTCCAGGTCGGATTTACTCAATCGATTTTCTCTGACGGGAGATGTGTTATAGTCTCAGTAAGGACCTACTTATCATTCCATCAACGGCAGCACGGAACAATTCAGGGTGACAAACCAGCCCACAACACCACTTGACAAAGCCATGGGCGGAGCACTCTCGTGGCCCCAGCTTCCCTCAACCGAGCGTCTTACGCCTCCAATTCGCCATGACGACCTGCAGGATCATATGGGTCCCCGCATGACACTTGCAAAGAAGCCGTCGTGGGAAAAGGAAGGAACACGGTACTGGCTTGGCGCTCTTAAAAAGTGGTCTCCAACAAAGATCTGTTTACGGTCAGGCAAGATACAGGTGCCCACCACCCAGGTACTATTCCGAGAGCGGCTCTGGATAGCTCTCTGCGAGCGAGTCGTGAGGAACCTAGAGGCCGAGCTCGATGTGGAGAGTTGGCTGTGTAGGCGGCTGCCGATGTTACAACGCATCTGCCAATTTCCGAGTTCCGACTCTAGGAGAATTCTGGATTGTGAGGGAAGAAGGAACACTGGCAATTGGGGACGAGCATTGGATCCATGAGGCACCCTACGAGTACGAGGCTCTCTTGGAGCATCTCGTCCATGTCGATCTAGCTGATGAGTTTGCGTTTCTGCAAGCTGGCGCGGACACGCATCGACGACTGGCAAGCTATCATATACCGGTGGCTGCGAGCCATCGCGCTCTTGTTCGGCGTGTTCGAGCAGAGCTTGGGTCAGCAACAAAACCTGCCTGAGGTGTTATTCAAAGAGGAGGCGACCAGTGTGGAACGTGCCGACAGTCCAGTCAGGAAGGTGAATGTGCGCCAATTCCCGTTCAGAGCCGAGTTGAGAACTGTAATGTCGGTTTGCTCAGGCAAATATCGGAGGCAGAGGATCAGCACCTAATGGGGAACCCCCAGAGACCGTCGCTGTACACGTTCTTGCGTAGCTTGCTTCATACCAATCATTAGTGCCTGCCACTATTCCAATGGAGCGTGCTACAAAGTCTTAGTGCTGGGTGCCGACTGGAAGTCTGTTCTCAAAGCAGTACCAGAACAGGGAGGAGGGGACCGTGCGCAGGTCAATTGTCTGATACTTATTTGCACCCTCGAAACGTAAAGTATTTGATGAGCAGTGCCGACAGGAGTAGGTAGCGCCCATCTCTTGTGTATCTAGCTGTCTAGAACCTTTCTTGGAATAGCGAGGGAATTGCTCACTCATTTGAAACATGAGGATACCGGCATCGCGCGAGTTTCACATTTTTACCGTGGCGATTTGAGGATAAAACGTACAAGATTCAATACATCATATTCCAAAGCAATTCTTCGTTGGAACATTGTGTCATTTTTATTCGTCGCTATCAAGCTGACCAAATAGCCACCCTACCGTCGACACCGCTCGCTGTACCTCGTTAACGGCTGTCATCGTGTCTTTGAGCATGGTAGACTTACTGCTGAACTTCCTAACATTCCCCCCTGATTCATTATAGCTCCTTATCGTCGCAATCGTGTTCTGATGTACCGTCTTCAACTGCGTGTCGTCCTTACTAGACTTCCCCTTAAGGTCCATCTGCCGAAACATATTCAAGGCCGATTCCTCACGTGCCTCGCCCATGCCTGGCCTGCCCTTGGACTCCATGGAACCCACGATCTGCCAGCCTTGCTCATTACCACGGAGCCTGTAGGCCTCGCAATCCTGCATAGATCAGCGCTGGTTCCGTTTAAGCGTGCAAGGCCCACTCACGTAGCCAGCGGAGATAATCTCGTTCTCGCCAGTCCATATCAGGCTGAGGAACGGCAGCAGCTGGGTGCTGATACTAACAACAGCAGTAGGCGGCTGTTCCGGACCGCTTGGATATACCACAGTGATGCTGCTATCATGCGCCGCAAATGCCAAAGCATTCCCACTCGGCGAAAAAGCGCAACCATGAACCCATCCAGCAGAATTATTCAGATACTCGCCGCACACAGTATTGAACGGAAGTCGTTCGCCCCACACGCTAGCTTCCGGCCTTGCGTCAACGCCTTTGATAAAGCTAGAGAATACCCTCGCATGCGCGTCCGTAGACCCAGCTGCTAAAAGCACGGAATTGGGGTGCCATGCCACAGTGGTAATCGTGCTCCGTATCGGCTTCTTCAGATGTTTCGATACCCACCAGTCGTTTTCTTCTTCGAAATAGCAGATGGCTATAACACGAGCACCGGAGCCGACAGCGAATTTCTTCTCAGAGGGGGACCATCGCACGAAGGTAGCGGCGCGATTGATTCGGAGTAGGACTAGTGTCGGCTTCCAGCCTGTTGGTGAGGGCTCCCAGACGTAGGCATTGCGATCTGGCGAGCGACAATTGATCAGAAAGGTCTCATGCGAATTGAGAGCAAAGCTCCATTACGAAGTTTGCCTCACCTTGAGAACATGTGACAATCCTGCCGCTGCTGGGCGCTATATCCACACCTGTGACAGTCTTGTCATGGCCTTTGAGTTCATCCTGCAGGGAAAACTTGTTGCCTGATCGGCCATAGAGCTCGACATTGTTATCCCGAGCTACGGCGAGAGTCTGCCTATCGGCAGAGAACGAATGGTCGGCGATTGGGTGGTGGAAAAGATGGTGGACTTCGGGGCCGGACATTTTGAGTAGAATAGCAGCGATAGGAGTAGCTCTCGACTATCGTGCTCTATCAACGCAACTTTCAACGGTTGCAAGAGGGTGGTTGGAGGGATTGCAATGCGGAGAGCTGCTCCATTCGGGTTAGCTCATAGGAGCCGGCTTATATTCGGTTAATCTATAGAGCAAACCCCAAGCTCACTGACACCCAGAGTTTCGCCCACTTGATCAAGTTTTCGTTTCGATTTGTCATGTCTGTTTGAGTGGCCGGTGACTTCTCCAACCAGCTATTTAATGTCCTCTTCACTTTGATCACATACACTGGAACGCAGCCAAAGTTGCGAGCAAAACGAGCTTGAACCCTACGCACAAGGCCTGTTCTACGCACCATGGTGTTCAAGCTTGTTGTAGTCGACTCTACAGCACGGCAGGCCAAGATCGATGCTACTCCAGGAACGTCCCTTAGCGATGTTCTGCGAGAAGCCTGTGCCAAGTTAGGCAGAGACCCAAGCTCACACGGCCTCAAGTGAGTGATTACGAAATGCGGACACTCATAATTGATACATGTTTCGGCTGTACGAGATTACTGACAGAAGCTTCGTACTTTAGGCACAATAATAAGACCCTCGAGTTGTCGAATCCCGTTCGACTGACAGGCGTCTCTCCAAATGCAAGACTGGAACTCATCAAGCTCTCTAAATCCGCGAACGTTGTATCTGTAGCCTTACAACTGCCGGAGTCCGAAACTCAAGGTGTAGTCAACGGCCGAATGACGGACAAATTCCCGAGTACCACTTCACTTTGGCAAATTCTACGGAGGTTCGAATCCGGCGCTGCTGGGGGATTGGCGTTGCAAAAGAACCTCACCGCTCGAGGGGTACCTTCTACTGCCGACGGAGAGAAAGGAGCAGGAAGGCTTTACTACGAGACCCCGGTTTTACAATACATGGGACGAGAAGTATCGTCTTTCGTGGACCTGCAAAAGTCACTCGGCCGCCTTGGCTTCAATGGTGGAAGCATTCTTCTGCGACTCAGTTTCCGAGCCACAGAGGACCCACTTGAGGAGGCAATGCAGAACATTGGGGCATACTTCCAATCTGTCGAGGGAGACGGCAACGGCAACGAAGGCGCCCTTGCTGGAAGTGCTGCGACCACAGAGTCCGTACCGGATGCATCACAGGCTACATTAGCGGAAGGAGACTCGGAGATCAGATCAGTACCCCACCCGATATCATCACCACCACCATTAACATCCGCCGGAGAGCCAGTGCCGTCTCCCGTTGACGATGCTGTCACCGGTGCTTCCATCACATATCCAAATGGTGAGCAAGAGGCAAGCCAAACATCCAAAGATTCCGCACCCAGTGCATCCTCAGAGCCTACAGTGACCGGCCCAAATCAACGGCGTATATCGGTCCACGCTCCCTCCTCGTCGACCACACTCCGCGCCGCTCAGCAAGCACACAACGAGAGCGACTATATACCGAGCATCGCACACGCGAAACTACATCAAAATCGCCTTCAAGGTAGCACCCATAATCAACGCCTTGCCTCATATGCCGAAGACGAAAACCAGCAAAAAGCGAAAGCGCAGCGACTTGCCGATACGAAAGCGCTGGATTTGAGGATACGGTTCCCAGATCAAACTATGGTCGACACACAGTTCACGAATCTCGACACAGCGGCAACTCTGTACGAATGCATACGAGGCTTACTAAGACACGAAGATGCACCATTTTCGTTGAGATATAATGGTTCGAAAGGGCAGAAGGAGGTACCCAAGTACTCTATACCGCAAGAACCGAAAGAGGCGCCTACAGGGAGCACGCAGCGTTTGATTGCGGACCTTGGCATAGTTGATCGGACTCTCGTAACCTTCATTTGGGAGGAGGGAGCCAGTACGGACGCACGCAAAGATCCGAGCCTGAAGGCGGAACACGCAAAGAATGCCAAGGAAATACAAGTGCAAACCTTTCAAGGCAAAGATGAAGAGGATACCTCGGCTCCAGATAAACCGCTTGGCAATACCAAAGCTGGAACTGGGGAGAGAAAAGGCATGCCCGCGTGGATGAAAAAGACCTTGGGCAAGAAATAACGGGGGACGGCTATGATTGAATGTACACGATATGGTAGATATGAATTCATGAGGCTCATGGGGTTGCTGGCATCTGGCATAACGCGGACTTGAGCATAGCGAGGCGCTGGACGGGAGCAGATCGATCGACTCACCTTAGCTGGGCACTATTATGGAGCATTAGTTGATAGCATGAACGAGCACGTGATTTCAATAGAATCTCATCCTCTTAACCTTGCACAGCAGAATAGCTTGCTACATAGTTGGTGTAGCTCTGCTATTGCAACCGCTCTCCCTCATCCCCCCGTCTCCCACTGTATGCCACCACCTAATGCCCAGCCCTCCTCGCCTCAGCAATAACGCCTTGCAACTCGTCGACCTTCCTCTTCGCGCGGCCGAACGTGCCAAGCTACAACCACAGAGATTAGCCATCGTATCCTCAGAAGCCTGTCTCCACAACAGCTATCCTGCTCTGTGCCATAGATTTCCGCCTCCTGCCCAAAATGGTTCGAAGAGACGAAGCTCTCAAGCTGCAACCGGAGTGTTATGGACGAGAGCAGTAACATACCCGCTTCTTCGCCAACTTCCTCGCGCGCTTGTCCTTGCTGTTACGTAGAAGTTCGATGACACGACGTTCGTACGGTGCGAGCCTACACAAAGCCTTTGCGTCAGCAAGATTCCATTGCCCAAAAACCCCCACAAGCAACCCTCTGCTCAGCACCAGACATCTCTCTGCGCCCTTCCGCCCTATTCTCGCTCAGGGATATGACCATCCCAGACCGCGAAAACCATTTTCGGTACCAGATGGGGGGCCACATACCCCGAAACCTCTTTCACAATCTCCCTCACGAACGCCGTCCTCTTGCTCAAATGGCCCTTGGTGCGCGAGATGCGGGGTTTGGACTCGCGGGGGGTGACTTTCTATTATCGCACATTCTTTGATCAGTTTCTGTCTGTGTGAAGATATGGTTCATCGCTCTTTGGTTGCTCATAATGAAGGGGTGGGCTTACGTGGCCGGAGTTGAGGCCGCGAGCGATGCCGCTTTTTCCTTTGACCGCCATTGTTGGGGGAAAGGGATGGTGATGGGTGATGAGGATGGAGAATGGATGGGGTGGATGTTGGACGTGGGCTTGGCGCTGTGGGATGGGCGCTAGGGGTAAGCGAGACAGGGGGGGAGAGCCCTAGGTCTTGGCACGATTTGGGGGTGAAGCAAAACGGATAGCTTGAGTGAAGTGTTGTAAAGTACAGTACTTCAATTTTCTGAGTCTGAACGGTAGACTCTCGCTTTCTGTTGTGTCCATGATCGGGATTAGCCAAATTCATGCTATGATTGCTCTATAAGTTTATGCTGCATGCGACGCTCGATCCCATCATAACCGCCCACTAGCAAACTCCAGAGCACCCACTAAGCGCCATAGCTACATACACGGTCCAGGGTTTTCAGACATCACAAGTAGAATGAAGATCAATCGATCCGTGGAGGACTCCTGCTCTTTCCGATATTGGCTTGCGGGTGCGGACTAGCACTGCTTCTACTTTGATCAGCAGGCCGAACTCGAAAGAGATAGAGAACATAGCCAGCTTACGATCGCCTCCTTTCACCTTCCTTCCGGAAACTCTCAATCACGTTCAACATCTCCTTCCGACCAGCTGGGGCATTGAGGAGTTTACCACCCATGCTCATGCTGACTTTATCCTTTGAGTTGACCTGCAGCAGCTTCTTCAGCAACAAATGCTTCATCTCGATGCACACATAGACGCCACAGTCGCTCGAATTATGCTGCTGCGGAGAATCCTCCAGATTGATGAACTTCATTGGCTTCCCTAGAAGCTGACTGATCTTGATCGATGCGTTTTGGGCTTCGTCATAGTTGGCAGGGTTCAACGAGTCGTAATGAAAGGCGATGCCATCGACGACGCTGACAAGGAGCAAGGACCAATGAGAGCCGCCTTCAGCTTGTTCGACATTATGACAGTCGTTGATGGGCAAGAAGATGTGGGTCGTGCGGGAGAAGTTTGGGAGAGCTTCCTTGAGAGTTATAGGATCCGGGGTTCGCATGAGCATGAAGGACATTGAAGGCCGTAAGAGTACGATATGACAATTCTTGTACTCTGAAAGATGTTCGCGTTCCAGATACCTGTTCCACTGCATTAGATTGAGATGTCATGGATCGGTTGAGGCTGACCCGGTCGATATTTGAGCGGCGGGAAAATCTGGAATACGTACTCTTCCCAGAAAGAAATACACTGCATAAGGTCGTTAGCTGTATCGCTCGTTGGTGGCAAAGTAGGCTTGCCCTACATTGTCAGTCAACCAGTCATTTTTCAGCGTATCAACGTCCTCTTTCATCACTGCAGCACTTGAGCTTCTATTGCCAGTATAGAAGAACGTGTATACAGACATCGCACATCGTGGTCTAGTCATGGTCAATTGCACGCTGCTACTAGACCGAAGAAGGTACTTACAACTCAAGTACGCATCGTCCGGACTAAGCTATACCGAAAAGTCGTAGTCAGTAGCCGTCGTAGCCTCCACAGCCGTTCGAAAATCAAGGCCAAGAAAACCACGATAGAAGGAGAGTACAGCTTGAAGCCTACCTGATCTCCGAAATGCTTGCTCACTTTACCTCCAAAGGGGTGGAAGCCGGAGTCGCGCATGCTGCCCGATCTTGGGCTCGCACTTGGCGAAGGTTTATACTTCCTGAGGGGCATGCGAGAAGGCGATTTCATGAGCGGTCACACAAAGTTACAGCATCTTCAAGCCACAGGTAGAATGCCCAGTGACGCAGGCCCAGTGTTACACTATACGCTGACTTGCCGCAACCCACGCTTGGCGAGCTTAGTCAATGGATCTATGGTGTCCTGAGGAAGATCATCTCTTCAACATGTTGACTATTCGGAAATGGCTTTGCAAGGTACTTTACTTTTATCGTCGATAGCACTCTTGGCAGCCTACATTACTTTTAGCCACTGCGGCTGCGGCAAAACCTAGAGTAGCCGCCGTCGGCACTCGACGTCATGCCCAGATAGTCCAACGACTTCTTCTGTCAGACAACCCCTGAATTTCTTATCTCTCGTTTAGTCTATCGCCAGGCAGCATGTCGACTGAAATCCTCTATATCATGCGTCACCGAAGGTGTCGCTCGACACGTGGTCGTAGTTGGTATGGTTGGTTTCTTCTAACCTTCTGCTGAAGTGGATATGTTTGGGCGAGCTACTCCTCAGCATTATCATGTCGAGTCTGAACCAGTAGAACGGTCTGTTCACATCTATATTGGGCAGTTGATCAACCGATTGAAATTGTGATTTGATCTGGCTTGTACTCCGCCTTAGTATCACACATTGGGTCAATGCAGGTGTCCTTCGGCTAGAGCTTTCGTGAATTCTCCTAGCACTGGCCTCTCGAGGGGAGAAGTGGAACCTGCTCTTGACACCGTTTTGTGCATCACTGTTGGCTAGGCTGTAGCCTCAATACTGACTTGCTAATATCGAAGACTCTGAGGATAAAACATGGATATTCGAGCAATTGGCACGTTCGCCGCCAGACCAAGAGATTACTGACTGAGTAGTACAAAGTCTTGGACGCTTTGTTGACGACCGAAGGCCTCGGTCATGAGATGAGTGGGTCCGGATGCTTTGCGATGGTTGGTATAATATATTTTTTGATTGAACGTGTCTTAAGTGCTAGTAGCCTAAGCGACAAAGGATGGGGAATGAAAGACATCAAAAAATTCTGAGAAGATAAATGTATTGGATTTGAACCCTATGGGGTACATGTCAGACACCAAGCCCGCATGTTGGAAGGAGATGGAAGTGTGAACCGCGCAAGAGACAACACTCTCAGCCCTATCCAGGATATCAAAAGAGCAAAGATTTACCCCGAAGCCCAGGCTCGGTAGCTCTGAGGTTCAAGGCTATAGAAACGACTCGAAGTCTTTTTTCACCGCGACTCCCTGGGTGGGAGGTTTTTCCGAAGTCGATATTTGCCGGATTCGGGCCCCCGGCCTTTCTTTGACCAGACTCCGAAATGCGCCGGAAAGTGGGGACCTTATTGAGATCGATGTCTGCCGGAATCGAACCCCCGGCCTTTCTTTGACCTGACTCTGAAATGCGCCGGAAAGTGGGATTACCGCTCGACCATCGGTCCTGCTGGTTAGTACACTAGATCTTTCTAATTTCACACTATGTCCCTGATTTCTTGACATTGTGGACGTCCTTATTTCCTTTGCCACTGATAGTCTTCCGCGTAGTTCTCATGTATGTCCGAGAGGTGCAGCACTACCGAAGCTGAATTCAATCCGACTCTAAGTTCTTCGCCCATGTATACCTCAGCTACCACGTGTATTTTCGGGTTCCAGATCGCTGGACATTCCTCGTTTCGTCCGGAAGCAGGTATGGTAATACTGGGCACCTTCCCTTTCTCTCTAGATCTCCACATTGATTGTTGTTCAAGTACTGTCACAAGCCGGGCCGCAAAAAAGCAACCTCATGAATTACAAAGTACTGGTACTACCATCGCTACTTTTGGACCTATTCACGAACTGTCAAAGGCGTGCAGAAATTAGTATCGCTCGATGTTGCTATGCAGTAACACATTGGGGGAGACTATGAACAAGGGAGGTATTCGGGCATAAGCAATGCATGGATATTCTACATGAGCATGCACAGACAAAGACACAAGCTAGAGAGAGAACCATCAGTGATGCCTCTGTTATCCCTCGTATTTCATCGCACAGAAAACACCATTGGGTTGTTGAGTGTGCTTGTTGGGCTGTCTGGGGAGAATGTGCTCGTTTACTTCTCATCACCGCGGCGATGACCTTGGTAGTTACATGTCCCCCACAACAACCCCTTCCTTTCAAACCTCTTCATTCCACCATCGTTACCAGTTCCTGCTACCAGTAAGTTCGTGAGCCTTCCAGCCTACGATCCGGTCGGATTATTGACAAGGTCAATAGCATCCAGTACATCAAGCTTGCAACATCGCAAGATTGTACTAGCATTCAGTAGGTCCCCTGGTTCGCCAGCAATCCAGCGTATTTACGCATTCAGTCATTCAGTATGGCGACCCAAGAAGACGGGCGTCCCTGCCCCCACGTTGCCGCTCTCCGCCAGATCGAATCCAAGATCACTGAATATACAACTGAGGTCAATGCTCTACATGATTCATTACAGAGGCTTTCACGCCAACCCGAAGGCACCGAAAGCGATCATCGAACTTTGGCTGTCCATCTAGAGATGGTGCTCGCAATGGAGCACTTACACGCCGCAAAGGCAATCAAAGTACGCATCACGATGGGGAAAATCTTGGAACATCAGATGAAGGCGTTATTCAAAGAGGATATGAAAAAAGCAGGGCTTGGGGCGAGGCGTCTAACCAATTCGGCAACAAGAGAGAATGTGGTGACAGCGCTTGCGGGCGATCTAGGGCCAGGGAGAGCAGAATGGGTCCTCGAGCGTGTAGAGAAGTGGATACGCAAGCAGGGCTGGCGCATACGATACCAAGCGTAGCCGGAAAATGCGAATGAGTCCTGGGCGACGAGTGGTGCTGTCCAGAACCAAATGTGAAGGGACCGGACGGGAAAATGGTGGAATCGTGGAACATTATGGGCATATGATAGGCGAGCACTCCAATCTCCTCTATCCACCAGTGACGACCCAGTGATTTGCCCACAGATTGACCTGAAATTTAGACAAGTCGAAGCCGCACCTTTGCCTGCCGCTTGCCCACTGTACATGAAATTGCACCCACTAAATACCGATCCCACGCTACCACGCAATATCCTATCCTTTCGATATCGAGCCGGCCACGATCTAGCAGTCCTTGCTGGAAACTTGCTATTTGCTCTCTTTCACAGTGCTTATTCTGTTACTACGTAGCTTGAAGCTCATTGCGTGATGCAATTTCCAAAATGGTCTGTTCTCTAACCTTCGAAAATTGTTCGCCCATGGAATCTCAATAGATAAGCTATATGCTGTTAGGTCGAAATACTTGCTCGTTTGCTCCACTCAAATGCAAGCATTTTTTTTATTTGACCTGATAAATAGAGCTTCTGGTCCTATGCCCTGGTGAGACATGGTGGATCAATACATCTTGGTATTTATTCACGAATGTTTTGACGAGGTGAAGGTGGGCTGATTAGCTAGAGATAACACATGGTCAAGAGGATGGACTGTTACTTGGTCAGAACACTCAACGGGAATACACTAACAAAGACCATTCAGAGGAGCAAGGCAGGGCTGTTGAACCATTAATTCCGTCTCTGAAAGCGCGCCCTACTATTGCAAAGCGATACAATCAACGTGTTTGGCTCTGTACTGAGCGAGATGAATTCAAACATCTGGTACCTGTCTGGATTCACTCCAAATCAATTCAACTCAACACGTCCGAATTAATGGATAGATAAAGCATTGATGCTTTATCTTGAAAAGTCAACATACAAAGATATCCGAACTCTTGGAACCCCCAGGATAGTCCACGGAACTCACTAGTATTACAACTTCGGTTTCCGCTATGGTGAGTAATTTCCCTACCTCCGTTCAACTCTACTAATCAATGGGATCTTAGTCTATATCTTCCGGGACGGTCACAATGGACTCTACTTCTGAGACCGTCACACTCGAATCTCTTCTTCCTGAGGTCAAGTTGCATATCTTACGCGCCGCGCCGGACATCAAAACACTTCAGAGCCTTGTTAAAGCCTCGCCCGACTACCATGCTGTCTACGCCGAAAATCGTGAAGACATCTTCACCTGTGTGACCCTACAACAGCTCAACCGCCACGGCATCAACGTCCTTCAGCCCATGCACTGGGCGAGAATCTTCCTCCGGGAACCCATTGAAGACTCACACTGTCTGCTTCTGCAATCCCTGATCGAATACGTCATTCGACGCTTCCAACGACAAAGGCAAATTAAGCTTCGCGTTGACGAGTGCCTCGCCCTGCTGACAATGAAGGGCCTGGAGCCCTGGTTGATCGAGAAAACTCGTGCCCAATGGCCCCAGGGCGTGTGTGCAGTACAACGTCCTCTCGGCTCAGTTAACGAGTATGCGAGGTTGCCAGAGCACTCTTGGTTGGAGTATGGGAACTACGATACCGCCACGCTTACTGTGACGGGTTGGCCGATTCCTCCATTGCTCCCCAAAGGATGGCCTGCAGTTCCATTCTATAACGTGCACTGCTCTAAGAAGGGATACAGCGGGCGAGCGAAGATGTACTATTAGATGTGGGTTACTGTACCGAGCATGCGATCTGGATTGGTACTGAAGCTGCGGAAGCTGCTTTAGAATGAGACGCCTGCTGCTCTAGAGCAGTGCGTTTCGAGACGGGACTTAGATTAGTTGAGGTGTCATGGTTCTTGCGATACGTGGCTTCTACTGCAGGCTGAAATTTAATTGTCTTCCGATGCAGATTATGATATTGAGTGGGAACCTAAGACCCAAGAAAAGGTTGTTGCACTTTAATTCCAAAGTCCAACATGAATACGTAATCGGTAGAAGCTATTCGGCCCAAATGCATGACGAGAAGACCAGAAACTCACGTTACGATCGTAGAGATGGTTAGCCGTAAATAGATCTGGCTTCGATATTCTGATGTTCGGCTCATTCTCGGGGTTAATTGTCACGCTTCAACCCACAAATGCTTTCTCACCTTCTTTACCGCACTCAGCTCAAGCATGTACCACCGGTACCGTACCTGCATTGCGAGAACGAAATCAACCAATCAACCGATTGAAGATATGACTGAAGTACATATACACACAGCACTCAAGAGTATCGCTCAACCAAACCACTAAGAGAATCATGGCCAGAACTCCTCCTTGGCGTTACACGCGTGGTCGACAAACAAGGCAGAGCGCACTATGGAGAAGGGCCTCGGCCGTCACGTCACCGGAGAGAAGAACGACAACGAGCCAAAGAATAGTAGGTCGAGATGATACTGTCCGATAACTTTCATCTCAACTAATGGCTGTCACTGCCAGGAGACTCTCGAAAAGGAATTGGCCACAATCCGTCAACGAATCTTGACGCTTACGGCTGAGCTGGCTGAGGGCGCAGCAAATGAGGACTGTACCGACCCAGCGTCTCCCACGCCAATGGCCGCATCAGCTTTTTCCGCAATACCCACCGAGTTGCGTTTGACAATCCTAAAGAGCATCCCCGATGTCCAGACCTTGCTGAATTTCATCATTGCTTCACGGGTTGACTATGATATTTACAAGAGATTCGAAGAGACCATCTTACCTAACGTCATCCTCAACAAGCTCGCGAACGACAGTCGCTTCGATTTGCGAAAAGAGGCGGATTGGGCAGAGTTTTGTGTTTATACCAACCCATGGGACTACCTGGCCTGTTCCGCCATCCGGAGCTGCTATCACCAGTACCATCGAGGTGACTACCTCAAATTGGACCTTCCAAGATGCAGAGCGCTGCTCGGCATGCGCGAAGGGAGGCTATGGCGGAGCGTCGGGCCTGATGTGGTAGGTCCCTTGGAGATTGTCGAGCCCAATATCCGCTTTGGAAACAGAGGCTGCGTGGCCGAAGGAGAGCACCAGGGCGGAAGTCATATGTGGTCACCACTATATCCTTACGTCCCGGCATCTGTAGTAAGGAACGAGTACCTGATGGGCAAACATCCTGAGCGGATACAGCGAGAGTGATGGGGAGTCCTCAGTGGGACAGGCGGAAAATGGATTTATTGGAATATCCTGCAGTGGCTCTCCAAGCTTCTTGTATGTGAAATGGCAGTGTGGTGGGAAAGCGAGTAAGAGATTGTTACAACATAATCAGGAGACTAATCCTTACGATACCTCAGACACACTAAAAGGAGACAAGGCCGTGCAACCGCTCGTATCATCAAGACCTGAACAAGCCTCCATCGTCCCTTGTACCGACAATCTGTCACTACCGCCCCTTCCCATTCAGGCCGAAAATCCCTCTTCCTCCCGTCGAGCTACTGTGGGCACGTCTACGAAATTTGTTAGCCGCCAGTCGTAAAACCTTTCCTACGTGCCAGCCTTTCACATTCTCAATTTCGAGGCCCCCATCCCCAGTATGTTCCACTTACCGAGCCACAAGACCCGCATGTCTTCCCCCCACCAGATATCCCAGCACCGCACTTGGGGCAGGAGTTGTGAGCCATTGTGTTCTGGCGGTACGGAAGGCGGTCGGTAAGGCAGCTCGACACGTGTTTACTTGGCGACAGTTGCCACACTCTGAGATTCTGAGTTCTGGACCTGGGCTTTATTGGTTGAGATCGATGTCGCTGGAAAGCTGGCTGTGAGAGTGAGGGAACTGTCAGAACGGCGGGGAAGAAGGGTCATGCTTAAAATAGATTCATTATCTTATCTGATGCAACCAACCCATTTAAGGTGTAAGGTACCTTACCTAAGGTATGCCTGTGTTCTGTTACGAAGTCATCTTAACGGGAAAGCGTCGAGTTGATATGCAGAGTTTGTACCCGATCCATCCTTCCCACAATAGCTCCGAAAGTCGTAGCAAGATGTCCTTCCGCAATCCGCAATGATGTAGCGAAGCTCCAGGAGTTCATGATGCCGCAAGAAATTACCATCAACCAACGCCTTTACGTGACTGGACTGAGCAATGTAATAGACTCTGAAGAACAGCTAGACGGACCTGTCTGAGAACGTCGTAGTCACGGAGGCCGAACAGTGGACGATGCAGGCTTCTTCCTCGTCAACGGGTGTCCGGCCTAGAACTTCCACTCAGTAATGGATGTATCCATATTTTGACACCCTTACAGCTTCAATGCAACCAGTGATGTTCCGCATCAAGCCCTACACTTGCGAGAGTGAAAACCGAAGGGGGCTTGAAGCTCGGTGTCAGTCGTGCCTTCGGTTCCAAGACAGCCAAAGCCGGTGATTACCTACCTCCCTCGACTCTCTTGCTCAGTCTGAATCTTCTTCTGAACATCACTTGCAATTCCGAGATCCTAATAATCGTCCAGCCATATTGTAACCTTGTGGTCTGGTAACTGATAGTGTCTGCTCCTGCGTCTCTGGCAAATTGATCAAGCAACACAACTTCTCCTACTAGCTTCTACGATCTACTCATGCTCCACCTATCGAGCGAGGTCTGGGCTCACATCATGTCCTATGTCCCACAATACTCGGACCTGAAGAACCTGCGCCTTGTCCGCCCTAGGCTTAGAGATCTCGCAGCTGTGCCGCTTTTCCATACCGTTCTCATCGCCTTGTACCCCAAATACCTCAGTCGACTCAATGCCATCGCCTCTCATACCTATCTTAGCTCATGTGTTCGGGTGATACAATTCGATGGAGACCTACTGGAGGAGGCTTACCTACAATATTGGTGTTGGTATGACCATCTGGCCTTTGATCTATATGAAGTGGTGAGTAGGGATGTGGAGCGGGCCATGTGGAGCGAGGCATATAAATTCAAAGACCAGGATCTGCTAAGTTACAAGCACGATGAGCAACTGCAATACCTGCAAACCAACCCACCCTTTCAAAAGCCCATGGAAAAGTATCACAGGAGCTTTGCTCGGGTCTTGAGTGGACAGAAGCGGCTGCTTGATCGCCCTCTACGCACATCAACCCTGCTATCCGCCATCAAAATTTTTACCAGACTCGACGCCGTCATATATAACATGCGAGGGCGACGCATTTCGGGCGTTCGTCACGAAGGAAACGATTGGCTTCCGTTGGCACTGCGAACCGCAACTCGCCACTGGGACGAGGAACGGGACCACGAGTTTGATTGGGATAGGTATATCGCTTTCGACGATCCAGTGTTCCTCAAGCCGTTTGCCTTCTGGCTCGAGAGCTTAGCTGGTATTCCATTGTTGAGAGACTTCTCATGCCATGAAATGCCATGGGACTTCTGGCACCGGGCACGCAACACTCATAATTGGTGAGCGATCGATACGACAATCACGAACGTCCTACGTAATGTGCAAACCCTGAGCATTACAGTTTCATTCGGATGTTTGGGCGAGTTTCGAGAAGGCAACGCTTTATGGAGGCTATTAGCTTTCGTTCAAACCCCAAGTCAGCTAAAGAAGCTGTATCTGGATTTTCAGGAATATGACGGCGAGCACCACGAGGCTAAACCACCGGATGGGTGGGGCGGCCACGGGCCCAACCAATATCTGGAGCATTGGTATATAGATCTTACGGACATATCACCGTTGCTGGAGCGGCTCAAATTCTCCAATATCCGGGCGTTTCACTTATCTCACTGCGAACTTTCCCAAGCTGTTTTCATCGGCTTTATGAAAAACCACCATTCGACGTTGAAGGAGATATGCCTCGAAGCTATCCAGCTTTCCCAGTCAAGCAAGAGTACCGACTCTTGGAGGATAGCTATATGGAACGCAGCTGGTATGCTGGCACTAGAGAGAGCCGGGTTAGATTGGCTTCAGGACAATTACATTGAGGCCTGTAGGAGATTCGATGCTCTACAACAGAAACGAAATGCTCTGGTGCTACAGAACCAAGAACGCTTTATGTGTGACCTGACATCATATCTTCTACAACAAAGACGGACGAGCTGGCCTTCTTGGCCCAGATGAGGTTCAGCATGCATGACTAGATCTGCTACCGCGCGGTGTATAGTCAGGGGTTGTCCGGACGTGAACGGAGAAGATTCTAATGGTAGCAAGACTCGAGGCTCCAGTAGATCCTGTGTCGCGACTTGTTGCTCTTGCTCTGCAAACATACTTCTGGCGCTCATCGAGCTACTTCTTGCGCTTTCAGGCTCAGGGACATAACTCATTAATCCAGCAGTTGTAGCGGTATATTCATATCATGCTTTATTGCTCGAAACGTACAATGCACAAACTATGCTCTACCCGGTCCTTTATAATCCTGATCAGGCAGATATAGATGCCTTATGGCGCCCTCGTTCGTCAGCACTACCAATCTTATCACACCCCCTGAGCTGCCGTCCCACTTGATCGCTTCCCTTAATGCTCCCTTCACGAAGTCGATGCCTTCCTCTTCGCTCATGTTCTCTTTCCAGTATGAATCACAGTAGCCGTAGATGTACGTACTCCCGCTTCCTCCGATGGCGTATGACTGTTTGTGTAATGATCCGCCAAGTGGGATACTGTAGACCGAGCCGCCGTGCTTGGGCGTGTAGCCCGCTATTATCATACCAGCACTGTTGTCGCCAACCGTCAGCCCCTATCCAAACAGGAGAGCCCCTCTTAACCCCGATCCCAGAGGCCCCCTTTCCCCCCATCTTCCACCAAGACAGCCCGCACCACTCACCTCAACTGGTCCTTATTCGCATAACACAGCTCCTGGAACAACGCCGCCGCCGTCTGCGTGCTCGGCGCCTCCCCGTTCTGCACGCCGTACATGCCGAGGTGGTACTGCACGATGTCGGCCACGGCCTGCGTGTCGGCCGCCGAGCCGGACCGGCAGCACCAGATGGTGTCGTGGACTTGGGTTAGTTTGTCGGTCACGCGGTTGGCGATGTAGGCGCCCGTCGTGGTGCGGGAGTCGGCGCCGAGTATGACGCCCGAGGAGAAGGTTATTGCCATGCTAGTGGGGGTGTTAAGAGTGGGGGGAGAGGGGGATGGGGAGGGTGGGTGGTACATTGAGGTTCCGAGACTGGGGAGGGGGTTAGCTAGGTTTGGGGGAGGGGATGGGGAGGAGGTACTTGACTTCTCCTTTCTTGAGGTGGTCCATGTCGATGTGGATGCCATCTGTGAGGAGAGGTCAGCTATGAGAGGTTGAGGTGTGGAGGTTGAGGTGTGGAAGCTGGGAGGAGAGGACCTTCGCGCAACATCCCCGTTATTGGCATCTCCATCATGGTGTCTGCCACTGCAGACTGGCAAGTAGCTTTGGATGAATTATTTGGTCTTATTACGAAACCAGGGGTGGTTTTGTATAGATCTTCAAGAAGCCTATGGATTAATCGAAGCTCACGCAGCTCGACCGCGTTGCTCTAGAGCTATGCCGCTTGGCAGTTGAGATTAGCCGCCAAGCGCCCTTTTTGCCGAGAACACGCCGAGACCCCGAGGCGCATTTGGAGCACAAAAATCTCAGATTCGAATCTACCAACAAACTAAATCTAAATCCATATTGAAGACCGAACAAAGAAATCACAATGTCTTCCACAGACAATCACACATCTTCAAAAAAGCGATGCGGTATAAACCCACTCTACTGGTTATCATGAAAGACATGGGTGACTAACATTTCCAAGGAGTTTTAGGAGCAACCGGAGCGGTGGGAACACGATTCATTCTCTTGCTCGCTCAACATCCGCTACTAGAGTTGGTAGCTGTAGGAGCTTCCGAAAAGTCAGTCGGTAAAAAATACTTCGATGCCGTATGTTGGAAGCAGTCAACCCCAATACCCGTACAAGTCGCAAATATGATCATACGACGCTGTGTACCCACCGAATATCCGGATTGCGACATAATCTTCTCGGGCCTTCATTCTGATGTGGCTGGCGATGTTGAAATGACTTTTCTTAAAGCAAACTTTGCCGTCTTTTCAAACGCCAAAAACTTGCGACTGGCATCTCTGGTCCCGCTAATTATTCCGGTGGTCAATTCAAACCATATTGAATTAATCTCAACACAGCGTCGGCATTACCAACTGGATAAAGGCCTTCTTGTGTGCAATTCAAATTGTGCGGTTGTCGGTCTTGTCATCCCAGCCGCGGCACTTATTCAAAAGTTCGGACCTATCGATCAAGTGAGCATGGTAACTATGCAGGCCATTTCAGGAGCAGGCTATCCTGGCGTCAGCAGTGAGTGATCAAGCCTTTTGCCCATAAGGGGTACCAGGGGCCGATACGTTCTATAGATTACTGCTAACCGTGTCAGGTATGGACATCCTTGACAATATCATCCCATACATCCCAGGAGAGGAAGCCAAGATACCCGCCGAAGCTCGCAAGATTTTAGGCAGCTTGAAGACAGACCTGACGGGATTTACCGATCAACCTCTCCGCGTTTCCGTTGCCTGTAATCGTGTCCCCGTGCTTGATGGCCATACAGTGTGTGTGTCGTTACGATTCAAAAGCCGACCTCCGCCAACCGTGAACGAGGTCTGTGATGCGATGAAAGAGTATACTTCAGAGGTGCAAGCTCTAAAGTGTCCTTCGGCTCCACATCATGCCATTATTGTTTTAGATGAGGCTGATCGGCCGCAGCCTCGCTTAGATAGAGAGGCAGAAAGAGGATACGCGTGTAGTGTTGGGAGAATCAGGGAGGACGAAAGTGGTATCTTTGACATCCAGTTCGTGGCCTTAACCCACAATACAGTCCTGGGGGCCGCTGGAGCATCGATTTTGAATGCGGAGAGTGTGATTTTGAAAGGCTACATCTAATCAGCCGTCAAGCGCCGATTCATCCGAGTATCAGCCGGGACATTTTCTTCTGCATCTAATCCATTTCGAGGACATTCGACTATTGGAAAGCTACAATAGTAGGACCACTTAGACAGTTCTCTTGCTAATACTGATCGCCATATATGGTATGCAATCTTTCAAAGAGAAGCTTGGTCGTAGCTCTCGTGATCCCGATATCACCAGCACTAGACTACCCGTCTGTCAAGACTACAAGTACCCCTGGTGACTCTAGTTAACAAGGATGATAATTATTCAGTCATTCCGACGGTGTAAAGTAGCTCACCGCGAATGGACGCGAGACCCGACAAAGCAGCAGCAACAGCGCGGAGGATTCTATACGTTGGGAATCATATCTTCTACCTGAAGCATCCCATATTCTAGGGAGTCTATGGCGATACTCATTGGATTACAATGCCCGCTCTTGGCTGTTCTAAGTCTTTTTACGATATGACGACCCAGATGTCCTTTCTAGTGTTTTATTTTCCATGAGTCCGATTATCACTGGACGTCTCGAGGGCTACAGTGTCTTCCTACCCTGTTGACATAATGAGCTAGGGGGAAGTGTCCATCTGCGGCTTGAAGCCTTGCAAAAAGCGAGCCACGTTAGATTAGCGGGATCGCCGAGGTCATCACTGTACTAGGCTTGTGCCTGTCACATGGATCTATACTATGAAGCTGTAAGAAGTTTCAATCATCTCCACAGGAAGATTTTGAGAATCACTAGGTCATCCTTGAAATGTTCGTGGAGGAAGAAAGCCGGAGACGCACCGAGGCCTGACCACTTCCTTCTTTTCATCAATTGAGTCAATCGATCTGAAAGATAAGCTCTGTTTCAATGTGTGCAGATTGAAAATTCCTGGCCTTCCCAATATATTTCCTTTGCTCTCACCATTCAATGGTCATTATGACTCGTAATGGCGTCCCTTTGTCGGCGAAGGCCTAATGTGTCAACCACTTCCTGACTATTCCCTTGCCCTATTTCTGTCATACGGTCCCGACTTCAGCGTCACACGATTGTATTCTCTATCTACGAATGCACGATGAACCCTGGCCATCTACTATATAAGAACCACCTGCCCCCTTTCCATACTCCCCGAAACAATTTCCTACTCCAACAAAACCTTCCTCGCCCAAATCCCCCCTCAAGCATACCAGTCCCCCTGGCCACACATTACTCCTTACACCAAAGCCTCCGCAATCCCCCACTACCCCACCTCCCCCTCCCCTTCCTCCACACTCTAAATATCCCCAGCAAACCAGAATGTGTCAACCCCTCTGGTACACCTGGAACTGCGGCGCCCACACCCGAGCCCCCCGTCCGCACACTACGTCCGCTGCCTATTCGCCACAGAGAACAACATCGGACCCGCACGATGCCCCTTTGATCATGAAGCCGTGTATGAGAGAAAGAACAAGATGTGTGGGAGGACGCTCAATAAGCCGTGTGCGCATTGTGTTGGCATAGGTCTTCGGGGACGGAATCAGGGGCATGATTCGAGACGGGGTAAGGGTGGTGTTGTGAAGATGTAGGGATTGCTTTGGAGGGGGGGTTTGACGGTTTGGCTGGTCCATGGGTTTGGAATAGCAGTATGGTGTGGAAGCGTAGGTTGTTGAGCTTGCAGATTTAGGAACAGATAGCGCGCATGCGGCTTGGTTGCAGCTTCTCTTTTCACACCCTTCTTATCTACCTGTTCAGAAGCAGTTTTGATGCCTGGTTTTATCTCAAGAATTTTGTTTTCGTTCTCAGCGCCTTTATCAGCCTACTTCCTTATTACCCTTCTTTGGATCCATGCATTGTCATAGCTGCTAGGTTTCACATCTCTCCGTTACCCCATATTACCCTCTCTTCTCCCCGATTACCAACCCACCACCAGTCATCAACCCAATCCTCTCACCTGGCCATACAATCACTCCTTCGCCCCCCATCCTCCACCACGCTCTTCACCTTAACCCTACTTAAACCCAGCAGCAGCAGCAGCAAACCAACGCCCTCTCCTCAAGCACCCTCTTCAATCACCCTCTCCTCAACCATCCTCTCCTCACCCACCTTTTCCTCAACAACCTCCTCCTCAACCACCTACACCATCTCTCCAAACCCCTCACCTACCCAACCCACCACCCGCTTCCTTAACATCCAGGCGACCATGTGGATCCAACCCCTCCACCGCTGGCGCTACCCCAAAACCGCTGCTCCCACTCGATCCTTTCAGCACTGTATACGCTGGGGCTGCTTCTGTCCTAATTACAGCTAGGACAGACTAGGGCATATGGGATCGCGCTCAAGGAACCGTGTGCGAGGTTGAGGAGAGGGAGTGCCCCGGGGCGGGGAGGTTGGGGGCGGTAGAGGGAGGTCTGGAAATCGGAGATTTGTGAAGGGAAGAGGAGAGCTGTGATGGGAGAAAGGGAGCGCGCAACGATAGGCCGGAAATCCCGTAAGTTCTCTAGCAATACAAGCTTGTATCACCCAGACCTAAGCACACAAGGCCATGGAGTCTCTGCTCCACTCGCATCGTCTAGTGCCTCTTGACTTTACTTACTCTCTGCACACCCATCCTGATCCCTTGAAACTCCTTCAAAACTAAACAACTCGGCTCCTATAGAACTCCCAATTTCCAAACTATGCGACCTTGGAAGGACGTGCACGCGCGAGAACAGGACGCAGATATGTCTTCTGGATATAAGTAGGCAGGTGTGGAGTATCCCAGAGTGGATGCTATTTTGGTGGGTGCTGAGGTGCTTTGCTGTGCTTGTGAATATATTCCCTCTTGTTGGCTTCTTTTATTTTAGTGACTGTTGCTGTTTCAGGAGTTGCTGCTGTGGTGCTGGGCCATCACTCCATCGCGATGTCGTTGACACGTGTTTTTGGAGTGCCAAATCAGATTGGTGCTTGTTGGAATAATGCGCATGGGATAGTGCGTTGTAAACTCTGCGAATAGTATTGGTAGCCAACGTGCTTGGTTGCTTTCCTGTGAGCTGATTGTGGGAGCGTGGTGCGAAGGGTTGGTTGGTGGTGGGGAGCAGGTTTATAGTCATTAGGAGAGGGGCGAGGGAGATTGGGGAAGACAGGGAGGTTGATAGGGGAAGAGAGGTTGAAGAGAGGAGCCTTGGAAAATTGTGGTTATTGGTTGGAGTGATAGGAGATATGTGGGAAGGAATATGGGCGAACGAAATAGAATGTGTGAGGAAGGGAAGAGACTTAGGGTGGATATGCGTAGAAGGGGTTGTAACTTGAAAGGAGGGCTGGTAGGCGTAGAAGGGGTTGTAACTTAAGAGGATGCGGGATCATATACAAAGCTATGTTTTGAACCGACTCACGGGTCCAAGTCTGGTGTCAGCTCAAGCGATATAATGGGCCCATTTAAAGATGATAGCGTACTACGGGCTGGCTGTTTGGTCTTGGAGGTCAACTTACCTCGCTGCATAATTTGTCCGAGTTCAGTCTTTGACCGTGGGCTCTTTATCTGACTGGTCCTCGACGTCCAGCTCGCTGTCTTTGGCCAAGGAATCCCGTCCGGCGACGTGTTCTCCATCCACCGCTGTAGGCTCTGGGGCTAGATCATGTCCGAACCCGAGCACCATCCGATTCGTGTCAACTTCCATACTCCTCCGCTTGTCCTCCCGTTCTTCATCCTTCTTAACCTCTTCCTCCCAGTCCTCGACGATCACTTCCTTAGCCTTCTGTTCCTCCTCTTTCTTCTTCTTGGCTTCTCTGAGCCTACTTCCAAGAACGGTGTAGACACTCTTCTCCCCCACGGCCATCTGTCTAGGCGCCATTCTTGGTGCTGCAGCTTTGGCCGCTACTTGGCTCCATCCGCCGTTGCTGGCTGCATCGTCAGCCTCGCGACGAAGTACGTTGAGCGAAGGATCAAGCGCGCATAGCTGAACCGAATGGGCCAGATTTTTCGAAGCTACCTGAGCCAGGATAGAGGGTCTAATAGACCGTAATATAGCTACAATGGAATCGCTAGATATAGTAATAGATGACGACGAAGGTCGGCACTTAATCACGATCTCTTCACTTGGTAGAAAGGAGATGTCGAAAGCGAGTGCAACGACAAAGTCGAATACTGAAGACAGATCCATGCGCAGCTCCTCGATAGTGAGTGCAAAACGTGGTTGGATTAGCAAAAAGCCATTGAAGGGCTCATTATTGGATTGTAGCTTCTTCGGTGGCTCAACTGTAGCCACCAATGCAGCTTCAGCTTGCCGTATGCGAACACACTCAGCAAGCGTCTTCATGGGTGCCATGACGAATCTCGGGGTCTTGAAGATAGCAACGTGGCGGTGCGGCTCGGGATCCATGCTTTCGCTATCGAAGCCAAAGTCTTCGGAAAGTGAGTGGAGGAATGCGCGTTGATGCGGTGGCATAGGTTTGAACCGTAGCCGCTTCTCATCCTCGTCGGCCGCAAAAACTCGAAACTCCCTTTCCTGGGTTTGCGCCCACTTCGAGCTTTCGCGGAACATTTTCAAAGTGTCGGCAGAGTAGGGTACATGATCGTCTTTGTGGGCTTCCGGGTCGATGTTCAGAGCCAGTGCGAGCTTTTGATTCCTGGCCAAACGCGCACACTCGTCATCGCATGACAAGGTCTTCTTGCTGTTGCCTTCGCTAGTCTTGGACGCGTTGCACTTGATTTCCTGCTTCAGATGTTGGCAGTCGCAGGTAATGAGCATCTTATTCTGGCATGGCTTATCCTCACGACATGAGGACGGGGCATGGCACTGCTCCTCGCAAGGATGACCGCAAGCCTTTTTGGGTTTGCCACAAGCTTGCTGGCATAGCTTGCCGACATCCTCACATTCTCCGGGGCGGTGGCATGGTTTTCGGCAGAAGTGTGAACCACATCTCAGCTTCTTGCCGCATACTTCTCCACAGCGGACGTCTGCAAGCCAGCATGGTTGGTTCTTCAATCTTTTCTTCCCACACATGCATGGTTTTTCCTGCAAGAAAGGGCATTTGGGGCACTTCTGTTCGTCGCCATGACAGTTGTGAGGTATCCTGGGATGGCCGCAATATGTCGGCCTTTCGCAATCGTAGCGACACGGAGGTGGAACAGTACCACAAGGTAACGGAGGCTGAAGCATGGTTCGACCACAGTGACAGCTGACCTCATCAAAGATAGCTTCCCGACACGTTCCACAGGGTCCTTTGTGGCAAAGCTCAGGACAGGCATGATTGCCGCACTTCAGTGGGCGGCCACAAGGTCGAGTACAGATGTGCTCAGCTTCGAAGCCCTCATCGACGATACGCGCCGCACCTAAAGGCCGCAGCTTTCGTTTCGTGGCCTGTCGCTCAGCCGCTTTGCGTTCTCCAGGACAGCATCGTTCTCCGCACTCATGTCGGCCGCAATTGAGAGTTGCTCTGCATGTTCGCATACACTGAGGAGGCTCTTCGCTCCCTTGATGGCAAATGGTAGGCGACTCGACACGGCCGCAATGGCAACCAATGTTGACTGTCATCAAACAGGGCATGCATTCGCCCGAATGACAGACCTGTTGACAGCCATGACCGCAAGCCAGCCGCTTCAAGCACTTCTTGTTGCAATTAGGTAAGGTTGCTGTACAGAACTCCCGAACCAAATCAGATATCTCCTTTAAGGACGTTTTACCGCAGTGACAATGGGTCACAACATCGGGCGATCGCGGACAGTGTGGTTCCTCAAACTCCTGTGGGTGGCATGTTTTCTCGCATTGATGCTTTCCGCAATCGAAAGATCTTTCGCAGGGGTTTGCACAAGTGAAAGCACCTTTCCAGCGCTCAGGGGTTCCTGTTCTCACGGAATTCCTGGCTCTAACGCTTGGGTTCTTATCCGCCTTGTCGCAACAAGCCATTCGCCGCTCAAATTTTCCACAGTAGCAGCGGCAGTCCATATCAACCTCACATGCACCGCAGAGACCCTCGTGGCAAGGCCTTTGGCATGTGTGTTCACCGCAGGGCATCAGATCACCGCAGATCTGGCCGCAGCTCCATCCAGTATCGTAGTTCGTCTCTACACATCTCCTAGAGGTAGAATTCTTGCCGCAGTAGCAGCTCTGCACAGGACCAATATGAGTACATGGCGGACAAGGACCGGCATGACAGAGAAGCTCGCATGGGTGCGGGCACTTCTTCGGGAGCACACGATGCTTGCCACAGGTCTGGCCGCACGAGTGCGGTGGCAAGCCAGAAATTAAGCGAGGGTCGCTCTCCTTCTCACACCAGCATGTATATGATGAGGGAAGAACGTCTTTCGGCAGATTGCACCCCGGACATCGCCATTGCCTTGGCGGAGGAAACTCTCCTTCTTGGCTTTGCCGCTGCGCCGCTGCTGATCCTTCATTGGTAGACCATTTCTTGATGCAGGTGAGATGGAAAACGGTCCAGCATGTTCTGCACTGCCATACTCTTGATTTAGAGCCGATCTCGCTTGTACAAATTGGACATTCGTAAAGGTTATTCGCAATGTCCTCATGCGTGCGAGTGGCGATGTCAGCAGCTTTAGACTTTAAGGTTGATTCTCGTCGAGTCCGCGGAGCTGCTCTCTGCGGCTGATGGGCAGGGGGCGGGCCTGGCTTGCCCCCTCTACGGTTCCGTGGTTGGTGTTGTTGCCCTGGGCGGAAAATTGGAGCGTCCCCTTGTAACTGAGGGTTCAATGGTGATAATCCGTTCCCCTGACCATTCGATGGCGGATCAGTGCCCTCATCAGCCGTCAATCGCCCCCCAAATTGTCTGCCTGTAAAGTTTGGCAATGCCTGCCCACGCCCTCCGATGCTATTCATGTGCCTCTCCCCACCATTTGTGTGCCCTCGATGACCATTGCTAACGCCACTATGTCTTCCTCCTCCTGCTCTACGACCCCGAGCCCCGTTCCGACCTCTTCGTGACGGAGAGATTCCATATTCTGCCGCCGAAACCTCAGCGCTTGAGGGCTCTGCAGAGATAGGTGGGGAGCGAGGAGCGACTGAGGCTGGTCTGAAAGCTAGGGCAGGGTTCGCCGTCGGTTGAGCAAGTTGCGGCGTTTGGCTCGTTACTTGGTCAAGTGGGTTGTTCCGCTGGCTCTGAGGCTGATGGCTACCGCGCCCTCTTGGATGACGACTTCCCCTCTGAACATCGTTCGATGCTTGGGTAGATTCCTGTGGCAATGGCTGGACTGTAGTCATAATTATCCTGCGATTTCACTATGTACCCAAGCCTCTCTGGTGGCGTGAATCCTGGCTCAATGCCGGAGAGCGGAAGAGGGTCGATCTGTGGCAAATGGAAGGTGTGGTATTGCGAGGCAACAGCAAATGGATGCGAAGCAAGTTCAAGGTCCTGCCCGTGATGAGGTCTATAAGTGTCTTGAAATGTACAAGACGAATCAGTGTGATATGGGAGGGACGATTTATATAATTGAATTGATCCGTAGTCCCGCAGATGCTATGCCCATAGTTCGGCGCTATTACCCGATTCGTACAACAAACTGTGGTGAGTCACGCTGACGGATCGGAACACCATGGTGGACTGCATATGGTGTATGTACAATGTCTGAGTCAATCTATGATGCGCCCAGTCCATTACTCCTCCAACCTTTCCTGGCATGCAGCCGTCTTATTCTCCGTCCTAGTACAAAAGTCTCGAAGGTTTCATGGTGGGTGACTCCTCTGTCATGATGGAGATTTGCGAATGGCAATATGAGCGCCGTTATTATGCTCTCAACTCCTCGCTAACGAAATCGAAGACATGATTGAAGAAATATGGTTCCGTCACAGTCTCGTTATGAGAACCATTGGGCATCTCCTTCCATATCCTCCTCTTCGCTTTGCAGACGGCGTACAGCTGTTTCATGTGCTCTGGACTATAGATCGTTAGTTGGAAATTCCGTCGTACAAACGAAGTCAGTCCTGCGGAACTTACGGCACAATCTCGTCTTTCAAACCACTAATGAATAGAATGGGGACCTTCGTAATTTCAGGAAGAGTTTCCTTGCTAGGCCAATATTGGTGACAAAATCGAGCGATATAACGAGCCGGCGGGATCACGCTGCAGAAAATTAGTACAACATCTGCGAGTCCCTATAGGTCACGAACCTCGGGATCATCTCTCGAATTGAAGTAAACGTGTTTTCTAAGATCATGGCGGCCATGTCTCCGTCTTCTTGATTTTTGGCAACAAGTTGGATAGCAACAGCTCCGCCTAAGCTTTGTCCGTAAACGATAATCTTGCCACCTTCAGTCTCCTTCTGGTTGCGGATATAGTCAAGGGCTGTCTGCGCATCGATGTTGATACCATTTTCGTCAGGAGTACCAGTAGATAGACCATAGCCTCTATATTCTAGCATAAAAATATTGCACCCGAGGTTCTCTTCGAGTACTTTGGCAATGGGTACCCGGTGACCGATGTTTCCTGCGTTGCCGTGAAACATCAAAATTGTAACTTTCTTTGCCAGAACCTTGTTTGAGGGGCGGATGAAGAAAGCACTTAGAAATTCGCCATCTGGTGTTGGTATTCGTAGCTCTTCATAGTCTGATATGCCAAACATAGATGGCCGCGGAACGCCCTCATCCGTCCGCGCACCGACGGGCAGGTTTCTTGGATATATGAGCTCGCTTGCGTCTATCAGCTTTGGTTAGGATGATGGTTCAAATGAACCCACTTTTGCTTGTAATAAAGAAGGCCACTGCCTAGAGCAGCAAAAGCCGACGATGCCAGAACAGGGAGTCTCAAATAACTGAGGAAGGCATTCATGGTTGTAGATCAAGGATTACCTAGCTCTTAGGGGTTTCTGGGAAATTATAACGAGACTACCAACCATGGACTTATCTTTGCGAAGATTGCTGATACTCATCCGGCTGTAGATACAATAGCGCCAGAAAAGGTTTGCTGCGGGACCAAGACTATATTAACATCCTGCGACTATTGTGTTGCTGGGAGCAATTGGGCCGACCGCACTACTGACATCGTGTACGAGCTCTCGAAGTAATGAGGATATTAGATAGGACTGTGATCAGTCGAGACTTGGGCGGCACCTCGGGCCGGATGCCGCGCCTTGCCTATTCGATGCCCCCTTATCACACAATCATACATGTACATTTCAAGATTCTATAACGTTCTTTCATAGCACTAGGATACAGGTCTCTGAGGCAATCAGTTAAGGTGCTTCTTCTACGGCTCTCCCACAGAGACTGCCTTAGTATCCGTTGTGATCATCAACGTGTAGAAAAGCTATGAAACGATGGCATTGAATCATCGCAGCCTTCCCTCTTGTGAATCCAGCCATGGCACCCACAGAGACCGAAATTCTCGTTAAACTCCGAGAACTCCTTATGTTGGAATCGTCCCTGGGCAAGAAGCCAATTCTCACAAGATTAAAAGCAGAGAACCGATGGGAAATCTCAAGCAAGAACTTCCGATCATACATGCAGATGATAGCACTAGAGGAACGCGTCAGAAGCGCCCAACATGTCGTTAAAGATCATATGCCCCCAGCTGGAGACGATATTAAGAGTGTGAATGTCGCTAGAGACCTTCTCAATGCTCTTAGCGTGACAGGACTCATATAATAGGAAAACCAGTTGAGACAAAGGGGGAAAAGATCGAACCCTCCGCTCTTCCTGAGATTACGTGGGAAATCAGTGCGGAGAACAGCATTGATAGCTCTCCAAAGCCGCCGGAGAACGCTCTGGCAGCCCAGGAGAAGTTTGAGAGGGAATGCACTCGATGTTTTATCTTGTATGGATGAGGAAAGTTCGATTATGGCATTACGCCTACTTCTAATATGCAGATCAAGATTGATGTCAGTAGATTCCTCGAGTTTCTTGTATCTACAAAAGATGGCGATTGTGTCTATGTTTGCAAGTGTCATGTCCCAAGCAGCTGACCACGGCTGCCTTGTTCTCCCTCATCACAGATCATGAACAAAAGGATTATGGATGTTCTGAAGCGGTTCTCCAAGCGCTCAAGAACAGAGGCAAAGGCCTCTTTAGGATCCCCTGACTGTTGGCCAGTCCAGGAACTACTCGAAGATGATGCTCGGCAACTTGAAGCCGAGTGAGATATCTAGAGGCTTCGTTCTTGTACAGGCAAAATGATCTGACAGTGAGAGTAGATACAACACAAACCCTCCAAGGGTCGGGAACCGGACTCGCCTGAACGCGCTGCTCGAGAAGCCAAAGCAGCGCAGGAACATAAGGAACACAAAAAAAGATCTTGAAGACTGTATCCCGGGACAGGGAGTACCGTCACCTTGTGGAGCTGGATGGGATGGGAGAGCCAACCTGGAAAGAAGAGAAGTATGGACAATTTGTCGTGATGGCGACACGAATTGATAAGGCCACCGGCGGAGAAGTGGGCAACGTTTTAGATGGCGCTCCCACGCGCTGGCAAAGATCTTCATGGACCATTCTTCGAGAACATACCTGAAGAGCTTCTCGCTCAAAGTAGCAAAAGAAAGACCAGAATTGGGTATACACTAAGTGGTAGCCACTAAAACATGCATCATGTCGGCTCAATAATTAGCTCGAGGGGGCTTGTTTTCCACCTCTCAACCGCAGTCCGGGAGCAAGAACAAGAATACTGTTTAGTTGCAAGCCATGGTTTGACAGCAGCCGGCAAAGGATGAGACCGAACGTCGGAAAAGTAGACCATATAAGTGACCCGCTACCAAGGTCACTCCGCGGCTTGTTGGAAACATCAGTAAACCAGGTTTATCACAGGAGTATGCCTTGTAGACGACGCCCAATTCACTTCCTAGAGTATCAGAACAATGCTTATACAGCAAAACTGGGCTAAACTCGACACCAACTCCTTCCCATGCATTGATGATAATAGCAAAGCTGGAGATTTACCACGACGGGCTACAACTACGCTTTCTTCTGTGCTGCACCTACCTCTTTGTCAAACGCAGCATAGGAGACTTGCAAACTTGCGACACCGGAAATAGCAACATAGAGTATGGAAAGTAGCACAAATGCAACCATGAAGGCCATGAACAACCCTGTGGGCATAAGTCAGTAAACTGAAATCCATTTGAGACGAATTGGGGCAATTTACCTGGATTGAAGAATTGGTACCGTTCGAACAGGGGCCCTGCCGGTAGCGTCACGTTCGACGATGCTCGTTTGTGACTCGAGAAATCGCGCTTGAGATCCATGTGGACTGGAGAGCCGAATATAGTATCCATCTCGTATGGTTCTGGCTCAGCAGCGCTCGGCTGTGGCTGGGAGGTGCTGGGCGTTGTCGTATAGATAACGGTATACTCGGGGGATGGAAGCCAGTCAAGGACAGATGCCAAGAAAGCGTCTGAACCTCTGGTCAGCATCGGGAAGACGATCCGCAACCGAGGGTGGTACGTACCATGTTCCCCAAGTTTCTTGGCCCAGCCGGGCCCCGACGGAAGAGCAGGGAACTCTAAAGTCATGACTCGAGGTTTCTTCTCATCGGCGATGGCGAAGGCTCCCGCTTTGCATTGAATCAGACATGGTAAATCGTGCCAGCCGGACATGGCTTTCGGATGTGTACCCACTCGAAGCATCAACCCTTGTAAGCCCAGCACCACACTTCTCTTGCAGCATCATGGAGAGAGCTTCGATGTCGAGACTCCCCAAAACATCCTGCACAGACACGGATGATCCTATCTTGCCCTCTTTCCCTAGCATTCTGGCTCGCATCTGGGGCATCGAGCCTTTACTGCCATGGTCCGCCGCACCGACGCCCGCTTGTGAGACAAGGACATATGTGTCTGATGGACATCGTCCGAGCTGTATCTCTAAATCCTTGCTCAGCGTGGCGGCTTTGACAATCTGTGGACTCTGCGATTGAAAATGTCTGAGGGCTACGTTAGCTTGGCATGGTACAGAATGAATATCACGAATTTGGGGAAGCGTACGATGACGTGGAGAAGAGGAAGAACGGGGATGTATCTTGGAAGGCGCTCACTGCACATATGCAAAGGGCAGATGCCCATAGAAATGAAGAGACCATCATTCTTACGAGCTTGAGGGAGTGCAGGCGTTGCCGTTCGGTGATGCCACTCTCAGCACTCCGGATGCCAAGATGCTCGGCAGAACGCTGTTGCGGCTTGGCCTTGATACCCTTATCGATTTCGCCTCGGTCTCGATCTCCCCCACCACTCATTCGATGCCAGGCTCTGGGCACGCAGCGGTGAGTCCTCATCTGTCTCGCAGGAATGGCTTTGCGTCTTTAGCGATCGACAATGGGTGACAACGCTGTCAGCCCAATGTTAGATGAAATTTACCTGAGAAGATGCCGCGTCCGAAGAAGCCTGGCGCTCCGGAGCCCAAGACTCGAAGTCGGAATGGCTGCTGGTATGCACCTTTCGCCGCTGCAGAATTATGCTAACATTCTCAGGCCATGCAAGAATCGCAAAATCAAATGTGGGGAGGAGAAGCCCAACTGTCTCAATTGCGATAAGCAAGGGGACACCTGCGACTACAGCATCCGTCTGAATTGGTTCCGTAGCGACTCAGCTCATCTCTCACCAAGCTCGGCCCGTCCAGCCCTCTCAATGCGTTCGCTGTCGGAAGGAGAAAATCCTCTCCAGACAGGTACAGGTGTGATAGAGCCCATTGGTCGAGAAAGGGCGTCGAGCGTATCGCTGCCGCAGCAAATATCCCCAAATCCATCTAGCTCTCCACCGCAACGACCACGCGGCGGGCACAAACGTCACTACAGCGCCCGCTCAGGTCTTTCTTCGACTAGGCATAGTCGCAGTCCTGAGCAGCGGAGGTCTAGCACGGTCCAAAGGTCGACTCCTGTTCAGAGAACGAGGGCCATGGACCCTGCTGTTGCTAGTACGGCCTGCCTGCCAACTTTGGCTCAAAACACGTCGGGAATGAACTTGGGTATATCAACGAATGGGAAATTACAGAAGCCAGTAGCAGGATTTCGAGATCATATGTCTGCCTCCCAGCTGTCAAGGCTGAGAGCAGTTTATCCTTCACCAATCAATTCAAACACCGAATGCCCTCCTTTCTTCGGTGCTCGAAGCTCTACCCAAGGCTTCTCATATCAGAGCCAGATGCCTCCTCCTTACCAAGGTCCAATTGCTTCTTCTCCATTCTCTCTTCCTGCGCGGAGATATCCAGATGACGGCGGCGAGCATCGATCGAAGAGAATGCGTTTTGGCACGGCCCTCGACCCTAGTGAGAACTATGCTCATTCTCGAGATTCTCGAGGGCCATCCTGCGGATCTTCCCTTGATGACGAAGTCAATTTTACGCCCAGCGTGTCGCCATACTTTCTGGACAATGGACTCTACAGTCCCTTGAGGTACCTAGGTTCTGTCTCGACGCCAGCTGCTTTTCCCCCTTTAGAAAGCTACATTCCTCCAATGCCTACCAGGCCTACCACGGTGCAAGACAACAATGATATCCGACGCCTGTCGGTCAAATCACTACTTTCAGATGACGCTGAACAACTAGACTCGGGCGGAGAAAGCGTTCCCCCGCCACCTCCAACTCTTCAATATATCCACCATGGCGTCGACAGGGGCTTCCCAGATCTTGACATACCACGGAATAACGATGCGATAGCGCTCAACGGGGTAACGCCGGCGCTGTCAACACCTGGTCTGTACCACGGCGGGTCTGTCGGTGAGGCAGATGAACCATCTACGCCAATTGAATTTGGGTTCGGCCTATACAGTTCAGATACCGCACACAGCGAAGGCGGCTACTATGCAAAAGCCGTCCCCGTCACCATTCCGCGATCGTTGGGAACACTCCCTCCTACTCTTCAAGACAACCCCATGAACCTGCTTTACTTCCATCACTTCATAGACCATACAGCCCGCATCCTCGTCCCTCACGACTGCATCGAAAACCCCTTTCGCAGCATTCTCCCCAAAATGGCACTCCGCGACTCAAATCTCCTGCACCTCCTCCTTGCCTACTCCGCCAGCCACCGAGCCCGTCTCCTCAAGCACCCAGAACCCGCCAACCGCATCGCCCTTTGGGTCCAAGACATCTTCCCTTCCCTCAGCCGCGCCCTCGACGACCCAAGCGGACAGGTCTCCAACACCAGCCTCGCCACCGCAATCATGCTTGCCTCCCTCGAGATCATCTCCCCCAACACCTTCGAGGTCCCCATCCCCTGGCAATCCCACCTCAACGTCGCCCGACGCATGCTCATGTCCCGCGGCGGCGCCCGATCCATCCACCGAAAAGACGTCGTCTCCTACTTCCTAAGCCGCTGGTTCGCCTACCTCGACGTCCTGGGCAGCCTCAGCGGCGGCAAAAACGACCAGCCCCTCTTCGGCGGCGACTACTGGGCCACGGACGACGCCACCGACCAGAACGATTTCCAAATCGACTGCCTCATCGGCTTCACCAGCCGCTGCGTCGGTATCCTAGCCAAGATCGCCGAGCTGGCCCGCCAGTGCGACAGCCAACGCATCGACCCCGACGGCGCCGTCATCGACGACTGGACGCCCCCACCACACATCCTCACCGTAGCGCGCGCCCTGAAAGCCGACCTCCAGGCCTCCCGCCTCAACACCTACCGCGGCTGCCCGCACAAGCACGGCACCGACGTCGAGGACGCGTGGGACAGCAGCGAGATGGTCGCCACGAACGAGGCCTTCCACTGGGCGGGGCTGATCCATCTCGACCGCCGCGTCTTCGGCAAGGCGTCCGCGGACACGGAGATCCAGGCTGCGGTGGGGAAGATTGTGGAGAGCTTGGATCGGGTGCGCAGGGGGAGCACGGCCGAGGCGTGTCTGCTGTTTCCGATGTTTACGGCGGGGTGTCATGCTAAGGGGGAGTGCCGCAGGGGGAGGATCATGGAGCGCTTGAGGAGTGTGGAGGGGAGTGGGATGACGCAGGTATGTCTTCCTCTGTTTCCCGAGTTTGGTTTTTATGGAGAGTGATTGGCGGTGGGTGTGTAGGTCCATCGAGCGAGAACACTCATCGAGCGCGTCTGGGAGACGGGGAAACCGTGGGAGACTTTGGCGGCGGGAGAGTTCTTTGGCTGAAGGGTTGAAAAGCTGAGGAGTATGTACGCCGCCTTCACGATTTCCTAACGACATGTATGAGGAAGGAGGAAAACGACTTCACGAAATACGTAATGGTAATGATGGAACGTTCTGCTTATAGATACCCTCTTTTGTACCGCACATCTATTCGTATCGTGTACTTTTCAAGTATAGCAAACCTAATTAATATGTTTCCTGAGATACTAAAACCTTGGATCTGGTTTGGGAGAGCCTTTTTATGTTGTTTCAATCGACGAGTATACGACTTGTTGGCCGGCGCATGATTGTACATCCCATTCTTATGCTTTTCGTAGCAACAATCCAGTCGTGAGGGCGGCAGCGGATCAGCTTCTCCCGGGAGCTCCCGTGCAGAAACATGGGCTCGGAGCTACACTCTCTTCGCCCGATATAATGCTATTCTCAACGCCGCACAACTCGATCCAGGCCCCGTCCCTCTCCGCTAGAATCACGCCACAATCTCCTCCACCTCATCCAGCACCTCCTCCACAATCTCCTCCACCACCTTCTTCTCCCCCTCCCCCGCCCCCACCTCCTCCTCCTCCTCCTCCCCAATCCCCACCTCCGTCCTCTCCTCCCTCAGCTCCTCCTTAACCTTCTCCCGCCACGCAAGCCACTCACTCAGCATCCGCCTGCGCACCTCCACGATCGCGCCCTTCTCCTTGTCCTCCTCGATGCGGTCCTGCTCCTCAAAGTCCTTGCTGTAGTCGCGCAGGTTCTTGCGGATGGACTTCTGCTCGTCGCGGGAGAGGAGCGTGGGCGGGCGCGGGCGCCACAGGAATTGCTTGAACTTCTCGATGTGTTCTTCGCGGTGGAGCTCGCCCGAGAGGGAGTAGATGTGGTAGCCGTTTTCCATCTACATGGGTTGAATGTTGTTAATGAGAGGGTATAGGGGGGTGAGGATCAGAGGAGCGAGGAAGCGGACTTACGGCATGTTTCCAGACGGAGGCGCTGGTGGCGACGTAGCGGCCCGTGGGATCCCATTCGATGTCTGTGACGCCGTAATGGTCCGCGGTGTTCATGAGCTGTAGGTTGGCGGTGAGATCTTTCTCGCTGTCAGCCTTCTCGCCCTCGAAGTCCAGATCCCAGAAATCGAGATCGAAGCTTTGCTGTGAGTGGACGGTGGCGACGACTACGAAGCGGCCTTTGGGCGACCAGTAGATGGCATTGCTGTTCTTCTTCTCGATGGTGCGGATGTGCTTGAAGTTGCCGACGCCAGCGCCCTTGATTTTCTCGGGGCAGAAGAAGGAGACGGCTGTTTTGGGTGGCACGGCTGTAGCGGCAACGACCTCGGCGGTGGTGATGAGGCAAAAGCGATCACCTTTGGGTTCCCATGCGAAGTTGATGACCGTGTCTTTTATGGAGTCGACGACCTCGACCGGTACGCCTTTCTCCTTGACACGGAAGATCTCGAGGTTCGTGGCGAGCGATTTCTTGGACTTGGAATGCCGGTCGACTTTCACGCAGACGTATGCGCCTTGGGATTGCCAATGGAGCTTTGCGTCCGTGACGTTGAAGAGGTTGCGGGTTCGGACGATTTCCTTGGCGGGAATGTTCATTAGACCGACTTTGGCCGGGTTGCTGCCGATTTCAGGCGTCCAGAAGCAGAAGAGCTGCTCGTAGGCTTTTTGTCCTTCGCGCTGCGGCGTGGCTGGTGCCCATTCAAAGTCCCGGATGCCTTCGATTTTGATGGTCGTCTTGTCGAAAAGGTTCATCTTTGGGAGCTCGTAGACGGATATTGATTGGCCCTCGAGCATCCGCGCAACATACTTGTCGTCCGCGGACCATTTGAATGCGGGCCAGGGGATCTTCTTCTTAATGGGCTGACCGGTTACAGGGTCTTCGGCTGGGCTGGCAAGGTCGTGGGTCTGAAATGATCGCAATGGTTTCTCGGTTTCCACATCCCAGATGATGTAATTCTTGCCGTCTTCTTCTAGGGTCAGGAATGGGTCATCCTCACCAACTTCAATAGGCTTGAATGACCAGGTGGTGATGTACTTTTCGGACGGGGAGATATCGATCAAATTGCAGCTGGGATGTGGGAACTTGTGTAGCTTGGTCCATGACGGGCCTCCCCAGAGCTGGGCGCCCTGCGTGTGGATGGTGGCCATGTACGTTCCCAGAGGCGACCACTGCACGAAGAACTCCGTCCAATTCCCTCGGTTGAGGATCATCTCAGGCGGATCCTTTTTCTTATTCCAGAAAACGCCGACATTGTCTCCCCTGAACATCACCATCTGGTCTCGGCCATTGGGATCGCCCAACCACCAGCGAAGATGCTCATTCTCCCTGAAGTCGTCAATGCGGGGCGCGTGGTACTCGTCATCAATACGGCCTTCTCGACCATATCGATCGATGTCTGTCAGCTTATTGACAGCAAGTGTATGCTTCTTGTCCAGGGGGGTGCCATGTAAGGTTTTCGTTGCGGCAATCGCCTGTTCGGGCGTTTGATATTCCACAAAAGCGTAGCTAGAGACGTGAGTACCACCTCTGAAAGTGGGGAACGTCGTAGATGTACCCTTCTGAAACTCCACTCTCGTTGAGTGGCATGAAAATTGCATCTTCCTTCGTTTTCCCAACCGAATTAAGTTTCTTCAGGAGGAATTTGAGAAGTTTCGGCTTTTGCTCCTCCGTCACCACGGGCAGGCCATCGATGACGACAAAAGAGTCGAGGCCCTGTTCTAATCGCACGTCGTACTGTTCTCGTAGATCTATTCAAGGGTCTTTAGATACAAAGCTGCTAAGGAATTGAAGCACGAACCTGCAACGTCGAGTTCCTCTTCCGAATCGGAGCCGTTGTCTTCGGTCAGATTATCGAAACTTGGGGCCATGATGACAGCGCTTCGCTCAGGGAATGTGTGTGAATGTGGTACCAGGGAAATAGACGTAGAATGCAGGAAGAACCATTCTATCACATTAACTTGAGGCTCGAGCTCAGATTTGTGTGCGATAACCGATTAGCCCAATCGGGTGGCTGAGTCATCTAGGGTAGTCACAGATGGAGTTAGATCTCGGGAGTCAAAAGTAGCTTGGCCGCTCTTAGCGGCCGATCTACGGTTCTTCAAGATGGAGATCATTCAGACCCACAATTTGATCAAGTGCACATTGCTACTACCTCAGCGCATCTTCGCTCTTACGGAGGACAGATTTGCTTGCATATCTAGGCGTCACTCGTTCTACGCATCATATATTCAGGAGCCAAGCTTCTGGCCATGTGACAGCGCTCCGCACTATTCCACTTTCTATCGGCTTGGCTAAAATCACAATCTTAATCATTGTCCACTCTTTGCCAACCCCCGTCTCTTTGAACAGTCATTTCCATTGCCTTCCACGAGCAAAGACCATCGCTGCTGAACAACCGGTCGAGACATCTCAACATGTCTTGTATGTAACCTCTGAAAGCCTGGACGGGGCACAACAGCTGATCCGCGGCAATAGTGACGCCAGAGACCGAGGCCTCATATGTGACCATCATTGACTCTATCCTTGCTGCCAGCGACTTGAACACCATTTCTGAAAAGCGCATTCGCAAGGGTCTACAAGCTGCAGTGGACTATGACATTACCCCCTTGAAGGTGATTATGCTCGGAATTACAGTAGCCCATCAATCGCTTACGGCAGAGGTCAGGAGCCGATCAAGGCGCTTATTATGACTCGATTCGACAAGTTCATGGCTGAGAAGATCCCTATCCCCCAGACTAATGGTCATGCAACCACCGCGAACGGGCAATCGTCTGAGGGGTCAGCAGAACCCAAGCAAGAGCCTTCCCCTTCACCATCGCCTTCCAAGAACGCCCGCAAGCGAGGCTCCGTCGAGGATGACCTGTCCGATGTCGCAGTTAGTCCTTCTCCGAAGAAGAAGCGAAAAGCGGCTCCTGTTGATGACGACGCTGCATTTGCGGCCAGACTTCAAGCCGAGGAGAACGGGCGGGCCAGAGCCACGAGGGGAGGTGTGAATAAGAAGCCTACATCGGCCAAGAAGAAGATCAATAAGAAGACACCCAAAAAGAAGACATCGGACAGAGTGAAAGCAGAGGATGACAGCGATCTCGAGGATTCTGGGTCAGAGATCGTCGAGAAGAAGGTCAACCGCTCTGGCGGCTTTCATGTAAGTTTTTGTGCATAATCTTGGGCTCTCGGTTAACGTGAAATAGAAACAAATGGCACTTTCAGCACCATTGTCAGCATTGTTAGGTGGTGAGGCGCAAATGTCCCGGCCGCAGACCGTCAAAGGTATATGGGCCTATGTGAAGCAGAATGATCTCCAGGATCCCAGCGACAAGCGAATGCTGCTATGCGATGGACCGATGAAGGCGGTTTTCAAACAAGACAAGGTACATATGTTCACCATGAACAAGATCCTTGGCACCCACCTCTATCCCGCGGACGAAGAGTAGCATAGATCTTGACTTCGGGAGAGAAGACCATATGCGCGTTTGCTGCAATTGCTTCCCCCTTTGCGACTAATCTCCAAGGTGATCACCTTTGATCGAGAGCTAATCTCTTAAACTTACTGCTTCATTTAGCGACGGTGTCATGTGGGTCTTTTGGCTGCTACGAGGAAAGGAGTAATTGAAATCTCGGCACGCAGTTGGTGCTGTAATCTTCCGCGTACGAAATCATCGTCGTACTCATCTACGGAAGAATGGGTGTGAGGGTCTGGGTAGAGCCAGCTAGAACAACGAGCAGATGGGGTTTGTCAGCAACAAAGCTGATAGAGTGACAAACACTTGAGTTGTCCTCGGGTGCGACTGAATGCATATGGTAGACAAGCAATAATCTGATCAAATGTGACTCTGTCTACTAGCAAATATCGAGTGCATGACTCCTGTGAACGCCCGCCAAGCCGCCCTTTGACATCTTTCCTTCCCAACTCACCATTCTCCACCTCCACAACTACAAGTACTTCAAGTAGACTGGACGTACTTCATATTGGATACACGTCGCAATTCTAAGTCGCAAGAATCTCCTTAAAGTTCCACAGCAAGCTCTGAACAGTGATGGCGTCAACGATTCTTACACCCACTGCCCAGCTTTCCGATGCGCCAGCATTGAATGACAACACGCGCGGCAATATCAGACGTGGTCGTGGCGGCGTCAGAGGAGGGGCATTGAACGGGCATAGAGGATCACGAAGAAGTGGTGGTACAAACCGAGGAGATCGTACAATGGGTTACAAGCACCAACGCGAGAGGCGGGTTTCAGGCCCAGAGAACCGACCAGCTCCCCCGATACCACCACCTCCGGGTTTGGGCGGTGGCGGCAGCTTCGGTGATCGCCTGACCGAAGATGCCGAGAACGTAGAAGGTGAGGGTGGGGGTGTGCAGCAGCAGCAGGAGGACCAGAAGGAAGACGACGTCGAGGCAGAAGTATGCTTCATATGTGCTTCGGAGGTGGAACACAACTCTGTGGCACCATGCAATCATCGGACATGCCATATCTGCGCGTTGCGACTACGGGCGCTCTACAAGACGAGAGCTTGTGCACATTGCAGAGTAGGGAACTATCATCCCTCAAGACATAGGATGTCATCGTTAACACATCATAGACAGAATCGCAATTCGTTATCTTCACGGACGACTCGACTAAAAGATACGAAGACTACGGAGGGTCAGACTTCGAAGAGTCAGATGAGACTTTAGGCATCAAGTACGGAAAAAGGGACATATACGCCGACACCCTTGTCCTGCTACGCTACAATTGTCCGGATAGAGACTGCGATATTGCCTGCTGGGGTTGGCCAGACCTGCATCGGCATGTCAAAAGTATGCACCACAAAGTTATGTGTGACCTCTGCACCAGGAATAAGAAGGTGTTCACCCACGAGCATGAACTCTTTACTCAACAAGAGCTTCGCAAGCATGAGAAATTCGGCGACGATAATCCTGGAGCCGTTGACCAGAGCGGTTTCAAAGGTCATCCTGAATGTGGCTTTTGTAGGCAGCGATTCTATGGTGACGATGAGCTTTACACTCATTGCCGGGATAAGCATGAGCGATGTCACATATGTGATCGGAGGAATCAAGGAAGCCAGCAACAATACTATGTCGACTACAACTCGTTAGAGCAGCACTTCAAAAAGGACCACTTTCTCTGTGCGGATCAAGAATGCTTGGACAAGAAATTTGTTGTCTTTGAGTCCGAGATGGATATTAAGGCACACCAACTGGAAGCACACCCTAATGGTCTATCAAAAGGGCGAGACGCCAGAAGAATCGACATCTCTGCCTTCGACTACCGCACACCTCACCAGGAGAACCGAGGGGGTAGAGGAGGGCGCGAGGGCAGAGGCAGGGGCAGAGGTAGAGATCCCAATACGGAAGCTCTCCCCCAATCAACTGCTCAGCCCATGCGGCGAGACGAGATTGCCTATCAGCGCCAAATGGCCATTCAAAACGCGCAATCTGCCACAGCAAGAACCTTTGGTGGTCAATTAACCTTACCAGATCCCCAGCCTGCTAGAGCAGCCAGCAACCGCCCAGTCCAAGCCCCCGTCACAGAGACTCGAGGCACTACAAACCCGTCATTCCCAGCGATCGACAACCTTCACATTGATGGTGCCACCAACTTAACCCCAAACCAGCAATTGACACCGCAAGAACAAGCACGCCAGCTCCAACACGCCTCTGTCACTGATCGCGCAGCCACTCTACTAAAGAACGACCCTACAAAGCTCACCTCCTTCCGCGACTCCGTCTCTTCCTATCGCAAATCCGCCATCACAGCCACCCAAATGATCGACACGATGTTCTCCCTTTTCGACGCCCCCTCCTCTGACATCGGCAAGCTCATCAAGGAACTCGCAGACATCTACGAAAACGAAGCCAAACGCAACGACCTCCTCAAAGCCTGGAACGACTGGCGCGCCATCAACGAAGACTACCCCACCCTCCCCGGCCCAAGCGGCATCCTCCCCGGCTCCTCCGCCGCCACAGCCGGCAGCGGAGGCCATCGTGTTCTCAAACTCAAGAGCTCCACCGCCCAGTCCTCTCAATCGGCCGTCAGCCGAAAAGGCAGCTGGGGCAACTCCATCAACTCCGCAACCCCCGTCCCCACTATGCCCGCCGCATCAGCCAACCGTGTGGGTGCCGGACGCGTGGGGAAAACACCCTGGACAGCTCCTTCGGCGAGTACTTCAAGTCGCCCGTCCCCTGCATCTTCGCGGCCGTCGTCGAGGCCACCGCCCACCGCGACGGCGGTCAATGCGGGTGCGTTTCCGGCGCTGCCGTCGGCTGCGAGACCGAATACGTTGATGTCCGGGTTGACGCGGGGGACGGTGCGGTGGGATGAGGGGAGGAGTAGCCTGACTGCGTCGCCGAGTCCATGGGGCAATAGTGTGGCTTCGACTTCGGCGCCGATTGCGGATGGTGGGGATGTGGATGGTGAAGGGGATGGGGATGGTGTTGGGGCGGCGTCGAAGAAGAAGGGAGGGAAGGGGAAGAAGCAGACGCTGTATCGGTTTGGCTGAGGTAGATTCGTTGCGACGAGCGGATTTTTCTTTTGCGCCTAGGTTTTAGGGGAATTCGGCATTTGATGTGGGGAAGTGCATTGGCGTTCGTGGAAGATGAGTACGGAGTTTGGGACGCGCAGGGCGAGATTATGATCACACGACACATCAAGGATCGAAAGGGCCAAAGCAGCATGATAGTCGTATCAGCATCCAAGACGAGCTAGAATATCCAGAAAGAAACGACGTAGAACGAGGGCAATAGAATAATGAACATCCTCTACATCGGAACCCGTATCCATGACTCTTAGAATCCATGTACCCCATGCGTCCAAATAGCCAAAATCTCACCACCAAGGCCATCCTCTCCCTCCCTCCTTCATCCCCCCACCTCCAAACCGACCGCCCCTGCCCACCTCCCACCTCCCCCTCCCATTCCCAAACCCCTCCATACACAATCATCTCCTCGCCCCATACACAATCCATCTCCCCGCCCCATCTGCCCTTTTCCCACATCCATCTCCCCGCCCCAAACACAATTCATCTTCCCACGCATCTCCCCTCCCCTCCCCCTTCCCCACCCCACCCACCAACACCACCCACAACCACAAGCCGTCACAAACCACACTCCGCTGCGGCTTCAAAGCGCTAGTACGTAGACTTGGCGTCCACGAAAGCGAATGGGACAGGGGGTTTGGGGGGAGTAAAGGTGGGGGGTTTGGTGTTGTTGGGTTGGGGTTTACGTTGGGAAGGGAGGGGAAGGGGAAGGGGGAGCTGGGTAGGGAGGTGGATGGGAGGGGGTGGTGCTGGGGTGGTTGGAGCTCGGTAGGGAGTTGTGCTGGGGTCAGGGGCTTGGGCTTGAGTTCTTGGCTTTCACGGTGTCCAGGGCTTGCAGTGGGGTGGTATTTGGAGGTAAATGGGGGATTGCCCCTTTTTTCGGAGTTGTAGACCTGAGCAAGTGGAGTCTTTGCACATGGGATGGAAGTAAAGTAGAGGAATTTGCTTGTCCCAAAGGAAAAAGGCCTAGCAAGTTCCCAATATGAAGATGCATGGCAAACTAGCAGACAAGCTAAAAGGCACGCCCCACGACAGCCTGACTACCAGAACAGAAAAGGCACAGGCATCAGAAAAAAGAAACCTACCTTGTGTGGGTCTCGAACGCGGAGCCCGAAAAGAGAGTGGATCAGTTAACGGATCTAAGGTTCTCATTGCATTATACAGCAGCAAATGCTACTAATGCTACGATTGGGTCTTGTAATTAGAATAGTTTGAGTCATCATGTCCAGAGCGGTGATGTTTCCTCTTGTTTGTCGTTTTGATGTAGTGCATCATGTTTACCTTATATCTCAACTACTCCCTTTGTTTATCGATTTCTTAGTACTATTGACCTTCTTTGGAGAGATGATTCCAATCTGAAGGTAGGTTAGCCCCTTTTGTTCTGTTCCACTTCGGGGTAGGATTTGAATCTTGCACACACAGTATAAAAGCATAGCGGCCGTTCAGACCAGCTGTGCATGCAGAACAGCGACTTGACGTGAAGCAACATCTGGTTTTGTGCGTCCCATTCCGAGCGCTTTAAGATGTCTTCTTCGAGAGCCGTGTCTTGAACTCAGCACAGCCTCGTTGAAAGAAATTCGGGTCCACTCCACGGCCGAGACGTAGAGCCAAGTGGCACCACTTCAACGACTCCGCCAAGGGCTGCTGTTTCTTCGGGTGAGGAATGTTCAACAGAGCTCTGACGGAACCAGATTCGGGAAAAGCGATAAAGCCCACCAGACGAAAGGAGGTCTAGACCCCGATGTGACTTCCAGTTGCCTGGTTCTCATCTCATCCTTGGAGCGCTTCCCAATGCATTCCAGTCAGACAACCTTCTCCGCCTCTTCGAGCAGCTCCTCAACCTTGAAGTCACCGTCACCCTTACTAAATTGCTCAAGCAGCTTCTTCCTCTTCGGCTGCTCCTCTATCACGCCGTAGAATTTCTGAAGGCACATCAACAGCCATTTGCCCTCATCCACACTTACACCTCTTCCCTCTACGACATTTCCCTGTAGCAAGACTAAGCCCTTCGCATCCCCGAAATCTAGATGGTGCGTCACTGTCGTATGCGGCTGGCTGAATTCCCCTCGCAATTTATACTCCGCCAGGTGCGTGAAGAGAACCGTCGTTGTTGTAGGCGAAGGAAAGGTCCATTGCAGAAAATGAATCTCAGCTCCTTTACCTTCTCGTGGTAGAGGAAGAATGAATTGCGGATGTCGGCGAGCGGTTGCTTCGCTTCTACGGTATGTCGCTTGCGGTATCACGGCACATAATGAACGAGGGTCAGAGGCATGGCGGAGGCGCCAAATGTACTCGATCTCTTTCTGGGGCAGTTCTAGGGTCTTTTCAACGTCGATGAACGAGGAGAGGAGCTTGATGCCAGGAGGTGCAGATGGCTTGTCAGAGGTTTGCGTAGGAGAGGAAGCGGATGATATATCAGGAGCGGCCTGCGGTGGCGGAGGTGGTGGAGGGTAGGGTGAGATCGATGGCTGTGGTTGCGGTGCGGCAGGAGATTGTCTGCGTGCTTGTATCCGATCTTTGTAAATAGATTTCAACTCGTCTACGTTTCGGAGCCCAATTCTATCGCCACATTAGCCCCTCTCCTGCTTTTCATATTCACGAAGATTTTACGCTTTAGCCTTCTCCTGTAGCTTCTCTCGATACTTATCGCCAATGCTTTTGCCTTGCGGATGGGTTGCGAGAAAGCGGATATCGTGTACTTGCGCCCATCGTTTCTGGGACGATCTCGAAGTGTGAGGCCCTCCTAAAAGGATGTGGCGAAGGGCAGGTGCTCTTTGACGTATCATTGGGAATATTCAAGAAAGGAAATACAATCGTACACGAAGATTGGGCGGGAGCAGTGTCACGAAGGCGAAGAACGAGATGGCGAGACGTCAAGACCATATGGCGTTCTTAGGGTTGAAGCGCGGCAAATGTACGCGGCTAGATTACCCTAAGTTGATAAAGATCTAACCTCGGCATCTCTGTTCAGATCAGCACTCCGCAGCGGCAGCTCGCTTGGACGTCATCTAGGATGCTGGAGATTGCACTTGCGCTCGCAATGCCGTCTTCTCCTTGTGGACTGCGGTGTTCGCCTTCTTCTTCTGCTCTTTCACTCGGTTGCCTGCCATTAATTCGTCTATTGCCTCACTTTCACAATGCCCACCGAGTCCACATACCCGCGATTTGACATACCGAACATTGACATCTGGGCGTTACTGTTTGAGCGCACAGACAGACCCTTTCCAGATGACAAAGGTACTCGATCGTACTCCTCAGCTGTTGTCAAATCACCTTGCTAACAATGGCAGTGATTTACCGTGACGCTGAAACCGACCGATTCTATTCGTATGCTCAGGTCAAGAGCACAGCGATTGAGTTTGGAAAAGGCCTCAAATCCGTCTGGGAATGGCAGAAGGGAGATGTGCTTGCATTGTTCACGCCTAAACGCATCGATACCCCATCGGTAATATGGGGCTGCCATTGGGCCGGCGGCGTAATATCGCCAGCAAATCCTGGATACACGGCAGATGAGCTGGCTTTCCAATTGAAAGATTCTGGTGCTAAGGCATTGGTTACTCAAATGCCCTTTCTCGACATTGCGCAAGAAGCTGCGAATCAGGCGGGTATACAAGATGATAGAATAATTCTGATAGGCGACTCAAGGGATGAGACGAGAAGGTTCAAACATTTCTCAGCGATCCGGAATATAGCTGGCACGAACAGGTATCGCAGAACAAGGATTGACTCGAAGAAAGACCTCGCATTCTTGGTATACTCGTCCGGAACAACCGGCCATCCGAAAGGTGTTATGCTAAGCCATGAGAACATCGTATCCAACATCCTCCAGATCAAAGCAGGCGAGTCTGGCAACATAACATGGGACGGTGGCCCAGACGGCAAGGGAGACAATATACTTGCGTTCCTCCCCTTCTTTCACATCTACGGTACGACCAACCCCCCAAAAACTGCTCAGCGAGCCCAGCTAACATCCCCCAGGACTTACTTGCCTCGTTCACCAAAGTTGCTACAGCGGCCTCCATCTTGTCGTCATGTCCAAATTCGACATCGAACAGTTCTGTGCCGCCGTCCAGAAGCACCGCATTACCTTCACCTACGTTGTTCCCCCCATCATTCTCCTCCTCGCCAAAAACCCCATAGTCGATAAATACGACCTTAGCTCCCTGCGCATGATGAACTCCGGCGCCGCGCCCCTAACCCAGGAACTCGTCGAGGCGGTCTACAAGCGGCTTAAAGTCCCCGTCAAGCAAGGCTACGGCCTAAGCGAAACTAGTCCCACAACGCATACCCAGCCATGGAGTGAATGGAACAAGACGATAGGATCTGTGGGTCGACTGTTCCCAAATATGACCACGAAATACATGTCTCCCGAGGAAACAGAAGTGCCAGCCGGCGAAGTGGGCGAGCTGTGGATGAAGGGGCCGAATATCTTCAAAGGCTACCATAACAACCCCGAAGGCACCAAGAACGCTTTGACCGGGGACGGATACTTCAAGACCGGGGACGTCGGGTACCAGGATAAAGACGGCAATTTTTATATCACGGATCGCGTCAAAGAGTTGATCAAGTACAAAGGCTTCCAAGTGCCGCCCGCTGAGCTCGAGGGACTGCTGCTCAGTCATCCGAAGATCAATGATGTTGCTGTGGTCGGGGTTTACAGTGAAGACCAAGCTACGGAGGTGCCGCGCGCGTATATCGTGCCTGCGCCAGGAGTCGAGGGTGGGAGGAAGACGGAGGAGGACATTGTGGCGTGGTTGAGGGCGAAGGTGGCGAATCACAAGCGGCTGAGAGGTGGGGTGAGATTCGTGGATGAAATACCGAAGAGCGCGAGTGGGAAGATCTTGAGACGGGTGCTGAAGATTAGGGCGCAGGAGGAAGAGGAGAAGGGGCTGAAGGCGAAGCTGTAGTGTGTGCCGTAGGGGCAAAGTGCGATCGAAAGTTGACTGAATCTGCTATGGGACCCTTCTGTTGTTGCTTTCTTCGGGTTCTCCTACGATCCCCCTATAATGCTCAACGTTTTGCCGCTTTGCCATCAAGCCATCAGTGGTCGTTCAGCCCACTGCCATTCCGTCAACACGTTTTTCCATCTTGCAAAGCCCTTATTACTTGGTGAGGCTAGCCCCAGGTATTAGCACCCTGCCAGCGCATGTAAGCAACTTTCCTTGCAGAGCACTGCTCGTAAGGATCACTGCCACACTCCCCTCGACGCAAAAGTTGATTGAAGACTTAGAGGATGTGGTAAGAGGTCCAGGACTCCTCTTTCGGCGACGTAATCTTCTCAGTGTCATTGGGATCACGCTTTCGGTACTGAGGTCTGGATAGAAAGTGAGGAAGAATGTATCTTCTGTCTTATACTTGGTTCCCTTGCGCGAGGTCTTGATACGTTCCACTGGCGATGCTTTCATGGTGGAGTGCCTATCGTTAGGGTATTTGACTGTGGATATAGCTGTATGATGATCTGATGCCATAAATGCGGTAGGTGTGTGACACCTACCACTGAAGAGGCGTATTGGGAAGCAGTGCGGTTTGATGAAGGCTGAGAACGTATCATGTCAACGCAGGGGATAGACTTCAAGGAGGTACCCAGACCACTCACTCGTTCTGTCGCTGGGTCAAGATAGGTAAGCAAATTCGTTAATTCGGATATATTTTTACTATCAGCATATCGATGCCGAACTGGCCTAGCTATCCGGAACAGACATAGGTAGCATAGACCCCTCGTCCGATCCAGCAATCTCAAAAATTCATCGACTGAAACGCCTCCACCAAGTCCGCCCCTTCAAACATCGCCCTATGACCCAGCTTCCCATACCTCTCCCCAAACGTCTTGTCCTCCCCAACAATGATCTTGTACGCTGTCTTTGCATACTCCTTCGCCTGTTTCCCCATCGCTGATGCACGTGCCGCATAGCCCGCAATCCAGATGTGCACCCATGTCTCAATGACACGGTCTTGCATCAGGCCCCAGGTTTGAACCTTAAAGGTGGAGGTGAGAGACGTGGAGTCTGCGCGCTTGAACACGTAGCCTAGGGATTCGAGGACTTTGTAGGCCGTTTCGATGGTTTTAAGGGAATTTTCCTGAGCGCTGTAGAAGCGGGTGAGCAGGAGGTAGGGGTCCCAAAGGGTAAGGCGGGGTACGGTAGATGCAGGTACCGTGTATGTCTTCTCGATGGCGGCGAGAAGTCTTTCGGCTTTTGCTAGGTTGGCCGCCGGGCGCGCTGAGAAGGCGTCTTCCAGGTCTCGGAGCAAGCCCTTCCGTTTGGTGAGGTCCTTTTTGGGCGTGGTTCTGGTGTGCTCGCAGATGCAACATGTGCATATGAAGCCCCAGTTCCCGAACCGGTCCTGCGTTTGCTGGTAGGACAGCATTGGGTCAGGGCCGCAGTACCAGAAGGTGATCTCGGTATTGGCGGGGAGGTTGCGCGTAGCGCGGAAAATCTGCATATCTCCTATGAAGCTACGGCGGGCGTTGCTGTTGCAGCTGTGGTTGATGTAGGAGGCATTAGGGAAGAGGCCGCATGTGTGGAATATTCGCTCCTTGCGCTGCTCTTCCGATGCCTTGGAATGTTTGAAGTGACTCTCGAGGGACGTGCGAGGACAGCCGAAGGCATTCAGAGAAATTATGCGATCCACTAGGAAGCTATGGAGAAAATCAGCGTAGCTCAAGAAACGGTATCGTGGAGTAGCTTACGTATCGACTACTGCTGAGCCGTCGACCTCTGTGGGCTCAACGGTTTGGTAGTCACCATGATGTAAAGCATTCAAGGCTGGTAAAAGAGAAGGATTCCGATGGAGCTTCTGGACAGTCTCCGTGATAAGGTCTGCCTGGGTCCCAAGGACGGACCGCTTCGTAGTCGTATTCATGAGAAGGCTCGTCTTCGAGCCGGCTTCGTTGGCTTCTTCATTGGCCCAACAGTAGGAAAATGCTTTCTCGCATAACAGTACTTCTCCCGCGATAACGTCCTTAGTGGTAAACAACCCACGTCCACGAACCCCAGCCGGCTTGACTGCGACTGGTGCCAGATACGTCGCGCAATCGATATAGGGAGGTGTCTTTTTTGCAGCCTCATACATGGATTTGAAGTTGTAGTCCCCATGCTCCTTTTCCTTCAAGCGTTGTTGTGCTCGGACGAACTCTGTTTGTGCACCGAGGCAATTGGGGAATTGCGAGAGAAGAGATGTCAGCATATCATGGCTTTCTTGGTACCTTTGTAGCCCATACAAAGCTCGAGCTGCGCGATAAAGGCTTTTCTCCAAAACCTGGGACGGTGCGGCGATAGTTCCGGCATCCTGCAAGGCTTGGTCGTAATATCCGAGCTTTAAGTTGACGAGAGATCGATTGAGCTGGATGATCCGCCGTTGGTCGACCGTATTTGTGTGCTTCAGCGCTTCTGTGTAACTAGTAGAACAACGAGATTAGTTATTTCTTCGTCTTTGTCGATTTGTTCGGTTGTAATGAGATATGAGGGGGTGTGAACTTGCATTCCACCAGCTTCATATGGTTTACACGCCTTCAAAGCGCGGTTGCCCTCATCCTTCAATTGCATTGCATCTATCTCAAGGTCAGAGATCCGAGGCTTCCAGGCTGCCGGAACTCTCTCACCATCTGCAGAAAGCCAGATGAGATCGCCGACATGGTCCACCCTCAGCCCATAGCCTCCATCGTTCTGCACTTTGAAGTAGGGCTCCTTGAGTATGCAGAGGTGGCTTTCTTGGATCACGTCCTTAGCCTTCCGATAAGCGTCGGCTTTCTGCTGGTAAAGTTGGAAGGGTATTCCATGCCCTTTCTCATCCTCCATGATGACCATGACTGCCGTCATGACCATGGACGGGGTTGCCGCGCGGAGTAGCACATAGTGACCGCGGTGATGGGTTTCTAAACGCAGATCCTTGATGAACAGCTTCTGGAGACAATGCAAAGCTGCAGTTGAGGGTGGATATGGAGGAGCAACCCAAGATTGCTGGATCTGGTGTTTGCCTTGTGCCATGGCGATATCATTGGCCATACGTCGGCCCATAAATTCGCTGATAAGCTGCTCCCGAGGCTTCCTGTCCTTTGGTTGCTCACCCCTACGTTGACTAGCGGCTTGCAGAGCATCTTTCTGCTTATCAAACAGCTGTGCCCACTCTCTATTGTCAGAAATGTCGTCGAATTCCATGATGGTAGGTTGAATTCTGTTGTTCCTTATACTCCCAAAGGGAAAGTAATTGCGTGAGGACTGATACAGGAACTAGATGAGAGAAGTGGTGGTGTATTGAAATAGTCAGCGAGCAGTGACAAGGGTACCAGAAAACCTGAAACATTTGTGCTCAAAGAAAGTCGGTGCAAGCAAGGCTACTTGCATGCTGCATTAGCTCGGGTGAGATCTTTGATATATGGATCGCGGAATATGGATTTTAAAAGTCAGATGGTACCAGGCTACCTGTGTTGATCTTCTTTGCCAGGAGTGTGTGGAACAAGACCTTGAATGTTGTTGAGATATTGGTACGAGTGGTCACGTTTCATCTCCTACTGCCACTACCTTTTTGGGCCACGCCAGCGTGCGTTTGCACTGATAGATTAAGCCTCACTACTCGCGTCGATTAAAGAGTTTCGTTCTGAGACTTGATAGGTACTTGGCACCACTTTTGACATCTAGACATAGACAGTGAGCACAGAGATCTTCGCGTAAGGTTTTCGACGACTCATCAATTTTCTGCCTGGTGTCAATTATCTGGCGAGGTTGACGACCTTTCACTCGCGGAGTCCGGTCTCAGCAAAGCAGATAGATGAAAAATCTGTGCAGCACAATCCCATCTGAAACCACTTGATAACCGTGCAATCATATTTCTCAATATTACTGATCTGTAGGGAATTTTGGGCTCCAGGCGGTCGATGCGGTGTAGATTGAACTGCCGATGCATCAATTGATTACACATTCGTGAAAAGAATAATGCTTTCGCGGCTGTTTGTGGGACAACATGTGCGACGGAGCAATATGAAACGAGGTTCTTTCGATCACTGTGGCATCAACGCCAAGCCGCAACTAGGCTAGACAGCCAATCAACGGATGGATGTACGCGCCTCCGAAATGCCAAGACCAAATCCCGGCAAGCTGAAACGCGCGGAAAACGGCGTCGCGGTAAATGAATTAAAATGTGATTCCCCCAGCCTCGCTTTTGCTGGTTCATCAGAGCCTTCAGAGGTCCCCCCACATTTCGGCAAGCGCAATGTAGAAATGTAGTGGGGCACCGACGGTTACATCGAGGCTTGGGCTGGCTTCTCGCTGGCATGTTTCTTCGGAAAGGCAAATAAACGATTGGAAAAGGAGCAACAATTAACAAAACATCTCCAGGCCAATGGGGCATTATTCATGGACACGCAAGTGGCTGGTAGCTCTGTCTCCGCTTGATTCAAATCCGGCTCAGCGTATATTCTTCTCTGCGGTCTGGCACTATACATTGCGTTTGCCGAAATCTGGGGAACCTCCGATGTTGCCTTGACCATTCGGGTGAAATCGTTTGATTGAACCAATTGTGTCCTTTCTGCCGGTCCGATGTGCCTTCTCGATACGATGCGTGCGAGAACTAAGGTGCCTTCCATTGATCTGACGTTCTAAACATGGCATCATAATGTCCAACCGATTAACTGTCAACTCGGCTTTCCTGCTTTATAAGAAGTGCGAAGGGCATCTCCACCAAGCCTTGGTAAGCTTGTTATACAGCCTTGGCTAACGATGTTATATTTCGTTCTCTTCGTTTTCTATGTCTTCAGCGAGGTTTATTCAACGAAATCATACGGACAATCTGCCACGAGCAACGTGTCGCTGCTGTGGGGCCCGTACCGACCCAAACTGTATGTCGGAATACGTCCTCGGATGCCAAATTCTCTAATTATGGGCCTAATGTGGTCCGGCGCCAGTAATCCTACAGAAATCTCGAAGAGTACGTATCACAATGGCTGCCGTTACGGTGACACACACTCTAACCTAATTTTAGACCTACGACATACATGCGAGCAAGATGAGGGTATGGCAAGCTACGGTTGGACAGCTTACGATGTACGGAAAGGTGGCACGCACATTGTCAACGATACTGGTAACAAGCTAAACTTGATCACCCACTTTGTAAAAGTGTCAGATGATGAAAATTATGTTAAATGGGGTTTGAGAGTTGGTGCTCGCCCAAGCGCGGATGGACACGACCGTCAAAAGAGTACGGTGATACTCTACCTTGGCGTCGAAGAATCAGGGTCAACAGTAGAATGCAACAAAGAGCACAAGACCACAACCTCGAAGACCAGTATTGTCTGCAACGGCATGACAGCGGGCTTAGGAAATTTGAGAATGCAGATTTCAGATAACACAGCTGACAGTGTATCTCATTGGACGTCTATCCAAAGTGTGACAGTGCCTGTGGATACCATTTGGCAGGCGAAATCGATTTGGCTGGAGCAGCTCCAGAACACTGGCTCACCCGATGGCCCTAGGAAAGGAAATCTCCTTTTTATACAGAAAACTTTCGAGGGAGGTTCGGACTTGGATATTTTGTTCTCTTCAGGAATTAATTCTAAAGCTATGGCTTCCACTAGTCTTACAGAAGACATTCAGAATGTGCAGTCGACATTTGATGACAGTTTCAACTCAGCCTTCTCGCCACAGCCGCCATTCCAGGACGAGCGGCATGTTACATTCTCTCAATATCTTCTCTCCAATCTTATGGGAGGGATCGGATATTTCCACGGAACAAGCATAGTCGACAAGTCTTCTGCTCCGGAATATGCTGAAACCGATCTGGACTTTTGGGGAAAGGCCGCCACGGCCCGATCGCGTGCTATTGTTCAAGAAGAAGGCCCCTTCCAGCTCTTCACCTCCGTTCCCTCGAGACCGTTCTTTCCCCGGGGCTTTTTGTGGGATGAAGGCTTTCATCTCCAAGTCATCATAAACTAGGACATAGATCTTGCTCTAGAAATCATCTCTAGCTAACTTAATCTAATAGATAATGATAGCTAGATTACTAGGGAACAAATCCTTGGCCCCGAGGCAAGGAGTAAGGTGCCATCGGAATTTCAGACACAGTATTCTCATTACGCGAACCCACCCACTCTGTTTCTAGCTGTCCAGGTGTTTGCCGCAAAGTTAAATGGGAATACACCTTACTCAGGAACTCCGAGTCGGTTGCTGGGCGATCCTGCCGCAGGCAGATCTATACTAGCTGCCATCTATCCGAAGCTAAGAAAACATTATGAATGGTTTCGTCGCACACAGGTCGGCGGCAATGGCACGCTTTACGGGCGTCCCGGTTCTGACCTCAACCAAGGATATCGATGGCGAGGCCGCACACCCCAGCACATTCTTACCAGTGGTTTGGATGATTATCCCCGTGCGCAGCCGCCGCATCCGGGGGACTTGCACGTAGATGCTCTCTGCTGGGTTGGGACCATGGCGATGGCCTTAAAGGAGTCCTCAGCCTTTCTTGGCGAGAGAGAAGACGAGGCTTTATTTTCGAGTCATGAGATCGACATTATTCGCAGTGTTGACGGTGTTCACTGGTCCGAGGCCCAAAGAGCATATTGCGATACAAGAGTTGTAAATGACGGCCATGTGGAAAAGATCTGCCACAAAGGCTACATCAGTCTGTTCCCCTTCTTCACCAAGCTTATGAGTCCAGACCATCCCCATCTTGGAGCTGTGCTAGATCTGATACGGGATCCCGAGGAGTTGTGGAGCCCCTATGGTCTCCGTAGCCTTAGCGTTAAGGACGAGTTTTACGGCACTGATGAGAACTATTGGAGAAGTCCGGTCTGGATTAATATTAATTAAATGGTGATACAGAGATTACTGGTAAGCTTTCCATGCAATGTCGTTCAAATTGTGGGGCCAGATCATTTGATCGTCTCCTCATTGATGTTGTTTCCTCTCGTAACACTTTCTTCGATTCTTGGCCTCTATGGTTTTTGGTGTTGGGGTTTCTTCGAGGGATGGGTGACACGCTTCAACGCATTGACGCTTTGGCGATGGGTCTCCACTGGTTAATCAGCCCGTTCGACAATCCGTCAATCCGTTGTTAAATGGGTTCCAGGACCTCTATTTCCCTCGCCCCTACCGCCTTATCGGGCTGGGGAGTTGCATGTTTCAGCAACTGGCCCCATCGGTCATGGGGCTTCCGTCGTCCACTATGTTTGAGATGACCCTTTACGCAATGAGTGTCCGCATAAAAAGAACCCCTATGCGCAACTGCGCAGGATTCTCTGTCGACGTCGTCAAATCATAGGACCACAGATAGTACTACAGCTGACTCAACAATAAGGAACTCGCTCAGCAACCGGGCCTACATCAACGGAAAGCGCGAGAGAGATATATCAACCTTCGGCAGAACATCGTGAACACAGTTTTCTACTCCTGGGAGGAGACTGGTTTCGCCTGGGAGCAGTACAACCCCGACACAGGCAAAGGTCAAAGGACTCAGCATTTCACTGGGTGGATTGCGCTGATCGCGAAGATAATGGCAATGCCTGATCTTCGACCAGTGCCTACGTCGAAGCAAATTGATCACCCAGTTCTGACAGATAGATGGAACATCAGGTCAATTTCCATGACGATGTCGGCGTTGCTGTTATTCTGGTACCTTCTCCGCAGAAGGCTCATCGGGGTCTGGAGGTGGATAATAAACACATAGTCGTCGATCACCACTCACCTGTGTTCCATCGCTGACATGTTAGAGGGTATCTGACCTGGCGGCCTGCAAATACTCAGACTGATCGGAAATTGCATCTCCTCAACGCTATGAAAGGTATGGAAAAGTATTCACAGACTGCGCCCGAGACGTCTATTTAGAATCCCGAGCGAGCTCTCTGACGTGCCCTCCTAGCCGCACACTCTGGCATAAGGGCAGAAAAGGTTCACCGACACCGGCCACTTGATTCAGCTGAGATCGCATCGGTAGCGTGTTCACACTCTTTAAAAAGGCCGGCGAAAGACAATGAAAACCGTCCTTGATCACAAACAAAGTCTCACGCATGAGGATAAATCGAAAGTCGCAGCCGACCAGCGATGTTTCACTCTGGAAAGCCTTCAACACAGGTCACAAAGAACGGATGGAAGAGCGAGCGTAATGGGTATCTTCTTACTCAGCTCTGCGCGCTTGACAAGAAAAGTTTAGAATCTTTCTAAACGCACCGATATCATCCTGAATCCAGTATTAGGGGGATGGAAACTGTACACTGTTTACAATTGACCGGATAAGCGAAGACTAGCGTAGAAAGCATCGTTGAGGTTGCTTCGTGTTCGTCTCCGACAACCAGAAATTCACAAGCTTCCACCTTGTACTCGACTAAGCTTCTGGGATTGATTACGCTCCTTGGGTTTTTCGGAGAGCAGCAAGCGTCGAGCTATTACAACAACCTAATGACTGAATTGACGCGCCATCAAGCAAGGAGCAGAAACCGGGTTCCCAGAAGGCTTTCGAAGCAGATCCAGCACCCACTGGTGCCCAGGCATGGGATAGCGATGCTACGAATACCGAATCCCCGGGACTTTCATAGCGAGGCGTTAGCGAAGAGCCTGCAAAGCCATCACATACCTGAGATGACAGCTGGCCGCTCCGAAACAATGAAACACGGTAAGGATGTTTCCCACTTGATTATGAATGCGAGGCTTCGATACTAGCCAGATCAAACCGTGGGGCAATATCTTTTTCTTGACTGATGGATTTCGCTGACCGACCATTCCTCAAACGACCTGATCAGCAGCTCTGCAATGCAGCTCTAGACGTCTATACGTCCACGTGGGCTCTCACGACAGCCGCGTTGTTGCAGTGAGCGATGCTGACCGAAGACCGCCCTTCCTCTTGATGTGGTACAAGGTTATGCGTCGGATATCGAGCAGACCGCGAATTGCCATGGTTCCTAGGCCTGGTCTAGCGATTCGTCAACCCCACGTATTAGACTCTCTCCGGCTGTGAATCGTCCTGCAAGCCAAGTGAAACGACATTGGGGGTATCCAGCTCGAGCGTCCCGCTCGTCATTTCCACGCACATCGGAGCATTTGGCGGCTGAAAAGACTATAACCGCTTTGGCGAAGCGGCATGGCTGATACGCACCCAATCGTCTGGAAGAAGCATGCCGTCCGCGCCCTGCAGATTCCCTGCAGATTTCATGCGGCGGTCCCGCAGTATCGTGTAGAGGGAAATAAATATCTCACCCCACATCTGGGGTCGCAATGTGGGGAAAATCATATGTGAGCTGCCCTACTCGAGTCAGAGAACTTCCAGTACCGAACATGCCAGCAACGCCGATTATGCTAGTGAAGAAATCGGCGACCAAGGAGGAAACAATTCAATAACACGTATCCTCCTGGCTGTCTACTTGAACGATCTGATCACCTACCTGGATCCGGCTCCAAAACCTGCTCAGCTCTGTTTCTTGCGATCGTTTCGGAGCCCGATGGCACGCTTCGTCAATATCCTGCTCTGCCTATTCCTATTCGCTCACCTGATTGCCATATCGTCAACGACCCCTACCCATCATAGCATCGACACTCCTAGCCCTGGCGCATCGTTGGCTAGACATAAACCACAAGCACTTGCACCACACAACATCCCTCAGACCCCTTCGGCTCTTGCGCGCAGAGAAACTACCTCCGTTCGACGCGCTGACGACACCTGGATCATCTCCTACCTGGACGGAGGAAAATGGAAGCTCTGGCTTACGGTTTTCCAAGGATGCCTCCGCATCGCCAATGCAGCCACAGTCCTCGAGCATTTCCTCGGAACGGTCATAGATCGTGCAGAGGGCATCTGGTTAGCAGACGACCCGGTCAATGCATTCACTGTAGAGATAGGCATGCTGGTTCTGGAATTCAGATGTGATATTCCAATACCCTGGGGCTTCATAGGATGGGTTGCGGAAAGACTGTTGCATAGAGTATCCCTGGGCTTTGTGGGCACATTCAAGGCCATGGTGGAACATCTCACCACCCGTAAAATGGTGCATGTGAATCTGAGGAGGATCGTGGACGTGGCTGCGGCGGCTTGACCGGGAGTAATATGTTTTCGTCAAGAAGTCATCTCACTCCATGCATATATACATCTTCACGGGTTGCCTTGGTATCTCGGAGAGCAACAAACAAGTTTTACCACTTACCGCGCATAACGGGCACCAGCCTCAGCATTGGAACGACTTGCACGCATAGCGTTATGAGCATACTCCGTACAGCTCCCTCATCAACCGACATTCGAAAAACTTACAGGACATAGCATAGGGGATTACTCGAGAGTCCCAGCTCATCACAAATCCTCGGCCTCCGAAACGAACAGCAACTAAGTTTGGCCAATAATACAGCGCAATAGACAGAGATGCTGCCCAATACTTAGGCACAAATTCTGCCCGGCCTACCCGAATCCTCCCAGCATTCCTCCCCTCTGTCAGGAAATAATCGCTTCAACCCCCCCTGGGAGAACTTCCATCCTCCTCCAATCCTCCTTTACCTTCTCATGCATCGCATACATGACCATCACGGGAAGACTATACCCCATCTGCGAGTCTTTCGCAAGGACTGTAGTCCAAAACGGCCATCCTACACACTTATCCACTTTGTATTATTGGCATACAGCAGGCGTCGGATGGATTGCTGCAGACATGGCGATCTGCATCTACGAGCGACGTGGAACCGACCACTTGTATGGATAGGAGCGGCGGACGGTGCATTGGCGTTACGGTGCATTTATTATGCTTTCCCTGAGTATCTCAACCTCTTTGAATGATATGTCTACATACCACCCCGTTCATCCTACTCTACAGGCGGCATACATCCACCTTCATGTACATATCCAGCCGACCGATCTCTAGCATCATGCTCGCCTGAGCCATCTATCCCTTTCGTCGATGTCCTGCGTTCGCATATATCCAGGCGCTCGCATGATGAGTCAAACCCTTTCTCTCTGCATCAGAAGTTATTTAGTTCCTCTAAACCGCGTCTTCGCTGTCGCTTGTCAGTGCTCTCTAGGAATCAACGGCGAAGACCTAGTCTCTTCATCCTGGTGCTTTATGCGCTTCAAGCCGCATTACTCATTACTGATGACTCTTGACGATATTGTTGATCGGTCGAGGCGACGTCGCGGATGGATGTTTTGAAAAGTTATTGACTTTTCGTTCGTTGAGCATAGAGACAAAGACCCAAATCGTACCTTTGGACAGGTAGATGTTTGCATGCTGCGTGAACGTAGGAGTTTTTTCTCGTGGCTTACTTACAGTGCTGAACGTGTCATAAAGGGCTTGCTGATGCAGAATTCGTTGTCTCTGTGTACATAAACGGGTTCGACTCCATGCCTGCTGGGTCGATACCTGCCTGCTAATGGATAGTCATGTAGAAGGAGACCCGATTCTGGCGACTCTGCGCTAAACCTACAGCCAGCTCCTTGCTCTTGGTGCGTCCGCAGTATTCCTCGGATGGGGAATAAGCAATCCCCTACGACTCTTTCCCATTTCACCTAACCATGCGCCCCTAAGCTACCGATGCCGAAAATCCCGAGAACCTCACAATTCAAGCACAAACTCTTCCTCCGCCCCCTCCCTCAGCAACTCCTCCAAAGACCGTCCTCCAAGGTCCGGCACCTCCTCCTGCTCCCTTCCATACAGGCACCCCGCCTCCAGACACCGATCCCACATCCTGCTTCCCACTTTCGGTTCTCCGTAGCGAGCGATATACACCGCGGGGGGGAGGCTGGTGTCTGGGACTTCCTCTGCTACCGGTTTCGTCGCCGCGGGGCCGACATTCTTGCGGTATGCAGCGGAGGTGGCGCGGCCTGCTGAGCGACCGATGGTGGTTCTTGAGGCGAGGGCCGCGGCGGTGTGACGCATGGGAGAGGGGTTGGTTGGCGGTGGGGCTTGCTTGCGAGAGGAGATGTGGGAGAATGGGAGGCGGGGCTTGGTGGTGGTGGTGGTGGTGGTGGCTTGGGCCTTGGGTTTCGGGACGGTGGTGGAGGCTTTAGGATGGGAGAGGAGGGAGGCGGCGGATTTTGAGGTGAGGGTTGAGGGACCTTTGGATTGGAGGGGTTTCTTGGGGCCTGGCTCACTCGCGGTAGGCTTCGTCGTTGCAGGTGTCGATGTGGCTGCTTTACGCTCTGGGTAGAGTTCTGCCATGGTTTTGTCGTACTTCTCCTGCGCGGTCTTCTGTGCAGCTACGGTCTTCTTACAAGTCTCGCCGGGACATTCAGGCTCGCAGACACAGGGGCAATCAATCGACTCGAGGTCGAGTAGCGCTTTCGCGAGTTCCTCCTTCTCTGTCTCTTCGATCCCTTTTTGAAAAGCCATCTCTTGGCGTTGAATGTAGGATAGTCCCTCCTCATCGGGCTTGTGGAATTGTTCGCGCATCCAGCCAGCCATGAAGCCTACTTTGCCGTCTGGGAAGGGGGTGAAGTCGGTCTCGTGGATGTCATCTGGATAATCTGGGAGATCTAAAGGACATTAGCCAGCACAGTAGTTTGAGGGCGCTAAGACTTGTACTCTTAGCAGGCGGTGGCATGTATTCAATGTCCATCCCCTTGAGCTTGTCCAGGTCCGTATGGATGTCCAGCTTCGTCATCTCGGCATGAGAGACCCTCGACCTCCCCTTTCGTGCAGAGGCAGATGCACTCTTTTGCTGACTCTTGTCTGGTGCATCTTCGCCGGACGGTGGAGCAAGGATATGGAAAGCCTTAGTCTTTGCGTTGGTGGTCTTCAATCCTAGAGGGGCTCGGTTCCGCGGGCCTGTAAAGACGTCCTTTAGCCCGTACTATGAAAGAGAACCTTGTTTTGCAGAATATACCCATTGGCGTCTTGAACGCATCTTTGTCCCCCAGTCCTCCCTTCTTCGCCCCTGTAACCAGATTCTCATTCCCTTTGCCGCTGATTTTTAACACGGACTTGCCAGCGCCAAACAAACCTGGTCCATTTTCATCGTTGAGCGGAAGCTTGAACGGCGTCTTTAGAGCCTTATTACCCGGTGTCTTTGGTGCAAGCTGCCTTGTCCCCTGATTTAGCGGCTTTGATGCTGCGGCTTGCTGATGGCCGTGGGCCAAGTTTTCCTGATCTCGAGCGGCGAGCATATTGTTTATACTACTCAGGACGTATCATGCAGTGGTATATGTCACGAAAATGTACGCAGAGTAATTCAATGGTCTGCATTGAGAGTCGAAACGAGAAAATGGCGGCGCGCGTGTTGATCGTAGTTGCCTCGGGAACTGGCTTACGTAATCCGTTTCTTTCAAGCATCAACTCCGATTTACCTCTTTGTGAACTACTCCGACACTCAATCCCCTCTTGCTACCCATAATCGCGGAATTTCTACACAATCTGCAGGCCTAACTACCATCCCGCAAAGAACTAAGTCTTCTTCCCCCAAGCGATCCCACAGATCAAGCCCCCATCATGGCTTTAGATGGTATCAAAGCGGTATGTATGCCCCTCGACCCTCAGGGCCGGCAAATCTTCTCGCAAGCTGGACAGAACTTGCCTCACGGCCGGGTACGCTGTCAATGAGAGACGATTCCGCTAACAGATTCTTACAGAAAATGGCTACGATCCGCCAAGAACAGGAGGAAACCGCCGCCAAATGCGAAGAGCTCCAGTCAAAGGTCAAGACTTTAGAGCAAGAGAACCTAGCCAAAGAACAAGAGATCAAATCTCTGTCTCACAACAACCAACGTCTAGAAGGGGTAGTTGAGAAGCTTGAAGAAGACGTTCAGAAGCACAAGGACCTGGTGAAGGAGCATAGTGAGCATAGCAACCAGAATGAGAGTCTGCAGCGGAGATTGCAGCTACTGGAGGAGGAGGCGGAGGAGGCAGACAAGAACATGCGTGAGACTAACGAGAAGTATGTGTCTCCTGCGTTTACCAGTGCAATTTAGGTCACACCTGGCATGTGACATCGGCTGACGGTTCCTTCATTGCAGGCTACGTCAAACAGATGTCAAAGCTGGCCACTACGAGCGAAAAGTACAAGCTCTGGAAGCGGCTCGCGATCAATGGGAAGAGAAGTACGAGGAGATGTCCAAGAAGTACAAGACGGTCCAGCAAGAACTGCACGACTTCCAGCAGGAGGTAGGCAACATGTAGGGTCTGGCACAGGAGCCGAAATTGTGTTACGAGCGATGGGACGCTGTCTTCCCAACCGCTTGAGGTTGCGAGCTTGTCGATCATAGAAGTTGGGAGCGAATGACACCTTGAGCGCTTGAGAACAGCAGTTGAGCGGGCATCATGACATTATGTTTGCACTTTGAAACCGGGGTCGTTAACCGTAAGGTCATAACTTCCTTTCTTTAGCTTGCTTGCTATTGCGAGACCTCTCCTTATGTCTTGTCATCTTCCGTTCGACTTTGCTTTCATACCTGAATTTCTTCTTTCTCTTCTTAGGTCCTCCAGGCCGTTCTTTGGTCCACTTCCGTTTGCCGCTCGAAGCATGCTCCTGGTCTTCTCTCTCCCCGCTCCTTGGCTCCTCTGCAGTTTTGAGACCATCTCCCTCACCGTCCGCATCCTCGCTGTCTGCCTCCTCAGCCACTTTGTGGAAGCCTTCTCTTGAGATATCCACCGCTTCGACGGTAACCGTAGTGAACCGCTCATCATCCACATACTCCGCCTCATGGTTCGTCGTAGGAGGTTCCGCAATGCCGTCCCATTGTTCCTCTTCGCCTTGAACACTATCCGATTGAGATCCGGCGTCTTCGTTCGGCCTTTTAAGCATTGCGTTCACCTCTTGCACGTGCTTGACTAGATCCGCCTTCCGTCCATCGCGTAGCTGCACAATAGCTGTTAGCCTACAACCCAGGCCCGTCGAGGAAATCAGAAGAGCCTCACAATCTTGCGCGCCTCGATCTTGGCCTCCCGATCCCGCTTTGCAGCTTCTTCTCTCGCATGCTTTGCGCGATGGAGCTTGCGCTTGTGGAAGCCCGTCAAGTAATCCTCTCTCGCGTTGATGTCGAATTTGATCTCCTCGATGGCGGGGGCTGACTTCCGCTTTTTCTTGGGCGGCGGAACCATACTGACAGCTTTGCGTTTGCCCAACATCATGCCGACGTTCGGTAAGCCACGGATTCTACTTCTCGCAATGTTGGCTACATCGCTGTGGGTTCGTAAAAATGAATCCTGTCGAGGCCGCAAACTCCGGCGGAACTGAAACCCCGGGTTCCGCAGCCTTAGATCAATATCACTACCATCTGAACTCACTTCTCCTCGCAGAACAGAGCAATCTTGAGCTCGTGTTACTTCGCCATGCCTCCAAGATCCAGCCCTACCTCCTCCATACCTAGTCACCACCCTCTCCAACGCCTCGCTTCGCCGTCCTCAACCTTTTCCTCACTCATCCACGTCAGCCAACCCTCGGCCCCCTCTCCCCTGAGCTCCGCTGACATCCCCAGTTCGCCGGTCTCTCCAGCTTTGCCGCATCCTTCAAACAGTGCACCTCTCTTTCCTTCTCTTCAGCTCCCTGCCATTCCCACTAACCAACACAGCCTCGTCGACTACCCCAACCCCATCAACGAAAGCTACGGCTGGCACTTCCAATACCTCACCATCCTCGGCCTAACCCTCTCAACCCTGACCTTCGTCTGCGGCTCCCTCTCCGACATCACCTCCTCGCGCGCCCTCTTCCGCCTCAAGAACACCTTCTCCGTCCTCGCCGCCCCCCTCGAGATCCTCATCACGCTCCTCTACTTCTCCCTCCGCCTCGTCGACAAATCGCTCGTCATCCCCGACTGGGCGCAGCTGCCCCTCCTCCCCAACCTCTCCTTCCACCTCTTCCCCACCCTCTTCCTCGCCATCGACTTCCTGCTCCTCTCCCCGCCCTGGACCATCTCCCTGCCTGAGAGCTTGGCGCTCAGCAGCGCCTTTGCGACTGGCTACTGGTTCTGGGTCGAGCTGTGCTATAGGCACAATGGCTACCTGCCGTATCCCATCTTTGAGATGATAGGGACAGAGCAGCGGATCGGGCTCTTCGCGTTTGCGGCGGCGTTGTTGACGGGGTGTACGATGGCTTTGGGATGGGTGTATGTGAAGATGAACGGGAAGATCATGGAGGTTCTGCAGGGAGAGCAGGATAAGAAGAAGAAGAAGAAGTGAATGAGCGAGGATCTCGGCGGATTTCAAGGAGAGGGGTGGCCAAGGGAGGAACGGTTCAGCCGGAGTCACTGGTGAAGAATATAAGGCAGCGAGACGTTTCAGATATAGAAAAGTCCAGTGTACAGGATGAATAAGGTAGGATAAGCAGGAGACGAGGTGAGCGGTCCAGCCGCGACGAATTCTATGTTAATACTCTCACGGTCAGACTAGACATCTAGATATAGCAAGTGTAAAAAATATTTACCATGTTGTATAATGAATTTGTGACAAGTGATTATCTGAAATGTAGAGTAAAAAACTGTAACGGAAATCGACATAGCCTATAGCAGAAACGAGAAGACGGTATTCGATTCCCGCACAGACCCGTAAGATATCATACGATAGGGGAGAGTAAGCAGCCATCTGGTTCAAGCCCTGCAATCTGCACGCTGCCAGCGGCACAGGATAAGAAGCAACTCCACTGAACATCAATCCATTCATCACTCACTCTCACACACACCAGCCCATCATGAAAATCACATCCCATACATAAGCAAGTCAGTCCCATTAGGTAGCTCCACTCAAGCTCTAAGAATATACTAAGAATACGGTGCCTCGCCTTCTCTATCCAAGACCTCAATTGACTTCCCATCCCTACCAAGCCTCAAACCTCACTTCGACGCACTCACAAAATCTCCACCTCCACCAACGCCAAGTCCAAAAGGTCTATTTCCCCATCCCCATCCCCTTCTCCATCCTCACTCCCCTTCGTCCCCCCATAATCCGGCGTCCAATCATGCTCCTCAAAACTCTCTCCATTCCATCTCTTCTCACGAGAGGGGATGCAAATCGCTCTGGAACTACTAGCCCAGTGCTCAACACCCTCATCATCGCAACCTTGTTCGTCTTGCCCGTCCTGCCCAAGCGGCAAGCTCTGCGCCGTAACACCATCCGAAAGACTCCAGCTCGTCAGGGTCGGGATATCAACATCCATCAGACTCTCCGCTCTGCTCTCACGAGCGGATACATACCCCTCATCCGCATCAGCATCCCACATCACAACATCACTATCACTCAGCCTCAATCTCCCCAACCGCCCCGTCAACGACCCCAAACTCTCAACACCCACCGAAGTCGCCGGCTCCCCCTCATCAGAAGCATACCCCTCATCCGAAGACCCCGGTCTCTGCAAGTCCGGCAGGCGGGATTCCAGGTTCCAGGCTGGATGTTGGAAGCCAGGGGCAGAGGTTGTGCCGTCGTAGCCCACGGGCGTGGATACGTAGGATGGGATCCACGGCGCGTTGCGCATGATCCAGTCGCCGTCATCCTCTTGGGTGGGGACGATGGTGCCGTCTTGGAGGACGGCGCTTTTTTGTACTTGCGTGTCGAGGCCGGTGCTCAGTTCATATTTTCGGACGAGGTTGTCGGCGGAGAAAGCCCATAGCGCGATGGTACCGTTTGATGCGTCGACGGTGACGTCTTCGAGTCCCTCGATGTCTGCGATGTATACTCCGTGAATCTGCATAGGCCAGTCGAGCCATCCGGTGCCGTCTTCGTTGATGTGGATAGCCTCGTCTTTGTGCCAGGACGCGCTGTACTCTTCGATCCATCCCATTTCCCTGTCCTTTTCATTGCAGCGGCTAGCGAGAAACATGTCTTTCGGCACGCTGAAAAGCCAGAGACTCCCGTCAGCATAGCCGACAGCGATCCTGGCGCCCCAAGAAAGATCAGGGGCCGCAGTATAGCATATTGGAATTGGTATCTCTTGGTCTGCATCTCCACTCGGTCCTTGTAGGATAACTCTCTTGACAAATCTGGGATCATGGGCAGGCGTTTCCGGGAGGCAACCAAGACAGACACGGCAAGTCTCTGGATCTATGAACAAGACATGATATCCATCACTAAGCGGCATCGTGCGGTAATGATCTGGTTTAACCGGCTCAGGGCTGGGATCAGCATCAGGGAACCCCAAGTTACTCGTGCATTCCCAGACCATCTCATCTTGTTGCTTCTCTCGTAACTCCGAAGTAACAAACCTGGCGTCTAAGCTCGCTTTCACGCTCGGATGCGCAGCACTAGAGGTGAGTCTTAACCGTTTGACTGAGTCCCCGTCGATTCTTGGGGGGATGAAGTACAAATAATCGCTTGCATTTGCAATAGGGATCCATCGGCTCATCCCCTGACCGTCTAGGACATCTGTCCAATGGATCTCAACGCCATCAGAGCAGCCAAAAGCAACACAACGACGATGGGGACAGACGGCGATGCTACGAGGCGGATCTTCGGCGGAGCAGAGGTTTCGGTAGATGCTGCGAGGGCCTTCTTCGACGGGTATACCGATCGGTGATGGGTACATGGAATATTGTTCTGGATTGTTGGTGAACAGCATCTCGTACTTTGCGAAGGGAACCATGTCTCCCTGGCGGTTGTGGTAGGCCAGAGATTCGTTGGGAAGTGGTTCCTCGATGTCGAGGTCGTCGCCTGATATATCGAAGCGCGTATTCGAGGGGTGTCTCCATACGCTAAGAGGGATTTCCGACCTGGGAGAGAGCTCACAAACGAAGCCCAGTCGTCCTTCGAGGAGAGCGCCTAGGGCAAGGCGTCCGCAGGAGGTATCCATTGAGACCGCAAGAACCTCACGTGGACATACAACGCATGTAACTGCTTCGATACCCTGAGAACCGGCATGGTCAAGGTACGATGCCTTCTTGTTGAGCATGTAGACAAAAACGCGACTGTCCACCGTCACCAGAAGATACTGACCGCAAACACTTGGAGTAAAGAGGCGGCCTGCGTCGAGCTGAGCATCACTTCCGCGTCGAGACTGCAGGCTGAACTCAGAGAAGTTGATCTGTGTGGTTAGGGACAAAGCTGGCCTGGTCGGGTGCTTCGCCCGGTCGGAGAACTTTGGGGAGGTCAATTCCGGAGAGTGGCAAGCGAGACCATTACCCGTCCACTCCGACCGTAGCTGGCATTCTGTGGCCAATCTCTTGCTAAGTGGCCACTCTCTAGTAATCGCCATATGCGGCGTGCTATCTAAGATAGCTCCATCGGCCTTAGCTGCTGCGATCCATCCACCACGTCTAAGCATGCGCATGAGTAGTCGTGTATCCAGACTTGCAATCATCCATGCTCGACACGTATGCCTTGCGGCATTGAAGTCGACGGGCAACAAGTTGTAGTAGATCTGCTCGAGGATCTCTGCTGGGAGACGGTAGACCGGGCTCAACGTTGGCGGTCGTACCTGAGACAGTGTTGCAGACCAAGAGTGGCAGGATAGACGGATAGCGAGGTAGGTATCAAAATTAATGTACCGGAGAAGCCGCTTGAAGAACCTCGCAGGGAGCTCAATATCTCGGGCTTGTCGCCGGCGCAGACCTAGTACGGCAAAGGTGTCTCTGTGGCCCCCGAAGCCGGTGAGATCCATGCAATCGTCGAAGACACCGCTGTGCGCGAACATCTCTGAGAGATTGGTTCCTATACGCTCATAAGGGTAAGGCTCCAGTAGACTTCTATCTTGGAGACTTTCACGCTCGAATCGGGTGCCCCGCGGTTGTGCTTTCGGGTCGAATGAGCTGGACCAGATTGGTTCAATGTGTCGTCTCGAGATAGCTTGGGAGATGATCTTTTCATGGACGATGATCGAAGCCTTGGGGCTCGCTCGACCACTAGAGGGAGTTCGGGGCGCGGTCTCAGGATCTGGCGACATGTTGGTGGGAGTACTGCGGAAGGTCATACTGGGACTTGATTTGGGTGGCGTCGTCCTCACAGTAGGTCGTGTTTGGCTAGGTCTTGCGCGCGCTGTGCCGCCGCTCAAAGACTCGGAACTTGAATGTAAAGAACCTTTTGGCCTAAGAGCATGGTCGTCCGAGGCATTGGCAGCTAGGCTATCGCTGAGGTCTTCGAGCTCGATGACGGACATAGCTTGCCGTCTGGTGGTACGCCCATGAACTGCAATAGCTGCAAGATGAAGGCTTGGAGTGCGAGCTTATAATTTAGGATCTTTAGATGGAAGCCATGCTATTCAAGTCGTGGTATTCTAGGTCAAGAAGTTCGAGCTTAGAGACAATGCCGAAGTTCGAGCTTCCAGCGGCCTTTAGCCAGCAGATCCTGTAAGAATAGTGTATGTGTAAGTAACGAATGTTGAGACCTGCTCACCCAGCAAGCAATGAACAGGCCTATAAGTATAAGGCCTCCGCTGGTAGAGAGAGGATAGAAACCTGTGTGAGCGGCGGAGGTAAACAAATCGAAAAAACGAGGCGCAGCTAATCCATGATCTGACCTGGACTCAGGCAGGAACGCCTTGCAACGACGGAACCGTACCTTCCTGATAGCGGCGTCCCTCTAGTCGTACATTCTTGAAAACCCTGGGGCGCAGTTCGCATCAGATCGATGTAATCTGATCTAAGTCAAACCTCGAAGTAGCTTTAGAACTATCGTTCAGCGTCAACATAGAAGGTACTTTCGATCATCTAATGCCTTTAAACGAATCAGCTGACACTTTGTAACACTCACTGGGATCGATTTGAGACTGCAAATGTGTATTTCCATCTCACGCTGGGTATAATCGCTAGACGCCAGCCCAAAACCCGCTATGCTGACAATAGTATATACTTTTGGCCCAAGCGCCAGGAAGATCATACTAGTTCACTCACTTTCTCCGCCGTTCTCTTGTCCGCTGTGTTCATTTGATCGTTTCGTAATCCACATTTCCTCAAGCGGTACCACTAAGCTTGGGTTTATATATCGTAGTCCGGTCTCCTCACTTTCATCGACAGTCCTGCCATATCCGGTCTCGCTATCGTATCGGGACTCGCCTGGCGGGATTGCCCCAAATGGTGGCTCTCGTGTCAAACTACGCAAGGCAATGAACTTCATCAACGGCTCGTATGTCCTCTGGTAGAAGACAATGAACCAGACGGTGCCTGCGATCAGCGGTACCACCAAGATGGATCGAATGAAGGCTCCCTTGAGGGCCAAGATTCCGGTCACCGCAAGCTGGAAGACGACAAAGCCAGCCAAGATCCGTGTGCAAATGATCGACCATGCTCGGCCTGTGGAATGCTGACGATGATCCATGGCGTAAAGAAGCTGATACTTGTAGATAAAACTGCCGATGATGAAGTATACGAGGCCGAAGAAGAGCACGAGCCATGAGCCAGGTAAGACGCTATATACTGTACAGATGATGAAGATAAGAATGGTCTGGGGGAGATAAAAACCATAGCTGAACACTGGCGGCTGAGCCATCTCGGCATAATCTGGCCATTGATCAGTGAGTACACATGTCTTTCGCACTAACACGACATACCTCTTGGAGTCTTAGCACCAATCAAGCCGATAGGATACATTGCCACACTCCCGAATTCAAGTAGTCGAAATGGGAACAGTCCTAGACCCTGCAGGATGATTAAATTGATGTAGAATTGCGCTAAGCCTTGCAATGATTGAGCAAGCAAGAATGCAATTTGTCTTGTGTCTTTCAAGCTCTCTCCAAACTTCTGTTTGTAATCGTCAAAGGCAAGCGATCCGGTTCCGAGGAGTGTAAAGACTATGAAAAGATTGAAGAAGGTGAAGAAAAAGTTCTTCGAGATAACAGACATTTCCACAGCGCTTTGTGACAGCATGCCTTGAAGTGTAGCAAGCCCTAGAAAGGGATGAATTAACATGGGCTCGAGCTCGACAGGTAATATTGTGGATGCTTACAGTAGTACAGGTATGGTACGGCTACATTTAGTAATGACACTAGAAGCGTAGGTAGTCCGGTCGAGACAAGTGTTTTGCCGATTGGATGGCTCTCGAGAGCGTCCGCGAGCTGAGGCCAAACAGCACGGATGGAGGAGATGCTGATCAAGCCAGCTATTGGAGCCAAAAGCAGAGCCCAGAACACTGACAGAACAAGTATGATGAATGTGATTAACCAGGATCGCGTCATCCTGCTGGATCGCGACAGATAGGTGTTAGGCCAGACTACATCGCTCGGTGCAGGCGCGAGAGTGGCTAGAAGGACCATAGGTTGTGGGTCCATTCTTGCTTGCACAGCCATTTGCTACAGATCATACATCAGTGAGTCGTTGAAGCATCTGATGACTGAAAGACCTACCGCGGCTGCTGTAGAGTCCAAGGTTACGAAGGCCAGTGGAGTCGGCTTGTATTCTTTTTTTCGCGCTGACTTGACCTGTTCATCAAGCTTTCGAAGCCTTTCTTCGTAGTAATCGATAGCATCCACACGTCGACTTTGCAAGTGGAGGAATCCATACCAGATACGTGCCATGGGCCGATCCTCCGCATAAGCTGTGACATGGTTCTGTTCGTGATCATCACCATCAAGCAGCCTTGATTCCTCGTCCTCGCCATTTCTGAGTGCATTTGAGCGAGACGACTGCGGCTTCCTCGAACTTCGATACCCAAGGTGTACCGTCCAGGCTTCCTCTAATTTGCGCAAGATCTTCATCCTTTGCTCTACCAGGTTATCCAAGTCACCCCAATTTCGGCATATCGTTACACTCTCGACTTTGCCAATCTGAAGGTTCTCTACCGCCTCTTTAATCATCTCCTCAGATCGCAGCTGTGGTGGTATCCCCGACAGACGTATTGTTCGGTCTGTCACTGTCGATTGACTGCCCAAATAATCCTGGCGGATCCGAATAATCTTTTGCGTTTCTTTTATGATCAGGTAGAGACCAACAGCGGTGAAGAAGTATACGAAGACAAGGTACATCCATAAGTAGTCTGTGGATATTGACATAAAGCCGTAGCCAGGCTCGTCTGCCATCATCGAGGGAGTCTGGGCGTCGATCGGTATGTGGTAGAAAGCTGCTTGAGAAGTTCTATTGGTAGTGTTACCATCGTCGAAGCTCAAGCTTTCATGACCAGTGGCACGATTGACGGGCCACATAACCACAAGCGCGAAGAAGAACGTTATAGCCAGGAATTTGATCGCCATCTTGAAGAAGCCTAGGAACTAGGGACTCATTGTAAGCCTCCCTCGCCTACGTAGATGGCTTGTACGTACGACAAATGCGTCAAGACCTGCAGATGCGAGCACTTCCTCGTCCGTGATTCGGTATAGCACTGGCATCCAACCAAAGAATGTGTTGGGGAGTTCTGGCAGTCTGGCAGCGGCATTCTTCTGCTTCTTCCTTGCAGCATACAGTGTGGTCCATCGAGGACGGAGGAACTGTCAAAGTCACACAATTAGCACGGCATCTCTAGATTTCAATCATAGAACCTACGCAGAATCCTAAGAAAGCAGAGAGGCCTAGGGCGATGGAGATGATAGCCTGTGTCACCAAGTCTCTTTGATCATGCTTGAGGTCGTCCGACCCGGTCTTATCACGCACCCAGATTGTTGCCATGCTGTATAGGTCCGCCATATTTCGGAGACCCAAGTTTGGGGGTTCATTGAGACCCGGTGGCTGTTTCGAAGCAGGATGTAGATCGGCTGTTCCGGGCGGACTTTCCGTCGGAATTGTTTCCGCCCCAAACCCGCGCTCACGTTTTGTGCGCGCGTTTCACGGTTCATACAGGCTGGGAACCAGCATACCTTAGATTACTCGTCTGAATCATGGTATGTGTGTTCATGATACGTGTGGATTGGTGTCTAACTTAGAGTAGTCTTTCAATAATCCTACCCAGATCTTTGCCGACGATGTCCAGGAAGAAAAGGGCGAGAATGCTCGGCTGTCTGCATTTGTGGGTGCAATCGCCGTGGGTGATCTGGTGAAGAGCACTCTGGGTCCGAAGGGCATGGACAAGATATTACAATCTGCGTGGGTAATATAAAGTCCCTTCACTTCTGCAGCGGTGCTGATCCAAGGCTAGCTCCACCGGAGAAATCATGGTCACGAACGACGGTGCAACCATCCTCAAGTCAATAGCGCTCGACAACGCCGCTGCCAAGGTGCTTGTCAACATCTCAAAGGTGCAAGATGACGAGGTTGGAGACGGAACTACTTCGGTCACTGTGTTAGCCGCGGAGCTCTTGAGAGAGGCAGAAAAGCTGGTCGAAAAGAAGATACATCCTCAAACTATCATCGAAGGCTACCGTATAGCAAGTAATGTCGCTTTAGCTGCGCTTGAGGCTACAGCGTTGGATCACAGCAAAGATAAAGGGGCGTTCCGCAAAGATTTACAAGCAATCGCAAGGACAACGTTGAGCTCGAAAGTCCTGAGCCAAGATCGAGACCATTTTGCAAATATGGCCTGCGATGCTGTGCTGCGATTACGAGGATCTACAGACCTAAGCCACATACAAATTATCAAGAAAGCTGGCGGAAAACTCAACGACTCGTACCTGGATGAAGGTTTCATTCTTGACAAGCGGATTGGCGTGAATCAGCCTAAGAGGTTAGAGAACGCGAAGATCTTGGTCGCAAATACTGCAATGGACACAGACAAGATTAAGATATTTGGTGCAAGGGTCAAGGTGGAATCGACAGGCAAGCTAGCGGAGCTAGAGAGAGCAGAGCGCGAGAAAATGAAAGGCAAGGTAGAGAAAATCAAAGCTCACGGAATCAATTGCTTCGTCAACCGGCAACTCATCTACAATTGGCCAGAGCAACTTTTTTCCGACGCCGGAATAATTTCCATCGAGCACGCCGATTTCGACGGCATCGAGCGTTTGGCGCTAGTCACAGGCGGAGAGATCGCGTCGACGTTCGACCATCCAGAGCACGTCAAATTGGGCAAGTGTGATCTCATCGAAGAAGTCATTATTGGTGAAGATACTCTGATCAAGTTCTCTGGCGTGGCAGCTGGCCAAGCTTGCACCATTGTCCTCCGAGGCGCCACCGAACAACTCCTAGACGAGGCTGAACGATCGCTCCATGACGCTCTAGCCGTTCTCTCCCAGACCGTTCGTGAACCTAAGACTACTCTTGGTGGCGGTTGCGCCGAGATGATTATGGCCAAGGCAGTTGAGCAGGAAGCACCGAATGTAGCTGGAAAGAAAGCAATTGCAGTGGATTCTTTCGCTGCAGCGCTACGGCAGTTACCAACCATACTCGCAGACAATGCAGGCTTCGACTCGAGCGACCTGGTGGCGAGGTTAAAGAAGGAGATCTACCAAGGTGCGACAAGCTCCGGATTGGATTTGCTGACGCCGGGTGGTGGCATTGCGGACATGCGCGAATTGGGGGTGATTGAGAGTTACAAACTGAAGAGAGCGGTGGTCTCCTCGGCTTCAGAGGCAGCAGAGGTACGTCCCTTTCGATACAGTAGATCCCGAGTACGACCACTAAGTCACTACAGCTACTTCTCCGAGTGGATACGATAGTACGGAGTGCTCCACGGAAAAGGGAGCGGATGTAGAGTAGAGGAGGGCGAATGGGTTTTTGAGCAGCACAGCATTGAGAGGCGTTTGGAGCACAGAGCTAGTGAGCGCTTCTCGCTGCCATGATTCATCTGATCATTTTATGACCGTGCCACGATAGGCTTCAGTTATCGAGAGCTGAAATTCGCATGACTGCTGTAGGCAATCCTGGCCTCGCAGGCTGTTACTAAATGCAATCAAGGCATTCACTACTGCACGAGATGGTGCGCAGTACACCGTCTTTTAATCCAACCGTAGTATGTTCCTGTGCCGCCAACCTTGGGATTCGTAGGATCGGAAATCCAACCCAGCGTCTTAAGGGCACCCGGGATGCTCAATTTCAGTCTCGGACATGTGGGGGTGACATACTTCTGGATTGACTATCATCGTATTCTTTGGTCGCTCTGTAAGAAAAAAGATAGTCCAAGATTGTCTCCACTACTCTAGATACTCGAGGTGAAGCCCAGGTGAGTTTTCGGACATGAGACGAAGATCCAACAGTGAAACACGGATGAAATGCTTGGCTGATTATGTCAGCACTGACTACTATCCCTGATTGGCGGGCTTAGCTGAGAGGATCGACCAGAGAGAGGCTTGCGCATGCTTGCTGTGCACCTTTGGACTGTGCCTTGCTTACGGCTGCCTCACCCCTTCTTCTCATTCCTTGCCCTTCTCTCCTCATCTTCTCATTGCGATGCCATCATTATCGCGGCAACAATTGTCGCCTCAACCTAACGAGTAAACATTATTGTCGACTGTGGCCTGATCGGCCCCGCTCGTCTTTTGATACGAGCCATCAACATGCGTCGCCGAAACGGCGCTGGAAAGGCTGTCATATCAGCCTTAGCGACCTCTCTTCTGATATTCCCATTGTTTGTAGCCTCTCAGCAGCAAGGTCAGCAACATTACCGCAAATCACCGCACGAGCAGGGCCCCGTGGTCGATGCTCACACCATCTCACCTCTACCGCCAAACGGTCAATATACGAAAACGACAGAATATTCACACACGGGAAATACTTTATTGGATCCCGAAAAAGCGAGCGCCATCGCAACCAACGCAGCTCCGGCACATGCCAACCATGCCGTACGAGCTCTCCACCCTGTCAGGGGGTCTGGCAATGCCGGGCTTACCTCGCCGCACCATGCGCGGTCTCTGCAGGACTGGGAAGTTGAGGACTTTATCCTTTTGGCGACCGTAGATGGTTCAATACACGCGAGAGATAGAAAGACAGGAGCTCCACGGTGGGAGCTGGAGGTGGACAAGTCCATGGTGGAGACAACATATCACCCAAGGAACAAGTCATTACCAGCGGATTCGTCATCCGAACATGACTTCATCTGGATCATTGAACCGAGCAAGGATGGGGATATCTACATCTACAACCAGGCACGACATGGCGGCCTCCAGAAGCTGCATTTGACAGTGAAGCAGCTAGTGGAGGACATGTCGCCATATGAAAGCAGTGACCCTGCAGTGGTCTACAACGCAGAGAAGAAGACGAAGACGTATACAGTGGATGCCAGCACGGGCAAGATCAACAAAGTCTTTGGGACAGGAGGTGCCGTTGGAGAATTCCAGCCAAGATGTCCTAAGCCTGGCGGACTCGAAACACTGGATGACGAAGAATGTGGTTCTGGTGGTACCTTCGTGCTTGGCCGCACTGAATACACAGTCTCGATCCAGAACAGGGAGACCACCGAGCCCATCTGTACCATCATGTACTCCGAGTGGGGTCCTAATACACGGGACGAGGACTTACACCGACAATACTCGGCAACTATGGACAACCGCTACGTTTATCCTCTTCACGATGGACGAGTATACGGACTGAATTACGCACAATATGCGGACCGGCAGAGATCTTACACTCAAAAACTGCCCTCGCCCGTAGTCCGAGTCTTCGATGTAGCTCGTCCTTTACACGTTGACGAAGGCGACCCACAGCTGGTAGTGCTGCCTCAACCGAGGCCTTTCGATATCGAGAGCTCGTATGCGATGGCTGACCGGAATCGAATTTTCGTCAATCACACTGACACCGGGGGTTGGTTCGCAATGTCTGAGCAAACTTATCCATTAGTTACGGACCGCGCGAAGACTGCTCAATGCTATGATGAAGATTGGCGAGAACTGACCTCGGACTCGCACGCCGTCAGCCTGGCCCAGCGTCAAGAGGGTTTTGTTGGTGTTCATGCACTTTCAGATCTGCCATCTTGGAGAGATAGCGGGCTGAAGACAATCTCTGGTCCGTTCTCAAGTGGTGAAGAAGAGGGACCAGTCAGTGTCTATGCTGAAAATCCTCGTCTGCCCTCCCTTCCCGCAATTGGAAACAGCAAGATTATCGGAAGTGCAGCTGCAAACCTGGTGGACATTCTAGTTGCTTTTGTAATCATTGTGGTCTTCAGCTTCGTTGGGGTGAATCGGCGACTACTCGTAAGAGTGCTTAAGCAGACATTAGAGCTAAAGCAGGTTCTGCCACCAATCGAAAAACAAATCACATCCGTACCATCATCACCAAATGTGTCGAAGCCACCGTGGTCCGAAGAGACTACTCCGACCGCTGTGGAGGAAGTAGAGGAGACGCTGGACAAGGCTAGTGTCGAAGCAACACCGACAATATTGAGAAACAACACCCTGCTAGAACCACCAGCGCCCTCGAGGAGTCGAGCTGGATCCTTGGAAGAAATCCGAGGTCGAACACATGAGGATCAAGGTGTGCATCTCGAAGAGCGATCGCCATCAAGAGCTCCTGATGATGATGACCTCGTAAATTCACCTCAACCAGGCAGAAAGAAGGCGCGTCGTGGTTGTCGTGGTGGTGCAAAGCACAAGAAGAAAAGAAGCAATAGTAAACACGATTCGAATGAGACCGCCGAGCAAACGTTGCAAGAGGTGACTCAGCTCGCCAAAGAATCCGTAATGGAAGAGATACCGCTCGAACATACACTCACAAGGGTTGATACCCATATGAGCACCGGTATCGCCGAGATGAATGGGTCAGTCATACAGATCGGTCATCTAAAGGTGTTTACGGATACAGTTCTCGGATTTGGCAGCCACGGGACCATGGTCTACAAAGGAGTCTTCGGAGGAAGGGATGTGGCCGTCAAGCGGATGCTTCTGGAATTCTACGAAATCGCCTCTCACGAAGTGGGCCTGTTGCAAGAAAGTGACGATCATCCTAACGTCATCCGATACTTCGACAAAGAATCAGCAGGCGAATTTCTATACATCGCACTCGAGCTGTGTCCTGCATCTCTCGCAGACGTGGTGGAAAGGCCAAGTAGCTTCCCCTCGCTTCTTGGTACCAGCAGCTCCGAGACTCTAGATGTCTTAAAGCAGATCACCGCCGGGGTTCAGTACCTACATTCACTCAAAATCGTCCACCGCGATATCAAACCTCAGAACATCCTAGTCTCCGCTCCGAAACTGGTTCCCACGAATCCCTCGGCTTCCCAACCTCCACGATTACTCATCTCGGACTTCGGTCTTTGCAAGAAACTAGAGGGAGATCAGAATTCCTTCCGGGCTACTACCGCCCACGCAGCTGGGACATCTGGTTGGCGAGCTCCAGAGCTTCTTGTTGACGACGACCTCCTTAGCTCGAGTTCCCCCAACACCAATCACACTGCAGGTAGCCATTCCGAGCCTGCCGTCGTGGATCCGCAGACCAATCGTCGTGCCACCCGTGCCATTGACATTTTCTCCCTCGGCTGCGTCTTCTATTACGTTCTAACAGGCGGCAACCACCCCTTCGATAAGAACGGGAAATATATGCGCGAGGCCAACATCGTTAAAGGCAACTACAACATCGACGAGCTGGAAGTGCTCAAGGATTATCAATGGGAGGCTAAGGATCTTATCAGCAGTATGCTCGCCAAGGAGTCGCGGCATAGACCAGACCCTGGTGCCATTTTGACCCACCCGTTCTTCTGGCCTGCGGAAGACCGTTTGGAATTCCTCTGCCACGCTAGCGATGCATTCGAGTTCGAGCCTCGAGAACCTCCTTCTGCTGCTTTGTCCCATCTGGAAAGCTACGGGCCGGAGATTTTCTATGAAGCAGGTGGAGATTTCCTGCGTGCTTTGCCGGTCCAGTTCAAAGATACGCTGGGCAAGCAGAGGAAGTACAACGGCGGCAAGGTACTGGATCTTCTCCGAGCTTTGAGGAACAAGAAGAACCATTATGAAGATATGCCCGAGAACGTCAAGCGCAACGTTGGGCCGCTCCCGGAGGGCTACCTGGGCTTTTGGGCCAGAAGATTTCCAAGTCTGTTGATGTGCTGTCAAAGAATTGTCTTGGAGGTAGGCTGGGCGGACAGAGATCGCTTCAAGAAGTTTTATGGGACGTAAACGCATCTTTTCGGACATACCCTACTGCCTTCACATATATTTTTATATCTATATAATCAACCTCTTCATCCGCCATCAAATCTTCAGCAGCAGCGCACTTGCCGGTTTACCGACTCCAATCTTCGGGTACATAAGACGCGAAGTTGACGCTAGTATCGCTGCGAGGCGCGAGCTGCTGAACAGCGAAGCCAGAAGCATTATGGTGCGAAGCCATAAAAGCTGTAACCATCCTTGAGCCATTAAGTCAAATTACCTTGAGGCCTTTCTCGATCGACGTCCTTAGCTGCATAGCAACCCCGGTCCGGGATCATACTGCGGGAGAACTGTAAAGGTAGAGCAGACAATGCTTGCACATGCGGCAATTGTCCTGGCTAACAGTAATTGCTAAGGCAGCGGCTGCTATTCGACTTACAATATGGCAACCTCCAACGACGAGAACAAGCCGCCAAAAGGCTGGTTCAGGTCTCTCGGGAAACGGCTGTCATCTGGAAATCTTCGCATTCATCGTCGGCAACCCAAAGGACCTCGTTAGGCTTTTCTAAGCTGGCAATCTCAGACACCCAGCAACCAAGTCTTTCCGACAAAAAACCTACGCCATCTCTGCGCAGTCCCTTCACCGAAACTTCTGCCACCACTTTAAAAGCCAGTACTGAAGGTAAAGCTTCTCACAACACGAAGAGAAGCTCGGGTGATCATGTGCGGCCCTCTCTTGATGAGCGAATTCGGAATGAGTATGTCAAGCAATGTGGGTGCAGTCTCGATTCTGGCCGGCAGACATCACAGCCACCAGCGAAAGGCGAGGTTCTGTCTGTCAAGCAATGTCTGCACATGTACGTCCATTGTTCCCATAAACTGGGATTGCCGAGCGTATCTCTCCGAACGCGGAGACTGCTGAAGCAGACCCGTGAGAAGTGTGTCGAAGCGCTCCTGGATCCATCAGAGACCAACAGATACGCTGTCAGCACGCTCATTGAACTCCATCACAGTGATGCCTTTCTCGCAAAAAGCAAGACGCCAAGAGAAATTTGTCACCAGCGAGGAATCGCAGATCTTGAGCGAAAGCTTAGAGAAACGGAAAGGTTCAGACTTCTGAGCGCCTAAGGGTCATTACATCGCCAAATTCCTCGGCGATTTATGCAGGATATCTAAAGGACCCATCAAAGGCTACCGAGACAAGCTCGATAGACCGGAACTCACAATGGATGCAAGTCTTTACTAGAGTGATGTACACCAACAGCTCGTCACTGAGGAACGCGACGAAAGCTCGGAAAAGGCGACCGTGAAGTCCCTCATTTCGTTGCGCAATATCTCGAGGTGCCTTACCATTACATCAGGCACTTGGTCCGACTCTACGCTGACCGTAACGTCCTTGTACACAACGATGTGAGCGGGTTTGTTGCTAAGCGAATGTAGTCTAGTCTTGGGGTCGCCTTGCACACGGATGCCTGCGAACTACACAGCAAGCTATCAGATGGTGCGGCACAGGAGGAACGGAACGCCATCCGATTCGTTATCCGGGGCAATACCCCAAGGCAGACGCGGATAGTCTTGTGGAACGGTGCGAAAAACATCTCAAAGCGCAGGAAGAAGAGGCAGCTGGACGTGAGGAACGGGCGAAGTAGGAGGCCATTCGAGCTAACAATGACTCTTCTACTTTCATCACCAGCTATCTCATGTGCCGAATTCAGGCGCTAGACAAATGCGAGCCTCTGTCTCCCTCATCCCTCTCTTTCCTCGCCCTCCCTCTCCTTCCTTTTCCTGCGCACTAGACAACGTGTAGGCGGAATGGCCATGGGGAAGAGTGACCAGTGACTGTCCATCGCCAAAGCGGCAACACGTTAAAGCATTGAACCAGTGCATAAACTATCAAAAACGTTCATAACATCAACCCATCATAAAGCAAAAACCAAGACTTA
>JAABUQ010000433.1_pt1 | contig 96452 bp, 95 predicted proteins | sample 5560001 | NCBI WGS metagenome assembly JAABUQ01 (sample SAMN10711888, study PRJNA513371) | rock metagenome | isolation source: Antarctica rocks | place: Antarctica: Victoria Land, Finger Mt nord | collected 2015-12-18
ACGTGGCGTACCTCAAGTCTCGGGAATGTTCGGTTCGCCCGCTCCTCGGGTCGTTAAGCTTTTTGAAAGGTGGACCGAATTGGGGCATCGCCTTCCGCCGGCCTGTTTTCGCAGTCTCCAAAGACGACTTCGAACGCATCGCGGACGCGATGGGCGCCGACATCAACGTAAGCTGAACGCGTACGGTATGTGCTGACCGTCGCGGTGCCGCGCGTTCGAACCGTGTTGAGCGCAACTATCCTGCGTCGCTTCTCAGCGCGAGTCAATCGCTTTTGATCTTTGGATCTTCCACGATCCGCTCGGCGCGCAGACGCCGGCGTACGAGGACCAGCCGACGCGTAGCGAACCGAAACATTGCAATGCCCATCGCATGAGGAGCTTCTAAGATGCATGAATTGACTGAAGGGAGGCGCGCTCTCGTCTTGGGCGGCGGAGGGCCGGTCGGTCGGGCCTGGGATCGGGTCTCATATCGAAGCTTGTTGCCCAAGGCGTGAGGCTTCGCTCGGCAGAACTGATCCTCGGAACGTCTGCTGGCGCAATCCTTGGAGCCCAGCTCGCGCTCGAACTTGACCTTACCGTTGCCTCACCGCCGCCCGGACAGTTTGGGACTTCTTCAAAGCCGTCCAATGGCATGGATCAGCTCCTAAAGGCGATGGCTCAGGCTTCGCAGGTCGTCTACTCCCGAGATCTCACGTCAGCAAATTGGGCGCATGGCATTGCACGCCGCAACGATGAGCGAGGAGCAGTCAATTCAGCGCCTCGATTTCTTATTCAAGCGAGAGTGGCCGGAAAATTTCCGTGCTACGGCCGTGAACGCCCGTATCGGTGAGAGCATCGTTTGGCACAAAGGCTCGTGCGTGCCCTTGAAACTGGGCGTGGCCTCCAGTTGCGCGTTACCAGGCGTTTGGCCGCCCATCACCATCAATGGCGATCGCTATATCAATGGCGATCGCTATATGGATGGAGGGGCCCGCAGTATGCTCAACGCGGACCTTGCGACCGGGTACGCCGCCGTGATTGTCGTGTCATGCTTCGCCTTGGTCCTACCGGAAAACTTCAGGAATGAACATCGGGAAGCGCTGAACGCCAGCCTCAACGCAGAAATCGCTCGCCTTCGTGAACGCGGAGCCAGCGTCAACGTGATCACGCCCAGCGCAGAATTTCTGAACCTCACCCAGTATGGCGCTAACATGCTCGACGTCAATCTCGCCCCAGACGCCTACCAGATAGGGACACGGCAAGCGGTTCAGGAGGCGATCCACGTCGATGCATTATGGCGCCGGGTTTGATGCGTCATTAGTCGTGACGCCTAAGGAGGACATACGGTGTCCACGATGAGATTTCAAGTATGAGGGCCGTCGTGGTCCATGAGCCGGGCGGCCCGGATGTCTTGGAAGTCGAGGAGCGCTCCGTTCCCGTTGTGCGACCAGGATGGGTCGTCGTGCGGATTCGAGCGTTCGGCCTTAATCGATCGGAACTTATCACGCGTGCTGGAGGGTCGGGTGACGCGGTGCCGTTTCCGCGCGTCCTCGGCATCGAGTGCGTGGGCGAGGTCTTCGACGCGGTCGGCGCTTCGCTAACGCGCGGTCAGGCCGTCATCGCGGCGATGGGTGGGATGGGTCGCGACTTCGATGGCGGCTACGAGGAGTACGCGCTGTTGCCCATCGCGTCGGTCATTCCGGTGCGCACGAATCTATCATGGCCCGAGCTCGCGACGATTCCAGAGACGTTCGGAACGGCGTGGGGCTCGCTCGATACGTTGCATCTGCAGAAGGGCGAGCTGCTGCTCATTCGCGGGGCAACCTCGTCTGTCGGCATGGCAGCGATCACGCTCGCGAAAGCCCGCGGCGTCACCGTCATCGGAACGACTCGCCGCGTGGAGAAGCGCGCCGCGCTCGAGGCGAACGCTGTCGACCACGTCATCATCGACGACGGAGCCGTCGGCTCGCGCGTCCGCGAGCTCATCCCGGGAGGCGTGGATGCCTTGTTGGAGCTCGTGGGCCCCTCGACGATTCCCGACTCGCTCGCCGCCCTACGGGGAGGCGGCCGGGCGTGCCTCTCGGGCTTTTTGGGCGAGAATTGGGACCGCAACTTCGCGCGCGATGCCGCCGCACGCGCCGGCATCGCGTTCGAAAACTTCTCGAGCACCGTGATCGACGTCGACAGCTATGGCAATATCTATCAGTCGATAATCGACGGCGCCGAAGCCGGAACGTACCGCCTAAATCTCGATCGCACATTTCCTCTTACCAAGATCGCCGACGCTCACCGGTATATGGAGGCAAACTCCGCCTGCGGCAAAGTCGTCGGAGTGAACTGAGCTGCATTTTGCCGACGAACGCATTCACGGTGCGAGATGATCGATCACGTAGCCGCGTCGTCGACCGACAGATCCGCCGCTTGGCGTTCGGTGACCGCGCGGAAAGCCGTCCCGTGTAAACGCGTCACGCACGCGGTACGGTACGTTGCGAGCGGCGTGCGCGTACCTCGGGCCAACAGATGGCGCAGGTGCTCGTAGTCGCGCCCCTCATCGGGCGCGATCTCCAGAGGCTGCCGGCAATCACCGACGACGAGCACGCTATCGATAAACGTCGCGGGCTCGCCGCCCGGTCCAAAGGCGCCGCAACTTCGGATACGAGCGTTGCGTTTGCGTTTCCGCTCCACATTCGATCCGCCGAGCGGTAACGATCCTCCCAGAAGCGCTCGGTCGCAGCCCCGTCGACGTCTTCGCGCGCGCTCATACCGGCACCGCGCGCTCGCCCGACTCGCGTACGGCGTCCGCGATCTCTTCGTTGATGAGATCCGCGTTGACGGCTGCGGCGGCGAACGAGCCCGCTCCCATCGCCATCGGCACGTTCACCATGGGATTTGTGACGTTGCCGGCGGCCCACACGCCGTCGATACTCGTTTTGCCCGTTGCGTCGGTCGTGACGAACGAACCGAAAACATTGTCGCTGCGCGCGGCTCCTAGGGTCTGCAACAAACCGTCGAGCGGCACGGGGCGTGGACCGACGAAGACCTTGTCGAGATCGACGCGCCGGCCGTCGGCGAGGTCGACTCCGACGAGGCGGCCGGCGTCCGTCGCAACGCGCACGATTGCGCTCGGCTCGACGCCGATGCCGCGCGCGTCGAGGGCACCGGCATCGGCGGCCTGCGGCATCCCCGCGTCGCACGGGAAATACGTGACGCGTTCGGACCACTGCCGTAAGAGCTGCGCCTGATGGACGCTGAGCGGACTCGTGCCGATGACACCGATGCGCGTATCGCGCACTTCGTAGCCGTCGCAATACGGACAGACGACGACGCCCGTGCCCCATTGTTCGGCAAGCCCCGCGATGCCGGGAAGTTCGTCCCGAAGCCCGGTCGCAACGATCACTCGTCGCGCGTGATACGTCGAGCCGCTTTCGCTCGTCACGGCAAACGACTTTGCGTGCCGCACGACGCTCGCAATCGTGGCGTGGACGATGTCGCCGCCGTAGCTCTCGACTTCGCGCCGGCCTTCGGCCGCGAGCGTACCGGGTGACTTGCCGTCGTGGCCGAGCACGCCGTGCATGTGTGCCGCAAAGCGATTGCGCGGCTGTCCGCCGTCGACGATCGTGACCCGCCGGCGGGCGCGGGCGAGCATGAGGCCGGCACTGAGCCCTGCTGGGCCGCCACCGACGACGAGTACATCGCACGAGAAATCCATGCGCTTATCGTGCGCCTCGGGCCGGGTGATTGCAAACTTCCTTGCCAAAATGGCAAACTGTACGGGATGGACGAATATACGCGATTGCTCGAATCCGTGGGACCGCGGCTCAAAGAATACCGGTTACGCGCTTCCCTCACGCTGGCGCATGTTTCGGAACTCACGGCGATTTCGAGCAGCACGATCTCACGGCTCGAATCCGGAGGGCGCAAGCCGACGCTCGAACTCTTACTGCCGCTCGCGCGCGCATACGACGTCGCACTGGACGAACTCGTACGCGCGCCCAAGGCTCGCGATCCGCGAGTCGAACAAAAGCCGTTCGTCAAGGACGGGATGACGTTCGTTCCGCTGACGCGCAGTTCGGGCGGCTTGCAAGCTTACAAGACGATCATCCCCGGACGAACCGGCGCGAAGAAGCTCGAGCAGCGCGTGCACGATGGCTATGAATGGATGTACGTGTTACGCGGACGTCTCCGGCTCGCGCTCGGCGATCGCGACATCATCCTCAAAGCGGGCGAAGTCGCGGAGTTCGACACACGCGTTCCGCATGCTTGTGCGAGCGCCGGCGCCGAACCCGTGGAAGTGCTCAGTCTTTTCGGCAGCCAAGGCGAACGGATTCACGTTCGCGCCCGGACGTCACGCTGAACTGCCGCCGTCGGCCGAGCGCGCTGCCGCCGCGGAACGACGCTCGTCACTCTCCCCCGCCGTCAGCAGGTAGCGGTCGTTAAAGGCGTTTCCGATCGTGAGCGTGACCAGAACGGACGCGATGCGTCGCGCAATGAGGCCATCGACCATCAGGTGCGCGGGCGTGAGGCAAGACAGGCACGCTTCTCCGGCTCGACCGTTTCCGTAGAGCATCGTTGCGGAAACGTAGACGAGTGATGGAAGGGCGGTTCGGCGGCCCGACGGTGGCGAGTCGCCGGTTGCATATATCAGCGCCGCATCAGCGAGATCGTTGCGAATTTGTGAGAGCCGGAGCGGCCGCCGTAACCTATCCTTCTAATGTTTGCTTTCGTAAATAGCCGTAAATAAAGCGAGAGCGATTTTTCGATCTCGCACGAAGGGAGGAGCGAAGAAGGACAGCGTCTTTTGAGCGACGAGCGACGCCGCAAGAACGGAAAAGCGCCGAGCGACTTTACGGTTATTTACGAGAGCAAGCACTCTAATGTAGTGAATCTTAAATGGCGTTATTAAGTCGCCGCAATCTGGTATGCTTCTGACATGCCGCTTCCCCCAGCACCTCCGTTACAATTACAGCCAAAAGAGCGTCGAGAGTTAAAGGCTCTTATCACAAAGCAAACGATGTCGCAACGGACCGTGCGCCGCGCTCGAATTTTGTTGCACGCGGCCAACGGCGTTGCCAACGCGGAGATTGCGCGGCGCGTGCAGATCGCACCAACGCACGTAGTGCAGACGCGCCCCCGATTCGAGGAACGAGGCCTTGAGAGCGTTTATCACGACGCGTCTGGTTGCGGACGTCGTAAGATGATTTCGGAAACCAAGCTTGCGAGACTTGTTGAGACCGTGCTTGAGAAAAAGCCGAAGAACGCTACGCATTGGAGCTCGCGCGATCTCGCCGCACGCCATGGGGTTAGCTTCTGCACCGTCCAGCGCATTCTTCGGGCGCACAACTTGCAGCCTCATCGCATTGTTACTTTAAGTTCAGCATGGATCAAAACTCGTCGAGAAGTTGCGCGATATTGTCGGGCTTTATATGGCTCCGCCGGCGAACGCACTGGTGCTCAGCATTGACGAAAGAGCAGCGTTCAGGCGTTGGAACGGACGGCGCCGATCTTGCCGATGCGCGCGGGCCTACCGGCTCGACAGACACACGACTATCGACGCAACGGGACCACGACGCTTTTTGCAGCGCTTAACACGCTGAACGGAACGGTTATCGAGCGTTGTCTACCGCGTCATCGTCACAGTGAGTTCGTGCAGTTTCTCAATCATGTCGATCAGAAAGTGTCTTCGAAGCTCGACGTTCACATCATCATGGACAATTATGCGACCCATAAGCGTCCCGTTGTGAAGGCTTGGTTTGCAGCGCATCCGCGCTACCATATTCACTTTACCCAACGAGTTCGTCCTGGCTGAACGCGGTTGAGCGATTTTCTCAGAAGTCACCACGAAGCGTATTCGGCGCGGCACGTTTCGGAGCGTTCGTGAACTTGAACGCGCAATCTCGGCTTACGTCACGGAGCACAACAAGCATGCCGAGCCCTCACCTGGACGAAGTCTGCGCGAACAATCATGATGAAAATCCGCAAATGCCGCTCTATTTATGATTCACCGCACTAGCTCGTCGGAATCGCCGTGGCAGTCTGCGAAACGCGCGCCTGGTCGCGGTTCTTCGCGCGCGCATCGGTTAAGGACTGAATTACGAACGGGAGCGAGCCGCCCAGTAGAACCGTAATAAGCGTCGTTACGATCGCCGTCCACGTTTCGAGCGGAAACGCGGGCTTCACCCAGATCGAGCGCATGCTGTTGACGACCGTCGCGCGATCGTAGATTTGGCCCGCGGCCGTCTGTCGGAACGCGATGGCGCTGATATCGACCATCTGATCGCCGCTCTGCCGGCCACGAAGGATCCATGCGAACGTCATGACGTCGCCGGGCACGGATTGCGTTTCATCGAGAACGGGCGATACGTCGAAGCCTGGCGCGTCGATGCGCATCTTCACCCACAGCTTGTCGACCGGGCGTTGCTTCTTGCCGGAGCGCCAGGCGGGAAATTGCGCTGAGAACGCACCGCTCGGGGAGAGCGTCACCATGAGCGAGGTCGTTCCGTCGAGTTCGATCGCGTCATCGTTATCGTAGACGGGGCGAAGACCCGCATTTGCGAGCCGCGCGATCCGCGGCGCTTGCGCGAACTTATCGAAGATCTGCGTGCGCGCCGCGATGCCCTCAGCGCGCGACCGCAGCGTGTAATTCCAGAACGATAGAGCGCTGGCGAGCGATAGCACCACTATCGCGAGTGCGATCGGTCCCGAATGGCGCTTTACGCGGGGCCGCGTTAGCGGATCGTGCCAGGCGCGCAGCGCAGCGGCGAGGATGACGAACCCCGCTACGATCAGCGCGACGGCAAGGGTTAGGAACGCTTTCGAATCCATCGTCGTGCCCTCCGGTGCGATTCGTAGCGGTGCGCGTTCGCTAGTTGAACGACTTGGTGAGCGTCGCGACCGAGATGTGCGGCCAGCCGATCATGATGACAGCCGGCAACGCCGATAGGATCGCAAAATTCAAAACCGTCATCTGCGCGTATTGCAGTTGCATGAAGGGCGCGCGGTCCTTCGGCATGACCTTTTCGATCCAGAACGTCGCGTAGACGAGCGCGGTGTCGGCGTTCGGGCCCTTGGCACCGGCCGGTTCGCCGCCTTCAAGGAAGACGATGTTCTCGATGCCGCCGGCACCGTCGGTCACTTGGACCGTCGTGGTCGGCGCGCCGGCTTTGCCATTGGGCGCATTGAAGAACGTAATGTTGCGCTGCGTCGTGACGTTGATCGCGACGCCTTCGAAGGTATCGCCGCGATCCAATTGCAGCTTGATGACCTGCTGCAAGAGCGTGATCGGATCGTTCACGATGACCTGCATCGGGACGCCGTTAATCGTCGGCGGCAGGTCCTGCTCAGGCGGATTCGTGCCGAACGGCGTCCGCGGATTCACCGCCGAGGCGGCGACCTCGAGATCGTATTCTTGAAAGCCGGGCGCCACGGGCGCGCTGAGCTTCTCGGAGGAGCCGGCGGCATGGAGGATCGGTGACGCGGGAGCCGCCGGGACTCCGAACGGCGTACTGTTGAACGACGGAAAGAGCGAGAACGCCGGATTACCGCCGCTGACGGGATGCGCCCCCGGGCTCAGGGTCGGCGGACCGCTGAATTTGCGCGCGATCCCGGCGGCGAGCACGCTGTTGCCGTGCGGGATCGTCGCCATGCGCGCGACGATGCTCGAATTTGCGGAGTTCGGTTCGAGCGGATAATTCGTCGGCGGCTGCGTGACCCAGATACCCGGCTCGATATGCAGCGCGCCGCCGGTATGGAGGTCGCTGATCTGATCGAGATACGTGAGACCGAACAGCTCGATATCGTTCTGCCCGAAACCGCGATTGGGAATCGACGAACCGATCGGGTCGATCTTCAACGTTTCGCGCGTCCGGTTTAGCTGGAGATAGACGTTCGAGCCGCCTTCGAAGTTCGGACGGCCGATCAAGTTGAAGCCTTCACCTTTCCAGGTGCCGGCGAGGTCTTGAAGGAGCCCGAGGTTGCTGAGCACGGTCCCATTATCGGGCGTGATGCGAACCGACGGGATTCGCTCAAGTTGCTGCATCGCTTTACCTTTTTCACTAACGTGAGCCACTGCGATCCGCAGCCGCTCGGGATGATAGTAAGGTAACTGAGTGATGCGTAGAATGCGTGACCCGTACGAGTCATTGCTCGGCGCCAACGCGGGAGAACGGCGCTGCCGCAGTTACTGCGTGCGGCTCGTCCCATATCACTGCCCTGAGGACTGTTTTCGGACCGGCTATCGTTCGGATCGGAGTTATGGTCGGGCTCGGCACCACGTTTGGGAACTTGTCTTCCTCGACAATCGGCACGACCGTGGAGTGAACTTACACGTCGGTATAGACGAATACGTTACGTGCGCGTCGATAGCGATCGAACCGTAGTCACCGCCCGTTAGAACTTCCGGTCTCGTCGAACCGGGTTTGTACCGGAAGCCCGTTGTACGACATGGCATAGACATCACCATGGCATAGAGATCACCGACGGAGTCAGTCGCAACCTCGACCGGCCTGCGTAGCCCCGCCCGCAACGGGCGAATCGTCTTAACCGGCCGCGACCATTCGAAGCGTATTCGACGACGTACGCATCTCGATTGTCAAAATCGTGCGGGTCAGCACACCACGGCGCTACGCGTACTCGATCAAGAAAACCAGCGCGTCAAGACGTGTGAACGCGTGCACCGGCTCGTGCGCGACAATTCGCGTTACCAAGATACGAATGGGGCGCCCTACACTGCCGAGCAACTGACGGAGGACTTCCTCGATGCATTCGCGAGCCACCTGAGTACAGAAGTGGCGGGGCTTGCCGATCTCCTGTGGATCGTCGTTCACGGGATCGCGAGCCTGCGTATGTCGTGTCCGAACGTCCGACGACGAAACGCTGATGACGACTGCGATCGACGCGATCCTCGATTCGTGGCGGACCCGCACCCACGCTTGATGCGCTGCAATCGCCGCTATATCGCGGCCCGACGCATGCCAAGGCTGCCCGATCGTTCGATGAGCTGACCCAATCGCAAGATGGTCGATTCGGCGAGCCACGTCGAGACGAGTTGCACGTTGATTGGCAACCCATCATCGCTTAACGCGAAGGGCACCGAGAGCGCGGGCAGGCCGGTGAGATTGAAGGGCGAAGTCGCCCGCATCACGTGGTGGGCCGGGACCGTCGTGCCGTTGACGACGGCGATACGCTCGCCGTGCGGTTGAGCCGGGAACGGCGTTACCGGGCACAGCAGAACGTCGTAGTCGCAAAAGTACTGAACGAAATGGCGCTTTAAACCCTCGATATTCGATGACGCCTCGATGATGGCATCAGGCGACGGCATCCGCGCGGCGGCGAGTCGTGCGCCAACGGCGTGCAGTTCCGTCTCGCGGCCCGATGCGAGCGAGCGCACGAAGGGAATCATCTCGCCATACCACAGCGAGAAGAAGGGTGCGAGCCAATCGTGGCTCTCCATGAATGGCAGGTGGACTTCTTGCACAGCGCAGCCTGCGCGTTCGAGTTCGCGTGCAGCCGCCACGACCGCCGCCGTAACCGCGGGATCGACAGGGCCAAAGGCGCTATCGGAGACCCAGCCGACGCGCACCGCACGATCGGCGCTGGACGGATCGGCGACCTCCGCGTCGTTCGAGAATACGGCGTGCGGATCGCTCCCATCGGGCCCACGCAGGATCGAGTAAGCAAGCCCCACGTCGCGAACGGTCCGCGCCATCGGACCGACGTGCCAATAGCGACTCGTGCTGCTCGGATAATGCCCGGTTAACGGAATGCGACCGTACGTTGCTTTCAATGCCGCGATTCCGGTACACGCCGCCGGCCCGCGCAACGAGATTGCGACGTCACTCCCGAGGCCGAGCGGCGAGCAGCCTGCAGCGATTGCCGCCGACTCGCCGCCGCTCGATCCGCCGGGCGTTCGATCGAGATTCCAAGGATTGTTCGTTCGGCCCGTCACGCGATTGTCGGTCTCGGTCCACGCGGAAAATTCCGGCAAATTTGTTTTCGCAATGGCAATCGCGCCTGCGTCTCGCAAGCGTCGGACGACCGTCGCATCGCGTGTCGGAACGTGATCTGCAAAAAGCTTCGATCCGCGTTGCGTCGCGATACCTGCGGTATCGAACGAATCCTTGATCGTGAACGGCACGCCGTGAAGTGGCCCGAGCGTATCGCCACGCATAAGGGCCGCTTCGGCAACCTTCGCCCCCGCGGTCGCGTCACGCTCGAGCAACGTAACGATCGCGTTGATCTTCGGATTGACCGCTGCGATGCGCTCGAGATGCGCGCGAACGACTTCGACGGGCGACAGACTTTTTGTTTCGAATCGACAGCGCCAGCGACGCCGCATCCATGGTCCAGATCGGCATCGTCGCGTCGATCGTCATACCAGTCGCTTCGTGATGTCGCTCGGCCACCCATTTGCCGCTCGGACGGTCGCAGCGCGCATAAACGAAACCGCGATCCTGCGAAGCGCCGCGCGCAACTCCGCGGCATATGCCAAAGCCCGTGGATGCTCAGCAATCGCGGCGTTCTCGAGGACGATGCGCAAATGATCCTCGTACGTTTCGACGACGACGGCACGATGAGCGAAGCGGCTCGGTACGGAGTAGACGTCGCCTTCTTAGCGGACACCCTGGTATGGGCGATCTAAAAATCTACGATTATTTACTCTAGTGTTTTAAGCGTTGAGCTACTGCGTGAGCGATAACGCAAAAAGCGAACTTGTGGTCATCCCTGGGACACGGCGCCTGTCTTAGAGCGCCGGCGTGGCGCGCCGGACGAGCGCACGAATCGCAGCGTCGCTGCCGAGGGTACCGTAGACGCGCCCGCGATCTGCGCCGAGGCGCGCGGCGATGAACGCTTCGGAAACGTACGACGGACTCGTGCGCACGAGTAAGGCGGCTTGCAAGACGACGGCCATCTCTTCGACGATGCGCCGGGCCCGTAGTTCCGCGTCGCTCGGGTCGGCGAGGCGTTTCTCGAGTGCATGCACCGCACGATCGAGTGTAACGTCTGCGCCGCGCGCCGCGCGCACTTCGAAGAAAAAAGAGTCGAGCACGCCGCACTCCTTCGTCATCGCGCGCAGAACATCGAGGGCGTTGACGTTGCCGGAACCTCCCAGAGCGAATTCAGCGGCGCTTCGCGATAGACGCGCGGCATGATGCTCTCTTCCACATAACCGTTACCGCCGAGGCACTCGAGCGCTTCCGCCGCATGACCGGCCGCGCGTTTGCACACCCAATACTTGCCGAGCGGCGTGGCGGCTTCGGATTCGAGCGCGAGATCCGCGAGCACGTTTTGCATGGCGGGTTGATCGACGAGCCGTTTACCGAACGCCATGCGATAGGCCGCGTGATGCGTCGCCTGCGCCACGGCTTGGCGCATACCCGCGGCCGCTCCGAGAATGCAGTCGAGGCGCGTGAAGTTTACCATCTCGAGAATTGCGTTTAGAACACGGCCCCCTTCGCCGATCAGCCAACCGCTCGTGCCGTCGAACTCGACTTCGCTCGAAGCATTACTGCGATTACCGAGCTTGTCTTTGAGCCGTTGCAAAGAGATCGCGTTCTTGGAACCGTCCGGGCGAAAACGCGGTACGAGAAAACACGACGGTCCGAGCGGCGTCTGCGCAAGGACGAGAAACGCATCGGACATTGGAGCCGAGCAGAACCATTTGTGCCCGGTCAGCGCATACTCTTGCGCCGGTCCGCTTTTGCCGAGTGCGACGGCGCGCGTCGTATTGGCGCGCACGTCTGAGCCGCCTTGCTTTTCCGTCATCGCCATCCCGAAGAGCGCCGAACCCTTGGCGGGCGCCGGACGCAGTCCGCGCTCGTACGTACGCGCAAAGATAAGCGGCTCCAGTTAACGAGCGGAGGAGGCTGATTGGTTACCGCGTGCGTCGCGCGCGCAGGTGCGAAGTGCACGATATCCATACGCGGCAAATCCGTCCGGAGAGAGCCCTTATGCCGTCGTCTTGTCTAATTGCAACGGCAGCGCGCCGAGGTGCGTCAGCTCGATCAGCTTCGCGAACACGCGTTTTCGCAGAGCGGCGCTCGTGTGACCGAGTTCCAAGACGTCGCCGAGCCACAGGCCGTCGGCCGCGGAACGAACGAGTTCGGCGATCGCGGGATCGATGCCGTCGTCCTCGAGCCGGGCGATCCACTCGTCGTAGCGGCTTCGCAGCGGCGCGAGCAACTGCGCGTTGATCGCCACCGCAGCTACAATACCGGCGCTCACTTTGAGCGTTCGCGTGACGATGCCGTCGCGGTCGAGACACGCGCGCAAGAACGCCCGTGCAAAACTGCCGGGGCCGCTTTCACCCTGGACGTTGCGTTGCAGGTCGGCTTCGAACTGACGGACGACGTCTTCGATCATCGCCGAGATCAGAGAATCTTTCGTCGAGAAATGGTGCAGGATGCCGCCCTTCGAGAGCCCGCAACGCTCGGCTACCGCGTCGAGCGTCAGCTTAGCGGCACCCTCGCGCACGACGATTTCCGCGGCGGCGGCGAGCACGCTACGGCGGGTTGCATCTCCGGAACCACGAGCGGCCATTAGACGAAGGTCTCCGTTCACGGGGGGATCTATAACGCCTTATTCGTACTACCGTCTGTCCGGACGGTACTAGGCCCAGCATAGCACACGATTCGACACCCCGGGAGCAGACTTTAGGGAATGACGAGCAGCCTCGCACAAACCGCCACCGCGCGCGACCGTCTTGAGGACGCGATCGACGGCGCCCAGGGAGCGCTTCTCGAGCGACAGAAGCCGGACGGGCACTGGGTTTTCGAACTCGAGGCCGACGCGACGATACCGGCCGAGTACATCATGCTCGGACACTACCTCGACGAGATCGACCCCGCGCTGGAACGTAAAATCTGCGTCTATCTGCGCCGCATCCAGAACCCCAGCGGCGGCTGGCCGCTCTTCTACCGTGGCGAAACCGACGTTAGCGCCACGGTGAAAGCGTATTACGCTCTCAAATTAGCGGGCGATTCGCCTGACGCTCCGCATATGATGCGCGCGCGGCAGCAAATCCTCAACTGCGGCGGAGCTGCGAAGTGCAACGTGTTCACGCGCATCGCGCTCGCGCTGTTCGGGCAAGTGCCGTGGAGCGCGGTTCCGGTGATGCCGGTCGAGATAACGCTCTTCCCGCGCTGGTTCGCCTTTCATCTCGATAAGGTTTCGTATTGGTCGCGGTCCGTCGTCGTTCCGCTGCTCGTACTGACCGCGCTGCACCCGCGCGCTCGCAATCCGCGCAACGTTCACGTGCGCGAATTATTCGTCAAACCGCCCGAGATCGAGAGCGGCTATAATCGCCCCGCATCGCCGTCGCTGCTGGGTCGCGGATTTCTCGCCTTCGACCGGCTGATCGGCGTCATCGAACGTTTCGTTCCCAGTACCGTCCGGGCTCGCGCCATCGCGCAAGCGATGCGCTTCACGATCGAGCGGCTCAATGGCGAAGACGGTCTGGGTGGCATTTTTCCCGCGATGGCCAACGCCCTGATGGCGTTCGACGCGCTCGGCTTCGCGCGCAATCATCCCAATCGCGCCGTCGCGAGACGCGCCATCGACAACCTGCTGGTCGTCGGCGAGAACGAAGCGTACTGTCAGCCGTGCGTGTCGCCGATTTGGGACACCTCGCTGACCGCGTACGCATTGCTCGAAGCGGGCGGCGACGATGCGCTGCAAGCCGTAGCGCGCTCGACCGCGTGGCTCGTGCCGCGTCAGGTCACGCACGTCGTCGGCGACTGGGCCGCGCAACGGCCACACTTGCGACCCGGCGGCTGGGCGTTTCAATACTGGAATAACTACTATCCCGACGTCGACGATACTGCCGTCGTAGCGATGGCGCTCCATCGTGAAGACCCGTTGCATCACCGGGAGGCGCTCGCGCGCGCGGCCGAATGGGTGCTCGGCATGCAGAGCGTCAGCGGCGGTTGGGGCGCCTTCGATGCCGAGAACGAACACTATTGGCTCAATCACATTCCGTTCGCCGATCACGGAGCGCTACTCGACCCGCCGACCGAAGACGTCTCCGCCCGCTGCGTCGGCATGCTCTTGCAAATGGGCTACCCTGCCGATCATCCGGCGGTCGCTCGCGGACTCGACTTCTTGCGTCGCACCCAACAGACGGACGGCTCCTGGTTCGGCCGCTGGGGTACGAACTACGTGTACGGGACGTGGTCTACGCTCAACGCGCTACGGGCTGCCGGCGAGACGACGAAAAATTCGCAAAGCGTGCGCCGCGGCGTCGCCTACTTGTTGCGTTTTCAGCAAACCGACGGCGGCTGGGGTGAAGACGGTAGCACCTACGACGTCAACCACATCGGTCTATGCAAAGAGAGCACGGCGAGTCAGACGGCCTGGGCGCTGCTCGGTTTAATGGCCGCCGGTGAAGCGGAACATCCGGCCACCGAACGCGGCATTACGTATCTGTTGGAACGGCAGAACGCGGAAGGCCTGTGGGACGAACCGTGGTTTACGGCCCCCGGTTTTCCGAGGGTCTTCTATCTGCGCTACCATGGTTATCGTGCGTTTTTCCCGCTCTTCGCGCTCGCGCGCTACCGCAATCTGGTGGAGCGCGGCGAAGCGCTCCCCGCAGTCGGTTTCTAAACGCGCGTCGCTTCGTCTTCGCTTCCCAGGGACCGAACGGAATGAAACGCAATTCGGAACTCCTTTTGGTACCAAAGGGCCGTAGAAAGCACATCATGTTAGGGACGTACGCTCATAGAGTAGCCGTGTTGCTCGCTGCGTTCGCGCTCGGCGCCGGTTTTCTGACTGCCTCCGGCAACACGGCAGCGGCAATTCCCTATCCTGGGGTGCCGGACCTGAAATTAACGGTAGACCTCGTTACGGCCGGAACCGGCCCCAAGGGCTTCGACTCGCACGTCCTGTTTTCAAATATGTATGGTAGCGCCATGCCCGCCGAAGCCGGCCACCTGCAAGAGCGCTACGGCGGGGCCGCGGTCAACGATTTCTTCACCCTGATGGACTTCACCATTGCCGACGTGCTGAATATGGTCAAGCGCGATCGGGTAAAGCTTCCAACGGCCGACGCTCCGCTTTCCCCGGTGAGACTCGACCGGAGCGTCTACCTCATCGGGCATGCGCCGACCGGCAAGTACGACGTCGGTTACATGATCGAGCGTTTGATCTCGCATAAGTACCACCACGAATTGATGATGGATCTCAACTCGCACTTTCCGCAGAACCGGGTCGCCACGTTTCATTCCGTCCTCGGATCGGTCGTCGAAGACACCACGAAAGTCAGCCCTTAGCCGCTCGAGATGCTCGCGCCGGCGGTCGTGTTCGACGTCAACGAGACGCTGCTCGACATGAGCGCGCTCGATCCCCTGTTCGCAGATGCATTCGGCGACAAGGGTATGCGCCGGGTGTGGTTCGCTCAGACCCTGCAACTGGCGATGGGAATGACGATTACCGGAACGTACGCCCCCTTCGACGAGCTGGCGCGTGCGGCGCTCGAAATGACGGCTCGCAAGCGCGGCGTCAACGTCGACCGGGAACGCGCCCAACGCATCATGCGCGGTCTCGCCGCGTTGCCGCCGCATGGCGATGTACCGGAAGGGCTCGCCCGGCTGCGCGCGAGCGGTTACCGTCTCGCCGTGCTCGCTCAGGCAACGACGGCCGCACTCGAGGAGCAACTCGAGCGGGCGAATCTGAAGCAGTACTTCGAGGCCGTCTTTTCCGCCGATACCGTCCGCCGGTTCAAACCGGCCGCAGAAACGTACGCAATGGCGCGGGAACGCCTTGGCGGCGACGCGCCGCTACTGGTGGCGGCCCATGACTGGGACGTTGCCGGCGCCATGCACGCCGGCTGGGAAGCGGCGTTCGTCGCGCGTCACGGAACGTCGCTCAATCCGATGGCGCCCTTACCGACGATCGTGGCGCCCGACCTGCGCGCCGTCGCGGCCGCCATTGTGGCGCGCAGTCCGCGCTAGCGCGCTTACGCCTCGACCGGCAGCCGTTCGCCGTGCGCGAGTTCGTCCAGTGCGGCCAGATTTTCGCGCTCGAATGCGATCATCTGCGCGCGGTGCGAGGGAGCCATAGCGCCATGCGCGCGAGCATCGGCCAGCACGCGTGCGAGATAACCGCCCGTGAACGAGGCCGGCGTCGCAGCCACGGCTTCCGGCGTGCCGGTTGCGACGATCGTCCCGCCGCGGTCTCCGCCCTCCGGCCCGAGATCGATCACGTAGTCAGCCGTTTTGATCACGTCGAGATTGTGCTCGATCGTCAGCACCGTGTTTCCGAGCGCGACGAGCCGCTGCAGGACGTCGAGCAGCTTGTGGATGTCGGCAAAGTGCAAGCCCGTCGTCGGCTCGTCGAGAACGTAGAACGTGCGGCCCGTCGCACGTTTCGATAGTTCGGTCGCGAGCTTGACTCGTTGCGCTTCGCCGCCCGAGAGGGTCGTCGCGGGCTGCCCCATCTTAATATAGCCGAGGCCTACGTCTGCGATCGTTTTGAGCCGCGAAGAGACTCGCGGAATCGCACTGAAAAAATCCGCGGCTTCGTCGACCCGCATTTCGAGAATGTCCGAAATCGATTTACCCTTAAATTTGATTTCGAGCGTTTGTGCGTTATAACGCTTGCCTTTGCAGACTTCGCACGGCACGTATACGTCCGGTAAGAAGTGCATCTCGATCTTGATGATGCCGTCGCCCGCGCATGCCTCGCAGCGGCCGCCCTTTACGTTGAACGAGAAACGGCCGGGACCGTAACCGCGGATCTTCGCGTCGGGCACGAGTGAAAACAACTCGCGGATCAGATCGAAAGCGCCCGTGTAGGTTGCAGGGTTCGAACGCGGCGTACGTCCGATCGGAGATTGGTCGATGACGACCATCTTATCGAGTTGGGCTGCCCCTGCTACCGTACCGTACGTTCCGCCCGCGGGTTGCCCGTGCAGATGCTGGTTGAGCGCTTTGACGAGAACCTCGTTCACGAGGGTCGACTTGCCGCTGCCGCTGACGCCCGTGACGGCCGCGAAGACGCCGATCGGAAAATCGACGTCGAGCCCCGCGATATTGTTGGCTTTCGCGTTTTTGACTTTCAGCCAGCCGCGCGCGGCGCGCCTGCTCGCCGGAATCGCGATAAACTGCCGCCCCGAAAGATAAGCGCCCGTCAGCGACTCGGGGTTTTGCAGAATTTCATCGAGCGAACCGACGCTTAAGATGCGGCCGCCTTCGGCACCGGCCCCGGGACCGATATCGACGATGACGTCCGCTTCGCGCATCGTATCCTCGTCATGTTCGATGACGATCAGCGTGTTGCCGAGATCGCGCAGCGTTTTCAGCGTCGCGAGCAAACGATCGTTGTCGCGTTGATGCAAGCCGATCGACGGTTCGTCCAGAATGTACAAGACCCCGACGAGCGAAGACCCGATCTGCGTCGCAAGGCGGATACGTTGCGATTCTCCTCCCGAGAGCGTCGTCGCGGAACGCGACAGATTCAGGTAGCCGAGCCCGACGTTCGTAAGGAACCCGAGCCGCGCGCGCACTTCTTTCAAAATCTGGGTCGCGATCAATTCTTCGCGCGGCGTCGGTGCGAACGTGCGAAAGAACGCTTCCGCTTTTTCTACCGACATCGTCGTCAAGGTCGCGATGTTCGTGTCGGCAACGGTTACGGCGAGCGCCTCCGGTTTGAGCCGCGCGCCCTTACACGTCTGGCACGTATTGGCCGACATGAATTTCTCGATCTCTTCTTTTACGTAATCGGACGACGTTTCCGTATACCGTCGTTGCAGGTTGTTGACCACGCCTTCGAATTGCGCCGAATACGTCCAAGCGCTGCCGCTCTTGGACTCGTAGGTAAACTGTTGTTTCCCTTCGGCGCCGTAGAGAATCGTTTGCAGCAGATCGGACGGCATCTTATCCAGCGGCGTCGTGGTCTTCACGCGTCGCGAGCGCAACAACTTCTCGACTTGCTGCATGTAATACGGATTCATCGAGGGGTACTTGCCGCCGCCGAGCGCTTTGCTCCACGGTACGATCGCGCCATCTTCGATCGATTTCGAACGATCGGGGATGACCTTCCACGGATCGATCTCGATCTTTACACCGAGTCCCGTGCAATCCGGACAGGCGCCGTACGGCGAGTTGAAAGAGAAGAGCCGCGGCGCGAGCTCTTCAAATGAAAGGCCGCAGTACACACAGGCCAGTTGCTCGGAGAACGTAACTTCGCGCGGCGGGGCGGCTTCCGCCGGGCGCGGGGCCTCGACGACGACGGTGACGATGCCGCTCGAGAGCCGCAGCGTCGTTTCCACCGAATCCGTGAGCCGTTTGCGGATGTCGGGCTTCATGATGAGCCGGTCGACGATCACTTCGATCGTGTGCTTGCGCTTCTTATCGAGGTCGATCTTCTCGCGTAGTTCCGTCGTTTCGCCATCGACGCGGACCCGTGCGAAGCCCTCTTTGCCGATCTCATCGAACAGCTTCTGATACTCGCCCTTACGTCCGCGAATCACGGGCGAGAGCAATTGCAGCCGCGAGCCTTCCGGCAACTCCATGACTTGATCGACGATCTGCTCGCTCGACTGGGCGCTCACTTCGCGCCCGCAGTTGTAGCAGTGCGGATGGCCGATCCGCGCGTACAACAACCGCAGGTAGTCGTAAATTTCGGTGACCGTGCCGACGGTCGAACGCGGGTTGCGCGACGTCGACTTCTGATCGATCGAGATCGCGGGCGAGAGCCCCTCGATGTAATCGACGTCCGGCTTCTCCATTTGACCGAGAAATTGCCGGGCATAGCTCGAGAGCGATTCGACGTAGCGCCGCTGCCCTTCGGCATAGATCGTGTCGAACGCCAGCGACGACTTGCCGGAGCCCGAGAGTCCGGTGATCACGATGAGCCGATTGCGGGGCAGCGTCAGATCGATGTTCTTGAGATTGTGCTCGCGAGCGCCCTTGATAACGATCGAATCAAGGCCCTGCGGCGCAAAACCGGTTGCTGCCACGCTACCTAGACCGGCTTTGCGAACTTTCCGTTGCATGCCTCAAGGCAGGCACATCGGCTGCCGATAGCTTCGATACCGATGCGCCGAAAGGATGACAGGATGGCGACGAGTTCCGAAGCCCTCGCGACGGGTCGCATGCGCTACCATCTTTCCCGCCTGCAGACCCGGCCGCAGCTCGCGGCAGTTCTCGATTGCCTGTTCGAGCTCGCGCCCAAACGGACGGAACCCGCGCTCGCGGAGCTCGCGCTCGTCGACGAGCGGCTCGTGTTCGCCCGCGCCCAGGGAGATGCCGAGTTCCTGCACTTCGTGGGCCGCACGGACGAACTGCTGGCCGATCTCCTCGGCCTCGTACGCCATCTCAAGCTCGGTGCCGACGAACGGGCTTACGTTCTCCGCCGCGTTGCAACGATCGCTCATCAGAAGTAGCGCGGCCGGCTCAAAAGAGTCCGGCGGTGTGATTTTCGAGCGTGTACGAGACGACCCACGTCAGGAGTCCGACGATCATGAGGAACGCGCCGATGGCCCGCAAGCCGAAAGCGGAGGCATCCTGTTGAAGACTCGGCCCGCGATCGTGCGTGATCCGAAGGCCGCGGTCGACCGAACTCCGGATGGCAAACGAGCCAGCGAACAGCCCGGCGCCGATGACGGTCAGCCCGAGCTTGAGTGCGAACGGAATCATAGCGAAACTCCTAGCGGGATGCGGAAAAACTCGCGGTGTCCGGATCGGGTCCGAATGTTTCGTCGAAACGAGGAGCGATGAGGGAGAGAAGCCGTAGCTTCGTGACCGAAGAGCGACGAAGCTTTCGGCGGAACAGGCGGGTCCGAGACGGCGCCGGGAGTTTTTCCGCACCCTGCTAGACCGCGCAGTAGACGATATTCGCCCACTACGACGAGTACCACGTATCCCACAACGGCTTGGACGACGAGATCGGAGACGAGTGGCCCGAGCAACGGCAGGGAAGCCGAACTGAGCGCGACCGCACCCAGGCCCAACACGACGAGATAGACGCCCGCGACCATAACGAGCGTCGGCAGGGGCCGCGCGAAGGCGATGCGGGCCGATTCTACAACCGCGAGGAAGCCGGGGCGCTCGCCGACGACGGCCGCCGCAAGCGTGTAGATGCAGAAAAAGACGTAGGCGGCGATCGAGAACGAGAACGTGTACGGCGCGAGAACTGCCGCGGCCGCGCCGAGAAGCATGAGCGCGAGCATGGCGACGAGCACGTGTCGCCCGTCGCGCCGGAACGCGCGCCGGCCGTCGGAAAACCTCGCGCGTCCGAGGCGCCACGCCGCATCCGCCATGCCCGTGGTATACGAAATCGTGAGGATCGCGGCAACGATCTGCGTCACATCGATCCAGAGCCAGGTCGTCAGCAGCTGCTCGAGCACCGCCGTGAGCGCGCCGGCGACGAGCCCGGGTACGACGATCGAAAGATTGCGCGCGAACAGCTGCCAGGCCCGGCCGAAGACATCCGCGTTTCGGCCCGCTGCCCTCACCCGGCGTATTGCGGCAACCGTAATGCGCTCTCCACGTCGCGGATGTCCGAAACGATCGCATCGGGCGGCATTTCCCGAGCCGGAACCTGTTCGTTGCGCACGTTCATCCAGACGGTGTACATGCCGACGGCGGCGGCGCCCGTGATGTCGCGCTCGAAGCGGTCGCCGACCATCGCGCACGCTTGGGGCAGCACGCCGAGCCGCTCAGCAGCGAGCCGAAAGATCCGCGGGTCGGGTTTGAGCAGGCCGACCTCGTCCGCGATGAAGACTTCATCGAAGGCATCCTCGAGCGCGAGCAACGCGATTTTCTCACGATGCGTTTCGGCGAAGCCGTTGGTGATCATAGCGAGCTTGCAGCCGCGCCCGCGAAGGCGCGCGAGCAAATCGAGTGCACCGGGCCACAGTTCCAGCAGTCCGCGGCGGTGCCGGTTGTACTCGCGTGCGCAGGACTCGGCCAGGGCGGCGTCTGCGAGGCCAACGGCAGCCAGCGCCGCCGCCCACATCCGCGCGCGCAGCCCGACGAGCGGCGTGCCGAATGTTTTGGGATCGAGCCCTTGCCAGAAGGCGTCCGCTTGCGCGACGTAGGCAGCGACCAGTTGTGCCGGGTCGGTGCCGTGGGCGCTCGCCACGTCGCGCGCGACGCGCTCCGCCGCGCGGCGATAGGTCAGCGTATCGTCGTGCAGGGTGTCGTCGAGATCGAAGAGGACGGCGGCGATCGGTAAACGCATCAGCGCAGCCGTACCCGAAACGAGCGCAGCTCGTAGGGCGTGAAGCGGGCGACAAGCGCGCCGGCGCGCAGTTGCGCTTCGCCCGGCGCCGGCCGTTCGCGCGCATCGACGCAGATGACGGCCAGAGCGCGCGCGCCGCAGGCGAATTCGACCTCGAGCGAGGCACCGTCGCACTCGCGCGCGCGCACGATAACCCCGTCGCCGTCGTCGGCGAGTTTGGTTGCGGCGATGACGACGCGCGGGTCGCCCGACACGAACATCGCGACGCCGGGCGCTCGCGCGAAGCGCTCCCAGAGCATCTCAAGCCGGCCCATCGAGAGTTCAGCGAAGGGCGCATAGGCGAGCGTAAAAGTATGCTCGCCACGATCGGCCGAAGGATCCGGCCATACCGGCGCGCGCAGCAGCGAATGCCCGAGCTGCGTGCCGCCGCGACCGCGCTCGAGGCTCCAGCCGTACGTGTCCAGCGCGAACACCGCAAGGCCGCCGCTCGTCCCGTCGAGGCGCGCGAAACGCTGGCCGCACGCTTCGTATTTGGCGCGCTCGGCTTTCGTACGGGGCGCCGCGCTGCGCTCGACGCTGCCGTGCGGCGAGCCGAAACGCGCCCGGGCGGCCGTGAAGCGCAACGCGTTTTCTAAGCGCAAGACGGCCTGCCGTTCCTCCCAAGCGACGGCGACTTCGACCCGCAGCAACGGCTCGTACGCCGCGAGCGAAATGCGCGCTACCGCCAGCGACGCGCCGAAGACGTAACGGATTTCGAGCCCCTCTGCGACGAGCGCGCAGCAAGTCGCCCGCAAACGCCGCGCTTTCGAGCGGTACGCCGGATCGAGATTCCAGGCGTCCCAGCGCTTGGGCCGATCGCGGTAGAGCGCGAGCCGATTCGCGCACCGCACGAGATTGGGACCACCCGGCACGCGCAACTCGGCGAGCGTTCCGTCGCGGCGCACCCGCGCGAAAAGCGCCTCGTGCTCGAAGACGAAGGTCGCGCGCTCGGCGCGCGGGGCGACGAGCGGCGGATCCGGGCGCGACGCCGCGACGGGTAGAACGCTGCGCGCGCTCGCGCCGACGTGCGCGACGAGCGCGTCCGCCTCCTCATACTCGGCGAAGACGTCCTCGTACACGGCCCGTGTCGCGGAGCCCGGAAGAACGTCGTGGAATTGAGCGCGTAGCACGATCTCCCAAGCACGCGCGAGTTGACGGCGCGCTTCGTCGAGGAAGAACGGCGTCGCGCGCAGCGCATGCGCCCACGCGAGCAGCTCTTCCGCGTCTCGCAATGCCCGCTCGAGTCCGGCGTTTCGCGCCTTGACGTCGTGATGCGTCGTCGCCGTGCCACGATGCTCCTGAAGGTAGAGCTCGCCGCGTACGACCGGCAGCCGGTGTGCCGCCGCCGCGATAGCGGCGAACCACGCATCGAGCCGCGTCCACGTTCCGTAGGTCGCCGCCACGCGCAGCGCGTCGTCCGGGGCGCCGCCGCCACCGTCGCCTTCACCGACGAGCAGTAGATCGCCGCGCGCCGCCGCGTGCTCGACACGCGGCCCTGCGAACGCGCCCGCTATCGAATCGATTTGGGCCGCGGCCACGCGGCTACCGTCGGGACCGTCCCATGAGAACTGTGCGTATGGAAAGGCCGTCGTATCGTTCCACGCGAGCTTGGTGGTTCCGAAAGCCGTCACACCTGCGTGGCGCAAGAGCGTCGGCAGCGTATTGGGAAAGCCGAACGAATCGGGCAACCACGCGACGCTCGCGATCGTTCCCAGTTCGCGTTCCGCGTACGCGCAGCCGGTCGAGAGTTGACGCAACAGCGATTCGCCGGAGGGAAGATTGCAGTCCGCTTCGACCCACAGCGCCGCGCCGCTGGCGTCGAGCCGGCCCGCGCGGGCGAGCGCGGCGACGCGCGCGAATAATTCGGAGTCGCGCTCGCGCACGAAAGCGTACAGTTGCGGCTGACTTTGCGCGTACACGAAGTTGGGATCGAGTTCGAGTTGCCGAACGGCCGTCGCGAACGTGCGCAATGCTTTGCGGGCCGCCTCTTCGTACGTCCACAACCACGCAACGTCGAGATGCGAGTGGCCGGCGAGGGCGAGCGCCCGCGACGGCGGGCGCTGCGCGCGCGGCGCCGGCGCCGGCGCCGAGCCGGAACGTAACGTTCGCGCGGGATGTTGCACGGCGCGGGCGAGCATGAGGCGCCAACGCCAGCCGTCGCCGGGCGGCATGCCGCGGGTCGGTAGCGACCGTCGCTCGACTGCGAGCGTGACCTCGCCCGCGAACGCCCCGGGCAGCGCGATTTCCTGGTGCTCGCCGTCGAACGCTCCGCGCACGATGCCGTCGATGCGCAGCAGAGCGCCCGTGCGGGTGGTATAACGTAACGAGCGCACTGCCGCTTGCGCTGCAAGCGCGGTGCGGCCGCGCAGCAAGACGACGCCGTCTTCTTCCCCGAGCGGGTCGAAGTGGAGCAGCCTTTCGCGGATACGGATCATTCGCCGTCGTAGTAGTCGAGGACGGGGCGGTCGCGCACGAGGTGATCCGTTTTTTCGACCAGCAGCTTATTCGAATTCGGATAGAAGCACACGTCGTGTTCGTCGACGTTCGCCACGAACAAGAACGTACACGGCGCATGCGTGCGATTGACCACTTTGTGCGAGCCGCTCGGCCGCGTCGGAAAGGCGACGAGATCGCCCTTCGTAAGCTGGCATTCACCGCGCGGGCCGAGCAACGTCACGGCACCGTCGAGCACCAGCAACAGTTCCTCTTCCGCGAGGTGCCAATGCTCGGGGCAGAACGACGTCTGCGGGGCGAGGCGTCCTAATTGGTAGCCGAGTTTTTCCGCGCCGATGAACGCACCGATATCGAACGCTTCTCCCGCGTACGCGGGCGGATCGTTCGGGGAGCCCTCCCACTGCGCGTCGGCGACGTTCATGCGATTGACGTACACCTCCCTCCGAGCTTCGAGGCACGCCCACAGCGCGTGCAGTGCGTTGCCGAAGAGACAAGCTCCGTCACCGAGCAGGAGGTGCTGCGGCCGAAGCGCTGCTAGCCTGCGTAACGAGAGTACGGCGCGCGCGGGATCCGCGAGTTTCTCATCGGGCATGAGTCGCAGCGCGCCCGCGGGCACCCCCCACAGCGCATCTCCCACGACGACCGCCGAACGCTCTGCGAAATGAAGCGCGAATTCGCCCGCGGTTTTTTGGCCCTCGAGAGCGACGACCGCCGCGCCGGAGAGCGCGTCGCCGTCCCGCAAGAAGCGATCGACAGGACCGCTTAAGGAACCGGCATCGAGCGCGCTCGCTGCGATTTTCGCGCCGAAGCGCGCCGCCAGCGGACGCGCGGCGCGTTCGTGATCCCGGTTCGTAATCGCGACCCACGCAACCCCGCCGTGCGCCGCGATCTCTTGCGCGTCGGCCTCGAGGATCGGCAACGGGTCGATCACCACGTTGCCTTCCGGCGCCGCCACGAAAAACGAATTAAAATAGAGATTCCGTTCCGGCTGCCACACCGACCACATCGCAATTCCGGGGACGACGGTCTGCTGCATCCCGGCGCCTTTCGCCCCAGGGACCCCGAATCTTCGAGGGAAAACCTGGTGCGTGAAACTCTCGTCGCTCGCCCTTTGCGCGCTGCTGGCTCTTGCAGCGCTCGGGCAGCCCGCGGCGTTCGCGCGTTCGCACGACCCCTCTGCGAGCAATCAGTACGGCGGCCCCGTTTATTCGGGGGTACCCGATCTCGTGACGGTAGGCGCCTTCATCAGCGCCGGCGGCGGCCCACGGACCTTCTCGGCGCGAACGGCGCTCAACAACGTGATCGGCGTTCAACTCGTCGATCCCGAGATACAGACGCTGCAGCAGCAATACGGCGCGGCGGCCGTGAGCTCGTGGCTGCAGACCTTCGACTTCGTTATGCGCGATGCGGCGGTGCAAACGAGCGCAGCCGGCATAACGCTTCCTCTCGCTTCACCGACGCATACCGGAAAAGCACTCTTCACCGCGCTCCTGCAAGACGGAACCGATTCGGGAAGCACGTTTTGGACCGGCACGATGCTCGATAAGCTCGTTTCGCATCCGATTCACGTGCAAATGATGCGCAACGTCGACTTAACCTTCGGTGCGAACGCCGGCGCCGGCTACCATCGGATCACGAATCAGTTCATGTACGATGTGGCCGTTCAACTCGGTCTCGGCGACGACGTAAAGCTCTCGTCCTACCACTAAGGCGACACGGCCGCCGCGCTCTCTTTAGCACGCTAGGTTCCGACGAGCTCCTTGAGGGCGTGTTGGAAGATCTTGGGCGCGCGGCCTTGGAAGAGGATCGACTCGTTACCGCCGATTTGCTTGCGCAGCTCGAGCAACTCGTCGCGCAGCGCCGCCGCCTTCTCGAATTCGAGATTGCCGGCCGACTCTTTCATCTTTTTCTCGATCTCGTTCGCCATCGCGACCGCGATTTCGCGCGGCAATTTATCGGCCTTGAGTTTCGAGGCGGCCATCTTATCGTCGGCTGCGGTCACGAGATCCAAGATATCGCGCACTTCTTTGCGAATCGATTTCGGTTCGATGCCGTTCTGTTCGTTATGCGCGACTTGCTTCTCGCGGCGCCGGCGCGTTTCACCGATAGCCTTGGCCATCGATTCCGTGACGACGTCCGCGTACATCAGGACCTTGCCCTCGACGTTGCGCGCTGCGCGCCCGATCGTTTGAATGAGCGACGTCCCGCTGCGCAGGTAGCCTTCCTTGTCCGCGTCCAGAATGCCCACGAGCGATACCTCGGGCAGATCGAGACCTTCGCGCAATAGATTGATACCGACGAGCACGTCGAAGAGCCCTTTGCGCAAGTCGCGCAAGATCGCTATCCGTTCGAGCGTCTCGACTTCGCTGTGCAGATAACGTACCTTGAACCCGTTTTCGAGCAAGAAATCGGTCAGGTCTTCGGCCATCTTCTTCGTGAGCGTCGTGACCAGAACGCGTTCGTCTTTACCGACGCGCAGCCGGATCTCTTCCATGAGGTCGTCGACTTGATGCTTGGTCGGGCGCACTTCGATTTCCGGATCGACGAGGCCGGTCGGACGAATGATCATCTCGGCGACCTGCGTCGATTTGGATAGCTCGTACGATGCGGGCGTCGCGCTCACGTACACGACCTGATTGATATGCTTGGAAAACTCGTCGAACGTCAGCGGCCGGTTATCCATGGCACTCGGGAGCCTGAAGCCGTGCTCGACCAGGATCTCCTTACGCGAGCGGTCGCCCGCGTACATCCCGTGGACCTGCGGGATCGAAACGTGCGATTCGTCTACGAACAATTGCCAATCTTTGGGAAAGAAGTCGAGCAGACACGACGGCGTCGCCCCCGCTTCGCGACCGGCCAGATGCCGGCTGTAATTTTCGACGCCGTTACAATACCCGACTTCGCGCAGCATGTCGAGATCGTAGCGGGTGCGCATCTCGAGGCGCTGCGCTTCGAGCAACTTGCCGTTGTCCTTAAAATATTTGAGCCGCTCGTCGAGTTCGACCTCGATTGCGGTAACGGCGCGACGTAGTTTCTCTTCGGGCGTGATGAAGTGCTTGGCCGGAAAGATCGTCAGCGTGTCTTTGGATTCGACGTATTCGCCGGTCAGGAGATTGACGACGTTGATCGCTTCGATTTCGTCGCCGAAGAACTCGATCCGATGTACGAGCTCCTCTTCCACTCCGACGAACTCGAGCGTGTCGCCGCGCACGCGGAAGGTTCCCCGCACGAGATTGAGATCGTTGCGACGATACTGCATATCGACGAGACGGCGCAGGAAAACGTCCCGGTCGATCGACGTGCCGACCTCGACTTTGAGCGACATCTCCATGTAATCCGCGGGCGACCCCAAGCCGTAGATGCACGAGACCGAGGCGACGATCAGCGTGTCGCGCCGCGTGAGCAGCGACTGTGTGGCCGAGTGGCGCAGGCGCTCGATTTCATCGTTGATCGAGCTATCCTTCTCGATATAGGTGTCGGTATGGGCGATATACGCTTCGGGCTGGTAATAATCGAAATAGGAGACGAAAAACTCGACGGCATTGTTCGGGAAGAAGTCGCGAAACTCGGCGCACAGCTGGGCCGCGAGCGTCTTATTGTGACACAGCACGAGGGTCGGTTTTTGCACCAGTTCGATCACCCGCGCCATCGCCATCGTCTTGCCTGAACCCGTAACGCCGAGCAGCGTCTGGGCCCGGTCCCCCCGGCGCAGCCCCATGGCGAGCTTATCGGTCACGAAGGGCTGATCGCCCGCGAGCGCATATGGCGAAATAAGTTCGAAGCGGTCGGACATCGTCTCCCTTCGGACACGGGTGCGCTCGAAGCCGTTGCGACCCGGGGCGAGGAACAGTGCGGCGCTAGATTTCTTCCGTTGCGAGGAGCCGCAGGATTTCGCGCCGCGCCCGATCGAGAATGCCGGCGATCGCCGTGAATTCCGCGTCGCTCGCGCCGCGCGCGGCGGCAAGGGCCGTCGTGAGCCGAATTGCGGCGACTTTTAAGTTCGCCCGAGCGCTCGGTTCGTCTTCGTCGTCGTCAACCTGTACGGTACGTTCGGCATGCAGCGTCCGGCCCGCTTCCGTGAGCGTGTAGACGCGTTTTCCGTCGCGCTCCGAACCGGCGATATAGCCACCCTCTTCGAGCATTTGCAGAACCGGATAGATCGAACCGGGACTCGGGCGAAAGCCGCGGCGCCGTTCGAATTCTTCCATAATGTCGTAACCGTGGCGGGGTTGCTCGAGCAGCGTTTCCAGCACGAGATATTTGATGCCGCCGCGCCGCACCCGGCCGCCGTGACCTTCGAACGGGCCGCGACGGCCGCGAAAGAAGTGCTGCCCGAGATGCGCGAGATGTCGCTTGGCGTGGCGCCTGCCGAACGATCGGCCGGCAGGCTCGCCGAGGGGATCGGTTTCAAAATTCATGACCAGATATTACGCGATATATCTTTATCAGTCAAGCGGATCTCAGCCGCCCGCGGGAAAGCGTCTTTCCGAAGCCTAAGCACCGGCTTGGTGAAGATGCGTTCTCAATATCTTCTAGCCTTGGCCTGCGCGATCGTCGCGTTCGCCGGCTGCGCCCCCCATGCTGCGGAGCAGGCGCCGCCCGGTTCGCCCTCCGCAAAGATCCGCATCGTCGCGATCGAGCGCGTGTACGGCGATCTCGCGCGACAGCTCGGCGGCGCAAACGTCGCAGTAACGACGATCCTCAATAGCCCGAGCGCCGATCCTCACGCTTACGAAGCGACACCGCGGGACGCGGACGCCATCTCCACCGCAGACATCGTCATCGAAAACGGCCTCGGCTACGACGCGTTCGCCGCGAAGCTGGCTGCCGCATCGCCGCTCGCGGGGCGCGCGATCGTTACCGTCGGCGCGCTCGCCGGTCACAAGGCGGGCGACAATCCGCACGTCTGGTACGAAGTAGAAACGCTGCGCCGCTTTACAGACGTATTGACGGTCGAGCTCGCGCGTCGCAAACCGGCAGAGCGCCCCGCTCTCGAGCAAGCGCGCGCCCGTCTGCGGGCTTGGCTCGACCGCTTTTCGACACACCTGCGCGCGCTAGCCAAACGGCACACCCGCGAGCGAGTGGCGATAACGGAGCCGGTCTTCGATTACGTTTTGTATGCTGCCGGGCTACAGATCGCTACGCCGGAGTCGTTTTCGCACGCGATCGAAGAGGGTAACGATCCCGCCCCGCAAGACGTCGACGCGATGCACGCGCTGCTTGCGAACCGCAGCGTGGCAGCGTTCGTATACAATCGCCAGACCGTCGAACCGAGTACGACGCGGCTGCTCGCAATCGCTAACGGCGCGCGCGTGCCGGTCGTGCCGGTTACGGAAACGCTGCCAGCGAACGAGAGCACGCAGATGTGGATCGATGGTGAGGTCGCGGCGCTCGAGCGCGCGCTATGAACGCGCCCGCGGTCTCATTCGCGGGCGTCGGCTTTCGACGCGGCGAGCGCCGCATTCTCAACCGCATCACGTTCGAGCTGACGGCCGGAGAATTTGCCGGCGTCATCGGCGGCAACGGCGCGGGAAAATCGACGCTGTTGCGTTTAACGCTCGGGCTACTGACGCCGAGTGAGGGCGAAATTCGCGTCTTCGGTTCGCCGCCGCGCGTTGCGCGCGGGACGATCGGATACGTCCCGCAACGGATCGCCTTCGATCCCGACTTGCCGCTGCGCGGCCGCGATTTCGTCGCGCTCGGAATCGACGGGGCGCGGTTCGGCCTTCCGCTGCCGAGCGCGAGCCGGCGCGCCCGGGTCGACGCGACGCTCGCCGATGTCGATGCCTCCGCCCTTGCGAATGCCCCGCTCGGAAGTTTATCGGGCGGCGAACAGCAGCGGCTCGCAATCGCGCAGGCGATCGTCGGCCGCCCGAGACTGTTGCTGCTGGACGAGCCGCTCGCAAATCTCGATCTCCGTAGTGCCGCGGAAGTCGTAGCGCTCGTCGCGCGGCTCGGAAAGGACTACGGCATGACGGTCATGCTCGTCGCCCACGATCTCAATCCGCTCGTGCGCGTTATGGATCGCATTCTGTATTTGGCGGGCGGCCGCGCTGCGATCGGAACCGTCGAGCAAATCGTCAACGAGGATACGTTGAGCCGGCTTTACGACCGGCCCGTCGACGTGTTGCGCGTGCGCGGACGCATCATCGTCGTCGCGGGAGAAGAGACGCCCTCGGCACAAAGCCGGTACTAGCAACTCATGACGGCCTTTTTCACGAGCCCCAACGTGCAGGCGGCTCTCATTGCAAGCGCGATCGTCGCCGCGCTCTCCGCGGCGATCGGTTACTTCGTCGTCTTGCGCGGCCTGGCGTTTGCGGGGCACGCGATCACCGATATCGGCCTAACCGGCGGCGCCGGTGCACTACTTTTGGGTCTGAATCCGCTGGCGGGGTTAATCGCCTTTTCCGCCCTGGCGGCAACCGGCGTCGGCGCGCTCGGAGAACGAGCGCACGAGCGCGATGTGGCGACGGGGCTGGTCCTCGCGTTTGCACTCGGTCTCGGCGCGCTCTTCCTGCACCTGCAAACGCAGCTCGCGAACGCGCAAAGTGCGCTGCTGTTCGGGTCTATTTTCGACACGGACTTCGGCGTGCTGCGCGTCATGGCGCTTATCGGTATCGTTGCGCTGGCTGCACTCGCCGCGATGTACCGGCCGCTGCTCTTTGCAAGCATCTCTCCGGAAGCGGCTCAAACGGCGGGCGTCGCTGTGCGGACGCTCGGCTTTGCGTTCTTGATCGTGATGGCGGTAGCGGTCGCAGAAACGGCCCAAATCGTCGGCGTGCTTATCAGCACGGCGCTGCTCGTCGGTCCGGCGGCGACTGCCGTCCTGCTCGTACGCGATCCGTTGCGCGGCATCGCCTGCGCGATGCTACTCGCCATCGCCGAAGCTTGGCTCGCGATCGTGCTCGCCTACGCGAGCTTCGGCTGGACGCAAGGCGCTCACAGTTGGCCGGTAAGTTTTTTCGTTGCGATCCTCGCGCTCGGTGGTTATCTCGCCGCTCGCGCCTACCGCACGGCGCGTCCCGCATAACGTGCCGGATATCGTCTCCGGATTACTGCAACCGTATCTTCAAAATGCGCTCTCCGGCGGTCTCATCGTTGCGGTCTTGGCGGCGTTCGTCGGGTACTTCGTCATCGCGCGCGGCGCGTCGTTCGCGACGCACGCCCTTTCACAGATCGGCTTTGCCGGCGCCGCGGGTGCGGTGTTGCTCGGACTCGAGCCGATCGTCGGGTTGATCGTCTTCTCGCTGCTCGGCGCCGCGCTGCTCGGTGCGCTCTCGACGCGTTCGCGCTCGAGCGACGTTACGACGGCACTCGTACTCGTGTGCGCACTTGGTATCGGCGCGCTGTTTCTCGCGCTCGCGCGCGACTATGCTTCCAATGCGTTTAGTTTACTCTTCGGCACGATCGTTGGCGTGACGCGAACGCAAGTCGCCCTCACTGCGGCGGCAGCGCTCTGTGCATTTGCGCTGCTCGCTGCGATCGCGCGACCGCTGTTATTCGCAACGGTGGCCCGCGACGCGGCGCGCGCTGCCGGTGCTCCCGTCGTGACCCTCGACCTCGCCTTTCTCGCAATCGTCGGTTTAGCGGCGGCGATCACCGTGCCGATCGTCGGCACGCTGCTCGTTTTCAGCCTGACGATCGGTCCCGCCGCGGCGGCTTCACGCCTCTGCACCGAACCCGCATTAGCGATTGCGATCGCGGTCGGCTTCGGCTCGTTTGCGGTCGTCGCCGGCATCGTGCTGGCGTACGAGACCGATTGGCCCGTCGGGTTCTATATCTCGGCTATCGCGGGCGTCGAATATCTTGCCGCACGAACCTACGCCGCTCGCCGCGTCTCGATCCGCCCTCAGGCGAGTCGCAATTCGCCGTGATCGTCGCAATGTTCGCCGTGCTGCCGATGGATGTGACCGTCGACTACGTAATCGATGTGCCCCGCATGCGGAATCGCCACGTGTTCGCAACCGACGCCGTGCAGGTGTTCGCTTGCGTGGGCGCCGCAGGCGTGACTGGGATCGCAGGGCGCGCCAACATTCACGTCGAGTTCGTGCTCGTGCACGTGACCTTCATGGGGGTGGTGCAGATGACCGTCATGGACGTAATCGACGTGGCCGTCGTGCTCTACCGCTAGATGGCCGCACGCCGCGCCGTGAACGTGCTCGTGCCGGTTGTGAACGTAGCCTTCCACGATTTCTTCCGCTTCCATTACGACGTCGCGCTTTCGGCGGCATGCTGCAAGCCGCTCGAAACGAGCTCGGTAACGTGAGCGTCAGCGAGCCGGTAATAGACGTGTTTGCCTTGCCTGCGCCGCGCGACGAGCCCGTGAAAGCGCAGCAGCCGCAGGCGCTGGGACACGGTCGACATCTCTTCTCCTAACCCATCCGCGATATCGGAGACGCAGCATTCGCCGGCTCGCAGCAGTGCGAGAACGCGTAAGCGCGCCGGATCGCCGAGCGCGAAAAAGAGATCTGCCGCGCGAACGAAAACCGCCGCGCCGGCCGGCTCGGGTGTCCGAGGAGAGGATGCTGCCCGAAGGCGCTCCGGAACGGCGATGACTTCAGTATCTATGGTCATTTCAACGATCGTGCAAGTGTAGCATCAACGTTCGCGGCGGTCAAGCGTAGCTGCGGAGGGCGAGGGCAAAGCGCTACGCTCCAGCGCGGGAACTCGTTGGGTGAGCAATGACAGCAAGCTGCGTCTGCAGTAAGCCGCAGCTATGAACATCGCATCTTCGAGTGTCCTCTTTTTGCTCGCGGGATTCGCAGAAATCGGCGGCGGGTATCTCGTCTGGCTGTGGCTGCGAGAAGGCCGGCCTTGCTGGTTCGGAATCGCCGGAGCGATCGTCCTAATAGCGTACGGCGTGATCCCGACGCTTCAGCCGGCGTCGTTCGGACGCGTCTACGCGGCCTACGGCGGTATCTTCGTTGCGCTGTCGGTTCTCTGGGGTTGGCGCATCGACGGTGTACGTCCGGATCGGCCCGACATCATCGGCGCACTCGTTTGTGTGAGCGGCGCTGCAACGGTGATGTTCTGGCCGCGCCATTAGTGCTTGTACTAGGTGGGCCGCACGGTCACGTCGATGGGGGAGCGAACCTATCGCAACGGGTCCGCCGAGAAAACGAATGGCAACGCCATGAAGCGGGAATACGCCGGCGGACGGCGTCGGCGAACACGAACTCGCGGTCCGCGCGTGGGAAGATGCCGGACAGACGCAGCCGCCGCTTCCGACGACACTTGCAATTTTAAAGGCTACCTAAGGCAGCATGGCATCGCATACCGGTGCGCGTAGGTCCATAGCGGGACGCGACAGCCACTAATGCTTGTTCGAATAAGCCATTCCGGCGTTCACTTCGGCTATGGCCTTCGTTACCAGCGAAATCGCTGCGACGCGATGACCGCCTTTGTCTTTATTCGCCGCATTGAGTTCCGCTAACGCCGTGCCGAGCGCCTGGCGTGCGGCGATCATATGCGTCTGCTGGTACGCTAGCGCGGATGCGGTAACGACGGAACCGATGGGTGCGCTTGCAAGAACGACGGAGAGCCAAATACGGAGGCAAGGTTTCGACGCAAGCATAGAGGCTCCTTACACAGCACAACCGTCTTCGCGTAGACCGCTGCGACTCCGCTAGAGCCCGTCGTTTTTAATCTCGCCGGTGCGGTCCAATTTAGTCTGCCGCTTTAGCTTACCAGCGCCTCCCGAGCAGCGCGCGTACCGACCTAACGTTTCGCTTTGGCACGCAGCGCCGGAATAACTCTACCCGCTCGCTTTAGCGAGCAACCTGCGCACGTACCGTAAAAGGTCAACTCGTGATTGCTCGCTTTGAAACCGCGCGGCAGTTTAGCGTCGATCGTGGCGCACCCTTCAAGCTCGAAGATGCGGCCGCACGCGGTGCATGAGAAGTGATGGTGGTGCTCTTTTCCGGCGACCTCGTACAGCGGATTACGACCCGGAACTTCCACGACGGAAAGCCAGCCATCGTCGAGCAGCGCTCGAATCGAGCGGTAGACGGTCGCCATGCCGAGCCCGCGGCTCGCGCGTTGCGCCTCTCCATGGACCTCTTCGGTCGAAAGCGGACGCCCGACCCGCTCGAAGGCTTCTCGAATCGCCTGCTTCTGACGTGTATTGCGCTCGATTACCGCTTTCATACGCGCGAGATTTTCGCTTGCGAATCTCGGCTTCCATCTTGTATCGCGGCCGCTCGGTAACGGGCTTCGTCCCGCTACGGCGCTCGGAAGTTACGCCGTGACCGGCGTCTCTTGCTGCAGGCGGAATGCTAGCGGCAACCGGATCGTGAACGTCGAACCGCTGCTCGGATCGGTCGTCACGCCGATCGATCCGCTCGCCCGCTCGACCGCACGCTTCGCGATCGACAATCCTAAGCCCGAGCCATCGACATCGCGCCGCATCCCACGATAAAACCGGTCGAAGACATGCTGTGCTTCCGCCGGCGCCATCCCAGGGCCGGAGTCCGCGACCTCCAGGACGACGGTGCCGTCATCCGGACGTACCCGAACTTGCACCGGTCCGCGCGTGTACTTGAGCGCGTTATCGAGCAAATTCGTAAGGGCATACGCGAGGTCGCTCGGGTCGATCGCCGCCAGGGGCCCGGCTCGCGCAAGGATCGTAACGTCGCGCGTCGGATTTGCTTCCGCAATCGGCAGCGCAACATCTTCGACGAGCCGGGCCACGTCGATCGGCTCGGGGCTCGAGACGACGGCATTGCGTTCCCAACGTTCGAGCAACATCAGTTTATCGATCAGCGACGCCATGACGGCGCTTTGCCGGTTCATCGTTTCGAGAATCCGTTCGCGATCGGCCGGCAAACGAAGATCGCCTTTGCGAAGTATCGCGATAAAGCCCCGGATGACGGTCAGCGGCGTGCGCAACTGGTGACCCGCGTCCGCAATAAATTGGCGCATCGCGGCGTTTGCGCGTTCGCGCTCTGCGAAGGCCCTTTCGACCTGATCGATCGCGCCGTTGTAGGCCACCGCAAGCTCGCCGAATTCACCCCGGTTCGCGGTCGCAATCGGCTGCGGCGTGAGGTCGCCCGAGGCGAAACGTTCGAGCGCCCGTTGCACGTCGATCAGCGGCCGAATCGTCTGCTGTACGAGCACGCGCGCGATTGCGAAACCGATCCCGAACGCGAAGGCGAGCGCAAAGAAGACCGGCAACGCGAACGCGGCCGCCGACGAAACGAGGGCGAGCTCGCTCTCCTTCACGTAGATGTCTACGCTGCCGACGTGCGCGCGTGCGTTCTGCAATCCGAACGCGGTCGCAAGTCCCTCGATCGGCGCAACGAGTGGGCCCGTAGCGGTCGGATCTTTAGGCATCTGACCGCGCTGCTGCACGACGATGCGCGGTGCGGGGTCCGGCCGGCGCGCGCGATAAACTGCTACGCGCCGGTTCGCATCGAGCAGAACGATGATTAAATCCGAACGCAGGTAGCGCGCTCCCGCGATCCTACTCGCTGCGACGGCGCTTTGCGCGGCCGGATTACCGGCTAGCGCCGCAACGAGTTGAGAAATGGTCGCGCTCGCTTCGGCGCGGATCGAGCCCACGTACGAGCCGAACGCGACCAGTGTTCCCACGCTGATGAGCAACGCCAAGACCGCTCCGATCTCGAGCGTAGCGATCAGGAGCAAGCGCCGGGCGAAGCGAGAACTCACGCGGGCGTGGCGGCGCGCAACGTGTAGCCGATGCCGCGTAATGTTTGGATCAGCTTGACCGGCTCACCGCTGTCGAGTTTCGCGCGTAGGTACGAAACGTACGTTTCGACGGTGTTGGGCACGACGTCCCGATCGACGCCCCAGACGAGATCGAGCAGTTGCGAGCGCGTGAAGACCTGCTCGGGATGACGTACGAACGTCAAGAGCAGATCGAACTCGCGAGTCGAAAGTTCGACGCGTCGATTGCCGCGATACACGCTGCGCCGCGCGAGATCGACCGAGAGGTCCGCGTAAGCGAACGTTTGACGCAGTTCCATGCGCGGACGCCGCAATGCCGAATGCAAGCGCGCGATCAATTCTTCCAGCTCGAACGGCTTGCTCACGTAGTCGTCGGCACCCCGCGACAGACCGGCGACTTTTTCGGAAGTCTCCGTTTTCGCGCTCAACATGACGATCGGCACGTCGGTGAGACGACGCAAAGCCGGCAGCAACGTGAAGCCGTCCGTTTCCGGTAGCATCACATCGAGGATAACGACTTCGGGCGACCACGCGCGAATCGCTTCGATCGCTTCGCGGCCGTCGATGACCGAACGCACGGAAAAGCCCGCCTGTCCGAGCCCATATTCGAGCAGATCGCGTATCGCCGCTTCGTCGTCGACGACGAGGACGCGCGCCCCAATGGTTTCCATCGCTAGTGCTTGCTTTCGTAAATAGGCGTAAATAAAGCGAGAGCGATTTTTCGATCTCGCAAGGAGGGAGGAGCGAAGAAGGACAGCGTCCTTTGAGCGACGAGCGACGCCGCGAGATCGGAAAATCGCCGAGCGACTTTACGCCTATTTACGAAAGCAAGCACTGGGATGCTACTCCGGGATTCTGTGACGGCGCTCCCGCTCTTCTCAGCCGATTCTCAACATTTCGCAGCGCACTTCAAGGACACCCAGACGCCGGTTCGCCTACCATGTCTTGGCCATGTCGCGCCCTTTAGGGTCATTCCGCAGCATTTGCTGCGCGGTGTTCTCGACCGGTTCTCTGACATTTCTCACCGGCGGTTGTGCGCAGCCGGCGGCAGAGCAAGAAGCGCCGCCGCCGCCACGCGTCTCGACGATCGTCGCAAGCGAGGGAACGCTGCGGCCGCAAGCCTCGCTGCCCGGGCTCATCGCCCCATATCGTAACGTCGCGATTCAATCGTCGCTCGTCTCGGGCGGCGATCCCGCGTCCGCGGCGCAAAGCTGCTCGCGCTGCTGCGAACGATTCCGGGCGCGACAAGTGTAAACAGCACGGGTACGCAGCTCGCGCCGCAGGTAAGCGTAGAGTTCGATCGTTCGAAGATGCAGGCGCTCGACGTCGATCTCGGCACGGCAGCCGCAGCCGCAGGCGCAGGCGCAGCGTTCGGCGGCGACGTCGCGACCCACTTTGAAACGGCGCAGGTCTTGAGCAAGTGCAAGTGATCTATCCGTTGGCGGACCAGGTTCGGGTTCGCGAGCAAGTCTGGGCATCGTCATCTCGGCGGCGTCCTCCGCTCGCTCGTCCTCACCCCGATGCTCGTGCTGACCGCGTATCTGTGGCTCGCGCCCGAGCGAGCCCCCGGCAAAACTCCGCGCCCCACGAACGGGCGTGCGGCCGGTTCGACACCTGAAGACGTAGCTCGACCTGAAGCGGCTCCCCTCGGCGCCTAGCCGAGCCTGCCGGCCTTCCCCTCTTGACTCATGCGCCGGGCGTCGATGGTCGCAAAGTCGTTTACCCGGTCCTAAAAGTGAGTATGATAAGCTTCCGGGCTGCGTTCACATGTTTGCCGCTAGCCGTTGCCGCCCGCAAGCGGGAAAGACGATCTTACGATAGCCTATGTCCGATAAGGCCCAGGCGCCTGCCGGTATCCCGCGCATCGATACCCCGCCGACACTACGCGAACGGGTCGCAAGCCTCAGAGGATCCGCGCGCGGAAATAATTCGATGGCCCGTGGCTTGTTACTTTTTAGCGGCCTCGTCGTCTTCACGGTGCTCTACGCGCTGTTGCTGCAATGGCTTTCGGCGCCGAACACTTCCCAGCAGCAGCCGCAGGCGCGGCAGCCGGCAACGGTGCAAGCCAAGCGCGAGGCCGCTGCGGCGAGCCAGGCCGTCGCCGACCGTTCGAGCCGGCCAGCGGGGCCCGCTGCCACGGCCGCCCATTTCCAGCGCCTCGACGACGCTACCCTCGGAAGCAGCGCAGGCTTTACGTACGTGGGAGCGTGGCAGCACATACGCAACAGCTACGACGGCCGCAGCGCAGGGACGAGTAGCCGGACCTATCATCTCGGCGCCAGTGCTAACTTTCGTTTTAGCGGGCGGCGGCTGAATGTCTACGGCGTAAAGGGTCCCAACGGCGGCTATGCCGAGTTGCGCATCGACGGCCAGACGTACGCACTCCTTCGCTTTTATGCGCGGCACAAACAAAGCGGCGTTTTAATTTACAGCGATGCCGATTTGCCGCCGGGCGCCCACTCCGGCGCGATCATCGCCGCCGAAGCACCGAACGGTTTGCCGAAACGGCGCTTCGTAAATCTAGACGGCGTCGCTTTCGCCCCGTAGGCTGATTCGGCGCGGAAACCCGGGCTTACGGGTGATCACGGTCACCCCGCTGAAGTCTGCGAAACAAGCAACCCAACGTCGTGAGACTTCGGTCTCCCCGGAGGTAGCACCGTGTCCGTGATCCAGAAGCCGCTGCTCTTCAGCGGAAACTCGAATATCGATCTCGCTCGAGAGATCGCCAAACGCATGGACACGCGCCTCGGAAGCGCGCTGGTCGATAAGTTCAAGAATGAAGAGTGCCGGATAGAGATCGGCGAGAACGTGCGCGGCGCCGAAGTGTTCGTCATCCAATCGATTTGCCGGGCTCCCAACGGCAACTCCGTCAACGATTCGCTCATGGAGCTGTTGATCATGATGGACGCGCTGCGTCGCGCGTCCGCTTATCGCATCACCGCAGTCGTGCCGTACTACGGCTACGCCAAGCAAGATAAAAAGAGTAAGGGGCGAGAACCGATATCGGCCAAGCTCGTTGCCAATCTCATCGAGAAGGCAGGCGCGGCGAGACTCGTCACCCTCGATCTGCATGCCGCTCAGATTCAGGGCTTCTTCGATCTCCCGGTCGATAATCTGGTTGCGGCCCCGACGCTCTGTTCGTATCTCAAAGCTCAAGGACTCGAAGGTAATCGGATCGTGGTCGTCTCGCCGGACGCGGGGGGCGTCCCGAGAGCGGAAAACTTTGCGAAACGCCTTCGGTCGACGCTTGCAATCGTTTTTAAGCGCCGGCCGCAACCGGACGTGTCCGAAGTGACGGAGATCGTGGGAGACGTCAACGGCAAGATCGCCGTCGTCGTCGACGACATGATCTCGACGGGCGGCACACTCGCAAAAGCAGCCGAAGCGTTGATCAAGCGCGGTGCAACGCAGGTGTATACATGTGCGACGCATGGCATTTTCGCGGGTGATGCCGTTCGCGTTCTTGCGGAATCGCCGATCGAGAAGATCATCATTACGAATACGCTGCCGAACATCGAAGCGAACCTCGGTCCGAAATTCAAGGTTTTGTCGATCGCGCAGATCCTGGCCGACGCAATAAAACGCATCACTGCAAACCGCTCCGTTTCGGAGCTCTTCGCCCGCGACGACGAACCGGCCGGAATCACGACCATCCCGCTACCGGAACTCACTCCCGCTTCCTCGGCAACGGGGTAGAAACGAATAACATGGCTTCCACCAACAGCACCCTCGCGGTCATGACCCGCGTCCGAACCGGTACGACGTCGTCCGCGGCGCTTCGTAAATCCGGCCAGGTGCCGGGCAATCTCTTCGGTCACGGCTCGCAGTCGACAGCGGTCGCTATCGACGCGAAAGCCTTCGACGAACTGCTGCACGGCGGCGGCAAAAATCACTTGCTGGAGATCACGCTCGACGGCACCGGCCGCGATACCGCGCTCGTGCGCGAAGTTCAGCGCGACCCGATCACTCGCCGCGTCTTACACGCCGACTTACAGCGCGTTCGGGCGACCGAAGAAATCTTGGCCAGCTTGCCGCTCGTCACCATCGGCAGCCCGGACGGCGTCCGCAACCACGGCGGCGTGATGGACGTCGTGTCGCACACGATCGACGTGAAGGGTCCGGCGAACGCGCTGCCCGAGCAAATCGAAGTGTCGGTCGAGCATCTCGCCGTGCATGACAAGCTAACCGCGGCGGATGTGGTTCTGCCGGCGAACCTCAAGCTCGATATGGATGCGGCAACGATTCTCATTACGGTCGAAGCCTCGAAGATCGAAGCTCAAGCGGCTGAAGATGAGGCGGCGGTCGCGCCCGAGACGCCGGCGCCGGCTGAAGAAGCGCCGGAGCAAGCGAGTTCGTCGAACGAGTAGAACGCGGATCGTTGCCGGGCTTGGAAATCCCGGCGCAAAATACGAGCGGACCCGCCACAACGCCGGCTTTCGCCTGGTCGACGAGGTGGCGACCCGCTTGGGGGTTACGTCCTGGAAGACAAAGGGGGGCGCCGCCGAGGCTTACGTCGCGAATGCGAGCGTTGTGCTCATGAAACCGCTCTCGTACATGAACGAGAGCGGTCAGCCGCTGGGCAACACTGCGGGCTGGTGGAAGACGCCCCCCGAGGACGTTCTGGTCCTCAGCGACGATCTCGATCTGCCGTTCGGGCGGATGCGCCTGCGAACGAGCGGCGGAAGCGGCGGCCATAACGGGCTCAAGTCGATCATCGCGCGTTTCGGAGAGGGTTTCCCGCGGCTCCGCATCGGGATCGGGCGCGGCCGCGTCGATACGATCGATTACGTCTTATCGAATTTTAGCGCTGACGAAGAGGCGGAGTTGGCGCCGCTGCTGCAAGTAGCCGCGGACGGGGTCGACCTGTGGCTGGCCGGAAAGACGGCCGCCGCGATTGCGCTCGTGAACGGCTGGCGACAGAATCGCGAGGACACGTCGCAAGCTTCATGAACGCATGATAATGGCGCAGTTTTCCGGACGCACGTTCGTCCTTCGAATAGACCGCTCGCCCGTTGAAGGTGCCACGACGCTCGCGAGCGATCTCGCGTTTCTGATGCAGCACAACGTCAGGCCGATCGTCGTCGCGCCGACGGCGGAGATTGCGCGTTCGTACGTGCGGGCCCTCAACCGTCAGACGAACGTCGCCGTCGGACTGTGCGGTGCCGATGCTGCGCTGCTTCCGGCAAGCGGCGGTGAGCGGGTCGGGCGCGTACAGACCGGAATCTTGGCAACGCTCACGTCGGCAGGCTACCTGCCCGTCATCGAACCGACGGCCTTCGGACTGACGGGTGACGACGTCGAACTTTCGGCCGACGACGTAGCGGGCGCGATCGCGAGTGCGACCGAAGCCGCCCGCGCCATCTTCTTCCGAACCTCCGGAGGTGTCGTCGACCCGTCATCGCAGGCGTTGCTCGCGGAACTAACGCCGGCTGAAGCTTTGGATCTCGCAGACCGCCCGGATCTCGATCGCGAACTGCGCGGAACGATTCGCGCCGCCGCGCGCGGCGTGCGGGCGGGGGTCGGAGCTGCGCAGATTCTCGATGGCCGGATCGCGCACGCAGCTATCATCGAACTCTTGACGCAACAGCATCTTGGAACGCAAGTCGCGGGAACCGTTTATCTCGGCCCGACGTGAAGCGGACAACTCGCGAGGTGATCGTTGACCAACCCCGCGGCTTGCATGAACGCGTACACGATGGTCGGACCGACGAAGCTGAAGGCGCGCCCGCGCAGGTCGCGCGAGAACGCTGCCGCGAGGGGAGTCGACGCCGGAATCTCGGCCACTGTTTGCGGCTCGTTGTCGATCGGGACGCCGCCGACGAAGCTCCAGACGTACGCGTCGAAGGTTCCGCAGGTTTCGCGCACGGCGAGCACGGCGCGAGCATTGCCGATCGCCGATGCGATCTTCGCACGATTGCGTACGATGCCGGCATCTCCCATCAGCCGAGCTTTGTCGGCCTCGTCGAACGCCGCAACGCGTGCGATGTCGAAACCGGCGAAGGCGGTCCGGTACGCCTCGCGCTTGGTGAGGATGGTTTCCCAAGATAAGCCGGCTTGCGCGCCTTCGAGGACCAGCAATTCGAACAACCGGCGATCGTCGTGCAGCGGAATGCTCCACTCCCGGTCGTGATAAGCGACCGAAGCGGGCGTTCGCGCCCAGGGACACCTCGCCGTTACGGGCACAGGTTCGGGCGCCCCGTGATCTTCGCAATGCGGGTTCCCAGCGGCGGGCTGTTGGAGAAATAGAGCCGCGCGAATCGCGACGGACACAGCGGGGCGAGCGTTTCGTCTGCGATTCGCACGTACGCGCGAATCGCCGAGGGGCGGTCGTGCGTCAACGCCAGGGCGTAGGCGTCGGCGCGGGATTCGATATTGCGCGAGTACGCATTGTAGACCGGGACGAGCGCGAGCCCGATGAGTCCCAGGAAACCGAAGACGAGCGGCAGCCGGGCCAGTGCGTCGTCGTCGCGGCGAAAACCGACGCGATCGGCGATAACGACCGCGAGCGCCGTCGCGAAGATGAAGAGAAACGTCCATAAAAGTGAGAGCCGGAAGTCGTCGGCGTGGGCGTAATGGCCGAACTCCCGACCCGCGACGAAGAGCAACTCACCAGGCGTGGCCGCCGCGAGAAGCTGGTCCCCGAGCACGATGCGTTTCGTCGGTCCGAAACCGGCGATGTCGGCCGTAATCGTCGGCGAGCGCCGGGAGAGATCGGCAATGTAGATCGGCGCATTGCGGATGCCGGCGCGCCGCGCGAGCGCATCGAGCGGCCGCCTTATTTTTGCGTGCGCCGGAAGCGGCGTGAAGCGGTTATAGAGCGGGGCGACCGTTATCGGTTCGACGAACGCCATCAGCAGCGTAACGAAGAACAGGCCGACCGTTGCATACGCGTACCAAAGCCGCGTTCGGTCGACGAGGGCGAAGATCAACGCTACGATGAGCCCGACGACGAGCGCGTCGACCGTCGTGCTGAGCAGGCCATCGCGCGCCCAGGCGAGCGGCGCTTCGAGCGTCGTGCCGAAGGCGGCTTCGACGCGGTAACGGACGAGGGCTGCAGGTAAGCCCGCGAGGCCCGCGACGTACGTCAAGAGCGCGGCGTAGACCAAGCGCGCACCGAAAGTTGCCGGCGTAGCGCGCCGCACGGAGTTACGTAGCCGCGCTCCGCCCCCCGACGCCCACAACCAAAAAAAGGCGAGCACCTGCGGCAGCACGGACGCAAAGAACAGAGGCCGTTCGAAGGTGCGCAAGCGTCGCGCCGCGATTTGACGGCGACGGTCGACGAGGGCTCCCGGCGGCTTGCTCAAGAGAACGGCGGCCGGAATAGCGTTCACGCGCCGGTCGACGCTCGTCGCCGAGGCGCGCACCGTAAGCGGAGGGGCGAGAACGAGCATCAAGACCGCGACGAACAGCGCGAGCCGCACAGGCGCGGTCAAACGCTAGGGCGGCCTGAGAAGGGGCTCTCGTACATCCCCGTGCGCTTTCCCCGCTCCGGTGAATGACGCCCGCCCGGCTTCTACTACGCCCGAGACTTGCGACGCCGAATCGCGAGCCCGCGACTGCTGCGAACGGCTTAGCCGGCGAGGGCGGCGGTTTGCTGATCCGCAATGAGATCCGGACTCGCTCGCAGCGGACCATCTTCGTCGAGACCCGCGCGGCGGCGCGCGGCTACCGGATTTTTCACGGCGATATAGCGCGGGCATTCCGGCCCGTTGGGCTCGTTGCAGTAACCGCGAACGCACGTCGCACCGGCCCGCACGAACAGCGCCGGAGCGGCCCGTTTCACGAGCCGTAACATGGCGAATGCGAGTTCGCGAATCTCCCACTGCGCGTTATTGCACGTGCGCAGCGTAAAGAAGTCCAGCAGCGCGCGTGCGTTCGCTGTTATGACGATCTGCGTTTCGGTCGCGTTCGGCAACGCGAAACGCACGTCTTCCGCGGGCGTCCCGGCCGCTAGTGCGAGCGCATAAAACTCGGCTATCTGCCGCATTAAGACGTCGTACTTGGCCTTGATCTCCGGCCGCGCTGCAAGCGACGGCGGCGTGATGAAATCGAATTGCCCCTTCACTTTGATGTAGCGCTGACTCTTCTGTTCGTAGGACATGTGCCGATGGCGCACGAGCTGATGCGTGAGCACGCGCGAGACGCCGCTTACGCCGAACGTGAACATCGTGTGTTCGAAGGTCGAGAGGTGCCCCGCATCGCGGACGCGCGCGACCATCTGCTCGATTTCGGCGCCCGTCCAGCCTTCGTCGATCGTCTCGATATCGCGCGGACTATAACAATTTCGAGCGGCGGTCGCGACGGAACGTTCGGGATCGGGAGAGTGTGAGAGCAGCACGACTTTGAGCGCCATCTCGGAGACTTCGGTTTCAGCCGCCGGGGCTCATCTCCACATGCCGACGTACGCGGAGTCCCGGAGCCGTATCGCGCGCGAGCGGCGACGATGCCGGTCGTAGCCTTTATCGCCGGCTTGAAAGTGCCGCAGTCCGTGTTTGCGGTTGAAGAGGTCGTAGCCCGGCACGAACTGATTTCCGAAACGCTCGACGAGCGTATGCTCGTTGTCGACCGCGCACGGCTGCGTGAGCGGCGTCGTCAGCGCGTCTTCGACGGTAACGCGCGGGCGGGGTTCCCGACGACCCGTTCGCCCACTGCGACGTCGCGAATAACGACCGTTCCGGCACCCGTCGCCGCACCGTCGCCGATCGACAGCGGCGCGACGAGCGACGAGTTTGAACCGATGAAGACGTCCTTTCCGATCGTCGTGCGATTTTTACGCGTCCCATCGTAATTGCAGGTAATCGTTCCCGCACCGATATTCGTGCGCTCGCCGACCGCGGCGTCTCCGACATAAGCGAGATGCACGGCCTTGACGCCGGGTGCGAGGTGCGCCGCTTTAACTTCCACGAAATTGCCGATGCGCGCGGCCGTGCCGACGTCGGTGTGTGCGCGGATATGCGACCACGGACCGATCAGCGCGAAATCGCCGACCGTGCTGTCGACGACGATGCTGTCGGTAACAGTCACGTGCTCGCCGACGTGCGCGTTGTGCAAGCGCGTATTGGGGCCGATCTCACTGTGCGCTCCGACCCGCGAGCCGCGGCCGAGGGTCGTATTCGGCAGAATCGTGACGTCGGCGGCCAGGTCGAGATCCGGTTCCAAGTACGTCGTTGCGGGATCCGTGATGGTAACGCCCGAGCGCATGTGGCCTTCGCAAAGACGCCGGTTCAGTTCCCGGCCGGCGGCAGCCAGTTCGACGCGATCGTTTACGCCGAGCACGCCGCGATAATCCTCCGCAACGACGGGTGAAATGGGCTCTCCGTTGCTCGAAAAGTAACGTATCGTATCGGTGACATAGTACTCGGCCGCAGCGTTGTCCGGGCGCAACTCCGCGATCGCGCGGCGCAATTTCACTTCGTCGAAGGCGTAGAGCCCCGCGTTCATTTCGTCGAGCGCGAGCTCGTCCTCGCTCGCATCGCGCGCTTCGACGATCCGCGAAACGCGCGACCCATCGCGGACGACGCGGCCGAAACTGGACGGTAGCGGCATGCGCGCCGTCACGAGCGACAGTCCCGATCCGCAAGCGTCCGCGGTGCGCCGCACGAGCCGCGCATCGATGAGCGGCATGTCGCCATTGAGGACGAGCAGCGTTGCTGCGGCGTGCGGCGCGAGACTCTGCAACGCCGTCGCAACGGCGTGTCCCGTGCCGAGCTGCGGCTCTTGCAAGACCGTCGCGACGCGCTCGTGCCCGGCGTCGCGCGCGATCGCGTCGACGTGCGCAAGAACGTCGCCGTTCGTGACGACCGTAACTTCGCCCGCACCCGCGTCACGCAGCGCCCGCAAGACGTACCACAACATGGATTTTCCGCACAGCTGGTGCAACACTTTCGGACGCGCGCTCTGCATGCGTGTGCCTTTTCCGGCTGCCAGAACGATGGCGCGAAGCTCGCTCATTGGTCACTCCCGCCGTAAGCCTCGGACCGCTCGGAGACAAGTGCCGCGCGCCACGCTTGCGCCTCGGCACTCGTGGCTCCGCCGAGCCGTTCGAGCGCGACCATCAAGCGTTCGCGCACGAGGTCGCGGCCGAGCAATACCATCGAATCGAAAAGCGGCAGCGAGTGCGCGCTGCCCGACATCGCGATGTAGAAGGGGCGCACGACGTCGCGTAATTTCGCGCCGAGCAGATCCGCCACGCGGCGCACCACGCCTTCCACGCCGGCGGCATCCCAGGCGGGTAATGCATCGAAACTCGCCTGCGCGAGCACGAACGCGCGCCGGACCGCGTCACGGTCCAGTTTTCCGCCGGCGAGCTGCTCCGCTGCAGGCTCCAACCGCCCCGAGAAAAGGAAGGCACAGAGCGGGCCGAGGTCCGAGAGCCGTTCGATCCGCTTCTGCGCAAGCGCGACGATCGGCAGCAGATATGACTCGCCGAGCGCCCACGCGCGCACCTGGTGCAGCAATTGCGCCGGGTCGAGCGTTTCGCGAATATAACGTGCGTTCAACCAATCCAGCTTCGTCACGTCGAAAACGGGGCCGCCGAGCGAGATGTGATCCAGCCCGAAACGCGCGACCATCGTGTCCAAATCCATCAATTCCTCACCGCCGGCCGGCGGAACGGAGAACAGCCCGAGAAAATTCGCCAGCGCTTGCGGCAGATAGCCCATGCGCTTGTAAAAGAGAATGCTCGTCGGATTCTTACGTTTGCTCAGCTTCGATTTATCGGCATTGCGCAAAAGCGGCAGATGAGCGATCCGAGGCATCTCCCAACCGAAGGCGCGATAGAGCAGCAGATGCTTGGGAGCCGAAGAAATCCATTCTTCGCCGCGCATGACGTGCGTGATTCGCATGAGGTGATCGTCGACGACGTTGGCAAGATGATACGTCGGCCAACCGTCGCTCTTGACGAGCACCTGCATGTCGACCGTCGACCAATCGAACTCGATCGGTCCGCGCAGCATGTCTTCGATGATTGCAACGCCTTCCCGCGGTACGCGCAAGCGAACGACGAACGAACGGCCGTCGCCTTCGTACGCCGCAACCTCTTCCTGCGTAAGCGTCAAACAGTGGCCGTCGTAGGCCGGCGGCTCGCCGCGACGACGCTGTTCCGAGCGCATCGCTTCCAGACGTTCGGGCGTGCAGAAGCAGCGAAACGCATGTCCGCCGTCGAGCAGCATGCGCGCGTGCTCCTCGTAAATTTCCAGCCGTTCGCTCTGCCGGTACGGACCGTAAGCGCCGCCGATATCCGGACCCTCGTTCCATGAGAGCCCGAGCCAGCGCAACGCTTCCAAGATAACACCTTCCGAGGCCGTGGTCGAGCGGTTGCGATCGGTATCCTCGATCCGCAGCACGAACTCGCCGCCGTGCTGCTTGGCATAGCAATAGTTGATAAACGCAACGTACGCCGTGCCGACGTGCGGATCTCCCGTCGGCGATGGCGCGACGCGTGTGCGAACCGTGGCCATGGCCGGCGCTACCCGACGAGCTCGCGGCGTTTACCGCACTCGCGCTCGACGAACTCGACGATCCGGGCCAGCGGAGCGCCTGGCGTAAAGATCTCCCGAACTCCCAGCGCCTTGAGCTCGCTTGCGTCACCCGGCGGAATCGTGCCGCCGCCGAAAAAGACCACATCGCTTGCGTCCTGGGCCGCGAGCTGCTCGAGGACCGCCGGAAAGAGCGTCATGTGAGCGCCCGAGAGAATCGATAACCCGATGCCGTCCGCGTCTTCTTGGATCGCGGTCTGCACGATTTGCTCGGGCGTTTGAAATAGGCCCGTATAAATGACTTCCATGCCGGCGTCCCGCAGCGCTCGCGCGATCACTTTCGCGCCGCGGTCATGCCCGTCGAGCCCGGCCTTGGCCACGATAATCCGCAGGGGTCGAACGCTAGCCATAACTCGCCCTGTTCGAAGACGATAGCGGAACGCCTCGGTTCCCGCTCCCGCCCGAGTGCCACGCGAACGTAAACTTCCGACAGCAAAGGTTCGCGCCGAGGATTGTTTCGCGATGCGGTGCCCTGCCGCGTCGATTAAGAATCCGCAGGAGATCTGCCACCTATTCGCCGTCTTCCACGTCCCTACAGATAGATGCGACTCGCTTTTGAAGCGCCATCGCCATCAAATAAAAATTTCGGAGACATACCACCAGTGAAAACCCTACTCTCTATCGCCCTCGCCGCCACGCTGCTCGCACCTGCTGCCGCTTTCGCAGACGCTTCGACCGCTCCGGCGCAAACGACCGCCACGACGGCGAACGCCGCCGCGTCGACTACCGCTACATCGGCCGCCGCGCCGAGCAACGCGACAAAGGTCGCCATGACGAAGCACACGTCGGCCCAGGACACGGGTTACGGTAAGCAAGCCAATGACGACCGCCAGGGACTGGCGCGCATCCAAGAGCAGGCGCATCAACTCGGCGCCAATAACTAGGCCCAGATCCAAACGCTTAAGCGCTAAAGCGCTTGCGCCTCAAAACCACCACAACGCCGGCTTCCATGCCGGCGTTGCGCATTGTACCAGGTAATCATTTTCAACGCGGCGCAGAATCGCGGTGTGAAGCGCCGGCCGTGACGCAGCGTCTCTTTCGTGCCCCGGGGCGCGTGAATTTGATCGGCGAGCACACGGACTACACGGGCGGCTTCGTGATGCCGGCTGCGATCGCGTACGAAACGCGAGTCCGCGCTTCGGTACGGAGCGACGACCACGTCTGGGTCCGGTCAATGGATTTTTCCGGCGCGCGGGACTTCAATCTCGCTTCGCTCGCGACGGGCGTGTTGCACGATTGGAGCGACCACGTGCGCGGTATGCTCGTCGAGCTGCAGCGCAGCGGGCGCGAGCTGCGCGGCGCGAACTTGTCGATCGAGAGCAATGTGCCGATCGGAGCGGGCTTGAGCTCTTCGGCGTCCGTCATGATCGCAACCGGTTATGCGGCTCTCGCACTCGCGGGAGAACCCATCGACACCGTTGCGCTCGCGCGCATCGCGCAGCGCGCCGAAAACAACCATGCCGGTGCTCAAACCGGGATCATGGACCCCTTCGTTTCGGCAAACGCGCGCGCGGGCGATGCGCTGCTGCTTGATACGCGCTCGCTCGCATTCGAGTACGTACCGCTACCCCCGCAGGCCACGGTCGTGATCTGCAATACGATGGTCAAGCACGATCATGCCACCGGCGGCTATAACGCGCGCCGTGCGGAGTGCAGTGAGGGCACGGCGCTCCTGGCCGCCCGCTTTCCCGACGTCGCCGCACTACGCGATGCAACGCTCGACCAGTTGGAACTCGTGCAGCCGGCGATGCGTAACGAGGTGTATCGCCGCTGCCGCCACGTCATCACCGAAAACAAACGCACCCTAAGCGCGGCGAGCGCCCTTCGCGCGGGCGACCTCGAAACCTTCGGGCACTTGATGGATGCCTCACACGTCAGCTTGCGAGACGATTTTGCCGTCAGTTGCGCCGAACTCGATCTCATGGTCGAGCTCGCACACGCCTTTCGCGGCGGTCTCGTTTACGGCGCCCGAATGACGGGAGGCGGCTTCGGCGGCTGCGCGATCGCGCTCGTCGCTGCGCCTGCCGTCCCCGCATTTGCGGCGCAGGTGCGTAGCGCTTATCGTGCGGCGACGACGGTCGAGCCCGCCATCTACGTCGGCGCGGGCGCGCCCGGCGCGAGCGAACTCGTTTCGTGACGGACGACCGCGCGTGGCTGCAGGCTCCACACCGCCGCTACAACCCGCTGCTCGGCGAATGGGTGCTCGTCTCGCCGCAGCGGACCGCGCGACCGTGGCAAGGCGAAACCGGCACGGCAGCCTCGGCCGTAGGGCCCGCTTACGATCCGACTTGCTATCTGTGCCCTGGCAACCTGCGTGCGGGCGGCGAGCGCAATCCGGCCTACGACACGACGTACGTCTTCGAGAACGACTTCGCGGCGCTCGTGCCCGGCGTTGCGGCTGACGGGCAGGACGACGCGGGCTTACTCGTCGCCGAAACGGAGCGCGGCCGCGCGCGCGTCGTCTGTTTTTCCCCGCGACACGATCTCTCGGTCGCGAAGATGGAGACGCCGGCGATCCGGCGCGTCATCGATACGTGGACGGCCGAGTACGAGACGCTGGCAGCGGATCCGGCCATCCGCGCGGTCACGATCTTCGAGAATCGCGGTGCGGCGATGGGCGCGAGCAACCCGCACCCGCACGCCCAGATTTGGGCGAACGAACGCGTCCCGAACGTGCCGGCCCGGGAAGAGACGTCGTTACTGACGTACGTGCGTGAACGCGGCGCGTGTTTATTGTGCGCGTATGTGGCGCGCGAGCTCGCGCTCGGCGAACGAACGGTGTTCGCGAACGAGCACGCCGCAATCGTCGTCCCATTCTGGGCCGTCTGGCCCTTCGAGGCGCTTCTGGTGCCGCGGCGCCACGTCGCATCGCTCGAGCGGCTTGCCTCCGAAGAGCGCGACGCGATCGCGGAGGCGATGCACGTGCTCGCCGCAGCGTACGACCGCGTCTTCGAGGTTCCTTTCCCGTACTCGATGGGCTTCCACCAGCGTCCGACGGACGGCGAACCACATGCGGAATGGCACCTTCACGCGCACTATTTTCCGCCCTTGTTACGCTCTGCGACGATCCGTAAATATATGGTCGGTTACGAGTTGCTGGCGATGCCGCAGCGCGACATCACGCCCGAGCTCGCGGCGGAGCGGCTGCGCGGGCTCGTTCAGTAGGCGAAGGTCCGGTAATCTTCCCGCGCGTCCTCGAACCGGTCGTCGTCGACGACCGGATTGAAGCGCAGCAGGTAGCGCAGTTCGCTCGGCAACGCATCCCAGCTCGAACGCGGGATGCGCACCGATACTTCGGGCCGCGCGAGCCACGCTCGCGAATAACCGATGACGACCATCGGCCGTGGTTCGCTCGTCGTATTCGGCGTGCCGCGATGCAAGCCGCGAACGTCGCGCAGCATAACGTCGCCGACGCGCATCTCGACGGGCACCAGTTTCACTTCGCCGCGCGCGAGCCGTTGTAAGCCCGCCTCCTTCGGCGCGGCCTGCGTACCGGCCGCAATCTCCGTCGGACCGTTTTCGCGCGTGACGTCGACGAGCGGGAAATTCATCGCCAGCTGGTACGGCGGAGTCTCCGTGCCGAGCTCCGGAAAGAGCGGCAAAGCGTCCCGATGCACGTCCTGGACCTCCGAGCCGAGCAACGGCGTATCCGTCGCGAGTTGGCACATCAAGAGATCCGGGCCGACGAGCAGACGGCTAAGGTGTAAGAGATCCGGGTCGGCATAGATGCGCGGGTCGGCGAACGGTTCGCGGAAAGGCAAGGTGACGTAATAGCGCTGCGCACCGCGGTTTGCAGCGTCGGCTTCGGTTCTGTTGCGCGCGAGCAACGGCGCGAAGGCTACACGCCAAGCGACCAGGGTAGCGCGCTCGAAGTGTTGCGGCAACACGACGAACCCGTCGCGCAAGAAAACGCTCGCGAATTCCGCCAACTCGCTATCATCGTATCGCATGATATTCGGGTTTACCCGCACCCCCCGCTTGCTCCGCTCGAAGCGGCGAGTTGAAACGAGCTGCCCCGGCGTCGGGCCACAGAAACGAAGGTTGTAACCTTCGAACTTGTTATAATCCCGGCTAGATTGCTTCAGATCTGAAGTTCGCATACTCTTTCGCCGAAGCGCATCCTGATGAGCCGGTTTTTGCTTTGCGGCCAGATCGGCTTGGTCGCGTGCCGGTCAGCCGCGGAAGCTTCGCCTATGTGTTTATGAATAACCGGCAGCAGCCGCTCGCGAGCTGCGGTCAAGTGCACTGGACCGTCGGCAACGCCTTCCCTCGGGCGCTGCATGGGCGTTCGATACGACGCTTCATCAGTCAATCCAGTCCTTATCGTCATTGCAGCGGTTACGACCGTGATGGGCACCTTCACCGCGCAAGCGGTTGCAAAGTGCAGCGCCACCGGAGCATCGTTTTATACGTATAGCGTTCCCTTTGGGGTGTATGGTGCGCCGTCAGCGACGGTCGTCAATGCATCCGACGGCATTCTTTGGTTACGGTCTGCCGAGGCGCGAAGCTGGGTCGTGCAAGGGGCGCTGACTACGGATGAGACGCCGGCGGTATGGGGATTCGGCATCGCAGCTGCTGACCGTGTCGAGCCCGTTGTCAGGCATGACCGGCACATATGGCGGGACGATCAGTATTGGTTCGCAGGCCGGCCTGGCAACGGGGTTGACGCCCTTGTCGATCATCGTCGCTCCGGCTAATGCGTCGAAACGCCGGCGCTAGGGCCAACACCACCGGAAACGTCCTGTAACACTATCGATGCCCGATTTCGTTGGACCGCTGATTGCGTCGTGCCCGCAAAGGGCTCCTAACGGAAATTCCGAGGACCCATTACCCTTGGGCGAGTGAGGCGCTCTTATTATCTGGCTAAGGTCAGCCAACGGTCGCCATATCGAAGTGAAGTCTATAGTTCGTTGAAACGTGAAAGGTCGTGCTCATGAATCGGTCCGCGATCGGCCGGAGTCTCTTCTCGCTCAACGCTCTTGTTGTGGGAGCGGCAGCTTTCTTGCCGATTGGAATGCGTCGCATCTATTAACCCGTGTTGGCGGCCGCATGCGAAATTCCATTATGGGCGGACAATGGCAAGCGGCGCGTTGCTCGCGCTGTTATCGCTCTACTTTGTGTGGCGGCGTTCCGGAGATCCGAAACGCACGTGTTGGCCGCGACGACACTTGGCAGCGAATGGCGGAGCCGGGCTGCCGCGAATCTATTCCCGGAAGCGCTTGGACGGATCCCAAACTGCTCAAAACCGATCAGCGCCTAACCCAGTTTCCGCCGCAAGGGTATCGCGATGCGACGACGACGGGGCTCGTGCTGATTGCCGCGTGGCTCCCTCGGCCGGTGAGCGAGATTAAGAATAGGTGCAGTGGGCAGATGCGAATGAAGCGAACTACCGCCTCCGTCGATGGGTATCTTCGGTGACATCATTGCCTGCAGATAATCGGCGACGCGAACTTCGCGAGTTTCTTGCCGTCCGGCGCGCGCGGCTAAGACCTCAAGACGTCGGCTTGCCTTCGATTGGTCGCCGTCGCGTCGCGGGTCTTCGGCGCGAGGAGGTGGCCTCGCTTGCCGGCGTCGGAGTGACCTGGTACTCCATGCTCGAGACCGGTACTGCGCTCGGCGTCTCCCGCGGCGTTATTTCCCGGGTCGCCTCTGTGCTTCAACTCACCGATGCTGAGCACGAACACCTTGCGGTGCTCGCACTGGGTCTGTCACTGCCGGCGGAGAATTTCACCGTCGATGCCATCGCGTTGCGCGCGCTAGCCACGTGGGTTGAAGCGCCAGCTTATGTCGCCACGACAAGCTGGGATGTCTTGGCGTGGAATCTTGCATTCGCGCAAGTGTGGGGAATCGAGGCACCGGGTGCCCCTCCATTCAACATCGTCCTTCGACATTTCGTGGATCCAGCCGTGCGCGCGATGCACGGCGCCAACTGGCGCGCTTTCGCCGAGCCCCTAGTTGCAATGGTGCGCGCCACACTCGGGATGAGGTTCGACGACGAGCGGTATGTCGCGCTGGTTGAAAGCCTTCGCGAGGATCCTGACTTCGCCGACTTATGGGACCGGCACGACATTCAAAATCCGTTGCAGTCGAGCCACGGCGAGATCACGTCGCCCGCAGTCGGCCCATTCGCGTACGACATTCTCAATCTGTCGATTGAGCCATCCCGGCGCCAGACTTTGATCGTTCAGGTTTCGGATGAGGCAAGCGCAGAGCGCATTCGCGGCCGCCTTCGAGACATCTTGGGGGCCTCTTAACCACCCACTCGCAGTGTGTACAGAGCCGCAGGAATGGCTTGTGACCGCCGGACGATTTATGATCGGCCCATGAAAACGTGGTTTATCACCGGCGTCTCGCGCGGACTGGGTCACGCACTTACCCAAGCTGCCCTTGATCGTGGAGATACGGTTGTTGGGACTGTGCGCAATGACACACCGTCCTTTCGCAAGGCTCCCGGTATATTGCACATCCTGCCACTGGAGCTCGCGGATGCTGTCGCCGTGAACGAGACGGTCGGCAAAGCGTTCAAACTCTGTGCCCGCATCGATGTCCTCGTAAACAACGCCGGCTACGGTCTCCTAGGCGCGATTGAGGAAGCCACTGATGCCGAGATGAGTCGACTGGTTGATGTGAATCTCGTCGCGCCAATGCGCCTCATTCGCGCCGCACTGCCGTTTCTGCGAAGTCAAGGAAGTGGACATATCATCAACATTTCTTCGATCGCAGCACGTTCGCCTTATCCCGGCTTCGGACTCTATGCGGCCGCAAAGGGCGGCATTGAAGCCTTTTCGGAAATTCTCGCCGTCGAAGTTGCGCCATTCGGCGTCAAGGTAACGGCAGTTGCGCCCGGCGTCTTCCGCACCGATTTCCTGTCCGAACACTCCGTGCGAAGGAGCGCAGCCAACGACGCGTACGGCACCACCGTCAATGCGACGCTCGGCTATCTCGATTCCATCGCCGGGCAGCAACCCGGCGACCCGGTTCGCGGTGCGGCGGCCATTCTGATGGTCGTTGATGCAGAGAAGCCTCCGCTGCACATGCTGCTTGGCTCAGACGCGCTGCAGGGCGCTCGAGCAACGACGGCCTCAATTATTGATGAGATGGACCGCTGGGAGGCCGTAACGATTGGTACCGACTTCCCGAAGGCCCCTGGAGCTCGTTAGAGACCGTCGGCATCTGCCGACGGTCCACGACGAAAGAGAGAGGTGGTTACGAGCAACAATAACGGGTGTGTCCGACCTATACTTTCGAAGCTGTGCCGCCTACCGAAGACCGGGTCGATCGTTTTGAGCGGCGATGTTGCGCATTTTAAGTACGCGTTCGACAATCGCTGTGTTCCTGTTATGAATAGCGACGCGCTCCTCACAAGGCAATCGATGGAGAAGGTTGAGGCGATCGTTCATGCCGAGGAAGCGCAGCTCTGGCTCAATCACGACTTATCGCAGTCCGCTGCGATCCCGCACGCGCCGCGGTGGATCGAATAGAAACGGCTCGTTACGTTTCCTACGACGCCGCTAGGGTCGGGTTTGTGGTCGGCTCAGGCGATCGCGAAGCGATTGCCTGGACGCGAAATTGCCGGCATCAGCGGCGAGATGTTTCGTGCCAGGATGCTTAGGGGGCAGCTCCAGCCTCGCTCGACTTCCCCTAAAGTCACGTTGCCGGGCCGGGCGGGCGCCGATTATCTTCGAGGAAACCATGCTCCGCCTACGAATCCGGACGGTGAAACCGCATTGCCTGCGTTCCGCTCTACGGCGAGCCGCTTCTGCTTTCGTCTTGCTCCGGCGATGCGGCTCGTTTCGGCGTGTGCGCCGACGACGTAGAAACGACGGAGCTGACGCTCCAAGGAGAGGTAAAAGATGCGCGATTTGATGGAGCTCGCGGACGCACTGCGGGCCGGCAAGATGGGACGCTCGGAGTTCGTACGGGCGGCCGCGGCACTCGGGGTCGGAGCGGCGGGATTTGCCGCCGTCGGCTTCAACCCGGCTTTCGCCGACCCGAACGCCACGCCCACGCAAGCCGCGAAAAAGTCAAAGTACGTGATCGGCTTTTCGCAGAGCGAACTCAATAACGGCTGGCGCGTCGCGGAGTCCGACAGCATGGCCGCGGAAGCGAAAAAACAGGCGGATAAATACGATTACCGGCAGACGGTGGCCAACAGCGACACGAACAAGCAGATTAACGACGTCAGCGACCTCATCGCGGCCAAGGTCGATCTCATCGTTCTCACGCCGCGCGAGCAGGATCCGCTGGCCGCCGCGACCGCCAAGGCGCGCTCCGCGGGTGTCCCCGTCATCGAGATCGACCGCACCACGACGGGTAAAGCCGGTTCCGACTACGTAACCGCGATCGAGTCGAATTTCGTGCAGCAGGGCAACAAAGTCGCGCAGTGGATGGTCGAGAATACGAAAGGTCAGATCAACTACGTCGAACTGCTCGGCACGACGGGTGCGTCGCCTGCAATCTTGCGTGCAAAGGGCTTCCACGACGTGCTCGACCATGAGAAGCGCTTCACGCAACTCGGTGCTCAAGACGGCAACTTCACGCTTGCGGGCGGGAAGTCGGTCATGACGAATTACATCACCCGCTTCGGACCGAAGATCGACATGCTCTACGCGCACAACGACGATATGGCGGTCGGTGCGCTCCAGGCCATGAAAGAAGCGGGCGTCACGAAACAGGTGTACATCGGGTCGATCGACGGCACGCGGCGCGGCATCCAATACGTTGCCGACGGCGTCTTTTCCGTCGTGGTGCAGTCCGATCCGCACTTCGGCCCGGTGACCTTCGACGCGATCGGAAAGTACTTTGCGGGCGCCGCAATTCCAGCGAAAATCACCGTCAAAGATCTCACCTATACGAAGGCGAATGCGGCACAGCTCGTGAGCACCGGCTTCTAAGGCGGGCTCAAGAGGTGAACGCCGACGAATGAACGCGTGACCGGGAGCGAACTCCTCGTGATGCGCGGCGTCACGAAAGCCTTTCCCGGCGTTCAAGCGCTGGCGGGGGTCGATCTCGACGTGCGCGCGGGCGAGGTGCACGCCTTGCTCGGCCATAACGGCGCGGGCAAGTCGACCCTCATCAAAGTTCTGACCGGTGCCTACGCGCGCGACGCGGGAAGCGTCGCGCTCGACAGGCGCGAGGTGGCCTTCCGCTCGCCGCACGAGGCGCAGAGCGCCGGCATCGCGACGATCTATCAGGAAGTCAATCTCATCCCGTACATGACGGCGCCCGAAAACATCTTCGTCGGCCGCGAGCCGGTCGGCCGCTTCGGCCGCGTCGACTGGGCGGCGATGCGAGCGCAGGCGCGCACGTTGCTCGACGGACTCGGCGTGCGCGCCCCGCTCGACGTCCCGGTCATGGAACTCGGAATCGCTTTACAGCAAATGGTCGCGCTGGCTCGCGCGGTCTCGCTCGAGAGTAAGCTCGTCATCATGGACGAGCCGACATCGTCGCTCGATACCGCCGAAGTGCGCATCCTGTTCGACGTCATCCGACGTTTGCGCGCGAACGACGTCGGCGTCATCTACGTCAGCCATCGCATGGAGGAGATCTTCGCCCTGGCCGATCGTGCTACCGTGCTGCGAAACGGCGCGCGCGTCGCGACGTTACGGGTAAGCGAGGTCGACGAGTTGCGGCTCGTCTCGCTCATGCTCGGTAAGGATCCGCAGGAGGTACGCTCGGCGGGTCTGACCGCGTTCAGCGACGCGCAGATCGATGCGGGCAAGCCGGTCGTGCTCGAGGTCGACGAGCTGACGCGCGGAACGATGCCCGATGCGATTAGCCTGCGCGTGCGACGCGGAGAGATCGTCGGGCTCGCCGGGCTGCTCGGCTCGGGCCGAACGGAGTTCGTGCGCACCATCTTCGGCGCCGACTCTGCCGACAGCGGCACGGTTCGCGTCGGCGGCAAGCGGCGCGCGATTCGCTCGCCGCGCGATGCCGTTCGCGCCGGGCTCGGCTTCGTCTCCGAGGATCGCAAGGTCGAAGGCATCGTGCCGACGCTCAGCGTGCACGATAACATTCTGCTCGCCGCCTTACCGCTTTTTACGCGGCTGGGCGTGCTCGACTCCAAGCGGCAGCGGACCCTCGTCGATGAGATGATCCGGCGCCTCGACATTAAAACGCCGAGCGCCGAGACGCCCGTTAAGAACCTCTCCGGCGGCAATCAGCAGAAGGTGATTCTCGCGCGCTGGCTCTGCCGCAAGCCGCAGCTGCTCATTCTCGACGAACCGACGCGCGGGATCGACGTCGGCGCGAAGGCCGAGATCCAGCGGCTCATCGACGATCTCGCGCGCGAGCAGGGGATGAGCATCTTGATGATCTCCTCCGAACTCGAAGAGGTCATCGAGGGCAGCGACCGGATTGCGGTTATGAAAGACGGCCGCAAGCTCGGCGAGTTCTCGCGCGCCGAAGCGAGCGAAGAGCGCATCATGCATGCGATCTCGGAGGGCTAACCCGGCGTGCACGATCGTCCCCAACTCGCGGCTAACATCGCTGCACCGGTCCCCGCAACGCTCCCGGTGCGTGATTCGGCGGCGCACCGCTCGGCGCGACTGCTGCAGCGTTACGGCTCGTTCGCGACGCTCGTCGCGCTGGTCGTGATCGCAGGCTTTCTCAGCCCGAATTTTATTTCGCAAAGCAATATCCGCCTCCAGCTGCAGAGCTTCGCGCTCTCGACCGCGCTCATCGCCGTCGGTCAGACGCTCGTCATCCTTACCGGCGGCATCGATCTTTCGGTCGGCTCCTTGCTCGCCGTCGGGTCGTGCCTGGCGGGCGCTCTGCTCGGCCGCGGAGCGCCGGCCGCCGTCGCTCTCGCCGTGCCCGTCGCGGTGACGACGCTCATAGGCTCGCTCTCCGGCACGATCATCGCGAAGACGCGTATTCAACCGATCGTCGTGACGCTCGCCGTGATGATCGCCGCGCGCGGCGTCGCGCAACTGATTTCGGGCGACGCCACAATCGCGATCGCGAGCGAGCACTTCAACGCGATTGCGACGACCCAACTCGGCCCCGTTCCGATCCTGGGCCCCATCCCTATCTCGGTCGTCCTCGCCGTCGCGATCTACGCGTTCGTCGCCTTTTTGCTCGCCCGGACCGTTCTCGGCCGCAGCATCTTCGCCGTCGGCGGCAACGAGCGGGCGGCGCGTCTCTCCGGCATCGACGCGAACGGCGTGCGCGTCACCGTCTACGCCGCGAGCGGCTGCCTCGCGGGACTTGCAGGCGTGCTTTACGCCTCCTATAATTCGACGGCGGACCCGCTCAATGACGGGCTTTTCTTCGAACTGACCGCGATCGCCGCGGTCGTCGTCGGCGGCACGCGGCTACTGGGCGGCGTCGGCGGCGTTTGGCGAACGCTCGTCGGCGGCCTGATTCTTACGGTGCTGTACGCGCTTTTCATTCAGGTCGGTCTCCCGACGCCGACGCAACTCATCGCGCAGGGCGTCATCATCGCGGCGGCGGTGATCTTGCAGGGCGGGGAATCGTAGCGGCGATGCACGAGCTCGCCCCCGCCTCCGACGTCGTTGCGCTCGATCGGTCATCCGCCCGGGCACGGATGTTCTCGCTCGTGCAACGCGAGATCTCGACGCTGATCCTGATCGCGCTCGCTATCGCCTGCGCGCTCCTCTCGCGCGATTTCTTCACGCGCAACAATCTGCTCAATCTCGCCGACCAAATTCCGGTCTTTGCAATTCTCGCGGCGGGTCAGATGCTCGTGATCCTCACCGGCGGCATCGACCTTTCCGTCGGCTCGGTTCTAGCAGTCGGCGCCTTCTTCGCGGCCGCGATGTCGTATCACGGGCTCGGTCCCGCGATCGCCGTGCCGCTGATCGTAACGACCGCGATCGGCGCGATCAACGGATGCGGCGCGGCGTTTACGCGCGTTCCACCATTCATCACGACGCTCGCTATGCTCTCGATCGCACGCGGTGCGGCGCTCCAGGGTGCCGCGATCTACCACGGTTCGGCCGTAACGGCCGGCGGTGCGTCGCCGGTAAGCGCAAGTCGCGAAGGCGGCTTCCCGCTTTTGAGCGAGGGGCGCGTCTTCGGTCTGCCGGCGTCCTTTGCCATCGCGGTGGTCGTTTTCGCGGTGCTGGCCTACGTGCTGCGTTTCACGCGCTTCGGGCGCCACGTGTTTGCCGTCGGCGGCAACGAGAGCGCCGCCCTGTTGCTCGGCGTGCGCGTTCCGACGGTCAAGCTCGCCGTCTACGCGATCAGCGGGTTCCTCGCTGGACTGGCGGGCATACTGTACGCTTCGCGCCAGCTCAGCGCACCGCCGACGGCGGCTCAAGGTTACGAACTCGACGCGATCACGGCCGTCGTGGTCGGCGGCACGCTGCTGACCGGCGGCGTCGGAACCGTGCGCGGAACGATCGTCGGCTTGCTGATCGTTCGCATTCTGCCCAACGTGTTCAATCTGCTCGCGCTCGATCCGGCCTGGCAGCAAGTTGCCCGTGGCGGCGTGCTGATCGCCGTCGTACTGCTGCAACTCGCATTCGTGCCGCGCGGGCCGAGCCAGGGCATGAAGCTGCGGCGCGATTCGGTCACGGAAGCGAAGCCACAGCCGACGAGCGCTTAACGGGCACGGACCGCGTTAAGTCGGTTCCGGCTCGGGCGTAGCGGGCGGCGGCGCCAGCAGCGTGAAACGCGTGCCCCGCTCGTAGACGACATTATTGCCGCGCGCAATGCCGCCGAAGACGAGCGTGCCGACGGGCGTAGGAAAGCTCAGTCCGGATGCGTGGGCCGTATCGGAGGCGCGAGCGGTCGCGGCTTCCTGGGGTTCCAAACCGACGGCGATCGTCTTGCCATCGGTCAGGTGCAGTGCGCGAGCCGAGAGTCGCATTTCTCCGGGCTGCGGCCCGCGTCCTGAGCGCACGTAAAGCACGAGCCCAACCCCCGGCGTTCCGACTGCAACCTGGGCGCCGTCGATCGTGACGGGGGCCGTCGTTTCGAAAGCGAAACGCTGCCCCGCTTGCGCGTCCTGAGATGAGAGCCGCTCAGTTAACCGTACGGGCACGCGTACGCCGCGCGGGCCCATTTCGAAACTGTTGTCGATGGCCGCGGCCGGCGCCCCCAGCGCGAGCGCGGATAGCGCGAAAGTCGCAGTCCACGCGACTGCTTGCAGCCTGAGGTGAAGGCGTTTCTCCGGCACGTGAATCCTTTCAGGGTTGCGCGGTACGCCTCGGCGTTCGACGCGTACCGCGCGATTCCGATACCGTTTGCGTGGGAATCTCATGGCACCATGAACGTGCTGACGCTCAATGCGGGTTCGCGCAGCCATAGTGCGAAGCTGTACGCGGTCGACGAGCGGCCGCCGCTCGACCCGCCAGAGCCGTTGTGGCAGGCCGCCATCGAAGCCGGAAGCGAGACGTTCGGCGACCTTTTAGAACGCTACCGCGGCGCTCCGCCGGCCGTCGCGGGGCACCGTGTCGTACACCCGGGGCCGGCGCTTGCGACGCGACGCGCAGCGGTCATCGATGCGAGCGTGCGCGAAGCGATCGAAGCGGCCGTACCGCTTGCGCCGTCCCACAACCCGCTCGCGCTCGAAGGCATCGCTGCCTCCCGTGCCCGTTACGGCGAAGACGTCCCAAACGTTGCCGTCTTCGATACCGCATTCTCGGACGATGCACCGGATGTGGCGACCACGTACGCCGTTCCACCCGAATGGCGCGCGCGCTTCGGAGTGCGCCGTTACGGGTTCCACGGCATCAGTCAGCGCGACGTCATCGACCGCGTGGAACGCTTGTTCGGAGCGAGCGACGGGCGCCGCCTCGTCTCCGTTCACCTCGGCAGCGGCTGTTCGATCTCAGCGTTTCTCGGCCGCCGGATCGTCGATACGACGATGGGCATGACGCCGCTCGAAGGGCTCGTGATGGGCTCGCGCTCGGGCAGTTTCGATCCCGGCGCAATGTTCTATCTCTTGCGCGAAGGGAAGCTTTCACTAAGCGATCTCGAGCGCGTGCTGGGCTCGGAATCCGGCTTGAAAGGGGTCTCCGGCGTTTCGAGCGATACCCGCGATCTGGCGCGAGCGATCGCGGCCGGCAACGAGCGAGCCGGCTTTGCGATGGACCTCTTCCTCTACCGTTTGCGCTGGCATATCGGCGCGCTCGTAGCGGTTCTGGGCGGCATCGACGTGCTGTCGTTCACGGGTCCGGTCGGCGAACATGTCGCGGCCATCAGGCAACGCGCTTGCGAAGGTTTCGAGTACCTCGGACTCACGCTTGCAGGGGACGAGAACGAGCGCGCCGAGCCCGATTGCGACGTCGCGACGCGGGGCTCGCGGGTGCGGGTATGCGTCATCCGAACGCTCGAGGAATGGGCGATCGCGCGGCTCGCGGCGCACGCGATTTCGCGCCACGGCTCAACCCTCTAACCCGGCATGACCGCGGCACCGCCCGTGCTCGTTAAGACGCGAATCGCCTGCAACGACAGATCGAGATCGGGCTTATAGGCGTGACCGTACGATTGCAGCGTTAACGAAAACGGGTCTAAATCGCGAACGGTCGCGTGGTAGCGCGCGACACCGAACGGCACGGAGGGCGTATGCCACAGTTCGATGCGCTTCAGCCGCGCCTGCGAAGATCCGCCTGCAAAGGAAGCGACTACCCGCGTCGTCGTGTGCGGCCGGCCGGCGACGTGCACGGATTCTGGTGTGACGGATTCGATCGTCAAGGGCCGGTTATCGTACAGATACGGTGCGTCGAGCAGACGCAGATGCGCGTCCCGCGCGGAGCGCGGCTCGCCATCGGCCACGTCCGCCCAGCGCGTAATCATGTTACCGCTGCGCGCGATGCTCGCGAGCACCGCATATTCGGAGAGCAACGCTCCAAAATGCGTCGCGCGCAAATACGTCTTGCGCGTCGTGTTGGGATTGCAGGCGCCGCTCGCCTCACCGATCTGCGTCTCGACATACAGTAACGGCGTGCCGTCCGCACCACGCTCCGAACCGAATCCGAACTGCTTGCCGTACAGTACGCCGCTACCGAGGGTGAACCGGAGCCACTCACCCGCACCCGGTCGCGGTAACGCCGACAAGAGGTCGAGCTGAGTCGTCCGTTCGCCGACGAGCGAGGCAGCGGCCGTCGCGAACGGTATGCCCATGGCGAGCGCGGCACCGAAACCGGTTACGAACGATTTACGCTTCATGTCGAACCTCGTACCCTTGCAGATTGCGCTGCGCCCTCGGGAGCGATCGTTGCAAGAGCCGATGCGAGTTGTGCGGTCGACATCCCGCCGAGCCGGATCGCGCGCACCGTTCCGCGAGCGTCGATAAAGACGGTTTCCGGAATCTTCGCGGTTCCATACGTTGCAGCGAATTGGCCGTCATCGAGTGCCACCGGATACAAAACGCCCAGCTCACGTGCATACCGCGTAGCCGTTCGTTCGGCTTCCTGCTCGTCGATACCGAGAAAGGTAACCCGCCGCGGAACGTACGATAGGCTTCGACGAGCGCCCGCTCTTCGAGGCGGCACGCAGCGCACCACGAGGCGTAGACGTTGAGCACCATCGGCCGATGCGGAAACGAGGCCCGCGTGTATTCGCCGCCGCCGGGCCGTTGGAGCAGAAACGCCGGAGCTTGCATTCCGACGACCGCGCCACGGGCGCCCGCGGCTCGAGAAGGCGCGATGTCCGCTCGACACGTGAGCCCGAGCCCGGCAAGCAATGCCTACGCGAAAGCGAAAGCGCTAGTCGAAAGCACGCACGACGCGCACGAACTCTTCGAAGGCCGTACGCTGGAGGTTGTGACCCTCAGCTTCAAAGACGCGCACCGTTACATTGGATCCGCCACGCTCGCGCACGAAGGCGAGATCCTGCGCGGACATGACCGAGTCTTCCCCGGCTGCTAGCACCAGCAGGGGAACGGGATAGTCCGCTACATGTTCGCGCAAATCCCAACCGTCGTCGTCCGTGCCATTCTCGCTGCCCAGCCGCTCGAGCGGTCCGATCGTCATCGGCAACATCGCATGCACTTTGCCTGCGACATCGGAAGCCTGGGCATCGGCATACATGGCGCGGATGGCAGCTTCTTTCGGGGTCGACTCGAGCGCGAGCAGTACGCGTAGATCTTCGACGTAATCGGCAGCGAAGGTTCCGGGCACGACGTGCAGCATCGGATCGATCGCGATAACTTTTTGCGGCGCGATGGCGCGTCCGCCCAAGACGGCGACCGCTCCGCCCCACGAGTGCCCGACCAAGAGATGCACGGGGCCTGGTAATGTTGCCGCGACCGCTCGTAGATCGGCGACGCTGCGCTCGAGCGTCATCGGACCGCCAACACCCGCACTGTCGCCGTGGCCGCGTTGATCGTACGCAACCACCTGATGCGTCGCGGCGAGCGCTTCACCGAAGCGGGTCCACGAACGACGCGAACTCGTGATGCCATGAATACAAAGAACGATCGGCCCCCGCTCGCCCCAGTGCTGCACGACGGTCGAAGCGCCGTCACCGAGAGCGACCGTCCGCTCCATGCCGAGCATCACGCCCGGAACCTCGGTTCAGGCGCCGATCGCCTCCAAAACGGCACCCGCAGCGACGCTTATTTAAGCGACGTGACCGGCATTTTCGAGCTCGATGCCGTCGCGTAGGTCAGCATCTTCGAGCCCGCCGGATAGCCGTTGAACTTGAGAACGTAGGCCATGATTGCGACGTACTGGTCCTTCGGCAACGAGGCGGGCGCGTTCATGGGCATCTGCTGCGACATGAACGTAAAGAGGTCGTGCACGGTCAGGTGCGTGTTTTTCGACAACGTTTTGAGATTCGCGCCGGCGAGGGCGGGCCCGACGCCACCTTCTAGATTCGCCCCGTGGCAAGACGCGCAATTCGTAGCGTACGCCTTGCTTCCGGCTCCGGCTTGCGCGGTCGTATAAAGCGCTTGAGACGCAGCGGCCGTCGCAGCAACGGAGCGCGACCCAGCCGTACCTGCCGCAAGAAGGGAGACGGCCGCCGCAAGTGCGACGGCGCGTCCACGGATACCGATTGACATTCTAACTCCTAGGAGGCCTCTAATGCGTGTCTTCGACTTGCTTGTGAAGCGAAGCTAAATCGTCGAGCGTGTTGAGGAGAACGGCATTCTTGATCGAATCGTTTTTGAGACCGAGACTTTTGCGAGTTTCGACCGGGTCGGCGAACGTGCCGTCGTGGTCGTATCCTAACACCGCCGCGTTATGCTTTGCGATCGCATCGGGCGGAACGGTCCCCCCGTTCTCCTTGACGACGAATTCCTCGAATGCAACGTACGTCGGGTGGTTGTCGCGCACGAAAGCGATCGTCTTCGATTTGTCTAGACCGAGCGCGTCGAGCGTCATCTGATCGAAGCCGGCGCCGGCTTCATCGTAGCCGGCGGCGAGCATATCGTGCGCTGCGAGCGTTAGCTTGAGCCACAGCCGCGGCAGATGCACCGCTCCGAGAGGGCCCGCCGTACCCGAGCTGATGAGCGGAATGAGCTTGGTCGCAGATGCGGTCGTCATGATTTCCTCCGAACGTTAACGAAGAGCTTTAATGAGCTGCGTGGGCGGCCGCATGACCGCCGCGCCGGGAGAGAAAAGTGAGTTCGGCGACGCCCGACTTATCGAGTTCGTCGCCGATGCCGAGTTCGATCAGACGATCGAACTGAGCCGCCGATGCTTCCGCTACGGGCAGTTCGAGACCGGCTTCTTTCCCGAGAGATATTGCGATGTGCGAATCTTTCGCCGCGTGTGCCGCGGAGAAATACACTTCATGATCGCGGTTTTGCATGTCCAGGCCGTCGGTTTCCAGGACGCGCGAATTGGCACCGGTTTGCGAAAACACTTCGCGCAACATCGTTAGATCGAGTCCCAGCGCGTCGCCGACCCCGAGACCTTCGGCGAGCCCCGCGGTATTGATGTTCATCACCATATTGACGAGCGCCTTAACCGCAGCCGCGGATCCCGCAGGGCCGATGTAGCGTAGCGCCGCGCTCATCTGCTGCAGCATCGGTTCGACCTTATCATAGGTGCTACGTTCGCCGCCAACCATCAGGTACAAAGTACCTTCGCGCGCTTGCGTGATCGAGCTCGCCATGCTCGCTTCGATCGATTCGGCGCCGTGCGCCTTAGCGCGCCTGTCCACTTCCACATGAACGCTCGGCGTAACCGTCGCGCAGTTTACGAAAATCTTGCCATCGGCAGCGGCGAGCAACGAGTCGCCCGACTCGGCAAAGATCGCGTACATCGCGGCATCGTCGCTAACGACGGTGATGATGACGTCGGCTGCTTTTGTTACGTCGGCGAGCAGCGTAACCGCCCGCGCACCGGTTTCCTTGGCGACCTTCGCCGCGGCTTCGGGGTAGACGTCGTACACGGCGCTCACGACATAGCCGACCTCTTGGAGGCGTAGCGCCATGTTCGCACCCATGCGGCCGACGCCGACCAACGCCACGCGGGGCTTACTCGGCTGCACCATTGCGCCTCCCTTATTGCGACGCGACGTCGGCGGGCTGGTAGAGTTTAACCCCGTTACGGGTGAGGATAGCGGCCAACTGCGCCTTGTGCGACGCGATCACGCGGTTGAGCCGATTGCGCATGGCGAGATCGCCAAGCCGTGCGCCCATCGACATCGGAAAGGCGTATTGCTCGGGCGAACCCTGCGAACGCGAATTAGGAACCGCAACGACCGTGTATTGCGGCAGCGACCGCAAATAGTAGCCGACGGCCGGCTCCCAGGTTACGCCGACGGCGATCTTGCCGACGGCCAGCGCTTGCAACATCTCATCCGTTTCGGCATTGGGTGCGTCCGTCGAGTCGAACGGCGTCGCGTGCAGGATCAGCGTGCGGAGTTTAAGTCCATTCTCGGCGGGCGTATCCGCTTCAAAGCCGATCCGCAGATTCTTGAGAGCGGGAGAATCCATCGAACTGATGTCGTAGCGCTTTTTTTTCGGATAGATAAAAACGTACGACGAGATATAGTATGGGTCCGAAGCTAGGATATTACCGGCTGCATACGGGACGTCCATAACGACGTCGCACTTCTTTTTGTCGAGCGTCTCGTGCACGAACTGATCGAATCCGCCCGCCCCGCGGGTATTCGACCACACGTACACGAGCTTGTCGCCGAGCGCCTTGGCAACGTAGGCGGCGATCTGATTTTCGAAACCCTGACCCGCATGGTTCGAAAACGGCATGTAGTCCGGATCGGCACAGACCCGCAGTTCCCCGGCCCGCGCCGCCACCGGAAGGGCCAAGAAGGCGGTGAGTGCGGTTAGGAGTGCGGCCGTAGCAATTCTGCGCTTCACGTTTATTCGGACACCTGTCGTAGCAGCGCCCGCCGCTCGCTCCGACGACCGAGCAACGGGCGCACTTTGTTGTTGTGATCCTAATCGTTAGCGGACTAGGATGTTTGCGGTAGCGCGAAGACCATCAGGTCCCCGCCCAGCTGCGTGTAGTGACCGAGGTCGAGTGCAGCGTTGACGGCACCCAGACCTGCCGTCGGATTCGTCAAGCCGGCAGCGAGCCCGAGAGCTGCCCAGCCACCGACGCCGGAGAAGATCGCGACGTATTGGTGGCCGTTGTGCGTGTAGGTGATCGGGTTGCCGATGATGCCCGAGGGCACGTGGAACTTCCACAGTTCTTTGCCGCTCTTGGTATCGATCGCTTTGAACCAGCCGTCCATGGTTCCGTAGAACGAGACGCCGCCGGCGGTCGAGACGACACCGCTCCAAGCGGGAAAGCGCTCCGGGTCGGTCCACACGATGTGCCCATCAGTGGGATCCCATGCGATGACGGCGCCGCGATTGCCGCCTGGTCCCGGGTACATTTTAACGATCGCGCCGACGTATGGAAAGCCCGACTTGTACTGAACCGCAAAGGCCTTGTAGTCCATGCAATTGTGGTTGGTCGGAACGATGAAGTAGCCCGTTTGCGGATCGTATGATGCGGGCTGCTGATCTTTGCTCCCCATAGCTGCGGGGCAGATGCCTTGCACGTTCTGGCCGGCTTTCGGCGTTTTGTCGGCAACGACGTTCGGGCGTCCCGTGCTCATATTAATTTCGGTCGCCCAGTTGACGGCCGGGTCGAATTTCTTCGCGAGCAGTAGCTTGCCGGTTCGCCGGTCGAGTTCGTATCCGAAACCGTTGCGATCGAAGTGGACGAGTGCGGGCACCTTTTGCCCGTTGACCGAGATGTCGGCCAAGATCATCTCGTTCACGCCGTCGTAATCCCACGCATCGTGCGGCGTCATCTGATAGGCCCACTTCGCCATGCCGGTGTCGGGATTGCGCGCGAAGACCGTCATCGACCACTTATTGTCGCCGGGGCGTTGTGACGGATTCCACGTGCCCGGATTTCCGGTACCGTAGTAGATGAGATCGAGTTCGGGATCGTAGGAATACCAGCCCCACGTCGTGCCGCCGCCGACCTTCCATTGGTCCCCGTGCCACGTCGAAACGCCGGCGTTGTGCGGACCCGTAAAGTCGCTGCCGATCCGCACGTCGCGGTCGGGACCGTCCGAATACGCGCGCCACACTTTTTTGCCGGTTCCGAGATCGTATGCCGTCAGGTAGCCGCGTACGCCGTATTCGCCGCCCGAGACGCCGACGATGACCTTATCTTTGACGATCAGCGGAGCCGCCGTTAGCGTTTGGCCCATCTCGGCATCGGAATTCTTGGCATTCCAGGCGACGGTGCCGTTGGAAGCGTTGAGCGCGATAACGTGCCCGTCGAGGGCGTCGACGAGAATCTTACCGTCACCGTAGGCGACGCCGCGATTCACGAGATCGCAACAGGCGACCGATACCGCGAAGGGGTCTTGTTTCGGCGTATACTCCCACTTCGTGTGGTAGTCGTTGAGATCGACGGCGTACACGTGATTCGGATAGGCCGACTCGAAATACAACGTGTCGCCGATCACGAGCGGTTGGCCTTCGTGGCCGCGGGTGGCGCCCGTCGACATCGTCCAGGCGGCCGAGAGATTTTTGACGTTGTCCGCCGTAATCTCGTTGAGCGTGCTGTTGCGGGTGTTGGCATAGTTTTGACTCGGCATCACCCATTGAGCCGAGTCCTTCGACATGTCGTTCAGCGAAACGCGCTCTTGCGCGGTACCGGCTCGCCAAGCTGCCGCGACACCGAACGCGAGTGCAACCGTAGCAGCCGACGCGATCATAACTTTTCTCATACAAACCCTCACGATCGGTACGTTGACGAATACAGATGGACGCCAGGCGATCGATCCGTACGTAGCGTAACGCTCCGGCCGCAAAGTCGTAATACGCTGAGCGGCTTACGTGAAAAATCCATCTACCACCGCACCAATCGAACGGATAACGATTCCCAGACGTCCAACCCTTAAATCGGGAGCTGTTCCCTATCAACGAGCCTCGCTATTCATCACAGTCCGGCGCCCGACGCGCGGAGCTCCGCCCATGCTGACAGACCGACGATATCAGGCGACCGGAACGCGAACGCAGCCGATCGGCGTAGCCGTGGTCGCCGATCGCGACGTCACGCGCGGAGCCTTGCTCGCGATCGTCGCTGAAGATCCGGAATTGAAAGTATCGGGGTCGGCCGGCGATCCTCGAGATGCAGAACCATTGCTCGCTAGCACCGATTTGAGGGTCGTTCTCGTCAGCTTGTCGCTCGCCGTGCCTGCCAAAGAGCCGCCGGGTGTCGCCTTCATTCGCAAAGTGAAGGCTCGCCGGCCCGAGGTCGGTGTTTTGTCGCTCAAGCGGGACGTCGATGAACCGCATTTGCGAGCAGCGCTGGACGCCGGCGCCGACGCTTGTTGTATGGCGACGACGTCCGGCAGTCGCCTCGTACAAGCGATCAAGGCAGTTGCCGCAGGTGCCACTTGGCTCGATCCCGAGATCTCGCAGATCTTGCTCCATCCCGTCCGGCGGCGTCCCGCGGCGGCCGTCGCGCACCTCTCACCGCGCGAGCTCGAGATTCTGCGCTTACTGACCGACGGCTACACGAACGAAGAGATTGCGGAGCGCCTGGCGTGCGCGCCGGCGACGGTGAAGACGCACTTGCTGCATCTCTTCCGAAAGCTCGAGGTTCGAGACCGTGTTAGCGCGGCCGTCTGCGCGCTACGCAACGGGCTGCTCTGAGACCAGCTCGAAGGGCCCACTCTAAAGGATACGGTTAAGCTGCTTGTTCTCGCTGCTCTTCGCGGCGACGACCCTCACGGTCGCCGCTCTCGCCGGCACGCCCGGATCTCCGCTGACTCTCGTTGACGAACGCGGAACGCCCGTTGCGGCGGCAAGCGTCGATTTTACGGATGCGGCCGGCGCTCACGATCGTGAGAGCACGGGACCGAGCGGCTCGGCTAGCGCGCGGGAGAATTTTACACCCGTCGAAGCCGACGTTACCAAGCCGGGCTTCAAAGCGCGGCACCTCGTGCTCGATGCGCTGCCTTCGGCACGCGTCACCTTCGAGCAAATCCTGCCCGTCATCGGCCGGGTGACCGTGGCGAGCGGTTCGACCAAGAGCGTTCACGAGTCGCCGCTGGCAACCTCGACGCTCGACGCTGCCACGATCTCGCTTTCGCCCGGTAACACGACGGATCGGCTCCTGCGGCAATTACCGGGGTTCGATCGTGCGCGCAGCAGTAGCGCCTTTACGAACTACGGCTTGCTGCGTGCGTCGTTCTCGGGCGCCGGCACGGACCGCGGCGTCGTGCTGGTCGACGGCTTTCCGGCGCAAGACGGTTTCGGCGGCCAAATCGATTGGCAGGCGTATCCGACCGACGTCATCGAACGCGCCGAGCTCTTGCGCGGCGCCGGCTCGGCGCTGTACGGCTCGGGTGCCGTCGGCGGGGCACTCGCCATCACGACGTTCGCGCCGCAAACCGGGGCCGGAGTTGCCCCCGACGGCCAACTGCTCTTCGGCGCCGGCTCGAACGAGCAAGCGGATAACGCCGTACTCGCCCGCACCGCAATCGGCTCGACCGTCGGCGCGTCGCTCTCGACCGTCGCGACGCAATTCGCGTACGCCGATCTTCCGCCGAACTATGCGTCGCCGGTCGATCACCTTGCCAAATCGTCGAGCGGAACGAGCGATCTGCGGCTGCGTTACGACGACGGCCGGACCACCCTCGACGGCGCGTTTCTAGCTTCCTCCGATCAGCAAGACGAAGGCCGGACGAACTATACGTTCGAGCGTAATCTACGGCAAGAGAACGTCGCCGCGAGCGAGCGTATCGGGCTCGCTCGCGCGCGTTTCGCGTATTATGTGCGCGATACGACCGTTTATAATAACTCGGATCTCTATCCGACGAGTCCCGGAGCGCTGCGCTATCGCCAGCACGTTCCGACCGATGAGAATGGCTTCTTCGCCTCGCTCGGCGCGAACCCGGGTACGGCCGAACTCGAGCTGCTCGTCGATCAGCGGCGCGTCGATGGCCGCAGCGAACAATACGGCCCCTCCGGGGCACTTGCGGCGCTGGGCACGGGCGTGCAACTCGGGCAGGGCGTCGGTTTGCAGGCAACCTTCCATGCAACGCGCACCGAGTTGCTGATCGGGGCGCGCGCCGATCGCGTGCGCTACGACGACCTCGCCTACACGACGACGGTCAAGGGCGTGGTGACACCGCACGCGGTCGGTGGTCACGACATCGGCGCGATTTCGCCGCGCGCGGCGTTACGCTACGACCTCTCGTCTCGCATTGCCCTGCGGCTCTCGAGCGGCGGCGGCTTTCGGGCGCCCTACCTCAACGAACTCGTGCGCGGCTTCAACGTCGGCCAGACGGTCATGTCGCCGAATCCCGAGCTCGTCCCCGAACGCAGCCGTACGGACGGCGCCGGAATCGACGTGCTGTTCGGCAGCGGACGGTTAGCATTCGACATCATGCAGACGACCGTCAGCGATGCCATCGCCTTCCGGACCGTCCAGGGGGCGACGCCGCCGCGGATGGTCCGTGCCAATCTAGACAAGACGCAGACCAATGGCGAGACGCTCACCTACGCGCAAGCGGTCGGCGCGTGTACGCGCGTGCGCGTCTCCGGGACGACGCAAAATCCGCGCGTAACCGCGGGCCCCGCGGCGGAAGTCGGCAAAGCGCTCACGCTCGTGCCGTTACGAACCGCGACGATCGGCGTCGACGGCGCGAGCCGTGGACCGCTCTCGTATTCGGTCGACGGATCGTATATCGGACAGACGTATTATGACGATCTCAACACGCAACCGCTCGGTGCGGCGTTATTGTTCGGTGCGACCGTGCGCGCGACGACGCCGTCCGGCACGACGTTTTCGATCGCCGGCGATAATCTTACGCATCAGACGTACCTTGCGAACGTCGACCGTTACGGGGAACCGCTGACGGTGTCGCTGCGTATCGGTATCCCTTTCGGACCGCGCGCGCGAACGTCGCGCGGCGCGCTCTGCACGCTGTAGAGAGTCGCCGGCTGGTCCCAGGCGCAAGGCTCACGGACCAGCGGCTCGGTCGGGCGGTTGTGCTCGAAGTGGCCGGGGCCAGGCGACCCATTGTTTGATCGCGCTTCGAAGGGATTAACTGGTACCGGGAACAGCGGTGGCGCAGCGACGGCATGTGAACGATTTCTTGACCAAAAACCCCCAGACTTGGGTCAAGGAATCGCGGGCTGGCGAGACGCACGTCGGCAGACGCACCCAACAGCTCGCATTTTAAAAAGGAAAACCGTGAAACTTACACGCGTTCCCCTATTTGCGTTGCTGCCTGCGATTTTCGCAGTCTCGCAACCGGCGACGTGACGACGCTCGTGCCGCGTCACACGATGGTCACCGTGATCTTGACCAAAGAAGTGCGCGTCGGCAGTATGGGCGACTCGCAACAGAAGAAAGTGGAATTCGAAGTAGCCCAGGACGTCATCGTCGCCGGTTATTCCGTGGCGAAGAAGGGCGATACCGTCGAGGGTCATTACACCTCGACTAAAAACGTGACGAAAAGCATCCTCGGAGGTAAGGTCTCGGAAGAATTGTCGCTCGACGTCGACGACATCGCAAATTTTTGCGGTGACACGTTGCACTTGCAATTCGAGCGCACGTTCCGCGGCGGCGCTCGCCTGGGTCTCATCGGCATGAATTCACACGACGCCGTCTTCGAAAAGGGCACGGTGCTCTTGGCACGGACCGACCGGGTTGAAAAACATGTTTGCGCCGAACGGACGGCCGAGCATGGGATGCCCTGGCCGCAGGGACTGCTGCCGGACGACCAGACGACCGATACGGGGCAATAGCGCCCACACCCGACATAGGTCACGCGCCGATGTCGAGGCCGATGTCGAGCGCGCTGACGCTGTGAGTTAACGCACCGACCGAAATGACGTCGACGCCGGTTGCGGCCAGCGCGGCAACGGAATCGAGTGTGATTCCGCCCGAAACTTCGACCGTAAAGCGTCCGGCAACGAGCCGAACCGCTTCGGCGACGTCCGCGACGGCGAAGTTGTCGAGCAGCACCGCGTCGACGGTGTGCTCGCTCGCGAGCAGCGCCGTAAGTTGCTCGAGAGCGTCTACTTCCAACTCGATCTTGACCAAATGCCCCGCGCGTTCGTGCGCGCAGCGCAGCGCCGCCTCGACACCGCCGGCGAGGGCGATATGATTGTCTTTAATGAGCATCGCGTCGTCGAGTCGCAGACGATGATTAGCGCCGCCGCCTGCGCGGACGGCATACTTTTGCAAGCCGCGCAAACCCGGCAACGTCTTGCGCGTCTCCGTTATGGCGCAGCGCCCGGTACGCGCCGCAGCCACGTAATGGGAAGTGGCCGTGGCGATACCGGAGAGGTGCGAGAGCAGGTTCAGTGCCGTACGCTCCGCACCCAGCAGCGCGCGAGCGCGTGCCGAAATCGCCGCAATAGTCGCGCCGCCGTCCACCGCATCGCCGTCGCGGGCAAAAACATCGAACGCTGCTCGCGCATCGAGAACTGAGAACGCGTAGAGCGCGGCGTCGAGCCCCGCGAGCGTGCCGGGCTCGCGAGCGACCAGCAGGCCGCGCGCGCAAGCGTCTTGCGCGAGCATCGCTTCGGAGGTCAGGTCGCCCCCGAGTCCGAGGTCTTCGAGCAGCGCGGAACGGACGAGCGGTTCGTAGAGGAGCGGGGGCAGCGGCGCCAGACGCTGCGCGCCGGCTCGAGCGAATGCGACGCTCATGCCGAGCGCCCCGTAACGGCGCGATAGGCCGGCGTGACGAAAGAGCGATGCCGCTCGGCCGCCGCAGCCGCCGGATAATCCGTCCGCTGGTGGCTGCCGCGCGATTCCCGGCGCGCAAGCGCCGCCGCTGCGACGAGCGCCGCGACGGTTGCGGCATCGCGGAGTTCCTCGCTTGTGGTCGTCGCCGCCAGGGTTTGGAAGCGGCCCACCGCTGCCTCGAGCCGAGGCGCGTCACGCTCGACGCCGACGCTCGCATACATCTGGTCACGCAGCGCGAGCCACGCCGCGGGTGAAGCCGGCGCGTCGCCACCCCGACCCTCGCCGTGCGTTGCCTCGCGCAGCAGGGCTGCGCGCTGCGCCGCGTGCCCCAGAACGTCGCGGGCAATACGTTCCGGATAGACGACCGATTCCAGCAACGAGTTGCTCGCGAGGCGGTTGGCACCGTGGACGCCCGTGGCGGCGACTTCGCCGCAGGCGTACAGGCCGGGCACGTTCGACCGGCCCGCCAGGTCGACGGCTATACCGCCCATGTGATAGTGCGCCGCTGCAACGACCGGTAGCGGCTCGACCGCGGGCTCGAGTCCGAAGCGCCGGCACGCGTCGTACACCGTGGGAAAGCGCTCCGCAAACGCCGCCCCAATGGCTTCGCGCGCGTCGAGATAGACGCGCCCGCCGGCCTGCCGAACGGCGAAGACCCGTCGCGCGACGACGTCTCGTGCAGCGAGCTCGAGGGCCGCATCGATCCCGGCCATGATGCGCGAGCCCCGTTCGTCGACGAGATGTGCACCCTCGCCGCGTAAGGCTTCGGTGACGAGCGGAAGCGGATCGCACGGGACGTCGAGCGCCGTCGGATGGAATTGCACGAACTCGAGGTCCGCGAGCCGCGCTCCGATCCGCGCCGCGAGCGCGATGCCGCTGCCGCAAGACGCCGTCGGATTGGTCGTATAACGGTAGAGGCCACCGAGGCCGCCGGTGGCAAGAACGACGGCCGGTGCAGCGAGCACTTCGCGCTCACCATCACGGCGAATGGCGACGCCGGCCAGCGCGCCGTCTTCCGAGCGCAACAGCTCGAGCGCGCGCGCGTGTTCCAGCAGTGCGACCCAAGGCGCCTCGTGCACGGCGAGCGCCATTGCTCGCACGAGCTCGGCACCGGTCGCGTCCCCGCCCGCGCGTACAATGCGGCGGCGCGAGTGTGCGCCCTCACGCCCGAGGGCATATTCTGCCGCCCCGTCGCGGTCGAAGCGAACGCCGAGCCGCGCGATACGTTCGATCGCTTGTGGCGCGTCGGCCGCCAGCCGCGCCGCAACCCGCCGTTCGACGAGACCCGCACCCGCAGCTACCGTATCGGCCGCGTGCAAGGCCGGCGAATCGTCGTGACCGACGGCTGCGGCGATGCCGCCCTGCGCCCAGGCCGATGACGTCGCTTCCCCGAGCGACCCGTACGAGACCAGTGCCACACGCAGCGGTCGCAGCTCGAGCGCCGTCAACATGCCCGCAAGGCCGCCCCCGACGACGATTGCGTCGAATGTATTGTCCGGTCTCATGCGGCGTCCCGGCCGATCGCCGTCATTCTCTCGACCGCCCGGCGCGCGGGACCCGCGACGGCTGCGTCGATTTGGATTTGCGGCGACATCGTTTCGAGCGCGCGCAAGATTTTCGGCAACGTCACTCGTTGCATGTGCGGGCACAGATTACAGGGCTGCGTGAACTCGGTCTCCGGAAAGGCGTCGACGAGATTACTTGCCATCGAACATTCGGTAATCATCGCCACCCGCTTCGGATTGCGCTCGCGCACGAACCCGAGCATAGCCGTCGTCGAGCCGACGAAATCTGCCTGCGCAAGCACGTCGGGCGGACACTCCGGATGTGCGAGCACGGCGATGCCTGCATGCATCTCGCGCAACTCCGCAATTTGTTCACCGCTAAAGCGTACGTGGACTTCGCAATGTCCTTGCCACGTTACGATTTCGACATTCGTTTTCGATGCGACATACGCGCCGAGATACTGATCCGGCAGGAAGATAACTTTCGGGACGGCGAGCGATTCGACGACGCGCACGGCGTTGGCCGACGTGCAACACACGTCCGACTCCGCTTTGACCGCCGCCGACGTATTGACGTAGGTCACGACCGGGGCTCCCGGATGCTGCGCTCGCAGACGCTGCACGTCTGCTGCGGTGATCGAATCGGCAAGCGAACAGCCCGCTGCAAGATCCGGCAGCAACACCGTCTTTTGCGGACTCAACAGCTTGGCGGTTTCGCCCATGAAATGAACGCCGCAAACGACGATCGTGTCCGCATCCGTGGCGGCCGCCGCTTGCGCGAGTGCGAGCGAATCGCCCACGATATCAGCGACGCAGCGATAGATCGCCGCATCTTGATAGTGATGCGCGAGGACGACAGCGTTGCGTTCGCGTTTGAGCGTCTCTATGCGCGCGACGTACGGCGCGTACAACTCCCATTCGGCCGGCGTCACCGTCCGCGCCACGCGCGCATATAAACCTTCCGTCGCCTGCGCGACGTCGGCCGTGTATGGCAGGGTAAGGCGCTCGGGCGTAAGCAGCATGGTAGTCGGTGAGACGCCGCTTTACAGAGCCGAAGTTGCATGCTGTGCGGCCAGCATTTGTGAAACAGTCGTTTCACAAACAAGATGCGCTTCGAAGCTCCGTACTCCAAGTGATAGCGAAGCTCGAAGGCCGGCCGAAACGGTCGTCCGGCGGAGTTTAGAGCCCTCTGACGGTCGACACGGGCGCCCGAGCTTCAACAGCTTCGGGAGAGTCTGGAACGGCGTCTTCGATCGGCCGCGCGATCTCTTCTGCGACACTGTACGGATCGTCGCGCTCAGGATGCGCCGTCAGCGAGGCGATCCGCCGCGTCACGCGTTCTTGGACGCGACCCATGACGAGGGCTCGCACCCGGTACGAGAAGGCCCGGCCGCGCTTGCGCGCGAGCTCGCCCGAATCGCGCAGATACGCCCCGTGTCGTGAGATTGCAGCCCACAATTCGGTCAGCCCGACGTTTTCGCGAGCGCGCGTCGCGACGAGCTCCGGCACCCAACCGGTGAAGTCGAGCATCTCCATCATGCCGCGAATTTCGCGCTGCAGTTGAAGCGCCATCGGGTGATCCGCTTTATTCATGACGAAGATATCGGCGATCTCGAGAATGCCCGCCTTGAGCAATTGCACTGAGTCGCCGCTGCCGGGCTGCAATGCGACGAGCGTGGTGTCGGCCAGTTCGGCGATCTCGATTTCGGATTGGCCGACGCCGACGGTTTCCACGATGACGACGTCTTTGCCGAACGCATCCATCAGCGCCACGGCATCGCCCGTCGCTCCGGCAAGGCCGCCCAGATGCCCGCGGCTCGCCATCGAGCGAATGAAGACCTCCGCATCCGTGTAGTGTTCGGTCAGCCGAATTCGATCGCCCAAAATCGCGCCGTGCGAGAAGGGCGAGCTCGGATCGACCGAGATGACGCCGACGCTTTTCCCGTCGGCCCGGGCGACGGCGATCAATCCCGAACACAAGGTCGACTTCCCGACCCCCGGCGGCCCGGTCAAGCCGATCGTCACGGCTCGCCCCGTGCGGGCGAAGAAACGCTGCATCAGCTCGGCGCCGCGGCCCGCTTCCGCGCGCGAGATCGCGCGCGCCAGTCCGCGCGGCTGCCGCGCCTCGAATTGTGCGATGATTCGGGCGTCGGCGTCGGCGAGTGCGTCCTTCATTGCGCGGTCCGTTTCTTGACCGGCCCGAGCGCCCGAAACGCGTCGGCGAGTCCGCCGAGCGCCAGCGCGCCCATGAGCGTCGGAACGAGCGCGCACGCTCCGAAGAGGGTCGGCCAGATCCCGAGGCCACCGGCGCGCGTCACCGCACCCGCGGTCAGCAACCAGAACACGAGCGCGCACAGCGCACAACCCGCAATCATGAAGCCGAGCCGGGCGATCTCCGACATCACGGCGAGCGGTCCACGGCGTGGCGCTTCTTGGACGATGTACTCGACATAGCGCGAACGATACGCGAAATATTTCTCTAGAAAGTGCGTTTGGAAGGCCGACACCCCTCTTGTTTCGCGCCGGGAACGGCGGCTCCGGCCGCCAAAGACGAGCGTGATGACGCAGCTCGGGTACTACCGGTATGCGACGGTGGCGAATCACTCCGTCGTTTTTGTTTGTGAAGACGACCTGTGGTCGGTCGCACGTACGGGAGGCGTTGCGCGGCGCCTGACCGCGAGCACGGGCGAGATCGCTACGCCGCGGCTCTCGCCCGACGGAACCATGCTCGCCTTCGTCGGGCGCGAGGAAGGCAACCCCGAGGTCTATGTAATGCCGGCTCAGGGGGGCGTTGCGAAGCGGTTAACGTTCCTGGGCAGCGACGTGTGCAGCGTATCGACCTGGACTCCGGACGGCCGCGCGATCCTTTTCTGCAGCGATGCGAATGCCCCGTTCTCGAAAGAAACGCACGCTTTCCGGGTCTCCGCCGACGGGGGGGCCGCGGAACCATTACGCCTCGGACACGCCCGTTCGCTCTCGCTCCATGCCGATGGCCGTCTCGCCATCGGTCGCAACAACGACGATCCGGCGCGTTGGAAACGATACAAGGGAGGCACGGCGGGCGATCTGTGGGCCGACGCGCGGGGCACGGGCGTCTTTTCGCGGCTCGTCACGCTGCCCGGAAACGCCGTCTGGCCGATGTGGGTCGGCGAACGGATCTTCTTCCTCTCCGATCACGAAGGCGTCGGTAACCTGTACTCCGTAAAGGCCGACGGCACAGACATCCGCCGGCACACGAACGAGACGGAATACTTCGTCCGCTACCCGTCGACGGACGGCACATCGATCGCCTACACGACCGGCGCCCGCGTCGCGCTGCTCGACGCGCGCACGGATGCGGTGCATTATCTCTCCGTGGACGCGCCGTCGACGGTGCCGCAACTGGCGCGCCGTTTCGTCGAAATCGACGACGGCCTCGAATATTTCTCACCCAGCCCCGACGGGACGTCGCTCGCGCTCGTGTCGCGCGGCCGCCCCTTCACGATGCCGCTCTGGGAAGAAGCTGTGACGCCGCACGGCGTGGGTAGTCGCGTCCGCTATCGCCACGCCGAATGGCTCCACGATAACGAACGCTTCGTCTGCGTGAGCGATGAAGGCGGGGCCGAACACCTCGAAATTCACGCTGCGAGCGGCGAAGAGCCACCCGTTCGCGCTACGACGGACGACATCGGCCGCGTCGTCGAACTCGCCGTGTCACCGGTTACAAGCATCGTCGCCGTCGCGAACCACCGGCAAGAGTTGCTGCTGATCGATCTCGACGAGCAGCGCATCCGGACGATCGACAAGAGCCCCGCTTCCCGCATGTCCGGGCTGGCCTTTTCGCCCGACGGCCGCTGGCTCGCCTACGCCTGCGCCACCAAGCCCGAGCGCTCGGCGAGCGCCAATGCGGACACCTCGATCGTGCGCATCGCGAAGGTAAAATCCGGCGTGGTCCACGACGTCACGCCGCTGCTGCGCGTAGACAGGTCGCCCGCGTGGGACCCCGAGGGAAAGTACCTGTACTTCATCTCGACCCGCGACTTCAACCCGGTCTACGACGCCTTACAATTCGACCTCAGTTTTCCGCAGGCGTCCCGGCCGTTTCTGGTGACGTTGCGCGCGGACGTGCCGAGTCCGTTCGTGCCCAGACCCGCCCCGCTGCATAAGGACGCGAAACTCGGGGAGCCGGGCGACCACGACCGTGACGATGACGGCCAGGCCCGGGCGAAACCGGCCCGGATCCACATCGACTTCGAAGGCATCCATGGGCGCATTCTGGGCTTTCCGGTCGATGAGGGCGATTACGAGCAGATCGTCGCCACCCGCGGCCGCGCCCTGTTCACGCAGTTTCCGCAACGCAGCATCAAACCCGAAGGTGCCACGTGGGAAGACGAGCCCGATTCGGGCACGCTGCTGGCCTACGACTTCGAACAGCAGCGCGTGGCGCAGTTGGCACAGGATGTGGGCGAGATTCGGCTCGGGACCGATGGCCGGACACTGGTCTACGCCTCGCACGAGCGCGTACGAGCGATCGACGCGCTCGGCGATTTGCCTGAGGATGGCGCGGATGAAGCCAAGTCCGCGACGGACCCGGGCCGGCGCAGCGGTTGGCTCGATCTGACGCGCGGCAGCGTCCTTGTCGAACCGCGCGCCGAATGGGCGCAAATGTACGATGAAGCCTGGCGCATGCAGCGCGAACAGTTCTGGGACGAGTCGATGTCGGGGGTGGATTGGGATCTCGTGCACGAGCGCTACGCGCGGTTGCTGCCGCTGGTGCGCACGCGCGCCGAACTCTCCGACGTAATGTGGGAGATGCTCGGCGAACTCGGGACCTCGCACGCCTACGAGATCGGCGGCGACCATCGGCGGCCGCCGCAATACCGGCGAGGCTTTCTCGGTGCGGACCTCGCCTGGAACGGTGAGGCGTACGCGATTACCAAGCTCTACCGCGGCGACTCGTGGAACCGCGACGCCGATTCGCCGCTCGCTGCGCCCGGGCTCGCGGTCGGCGAAGGCGATACGATCGTCGCCATCGGCGGCCATGCCGTCTCACCCGAAGTGACGCCGGAAGAACTGCTCGTCAACGCCGCCGGGCGCGACGTTCCGCTGACGATCGTCTCCGGCAAGCGCCGGCGGCGCATCGTCGTGCGGGCGCTGCGCGACGAGCGGATGCTGCGTTACCGGGGCTGGGTCGATGCTAATCGCGCCTACGTGCACGCGCAGACGGACGGCCGGGTAGGATACTTGCACATTCCCGATATGGGGCCGTGGGGCTTTTCCGAGTTCCATCGCGGTTATCTTTCGGAATTCAACCGCGAAGCGCTCATCGTCGACGTTCGCTACAATCGCGGCGGCCACGTATCGCCGCTCCTGCTCGAGAAACTAGCCCGCAAGCGCATCGGCTACGACATCTCGCGCTATAACCCGCCGGAACCATACCCGAAGGAATCGGTCGCGGGTCCGATGGTCGCGCTCACCAACCAGTTCGCGGGCTCCGACGGAGACATCTTCAGTCATGCCTTCAAGCTCTACGGCCTCGGACCGCTGGTGGGCAAACGGACGTGGGGCGGCGTTATCGGCATCAACCCCTATCACCGGCTGGTCGACGGCACGATCACGACGCAGCCCGAGTTTTCGTTTTGGTTCACCGATGTCGGCTGGCAGGTCGAGAACTACGGCACGGATCCCGACTACGATATCGATATCGCTCCGCACGACGACCTCGCCGGGTACGATCCGCAGATGGAGAAAGCCCTCGAACTCATTGCCGCATTCCGCGCCACGCGACCCAACGGCAAGCCGCACTTCGACGGCCGCCCGCGGCTGCCGATTCCCAAAGCACTGGCGCCCGCCCCGTGATCGTGCTCGCCGCGGTCGCCTTCGGCGCAGCCGTGACGGCGCCCATACCCGCGGCGACCGCGACAACTCCTAGCCCCGCCGAGCTCGTCGCTCGCAATCGCGCCGCCGCCGGCCGCGAACGCGATGGCGCCGAACGAGAGAGCTGGAGCGTCCATAGTTCGGGTCTGAGTGGCACGCTCGCCGTGATCCGGCAAGGCGCCGACAGCTCGGCGACGATGCTGCTGGGTCCATTCCGTACGCAGCAAGGCAGCGTGCACGGACAGCGTTGGCACCAGAACGACAACGGTGAAACGGTCGTCGAACGTCCCGAGCCTTCGCAAACCGAACGTCCACTCTCGGAAAGCGTCGAACGCGTCCGCGAGCCTTCCGAGGCGTGGGCCGTCACGAGCACCTTCGCCAGCGGACACGTGAAGCGCACCTATTACGATGCGCGCTCCTATCTCGTCGTGCGCAGCGAAAAGACGGCCGGCGGCCGCACCATCCGCACGACCTACGACGACTTCAAACCCGATGCTCGCGGCCGCCTGCGCGCCGCACACTATTTCGGCGGCGACGACCGCCCCGGCAGCGACTTCGACTACCGTTTAGTGAGCGACGAACCGGTTGCGGCAGCGGGTCCGGCCGAGCTCGCCGTACCGAACTCTCGCCGCGCGCTCGTCGAGTTTCCGCCCGGCGCTACCAGCGTCAGGCTGCCGGCGCGGATCGAAGCCGGCCGCATTTACGTTCGGCTCACGATCGGCGCGCGCGCGCTCGACTTCTTGCTCGATAGCGGCTCGTCGAGCATCGCGTTGGACGAGGCGGTGGCTCGCAGCCTCGGCCTTCTTGCCTACGGCCGCACCTCGGAGACGATCGCCGGCACGTTCGCGGCGCAACGCGTCATCGTGCCGGCGCTCGGCCTCGGACCGCTGGTCATGCACGACGTCGTCGTCCGAACGGGGCCACTGGCGGAAAATGAAGGGGCGCACACGCGGGTCGTCGGCCTGCTCGGCTTCGATTTTCTCGATGCGGTCGGTCTCAAGGTCGATTATGGCGCCGGTACGGTCGATGCGCTGCGGCCGGGTGCCTGGGTCGCACCGCCCGGGAGCATTCCGCTGCCGATTAGATTGAACGCTCAGGTTCCCGTTATGGCGGTGACCGTCGGCGAAGCGACAGGCGAAGACTTTATCGTCGATACGGGCACGCCGTTCGACCTCGTCCTCTTCCAACGCTTCGTGCGAGCGCACGCAGCCACGGCCGGAACGGTTACCTCCGGCGCCGTGCGCTACGGTAACGGCGTCGGCGGTTCCGTGCCCTACCGCCCGTTCGCGACGGACCGGATGACCCTCGGACCGCTCGCATTTTCCAAGCCCGCCGCGGTCGCTGCGCTACCTCCGGCCGCGCTCGGCTTCGATACGAACGATGGGCTCGTCGGTAGCGGCGCGCTCGCGCACTTCAGCGTGTTTTTCGACTATGCCGGCGAGCGGCTATATCTAGCGCCCCCCGCGCGAATCCCGGGGCTGCGGAGCACCGGGCCGCGCTCGCCGCGACCTATGCGCGGTGGTGGGAACTCCGGCCGGCCCGGCGACGGCCAGCCGAAGGCGTCGCGCTAGGGGATTCGCGTGCGAGCGGTTGACGCTCCGCAGCCAGCCTGCTAGGATAAACGAGCCGAAGCAGGACGCGCAAGCGCCCTCACCGGATGCCCTCGGGTGATCCGGTCGCACGAACGACGACCGTCGGTAGGTCGGGATTCGAGTGGAATGCTTTAGGCATCGCCATTTTTTTTGGTTTACAGGAGAGTTCCCCATAGCAAGACCGCTGCGCATCAACGATCAAATCCGCATCCGGCAAGTCCGCGTCATCGATGACGAAGGCACCCAGCTGGGCGTGATGCCGACGGAAAATGCCCTCGGACTGGCGCGTCAAAAAGGGCTCGACCTCATCGAAGTCTCGCCGACCGCGATTCCGCCCGTATGCCGGATCAGCGATTACGGGCGCCTGAAGTACGAGCAGTCGAAGAAAGATAAAGACACTCGTAAAAAGCAGAAGAACTGGGAACTCAAAGAAGTTAAGCTGCGCCCGAAGATCGAGACGCACGACTACGAGACGAAAGCACGTATGGCCGAACGCCTGTTGCTCGACGGCGGTAAAGTCAAAGTCACGATCATGTTTCGCGGTCGCGAAATTACGTACACGAGCTTCGGTAAGCGCCTACTCGATCGAATGGCCGTCGACATGACGCCGATCGCGACCGTGGAACGCGACGCCAAACTCGAAGGCAAGAACATGTTCATGATCCTCGCCCCAAGAGCGGTGCCTACCGGACCGCCGAAATTCACGCACCTTTCGGAACTTACCGAAAATCCACCGGTACCGCAAGCAACGACAAACGGAAAAGCGCCGTCGACTCCGCCGGACGAAGACGAAGACGAAGACGAAGTCGAGACTGAAGCGAACCACATCGGCGAAGCTGCGGACGAACCAACACAAGGAGCCCTCTCCCGTGCCTAAGATCAAAACGCACCGAGGAACAGCGAAGCGTGTGAAGGTGAGTGCGAACGGTAAAGTGTCGCACCGTCACCAGTTCAGCGGCTGCGGCCACATCCTCAGCAAGAAGACGCGTAAGCGCAAGCGGAACTTTCGCAAGGATCAGCCCGTGTTTGCAGGCGACCTCAAGCGCTTCGCGCCTCAAATCCCGTATTTGCTTTAGGAGCGTAACGTCGTATGGCACGCATCAAGCGCGGTATTCAGAAAGCTAAACATCGCCGCAAGGTCATGAAGCTCGTGAAGGGCTTCCGGGCGGCCCGCAGCCGCAATTACCGGGTTGCGAACGAGGCGCTCCTGCACTCGCTCAGCTACGCCTTTCGCGACCGGCGCGTTCGTAAGCGCGATTTTCGTTCGCTATGGATTAGCCGTATCAACGCGGCTGCTCGCCGCGAAGGATTATCGTACTCCCGGCTGATCGACGGTTTGAAAAAGAGCGGTGTTACCTTGAATCGAAAGGCGCTCGCCGACCTTGCCGTTTCCGATCGGGCCGCGTTCGACTCGCTTTTGGCGCTCGCCAAGGAGCACTTGGAAACCGTGCCGACCCGGGTAGCGTCTTAGATAACGCGTCGTGTTAGATAACGCGTCGTGCCGTACCGGAATCCTGCCGATGTTCGAAATTCGGCGCAGCCGAATGTTACGCGCGTAGGGGCACTCCGATCATCGCTGGATAGCGACTTCCAACCCTCCGAAAGGGCACACCAAGCGACTTATGGCGACTGAACTCTCCACCCCGGAGCGAGTGAGAACGTCTCGCGATTATCCGGTCGGAATTACGCTCGGGCTCATTCATATCGGCGCGCTCGGTATTTTCTTACCGATGTTCTTCTCTTGGTCCGCCGTCGGGGTCGCAGTAGCCCTTTACGTCGTCACGGCGCTTGGCATTACGCTCGGCTTTCACCGTCTGCTGACGCACCGCAGTTTGAGCGTATCGAAGCCGGTCGAGTATGCCCTGGCCGTTCTCGGCACGCTCGCGCTGCAAGGCGGTCCGGTCGAATGGGTCGCGCAGCATCGTAAACATCACGCGCATACCGACCGGGCGGGCGATCCGCACAACGCGCATCGCGGCATGAAATGGGCCCATTTCGAGTGGCTGTTTCGAACGAATGCAGATCGTTTATCGCCCGAAGCTCGCGCCCGCTGGGCGCCCGACCTCATCAAAGCTCCGTTCTACCGCGCGCTCGAGACCTTGAACGTTCCGATGCAGCTCGCCGTCGGCGCGACGTTATTCGCGTTCGGCGGCTGGTCATGGGTTATTTGGGGTTTGTTCGCACGACTCGTCTTCGTCTATCACTCGACGTGGCTCGTCAATAGCGCGGCGCACGATTCCGGTTACCAAACCTACCGGACGAACGATCTATCGACCAACAACTGGTTCGTCGCCATGCTGACGTTCGGTGAGGGCTGGCATAACAACCACCACGCCTTCCCGTCTTCGGCCCGTCACGGTTTGCGGTGGTTCGAATTCGACCCGACGTATTGGGCGATCAAAGCGTTGTCCGCCCTAAAACTCGCACGCAACGTCAAGGTCCCGACGCGCGAGATGATGGAGCGGCTCGCGCTGCGCCGCCGCGTTTCCAAGGCCCGCTAGCGCGTCAGCGACTGGTTCGGTCGCGCATGTCGCTGGCGGTCGTGAGGAGGGCGAAATCGATGTCGCCGGGGGTTAAGGCGCCGCCCTGCGACAACGTTCGAAACGTCTTGAAGATGCACTCACGTTCGATGTGACGTTCGATGAAGTCGTCGAAATCCGTTTCCGGCGCGGAGAGCATCGTGCGTATGAACGCGAGTGCTGCGAGAGTCGCGCGGGTCATCGTTTCACGGACACCGTCCGCCACCGCACTGCGCGAGTCGAGCATCTCACCCGGCCGCTCGGAGGCGAGCAGTAAGACGTAGTCTAGGGCTGCGGCGCTCGAGAGGAGATCCGCGGCGACCCCGAGTCCGGCGCCGCTCGGCCGGGCATAGCGCTTAGCGGCGTCGAGAAGAAAGAATTGCAGCGCCTTCACACTGCCGGGCGTAAGCGTCACGTTCCGGCTGCGACCGCCGCGCGGGCCCAAGCAAGCGCGATCTGCGTCTTTGCGTCGCGCAGTTCGTCCCGCTCGACCAGCCGCCAAGCGTCCTCGAGCTTCCAAGTCCGCAGTTCGAATTTTTCGTCATCTTCGGGTTGTGCCGCGCCCGCCGTCAAACCCTCGGCGAGAAAAAAATGGATGCGCTCTTCGCAGAAGCCCGGGCTCGAATACATGCTCCATAAGAAGCGTAAGCTTTCGGCGCGATAGCCGGTCTCTTCAAGCAGTTCCCGGCGCGCGGTCTCCAGCGGCGGCTCGCCCCGCTCGATCATTCCGGCCGGCACCTCCCACAGTTCTGCGCCCACCGCGTGCCGGTATTGTTTGACGAGTACGATTTCGGTCTGCGTCGGCCGAGCGATCACGCAGACGCCGCCCACGTGCTCGACGACCTCGACCACGCGCCGGCCGCCACCCCGGACACGGTCGATCTCATCGACGCGCAGATTCAGGACGCGGCCGCTGTAGATCCGCTCCGCGGTGTGGGTCTTCATAGACGTTCGACTCTCCATGGCCGACTACGGCGCAGCCGGAGCGAATCGCGCGAGCAGCTCGACCGCGAAGCCGATCTCCGCTGCGACGATGGTAGCGCCGAGCGACCAGCGCGCCGGAAGTGCAACGAAGGCGATCGCTCCGGCGATCGCCGCGAGAAAGGCCGCATCGCGGGTGGCGTGGATGCGCGCGAGCGAGCCGCCGGCTCGAAAATTCTGCCGAAACGCGTACAGGACCAGCAGCGCGAGGACGCCCAGCACGGAGATCGTCAAGCCGTGAAATTGCGCGATCTGCACGAGGAGCGCGTTCCCGCCGACGAGGACCGCGAGCGCGATCGCGAGGATGGAGGCGGCTTCGACCGTGCGAGCACTCACTGCCGCCCCTCTCGGCCGTCGTAACGACGTTTCCCTTGCCGCGTCGAAGCTCGACCCATGCCGCTACGCCTCGGACTTCACTCGCCCAAGCTCGATGCGGTTGCGAAACTGCGAACCAAAGCCGGTCGCGCCGAGCAGTGCCGCTACGCGATCGAGGGCGCAACGCTGCTCGACGAGGCGCTGCGCGCCGGCCTCGAACCGGAAGCGATCTACGTGACGGAATGCGGGCTCGCGGCGCTGGACCGGCTGCCGGGCGAAGTCGCGGCGCGGGCCCTTCTCGTACCGGAGCGCGCCTTCGCACGCCTCTCGGACGTGGAGACGCCTTCCGGCGTACTCGCCGTTCTGCCGCTCGCATTGCTGCCCGTCGAAGAGCTCCTGAGGGACGGGGCGCCCGCACTGGTCTTAGCCGGAGTCTCCGATCCCGGCAACGCGGGCGCGCTGCTGCGCTCGGCCGAGATCTTCGGAATTCGGGCGGTGGTCTTTGGAGCCGGCGGCGTCGAACCGCACGCTCCCAAGGTCGTACGGGCGAGTATGGGCGCCTTTTTCCGGTTGCGCTTGGCAAGCGCTACCGCGGAAGACGTTCTGGCGACGGCTCGCGACGCCGCCTATACCATCGTCGCGGCCGATCGTTCCGGAACCGCGCTGCCGGAGTTCGTCTTTCCCGAGCGCCCGCTCATTGCGATCGGAAACGAACGTCACGGTGTCGGCGGATGGCTGCCGCGCTGGGATCGCGCGGTCTCGATTCCGCAGCCGGGAGCGGGCGAAAGCCTCAATGCAGCGGTAGCGGGCGGCATCATCTTCTATGCTTTCTCGCAACGAGACGCGCGTACCGCGCGGCCGTAGCCGAGCGCAACCGAAGCCTGACTTGTCAAGACTTGGCGACCCGTTTGCGTGGTGCTATACTCGCCGCAGTTCCCGGCATCAAGCCATGCTGCGGCGATCATAAACTGAGAAGGGTACACGCTGACTGATGCGCACGAACGACCGCTTCTGGAAACTATTTACGAGCACCGGATCCGTTTACGCTTATCTGATCTATCGCCAAGTCAATCAGGCTCCCGCCAGCAGTTGACGTTACCCGCGAATCTTCCTCGAGAAGACGTCGTTGACGCCCGGCTGAAAAGCCGGGCGTTTATCATTTGAAGCTCGAGTCCCCAGAGGAGCCCGCCGCAATCGATCCGCTATCCGAGGAACTCCGCGCGCTCGCAGAGCGCCTCCAAGGCGCCCTCGCCGAGGCCGGCGACGCCACGGCTCTCGAAGCCATACGCGTTCGCTTCCTCGGGCGCAGCGGCGAGATCACGCGCGCCAGCCGAACCATCGGCAGCTTGCCGCCGGCCGAGCGTCCCGAGGCGGGCAAGTCGATCAACGCCGCCCGCGTCGAAATGGAAACGCGCATAGCTGCGCAGGCCGAGGCGCTCGGCGCGCGCGCTTTCGCGGCCGACCTCGCGACGGCGATCGACGTCACCTTTCCAGCCACGGCCCTTGCGATGGGCGGACTGCATCCGATTCGCCGGGCGATGGAAGACGCGTGCGCGTATTTCGAGCGACGCGGTTTCGCCGTCGTGCTCGGTAACGAAATCGAGACGGACTACTATAATTTCGATGCGCTCAACATCCCGCCCGACCATCCGGCGCGAGAAGGGCTCGATTCGTTTTATCTTCGGCCGGGGGTGCTGCTGCGCACGCATACCTCGCCCATGCAGGTGCGCACGATGCGAGCCGTGCCGCCGCCGCTCGCGATCGTCGTGCCGGGAAAGGCGTACCGCCGGGATGCGATCGATGCGCGCCATTCACCCATGTTTCATCAGATCGAAGGGCTGCTCGTCGCGCCCGGTATTCATCTCGGTCATCTCAAGGGGGTCTTGACCGGGCTCTTTCGAGAGCTGTTCGGACCCGCGCAGGCAGTGCGTTTCCGGCCGTCGTTCTTCCCATTCACCGAGCCGAGCGCCGAAGTGGATACCACCTGTCCGGGTTGTGACGGAAGCGGCTGCAAGACGTGCGGCGGCTCGGGTTGGATCGAAATCGGTGGCGCGGGTATGGTGCATCCGGACGTCCTGCGCGAATCCGGTTACGATCCCGCGAGCGTGACGGGCTGGGCGTTCGGTGTCGGCATCGAGCGCATCGCCATGGTCCGCCAAGATATCGACGATATTCGCGTCTTATTCGAAAACGATCCGCGCGTGCTTGCGAGTTTAGCGTGACGCTATGAAAGTGCCGATCGCATGGTTGCGCGATTACCTCGACGTCACGCTGACGAGCGATGAACTCGCCGCACGCTTAGCGATGCTCGGCTTTCCGGTCACCGAGCACGAACGGCGGCCGCGCTTATCCGGCGTCGTCGTCGGCCGGCTCGCGCGCGTCGAGAAGCATCCCGGCGCCGATCTCTTGCAAATCTGCACGGTCGATGTCGGCGCATCGCAGCCGCTGACGATCGCGACCGCAGCGACCAACGTCGTGCAAGATCAAGTGGTGCCCGTCGCAGTCATCGGTGCGCAACTCGCCCGGCTTACGATCGCACCGCGTAAGATGCGCGGTCTCCTTTCGGAAGGCATGCTGTGTTCCGCGGCGGAGCTCGGTCTCGAGGGCGCGTGGTTCGAAGACGGCATCCTGCAACTCGATGCGACGACGCCCCTCGGGGCCGACTTCATCGATCTTTTCCGGCTCGGCGACGACGTGCTGGACGTCGAGATAACGGCGAATCGCGTCGACGCGATGTCCGTGCTCGGGCTTGCGCGCGAACTCGCCGCGTCGCTCGGCGTCGCGGTGCGCGAACCCTCGCTCTCACTGGAACGGGCCACAGGCGATCCGACGCCGGAGGATGCCGTGACGCTGGCCAGTCCGGATTGCAAGCGTTTCGTCGCGCAGCGCGTCTCGAACGTGCGGGTGCGCCCGGCGCCGTTCGCAATGCGCGTGCGACTCGCGCTCGCCGGACAGCGGCCGATCGACAACCTGGTCGACATCTCGAACTTCGTCATGCTCGAGGGCGCGCAACCGCTCCACTTCTACGACTACGAGCGACTCGCCGGACACCGGCTCGTCGTCCGCGACGCGCGCGACGGCGAGCACATCCGGACGCTCGACGAAGCCGAGCGGCCGCTCGACCGTCGTTTTCTCGTTATTGCTGACGAGCGTGAAGCGCAGTGCATCGCGGGTCTCAAAGGCGCCGCAACGAGCGAAGTAACGACGGCCACGCGCGAGATTCTCATCGAAGCGGCCACATACTCCGGACCGCGCGTCCGACGCATGAGCGCGGCGCTCGGCTTGCGCACGGAGGCGTCGAGCCGGCATGAAAAAGGCTTGCCGCCCGGTCTCGCGACGTGGGGTGCGGCACGCGCCGCGCATCTCCTGGAACGCGAAGGCGCGACGATCCACGCGCCGGTCGTCGCTAGTGCGATCGAGGCAGTCCAGGCGCCGATCGAGATCCCCTTGAAACTCTATCGCTCACTGCTCGGCATCGACATCGACGCAGCCGCAGCCGAGCGCGCACTGCGCGGACTCGGTTTCGAGGTCGCCACGCGCGACGGCATATCGGAGGTCAGCGCTCCGCCCTGGCGTGGCGACGTGCGGATCCCCGAAGACGTCGTCGAGGAGGTGGCGCGCATCGTCGGGTACGACCGCATCGTGGCTGAGTTGCCGGCCATCTTCGCGCAGAACGTTTCGAGCGCCGGTTATCGCGACGAAAGCCGCGTCGCGCACGCGCTCGCGGCGCTGGGCTATCGCGAAGCGGTAACGCTGTCGTTGCAAGCGGGGTCGATCGCGACGACCTACGCGCGGGCCGGCATCGCGCTGCCGGGGCAAGTCGTCGAACTCCGCAATCCGCTCTCGGAAGAGCAGCGTTATTTGCGTTTCTCCCTCGTGCCCGGCTTACTCGCGATCGCCGCGCGCTGCGCGAACGGGCAAGAACTGCGTACCTTCGAGCTAGGGCACGTCTTCGAAGGTGCCGAGCCCTTCGAAACCGCCGGCGTGGCCTGGCTCGCCGTGCTGCCGCGAGTCGAAGAGCCGGCCTGGCGCGACAGCGGCTTCTCGCGCTTCAAAGGCGAGTCCGAAGCTTTCATTCGGATGCTGAGCGGCCGCACGCCGGAGGCCGTCACCGGTTCGGAGCCCGGCTGGCATCCCGGCAAGACGGCCGTCCTGCTCGTGGGCGATCGCGACCTGGCAATCGTCGGCGCCGTCGATCCGCGGCTCGTGGGCGCCTACGGCATCGACGCGCAGGTCTACGCCGGCTGGCTGCGCCTCGCGGATCTACCGGCATATACGATTCCGCGCTACCGCGCTCCGTCCAAGTATCCGCCGATCGCGCGCGATCTGGCCGTCGTCGTCGCTCCGGAAGTGCCGGCCAAAGACATCGAACATGCGGTGCGCGCCGCCGCCGACGGCGCGCTCGCCGACGTGCGCGTGTTCGACGAGTACCGGGGCCGGCAGGTCGGCGAGGATCGAAAGAGTCTCGCCGTGCGGGTCGTGCTGCAGCGCTACGACGCGACGTTGACCGATGCCGAAGCCGATCGTCACGTGGCGGCGATCCTCGCTTCGCTCGAAGAACGTTGCGGCGCTAAGATTCGCTCGTGACCACGGTCGCGTGGCCCGACGTCGTCATCGCCGTCGTCGTACTCTTTGGCCTGCTCAAAGGCTTTAAACGCGGGCTCGTACGCGAGCTGACCGGAGCCGTCGCGCTGGCCTTCGGCGTCGCAGCGGCGTTCCGCTATCCCGGCATGTGGGACGAGTTCTTGGCAACGCACGTGCGTGTCGCCGCCGGTGCGACGCACGTCGTCGGCATGGTCGCTTACGCGGCCGTCGCTTATGCCATCGTGCTCGCGCTCGGCAGCGTTCTCTCGCTCGCGGCGAAGCTGCCGCTGCTCGGTATCGGGAACGCGCTCGGCGGTGCCGTCGTCGGCGCGGGAAAAGCGCTCGTGCTGATGTGGGCGATACTGTACGTCGCGCTGTTCTTTCCGCTCTCGGCGCCGATTCGCGACGACTTGCACCGCTCTTCGCTGGTCGCAGTGCTCGAACGTCCCAACGACAGCTTCGATTCGACCTTGCGCGGCAGGCTACCGCCGTTCATCGCGCCGTTCGCAAGCTCCTTATTTGCCAATCATCGCGTGTAACGCCGCATGCAAAGCGTAGGTACGTTGCACATCCCGCAGCTCGAAACCGAGCGTCTCATCCTGCGCGGACATAGGCTCGCAGCATGAGAACCGGTATCGAGATTATCGCAGCTACGGGTTACGGAGTGCTGCACGAACTCACCGGTGTCATAGCGCGCTTGGGAGGCGATATCGTAAGCGTCGAGATCGTCGAGAACATGCCGCCGCGTTCGCATCTCGTTTTCGAAATCGACGTAGCCGAAGAACCCGAGCGCCTGACGTCGACGCTGCGCGCGTTGCCGATCGTCCACGAAGCGACGCTGGTCGAGACGATGCAGAGCGTCTACGGAAAACGCGTCATCATCGTCGGCGGCGGCGCGCAAGTAGGGCAAGTCGCCCTCGGAGCGATTACCGAGGCCGATCGGCATAATATTCGCGGCGAGCACATATCCGTCGACACGATCCCGCTCGTCGGCGAGCAAGAGATCGCCGCTGCCGTGCGCGCCGCGGCGCGTTTACCGCGGGTGAAGGCGATCGTCCTCGCAGGTTCGCTCATGGGCGGCGAGATCGAGCGAGCGGCACGCGACGTCCGGGCGCGCGGCTTGCTCGTCATAAGCCTCAACATGGCAGGCAGCGTTCCCGATGCGGCGCATCTCGTCGTGACGGATCCGGTGCAAGCGGGCGTCATGACCGTCATGGCCGTCGCCGATACCGCCACGTTCTCGCTTGCGCGGCTCAAGCGTCGCATCTTTTAAGTGAAGAAGTACGAGTTCGGCAGGGACCGCAATGCACGCAGCGTTCAGAGATCGGTGCGGTCCGCGAGATCTTTGTGCGTGCGGGGCAGGTCCCGTAGCAACCAGCGCTCGAGCAGACGTAACGGCAGCGTGTTCCACGGATCGTGCTTCACGAGCGGATCGACGAGGATGACCCGCAGCCCGAAGAGTTTGGCGCCGAGAACGTCCGTGAACAGCTGATCGCCGATGACGACGACGGCTTCGCGCGGTAACGCCAGTAACTCGAGAGCGCGCCGAAAACCACGGCCCAGCGGCTTGCGGGCGTTGGCGACGATCGGGATGTCGAGGCGCTCGGCAACGCCGCGCGCCCACGGCGTCGAGTTATTCGTTACCATGATGATACGGATGCCGTTGTCGGGTGCGCGTGAAACCCAGGCGGCATCGAACGGATCGGGGTCGAGCGCGTGGTATCCGACGAGCGTGTTGTCGAGATCGACTACGACGCCGCGGATGCCGTCGGCACGCAGTTGCGCGTAATCGATCTGCGAGATGCGCGGGACGTAGGACGTGGGCGTCAGCCAGCCGCTCATGCGGTCGCCGTTTTCGCCTCGCGCGGCACGTAAATTTCGAGCGCTCGGCGTAAGATCGTAAACTCGGCGGGAGTGTGCGTCGCCTGCTCGCCGTCGGCGAATACGCGGTGGCGGCGGCGCGAAGTTACGAGAAAGCGCCGCCCGCGCAAATCCGTTACGCAGTACGATTTGGGAAAGCGTCGCAGAGCGACGGATACGAGGATCGAAAAAACGTCCCACCAGTGGCGCACGTCGATGCTGTAGAGATCGAGCACGCCGTCGTCGATGCGCGCTTCAGTATTTTCGACGACGCCGCCGAAGCGGTAACTGTTGGCGACCGTCAGCTGCACGGTACGGAAGTGCCGCTGACCGTGCTCCGTTTCGACGGCGAGCCGATACGGACGCATCGACCCGAGCGAGCGCAGCGTGGCGAGCGGGATAGCGAGCATCCCCCAGCGACTCTTCACTTCTTCGGTTTGTTCGGCCACAACGTGCGTCGACAAGCCTATGCTCGCCTCGTTGAAGAAATGGTGGCCGTTCACGTCGCCGACGTCGATCGCGTGCGGTACGCCGTCGTCGAGCACGCGACACGCGCTTTCGATATCGAATGGAATCGAAAGCGTTCGCGCGAGTTCGTTGATGGTTCCGAGCGGCAAGATCAGCAGCGGTACCGCGAGCTCCCGGATGCCGGCGATCGCCGAAATCAGCGTACCGTCACCGCCGCCGATCGCGACGACGTCGATCTGCCCGCGTCGCCGAGCGATCGCCGAGCTGAAGACCTGCGGATCGCGCTCGCAGTCGATAACGGTTACGGTGTGGCCAGCCGCGCGGAGCGCGGCTTCGGCACGCCCGCCAGCATCATCGCCGCGACGCGCGTGCGGATTGACGGCCAGGAGAACGCGCAAAGGCACGGCGGTCAGCGCGCCGCCGCGAGCTCCTCTCGCAGCTCCGCTCGGGCGACTCGCATGGGCGCCCCCGCTTCGAGCGGCAACCCGGCACGCCGCAAAACCGTCTCCAAAGCTTCGAGACCGCGCAACACGTCGACGGTCGAAAGTTCGCCCATCGTGCCCATGCGTAAAATCTTGCCCTTGAGTTCGGCCTGGCCGCCGCCGATGACGACGGCATGCTCCTCACGCAGCTCGGCGCGAACTTTGGCGACGTCGAGTCCTGCGGCAGCGTTCATGGCGACGACCGTTGCCGAATGGGCGGCCGGCCGGGAGAAGAGCGCTAAGCCCGCCGCCTCGGCAAAAGCGCGAATCGCGCGCGCATAGCGCGCGTGCCGTTCGTACGACTGCTCGGCGCCGCGCCGATGGTAGCGTTGCAGCGCAGCGTCGAGCGCGAAGAGAATCGAAACGGGCGGCGTCCATGGCGTTTGCCCTTGACGGGCGAACGAGCGCGCCTTGCGAAGGTCGAGGTAGAAGTTCGGTGCCGTGGCCAGTGCCATCCGCTCCCAAGCGCGTGCGCTAACCGCGACCATCGCGAGACCCGGCGGTACCGCGAGCGCCTTTTGCGACGCAGTGACGACGATGTCGAAATTCCAGGCGTCCATCGTGAACGGGGAAGCACCGAGGCCGCTGACGGAATCGACGACGACCGTGGCCGGATGATTCCCGATCGCGGCGGCGAGGGCGGCCATATCGTTCGCGACGCCGGTCGAAGTCTCGTTATGCGTGAGCAAAATGCCGGCGTACTCGTGCCGCGTATCCGCGGCAAGATAACGCCCGAGCACCTGCGCGTCGACGGCATGTCCGAGTGGAGTCTCGATGACGTCGACCTCCAAACCGAAGGTCCTCGCGATCGAGCATAGCCGCTGCCCGAAGACGCCGACCGGTGCGGCGAGAACCCGCTGGCCCGCTGAGAATGCGCTCGCGACCGCGGCTTCCAAACCGCCCGTCCCCGAACTGCCGAGGACCACGATTTCCCCTTGCGTCCCGAAGATGGGCTGCAGGCCCGTCGTCACGCGCGTCAGCAGTTCCGCAAACTCGGGTCCGCGGTGGTCGATCAACGGCTGCGCTAGCGCTTCGAGAACTTCCGGCGCGCATGTCACGGGCCCCGGAATAAAGAGTAGCTGTTTGGGCATGGCCCCATGGTAGCATACGGCCGCCATGGCGAGGAAACGGGCTCCGTCGCACGTGAAGGTCGCGGTGTGCCGATACGCGTCGAAGAGTGTCCGAACTGCAATCACCGAGCAGCTGCGCACCGCGCTCTCGACGCAGATGCCGAGGCGCATTGCAGCGGGGATGCGGACGCGCGCGGCTGTCCGTGTCCGCTCGACCGGGCCGCCGTCGGTATAGCGATCGGCGTCGCGGCGGCGCTCGTTAAATTCGGCTGATACGCGGTAACGGCAGAAGCGCCCGTCTAAGAGCGGAGCCATGGCTACGAGCGAACGCATTCGATTGACGGCATTTACGGCAGGCGGGGGCTGCGCGAGCAAAGTCGGTTCTCGCGATCTCTCGCTCGTATTACGCGCTCTCCCCGCCACGAGCTCGGAGAACGTCCTGATCGGCTTCGATACGAGCGACGACGCCGGAGTGTACGCGTTGCGCGAGGACCTCGCGCTCGTACAGACGGTCGACTTTTTTCCGCCGATCGTCGACGATCCGTACGACTACGGCCGGATCGCCGCCGCCAACGCGATCTCCGATATCTACGCGATGGGTGCGGTTCCGATAACGGCGCTCAACATCGCGGCGTACCCGATGGAAGCGCTCGGGCCCGAAGTCCTAGGCCGCATCCTGGCAGGAGGCGCCGAGGTCGCGCGCGTGGCGGGTGTGGCTATTCTCGGAGGCCATACGGTCGAAGACGACGAGCCGAAGTACGGTATGGCGGTGACCGGTCTCGTGCGGCCGGGTGCCGTCGTTACCAACGCGGGCGCGCGTCCGGGCGATGTGCTCGTGCTGACGAAACCGATCGGAACGGGGATTCTCGCCTCAGCGCTCAAGAAGGACACGCTCGACGCGGAGCAGATCGCGCCCGCCATACGTTGGATGACGACGCTCAACGCCGCTGCTTCGCGGGCGATGGTCGCGGCCGGGGTCCGGGCCGCCACGGACGTCACGGGCTTCGGACTCTTGGGCCACGGCTATGAGATGGCGCGCGCCGCCGGCGTCGCGCTGCGCATCGTGGCCTCGCAGGTGCCCGTCTATCAGCTCGCGCGCGACGTGCTCGCCGCGGGCGTCGCACCGGGCGGCTCGCGCCGCAACGCGAGGGAACACGCGCTCTTTACGCACTTCTCGGAGGCGGTACCGAGCGACATCCGGTTACTCTTGAGCGACGCACAAACCAGCGGCGGTCTGCTGATCGCATGCCCGCCGGACTCGCTCCGGGAATTGCTTTCCGGTCTCCGCGAGCCGGACGCCCTGGCGGCCGTCATCGGCAGCGTCGAAACCGGAAGCGGCATCAACGTCGAAGCGTAACGGCGCCGGCCCCGGACGCCGGCAAGCCGGCGCGCGCAAATCTTTCGCGAGGCCCCGTCAGGAGGCGATTGAGGTCCGCGGGATCCAGCGTTCGAGCATCGAGCGTGCGGCGTCCATTTGAATGGGCTTCGCAAGATAATCGTCCATTCCGGCGGCGAGGCAACGGGCGCGGTCTTCGCTGCGCGCGTTGGCCGTCATCGCGACGATCGGAACGTGCGCGCCGGTCTTCGCTTCCGTTTTCCGAATCGCGCGCGTCGCCGTGAAACCGTCCATGACGGGCATCTGACAATCCATGAAGACGAGGTCGCACGACTCGCGCTTTAGGAACTCGAGAGCGGCGAGGCCGTTACCGACCGAACTCGCGAGATAGCCCAACTTTTTCAACTGCTGCATGGCGAGACGCTCGTTGACCGGATTATCTTCGACCACGAGCACGCGCTTATCACCGGATCGCACTTCTCGCGTCGTCTCCGGCGCCGGAAGGGCGACCGGCAGCGGTTCCACACCGTGCACGGCTTCGGCGATGGAATTGAAGAGCTGCGATTGCTGCACGGGCTTCGTGAGGTAGCTCGAGAAGCCGGCGGCGATCGCAGCTTTACCCCGCCCGCGGTCGTCGAAAGCAGTCACCAGGATCATCGGGATCTGCGCGAGACGAGCATCGGCTTTCACGAGCTTACCGAACTGCAGCCCGTCGATGTGCGGCATCAAGCAGTCGACGATCGCAACGTCGTACGATGTGCGCAAGTCCGCGCCCTCGGCCAGCAGCTCTAGCGCGTCACGAGCGTTCGAGGCCACGTCGGTTTCAATTCCCCACGACGCAAGGTAGCGCTCGAAGATGGCGCGCGAGGCGGGATCGTCGTCGACGATCAGTGCGCGATATTCGCCCGGCAGCG
>JAABUQ010000434.1_pt1 | contig 96362 bp, 83 predicted proteins | sample 5560001 | NCBI WGS metagenome assembly JAABUQ01 (sample SAMN10711888, study PRJNA513371) | rock metagenome | isolation source: Antarctica rocks | place: Antarctica: Victoria Land, Finger Mt nord | collected 2015-12-18
GAACTTGTTTCAGGACCCCTCTTGCATGGACACAACCTTTTTGGTGGGATGCCGAAACGAGTTCGGCATGACAAAACACCTGAACATGATTGTCGTCCTGAACTTGTTTGTCATCCTGAACTTGTTTGTCATCCTGAACTTGTTTCAGGATCCCTCAGGTAAAGGGAGCGAACCTTTCTTGTGGGATGCCGAAACAAGTTCGGCATGACAAAATACAATACCAATTTTTACCTGATAAAAGAAGCATCACCAATTACTAATTCCCGTCACTATCTAACATGATGCTGTAAAGCAAAAGATAAAAAGCTGCCGTCAATAGCCAATGCAAAGGCCAGGATCAAGGCAGGCGAAAAGCCTTTGATTTCAAAATCCTTTAAAATCGCGTCTGCTATTTTAATCACTACTGCCGTAACAAGCAGCCGGATAAAAAAAGACAGCAGGCCAAGCGTTAAGAGGTTTAAAGGGAAACGGATGATAGCACCGATGGTGGCATTGAGCAAACCAACTACCAGTGCCACCAAAATTGCCGTTCCGTAATTGCGGATGATAATGGTTGGCAAAAAATGCGACAGTAAAAAAATAACGCCTGCATTTACCAATAGTTCAATAACAAAATTCATGTTGGTTTTTTTAGTTGGAAATATGTTTTTGGTCCGTAGTAAAGCTAAAAATTTCGTTCATAAAAAAAGCCGGAAAAGTTTTCCGGCTGCAATACCAATTTTTACCTGATAAAAGAAGCATTTTACTTGCCCACTTCCACTACATGGAAAGTGCCGGGGATCATTTTTGGCCTTGGATGTGCGTTTTCTGCCGTTGGTGCCACGGCTTCCAGTTTTGCTGTTGGTAAAAACAAATGATGGGTTATCAGATCTACACCAATGGTACGTGCCCCAGGTTCGGTCGGTACGTTCTCCACAAATTCAAACTGATTGGCGTTCACTTCTTTAATAACCGACATCGTGCCTTCGCCATTAGAGCAATAGGCCTGTTTCAGTTGCGGATCAAATGCTACGCCGTCGCATCCGCCAATCGGGAATTTAGCTAAGTTTTTACCGTTGGTGGCATCCATTACCACCATGGTTTTGTTACCGCCGCAACCAATAAACAAGCGGCTGGTTGCACGGTCAATGTCCAGTCCGGTCGGTTCTTCGCCGCTGTCAATTTTATAACGGTTCTCAACTTTGTAGGTGTTGGCGTTGATAACCACCATTTCGTTGGTTGTTTCTGCGTTTACAAATATTTTGCCTTTACCATCCGATACGCCGGTTTCCGGTTTTGCGCCCAGCGGTATCGTGGCCACAACTTTATCAGTAGCCGGGTCGATCACGGTTGCATCCTGACTGCGGCCGTTAAAAGCATATACTTTTTTGGAAAAATCATCATAAAAAATGGCATCAGGGTTTGTGCCGGCCGGAATGGCAGCAATAGCTTTATTAGTTTTTAAATCGAAAGCGGTGCAGCTGTTGTCCCGCCCGTTGCTGGTATAACCCTTGCCAAAAGGTTTGGCCAGCGCAATGCCGTGCACGCCGTTGGTGTTGGTAATCACACCTATCGAATCGCCGGTTGTAGTGCTTAAAACAATAACCTGAGTGCCGTGCGAAGCGTAGATTTTCTTATCGGTGCCATCCACGGTAATATAGTCCCAGCCGCCCGGACTACCGATTTTAAGGTCTTTAAGCACATGAAAACCTGTTTTTTGCTGCGCGGAGGTATGGAAAGGCTGAATTAAAGTTGTACCTGCCATGCAAGCAAATGCCAGTACTTTTTTAAATTGGTTCATGCTGATTTAGTTTTTGATGCAAGGTAATTAAACAATTTTTATAAACATTAATGTTTAAGTTTGATTACGGAATTTATCTTAATTCTACCAATACCAATTTTTACCCCATAAAAGAAGCATCACAACCCCTAATTCTCGCCGCGCTTTAAACCAAATTTTTCAATCTTGCTGTATAAATGGCTGCGTTGAATGTCAATATCGTCAGCAGTTTTAGATACGTTCCAACCATTTTTTTCGAGCTTGAATTTGATGTATTCGCGCTCGGCAAAATCCTTGTATTCCTGGAAACTCTTAAAGTTGTCAAAGTCTGGGTGCGCTGCAACGGTTTGAGGTGTGATGACAACCGGTGCAGATGGATTGGCAAAAGCTTTTACGTCGGCATCTGTAATAACCTTATCGCTCAAAATGATCAAACGCTCGATCATGTTGCGCAGTTCGCGGATGTTGCCTGTCCAGGGCAAAGCTTTCAGCGCTTCCATTCCGGCTTCGGATACTTTTTTTACCGGCATGCCGTAATCGGTACAAATCTCTTCCAAAAAATTCCTGGTCAGCAGCGGAATATCCTCCCGCCGTTCATTTAGCGGCGACACGTGGATCAGGATCACACTTAAACGGTGGTACAAGTCCATCCGGAAGTTGCCGGCTTCAATTTCTTTCAGCAGATCTTTATTGGTTGCTGCAATTACGCGCACATCTACATCAATCTCCTTTTCGCCGCCTACACGTGTAATTTTGTTTTCCTGCAAGGCACGCAGTACTTTGGCCTGTGCCGAAAGGCTCATGTCTCCAATTTCATCCAGAAAAAGTGTGCCGCTGCTGGCAGATTCAAACTTGCCGATGCGTTGTTTTACTGCGGAAGTGAACGACCCTTTTTCATGGCCAAAAAGCTCGCTTTCAATCAGTTCGGAAGGGATGGCCGCGCAGTTGACTTCAATTAAAGGCGAATCAGAACGGTGCGATTTTTCGTGCAGCCAACGGGCAACCAATTCTTTGCCACTGCCGTTTGCGCCCGTAACCAATACCCGGGCTTCTGTTGGTGCAACGCGGTCTATCGTTTCCTTGATCTTGCCAATAGCCTGCGATTCGCCCAGCATTTCGCGTGTTTTGGAAGCCTTTTTCTTTAGCACTTTGGTTTCTGTAACCAGCGAGCCACGGTCTAATGCATTGCGCACGGTAATGAGCAAACGGTTCAAATCCGGCGGTTTGCTCACAAAATCAAACGCACCTTTTTTACTGGCTTCCACAGCAGTTTCTACCGTGCCATGACCGGAAATCATGATAAAAGGCAGGTCAGGTTTAAACGTCAATGCTTCGGTAAGCACTTCCAAACCGTCCATCCGGTTCATCTTGATATCACACAGCACCAGGTTGTAATCCCCTTTTTTGATCAGGTTAAGCGCATCCACCCCGTTATCCACATCATCCACCTGATAATCTTCGTACTCCAAAATTTCCCGCAGGGTACTTCGTATAGCACGTTCATCATCTATAATCAGTATTTTCGACATTAATTTTTTTGCTAAAAGGAATGGTTTTTTCCAGCTGCTAAGATATAAGTTTTAGCAGTTAAACGGCAAACCCTTCTCCGTTTACGGAAAAGGGCTTGATTTAAAAATTCCGGATAGCAAACCTGTAAGCCGGGTTCTGTGCCCGGTTGCCCGGGTTTCTGCCATTTATCTGCGATGATGGTCGCCCATCACCTTAATCAGCCTACCCGTTCCGGCGTTGCTGCTGCAACGAAAGCGGGCCGCTTGCTGGCTACCGGAACCTATTTGGCCTTTCAGCTCCTGAGGTTTACCGCAAGGCATGTTGCCATGCCAGGCCGTGGGCTCTTACCCCGCGTTTTCACCCTTACCGGCATTTGCACGCAGGCGGTTTGTTTTCTGTGGCACTTGCTGTCGTCCATCCGGAAGGACGCCTTCCCGTTAGGAAGCAGGATGCCCTGTGCTGCCCGGACTTTCCTCCCCGAAGGAAAACCTACGGAGCGGCAGAACGTTTTGCCGGGCTAAGATAGGGGTTTTTCAGTTGACAGTTATTGGTTGTTTGTTACCGGTTCCGGATGTGGACTTTGCTAATTTGCAACAGAAAACCGGCAACAGATCGAAAACAATTCAATTTCAACTTAGTTAATAGGTTAAAAACCGGATAAAAACTTCGACATGAAAAAATATAACCACTATTTATTGCTTGCTGCTGCCATGTTTGTTATTTCCTGCGGCCAAAGTGATGCCAAAAAAGAACAGGCACAAAAAAATGCCCTGGCCGATACGGTTAAAACAACGGATATCATGCAAATTAAAACGGGTGATGCCGCGTTTGTAGATCAGGCGGCGGAAGGTGGTATGATGGAAATACAATTGGGGCAACTGGCGCAACGTAACGCATTGAACCAGCAGGTAAAAGAATTTGGTTCGATGATGGTAAAGGACCATACCACAGCAAGTGCCGAGCTTAAAAAAATAGCCAATGGTAAAAAAATGGGCCTGCCTACAACTTTAGGTAAAGATACGCAGGATCGGGTAGATTCCATGAGCTTACAAAGCAGTGCCGGTTTTGATTTGAAGTTTATGCAAATTATGGTTCAGGCACATAAAAAAGACATTGCCGAGTTTGAAAAAGCAACAGCTACTTTACAAGATCCGGATTTAAAAGCATTTGCTGTTAAAACGTTGCCAACTTTAAAAATGCACTTGAACGAAGCAGAAAAATTAAATGCCTCGATCAACAAAAAACAGGCAGCCAACAACAGGATGTAGATTTTTACCTGATAAAAGAAGCTAAATTTAAAATTAAGAAGCTGGGTTTTCCTCAAAACAGATTATTTGTTCTTTGGGAAACCCGGCTTTCTTTTTTTTAATTTTATAAGAGGATATAAAAGGGTTCAATCAGTTTTCTTCAACCGTTTAAACAAATGCTTTTTTTACCCATGTAATTATTGATTATGAATTTCAGGCCTAAACAATAAGTTACTAATTATTTTAGTAAAACGATATTAAATCTTTAATTTAGAAAAAATTATCATCATGAAAACAACAAAAAAAAATGTCCTTAAAGGGAGCAACAGGATAGCCCCTGCTGCTGCTGCTGCAGCGTTGAAAAAAGTTGATCCGGAAACGTTTATAGAAATCACTGTTCGTATCCGCAGAAAAAAATCAATAGATGAAGCACTTGCAGCCGAACAGATCATCAGCAGGGAAGATTATGAGAAAGAATTTGCGGCATCAAAGGAAGATGCAGACGCGGTAGAAGCTTATGCCCATGAGCATCACCTTACCACGGTTGCTGTTGAATTGGCACGCCGGAGCGTGATTTTAAAAGGCAAGATCAGTGATTTTGAAGAAGCTTTTGCAGTTGATTTACACAGTATCGAAAGTGAGGGCATGCAAACGCGTATCAGGACCGGCGATATCCATGTTCCCGCAAATCTGCAAGATATCGTTACCGGTGTTTTTGGTTTTGATGAACGACCTGTAGCCCGGCCGATGTTTCAAATCTATAAACCCGAAAACAAAATTGTGAATCACGCTGCTTCCGCACAAGCTTATACCGGGGACCAGCTGGCTAAAATATATGGTTTCCCAACAGGCGTAACCGGAAAAGGGCAGTGCATTGCCATTATTGAATTGGGCGGAGGTTATAAAACGGCTGATATTAACAATTACTTTAAAACTTTGAACATCAAAAAACCAGTGGTAAAAGCAGTATCTGTTGATGGCGGCAAGAATGCACCAACTACGGCCAACAGTGCCGACGGCGAAGTTTTGCTGGATATTGAAGTGGCAGGTGCCGTAGCACCGGAGGCAACGCTCGTAGTTTATTTTGCACCAAATACCGATCAGGGTTTTTTGGATGCCATTACAAAAGCCGTGCACGATACCACGAACAAACCTTCTGTGGTTTCCATTAGCTGGGGCGCAGCTGAGGTAAACTGGACACCGCAGGCCATGACTAACTTTAACGAAACTTTTAAGGCGGCTGCTTTGCTTGGTGTAACTATTTGTGTTGCCGCAGGCGATGGCGGCTCGAGCGATGGCGTAACGGACGGCAAAGTACATGTGGATTTTCCTTCTTCAAGTCCGTACGTTCTGGCTTGCGGCGGAACTAAATTACTGACCGATGGCAGCGGTAAAATCACTTCCGAAACGGTTTGGCACGCCGCCAGCAATTCGGCAACGGGCGGCGGCGTAAGTGATTTTTTCCCTTTGCCGGATTATCAGTCTAAAACAAGCGTCCCTGTATCTTTAAATACCAATTTTAAAGGCCGCGGCGTGCCGGATGTGGCCGGGGATGCAGATCCAAGTACCGGCTATAAAGTTTTGGTTGACGGACAACAATTTATTATTGGCGGAACAAGTGCGGTTGCCCCGCTGATGGCCGGACTGCTTGCATTGATCAATCAACAAAAAGGAAAACCGGCGGGCTTTATCAATCCAAGTTTGTATGCAACACCAAATTTATGCCGAGATATTATCAGCGGTGATAACAAAACCACTACAACCAATACCGGTTATGCGGCCGGCCCGGGTTGGGATGCCTGCACCGGCTGGGGCGTGTTATCAAAACTGCCATAGATTTTGGGGTGATAAAAGAAGCATTTGTAAATTTTAGCTTGATGGGTTTTTTGTTCCTATCGACGATAGGAGAAATCTTCTTCAAAGCGAAAGGGAAGCCTGTATTGTTAGTAGAAGATTTTTCCCCGCGTTCGAGATGACAGAAAAAAAAGTATCAGGATTATCTTTTTAGCGCCTTTTTTAAATCCCTGATCAAAAGTCCTGTACGGTGATCCACGCCTTTTTTTGTTAAATGATAAGGCGTGTCAAAAATCATATTATCGGGTATGATATATTCTTCCGGCGAAGAAATCAGTAAAAAATGATGGTCTTTTAATTGTCGTTCCACTTGTTTAACCGCTGCAACTGAAGTCTTGTAAGATGAATACTGATAACCGGGAAAAGTAATGTACAATTTTGCTTTTTTAAGATTGACAGCATCCCTGAAATTGATCAAAGTTTTTAAAATATCATCATTAAAACTTTGGGTGATTGCAGGATAAGGTTTAGGGTTTTCTGCGGATAGTTTCCAATGGGCACAAGCATCGCCATAAGCATTAAAAGCTTTGCGGTCGTATCTTCCAATTATCGTATCTGTTGGGTACTTGTAAAACAACAATATCGGCCGAAGTTTGGATTGTGCAAATTCAGGGATCAATTGCATCAGCTTAAAATACTGTTTATAATCCAGCAAACCTTTCGTTTGCGGCACTACATCCGTTACTAAAGAAAATAATTCCCCTTCACCCTCGGCCAAATTGCCATAAAACTGCTGGTACTCGGCGGACAGGATAATGATGTCGTTCTTTTTGACATATTGAAATGTGTTGGCCAACATATATTTTAGACCAATATTAATATGGATACCTGTATTTATGGGGTTAATATTCAAAGAATCTTTTATTCTTTTGCTATCTAAACCGTAAGCCAGATTGGAACCGCCGACAAAAATAATCCTTGGGTTCGGTGTATTTTTTAAAAGTTCGTTTTTATCAATTTGAGTGTAAAGCATATTTTGTCTGCCTGATTTAGCAGGTAAAAAAACTGCAGCCACTAAAAAAATCAGGATCGTGCCGATCAGGATAAATGCTTTTAACAGAAATTTTTTCACAAGTTAAAATTGGAAATAGATAAACTGGCGGTGAGAAAATTCCCCAAAAACAACAATCAAAATTAAAAGTATGTAATAAGCCGACCAGCGAAAATACCAGGGTTTTTGTGCCATTAACTTGACAATGTTTATTTTGATTTGCAGGTATTGAACCGTTTCGAGCAAAACAATCAGCAGTACACAAAGTATCATTTCTTTGTTGTTCAAACCCATATCCTGCATAACCGGCTGATGATGTATCAAACTTTTTATTGTATCAGGCAGGCCTGTAAAAATGTTCTTGGCAATGTAAAAAGCAGTTTGTACATCATTTGCCCTAAAAAATATCCAGGCAAACGCAACCAGCAAAAATGTGATGAGCGTTGGTAAAAAGAAGATTTTATCCAGTAAAAGAAGCTTGCTTATTTTCCCCCTAAAGTTTTTGGTGATCAATGCGAAAATTAAATAAAAGCCATGCAATGCCCCCCAAATCAGAAAAGTCCAGTTTGCACCATGCCATAAACCACTAATTAAAAACACAATAAATAAATTTAAATACCAGCGTGGAATGGTAACGCGGTTGCCCCCAAGGGAAATGTAAAGATAATCCCGGAACCAGGTAGATAACGAAATATGCCAGCGCTGCCAAAACTCATGTAAGCTTTTGGCCTGATAAGGCTGCTTAAAATTGATCAGTAATTTAAAGCCCATCACTCTGGCTATGCCAATGGCCATATCTGAATAGCCGGAAAAATCGCAGTAGATTTGGAAAGCAAAAAACAGAGTTGCCAGGATCAGGCTAAAACTGTTGAAGTTGTAGGGATGATCATAAACGGAATCCACTACGATGGAAAGGCGGTCGGCAATAACCACTTTTTTAAATAATCCCCAGGCGGCCAGTTTTAATCCGCCGGTAACATTATCATAATTAAAATCATGTTTCTCCCTAAACTGGTATAAAATATTTTGTGGCCGCTCGATTGGACCGGCCACCAGTTGCGGATAAAACATCACGTACAATGCATAAATACCAAAATGATGCTCTGCGGGATGCTTCCCACGATAAACTTCGATGGTATAACTCATGGCCTGAAAGGTGTGAAAAGACAAACCGATGGGAAGAAGAATAGATAAATACGGCAACTGATTTTTCAACCCAAAACCTTGCAACAAATAAGTAAAGTTGTAATTGATGAAATTGAAATATTTAAAAAATACAAGTACGCCAATATTTGCAATCAAACTCAATATCAGGAACAGCTTGCGTTTTTTACCTTTTGCGTTTTCAATCCAAATTCCGGCAAAATAATCCACTACAATTGTAAACCCTAAGATCAATATATAAATAGGAACAAAAGACATGTAGAAATAGCAGCTGCTCAATAAAAGCAACAACCACCTTTTGTTATAAGGAAATATAAAATATAAAGTAGTTACAACAACAAAAAAAACCAGAAAGGGATAAGAATTGAAAAGCATAAAATTTGATTGTCAAGGTGGTTTTATCTGATTTTTATTTAGTTTTTGATAGAAGTAACAACATAACCAACCAGCTCTTTTAAATAGATATTCCAATCGGATAAAGTTTGTGCGTTAGGAATAAAATCGCCGAAGTTTGTACTTCCTTTACCGGCAAAATAATTACAAGGATAAGGAACTACTTTGATACCAGCTTTTTTACAAATTAATAAAGCACGGCGCATGTGAAAGGCTGAGGTAACCAGCAGATAAGGCGGCGGCAAATGTTTTGCTTCTAAAATTGCTTTTGAAAATTGTATGTTTTCTATCGTGTTGCGTGATCGTTTTTCAATCAAGATTGTACTGTCGGGCAGATGGAAAGCTTTCAGTTCTGCACTGATCCAGTTGCCTTCGGTAAAATTAAACCGATCTGGCAATAAGTTGGCATTGCCTCCGGTAAAAAGTAGGTGCGTTACTTTTCCGGTTTCCTTCAATTTAATTCCTTGTATAAACCGGTCGGCGGCCCAGTTTAAATAACCGTTTCCGGTATCGTCTTCAGATACAAATCCACCTAAAATTAAAGCACAACTGTAATTGGCAGTATTTTTTAAACTTACAGTGGCTGCGTCCCATCGTTTTGCAAATTCATTCAAAAGAAAACCGTTGGAAAAAACAAGCAGCAGCACAACAGCAGAGATTAGTAATCTCTGGCGATACTTTTTGTTTTTAAGAAAGCATGCAACGGCCAGCAAAATCATAATCCAAGAAATTGGGAAGATTATATAGATCAATAATTTTGAAAGGGTAAAAAACATGTTTTGTTTGTTACGGGTTTTGTAGGATTGTAGTTTTGATTTGTTGTAATAATATATTTACTGATTTTTAGGTGATAAAAGAAGTATCACCTAAAAAAATGTGATTTTGAATCTTTAGAAGTGAAGACTCATCTAAAATTATAATTGATTTAGTAAAGCTTGTTTTTTAATTGCGCTTAATTTTTATTGTAATAATGTTGGTTAAAACATAGGAAATAAACACCGTCCAAAAGGGCATAGTAATATAAAACATTCTCCTGAAAGCACTGACCATTGAGCTTCCTGCAAGATAAATCAAAATAAAAAAAAGCAGGATGCACAATTCATGAGGAAGCTTTTTATAATAAAAAACACTTAGTCCAATGGTGATCAGCATAAAAACAACCACAAACATGTTAGGCCCAATGGTAAAGTAGGTTTTGACATCTTCCTGCATATCTGTAAAAGGATAGGAGAACAGCAACCGGCCCACATTAGCCACACAATTCATTAAATATTTTTTGGGGTATTTTTTAATGTTTGCTATTGCTTTTTCTTTATAAGCTTTGTCCCGTTCAGAAGGGGTGAGTTTTAAAATACTATCTACAAAAACTTTATAGTTTGGATTGGACTTCATTTGCGGATAATCTTTCCAATCCCCAGAATCGTTTGGATAAGGTGCACTTATCGTAAATAAGGACATGCTTCCGCTATCGCCCCAGTAAAAAACGTTTTTTGTTAAACTGTAAGTATAAATTAGATAGGGCAGACAAAAAATTAAAGCGACCGAAAAAATATAAGTTGATTTTTTTGCCGCCAAACGCAAATGAGGCAATACCAGCATCAGTAAAGAAACGATCAGCATAGCTAAAATAACGTAACCAAAGATCACTTTTGTCATTGCAAGATAGGCAATGACAAAGCCGCATAAGAATATGAGTTTTAGGGATATGTTTTTTTGCCTGAAGATTTTAATAAATAAGTAACAAATTGCACTGATTAAAAACCAGGTAAGGCATTCTGTTTCTATTGTTGGAAGTTTTTCGTAAACAGGGAAATACAAGGCAAGCAACAAGGTAAAAGTAAGGGCAACTTTATTAGAGGCGTAAATATGGATACTCTTATAAACGATTACGAGTGAAAAATACAGTAAAAACCCATTGATTAGCCTTAAAACCACAAGCGGAAGTTTCAAAAACAAAAAAGGGGCTATCAATGCAGGGTAACCACGCCCTGCCCATAAATTTATATTTGGTGCAGGCAGCGAATAAAAACCTCTTAACAATTCATGCGCGTACTTAACATATCTTTCTTCATCACCAACAAAATGATTAGGCGCAAATACAACGCAAATGGCTAAATAAAAAACTAAGAATGGGGCTAATTGGTAATAAATATTTAACCTTGAATACCAAAGTGATATTTTTTTCATATCAGGTTACATATTAAAAAGTCCGTATTTTACAATTGAATAAATTGCGCGCACACCATCTTTCCAGCCAATCTTTTTTCCTTCGTCATAAGTTCTTCCGTAGTAAGAAATACCAACTTCATAAATTTTGATTTTGGGGATGCGTGCAACTTTTGCGGTAACTTCCGGTTCAAAACCAAACCGCTTTTCTTGTAATTTTATCTTTTGGATAACATCTGTTTTAAACATTTTATAACATGTTTCCATGTCTGTTAAATTTAAATTAGTACACATGTTGGAAATAAAAGTCAGGAATTTATTTCCTATGGTATGCCAGAAAAACAAAACACGGTGCGGGTTGCTGCCCATAAAACGTGAGCCATAAACCACATCGGCAAAACCCAGTAAAACGGGTTTAAGCAGGTCGTTGTATTCATTCGGGTCATATTCCAGATCCGCATCCTGGATAATTAAATATTCGCCGGTGGCTTTTGAAATGCCGGTATGCAAGGCAGCACCTTTGCCCTGGTTAATTGCATGTTTAAAATAAGTTATGGGCAGGTCCTGGTTGTTGGAAATATAACTCAATAATATTTCTTCCGTGCCATCGGTAGAACAGTCATTTACGATGATCACTTCTTTGGTAATGTTGTTTATCAGTTCAACAGCCTTTAATTTATTTAAAATAAGGTGTATGGTTCTGGCCTCGTTATAGGCCGGGATTACGATGGATAATTTTTTTATCATATTTTTTTATCTTTAACATTAACGACTTTGATCATTGCAAAATCCGAAAATACATTTTTTAATATTAATAAGTTCTTTTGTAAATAATTATTTAGAGTTCGCAGATTCAACTCGCCAATGCAACTTTGCTATCTAAGTTAGTGTAAAAAATATGTTTAGGATTATTGAATTGTAGTTTTTTTCTGGGCCTTTGGTTGATTTTGTGTTGCAGTTCTTTGATATTCTGATCATTATAGCCATCAAATGATTGTTTTTTAGGGACATATTGCCTGATAAGCTTATTGGTATACTCGTTCAGTCCTCTTTCCCAGGAAGAATAAGGGTGTGCAAAATAGAAATCGGCATTTAGTTTTTTTGCTATCAGTTTATGGTCGGCAAACTCGGTTCCGTTGTCTGAAGTGATGGAATGGATGACCTGTTTATAAGGTAATAGCAGGTCGACGACAGCATTGGAAAGGCCCTTTGCCGCCTTGCCTTCAGGAAGCTTTTTCATCAACAGGAAGCCGGTCTGTCTTTCTACAATGGTAACGATTGCGCCTTTATTCCCTTCTCCTACAATGGTGTCTATCTCCCAGTCGCCAAAACGCTTTTTCTCGTTAATGATAGCTAGCCTTTCATCTATGGACACTTTATCTTTAATGACGATCATCCGGCCACCTACAGGCCGTTTTCGGTGTTTAAAGTGGTGCCTGGTATGTTTATAAAAATCGCCGCTTCCCGTTTGTCCTTACGGATCAGCTGATAAATACGCTCATGGCTAACCATCGGATGCTTCTCTTTATCAAAGCGCCCCCTTTTTGCTGATAGCTGATATCTGCCAGGCACCAATTTTACAGGGCTAAAAGAAGCATTTTGAGGAAGTCGGAAAGTCCGGAAGACGGGAAGTCCGAAAGGGAAAGACAGACTTTGAACAATGCCGGCCTGATTTGCTTACCGCCTTCTCCTTTCTACCCTTCACCCTAACACCATATAGAATGTGATTTTATTTTAGGAGCGATTGTTGGATTTGGTGGAGATTTATTACTTTAATCCCGGCTATTTTTATAGGGGAATAGGTTTAAAATCTATATTTATGCTAAAGGCAGAAAGACAGAATTTTATCATCAAGCAAATAAACCTGCATAACAAAGTGCTCTCATCAGATTTGAGCATTAAGCTAAATGTATCCGAAGACACCATCAGGAGGGATTTAAACGAGCTGGCAAAAAGTGCAAAGATCAAAAAGGTATATGGCGGCGCCATGTCAAAATCTTTTTCGCACCCAGCCACTCAGGTTGATGTTTATGCCAAAGAAGCTAAAAAGCAAATAGCCAAAAAAGCGTTGACATTGATTACCGATGGCATGATTGTGCTTTTAGGCGGCGGCACAACTATTATTGAAATGGCCCGTTTGGTGCCCAAAAACCTGCGCTGTACGTTTTTTACCATCAGCCCGGTGGTAGCGCTGGAACTTGTTGAATATTCTGCGTGCGAAATTATACTGCTGGGCGGGCGTTTATGGCCAAATTCTTATATCAACACAGGTTCGCTGGTAATTAGCCAGCTTGCTGATATACACGTTGACCTTTGTTTTTTAGGGACCAACGGGCTTTCGCTCGATCACGGCATTACAGATTCTGACTGGGAGGTTGTGCAGGTTAAAAAAGTCATGATCCAATCCGCAAATAAAATAGCGCTCGTAAGCATTGCCGAGAAGCTTAACTCGGTCGAGAAAATGAAAATATGCAATGTAAACGCCATCAATTATTTAATTACCGACCTGGAACCTGCAGACAAAGCATTAGAAACTTATGCAGCTGTTTTTCAAGTGATTTAAGCAGAGGGCAATCAGCCGTCAGCAATCAGCCAAAACATATAAAGCACACTATTTTTTAGGTGATAAAAGAAGCATTTTGAGGAGGTTGGGAAGAGCGAAAGACAGAAAGACAAATCTGAAAGGCGGCCTGATTTGCTTACCGCCCTTCGCCTTTCCGGCAACCGGCAACAGATAACCCGAAACCGGTTTAATCCATTTAAATGCATGTTGTTGCGTTTTGTAAATTAAAAACGCAAAAAGCTTTGATTTTTTAATTTACAATTTTATATTTGAGCAGCGATGCTTTGTAGTATCATAGTTTTGTTGCATCGATAAACAAGGCAAATGTTTTTAGGGGAAAATCATCATTTTACAGGTAAGATCAGGATACGGTAAATCCTTCTTCAACAGAAACCAGGATCGCGAAGGATAGCAAAATTAATCAGCGTAGTATTGTAAACAAAAAACTGAAGCATTAAAACGGCAACAACAAAATGAAAACAGCATTGCTTTCCTTATTCATGCTAATTTCTTCTGCCTGGTGTACAATACCTGTTTATAACCTGCATCAGGCTTCAGCCTTAACAAAGCCCCATCCTGGCAAAACACTTATTACCGGAGCAGATCAAACAGAAAAATACGTACCATACCTAAAAGGAAAAAGAATAGGTATGGTGGTGAACCCATCCTCCAGGATTGCTGATAAGGCCAGTGTTGACAGCCTTAAAGCTTTAGGGCTGAATATTGTAAAAATATTCGGGCCCGAACATGGCTTCAGGGGCGATGCCAGCAATGGCGCCCGTGTTGATGACAGTGTAGATCCAAAAACCGGGATACAGGTAATATCCTTATACGGCAAAAACGGTAAACCAGGCGCAAAAGACCTGGCAGAGATCGATCTGATGATATATGATCTTCAGGATGTAGGGGCAAGATACTACACTTATCTGGCAACGCTGCACCGTGTTATGGAGGCATGTGCCGAAAATAACAAAGAATTATTAATACTTGACAGGCCTAACCCTAACGGTTATATGGTTGACGGCCCGGTGCTAGATATGAAATTAAAATCAGGGATTGGTTACCATCCCGTACCAATAGCCCATGGGATGACGGTAGGCGAATATGCGCAAATGATCAATGGTGAGGGCTGGATGGCCAATGGCATCAAATGCCGGCTTAAAATTATCCCGGTTGCCCATTATAAGCACAGTATGCCTTATACGCTTCCGGTACATCCCTCGCCCAATTTAAATACACAACAATCTGTTTTGCTGTACCCTTCGTTGTGTTTGTTTGAAGGAACTGTAATAAGCCAGGGCAGAGGTACTTATTTTCCGTTCACGGTATTGGGCAATCCTGATCTTAAAGGCAAATATGCGTTTTCTTTTACGCCTGTAAGTATCAAAGGAATGAGCGAAACACCTTTGTTCCAAAATGAAACTTGTTACGGCTTGGATTTAAGAAAATTTAACACCGATCAATTGATAAAAAGCAAGCGTATAAATCTTGGTTGGTTACTTGAAATGTACAAAGCTTATCCGTACAAAGAAAAGTTTTTTGATTACAAGCAAAGCAAGCAAATAGGCAACTTTGATAAGCTGGCCGGGACAACAAGTTTAAAAGAACAGATCATAGCCGGTAAAACCGAAGCTGAAATACGAAAAAGCTGGGAGCCGCAATTGGGTCAGTTTAAGAGAATGCGTCAAAAATATTTATTGTATCAATAATAATTTTTTAGAAGCTGTGTAAGTTTATATTGATCCTTCGCCAAGCTCTGGATTTTACCCTGCTTAGAATTAGGCAATGCTTCTTTTAGCATGGTAAAATTGGTGTTTAGATCAGGTATAAAAAAAATATACAAAGTTTAAGTTTTTTATAGGATAAAAGAAGCATTAAAACTATTAGTCAACAGCCTCAGCTGCGAGCTATCAGCCATGAACTATGAGCTATTTATGAGCTATTATTATAAACACATTTAACAACAATCTTAAGCAAACAAAAAAAAGCAATCATGAAAAAAAAGCTACTTAAAATGTTTCTTGCTTTATTCTTTTTGTCGGTACAGGTTATGGCCCAGCAAAAAGCAGTTAGCGGAAAAGTAACTTCTGCAGATGACGGAAATGCACTGCCCGGAGTTTCAATCAGAATAAAAGGAACCACTATTGGTGTTGTTACGGATATAAATGGCACGTACTCCATGCAGGCAGCCAAAGGGCAAGTGTTGGTCTTTAGTTTTGTCGGTTCATTAACACAGGAAAGAACCATTGGCAATGAAAGTGTTGTTAATGTTAAACTGGGTGCCGATACAAAATCATTAAATGAAGTAGTTGTGGTTGGTTACGGAACGCAGAAAAGAGCTAACCTAACCGGTGCAGTATCAACAGTGGATACCAAGGTTTTACAATCAAGGCCCATTACAGATGTGGCGCGTGGTTTACAAGGCGTTGTTCCTGGTTTAACCATCACTACTGCAACTGGTGACATAGGAACCAATCCGAAAATAAGACTGCGTGGATTAGTGGGTTCTATTAATACAGGCGCAGCAGGTGCAACACCTTTAATATTGGTTGATAACGTGGAGATACCAAGCCTTCAATTACTTAACCCGGATGATATTGAATCTATATCAGTATTAAAAGATGCAGCATCAGCTTCCATATATGGTACCAGAGGTGCATTTGGGGTAATATTAATTACCACTAAAACAGGTAAAAGGAATGCACCCAACAGGGTAACTTACTCTAATAACTTTGCATGGTCATCAGCAATGAATACCCCGCACCTGGCTTCAGCGGCCGATAACTCACAAGCTTCATTACTGGCACTTCAACGTTTTAGCCCCAACACCTCAAGTTACAGTATAATTGGTTATTCTGTTGATGCTGCCTCTATTGCAAAAATGCGTGATTGGCAACAGCAGTATGGAAACCAGAATTTAAGCCCTGAAATGGTACAGGGCAGGGACTTTGATATCATTGGCGGTAAGTTATACTTTTATCGCCAATGGGACCCGGGCAAATTGTATTTAAGGGACTGGACGCCACAGCAAACGCATAATGTTGGTGTAAGCGGAGGCAGTGAAAAAATAAACTACAATTTAGGGCTGGGTTATTTAGGGGAAAAAGGGGTTTTAAAAGTAAATCCCGATGAATTTGACCGGTATAATTTTTCATTAGGCGTAAACGCAAGCGCAACCAAGTGGCTTGATGCCCGCGGAAAAGTTATTTTTTCAAATACGCTCACAACTTCACCTTTCAATTTCGGCAGCTCACAGTACGGCCCATATTATTATTTATACCGTTGGCCGGCAAATTATCCTTATGGAACTTACCTGGGCAAACCCTTCAGGAGTGCTATAACTGAGGTGCAGCAGGCAAAAATGGACCAGGATAAAAATGTCCTTTCCAGGATTTCTGTAGGAGGTACTTTTAAAATACTTCCAGGCCTTACTGTTGATGCTGATTATACTTATTCGGGTACCAACGAACATCTTCACCAAACGGGCGGTAATACCTTAGCTTATGATTTCTGGTCATTTAATGGTACTGCATTAAATTATACACCTTATCAAAGCGCTACCTACAACTCAGTTAGATATTATTCTTACTGGAATCAAATTAATACGGGTAAGCTCTTTGCTACCTATAATAAAGATATCAGGGATCACTCTTTTAAAGTAATTGTAGGTAGTGATATAGAGTTAAATGAATATACCAGCGAATCAGCACAAAGAAGAAACCTACTTGATCCGAATTACGGTGAACTTGCACTCACTACAGGTGATCAATTTGCAACAGGCAGTAATGGCCACTATTCAACCTTAGGTTATTTTAGCCGTATCAATTATGCCTATAAAAACAAGTACTTGTTAGAGTTAAACGGCCGTATAGATGGCTCATCACGTTTTCCTGTTAATCAGTTATATGGTTTCTTCCCTTCCGCTTCTGCCGGATATGTATTGACCCAGGAGCCCTATATGGATTGGAGCAAAAACTTCCTTTCGTTTTTGAAAATAAGAGGATCATACGGCTCTATAGGCAATCAGGTGGTGGGCAACAACCGCTTCCTGTCTGTAATGAGTACGTATAACTCTGGATGGATATTGCCTACCGGAAATGCAACTACTTTAACTACGCCCGGTGCGCCTTCCCCTTCTTTAACCTGGGAAACAATTAAAACCGCCAACCTTGGTTTGGATGCCCGGTTTTTAAAAGATCAGCTTGGTGTAACGTTTGATGTTTACAGAAGGACAACAAGTAATATGATTACTGCAGGTGTAACACTTCCAGGTTCTTTTGGAACAACTTCACCGGTTCGTAATTATGGCGAACTGCAAGGAAATGGCTGGGAATTAGCTATAGATTACAATCATTCTTTTTCTAACGGGCTTCATTTTAACATTACCGGAACTTTATCAGATGCACTGGAAAAAATCACAAAATATGCTAATACAACCCGACAGCTCCCGGCTCCGATCGCTGCATTAAATACAACCTATTATGAAGGGATGAAGCTGGGTGAAATTTGGGGTTACGAAACTGATCGCTTATTTACCGAAAGCGATTTTTCTGGCAGAAATGCTGCCGGCCGCTATGTATATGCTCCCGGCGTTCCTTCTCAAAGCCAATTAGAAAGCGGCTCGTTTTATTTCGGCCCAGGCGATGTTAAATATAAGGACCTGAACGGCGATGGTGTTATTTATTCTGGCACCAATACGCTTGACAATCCGGGAGATAAAAAGGTTATTGGCAACTCGACACCACGTTACCAATATGGATTAAGATTGGGGGCCGACTGGAAAGGCTTCGATTTTAATGTTTATTTTCAGGGTGTCGGAAAACGTGATTTATGGGCAAGCGGGCCATTGGTATTCCCCGGCTTTAGGGCTGCAGAAGCATGGTATTCCAATCAAATGGATTATTGGACACCCGGCAACCCGAATGCTTTTTATCCTCAGCCAACAGATTATGGTGCAGCAATTGACAGATGGGATTATCAACCGCAAACCCGGTATCTGTTAAACATGGCTTATCTGCGTTTGAAAAATTTAAACATTGGTTATTCGTTTCCAAAACTTATAACACAAAAGATGAAAATGGAAAGGCTAAGGGTATTTTTCAGCGGTGAGAACATCTTGACATTTGATCATTTAAAAGATATACCAATTGATCCGGAAATAGATTTTTCTCAAACCCAGATTGATAATGACAGGGCCGGATTTGGACGCGTATATCCGTATAGAAAAACATTTTCTTTAGGACTACAGGTAACATTTTAATTATTAACAATTCGGAAAATATGAAAACTTTAAAATATTTAATATTTGGTTTGATCTTTATTGCCTGGGGATGCAAAAAAGAGACAGACAAGTTTCTTACTAAATTACCTTTGGATCAGCTTACCGATCAAACCTTCTGGACAAGTGAAGGAAATGTAAGAACATTTGCATACGGGTTTTATCCTCTCTATTTCATTGGTTATTCGTCCGGTTTTGATTTAACCTGGGGTGGATATTTCTCGGGCGAATCTTTAAATGATGATTTTGCGCCTACAACACCTACAACATTTACAAGGAATGTTCCTACTACTGGAGGCGGTTGGTCATTTACAAACATTCGTAAAGCCAATTTATTTATTGACCGTATTAAAACTGTTCCGATGTCTGCTGAAGCAATTAAACACTGGACCGGGGTAGCACGTTTTTTTAGAGCGCTTGAATATGCCAGTAAAGTAAAAAGTTTTGGTGATTATCCATGGTATGGGCAGGTACTTTCCGAAACGGATAACCAGGCGCTCTATAAACCACGGGACCCCCGTACCTTAATGATGGACAGTGTTTTGGCTGATTTTAAATATGCATCAGAAAACGTACGAGCCACTGATGCAGCAACCGGACCACAAGGACTGATTGTAAACAGGAATGTTGTTTTGGCTTTTATGTCAAGAGTGTTTTTGTTTGAAGGGACATGGGAAAAATACCAAAGCAATAATGCTGCAAAAGCAACCGAATATTTGCAGGCTGCTAAAGGGGCTGCGAATGAGATAATTACAAATGGTGGATATACAGTTGCCAGCGACTACAGAAAGTTATTTAATTCTCTCGACCTATCTACCAATCCGGAAATCATCTTATACAGAAAATATCAAACGGGTTTGCTTACACACAGTTTGCAAAGTTATGTTAATAAAGAACCACAAACAGGGGCTTCAAAAAATGCTATAGAATCTTATTTGTGCAAAGACGGGTTGCCTATTGGTGTGTCTCCACTTTACAAAGGAGATAAAACCATTACAAATGTAATGACAGACAGGGACCCTCGTATTAATGCAACCTTTGTAAACGCATTAAGGCTTAATGGCATAGTAGCTAATTACTCAACTTCCGGGTACGCCGTGCTGAAATTCTTTAATGAAGACATTAAGGACCTGACTAATGGAAACAGCAATTTAAATGATACACAAGCGCCTGTTATCCGTTATGGGGAAGTATTGATGAATTATGCCGAAGCAACTGCAGAATTAGGGACCTTAACCCAAGCTGACCTGGATATATCCATTAATAAGCTCCGGAAACGGGCAGGTATTAACCTGCCTAACCTACAGGTAATAGGTAACTTGCCGGCAGTAAATAATGTTGTTTACGATGATTCGAAAAGAGATGCTACCGTACCTCCACTTATCTGGGAAATACGCCGGGAACGCCGTATAGAGCTGATGATGGAAGGCTTCAGGAATGATGACCTTAGAAGATGGAAAAAGTACGAATATCTGGATACTCAGGCAAATCCTGACATTAACCTGGGAGCCTGGATTAATAGAGTGGATTATCCAGCTCCGGCTAAGCTATCTGTAACCCTGCAAAACAATGCGTCTCAGGGATATATTGTACCTGCTCCTAAAGCGGAAACTCAACGGATATTTAATGATCCCAAAGTTTATTTAAATCCGTTGCCGTTGGATCAGATAAAGCTTTATAAAGATCAGGGTGTAGACTTGAAACAAAATCCGGGCTGGTAATAATAATAAAAGCTGAACAATTTATCCAAACCCTTCCTGCCATAGCAAGGAAGGGTTTTCTTTATTCATCAAAACCAAAAAGCATGGTCCTCAAAAACATAAGCTTTCTTTTTGTTCTATACATCTCTTTCTTAACCGTACAGGCAACTCATGCACAAATTGCCCCAAAGCGTGAATTTAGAGGCGTGTGGGTGGCAACAGTTCAAAATATCGACTGGCCTTCAAAGCGCGGGCTAGCATCTGATATGCAGCAGCAAGAGCTTTTAAATATTTTAAATGAGCATCAAAAGAGCGGTATTAATGCCATCATGCTGCAGATCAGGCCATCGGCAGATGCTTTGTATGCTAAAAGCCGCGAGCCCTGGAGCATGTTCCTTTCCGGTAAGCAGGGGCTTGTACCGCAGCCTTTTTATGATCCGCTAAAATTTGCCATTGATGAAGCGCACAAGCGGGCAATGGAATTACATGCCTGGTTTAATCCATACCGTGCAACCAATGACCTGATCGATTCCAACATCAGCGCTAATCACATTACCCGCACGCATCCCGAATGGTTTTTTACTTATGGAGGCAAAAAATATTTTAATCCTGGCCTGTCGGAAGTGCGCAATTATATCATTAGCGTAATTATGGATGTAGTGCACCATTATGATATAGACGGCGTACACTTTGATGATTACTTTTATCCTTATCCCGGTAAAGAAAAGCTGCCGGATACTGCAACCTATGCCCAATACGGAAAAGGGTTTGATGATATTAACAACTGGCGCAGGCATAATGTGGATACCCTGATCCGTACTTTATCTGATAGCATTCACTCAGCGAAAAAATATGTAAAGTTCGGCATTAGTCCGTTTGGCATTTGGCGTAACCTTAAAGATGATCCAAACGGATCGCAGTCAAACGGCTTGTCGGGATACAGTGCTTTATTTGCCGATGCCAGAAATTGGACCCGGTCAGGATGGGTTGATTATATTAATCCACAGCTTTATTTCCCGTTTTATTATCCGGCTGCGCCGTACGAAAAGCTGTTGGATTGGTGGAGCAAAAACATTTTCAATAAGCATTTATACATCGGTCAGGGTGTGTACCGGGCAATGGAAAACAGAGAGGGTTGGCGCGATAAAAAGCAATTACCCAACCAGGTTCGCGAGTTGCGTAAAAACCCCAGAGTGGAGGGAAGTATATTCTTCAGCTCAAAATCCCTTACTGATAATTTAGCAGGTTTTCAGGATTCACTCCGTACAGAATTTTATCAATATCCTGCCCTGCAACCTCAAATGATCTGGTTAGGCGAATCAGCACCAATGCCGCCGGGTTTACATGCTTCTTATTTAAACCACCAGGTAAAGCTAACCTGGTATTACAATAAGGTACACTGGCCTAAGGGCGTTTACGGATACGTTATTTACCGGTTTAACAAAGGCCAGAAACCCGACTTAAATTATCCCCAAAACATCATTAAAATAAGCTTTGATAAAACTTTAAGATCTTATAGTGATGTTACGGCAACCGCAGGGGCAAGCTACAAATACGTAATTACGGCTATCGACAGGCTTAAAAACGAAGGCTGGCGATCTAATATAGTTGCTGTGAACATTAAATGATTTACCCAGCTTACGTTAAGAATAAACATAAATTTGGTTAAAAAAAGGGATGCTATGGAAAACTTTGCAAATTTATATACCTCATTATTTGATAAGCCCATTTAAAAATTGAACCATTAAGCAGTTAAGGTTCATTAAGAGTACAGGATTAAGAAGAATGCTTCTTTTAGCCCTATAAAATTGGTGCCTGAGGTGAAAGAACAGTTTTAAGTTGTAGGTTTTAAGCTGTAGGAAGGCGAAGGCCGAAAGCTAAAACAGATAAAGCACACCATTTTTTAGGTGATAAAAGAAGCATTTTGAAGAGGAAAGACAGAAAGTCAGAAAGATAAATTTGAATAGGGCTGGCCTGATTTGCTTGCCGCCCTTCCACCCTTCTGCCTTAATAATTCTTAACTTCTTAATGGTTTAAAATATAAACCATTAAGGAATGAAGATTGTTAAGATGCATCCTTAATAATTCTTAACAACTTAATGGTTTAAATATAAACCTTTCCGTCTTTCCACCAAAGATGCACAACCCAACTCCTCACCATTTTTCAGGTGATAAAAGAAGCATGAAAAACAAACTGAACAGCTTTTAAACAGCCGGGCAGCAAGTTTGCATTTTTATGCTATTGTTAAAAAAAATACTGCATAAATATGCATTGTAGAAATGTTTTTTCTATTTTGTGGAGGATTAATTTTACTGCTGCAATACTATTTTAAGGTGGCTAAAAACAGCATCGGCAGAATGTTGATAACAGATTTTTTCAGTATTTAATTATTTAAGATGAATAAAAAGCTAACCGCATTTTTATTAACGCTGCTGCTGATGGTAAGCATGGGCAGGGCGCAATCTTTTAAGTTTGCATTTGTTTCGGATACCCATATCGGCAATACAACAGCGGCAGAAGACCTGCGGAGAACGGTAAAGGATATCAACAATAACAACGATCTGAAATTTGTTGTAATTACAGGTGATATAACCGAGTTTGGGGCTGATGAGGAATTAAAACTTGCTAAGCAGATTTTAGACAGCTTAAATAAAAAGTGGTATATTATTCCGGGCAACCATGATTCAAACTGGTCTGAAAGCGGAAGTAATACCTTTCGCCAGGTTTTTGGGGCCGAAACTTTCTCTTTTAATTATGGCGGATATCTTTTTGCAGCCACAAGCTCGGGCCCGAATATGAGAATGGGGCCGGGACAGGTACCGCGGGAAAATATTGTCTGGCTTGATTCTGTGCTCAATCATACCAAGCCGCAGGTGCCTGTGATCTACTTAAATCATTATCCTCAGGATTCATCGCAAAATAACTGGTTTAACGTTATGGATGCGCTGAAAAAGAAAAACACCCAGCTTATTTTATGCGGGCATGGCCATGCAAACCATCAATATAAATTTGAAGGAATATCTGGTGTAATGGGCCGCTCAAATTTAAGGGCTAAAGATAGCATTGGGGGTTACAATATTGTAACCTTTGAGAACGGTAAGGCAATATTTGAAGAACGCAGGCCGGTTATACAAACCCTGAGAAAATGGGCTGAAGTTGATTTAGTTAAACATCATTTTGATAAAGACACCACTCGCTATTACCGTCCTTCATACGCAGTTAATCAAAAGCTAACAAATGTAAAACCTGTATGGCATTATCAGGATCAAAGTGATGTAGGGGCAGGAATGGCTTTGGCCAACAACAAAGTTATTGTAACCGATACCAAAGGCTTGATCTATGCTTTAAATAAAGATAACGGAAAGCGGATGTGGGCTTATGCAACCGGCGGAAAAATATATTCTACCCCGGCTGTATCTGGCAATTATGTAGTTGCAGGCTCATCAGATAAATACATTTACTGCCTTTCTGTAAATACAGGTAAACTGATATGGAAAACAGCTGCATCAAAAGCTGTTGTGGCATCGCCGGTAATTAAAAACAATGTTGTATACATCGGTGCTTCAGACGGGCACTTTCGTGCTATAAACCTGGTTACCGGGAAGTTGGTTTGGGATTTTGATCAGGTAAAAGGTTTTGTGGTAACCAAACCATTAATTTATGCTGATAAAATATATTTTGGTTGCTGGGCAAATGATTTTTATGCACTCGATACGGCTACCGGCAAATTAGTTTGGAAATGGAATAACGGAACCAGCAATCGTATGTTTTCGCCCGCGGCCTGTTACCCTGTTGCCACCCATGGCCGTGTATTTATTGTAGCGCCTGATCGTTACATGACTGCGTTTGATGCCTCAAACGGTAAAGTGTTATGGCGCGAACAGATGCCAAAAATAAGAGTGCGCGAATCAATGGGTTTATCAGCAGACAGCTCATTGGTTTATGTAAAAACGATGGACGGGCAGCTATTGGGCATGTCAACCAAAGCTGATTCAATGCAGGTTGCCTGGAAATCATCGCTGCAATTACCTTACGAACTTTGCCCATCGGCCATAGTAGAAAATAAAGGAACAGTTTACGTACCAACACATTCGGGTATAGTATATGCCATTGACCGTAAAAGCGGCGATACTTTATGGAAATACAAAGTATCTAATTGTTTGATGAACGCTGTATTGCCCAACAATAATGATGTATATGTAAGTACAATGGATGGTAAAGTTAGCTGCCTGCGCAGCATTAAAAAGCAGGAGTAAAATTTATTGACTGTAAGAAGCAGATTAAATTTATTGCTGAAAAAAATAATGATGCTTCTTTTAGCCCTATAAAATTGGTATTGCTGCCAGAAATCAAAATAAATACAAAGCATCAGTTTTTATGGCATAAAAGAAGCATCAAAAATAAGTTCAACTGTTTTTAAATAACTTCTGATGGAAAGTAACGCTGGTTGATGCTTCCGGTACTGGAATTAAGAAAATAAAGACCATCTGATACTTCTTTTATCCCATAAAAAACATAAAGCTTTCTATACTTTTTTATAGCTGATACTTAACAAGATACAAACACAAAAATTATTTGCTAAAAGAAGCATTGTGATTCTTTTAAATATATTTAAACGGGCTCTTTCTTCTAAGTTAAACACATGAAAAAAATTATACTTCTTCTGTTACTGTCGCCATTAATGGTTTTCAGCCAATTGGCCAGAAGAACGTCATCCGCATCTTCACATTGGGCTGACAGTGTATTTAAAAAACTCAGCAGAAACCAAAAAATAGCCCAGCTTATGGTTATCCGCCTTTCCGAAAGACGCGGCAAGGAAGTGGTTTTCTTTGATAAAGAAGTAGCAAATGATATCAAAAAGTATGAGATCGGCTCAGTATGTTTGTTCCAGGGCAGTTCGGACAAACAAGCCGAAGTGCTTAACCGCTTACAGGCAAAATCTAAAATACCTTTGCTGGTATGTATTGATGGAGAAACAGGGGTAGGTATGCGCTTTGGCGATGTAACACCGTTCCCGGACCAGTTAACCATCGGCGCTACAAACGATGCAGCCATTGCCTATAAAATTGGCCGGGCAATTGGCGTGCAATGTAAGCGGGCCGGTATACAGGTAAATTATGCGCCGGTAGTTGATATCAACAATAATCCTGATAATCCGGTCATTAACTTCCGTTCTTTTGGCGAAGACAAGTACAAGGTTGCGCTTTACGGCACACGCATTATGAAGGGAATGCAGGATGAAGGCATTATGGCTTGTGCCAAGCACTTTCCCGGCCATGGCGACGTAGCGGTAGATTCGCATTTGGATTTACCTGTGATCCAGAAGTCAATGCAGCAGTTGGATTCGTTGGAGCTTTATCCGTTTAAAGCAATGATAAAAGAAAAGGTTGGCAGTATGATGGTAGCCCATTTATATATTCCGGCTATTGATACTACCCGCAATCAGGCTACTTCCTTATCTAAAAAAAATGTAACCGGATTGCTGCGCGATCAGCTTAAATTTAATGGCTTAACCTTTACCGATGCATTGGAAATGAAAGGTGTAGCCAAGTTTTACCCGCAAGGCGAAGCTGCTGTACAATCCTTAATTGCAGGCAATGATATGCTCTGCCTTCCCGGCGATATCAAAGGAAGCATCAAAAAAACACGTAAAGCCATCCGTAAAGACAAGCTGAGCTGGAAAGATATCGATGAAAAAGTAAAAAAAGTATTATTGGCCAAATACAACCTCGGTTTAGATACCTTAAAGCCAATCCTTGTTCCTTCAATCGCTCAGGATCTTAACGCTCAGGTTGATGATTTAAAGAAAGAAGTTTATGAAAACGCCATTACCTTATTATGCCAGGATGACAGTAGCGCTTTACCCTTAAAAAGGCTCAAAAAAGTAGCTTATGTAGGTTTTGGTATTGATGCTGAAAACCGTTTTGCAAAACGCCTAAAAGATACTTATAACGCAGATTGCTTTTATTTAAATTACCATGCAGACAGTGCAAAAGCCAATGCCATAGCGCGGCAGCTGCAAACCGGGTATGATGCTGTTGTTATTGGCATGCACAAATACAGCAAATATCCGGCACGTAACTTCGGGATCAGTCAAACCTCTGTTGACCTGATGCATCAGCTCCAGCAAAAAAACAACACCGTTAGCTTTGTATTTGGTAATCCGTATGCGATAAAAAATATTGCTGATGCTAAAAATATTGTAGCCTGCTACGAGGACGACAGTTTAATGCACGATGTTGCCATTAATTTACTGGCCGGTGCAATCACACCAAAAGGTAAATTGCCTGTAACGGTAAACAATAAATTTCATTACGGCGCAGGTATCACTACAAAATATTATTTCCCGGTTGTACAGCCGGAGCTTGCCGGTTTGGATGGTAAAACGCTTACCACTATTGATTCTATTGCTGCAAATGCAATCAGTAAGGGTGCAATTCCGGGCTGTGTGGTACTTGCGGCTAAAGATGGCAAAATTGGCTTTTACAAGGCTTACGGCTATATGGGTTATGATCATAAAGAACCGGTAACGCCGCAAACCGTGTATGATATGGCCTCTGTAACCAAGATCAGCGCTACCAATGTATCAGTTATGAAGCTGTATGAAGAAGGCAGGCTAGATATACAAAAAACACTGGGCGATTATTTGCCCTGGGTAAGAGGTTCTGATAAAGCCGGTTTAAAACTTACTGATATTTTACTGCACCAGGCAGGGCTGGTATCATTCATTCCGTTCTACCGCGAAACAATTGATGTAAAGACCGGCCGGCCCAAACCGGGTTTTTACCATACCGAACCTGATGAACTATACAGCATCCGCGTAGCCGAAAATATGTACATGCGTAAAGATTAGGCCGATACCTTAAATAACCGGATAGTAAAGAGCAAGCTGGGCAAGCCCCACAAGTATGTGTACAGCGATAATGATTTTATTTTGCTGGGCCGTGTGGTTGAACAAATTACGGGTATGCCATTAAACGAGTATGTGCGCAAAACATTTTACCAGCCGCTGGGCATGATAAGCACTACCTTTAAACCAAGAGAGCACGAGCCAATTAACACCATTGCACCAACCGAAAAGGAAAAATTGTTCCGTTTACAGCAGTTAAGAGGAGATGTGCACGATCCGGGCACTGCTATGTTTGGCGGCGTAGCTGGCCACGCGGGCTTATTTAGTGATGCTTACGACCTGGCGCTGTTATATCAAATGTTGCTGAATGGCGGTGAGCTAAATGGAATGCGATTATTAAAGAAAGAAACCATAGACTACTTTACCGCCTACCACAGCGATATTAGCAGAAGAGGCATCGGTTTTGATAAACCCGAAAAGGATAATGCAACCAATAAATCGCCTTATCCGTCGTTAAGCGTATCGCCTTTAACTTTTGGCCATACCGGTTATACCGGAATAGGTGTTTGGGCCGATCCGAAGTATAACCTGCTATACATTTTCTTTTCCAACAGGGTTAACCCTGATGGCGGTGAAAATAATAAACTAAGTTCGCTTAATGTACGCTCAGATATACAGGAAGTAATTTACAAGGCTATGTTTAAAAAAGCAAAGGCTGAAGTTGCGGTTAAGAAAACAGATCTGGTTAAAAGCAAAAAATAAAGAAGCATGAGCGCATACCGCCCGTTTTTAGTTTGCCTGATGTTAAGCTTTTTGGCCCTGCATGTTTCTGCACAACCGAAAACGGATAATTGGCTCCGGGAGCTTTTAGAGACGCAGGCTTCACCTTTTTTAAAAGAGATTTTAAACAAGCCGGAGGTTTATGAATATCAGATCATCTACACACAAATAAACCGCGATAAAAACAACAAGCCGCACTTTAAACATTACCTGCTTAATGTGGACGCCAACAGGTACTTTTACCCGGCATCAACCGTAAAACTGCCAACGGTTTTAACAGCATTGGAAAAATTGAACGATCTGCACCTGAACGGCGTTAACAAGTATACCTCAATGCTAACAGACAGCGCTTTTGCAGGCCAGTCTAAAATGCTGGCAGACACATCGGCCGAAAATAAACTGCCGTCTATTGCGCATTATATAAAAAAGGTGTTTTTAGTGAGCGATAATGATGCTTACAGCCGTTTGTACGAATGGGTTGGCCAGCAAACCCTCAACGAAAAGCTTTGGGCCAAGGGTTATAAAAATACTCATTTAACCCGCAGGTTCTTTGTAATGTCTGATGAGAACCACCGCCATACCAACCCGGTAAGGTTTATGGACAGTACCGGAAAGCTGTTGTATGAGCAACCTGCGGCTTACAGCACGTTAAAGTTTGATTTCAGTAAAAATCATTCCATACTTCGAACCTATTACAACAGCAAGAACAAATTAATTAACGATACGCTGAACTTATCAACACACAATACCTTTCCGTTGCAGGATCAGCATCAAATATTGCAGTCGGTCATATTTCCGGCATCTGTATCAGCAAAACAACGGTTTAACTTAACTGCCGATGATTATAACTTTTTGTATGATGCCATGAGCAAACTGCCGCCAGAAAGCAAATACCCTAAGTATGATACCACGGTTTTTTTTGACAGTTATGCCAAGTTTTTTAATTACCGCGCAGGTAAAAACAAAATCCCCGACTATATAAAGATTTATAACAAGTCGGGCTGGGCTTATGATTTTCTTACCGATAATACTTATATCATCGATACAAAAAACAATGTGGAGTATATGATCTCAGCGGTTATCAACTTAAACAGAGACAAGGTTTACAAAAACCGGTTTGAAACAACCGGCTATCCGTTTTTTAAAGAAGTGGGTAATATTATTTATAACTACGAATTAAGCCGGCCGAGAAAACATAAGCCGGCACTTGCAAAACTAATGGCTTTACCCGGCAAGGATAATTAATGCTGAATTAAGGTTGTTTGGAAAATTACGATCCTCCGCAATAATTCATTTGCGGACAAACTTATTTTTAATGCTTCCGGCCTCTTTATAAGCCTGGATTTGATACCTTTGTTCTAAGGTTAAATGTGATTTTTTCATTGCAACGCAAAAGTCTGTTTTTTCCTTAAATAAACCTGTTGGTGTAGGCCAACAGGTTTATTTATTCAGCTCTTGTTGCATTTCTTAATTGAACTTACTGTTACAAAATAGGTTATTGATATTTATCAGTTAAAATAGATGCCTTTTGTATTAATTTAATAAGCAATAATAGGAGTAGTGATTAAAGGTAAATTCGAAAAACTACTCTGCCCTAATACTTTTACAGATGAATTTTGAATTTTAAACATTTGCAGTTTACATTTGCGCCATGATGCTTCGGCGTGTTATCTCTTTTTCCCTGCTTATTGCAGTATTATCGGCCAATTTTAGCCGCTTATATGTTTATGCAGGTTTCGGTTTCAATCAAAAATACATTGCAGCTAATTTGTGCGAAAACCGCAGCAAGCCCTGGCTGCATTGCAACGGGCATTGTTATCTGATGAAAAAAATAAAACAGGCCGAAGAAAAAGAGAAAAGCGAAGAACGCCAAACGCAGAAAAACCTTTTTCAGGAGAGTTATTTTACGGCTGCTGCCGAAATCAAATTTCACGCCCGTTTGCTGCAAGTTATTGCAACGCCTTATCATTATACCTTTCAATCGCCAAACCCCGGCGCAATCTTTCGCCCTCCTCAGGCAGGGTAAATCCGTTTTTAAGGCTATTTTTTTGTCCGTTCATAGATGTGAATCGGATTTCCGCACGTATTCTTCGTGCTAAAATTGCTTTTATCCAAATATTTATTCACGCATAATTTTTCGGGGAGAAAACTTCCTGCTTGTGTTTATTATGAAACCATACTTCTTTTACCTGCTTTTTTTTATATTTTCCTCTGCTGCCTCTGCACAAAATTTGATGCAAGGCACGGTTACTGATGCGATTACACACGAACCTTTACCTGGCGTGGCCATCAGTTCTGTAAATACGGATCTTAATACTTTTAAAGATCTCGCCCAAACCAATGCCCAGGGCAAATACAATTTAAAATTACCTGCGGGAACGGTTAAAGTCCGGTTTTCTATGACCGGTTATACTGCCCGGCAATTTGATTACGCTGCTTCAACCTTAAACGTAGAACTTCAGCCTGCAACACTCGATCTGCAGCTAGTAATTGTTTCTGCCAGCAGGGAACGGCAGGCGCGGCAGGATGCACCAATTGCCATCAGCAAGATCAATTCGACCCAAATCCAGGATACCAAAGCCACTGCTTTATATCAATTGCTAAATAAAGTTGCGGGCGTTTACATGGTTGACCTGGGCAATGAACAGCATACCATGGCCATTAGGCAGCCCATTACTTACAATGCTTTGTATTTGTATATGGAAGATGGTTTGCCCATCCGCCCAACCGGGATTTTTAACCATAATTCTTTGTATGAAATTAATATGGCCGGTGTAAAAGATATTGAAGTGATTAAAGGGCCGGCGTCTTCGCTTTACGGAAGCAATTCTATTGGCGGCGCAGTTAATTTCATCACTCAAAATCCGCCTTCAGGTCCTACAGGAAATGTAAGTGTTCAGGGTGATAATTACCATTACCGCCGTGTGGATGCCAATGCTGGGTTTACCGCCGGAAAATTTGGTCTGTATGCCGGTGGATATATCGCCCATCAAAAAAACAGCTGGCAGGATTATTCGGATTTTGATAAGTATTCGGGCAATTTAAAAGCTGTTTACGATTTTGATGCCGCCACACGTGTAACTGCCGCCGCAACTTATAATTACCTCAATACCCAAACGCCCGGAAGTTTAGACAGTGCGCATTTTTACAACCGCAGCTACGGTTCCAACCAACGTTTTACTTATCGGAAAGTGGAAGCATTTCGCAGCAGTTTAAAGCTGGATCATGTTTGGAACGAACGCAATGCTTCTTTTATCACTGCTTTTTTTAGGGATAATTCCACTGCGCAACTGCCCAGTTATTACATTGCAGATGTACGGAATGCGGCCGGACAATACCTGAGTTCAAACGGGCAGGTGAACGATCAAAAGTTCCGAAGCTATGGTTTCCTGGCGCAGCACCGCGCTGATTTTGATTTCCTGCATTCGAGGCTGATCCTGGGTGCTTATCTGGATAACAGCCCGAGTTCCTACTATGCGCAGTACCTCAGCATCACCAAAGATGTAAAAAACAACTATTATACGGATTTTACCAACACAGGTACTTACCTGGACGATTACCGCATCAAATTGTTCAACACGGCAACTTATGCACAGTATGAATTAAAACCGGTTGAGGCTTTACGCATCGTGATGGGGCTGCGTTACGACCGCGTGCATTACGGTTTTAAAAACGGCTTGCCGCCCGGAAATACAAAATACAAACAGCAGGAAACCAACAACTTTAATATTGTTGCGCCTAAATTGGGCTTAACTTATGATTTAGGGAACAACAAGGGTTTTTACGCCAATTACAGTGTTGGTTTCCAACCGCCGGAAACCAGTAATTTGTACAGTTCGCGACAATTAGTGCCGCTTAAACAAGCTACTTTTAACAATTATGAGTTGGGCGGATGGTTCTCGGCCTTAAATAAAAAAATGTACTTCGAGTTGAGTTTGTATGACTTGGAAGGCCGGAACGAGATCATCAGCCAGTTGTTGCCAGACAACACCACACAAAACCAAAATGCCGGGGCCACAAGGCATCGCGGTGTAGAATACACCATCAATTTTTTGCCGGTAAAAGAAGTATCGTTCCGTTTCAGCGGTACCAATGCGCAGCATATTTACCTTGATTACAGCGAAGTAGCCAGAACAGCAGACAATCATAGTTATTCCATCAGTTACAATGGTAACCGCATGAACAATGCCCCGGCCTGGATCGCCAATTCGGAAATTACCTACAAACCATTGTACCTGCAAAGTTTCCGAATGGCGGGCGAGTGGCAGCATATTGATGCTTATTTTACCAATCCGGCCAATACCAAAATGTATTCGGGCTACAATATTTACAACTTGCGTTTTGGTTACGATTTTAAAAAGGACTTGCTAAAAGGGGCAGGTATCTGGCTAAATGTTTTAAATGTAACCAACCAGCTCTACGCCACAACGGTAACCAGCAACCAGTACGGCGACACTTACAATGCCGCACCACCGCGCATTTACACACTGGGCATCAGTTATACTTTTTCAAAACATTGATTTTATGTCGATAAAAACAGCATCCGCAACAATTTCCCCATCGGAAAAAGAAAGCAAAACAATGCGTACCGCCAAACGCAACTTTTACAAATGGCATCGGGTTTTTGGTTTGATAGCTTTGGTCCCGGTAATTTCATGGACAATCAGCGGTTTGTCGCATCCGTTTATGTCCAACTGGTTTCGGCCGTTCATCCCGAAGGAAGTTTTCCGGCCTGTAACGCAACAGCAAATGCAGCCGCAGCTTTCCTTGCAGGAAGTTTTGGACCGAAACCACCTCACAGAAATCCGAAATTTTGGATTGGTCAGTTTTGATCAAAACACTTATTACCAGATTTTAAACCGCGACAGCATTTATCGATATTACTCCGCTAAAAACAGCAACTTACTTCCCGGCGGCGACCGGCTTTATGCCATTTACCTGGCGCGATATTTTACAGATGACAAAAAAACACCGATAAAAGAAGCACGCCTGCAAACTGCTTTTGATGATCAATACCAACCCATCAACCATTTGCTGCCGGTTTGGAAAATCTCTTTTAACCGGCCGGATGGGATGGACATTTATGTTGAAACCGGCCAAAGCCGCATGGGAACTTTTAACAACAATACGCGGAAAGCCTTTTTATGGGTCTTTGAGCAATTTCATACCTGGCAATTCCTGACGGCAATTGGCGGCGAAAAGTTTAGGATTGTTGTGTTGTTGATTATCGTAAGCGTGATGTTTTTATCATTACTGAGCGGTTTAACGATTTATGGTTTGTTTTGGAAAAGATTCAAGACCATCCAACAAAAACGAAAAGCAGAAGGACGGGAAGACAAACGTTTTATCCATCGTTTTCACCGGCAGATCGGGCTGACCGTATCTTTTGTGATGTTCACTTTTGTGCTGAGCGGCGCGTTTCATCTAATCGTTAAATTGCACAATTTAAAACCATCGGAAACACAATACGCACAATTAATTAATCGTAAAGAACTGCTTTTGTCCAACTTGGAATTACCTGTTCCCGATTCAACTATTAAAAAAGTCGCTTTGGTTCGTTTTAAAGATCAGGTTTATTATCAGATCATCAATAATAAAAAACAGATTTTATACTTGGATGCAAGTAACGGAAAAGAATTGCCCAAAGGGGATCAGCAATATGCAAGTTATTTAAGTAACTTTTATCGAAATCCCAATCAACACAAAATAATTAATCAACCCATAGTTGTAACACAAATCAAACAGTTTGACAACGAATACGGCTTTATCAACAAGCGTTTGCCTGTCGAAAAGATCAGCTATCCAAACCAGGAAAACTGGTATATCGAAACCATTTCGTCCAAACTTTCAACCACTATTGCAGGACTGGACCGGGCAGAAGGTTTTTCTTTTATCTTCCTGCATAAATATTTCGGCATGACCTGGGCCGGAAAAGACGTTCGGGACATTGTGAGTATGCTGGCAGCACTGGGCGTTCTGGTGGTTTCGCTGTTTGGCTTTGCTTCTTTTATCGGTAATAAACATGTTTAAAATCTTATGAAAAATTTAGTTTTGTTTTTCGGTTTAATTATTTCAACCTCAGCTTGCAATCAAAGTAACAAGCAAACTGCACAAAATAACAAAGACACAGTTTCTGCCGGTAAAAACAGTATTCGTTATACTTGCCCGATGCATCCGGAAATCGTTAAAAACAAACCAGGCGTTTGCCCGAAATGCGGAATGGAGCTGGTAGAGAAAGAATAATGCTTCTTTTAACACTAAAAAATTAGTATCTAATCAAAAATAAAAACGATGAGAAATACAATAACGGCCATTGCTTTATCACTGGTTTTTACAGCTTGCAAAGACACCAAAAAAGACGAAAAAGCACTGGAAAGCCAGGTGATGGATCTGCACGAACAAGTGATGGGCAACGGCGAAAAGGCCATGCAAAACAAAATGCAACTGGATACGCTGATGATGAAAAAAGACAGTATAAAAAAGGCATATCCAAACCTGGATACTTCCGCAGAAAACAAAACCATGCGCAGTTTAAGCAGCCGGATTGTTAAAGCTGACGATGCGATGAGCGACTGGATGCATAATTATAATCCGGATTTCAGTGGCAAATCCCACGATGAGATCATGAGTTATCTGGATCAGCAAAAAAAGGTCGTCAGTCAAATCAATAAGCAGTATAATTCCGTTATCCAGGCATCAAACCAATACTTGTTAAAATATAAAAAGAAATGAAAAAACTAATCTGGCCGGTGCTGGTCTTGCTGGCTTTTACGGCGTGCAACAATAAAGTTAAAGAAACCAAACTGCCTATTTATGGAGAAAGGCAGCCGATAACCAAAACGGTAGGTGGCAAACAAGTTACGGACACGGTTTATGCCACCATTCCGCCTTTTAGTTTTTTGGATCAGGACCGGGAAACGATCTCCGGCAAAAACCTTGATGGGAAAATTTATGTAGCTGATTTTTTCTTTACTTCCTGCCCGTCCATCTGCCCAACCATGCAACGCAACATGCTTTCGGTTTTTAAAGCTTATCAGGGGAAACCCGACTTTAAACTGGTTTCTTTTACGATTGACCCGCGGCACGATACCATTCCGGTTTTAAAAGAATATGCGGAAAAGCTGGGCGCAAAAGCTGATCAGTGGTATTTTTTATTGGGGAAAAAGGAAGAAGTTTACCAGTTGGCCGAAAAAAATTATTTGGTATCCGTAGCTGAAAACAAAGAAGCGCCGGGCGGTTATGTACACCAGGGTTGGCTGGTTTTGGTAGATAAAAAAGGCAGGGTACGCGGCGCTTACGATGGCACGAATATAAAGCAAGTGCAGCAATTGATTGTGGATGTGAAGTTGCTGATGGACGAAGACGAACAAAAATCATGAAACGTATTGCTGTTTGCCTTTTACCTTTCGCTTTTTGCCTTTTAAACATCCTCTTTTCCTGTCAGAATGAAGCCGAAATCGAGTACAAACGTTATTACATCCAGGGACGGAACATTTATCAAAACCAGTGCAAAAACTGCCATGCCGAAAACGGGGAAGGTTTGGGCGCATTGATTCCGCCGTTAAAAGAAGCAGATTATCTCCGGAAAAATAAAAGCCAATTGGCTTGCATCATCCGGAATGGGTTGAAAGATACGATCCGGGTAAACGGAAAAACTTACACGTCGCAAATGCCGGCACAAACACAATTGGCACCTATTGAAATTGCGGAAGTGATTACTTATATAACCAATTCCTTTGGCAATAAGCAAGGCATTTATCATACAGAAAAAGTGAATGCCGATTTGGGAAACTGCTGGTAAAAAAAGCAGCCGTATATTTATTTTAAGTATTAATGTTGATACAATTTTCGGTAACACAGCCTTAAATTTCCATTGGGCCGAAAATAAAAACATAACTTATTATTTTTGCTTATTATGGCAAGTAAAAATAAAACAGCAGAATAAGGTTTAACTAATCGACAATAATTATGAGGAATGTAAAGAGGGGTTTTTTAAGAAATATCAAATCGTTGGCCAGCAATACTGTTGTGCCCGTTTGTATCGCTTTAACTACTTTAGTCGGCACGGCAAAAGCGCAAACTGCAACCGTTAAAAATGCCGGGTTAAAAACACCGGCAGGTTTTTCGGCAACTATCCTGGCCACCAATTTGGGCAGTGCAAGGCATTTGGTGGTTACGCCGCAACATGATATATATGTGCGTTTGGGCAGGCCTAAAAACGGAAAAGGTACTTTGATGCTGCATGAAAGTGATGGAAAAGCAGTGGTAAAATCGGGTTTTGGTAATTACGGCGGAACCGGCATCTACCTTAAAGATGGTTATTTATATGATTCTTCCAACGAAGAAGTTTTCCGTTACAAGTTGAATGCCCAGAACGAGGTGGTGAACCCGGAAGCACCAGAAAAAATTATTACCGGACTGATCAGCCGTTTTCAGCATGAAACCAAATCCATTGTGCTGGACAACAATGGCAATGTTTATGTAAACATTGGTGCTTACTTAAACTCCTGCCAGGAAAAAGACCGGCAAAGAGGTTCCATGGGGATTAAAGGCTGCCCGCTGTTGGATTCGGCCGGCGGTATTTGGATGTTCAAAGCAGATAAACCAAACCAGCAATTAGGCGATGGCGTTCGTTATGCAACCGGATTGCGGAACGTGGTTGGTTTAGACTGGAACCAGCAGGACAACCAGCTTTTTGTGATGCAGCACGGCCGCGACCAGTTGCACGATATTTTCCCTGATCTATACACCACCGAACAAAGTGCAAATTTACCGGCAGAATGTATGTATGCTTTGAAAAAAGGCGACAATGCAGGCTGGCCATATCTCTATTATGATGGCCTTCAACATAAAAAAATGATGGCACCGGAATACGGCGGTGATGGAAAAAAAGAAGCAAGCAGCGAGTATCTGGAACCGGCAGCAGCTTACCCGGCACACATGGCACCGGATGGTTTATTATTTTACACCGGCAATCAATTCCCTGAGAAATACAAGAACGGCGCTTTTATTACTTTTCATGGTTCCTGGAACCGTGCACCAGAACCACAAGCCGGTTATTTTGTGGTATTTCAACCTTTTAAAAACGGTAAACCTTCCGGGCAATGGGAGGTATTTGCTGATGGATTCTCAGGTTCGCCAGCGCAAACAGCTTCCGGCCGTGCCGAGCATCGCCCTTGCGGTTTGGCACAAGGCCCGGACGGTTCACTTTATGTAACCGATGATTCAAAAGGAACGCTTTATAAAATCACCTATAAAAAATAATGAAAGCTATTTTTTTAACCTTATGTATTGTGCTTTCCTTCCAATTGTTGTCTGCACAAATTAAAAAGAGCGTACATCACAAGGTAGTTTCAAAAACCACGGTTTCGCCTGCTTTAAAAGCTTCCATTGATGCAGGTAAAGTTATTTATACCCAGAATTGTCTTACCTGCCACCAGGCAGATGGTTACGGCGTGCAGAACATGAACCCCCCTTTAATCAAAACCAGTTGGGTGCTGGGCGATAAAACCCGTCTGATCGGTATTTTATTAAATGGCCTGAGCCACCAGGAAATAGACGGAAACCCGTACCAGAATGTAATGCCGTCCCAAAGTTTTTTGACCGATAAACAAATGGCAGATGTGCTAACGTATGTGCGCAACAGTTTTGGCAACAAAGCCAGTCTTGTTACGGAAGCGGAAGTAAAAACACAAAGAGCGAAAAAGTAATTATTTTGAAAATGTAGTACACCAATTTTTAGGTGATAAAAGAAGTATTAAAAATCCTGTTGTGTTAGGCAGCAGGATTTTTTGGTGTTGAAGAAGGGTTTTAATAAAAGAAGGATGTAACACTTACCGCTTTATCTGTGTTGAACAGGATTAAAAATTCTTGACTAAAAAGATTGAGATTGCAAATCCGGACAAACAGGTAACTTAATTGCAATACTAATATTTTTGTTTTTTTATTGCATTTATTATATTAACTAAGCAGGAATTATTCTTGTCAGTCTTGCGGAAATAATCAATTAAAATAGTTGAGTCAACCATTAACTTTTTGTCCGCCATTTTGCAATGCTTTTTCTGTTATCCTCTATGGTTTGGATTTGCTCTTCTGTATAAACGGGCCCGTTAAGCAACATTTCAATAAATTCGGCCTTGTCGTCTTTGGCTGGCTCTTCTTCAGTCAGTTCCTGCCTTAGCCTTTCTTTTTCAGTACTTGTCAAAGACTTAACCGCAGTTAGGAGCTGCTGAAAAAGTACTTGCACTTTTATTTCCATGATTCAAATTTACAGGTTTTGTTTAAGAATCTATGATTCCAATTTTAGGCAGATAAAAGAAGCATTGCCATCAATAACCATGCTTCTTTTATCAACCTAAAACCCACAACCGGCAATCAAAATACTGAGACGTATTACTTATCAGTTGCTGGTTGGATCATTTCGCGAATTGTAGCCCAGCCAGTCGGGCTTCCCTTGTATTTGACATAAACGATCATGGAACGGCCCTTAAATATAAAAGGCTCACCTTTTTGTTTTGGAGTACCTTTGATGGTAAACAAGGTTTGCTCAACAGCCGTTTCTCCATTAATATACAGGCTTTCAGTTTTGTTTTCAACAAATTCAAGGTGAAAACTATCAAGCGTTCCCTTTAAACCCGGTCTTAGGGATTCTCTCCCTTTCTGGTAGCTATGGTAATCTATAGCTTTGATCACATCGGGATGATGAAATAAGAGGATACCGTCAACATCACCCCTGGAAAAAGCAGATCGAATAGCAATGCTGGTATTTTTTAAAGAATCACGTTCCGCTTGGCTTCCACTAAACTGATCAGTGGTTTGCGAATAGGAAGGAAATGAAAAAAGTAAAATCAGTAAAGTTAACAAAGTACACAAACTGGTTTTCATTGGCTTTTTTCTTGCAATATATACCAATTTTTATAGATATACAATTTCAATTTTAAGCAGATAAAAGAAGCATCGCCATCAACAACCCTACTTCTTTTATCTATCTAAAACCCCAACCCAAATTCAATAACAACCATGCTTCTTTTATCAACCCAAAACCCGCAACCCGAAACAGACAACCGATCATCTAATCAAATGGATTACGCCCTGCCGGCTTGGCGGGCCGTGGTTGTAGCTCATGCCGGTCCAGTCTTTGCCGTTGATGTATTTGCCTTCTATCTGCCAAACATAAACACCTTGCGGTGCCGGTGCGCCGCCCATCATGCCGTCCCAGCCTTCGGCAGGTTCGCCTCGTTCTGTTAGTTTGGTGGTTTCCCAGATCACTTGTCCCCATTTGTTAAACACCCTCATCCGCCAGGTTTTTAGGCCCGAGCCTTTTACTTTAAAGGTAACCACCTCGTCAAATTTGCTGGTTGGCATAAATGCATTCGGAACAAAAAGCTGACCGGGAACCCCTGTAATACGGACGTTATGGGTAACAGAATCGGCGCAGCCCTGCAAGTTGTAAACAATCAATTTCACTTTGTACAAACCGGTATCACGATAAGTATGTCCCGGATTTTGTTTACTTGCACCGGTTCCATCGCCAAAATCCCATTTCCATAAAATTGGGTTTTCGGTACTGTGATCTGCAAAGTCGAAGCTGTAATAAGGATACACAATCACACTGTCTGGTTTGGCGGCAAACACCGCCTTTGGCACCAGGACTACGTTGATATAGTTTTTCATCACCATCGTATCCATACAACCCAAAGCATTCTTTGCAATTAAAGAAACGGTAAAAGGAGTACTGCGGGCAGCAAAAGTATGCTGCGGATTGGCGGTTACATCAGTACTGCCATCACCAAAATCCCAGGTATAAGTATTGTTGCCGGAGGTTTGGTTTTTAAAGTTGACTGTTAATTGATTGCAACCCTTTTGTACATCCGAAGTAAATTTAGTTACCGGTTGCGGATAAACGATGATGGACTGATAAGCAGAAGTATCTGCACAGCCATTGGTAGCGGTTAATTTCACATTATAGGTTCCGTCTTTCAGGAAAGTATGGGTAACCACTTCCGGTGCAGTTAAGGTTGATACGGTAGTGCCATCGCCAAAATTATAAGTAAAGTAAGTGCCGCCTTTAGTGTTGTTGTAAAACTGGACCGTCCAGGGCGCGCAGCCTGCTTTCTGATCGCCATTAACAACCAATTGCGGTAAAACTGAATTGGGCGAGATGCGGATATTGTACTGGCTAACACTCTTGCCGCATTCGTTTTCGGCGGTCATTTTTACTGTATAAGTTTTGCTGACCTGTGAGATATAAGTGTGGATGACGTTTTGGTTATCGTGCGTAACCAACGTTTGGCCGTCGCCAAAATCAAAAGTATAAGTGTTGTTGGTTCCCGGGGAAGTATTGTTAAAGTTGACTTTGAACGGAGAGCAGCCAACGGTTTGGTCCGGCGTAAAAATGGAAATTGGTTTTGGCCTCACCGTTACGGTAGAAGTAATTGTACGGATACCGCAGGCGGTTAAAGCTTTTAGCGTAACGGTATAGGTAGTGTCTTTGCCATTGGTCCGCGGCAGGAAAGTAACCGGTGCCGGGTTGGTTAAAGTTGAAGTTACGCCGTTGCCGAAATTCCAGGTATAAGTGGCCAGGTTTTGCGGGTTGGAAGTATTGTTAAAGGTTATCGTTAATGGTCCGCAGCCTTTGGTTAGGTCCTGCGTGAAACTGGCCGCTACTTCTTTCTTTGTTGAAAAAGTATGGGTAAAAGAAGCATTGAGGCAGCCATATTTACTGGTAACCACCAATTTAATCACCACCTGCGTGTTGTCATCTGTAATGGTATAACCCGGGAAAGTAAGGCCGTTTCCAATTTGCACGCCATCTGCATACCAGGTGTAAGTAGCGTTGCCGTCGGCGGCAGTAGCTTTGATATTATTTGCATCCAGTACGTATGGGATACAACCCACATCGCTGGTATAAGTGTAGGTAGGATTTGGCAGCGGGTTAACCATTACCGTTATCACATTACTGATGCTTTGCTGGGGGCCGGAGCAAAGCAAAGTAGTAACCACACGTCGAAACTGGGTAGTAACAATCAAGCTGTTCACCTGGTAATTGATCTTGTTTGCTCCCGAAAGATTTGTCCAGTTGACACCATTGTCTTCGCTTTTTTGCCATTGATAAAAGTAATTGCCATCAGCACCTGCAGGCGTACTTCCGGTCAGGAGTTTTGGTGTGTTGTTGTAGCAAACTTCCTGATCACTTCCTACCGTATTGGCTGTAATAGCCTGCTGCACAACAATTCGAACGGGCTGACTGATATTGGCACACGGACCGGAAGTTACAATTCTTCTGACGTAAACAGTTTGTGTTGCAGCAAAAGAAACGTTAGCTCCGCTTGCGTTGCTTATTGCTGTCCAGTTGGCGTTATCGGTACTGCTTTGCCAGGTATAAACATAACTGCCGTTACCGCCGGTTGGCTGATCACCGTTAATGGTAACGGTTTGTCCGTAACAAACGGCAGGATTGGCAAAACTGATGGTATTGGTGAGGCTTGTCAGATCAGCAATCACAACATCATCAGTAGAAGTAGAACAAGCTCCGGCAGGGGTAATAGTCCAGCGGAAAGTATAATTCTGCCCCGGCAGTAAACCAGTTACAGAGGTATTGTACCGGGCGGCATCTGCAAAACCAACAGTAGTTTGGCCGGACACAATGCTCCATCTGCCGGTTGAAGGCGAAGGATCATTCCCTTTTAATGTATAATTTACCGAATTACAAATAGCTTCATCTGCACCTGCATTTGCTGTAACCGGTTGCGGCAATACGGTAACTGTTGCATCTACCGTAGGGCCTACGCAGCCATTTGCACTTATTGGCGTAATGTGATAAACGATGGTTGCTGGCGTGGTTAAGGTTGAACTTAAAACATCATTAATACCGGTTGCTATTACCGAAAATTGATTATTACTGCCGCTAACACCTGCAACAGCATCAAAAGTCCATTTTACAAATGCTCCTGGAATATTAGTGTTGAAAGTAATGCCAGTTGGACTGCCGCTACAAATCTGCTTCCCGGTGTTGGTTAGGATGATCTGCGGAATAGGTGTAACGGTAACCGTTAAAGTAAATGAAGTACCGGGGCATGTGTTATTAATCGGTGTAATGGTGTAAGTAACAGTTCTATTATAAAGCGGATCGTTGTTTACTAAAGGATCATTAATATTAACCGTGTTGTTTGTAATAGATGGTGATGCTGAAGAAACCCAGGTAAAAGAAGTATTAGCATCCCGTGCTGTAATATGATAACTTAAAGTAGCTCCTGTGCAAATGGTTCGGTTCGGATCACTAGTAATAAAATTGGTATTGGGCGCGGCAACGGTAATGGTAACCACATTGCCGTAGTTTTGCTGCGTGCCGTTACAAAGTGCGGTGCTGACCACGCGCCGAAATTGCGTGGTAACGGTTAATGTTCCCGGTTGATAATCCTGACCGTTGGCACTGGTTATGCTGAGCCAATTGCCACCATTATTGGTGCTACTTTGCCATTGGTAAAGGTAATTACCATCGGCACCAGAAGGTAAACTTCCCCTAAGAACATCCGGTGCGGTGTTGTTGCAGATGGATTGGTTTGCCGTGATATTGTTATTGACTATTGACGATTTTACCTCTACGTAAATGGTGTTGCTGGTTTTGCTGCAGGCACCGGAAGTAACCACTCGTTGCACATAGATATTGGTAGTTGCCGTAAAGGAATAGTTTTGTGCAGTTTCACCGGTAACAGGGTTCCAGGAAACGCCATCAGAACTGGTTTGCCAGCTGTACGAATATGTGTTTGGTATTCCGCCAGTTGGCACGTCGCCGCTGATGGTAACCGCTTGCCCGGAACAAACGGCAGGATTGGCAAAGCTGATGTTGTTTGTCAGGTCAGCAAGGTCAGAGATAACAACATCGTCTGAAGTAAGGCTACATTGCGGGGAACCGGTAATCATCCAGCGGAAGGTGTATTGCTGGCCAGCAACCAAACCGTTTACCAGGGTGTTGTATTGTGCGGCATTGGCAAAACTGGTACCTGTCTGCCCCGAAGTTATTGTCCACATGCCTGAAGAAACCCCCGGATCATTGCCATTTAAAGTATAGCTGGCCGAATTACAAAGCTGTTGGTCCGGTCCTGCTTCGGCAACTGTAGGCAAGGGTTGTACGGTTATGGTTACGGTAACCGGTGTACCTTCACAGCCGGTTGGGCCAATTGGCGTGATCTGGTAAGTGGCAGTACCTGCTGTGGTGGCAGAAGTATTGGTTAAAACATCGTCAATACGGCTGGCCACAACGGGCTGTGCCTGGCTGGAATTGCTATAAATACCGGGCGATGCGGATGTTGTCCATTGAAACAAGGTTCCGGCTATATTGGAGGTAAAAGCAATGCCGGTAGGCTGCCCGCTGCAAATGGTATTGCTGGTATTGTTAACGGTGATGACTGGCCGTGGCGTAACGGTAACGGTAAGGGTAAAAGGAGTGCCCTGGCAATTATTCGCCATCGGCATTATGGTATAAGTAACGGTGCCATTGTTCAAGCCATCCGTGTTAGTTAGCAAATCATTAATATTACCCGAGCCGCTAGCCGTAGTACGGGTAGCATTGTTGGCGGTAGATGTCCAGGTAAAAGTACTTCCGGCTACGGAAGACGTTGGCTGAAAATTAACGTTCGTACCTGTGCAAATACTTGCAGTAGCATCAGTGCCCTGGTTTTGCGGGAAGATGGTAATTACCACATCATCATAAATCTGATCGCAAGGTGAAGGGTTACCGGTAACTACATGTAAAGTTAAGGTAACCCGGCCGGCACTGACTTCGGCATTGGTTGGCGTGTAAGTAGCTGTCAAGGAATTTCTGCCCGGCGAAAAAGTTCCGGCACCGCCTGTCCAATCATAACTTTGCGGTGCTGGCCCGGTTATCGTTCCGGCTAATTGCACTACTGCATCCGGACAAATGCTTTGATCTGGGCCAGCATTTACCGTTGGCGATTGCTTAAATTCCAGATGCTGCGAAGCAGAAGCCATACCGCAATTGTTGGTTTGTTTGGCAATAACCGTGTAAACAGCAAAATCATTAAATAAAATCTGCGGATATTTAGAACTGGCACTTGTCCCGTTTTGAAAAGCATAATTGCCTCCGCTTACAGTCCAGTTATAAGTGTTGGGCTGATCGGCCGTGGTACCGGTAAAAAGAGTTTGCGTGGCACCGGCATTAGCATCGAAAGTAAGCGTTTGGTTGGTGCCGCAGTAAATTTTATAAGGCGATAGAGAAACCGTTGGCGCTGTGTTGACGATGAGCGTTTGGCTGGTGGTAACGGCTCCGCAGGATTCTGTACTGATGGATAGCGTAATCGTATAAATACCAGGTGTAAAAAATTGAATTTGTGGTTGATGGCTGGAAGATGTTGTTCCTCCTACAAAAGTAGTGGCACCGGGCCCGGTAACACTCCAGGTATAAGCATTGTTTTGCGGGATATTACTACAAGACTGATCTGTTATAGATTGGTCTGATATAGATAAAATAGCATTACTGCAAATGGTTGATGATGATAAGGCAAATGCTGGTTGTGGTTTAGCTAAAACACAAATAGTTTTAAGTAGATCGGTGGCAGTACAAACACTTCCGCTTTGTGATTGCAAAACCAATTTTACAGTGTGGTTTCCCGGTGTCGTAAAAGTATAGGTAAAAGAAGCACTTCCCGGTCTGTTTGCAACCTGAAGTACACCGTCAATATACCAGGAATATTTGGCATTGTTGTTTACACAATTCGTGCTTGATGCATCTTGGCCGGGATCTGACGTATTGTTAAAAGTAACAGGCTCATTTAAGCATGCGCTTAACGGAGTGGTGAAACCATTGGTTGGCGGGCGTACCACTCTGGCATAACTGGTAATTGGTGAACCAAGCGTACCGCAAATCCTGCTGCTTACCTGCGCATCAACCTGAAAACTGTTGATCTGGCCGCCGCTACTGCTTCCGCATGAACTTTGTGTATAATCATGGGTCAGTCTTCCATTTAAAGCAATAATATCACACAACGAGTAAATGGTTGTGCTTCCATCACCCCAGTTTACAATGTATAAGTTTCCGGGATAATTATATTGAATACCATTAGCAGAAGTATAATCAACCGTATAACTCAATTGACCGTGGCCTGCGTTTAAACAAACCGTGTTGCTACCTGTTGTACCAAAATTTGTGTTTAAATTATTATTGATCAATTGATAGGCTTTGGTGCCTTCTGTGCCGTTATAAGTAGCCTTTACCAGGATCGTATAATTGGAAAAACCGGCAGAAAAAGAAGCACTTGGGTTTAGCGTAACCGTTCCCGCATTGCTTTGATTGTATTCATTGTGAAAATTTGCAGTTACAGCTGCCCCGGAAGTGGAAGTGTTGAAAAAATCATAGGGCGCGTTGGTGCCGGAACAGTTTCCAAAAATTTCCGGATTGTCACTGTTGATGCTAGCGCCATCTATCGCTGCCTGTACAACTGCCCCGGCAACAACATTAATGCTTGCCGTTGCAGAAGTTATTACCGGATCGGTTGATTTTACAGCCAGGTTATAACTTCCAGGCGTTAAACCTGTCGGGATCGTACCGTTTAAAAAGGCAGCATAAAAACTGGAATATGTGCCAATCAGCCTGTCTGGCGTACCGCCTGGAACAGAAGAAATGTATAAATTGAAAACATTATCCGGTTTGATGCAGCCGCTGCTGGTATTAACAGTAAACGGCACGGCAATGCTGGAACCAGGCGTGTAAGGGCCGGCATCTACTGCACCTAAAGTTAATGTTTGCGCATTTGCAATAAGCGAATGAAAGGTGAAGAACGCAATCAGAAATGTTGCTTTTTGCAGATTATGGTAAAACTGTTTCATCCTCATCAGCTAAAAAGTTCGAAAATGGTTGTACGCTTTTTATCGGTGCAGGTTTCAGGTATAATTTACACCGGTCTGCCAAAAAAAGTAATTTGAAAAATCAATGTTGATTTTTAGGCGGTAAAAGAAGCATTGCAAATAGCTCATCAGGTTGGATGCGGAACAATTGCAAAAAAGAAAACTAAATATCTCCTGTCAAAAAATCTTCAGTTATGAATCTTATCTTAGCAGACCAATTACCTGTTTCAACATGGGAAAAACGACAATCAAACTTTTGTTTTTTGTTTTAATTTTTGCTTTCAACACACCAATCAAAGCTCAAAATGTTGCTCCGGCTGCTATCCGGGTTGACCTGCAAAAAGAAACCGGACCGATGAAACTTATCTGGGCCTGGTTTGGTTATGACGAGCCGAACTATACGTACATGAAAGACGGGCAAAAGCTGCTCTCCGAAATAGCTGCTTTAAGTCCGGTACCGGTTTATGTACGAACACATAACCTGCTTACTTCCGGCGACGGCACACCGGCTTTAAAATGGGGTTCCACCAATATTTATACCGAAGACAAGAACGGCAACCCGGTTTACGACTGGACGATTGTTGACCGCATCTTTGATACTTACGTCAAACGCGGCATGAGGCCTTTGGCGCAAATTGGTTTTATGCCCGAAGCTTTATCTACACATCCGCAGCCTTACCGGCACCACTGGCAGCCCGGGCATCCGTACAGCGAAATCATTACCGGTTGGGCTTATCCGCCAAAAGATTACCAAAAATGGGACGAGCTGGTTTACCAGTGGGTAAAACATTGTGTAAAAAGGTACGGGCAAAAGGAGGTAGAAAGCTGGTACTGGGAAGTTTGGAACGAGCCGAACGGTGCTTACTGGAAAGGAACCGTCCCGGAGTTTTTTAAATTGTATGATTACGCTGCCGATGGTTTAAAACGTGCGCTGCCTACAGCCCGGATCGGCGGGCCAAATGTGGCCGGAACAGGCAGCCAGGGCGGCATGAAGTTTCTGAATGCTTTTCTCAAACATTGTATCTCGGATACCAATTATGTTACCAGGAAGATCGGTTCGCCGCTGGACGCTGTTTTATTTCATGCAAAAGGATCACCAAGAGTGATCAACGGTATGGTACAAATGAACATGGGCACGCAATTACGGGATATAGAAGCTGGTTTTAAGATCGTTGCTTCTTATCCTCAAACCAAAAACCTGCCCGTTATTTTGGGCGAATCCGATCCGGAAGGTTGCGCCGCTTGCGGGATACAAACCAACCCGGAAAATGCCTATCGCAACGGAACGATGTTTTCAAGTTACACAGCCGCTTCTTTTGCGCGGGAATATGAACTGGCGGATCAATACAACATTAATTTCATTGGTGCCGTTACCTGGTCGTTCGAGTTTGAAGATCAGCCCTGGTTTTATGGCTTTCGTGATCTGGCTACCAATGGCGTAGACAAACCGGTGCTGAATGTATTCCGAATGTTTGGCATGATGAAAGGAAACCGGGTTAAAGCGGCCGGCACCAATTTTTATCCGGTAAAAACAGTACTGGATTCGAGTGTCAGAAATCAAACAGATATTGGTGCAATAGCTTCAAAAGACAAAAATGAAGCAACCCTGATGATTTGGAATTATCATGATGACGACCGCTTAGCGCCTGCAACCCCGGTTACCGTTAGTATAACTGGTTTGTCTGTTAAAACGGTTAAAGTAACGCGGTTTTTAATCGATCAAAACCATGGTAATTCATACAACGCTTGGAAAAAAATGGGATCGCCGCAAAAGCCAACAACAGCACAAATTGCCGAACTGGAAAAAGCAGGAATATTGCAGACAGACGGAAATGTGCAAAATTTAAAAGTTACTGATGGCGGTGTAAAATTGAAGATTCAATTGGAACGGCAGGGGGTTGAACTGCTCAGGCTGAATTGTAAATAATGAAATTGAGGTGGTAAAAGAAGCATTGGGCTTGTTGAAATCCCGTTTTTAATATTATAAATTAAAGAAAATCGATAATCCTCATTAAGATTTACCTCATAAAAGAAGCATTCTGCTTATATTTAGTAATGGAATTTGGAAAAGTGCCGCCGCAGGAATTGCCGTTCATTGATTTTAGTTTGCCTCCTGATGCGGCTTTTAACGCAGAAACTTTTAAACAGGGCGGTTCTCAACAGCAATTAAAAGTTTACGTTGGCTGTGCCAAATGGGGAATAAAAGATTGGGTGGGACAGATCTTTCCGCCTAAAACAAAAGAAGCGGGTTTTTTGGAAGCTTATGTAAAACAGTTTAATGCGGTTGAACTGAATGCTACTTTTTATAAGCTCTATGATGCCGGAACGATCGGGAAATGGAAAGCAAAAGCAGCAGCCAACCCCGGTTTTTTGTTTTGTCCAAAGTTTACAAGGGCGATCAGTCATGTTAAGCGATTAAAAAACGCACAAGAATTAACAACAGCTTATTTCGAGGGGGTTATGGCTTTTGGTGAAAAACTGGGTCCTTTATTTTTGCAATTGAGCGACAATTTCGGGCCTCAAAATTTCCCGGAATTACAGCAATACCTGAAACAGTTGCCGCGCGATGTCCCTGTTTTTGTAGAGTTGAGGCACGAGGCCTGGTTCTCAAATCTGGTTTTTCAGGAAAAAGCTTTCCGGCTTTTCCGGGATTTAAATATTGGTGCTGTAATTACCGATGCATCCGGTAGGAGGGATGCTGTACACATGCACTTGCCAACACCAGCCGCATTTATCCGTTTTGTGGGGAACAACTTGCACGCTACAGATTATTTGCGGGCGGATGAATGGGTGGAGCGGATTAAAAAATGGCAGGGGCAGGGATTGGGATCGTTGTATTTATTTATGCACCAAAAGGAGGAAGCCGCTTCCCCGGTTTTGGCCGATTATTTTATTAAAGCGTTAAATAAAGAATTGGGTTTGGAGCTAAAGCAGCCTGTTTTTATTCCTAAAAATTTGGAACTATTCTAATAGAAAAACAACAGGAAACATTGCCACTGTTTTTTGCCTGCTAAAAGAAGCATTCTTGTATCAAGCCGGAAGCTCACCGGATTCGATATAAGTTTTAAAGTTTTCGATATCGTTGCGTATCATTTTTTTAAAAACCGGTGTAAACAGTTTGGCCAAACCTTCGCCAGTACCGCCAACTGGTGGTTTATAAGCAATTACGACATTGATAATAGTTCCATTACCATCTGGTGAATCGCTAAAAGATACATGTCCTTCATTATCAACGGTTGATCCTTTTAATGATTTCCAACTGATCAGTTTTCCCGGTTCGTCGCGGATGATCTGCGCTTCCCAGCCGAGCTTGGCAAGGTTTCCCGGAATGCGGGCTACCCAATACGAGTTTTTGCTGCCCTTTTCCACAACCGATGCCAAGTGTTTCATAAACAAAGGTAAATTCTCCAATTTCCGCCAGAACTGATAAACCTCCTGTTTTGGTTTATTAACCGTAATAACATGAGTAATATGAAGATTAGCAGGCGTTTTACTAATGCCGATGCTTTTGTAAACCGGACAAACACCTGTAATGCCACGAAACAATAAATAACCACCGGCAGCTGCTTCCACCAATCCGCGTATTGGGTGCCGAAATATACCGGCAACTCCAGCAGCAGTGATTTTGGTGCCGAGCGATAAAGAAACCAATCTTTCCCCCCAGGCTAAATTTTGCGTTACCCCTGATGGTGGTGTATGTAATCCAATCCGTTGTGCTAAGGTTAGTGCCATTGTTTTGTTTTTGGTTGCTTAGTAAACGTAAAGAAGGTAAGTTGGTTTTTTTGCTTGATTTTTTTGTTGTATCCTGTATTTCTTGGAAAGCCGTTTTTGATCTACTGTAAATAAAATTTCGTATTTCAATTGTAATAACATTTAAAGCTATATTTACTTTGTGATAATGAACATAGTTATAACGTCATGAAAACAAATATTATCAATATTGGCAACAGCCAGGGAATTATCCTTCCTTCAATGCTCTTACGTCAGTTAAATCTATCATTTAGGTCTGCTGTTCAGGTCGAAATAGGCAATGGGGTTATCATTATTAAACCAGACCCTCGTGAGGGCTGGGCAGAAGCAGCAAAGCAAATGCATGCAGCAGAAGATGATGAACTTTTATTGGGGGATCTTCCTAATGAGTTTGACAAAGAAGAATGGACATGGTAAAGGATTTTCGGCAATATGAAATCTATTGGATTTCATTAGATCCAACCCTGGGGAGTGAAATGGCTAAAAACCGGCCATGTGTAGTAGTAAGTCCTAATGAAATGAATCAATTTCTTCGTACCCTGATCATCGTTCCAATAACTTCTACCATTAAAAACTATCCCTGGCGTATAGATTGTATGGTTTCAGACCGTAAAGGGTCAATAGCTACCGATCAGATAAAAGTTGTTGACCGGTTTCGTGTCGGCTCCAAAATAGGAAACCTGGCTACAGTGGAAATAACATTATTAAAGGATGTTCTACAGAAAATGCTGATTGATTAGGTTGTTTTTGAATAATGTTTAGATTCTTAAATAGCTCCCTCTAATGGTCATGAATTAATATAAAAAATAGCCCCCTCCTAAACTTTATCCCCATAAAAGAAGTTGTAGTTAAAAGTAGCAGAAATAAAGTCAATGAACGATCAATTACTCAGGCAACAATTAGCGGCATTACTGCAAAAAAGTAATGCACATGCGGGTTTGGATGAAGCATTGGAAGGTTTGGATGCCAAAAACAGGGGGACCAAAATAAAACATCTTCCTTATACCATCTGGCAATTGGTAGAACATCTCCGCATTACACAGCAGGATATTTTGGATTTTTCTGAAAATAAAAACTATCAACCCATTTCCTGGCCTGATGATTACTGGCCTACAGCAGCCGCTCCGGAAAATGAGCAGGAGTGGGAAAATTCGTTAAAGGCGGTCCAAAAAAGTTTAGCTGATTTTACACGGTTGATCAATGATGAGCAGCAGCACTTACTGAAACCTTTTGCACACGGAGAGGGGCAGAATTTATTAAGGGAAGCCATCCTGATCATTGATCACCTGAGTTATCATACCGGGCAGATTGTGCTGATTAGGCGGTTATTGGATAACTGGAAGGGCTGATTGAAAACAAAAGGTGAAAATTGAATAGCATTTGGGTTGGCGGCCTCACCCTAAATCCCTCTCCAGAGGAGAGGGATTTAGGGTGAGGCTTTAGAAGAGGGATAAAATGAAGCTGCTAAATCTTTCCCATAAAAAGAGCAATGCCATTTTAAAGCATTGCTCTTTTTGTACCTTGATTCTTACAAAAATTGATTCTTTTTAAAATCTGTTCATCACTTAGTCATCAGTTTTCTTAAGGTCAGGATGTTCCCCGCCTTCTTCAATTTCAGGCGGGTTGGAGATTTCTTCACTTGGCGTATTTAAAGCAGAATTTCCCCAACCTAAACTATGTGTTTCGGCATCACTTGTATCACGGTCGTTTTTTAATTCAAGTTCGCTTTTTCCGAAATTATGTCCGCCCATGGGTTCACCTTCCAATCCTTTGGCGCTGGCATCATGAACCGTTTTTTCATTCCCGATCCAGGTTTTTGTCAATTCCCTTTCGGTTGGTTCGTCATTATCGGCATCAAATCCCAAATGATCCTCGCCAACGGTATCCTCAAAGTCCTCGTCATCGTCCCTGTTGTTATCGGCTGTTTCGTCATACGCCTCCTTCGGCAAATCGTTTGTTGGCGTCATGGTTGTGGTGCCGTGGTCTCCGTGCTCCAGGTCGTCATTTTTTTCTACATCAGCCTGGGTTGTTGGCTTGTTGCTGTAAGTTCCTCCTTCAAAAACCACTTTGTTTGGGTTTTGGTTTGATGTTTCCTTCAAAAAACCGTTCTGATCTTTTAAAACATTATTGTCCTGCTGGTTCATAAAAGCACGTTTTAGTTATGTTTGAGGAGAACGCATCAGCATGAAAGTTGTTTATAAATAAATGTGGCATAAAAGAAGCATTAGGAATAAGTCGGGAAGTCAGAAAGTCTGTTAATCGGGAAGGTCAACGTGATTTGCCTGATAAAAGAAGCATTGGAAGAAGTCGGGAAGTCCATTAGTCGGGAAGGTCAACCTGATAGTCGGGAAGGTCAACCTGATTTGCCTGCTGCCCTTCACCTCTCTGCCTTGCCGTTACAACCGGCAACAGAAAACACAGAGACGGCAACTCCCTCTTATTGGTAAATTTTCATAGCCGTACGCTCTACAAAACTTTTCGGCAGCAGCCAGGTAAAAAAGGCACCTGCTTTATTGATTGCACCGGCAATTACTTCTGGTTTTTTGCTGTACATGGCTTTTACGGCAATGCTGGCCACTGCTTCGGATGTCATGTTTACCTGGTTTGCTGCTTTTAATGCTTTGGCCCCAACCTGCGCCCGAACAACAAAATCAGTATCAGTTGCACCCGGGGAAACACAGGTTACCGAAACGTTTGTATGTTTCAATTCCTGGTGCAGGCCGCGGCTAAAACTCAGCAAAAAAGCTTTGGTAGCTGCATACAAACTTAAACCTGGCACGGCCTGGTAAGCAGCAGAACTGGCCGTATTTAAAATATAAGCCTGGGGCTGTAATAAAAGCTGCGGTAAAAAGAGTTGTGTTAACGTAACGGGAACCAGCATGTTTACCTGCAGCATGTTCAGGTTTTCGGCTAACGGACGTTTATCAAAAGCACCGCTTAAGCCATAACCGGCATTGTTGACCAATATGTTTACGGTATAATTATTCCCGGCACACCAGTTGTAAACTTTTTGACTGGCATCGGGCATTGACAGATCAATAGTTAAATATGCTGTTTTTATGCCATACTTTTTTGTAAGTTCTTCTGCAACCTCTTTCAGCATTTCGGCAGAACGCGCCACCAGCAGCAAATCATTTTTACGTGCGGCCAGTTCGCGTGCAATTGCTTTGCCAATGCCTTTACTAGCCCCTGTTATGAGTGCGTATGCCATTTCATTTATTAAAAAGGCTGGTTAGGGCAGCCATTATGTAATTACAAAATCTGTTAAAACTTTACTTTTCCTATAAAATGATGATAAAAAGGGGTTTTGCTTTCGGCATGTTTTGGAATGATCTTGCCGGTGATGATTGGGATATACATCACCCTGCGCCTGCTTTTGCGGCCTGTATAAGGCGATTGCTGTACACGGTGCCATAAACGGCCGTCGTGCACGGTCAGGTCTCCTGCTTTAATATCAAAACCGGTTTCCTGCGGGTCAGGATTATTATCTACAAAGTATTTCTTACTAAACAACAGTTTCAGGATATTTTGTTTATGTGTGCCTGTTAAAACACGAAGGCCGCCGTTTTCTGCCGGGCAATCATCTAAATGAATACCTACATTAAGCATGGGCATGATGCGTTGTCCAAGAAAAAGGTCGCGCGGACTATCGGTGTGCCAGCCCATCTGGGAAAACGTACTGTCGGGTGTTTTGATATATTGATTAATTACCATACCGTCTTTCTCATTCTCCCCAATGCGCCCTTCATAAGGTGTTACCAGTTCTGATAATGCTTTAAAACGGGGATCTTTTAAAAATTCATGTAAAATGGCATTGTGCAAAGAGGAGAAGCAAAGCCGCTGGATCATCGTTTCGCCATTTTCATCTTTGCCGAACTTTAAAGGTGTTCCGTTCACTTTTTCACGCCCTTCTGCAATCCAGGTTTGCTGTAAAGTATTGATCTCTTTTAAAAGGTCTTCTACTGTGTTTTTGGTGATGAAATCCCTGAAAATAATTACACCGTTTTTGTCGAAAAAACTCAATTGCTCTTGAGTTAGCTTTTTTTCGAGGGTGAAATCAGGGCATTCAAATTTTATCATTCTGTTTGTGTTAGATGAGCGTGAAAAACAGAAAAATCAATTAAAGCAAGGTTAGCGTTGCTGTTATATAAGTTTGCTGTTTATAAAAGCCCCAAATCTACTTAAAATTGGTTTATCGTTATAAATCTACCTTTTTTATACTGTTAATTTTACATTGACCTTATCTTAAAATTAAATTATCTGCTTAAAATTAATAAGCTGCAATTTTTTTTGATAAAATATAAAGTGTGTACGTAAAAAACGGCGCTGCAACAACATCTATTGTGTAATGCACGTGCTGAACCAATAATAATATGGCAATGGCGATGGTAGCAAATAGGGCGAACGCTTTATCGTATTTATTTTTCATGCATAAAAAAATAAGAAACATGGTGGCGGTATGGCCAGAATAAAACAGGTCTTTGGTAATAAGTTGATCCCCGTAAAAAATATTGATAATGGGGTCATGCAGGTTGATAAGGCCTTTTGGAAGGTTGAGCGGTACCAAACTAATACTGATTAACCGGGAGACCAATAATAAGAGATACGTTAAGCCAAATATAATTAAAAAGCGCGGATTTTGTGCTGCACGCCAAATAGCCAGCAGGACCATACTCCACAAAATACAAAAAACAGGTATGGAAACATCATACTGCGGCATGAAATTTAAAAGCCAGTCGTTTAGCTCAATACCTTTTCTTTGCTGGATATAGCTGAAAAAATAGGGGTTTACTGTAACAACTAAAAAAAGCGTTATCAGTACGGTAACAAATCTTTTTCTGAAAGCATACAGCTTCCATTCTTCCATCCATTTTTGTTTATATGAAGTAGCAGTTAAATTTATGTTATCAATTTCCATTCGCGTTGTAAACTTACAGCGTTTTATATCAACAGTGCAAGTGTAAAATTTTTCTGTAAAACATTTATGGGGATGTGCTGAAACAGGTTTAGCCTCACCTAAATCCTCTCCAGGGGGGAGGGTTTGAAATACCAGGCGGTTATTTTGTTTTTACTTCCTCTCCCCAGGGGAAGGCAGGGGGTGGTAGGGCTATTCCATCTCAAACCGGTCAGCATCTTTCAAGAACGTAAAAATCCTTCTGTTTTTAATCAGTTCTTCTGCCGAAACAGAAAAAGTATAAACATCTTCTTCGTCCCGTTTATAATAAACCACGTTTCCACCAGGATCGATGCAAGATGAATCGCCAGAGTGGTAAACCTCATTCCCGTCATAACCTACACGGTTTACTGCAATAATGTAAGCCTGGTTTTCCACCGCCCTTGCAGGAATTAATGTCCGCCAATGCAGGGCTCGTTTTTCCGGCCAGTTGGCTACTACGATCAGCAGGTCGTAAACGGTGTTCAGGTTTCTCATCCAGACCGGGAAACGCAGGTCATAACAGATCATCGGGCAAATCTTCCAGCCTTTTAGTTCTACGATCAAACGTTCTTTCCCGGCTGTAAAAGTTTCATGTTCTTTTGCAAGCGTAAACAAATGCCGTTTGTCATATTGTGAAAAAGTACCATCGGCCTGCATCCAGATCAAGCGGTTATAATAATTGCCGTTCTCAGTTATCATCAGGCTGCCGGTTACCACACATTTATATTTTTGTGCAATTTGCCCCATCCAGCTCATGGTTTTACCGTTTATTGGTTCGGCCAGTGCCGTGTTCATTGTAAAACCGGTATTGAACATTTCAGGTAAAATGATCAGTTCTGTGTTTTCCCGGATACCGGAAGACAATCTCAACTCGATGTTTTTTAAGTTCCGGTCAATGTTTTCCCAAAATAAATATCCCTGAAAAATAGTTACTTTTAAATTTTCCATAATGTTAAATACTAATGCATGCAGGCAAAAATAAAATGCTTAGGATTATACTTTTAACAACTGTTCAACGGCTTTCTCCAGTGTTTCTTGCTTCTTGGCGAAACAAAACCGCAGGATGCCAAAATCGTTTTTTTTAGAATAGAAAGCAGAATTAGGAACGGCAGCCACGCCAACCTCGTTAATTAATTGTTTAGCAAAGAACAGATCGTTATCCTCAGAGATTTCACTATAATTTACGGATTGAAAGTAAGAACCGGCGCAAGGCAGCAATTCAAAACGCGAACTTTCTAATCCTGCACGAAAGTAATCCCGCTTTTGCTGATAAAAAGCAGACAAGCCCAGATATGCTTCTTTTACCTGCATAAAATCAGCAAGTGCATATTGCATGGGGGTGTTCACAGAAAAAACGTTAAACTGATGTATTTTCCTGAATTCGTTCATCATCCAGGCCGGTGCCATACAGTAGCCAACTTTCCATCCGGTGATATGAAAAAGCTTGCCAAAAGAAGCAACGATCATACTGCGTTCGGCCAATTCGGGGTAAAGGGCCATGCTTCTGTGCGGCTGTCCGTCAAAAATAATATGCTCGTAAACTTCATCGCTCAAAATCAAAATATCTGTTTTGTTGGTGATGCCGATCAGTTCGCGCATGTCTTCCTCCTGCAAAACGGTTCCTGTTGGATTATGCGGGGAATTCAGAATGATCATTTTTGTATGGGAAGAAACCAAACGCCGTACCATGTTCCAGTTGATGCGATAATCGGGCGGTTCCAGTTCCATGCGTTTTACAATTCCACCCATCAATTGGATTGCCGGTGCATAGCAATCATAAGCAGGTTCAAAAATAATCACTTCGTCATTCGGTTGGATGGCGGCGCAAATAGCCGTAAAAATAGCCTGCGTACCACCGGCCGTAACCGTAATTTCGTTGTCCGGATGATAAATTGTACCATAAAGCTCCTGTGTTTTTGCAGCAATAGCTTCCCGTAAAGTTAAAACACCGGCCATTGGTGCATATTGGTTGTGCCCTTGTTGCATGGCTTTGTCCACAAGTTTCACCAATTCGGGCGGACAATCAAAATCAGGAAACCCCTGTGATAAATTGATGGCACCGGCTTGTTGCGCCAGGGCAGACATGACAGTAAAAATAGTAGTACCGGTTTGCGGAAGTTTAGATTGAAAAGCGATCATCGGACGCTAAAATAATTATTTATACCGAAATGGCTTCAACTTAAAGCCTGTTTAAAACCTGTTCGATTTTTTTCTATGCTTCTTTTATCGCCTAAAAAATATCAAACTGCTATTGCTATTTGTACAGGTATAAACACAAGCATAAAATTTACAGGCATAAAAGAAGCACCAACAGTTTTTTTAGCTGTAAAATTTAAACAGGCTTTTAAAAATAAAGGGGAAATAAATTTGTAATTTTGATTATGGAAACATTAATCCTTCGCCCAAGAACCAAAGAGCAATTGGTTGCTTTAAAAACTATTGCCAAAGCATTGAAAGTTGATTTTGAAACAGAAAAAAGTCCTTATGATCCGGCTTTTGTCAAAAAGATTTTAGATGGCCGGGAAGCTGTTAAAAATGGCAAAGGCGTAAAAATTGCCATAAAAGATCTATGGAAATAATATTTACCCCTCAAGCCACAGAAGATTTAAATTATTGGAAAAGAACAGGTAATAAAGCGATACAAAAAAAGATAGAACAGCTAATTACCGCCATACAGGAAAATCCATTTGAAGGTATTGGAAAACCAGAGCCTTTGAAACATGATTTATCCGGCTCCTGGTCTCGAAGGATTAACAGGGAACATCGGATCGTTTATCAAATTTTTGATCAAAATATAATTGTTATCCTTGAAATACAATCCTTGAAAGGGCATTACTAAGTATTAGATGAAAAGTGATATTCATCTCTCGAAAAACTTATTCTGCTGATTGAAGTTATGCAAACGATCAATCAGAAAAATAAATGAACCCTAATCCAAAACTTAAAGGACAATCGGCCCTGGTAACCGGCGCAAACAGCGGTATAGGCAAAGCAGTTGCAATAGCGCTGGGCAATGATGGTGCAAACGTTGCGGTAAACTATGTAAGCAACCCGGATAGTGCACAAGCGGTAGTAGATGAAATCAAAGCAAACGGAGGAAACGCAGTTGCACTTCAGGCGGATGTAAGCAATGAACCCCAGGTGCAAAACCTGTTCCAGGAGTTGTACAAAACTTTTGGCACGATTGATATTTTGGTGAACAATGCCGGTTTGCAGAAAGATTCCCCATTTACCGAAATGAGCCTGGCAGATTGGCAATTGGTGATCAACATTAACCTTACCGGCCAGTTTTTGTGCGCCCGGGAAGCAGCAAGGGAATTTATTAAACGCGGCATTGTGCCCGAAAGGAGCAAAGCCGCTGGCAAAATCATTTGTATGAGCAGTGTACACCAGGTAATTCCATGGGCAGGGCACGTAAATTATGCCAGCAGCAAAGGCGGCATCAATATGCTGATGCAAAGTATGGCACAGGAACTTGCCCCGAAAAAGATCAGGGTGAACAGTATTGGCCCCGGGGCAATACAAACGCCAATCAATAAGCAGGCCTGGGAAACACCAGTTGCTTTGGATAATTTACTGAAACTGATTCCATACGGCCGTATTGGGCAACCAGAAGATATTGGTATGCTGGCAGCGTGGCTTGCCTCTGATGAATCTGACTATATTACCGGCGCAACTATTTTTATGGATGGGGGCATGACGCTTTACCCGGGGTTTTCTACCAACGGATAACTTACATTTTTAAAGGCTGTTCAGCTTGAGCTGGATATTTTTTGTATGCTTCTTTTAACCTATAAAAAACAGTATTTGCTGATGATGCATAGTAGTTTGTTGATGGCCCTGCGCCTCTTAAATAAACACCAATTTTATAGTGCTAAAAGAAGCATTGCCTTTCAATCAGGAAATTTTCAAAGAATCAGCAATAAATTAAACAGGGCCTTAAAATCCTTGTAAGTCAATCAGTTTTATGTTTAAGGACAACTACAGAACGGCCTGCAACGTTTATCGTTTCTTCGGCATTAAAACGAAGTCCGTCTTCTGAAATGCAGTTTTCGCTGGTATCTAAAATTTTAAGCCAGGTTTTGCCATATTTTTCCGAGGGAAGCACGTAATCCAAAGGCCCGTGATAAGCATTAAAAAGTATGTAAAAGCTGTCGTCCTTAATTCTTTCGCCTTGTGCATCAACATATTGTAGTTCATTTCCGTTAAGGAAAACGCCAAGTGATTTAGCAAAACCGTGCGACCAGTTTTCATCCGGCATTTCCACGCCCTGGGGCAAAAACCAGGCAATATCGTTTAATCCGGCTTTTACAACATCGTCCTGAAACCATCTGGGGCGGCTAAATACCGGGTGCTTTTTTCGTAGTGCAATTAATTTTTGTGTAAATTCCAGTAAACTTTCATCCGTATTTCCCCAGTTTAACCATGATATTTCGTTATCCTGGCAATAGGCATTGTTGTTTCCCCTTTGCGTGCGGCCTAATTCATCCCCGGCAACCAGCATGGGCACGCCCTGCGATAAAAATAAAGTGGTGAGGAAGTTGCGTTTCTGCTGGCTTCTTAATTTGATAATTTCCGCGTTTTTTGTTGGCCCTTCTACACCGCAGTTCCAGGAACGATTATGGTTTTCCCCGTCCAGGTTGTTTTCGCCATTGGCCATGTTGTGCTTCGCATCGTATGAAACCAAATCGTGCAAGGTAAAACCATCATGTGCAGTAATAAAATTAATGCTGGCTGTAGGGTTTCGTGAATCGTTTTTATAGAGGTCCGGGCTGCCCGTTAAACGCTGGGCAAACTCAGTCAGCATACTGTCTGCCCCTCGCCAATAATCCCTCATGCAGTCGCGGTACTTTCCGTTCCATTCGGACCATTCCGCAGGGAAATTACCAACCTGATAACCGCCCTCACCAACATCCCAGGGTTCTGCAATCAGTTTAACCTGGGAAATAATGGGGTCCTGGTAAATAATATCAAAAAAACCGCTTAATTTATTCACATCATGCAGTTCGCGGGCAAGGGTAGCAGCCAGGTCAAACCGGAAACCATCTACATGCATGTCCAATATCCAGTAACGCAGGCTGTCCATAATCAACCTCAGCACGTTTGGCAGGTTGGCGTTCAGCGTATTTCCGGTGCCGGTATAATCCTTGTAATGCCGTTTGTCATCTTCCGGTAAACGGTAATAAGCAGCATTGTCAATGCCTTTAAAAGACAAGGTTGGCCCAAATTCGTTGCCTTCGGCAGTATGGTTATAAACTACGTCTATAATCACTTCCAGTCCTGCTTTGTGCAGTTCTTTAACCATATTTTTAAACTCCGTCACCTGTTCGCCTTGCATGCCGCTGCTGGAATAACGCACATCAGGCGCAAAATAGCCAATGGTATTATAACCCCAGTAGTTTGCAAGCCCTTTTTTGATAAGATGATCGTCCATAATAAAATGGTGGACAGGCATTAACTCTACAGCAGTAATGCCCAAATCTTTTAAATACCGGATAGTAACAGGATGTGCCAGCGCGGCATAAGTGCCTCTGATATTTTTAGGGATTTCCGGATGAAGTATGGTAAACCCCCTTACATGCGTTTCGTAAATGATGGTTTTATGATAAGGAATATTAGGCGGCCGGTCGCCTTCCCAATCAAAATCCTGGTCAATAACAACACTTTTTGGAACATAAGGGCTGCTATCGGTTTCGCTGAAGCTTAAATCCTGGTTAGGGCTGTTCATCTCATAACCAAAAACAGACTCGTGCCATTTTACCGGCCCGGCAATAGATTTGGCGTAAGGATCAATCAAAAGTTTGTTTGGGTTAAACCGGAAGCCGTTGTGCGGATCGTAAGGCCCGTGAACCCGGTAGCCGTAAAACTGGCCGGGTTTAATATCAGGCAGGTAAATATGCCAGATATAATAGGTGCATTCTTTTACCTCTATTTTAAATTCCTGATGGTTGTCATCAAACAAGCACAGTTCTACAGCCGTGGCATTATTGGCATACAAAGCAAAGTTGACCCCTTTTCCGTCCCAGGTTGCCCCTAAAGGATATAGATTGCCTGGAAAAGTTGTAATGTTCATATATCCAACAAAGAAAAAAACACTTTTTGATGTTTTGTTATAAAATTTGCTTTTAACCGGATTTGCCTAAACTTACGTATATAACAAGCCATACTGTTTTTATGCCATTAAAAACAGTATGCGCAGCAGCCTGTTCATTTCGGGGGCCAAAATTTATGTATTTGAATGAGGGATTAGTTTAACTTTGAACCCGCTATATATTATTCTGTAACCGGAACGTGACGGAAAATAAAAAAGCTACCGATACTAAAATGCTGCTTTTACCATAAAAAATCAGCTTAGAATAAAATTTCATGATGTTTGATGATACTATAACCGATGCAGAACAGCTGCGCATACTTGAAAACGAAGCCAAAGAAGTCCCTTTAGAAAGATGGGGCCCCTATTTGAGCGAACGCCAATGGGGGACCGTGAGGGAAGATTACAGCCAGAACGGTGATGCCTGGAATTATTTTCCGCACGACCATGCCCGCAGCCGGGTTTACCGCTGGGGGGAAGACGGCCTGGCCGGTATTTCTGATTATTACCAGCAGTTGTGTTTTTCGATAGCGTTATGGAACGGGAAAGACAAGATCTTAAAAGAACGTTTGTATGGATTGACCAATTACCAGGGCAACCACGGCGAGGACGTAAAAGAACTGTATTATTACCTGGATAATGTGCCCACACATTATTACATGAAGTATTTGTACAAGTATCCGCAGGAGGCTTTTCCGTACCAGGACCTGAACCGTAAAAACGCACATCGCTCTAAAGCAGAACAAGAGTACGAACTGCTGGACACCGGTATTTTTGATGAGGACAAATATTTTGATGTAGTGGTAGAATATGCCAAAAAAAATTCGGAAGATGTTCATGTCCGCATCGAAATAATAAACCGCGGCGATGAAGATGCACCGATAACTGTATTGCCAACCTTGTGGTTTTACAACCGCTGGCAGTACGACGAATCCAAACCAAAACCGGTTCTGGAGTTTGAAGAAGATGGATCTGTAAAGGCAACGCACGTGCCCTTAGGAACTTATTATTTGTATTTTGATGAGCCTGACTATCACTTGTTCACTGAGAATGAAACCAACAGGGAACGTTTGTTCGGCACGCCAAATGATGTCCCGTATGTAAAAGATGCTTTTCATGACGCAGTTATCCATGGGAAAAACTTAGAAGAATTGCAGGAGTTAACTTCTGGAACCAAATTTTCGCCGGTTTATCAATTCAGCATCAAAGCAAAATCCTCTAAAACAATTAACCTGCGTTTGTCAAAAGGCCGTATAAGAAACCCGTTCGACGAGAAGTTCAATGCGCTGTTTACCACCCGAAAATCTGAGGCGGATGTTTTTTATAAAAACCTGTATCCGGATAACAAAAATCCGGACCTGATGAACATCCAGCGGCAGGCTTTTGCCGGTTTGTTGTGGAGCAAACAGTATTACCATTACGATACGCAGCGATGGCTAACCACCAGCGACGGGATTTCACCGGTAGTGGAAAACCGATTGAACGGCCGGAACAGCAACTGGAAATACCTCAAAAACCAGGATGTGATTTCTATGCCCGATAAATGGGAATATCCCTGGTATGCGGCCTGGGACCTGGCTTTCCATTGCGTGCCCATGGCCATGATCGACCCAACTTTTGCCAAAAACCAGCTGATCCTGATCATGCGCGAATGGTACATGAACCCGGAAGGGCAAATTCCGGCTTATGAATGGAATTTTAGTGATGTAAACCCGCCGGTGCAAGCCTGGGCAGCACTGGAAGTTTACCGTATTGAAAAAGAGAAAAAAGGTGAAGGCGACCTTCGGTTCTTAAAACGGGTTTTCCAGAAACTGATCATCAATTTTACATGGTGGACCAACCGCGTGGACGTGGAAGGGAAAAATATTTTTGCAGGCGGGTTTTTGGGTTTGGACAATATTGGCGTGTTCGACCGGAACAGCAAGCTGAACGGAACACTGGAGCTGGAGCAGGTGGACGGCACCAGCTGGATGGGCATGTATGCACTGAACATGATGGACATGGCATTGGAAATTGCCATGAACGACGACGCGTTTGAAGATTCGGCCGTAAAGTTTTACGAACACTTTGTATTGATTGCGGACGCTTTAAACGGTATGGGCTTATGGAGTGAGGAGGATAAGTTTTTTTACGATACCCTGCGCCTGCAAAGTAACCACGCTTACCATCTCAAAGTGCGTTCTATTGTTGGTTTAACTTCGCTTTTTGCAGTCTCTATTTTCAGTTACAATAACCTGGAGAAGCTGCGCGATTTTCGGAAACGTGCAACGTGGCTAAACCAGTTCCGCGAAAAAAACCATCAGTTTTTACCTATTGCCGATAATAACAAAATTGGCAAAGTACTCCTTTCTATTGTGGACAAAGAAAAGCTGACGCATTTGCTGAACCGAGTATTTGACGAAAACGAATTCCTGGCCGAGGGCGGTGTGCGTGCCTTGTCAAAAGCTTATCAGGACAATCCGTATTCTGTTGAAATTGAAGAGCACACTTACACCATTCAGTATGACCCGGCCGAATCAACTTCTGACATGTTTGGCGGAAACTCCAACTGGCGCGGACCGATCTGGTTGCCCATAAATTATATGCTGATCCGGGCTTTGCGCAAATACCATGAGTTTTACGGAGAGGATTTTACCATGGAATTCCCGAAAGGATCTGGTAAACAGATCAACTTAAAAGCAGCAGCAGATGAACTTTCGCAAAGGCTGATTAATATTTTTGCCAAGGACAAAGACGGTAAACGGCCGGTAAACGCTGACGATAAAGGCTTCTACCAAAAACCCGAAAATGCTGACCTGGTGTTGTTTTACGAGTATTTTCATGGAGACAACAGTCGCGGGGTTGGCGCAAGCCATCAAACCGGCTGGAGTTCGCTCGTGGCTAATTTAATTTCAGATTTAGGGAAAAAAGAGGCATAAAAGAAGCATGCAGTTTAAGGTTTTGGTTCTGTAATCAGATTTATATCCCGGACAGCCGCTGGTGAGGCAGATAATGTTGCCCGGGTTTTTGGCAGGCAGTCCGGGTAATTTTCCCTTATAAAAGCAACCATGTTTTCACGGACATAACACCGCAGATCAAATGCCTGCGATGAACTCCCGGCACTCATCAATGCCCTTAATTCCATCGTACTTTCCCGGGCATCTGTTACCTGCAGTACGTTAACCCTTCTGTCCCACAATGGGTTGCTTTCTAATAAACGGGTAAGTTCTGCCCGGGCAGCTTCAACAGGTAAAGTATAATCAACATAGATAAAAACAGTACCCATAATATCTGCAGACATCCTCGTCCAGTTTTGGAAAGGTTTCTCAATAAAATAATTAATGGGTAAAACCAGCCTGCGCTCGTCCCAAATGCGCACCACTACATACGTCAGCGTAATTTCTTCCACCCGTCCCCATTCGCTTTCTACAATCAGCACATCATCAATACGAATGGGTTGCGTAAAAGCAATTTGCAGGCCGGCAAACAAATTACTCAATGATTTTTGTGCTGCAATACCAATAATAATACCGCCCACGCCAACGCTGGTAAGTAAATAGCTACCGATTTTACGCATGCTTTCAAAGCTGAGCAGGATAACCGCAAAAGTTAAAATGACAATGGTGCCGATGGCAATCCTCCGTACAAATTGTAATTGTGTCCTGATCTTGCGTTCCCTTAAATTGTCCGTTTTTTTTATGTCGAAAGCATGATAAACGTAATCTTCAAAAACGGAAATGATACGGATGAGTAACACCGCAAACGAAACGGTTAAGGCTATTTGCAGCGTTTTTTCTACTACCGGTAAAAATTTCGGGCTTATTATAAACCATGGTGTCAGCCAATTCAGCATCAGGAGCGGTATAAACCAGCTTAATGGCCTTCCCAGATGTATGATGACGGACTTAAACGTAGAATAACCGGTACGCTTTCGGTAATAGGCTATCGGCCTGATCAAAATAAATTTAAGCAGCAAACCAATAATCACGGCAGCAACAATAATGATCAAGTTCCAGAGATCAGGCGGAACATTGGCAGATAAGCTTTGTATCTGTCCAGTCATGTTAAATTGCTTCATCTTGTATTTTACAGCTAACGGTAAATCTAATTTTATGGCATAAAAACAGTATTCGTCTTTATGTTTCATCATTTTACAAATTAAGAAATAGTTGTTTGGGTTTAAGCAGCAATTCATCACAATGCTTCTTTTACCACCTAAAAACATCAATTTAAAAACTTATTAATTTAAAAGCGGGTTTATGGATTATAAAACAGCAGATATGACGGGTAAAACAATAATCGTTTCGAACAGGTTGCCGGTAAAAATACAGGAAAAAGAGGGTGTTTACACTTCATCAGCAAGTGAAGGCGGACTGGCAACCGGGCTTGGATCGGTTTACCATGAGGGCAATAATGTTTGGATAGGATGGCCGGGAACAGAAATAGCTGATGATAAGCAGGAAGAAATTACAGCACAGCTGGCCGGTTTAAGTTTGCTGCCCGTTTTTTTAACTCAGGAAGAGGTCAGCAAATATTATGAAGGCTTTTCTAACGAAATTTTATGGCCGATTTTTCATTATTATGCTTCTACTTATAGCACTTACCGTCAATCCAACTGGGAATTTTATCAGCAGGTAAATCAAAAATTTGCCGATGCGGTTTTGAGCGTTGCCAAACCCGGCGATACGGTATGGATACACGATTACCAGTTGCTGCTGGTTCCTGCACTTGTCCGTACAAAATTGCCCGCCGTTTCTATCGGTTTTTTTCTGCATATCCCGTTTCCTTCGTTCGAGCTTTTTCACCTGATCCCCTGGCGGAACGAATTGCTGCAAGGTTTGCTGGGGGCCGATCTGGTCGGTTTTCATACGTTTGATGATGTGCAGCATTTTACCCATGCCTGCGCACGGTTGCTGCATGTTAATTTATCTGCCAACATCATTTCCCTTCCAAACCGTTATGTAGTGGCAGAAGCTTTCCCGATGGGGATTGATGAGCAAAAATATGCCTTGCTTACACAAAGTGAAAAGGTAAAGCAGGAAATCAAACAACTTCAAGAGAGTTTTAAAGGTGTTAGTACGATCTTATCTGTTGACCGGTTGGATTACAGCAAAGGGATTTTGCAGCGGTTACAGGCTTTTGAAGAATTACTGCAAAACAATCCCGGGTATATGGAAAAAGTAGTTTTGTATATGATCGTTGTTCCGTCGCGGGACACTGTTCCGCAGTATAAGCAACTACGTGATGAAATTGATAAACGTGTAGGCAATATCAATTCATTGTTCCGCACCTTAAACTGGAGCCCTGTGCAGTATTTTTACCGCTCTTTTCCAATCGAAACCTTATCTGCGTTATATGCTACTGCCGATGTCGCACTGGTTACGCCCCTGCGCGATGGGATGAATTTAGTAAGTAAAGAATATGTAGCCAGCCGCACACAAAATACCGGGGTGTTGATTTTAAGTGAGATGGCAGGTTCTTCGCGCGAATTAATTGATGCCATTATTGTTAACCCAAACAATATGCTTATGATGACGGAAGCCATCAAACAAGCTTTGAACATGCCTGCTGAAGAACAGGAAAACCGGATGATTAAACTGCGCAAGGTTGTTGCCAAGTTTAACATAAAGCATTGGGTGAAGATATTTATGGACCGCTTGCGTGAAGTGAAGGAGTTGCAGCAATCGCTCCATACACGTTATGTAAGCACACTTACTACAAAAGCCATTTATAAAGTTTATGCTAAAACCTTTAAACGTATTTTCTTTTTGGATTATGATGGCACGCTGGTTGGGTTTAATGCCGACCCGGAAAAAGCATCACCAGACAAGGAATTGTACCAGCTCTTGCAGGAATTGGCAGCTGATCCGGCAAATAAAGTGGTACTGATTAGCGGACGGGATTATCAGACACTCGAAAAATGGTTTGGCCATATCCCGGTTACTTTGATTGCCGATCATGGTGCCTGGCAAAAATTAAATAACCAATGGGAACGTGTGCCAGCACTGGATGCGCAGTGGAAAAAAAGCGTTTATCCGGTCTTGGAAACTTATGCAGACCGCACGCCGGGTTCTTTTATCGAAGAAAAAACCTATTCGCTGGCCTGGCATTACCGCAACGTTGGTACAGGTTTAGGAGAATTAAGGGCGGGCGAACTGATGAATAATTTACGCTACCTCACCAGCGATCAGGGCTTGCAAATTTTGCCCGGCAACAAAGTGATAGAGGTTAAAAATATAGAAATCAACAAAGGACGGGCGGTTACTGCATTGTTGTATGGGCAACAGTATGATTTTGCAATGGCTATTGGCGATGACCATACTGACGAAGATACTTTTAAAGCCATGCCCGAAAATTCGGTGACCATTAAAGTTGGCAGCAACAGTTCGGTAGCTAAATATTACCTGAATGATTTTAAGGAAGTGCGTAATTTGCTCCAAGGTTTTACAACGGCTGTTGCAATACAAGAATAAAGGTGGTAAAAGGAGTATCGGTTTTGGGCTGATGCTTCTTTTATCACCTGTTTTTTTATATGGCATTATTCTATCACTTCATAAACCATTACCGGTAGGGCTTTGTTTTTTAAAACAACTTCACCAATTTTAAGAAATTTAAAAGATCCTTTTGTTTGTTCATAAACCAGTTCGGTAATTAATATCTGGCTGGCTTTGGCCACGGATTGTAAACACTGTGCTGTGTTAACAGAATCGCCTATCACGGTATAATCTAACCTTCTAAGGGAAACAGAGCCAATATTGCCTGATACCATTTCGCCGGAATTAATACCGATAGAAACTTCAGGTTTAAAAGTTTTGGTCCCTGCTGTTGTTGCGTCGGCCATACTAATTTGTTGTTTTACAGCCAGTGCCGCATCCATAGCCCGTTCCAAATGGTTTTTCCCTTTAAACACAGCCATTACGGCATCACCGATAAATTTATCCACATGCCCTTCGTTTGCAATTATTTCTTTTACGATTTTATCAAACAAACCGTTTAAAAGATTAACAACAGTATTAGCGGGAAAGTGCTCTGTAATAGCGGTAAATTCGCAAATATCAACGAACATAATTGTTGCTTCCAGCACTTCATTTTTCATCAGGTTGTTTTCAAACTCCTTATGCGTCATGAAATTGAGCACGTTTTCGTCCACATACATTTTTAAGATGTTGTTTTCTTTGATCGTTTTTAAAGTTTCCTGCAACTGTTTTACATGCTGTATCGTCTTTTCCATCGTGAGGTCTAAATCCTCAAAGTCAACTGGCTTGAACACGAAATCGTAGGCACCACGGTTCATGGCCGTCCGTATGTTTTGTATGTCGCCATAAGCGGAAACCATTACTGCTTTTACAACAGGGTTTGCTTCGGAGAGCTTGGTCAGCAGCGTTAAACCGTCCATTACGGGCATATTGATATCGCTAAGGATAATATCTAAATCCGAATGCTGTTGTAGTTTTTCCCGCTTCTGCACCATTTTGCGCAAAAATAAACTCGTACACATTTTCCCTGATCTTACGCCGAAACTTTTGTTTAACCAGCAGTTCCAAATCCGGTTCATTGTCCACTACCAGTATCTTTGCCATTATGCAATAAAAGTTTTGAGTTTTTCCTTTAAATTGTTAAAATCTACAGGTTTGGTCAGGAAATCATTAGCGCCGTTTTTCATCGCCTGGTTATGGTTTTCCTGATCTCCGTAAGCAGTGATCATCAGCAAGCTTTCAAAGAGCCATAGGCTCGGCATATTTTTTAACAACAGATTTCAATCCGTTGAATTTCACAACAACTCCTGAAAAATATACTGCTCATCATATTCCACTTGATACTTTTTTAAAAAATCCAGGTATTCTTCATTAAAAGTTTGCTTTTGATGGTGTGCTTCCTGGTTTTGAATGTATTTATAAACTTTGTCAATACTGGATTGGCTATATGAAAATACACCATAGCCTTCCTGCCATTCAAAGCGACTGGGCGTTAAGGCATGATCATTAATATATTTAGAAGATTTTGCTTTTACCGTTTTCATTAATTCTGAAACGGAAACAACCGGTTTTAAGCCAATAAAACAATGTACATGGTCTTCCACGCCATTTACGATAATAGTTTTACAATTGGCTTCATTAATCAAGTTTCCGATTACAGCAAAAAGCCGGCTTCTCCATTCTTTCCCCATAACTGCTTGCCGGTATTTCACTGCAAAAACTATTTGTAGATAGATTTGATGATAGGTATTTGCCATTTGGTTTGACTGGTTTTAAACGGACTGAAGTCCGTTGTTACAAAATGAGCCGAGGCTACGCCTCTTTTTTCTTCGTATTGAAGTCAATTTAGTTATAAAATAACGGACTAAAGTGCGTTGTTACAAGATGTGCCGAGGCTACGGTTCTGTGCAAGCTTCTCTTTCTAAGAGCCGTAGGCCCGGCTCATTTTGTAACAATGGATTTCAATCCATTGCACTCTTCCATCGGAATAATTTGGTGCTTTAGGCTGATGCTTCTTTTACCGCATTAAAAGAAGTATGTGTACAAAGTAGGAAATTTTGTAAAAGCTTTTATACCCTGACCGATAAAATTTTTGAGGGGAATGAATAAATTGAAAGCAATTTCTGAACATTCTATTTTATCAAAGAAATCTGCAATTAACGGGTTCATATAAAATATAGGTTGATTAACCTGCTCAATTAACAAAAGGTGTTTACGTAGCTGATCCCTTGAAAAAAGCCACGCAAAAAATAGCGGTAAAAGAAGCATTACCGCTATTTTTTAAATAGCCCCGACTGTAAGAATATTTTTTTTAGATTGGTTTAATCAAAGAAAAAAAGCAAATTTAATTTTAAAATTTTAAACCCAAACCTTCTATATAGCCTTTATTTGGGCTACAGTTTTCAAAACGGCAGTTTTTTAACAGTTCATCCAGGACCTGTTTAATTTGCTGACGGTCTGCAGGTGCAGCTTTTCGGATTTCTTCAAACGTGCCCCTTGGTTTTTGTGAATAGTCAATCAACTGCTCATAATTTAAAGGTTGTTTAAATTGAACGATACCGCTTTTAGCATCCATTTTTTTGTATGGCCAGTAATTCCAGCCAACATTGTTCTTCTCCAATAATTCGCGGAAGCCCTTGATCCATTCGTCTTTATTTTCGCCGGTTTCGCCAATATAAATGGGCACATTGTTTTTCTCCCGAAAATCAATAAACCGCTGAATGACTTCCTGTTTTACATCCGTCCAATAGGTATGAAAGGTGTAAACCAGTTTATCGTCAAAAGGAGGTCCGAACACCTTAAAATTACCATCCCATTGTGCTCCGCCCAGAAATACCAGGTGGTTTTTATCAACACTACGAATGGCTTTGGTGATCTTTTTGTATAAAGGCTCCAACAAAGGGTTTAATTTTGAAGCATCAAAATAATGTGCAATCGGCTCATTCAGCAAATCATAACCCATAATGATCGGTTCGTTTTTATAGCGATCTGCAATTTTTTTCCAGATGTTGATGGTCAATTGCTGACTCTGCTCGTTTTCGAACAAAAATGGATAACCGTAACCATCATCAATATTATCACCTGTTTGTCCGCCCGGAGCACAGTGCATGTCCAGGATGAGGTAAATCCCTTCTTTTTTGCTCCATTTAATCAGCTTGTCAAGCAATATAAAACCGCGGTTTTCATCTGTTGTGCCGAGGTAGGTTTCGTTGGTAAAAAGCCGGTAATTAAAAGGTACACGAATGGAGTTCATGCCCGTACTTTTTAGGTAATGGATATCGGCCCCGGTAATGTAATTATCCAGGTATTTTTGCCAGAAATCCTTTGCTTCGTCCGGGCCGGTCATTTCTGTGATCGCTTCATTGATCAACCGGGGGGAGGATATGTTTTTAAATTTAAACATATAACCTTCCGGAACCATCCAATTGCCCAGGTTGGTCCCTTTCAGCAGCATCGGTTTACCATTTGTACCGATGATTTCTTTTCCTTTTACACCAATGAACTTGCTTTGTGCTTCAGCATTAAAAATGCAGAAAGCAAAAAACACAGAAACAAAGTTTAATAACCATTTATTCATTTTTGTATCAATTAAATATTAAAAAAATGCCGAGATAATTAGGGTTTGTTTAGATTTATATCTTAATTCTTCAACAAACTTAAAATTTATGATGATGCTTCTTTTAGCACTAAAAAATTGGTGTTTATTTGGAGAGGCATGAGCCGATAGGTATCCGCCCTCCGCTATCAACAATCTTTCATGAACCAGCATCAAATACTGTTTTTATAGGATAAAATAAGCACAAAAAAACAGCTAAACCAAAATTAAACAGGCTCTTAATTTGCACGGCTGCCTGTTATATTGTTTATTTTTAAAAATGCCAATATTTTTTTAGATTCCTTTGGATAAACGGCAATATAGTGTGTTCGTACCAAATAAGGAACGGCTGTGCCTTTGCCTGAAGTTTGTACCACAATAACATTGGATGGTTTGGCCGGCATGTGGCAATCAATACAGTTTTGTTTGATGGCTGTATTTAAACCTGGTGCATTTTTAGCAAAACTATGGATGCTGTTTTTATGGCAATCCATACAGCGTTGCGAATACAAAAACAGGTTTGCCCTTTCGTTTACGTGCGTATTGTGGCATGTGGAACAATCCATATTACTTTTAACAAAACATTGGCTGTTGGCCAGCAACTGGTTTTGGTTGCCATGCACATCCAGCTGCTTGGCATTCGGGTCAGGAGACATAAAATCCGGTTCTTTAAAATCTTCCAGCTTTTTTTCGGGCGTAAAAGCAAAAGCACTAATCAGAAAATCATTTTTATTGCCCGAATGGCAAACTGCACACATGTTTAGTTTTTGTGTTCTTGTGAGTGAATCATATTTAACCATGTAACGTGCCTTTTTTACTTCTGGAAATTCGGTATGATAGTTTACATGATTGGCAGCCGGGCCATGGCACCGCTCGCAATCAATACCATAAATTAAGGTGTGCTTATCAAACTCTTCTTTCCTGTCAATTAAACTTTGTGTTTGCCGCGGCAGCTCTTTTATATAAGAACTATGACATTCAAAACATCGCCTTACAATAGGCCTGTTAAAATTAATCTGATTTATCGCATAACCCGGACTATTTGTCCAGCTATGCAAAGCGTTGAAATAAGAAATCGGCAATTGAAAGGGTTGATTGCCTTTCCAGTACAAATAAGTTTCTGCTTTAACGCCGCCAAAAGTTATATTAAACCGGTGCTTCTCCAGTACTTTGTCATTTTGATAAGCAACCTGATACAATTCCTGGCCATGTTTTTCCATTTTTACCTGCAAACCATTGTCAAACAAAAAGCTATTATGGTTTTGAGAGAAACTGCCATGGATACTATGGACGGATGCCGGCCGGGACGTATTTTGATGAGCGGTTTGTAAATAAGTATTATAAATATCTTTGTGGCATTTTATACAGCTTGCAGAACCGGCATACATTTCCCCTCGTGCATCTTCATGCTTTTCGAGGTTAAAACACTGTGAAAAGATAAGAACCAGCGGAACCAAAAAAACCAGTACCAGCAGAACAGTTCTTTTACTTACCATTTTTTATGCCTTAAAAACAGCATTGCGCTCAATTTTGCTATTGAACGATTAATGTAGAGATAGAATGCGGCAAACTGGTTGCAAGGGCTCCGTTCCCGGCAATAACCATATTGTATTTTATTTCTTTATCTGTCAGGTTTAAAACAACAACAGCAATTTTACCATCTGTATTGATAAAAGCAGTAGTTTCCAACATGCTTCGTGTGGAAGAACTTACGATCTTTTTAGCGCCGGGCTTAACAAACTTAGAAAAATGACCTAAGTAATAATAGCAGTTGGTATAATGCAATTCTCCGGTTCTGGTATCTGCAATAATAGGTGCATAGCAAAAATTGCCTACATGGTTTGGCCCGCCTTTTTCGTCCAGTAGGATGTTCCAATCCGTCCAACCGGTAGTGCCCGCGTTAAAATCATTCACTAAAGAATGGCCATACCTTTCGCCTAAACCCCAATCAGTGATTTTTGAATAATCGAACTTTTCGACACAACCTTCTGTAAACATGATGTTGGTTTTTGGAAATGCTTCCGATACTCTTTTTACGTTGTCAAATTGCATATTGCTGCCGGTCCAGGTTTCATACCAGTGATAGGCGATCCCCCAAACATATTTTGCCGCTTCCGGATCTTCCAATACAGTACTGGCGCGCTGGTAAACCAAGTCGCGGTTATGGTCCCAAGCCATCAATTTTTTATTGGCAAGCCCGGCTTTTTGCAATGTCGGCCCTAAATATTGTTTGATAAAATCCCGCTCTTCATCACCTGTGTAAATACAGGATTCCCAACTTTGGGTAGCCATAGGCTCATTCTCCACAGATAAACCCCAAATAGAAATGCCGGCTTTTTCGTACGCGTTGATAAATTTTACATAAAAGTTTGCCCAAGCCTGGTGGTATTGCGGCAACAATTTTCCGCCGTGCAGCATGTCTTTATTGGTTTTCATAAAAGCAGGGGGGCTCCAGGGCGTTACAAATACATTCAGTTTACCGCCTGCTGCTGCCATGGCCTGTTTGATAAAAGGGATCCGATACTGCTCGTCATGCTTAATATTGAACGTTTTGAGTGTTTCATCACCATCGGCTACATAACTGTAACTGCCGCTCGAAAAATCACAGCTCTGGATATGTGTTCTGCCCAGTGTGTAGCCAATACCTTTTTCTTTATCAAAATAAGCCTGCATAAGCTCCTGCTGCTTATTTTTCGGGAGCTTGTAAAAAGTTTCTGCAGAAGCATCGGTAAGCGCACCGCCAAAGCCTAAAACAGATTGAAATGTTTTCGACGGATCAACAAAAACACTGATCTCCGTTTCTACTGGTTGTGGCTTTGCCGCAAACTGGAGTGTTTCGGTTTTTGACAAACGGTAATCTGTGTTTTGAGCTGTTGTATAAACAGTTACTGTTTTATTATTGGTGGAAAATGTACGGTTGGTTTGCGCATTTACTTGTTGAAAGGCAAAGGATAAACAAAGCAATGCTGACAAAAGAACTGAGTGGTTTTTTTTCATGTTCGATATAATTGGTTTAATTTCCCCAGTAAATAATCACCATTTATAGGTAGCAACAGCTCCACTACTCAATGTGGATGTCGTTATTTTCCCGTTAAATTTAATGTTAAAAGTTTGGATAGCAGTGCTTGTGTTTAACACGATAAGCACTTTTGTGCCATCAATATTTTTGAAGGCTACGTTTGGTAAAGAAGTTTGCGTATCAGATGCTATCCGAACGGCTCCCGGTCGGACAAACTTTGAAGCGTGTGCAATAATGTAATAGGAAACATTGCGTGTTACAGATGTACCAATTGTTAATGCACCCAGACAGGTTGTACAACCCCCGCTTGTGTGCGGGCCTAAATTCGGATCGGAAGCCAGATTCCATTCCAACACATTACGGCTCCAGTTACGGGTTGCACCAATAATTAAGTTATTGACATGCCAGGAAAGATCACCATTAAATGATCCGGAAGAAGCTGTGTACTGCTCGGTAAAATAAATATTTTTAGATGGGAAAGCCAGATGAACGGGCGTTAAAGCACTAATATCACCAGCATATAAATGGAATGCAGAACCATCTACAAAAGGGTTTGCTGCCGGGTCTGCCAGAACGGTTAAAGGATAATCTGTACGGTCTGTGTTATGATCATATATAATTATTTTCGTACTTAAACCAGATGTTTTAAACACTGGCCCCAAATTGTTTTTTATGAAATTTGCTTCTTCCAAAGCCTGCATCACCATACTTGGGTTATTATTTGGGTTGAGCGGCTCGTTTTGAGGCGTAACCGCATCAATTGTAATTCCCTGCGCCTGCATTGCCTGGATGTATTTTACAAAATATCGGGCATAAACATCATAATAAGCTGTATTTAAACTGCCCGCTATAAAACTGTTGTTGGTTTTCATCCAGGTTGGGGCACTCCAAGGGCAAGCCAGAATTTTGATTGAAGGATTTAAAGCAATTATTTTTTTCAGTACCGGGATCAGGTCTGTTTTTTCTTTATCAATACTGAAATTAACAAGGTTAACATCCGTTTGTCCGTTTGCCAGATCATCATAAGTAAAAGGAGCAGGACTTAAATCTGACGCTCCGAGGCTAATGCGCAAATAACTGATCCCGATGTGGGAACTATCTGTTAAAAACAGTTCTTTCAGCAAAGCATCGCTTTGGGTTGTACCCAAACCATTAATTAAAGTTGCGCTTCCACTGGTTAAAGTGAAGCCAAAGCCATCAATCGTTTGATAGGTTTGCGTGGTATCAACCGTAATCGTGGTGTTTTGATTTGTGCCTGTATTAAACAGCAAGGATATATTCTGCTTTTTAAATAGTTGGGTCTGGTCTGCCAGGGTAAGCCACATGCTCACATCTGTTGCAACAGGAGTTACAGGTACGATTGGTACTACCGGTGTAACAGGTATTCCACCATTTGTGACATTTTTTTTACTGCAACCAGATACAACAACAGTTAACACAGTTAAAAAAATGACGATACGATAATTTATCTTAGTGTTTTTCATAGTTTCCCTGTCTTTTTTAAGAAGCTGTTTAAATTTTATATCTTAAATATTAGAGCTTCTTTTATCCGTATAAATTTTGTGTTTTCCCCATACAAAAAGCTTAGAAGTTTAATGTTTTTTATATGGTAAAAGAAGCATCTAAAATAAATTCAACAAAATTTAAAAAAGCTTTTAAAGGCGAAAAAGCTTTTTGATTGTAACAACACGATGAATAAAATTAATCAGATTTAGGTTGATAGTAACACTTTAATAACAATAGCTATTTTACTTAGTTATCATTTTGTAGTAACGAACATAATCAATCTGCATGCTGTAAGGAAACAAGGTATCATCAACACCTTTTATCCCGCCCCAGTTGCCACCTATGGCCAGGTTAAGCATAACATGGAATGGTTTATCAAAAGGCCATGTTGCGAATTCATTTTTTTTGTCGTTAGCGAAAGTGAACACCAGTTGGTCGTCGTAATAACCTTTAATAGCATCAGGCGTCCAATCAACTCGGTAAAGGTGAAATGCTGTATTTGATGTTGGAATATTAAGCGTACTTGTTTTTGAATTACCACCATTGTTGGTCAGGTCATGGATGCTGAAATGTACATTATTAGGATCGTAACCTACCTGCTCCATAATATCGATCTCGCCTGAATTTGGCCAGCTTCCGTAAGCATAATCATTGGGCAGCATCCATATTCCGGGCCAGTTACCACGGCCTGCAGGTAATTTTGCTTTAACTTCAATTCGGCCATAAAGCATATCGCTGCTAAATTTTGATGCCATACGTGCAGAGGTGTAATTCATTCCACCCATACTTTCTTTACGGGCTATAATGTTTAACACACTATCTTTCACTACGGCATTGTTGGTGGTATTGGTATAATACTCCAGCTCATTGTTTCCAAAACCACCGCCACCCGTATCATATTGCCACTTAGTGGGATCGGGAGCGCCGTTGGTATTAAACTCGTCTGACCAGGCAATAGCAGTATCAAAAGAGTATGTTTTTACCGGCTGAACAACAGGAACAAAAACGGGAAGTGTATCGCCGCTTTTTGATTTTGAGCATGCTATACTTAGCAGCAATAATGGAAATACTCCAAACTTTAGCTTTTTCATAATAGGAAATTTTTAATTGGCAACATACCATTAATATAATGGTATGTTGCCAAATTTGTTATAGTTACTTCACACCCCGCAATGTTACGTTAGTGAATGATACCCCGGTAACACCAGTGTTGTCGCCGCCATTTTTAATTACTAAGTAATAAGTCCCGGTTGTTTTAACAGTGAATGGATCACCATCACCAGAACAGGAAAGTGCAGACAGTTTACCGTTGAAAGCAGTAGTACCACATCCTGAATAAGTAAGCAGCGAGATAGGTTTAACACCTGTATTATAATCCTGTCCGTTAACTGGTGCGTTAGTGCCAATCCAAACTTCAAACCAGCTATTGGTCATGCCACTGCCTGATACAATCATATCAACCATGTACTTTTTACCGGTCGTAAGGGTTACCGGCTGGGCGATGCCCCCTGCCTGGAAACCGCTTTGATTAGATGTCATGACACCTTTAGTGGTATTGATAACCATATTGTTACCACTGCCAACAACAAAGTGTGTCCAATATGAATCGTCACCATTACCAAACTTGCCGCCCATTACCAGGTTACCGGAGATAGGATCTGATGTGGCAACAGTAACATCCTGAGACGATGTTACCTGACTGCCGCCCTTACCTATTGCATTAAGCATAATGGTATATTTACCCGCATCCGGATAAAACACGGTATCTATAGCTTTACCTATACTGGCTGCGGCTCCATCGCCTTTATCCCATGTAAATGCCAATGCACCATTTTCATTAGCTTTTAGTGCGTAATAATTTGGTTTACCGGCAACGGGTGTAACTGTAAAAGATGAGGTAAGGCCAGTTGATGTTAATCCGTTGCCATCACCAAATTTTTCTGGTTTGCAACCTTCATATATACCTATAATAGCTACAATTCCTGAAGCTATTAAGTAAGTTTTTATTAAGTTTAAGTTCACAATAAATTAAATTAAAATGTTAAATTATAATGTACCGCCGTACTCTTTGCTTTGCTGTAACTTGGTAGCATTCAAATCGTTAAGTGGAATTGGTAATATTTCGTTTCTACCGGCTTTAAATCCTTTATAACCGAGTACTGAAGGAGCATCTCCCCAACGTACAAGATCGAACCAGCGATGGCCTTCGGCAGCCAGTTCTGCACGTCTTTCTGTTTTAACAATAGACATTGTAGCATCCAGAGGGTGCGATTTACCATCATTATATGCGCGGGTATGTACAGCTGTAAGTAAAGCAGCGGCACGGGTTAAATTACTATTACCCATTATCAGCGCTTCAGCCTCCATCAGGTAAGTATCAGCCAAACGAATCTCATATACATTTTGAGGATAATTTAATTCAGGAGCACCGCCACCTGTAGTTTTATCAGCAACATGGCCGGCAAATTTGTTAATAAAAAATCCGGTATTATCATAACCTGGTGTATAATCGGCAATACCATTTGCCTTCAAACTATCTAAGTTTGCTACCGTTGCCTTATTACGAGGGTCATAATGTATAAAATCAAAGAAGTTTTTGGTAAACGGAATAAAGCTGTAACCGGAGATATAGTCAGGCGCATTGGCAGTTTTTGGACTGTATCCTCGTGGACCTACCATAATGTTTAAAAGGTTTCCCTCGGTACAAGCAGCGCAATCCCAGTTACCACCTGATTTTGATGAATGGCCAACTTCTAGTATTGATTCGGAATTGAATTTATTTTGAACTTTCCAAAGATCAGCAAAATTTGTCAGCAGTTGGTAGCCATAGGTAGCATTTACCTGGCCAGGCGTACCATTTACCTCAGCAAATTGTGCTGCAGCTTCTGTGTACTTCTTATCAAAAAGATAAATTTTACCTAATAAGGCATGTACAGCACCCATTGTTAATCTGCCGCCATCTACAGCTACGTTTACAGTGTTTGGTATATTTTTAGCCGCAATTACTGCTTTCAGATCTGATTCAATTTGGCTATAAACAGCACTTGGGGCTACCTGAAGCACATTATCAACTTGATCAGAAGGTACGTCTTGTAATATTAATGGAATATTTTTGAACAGGCGGACCAAGTCAAAATAAAAATATGCACGAAGTGCGAGAGCTTCATCAGAATACCTGCTTCTTAAAGCAGCATCCATTGGTACTCCCGGCAGCTTTGCTATAATTGTATTGGCGCGAAAAATACCCTGAAAACCTCCCTGCCATAAAGCAGCTGAAGGTCCTTGTGTTGCATTAAGGGTATAATTGTTAAATACCTGTAAATCGGTAATGTCTCCTGAGCCGCCACCTCCGGCAACATGATCATCGCTACCGGCATCCATAACATTTTCTTTGGTTAAAAGTCCGCCGCTTTGAAATCCTACAACATCGTAAACAGCTGTCAAACCATTAAAGGCTTCTGTTTGATCACGATAATATTGGGATTCAAGGTTAGTTCCCTTGGGTGTAACACTTAAAAAACTTTTTTTACATGCAGTGGCAACAACTGAAACACCTACTGCACAAATTGCTAAATATTTTATATGCTTTTTCATCTTTTATATATTAAAATCCTACACTTAAACCAAGTATATAAGTACGTGCTTGCGGATAAAAGCCCTGGTCGATGCTACCAGAAATGTCTGGGTCATATCCTGAATATTTTGTGAATGTCAAAAGGTTTTGACCGGTTGCATAAACGCGTAATCTTTGTAAACCAATTTTGCTTATCAAGGCTTTATTAAATGTATAACCTAACTGTAATGTTCTGATCCGAAAGTAAGAACCGCTTTGCAGATAAAAACTTGAATTGTAATTAAAATTGTTGTTATTATCCTTGTCGGTTAAACGAGGGAAAGTATTTGATGTCCCCGGACCGGTCCATCTACCTAACGCTGCTGTAGTATAGTTTGCTGTTGTGATATCTAAGCGGTGTAAGCCCTGGAATATTTTATTTCCGGCCTGTCCTTGTCCAAATATTACCACGTCAAAATTCTTATAAGCGGCAGTAAACGTTGATCCAAACTGCCAAGTTGGCAAAGAATTACCTATAAATTCACGGTCAGTATCGCTAATTATACCATCGCCGTTTAAGTCTTTCCATTTAAAGTCGCCTGGTTTGGCATTAGGCTGTATTTTCTGACCTGTTTTTGGTGAAACATAGCTGTCAACTTCTGCCTGTGTTTGAAAAATGCCAAGATTGTCGTATCCATAAAAAGAACCTATTGGATGGCCAACTTCAGAACGGGTAACCCCCCCCTGTATATTCTGAACCCCAACTCCTCCTAAGTAATCCTGTCCTGGAGCTAATCGCGTGACATTATTTTTAAGGTGGGATACATTTCCGTCAAAACCGATATTGAAATCACCAATTTTTCTGTGATAGCCTAATGAAAGCTCTTCACCTGTATTTTCCATATCACCTATGTTAGCATAAGGATTGCTAATTGCGCCTATATAAAATGGAAGATTAGGCTGCTGAAGGATACCTGTTGTTTTTTTCTTGTACCACTCCAACGTTAAATTAAAATCATGAAACAATATCGCATCTAAACCAATATTGATTTGCGAGGTTTGTTCCCACTTCAAATTCGGGTTTGGTGGCGCGTTAGGGCTATAACCGCTAATGTAGGTATCGTTGGTCCCGAAACTGTAGTTTCTTCCACCGCCAATGGTTGAAAGAAAAGCATTGTCAGGAATTGCATCGTTACCAACAACTCCGTAACCACCACGTAGTTTCAAGAAATCAACTACTTCATTTTTTGGCCAGAATGATTCTTTTGTAGGTACCCATCCTAAGGAAACTGATGGAAATGTACCATATTTGTTATTAGCACCAAAGCGTGATGAACCATCTCTTCTTATTACACCTTGAACAATGTATTTTTCATCATAGTCATAATTTAAACGGGCAAATAATGAACTTATATGGTGCTGCTGGCCTTCGCCACCGTAACCAATTCTTTGTACAGCAGGAATACTGTAGTTTAAAGAAGCATCATGAAAGTTAGTTACCGGTAAACCATACTCAGTAACACCCGAAGCATAGGTACCTCCATCAATATACGCTCCCTGGCCAATTAAAACATTTACGTTATGTTTTTTAAATGAACGGGTATAAGATGCAGTATTCTCAAGGTTCCAGTTAAACACACGATTTTGGTCTCGATTGTAATTATTTAGCGAGCTTATAGTTGATGAGTTTAGATAATAAAGCGGGGTAAAGGATTCATCCCCGTAAAAAGCAATTTTAGTACCTACGGTTGATCTGATAGCTAAACCTTTTATCGGGTCAACTTCAGCATAGACATTTCCTACTATATTGTGCGCCCAACTGTAGTTTCCTAACCTTGTTTGAATGTAGGACAACGGGTTGGTTATTTCCTGTCCAACAAAGGATGATATACCGTAAGGATAACCTTGTGCATTTCTAACTACGTTTGCATTATTAACATATAAAGGTGCTGACGCAGCATTAAGATCTGTTACCAAAGCAGGAGTAACCGGATCAAGATTGATAGCAGAGCTTAACGGACCGCCAAATACACTGTTTGTATTACCCAGGCCAATTGATTTGTTGTAGCTATAACCGATATTTTCTCCAAAATTTATAAATTTTGAAGGCTTAAAGGTTAGATTGGTCCTAAAATTTACCCTGGTATATTTTGATATATCCGTAGCAACAATACCATCTTGTTTTAAATACCCGAATGAAGTATAGTAAGTTGATTTATCATTTCCACCAGCTACGCTTAATTCATGATTTTGCTCTTTAGCACTATTATTGAAAATAAGCGATTGCCAGTCTGTACCTTTTCCAAGTGAAGCAGGGTCAGGGAATAATATGCCAGAACCTCCAGCTACGCTTGATTCATTTCTTAAGGTTGCATATTGCGTAGCATTTAAAAGGTCTAATTTACGGGCAGGTCCAGATATACCACCGTAACCTGAGTAATTGATTTGTATACGACCTGCTTTTCCTTTTTTGGTGGTAACTAAAATAACACCGGCGGCAGCACGTGTACCATATATTGCTTGTGATGCCGCATCCTTTAATACTTCAATAGATTCAATATCTGATTGATTGAGGTAACTAATGCCACCGTTATCAACAACAACACCATCAACAACATATAACGGATCATTATTATTAAAGGTAGTTATTCCACGTACACGCACAGTAGCACCATCCCCTGGCTGTCCATCATTTGTGGTAATGGTTAAACCTGATGTACGGCCCTGCAGTATCTGCTCAATACGTGTAACCGGCTGATCTTCAAATTCCCTTGCTGTAACGCCAGAAATGGAGCCGGTGGTAACGCTTTTCTTTTGCGTGCCATAACCTACAACCACAACTTCGTTAAGGTTGTTCTGGCTTTCTGTAAGTGTAACATTAACAATATCCTGGCTGCCAACCTCTACATTTTGATTGGCAAACCCAATGTAGGAAAACGTTAATGTAGCATTAGGAGGTACTTTAATGGTATAATTACCATTAACATCTGATACAGCAACATTTTGAGTACCGTTGGCTTTAACGGTAACACCAGGCAACGGCACACCCTTATTGTCGCTCACTTTGCCTTTTACAGTGGCATTCTGTGCTAATGCGAAGTTAAGGGATGCAAAAAGCAGGAAAATAAATAAAGTAAATTTTTTTCTCATTTTAGTTGAACTTGTTTGAACTTAAATTAGGTTTCTGTAGATCAAAATTGATAATTACAAGCTGTGTAAGCAGCCAATAAAAATTTAAATCAATCAGATCGTACTGCATCTTGATGCGTTACAATTTTTTTCATTGGTTTTTAAGTAAAATAGGTTTATAAATTTTTAAACAGACAAAATACCTGTTTAAAAAGTGCTGTAAACTTATAAATGTTAGTACTATAAAACAAACTTTTTTTATCTATAATTGACATTTAATCAATTATAAATAAACTAATAGGTCTTATAAATATTTGTAAATATTAATTAACTTAGGGCTTATTAATAACACTTACGTATCAAATCTGTTACCGGTTTTTCTGCTCTTTAATGAATGCACTTTTTATTATTTATCGTTTTGCAGCTCACCTTACCTTTTAAAACACTTCTTGAAAATATAACTTTACAGGAAGCCTTTGGCGATAAAACAGTTGCATCTAAAACTGAAGCTCTGCCGAAACTAATTAAGCTTTAGGCACTTGTTTTTAATCAGACAAATTTTATCAACGATACTTCTTTTATGCCATTAAAAACAGTAAGTTGATTATGGTTGATAGCAGTTGGCCCCTGGCCGTTAATTCAGGGGACACCCAATAGCTCAGCTATTTCTAAAATGTAAAAAAGAAAGGGAAACTTTATTGCTTCGATAGGGTTTTGTACAAATTTTTGGTAACAATAAGTTTACTTCTGGCGGCATAATCAATTTGTGCTTATTTATGCCTTAATTTAGCTGTTGGAAACTATAAGATAAATAATGAAAACAAAATTTTTACCTGCTCTTGCATTTGGTTTGCTGTTTTTTGCTGACCTGGCCTCCGCACAACAAACACCTCCTGCAACACCACCGGCTGCTGCGCCCCGGAGACCTGATTTTAATCGGGTCCAGGAGCCGCAAATTCAAACCAATTACAATTACCACGATGCTTTTGCGCCGTTTTTCTACACAAAAAACGGGAATGAATATCGTTCGGCAGGTGGGCAGCCCGGGCCGAAATACTGGCAAAACCGTGCGGATTATCAGTTAGCAGCTGCGCTGAACGACCAGACCAACGAGATCACCGGAACGGAAATCCTTACTTACACCAATAACAGTCCGGATAAGTTGGGTTTTTTGTGGATGCAGCTGGATCAGAATTTGTTCAGGCCGGATTCCCGCGGATCGGCCATTATCCCAACAACTGGCAGCCGTAATGGCGGGCGTGGGCAGGTTTTTGATGCCGGTTATAAAATTAAATCGGTAAAAGTAGTTTCCGGTGGGAAAGGAAAAACGGGCGAAACAGATGTCAGGTTTATGATCAATGATACCCGCATGCAGGTTTTTTTACCTCAGAATTTAAATCCTAATGGCGGACAGGTGAAACTGAAAATAGAATACAGCTTTATCGAACCAAATTACGGATCGGACCGTACTGGTTACCTCGATACTAAAAACGGTAAAATTTATACCATTGCCCAATGGTATCCGCGCATGTATGTTTATGATGATATCATGGGCTGGAATGCGTTGCCTTATACCGGGCCGGGCGAGTTTTACTTAGAGTACGGCGATTTCGACATTAACATTACCGCTCCGGCCAGTCATATCGTAGTTTCCTCCGGGGAATTACAAAACCCGCAGGAAGTTTACACGCCCGAACAGCAAAAACGCTGGGCTGCTGCAGCAAAAAGCGACCAAACCGTAATGATCCGTAATGCTGATGAAGTAACCAATAAAGCATCCCGCCCTGCTGGTAAATCAACGTTAACCTGGCACTTTAAACTAAAGAACGCACGAGATGCTTCCTGGGCGTCTTCCGCAGCTTTTATTGTTGATGCTGCTAAAATGAACTTGCCAAGCGGCAGAAAAGCCATGTCTATCTCTGCTTACCCGGTAGAAAGCGTCGGTATAGATGCCTGGGGCCGCTCTACAGAATATACCAAAAAATCAATTGAATTCAACTCGGCCAAATGGTACGAATTTACTTATCCTTCTGCCACAACTGTTGCCAGTATTGTAGGCGGCATGGAATATCCTGGCATCGTTTTTTGCGGTTATCGGGCAAAAGGCCGTTCACTTTGGGGCGTTAACGACCATGAGTTTGGCCATAACTGGTTTCCCATGATCGTTGGCTCGAACGAAAGGTTGTACGGCTGGATGGACGAAGGTTTCAATACGTTCATCAACACTCTTTCTACCGCTAATTTTAACAATGGCGAGTACAAACCTGCAACAGCTCCGGACATGCACCGCATTGGTAATTTTTTTACAGCCCCAACGTTAGAACCTATTTTAAGCGCGGTTGATAATTTGAAAGAAAGAAACAACGGAACCTTGTTATATTCTAAACCAAGCGCCGGTTTGGTTTTGCTGCGCGAACAGATTTTAGGGCCGGAACGTTTTGACCTGGCTTTTAAAACGTACATCAACCGCTGGGCCTTTAAACATCCAACCCCCGATGATTTTTTCAGGACGATAGAAAATGTATCTGGCGAAAGCTTAAACTGGTTTTGGAGAAGCTGGTTTCAGAACAACTGGCGTTTAGACCAGGGCGTGCGCGATGTGAAGTATGTAGATGATGACCCTGCAAAGGGCGCATTGATAACGGTTGATAACCTGGAAAAAATGCCCATGCCGATGATCCTCGAAATTAAAACCGTAAGCGGTAAAACCAGCCGTGTAAAACTACCGGTAGAGATCTGGATGCGCAATACCACCTGGACATTCCAATATCCATCTACAGAAAAAATAGAATCCGTAACTTCCGACCCTGACAAAGTACTTCCGGATTTTAACGAAGAAAACAACGTCTGGAAAAAATAACCAACGCCTACTAAATTTTATGCACAAAAGAAGCTTTGGGAAACCATGGCTTCTTTTGGTTTTAAGTCCTTCGTTACAAATTAACTTACCCTAATTATGGTGCGCTTATTATTTATAACCTATATTAATGCTTCTTTTATCGCATAAAAATTAACACAACTTTTAAATAGAATAAGAGTTATAATTAAATGAATGTACGTATTTTAATTACCGTTGTTTTTTTTTGGGTGATAGCTGGCAATACACAGGCACAAACCATTTTGAAAGGCGTAGTTTATGAAGCTAAAACATCACATAAATTATCAGATGTTTTTGTGCGGGATGCTGGTTCGAAAGAAATTTCACTGAGTGACAATTCCGGAAATTTCAGTATTCGCACTTTAGTTAACCATACACTCATATTTTCATCGCCAGGTTATGTTTCCGATACTTTGTATGTAGTTGACATGCAACCAAAAAGGATTGACCTGGCCATAAAGGGAATCTCTTTGCGGGAAGTGAACATCACTTCAACCAGGAATTTTAACCCACGGGAAGAATATCCACAGGTTTACGAAAAAAGCAAATTTGCCTTATCGCCTTCTCGTATTTTTGGTAAAGAATCTAAAGATGCACGCCGTTTAAAACATTATTTTGACCGCGAAGCAGATGAAAGGCAGGTTGATTCGATATTTAATCCGGTTTACGTAAGTAGTGTTGTACCGTTAAAAGGCCAGGACCTGGAAGATTTTATGACCATGTACCGACCATCGCTTGCCTTTCTAAAAAAAACACCGCACCCTTCGCTTACTTTATACATCAACGACTCGTATAAAAAGTTTATAACATTGCCTCCCGAAAAACGTAATATTCAAAAATTATCTGCTAATTAAACAAAAAGCCAAACATTGTAAATAGGCGTTGATGGCGTTCTACTTCAAACCAATATTTTTATATGATAAAAGAAGCACGGAAGATTATACCTAAGCAATCCGTTTTTTACTGTTTGATATTGATGTTTACAATTGGCACAATTGATAAGTCTGCGGCACAAATACTTACTACAGGCGTTTTGCCACAAGATAAGATTTGCGGTAAATGGCTGTCGGAAGAAAAAAACGTAATGGTACAGGTTTATAAAACCGGCAGCAAATATGGGGCAAAACTAATTTGGTTTGATGATTCGCAAGACAAATCAAAACCTATGAATACCTGGGTTGACGTAAAAAACCCCGACAAATCTTTGCGGGGCCGAAAATTGATTGGGATGGAAATAGTGGATAACCTTACTTATAACCCGGCAACCGATTCCTGGGAAAACGGAATGATTTACGATGCCAAAAACGGCCGTACCTGGAGTTCGGCTGCTACCCTTACCAAAGGAGACGTGATGAAAGTAACAGGTTACTGGCACTTTAAATTCCTGGGCAAAAGCCTGATCTTTAAAAGGGTTTGATCCCTGTAATGCTTCTTTTACCTGCCTAAAACTGTTAATAGATGATCAAAGCTTACCAACTCATAACCGGAGACGATGGGCATTCGCACATCCTGACCGGCTACGTTGCGGAAAATCAGATCAGTAAAGCTGTTTCTGTTCATTTTAAGGAAACTGTACCCGGTACGCATTACAGTTGGCACACTGCGCCAACCACACAATTTGTACTTACCCTAACCGGCACTTTAGAATTTACTGTTCATAGCGGGGAAAAATTTGTGTTAAAGGCAGGCGAAGTTTTGATAGCGATGGATACTGCCGGCAGTGGCCATACTTGGCAAATGCTGGGCAACGAACCCTGGAAACGTGCTTATGTGGTTTTTGAAGAAAAGGAACCTGTTGGTTTTATAGAAGACATTTAAGTCGAAAAAATTATTTATACTTCCCGAATACCTGTTTATTTTTCAACAGAATTTTCCTCTAACCAGGCTTGTACTTTTTCTAACGACTGCTCAGCGGATGCTACAGAAAGTATAAAAGCTGTTAAGGTTTGGTCATTGACTTTTTCGCTAAGTTGATAACCGTTTAATTCATAAAACAAAATACATGCATCAAGGCCAGTGCGTTTATTCCCGTCAGTAAATATGTGGTTTGAAATGATGTTGAAAAGATAAACACCAGCTTTATGATAAATTTCCGGGTACATCGTTTCTCCAAACAGTTCTGCATCTACAATATCTACCAAATAATCCAAAGAAGTTTCATGGAAGAGATTATCAGGAGGAACAAAATTTCCACCAAACCTTGAAATGTTATTCTTGTTGAGAAAAATGATTTCTTTTTTTGTAAGTAAGCGCATTAAGCAAGTGCTTTATATGTGGCTTCATACTTTTGATGAAAAGGGGAAATTTTATCCAATATTTCTTTTTCGTTGAATAATGATTTCACGATTCCTTCCTGAACTATTTTCCGGTCTTCGGGATTCAGTGTTAGGGCAATCTCCAAAACTTCTTCTACGGAATAGTTGTGCTGTAAATCCATAACAAATTTGATTTAAGTAAAATTAGTAAATTAAGTAAAATTAGTAAATTTATTTATAAGGGCTTTTTTGAAAGAATTTTTGTTTGCAGGAACGGTATTCTTTAAAATATTTTTGAAGAAAATTTAAAAGTTGAGGCGATCGTGGTGATAGAAGAATTTCTGAAATTTCTAAAATAATTTTTGTTGACAAAATTATGCGGTAAGATTACCGATCAAATTTTGACCAGTCGGACACAAATCAAGCAACACACAATTTTTGCAATCGGGTTTGTAGTGAAAACAAATTTTTTGGCCATGCCGCATCATCACCTGGTGGTTGTCGTACATTTCCTGCGCGGTAAAGTCTGGCGGCAACAAGTTTTCCAGCACACGGTTGGCTTTACCTTCACCCAAAGCAGCATCAATAATACCCAAACGCACTGCAACGCGGAAATGATGGGAATCAACAGGCAACGCTTTAGCACGCATGGTACTGAAAGAAAGCACCGCTGCGCTCGTTTTTGGGCCAACACCCGGCAATTCTTCCAGCCATTTACGGGCAGCCGCTACATCCATTTCTGTTAAAAAGTCTAAGGACAGCACCTTTCGTTTTTCGGTAATCAAATACAATACTTGTTGCAATCGCGGCGCTTTTTGCTCAGGCCAGGTGCAGGGCTTGATGGCTGCTTGTACTTCTTCGGTTGATGCGTCACGCACATTTTCCCAGGAACCAAATAAGTTTCGCAAGTTGGTAAACGCCAGGCCCGAATCATGGTTCTTCGTCCGGTGCGATAACAATGAAGATACCAGTTCGCTCAACGGATCCAAGTCATGAAAATACTTGATCTGGCTGCCATACACTTCTGACAGGCGGCGGTGCACCTCCAGCACAAATTCTTCTTTGTTCGGAATAACGACTAACATACATTTTAATTCAATGGCATTACAAAAAGGAATAAACCCGAAAAATACAATGCTGTTTTTATCCGGTCAAATCTGTAACATCATGCTGCCAAAGTTTCGGATGAAAGGTAAATCCGGAAAACAGAAAGGCTGCCCCTAAATTGGAGACAGCCTTTTTACATAAAAATACGATTTTAAACTTTTTTCTGTTACGATTTTTTTTCTGGCGCTTTACCAATCAAATCCATAAACTGATCCAATTTTGGGGTGATGATAATTTGCGTGCGCCTGTTTTTGATCCTGCCCGCTTCGGTACTGTTATCGGCTATCGGGTTATACTCACCCCGACCACCTGCAGTTAAACGTTTAGGGTCAACATTATAGTTTTTTTGCAGTGCTTGCACCACTGACGATGCCCTTAACGTGCTCAAATCCCAATTGTTACGGATGTTTTTAGAGGTAATAGGTACATTGTCCGTGTTGCCTTCAATCAGCACATCGTAATTGTTATAATCAGTGATGATCTTCGCAATTTTACTTAACGTTGCTCCTGCCTGATCGGACATTTCGTAACTGCCAGACTTGTATAACATATTATCCGAAAGCGAAACATAAACCACGCCTTTCAACACCTGCACGTCAACATCCTTCATTTCCTGCTGACTTAACGAACGGGTTAAGTTGTTCGTTAAAACCATGTTCAGCGAATCGCTTTTGTTTTTGGCATTTACCAATTGCTGGATGTATTTGTTGGAACTGTTGATCTCGTCCACCAGTTTAGAAATGTTGACATTGCCCTGGCTGCTGGCGTTCAAAGCTTTGTTCAGCGCATCTTGCAACGATCTTGAATTTGCTTTTTCAGAAGCCAGCTGTTCTTCTAAACTGGCAACACGGTTGGTCAATACAGCAACGTTTTTCTCGCTTAATAAATACTTGCCATTCAGATTGCGGGTATTGCTGTCGAGCTGATTATAACTGCTTTGCAGTTGCTGGTACTTCTTTGTACTGACACAGCTTTGTGCCATTACGGCAACAACAAGCAGCAGCGGAATAAATTTGTTAAATTTCATGTGTTAATAGGTTTAATAGTAAAATACTAAGAACGGACTTTTAACTCATTAAGTTATATGAATTTCTAATTGGTTCAAAGATGCTTGATTCGGTCACAGCCGGTCACATTTAAACTTTAACATCTTTTTGCAAGATTTTGCATTCAAACACAAAATCTACTGTAATTATTTCTGAAAAAATAAAATTTATAATAGGTTTGCAAAACATACTAAATGGTATCTTATGTCAAAAGCAGTTGCCACACGAATGAATATCTTACAAAAAGCATTTGATTTAATTTACCGAAACGGCTATCATGCAACCAGTATCGATAATATTGTAGCAACAACACAGGTAACCAAAGGTGCTTTTTTTCATCATTTCAAAAATAAAGAAGAAATGGGACTGGCCATGATTAAGGAAGTGATGTATCCGGGCATGTACAGTGTTTTGGTAAAACCTCTGATCGAATCAAAAGAACCGATGGATGAAATTTATGAAATGATGAAAAACGTATTGCTGAAAGAACCTTTTTTTCAGGTAAGATATGGTTGCCCGGCTGTAAATCTCATTGAAGAAATGTCGCCCTTGAACCCTTCATTTAATAAAACCCTTGCTCAGCTCACTACCGCATGGCGAGAAGCAATCGAAACAAGTATCAACCAGGGAAAAGCTTTGGGTAAAATCAAAAAAGAGGCAGATGCAGGGCAGGTTGCATACTTTATTATGGCAGGATATAGCGGCATCAGGAATATGGGTAAAATTTATGGCACCGACTGTTATCAAACTTACTTGCAGGAACTAAAAAATTATCTTAAAAGCTTAACCTAAAAAAATTTTGAAGTAAAACATACCATATAGTATGTCCTGTTTTCGCTATCTGTTTATTTAATCCGTTGATCTAAAATGTACCAAACGCTTATTTTTCTTCATTCAATCTTTCGTTGGCTTGTTCTGCTAAGCTTGTTTTATGCCATTTTCCGCTCTTACAAAGGTTTAAAAGCTAAGCTGGTTTTTACAAAAGCTGATAATACCGTCAGGCATTTAACGGCTACCGTTGCGCATATTCAATTGATGCTTGGTATCATCCTTTATTCTCAAAGCCCTGCTGTAAAACATTTTTTTGCAACGGTTAATGAAACCGGAAGTATTACAGAACCGGTTTTTTTCGGTGTTATACATATCGGCATCATGCTGAGTGCTATTGTCGTCATCACGATAGGATCAGCAATGGCAAAGCGAAAACCAACAGATCAGGAGAAATTTAAAACCATGCTGGTATGGTTTTCAATAGCATTGACCCTCATTTTTCTCGCCATTCCCTGGCCATTCTCACCTTTAGTGCAAAGGCCTTATTTACGACCACTCTAAAAATAAAATATCATGATACAGCTTTTTAAAACAAACGTCGGCCGCTTGCGCATTATTGGGTTTCTGGAAGGTATTTCCTTGTTGCTGCTGGTATTTGTGGCCGTTCCGCTAAAATACCATTGGCACAATCCGGTAGTTACAAAAACCCTGGGGCCTATACACGGCGCTTTGTTCCTGCTTTTCGTTTTCAATACTTTAAGTGTAGGCGTAGAACGCAAGTGGCTTTTCAAAACCACCACCTGGAAAGTGTTGGTTGCCTGCATCATTCCTTTTGGTACGTTTTATATTGATCACAAAATTTTGAGCCGGATCAAAGTTGAAGATGCAGATTAAAGTTTCAGGTTTTCAAACCATACTTCTTTTACCTACCTAAAATTGGTAATACAACATGGAGGCTTTTAATTATTGTTCAAGTCGGCATTTGCTGTTTTTAGTAGTATAAAATACATAAAGAAAGGAGGGAAGTATTAATTCCCACTTGCCGAAGAACACTGCTTAACAAACAGAAACCACTGTTTTTTATAGGGTAAAAGAAGCATTGAATACATGGCGGACAGAATTTAAACTGTTCTATAACGTGTGCCTGTATTAAATTAAATAGGGTAGGTTGAAGCAATGCATGAGCTTGACTACCAATAAAATATCTTATCCGCTACTTACAGATTTCAGGAATTGCAGGATTCCAGTTTAACCTTATGAAAAGGTGGACAATGCTATTTTAAGGACACTGTTCAAATATATAAACGTAACCTTAATCCAATTAACGCGTAACGTCAAAAAAAATATTATTCATGAGAAAAAAATTTAATTGGACTATGGGTAGTACTCAAATGCGTAAAAGCAGAGGCTATTCTAAAATTTTAAAGGCCATGTTGTCTTTGGTATTGCTGTTGGTCATCTTTACGGCGGGATGCAAAAAGGATAATTTTCAAGGGGAAGTTAAAGGACTTTGTTCCATTGTCGCTTCTACTGACCCAATGGATAAAGCGGTAGATGTTGTGCTTGACAAGGTTATTTCGGTAACCTTTAATACCAGCATGAAATCAGCAACGATCAACAATACAACTTTTATAATTAAGCAGGGTTCTAAACTGATCTCAGGAACGGTTGCCCCAACCGCTAACGGTGCAATATTTACTTTTAAGCCAGATTCGGCACTGGCACCTTTTACTACATACACCGGCACTATCACAACCGGCGCTACCGATACCTTACGTACGGCACTGGTTAATGATAATGTTTGGTCTTTTACAACCATTCCTCAAATAACATTATCATCAAGCCCGGCAGCAGGCGGAACAAGTACCGGAGCAGGAACTTTTGCCCAGGGCTCTGTAGTTACAGTAGTTGCTACACCTAATACGGGTTATACCTTTACTAACTGGACAGAAAATGGTACGGTGGCTTCAGTAAGTCCAAGCTATCAGTTTACGATGTCTGGAAACAGAACATTGGTAGCAAATTTTGCTCCGGTAAAAGCAGGGAACTTTGCTGTAACCTTATTATCAAACCCGGCAGCAGGCGGAACAACTATGGGTTCTGGCTCCTATGTTGCAGGTTCTTCCGTAACGGTAACCGCATCCGCAAATGCCGGATATACTTTTGTTAACTGGACAGATAACGGAAACATAGCTTCCACAAGTTCAAGCTATACCTTCCCGTTAAATGCAAACAGGACTTTGGTTGCAAACTACAGGATTATACCAGCATCTCAGTTTGCAGTAATATTATCATCAAACCCGGCCGCCGGCGGATCAACTAATGGAGCCGGTGCTTACACTGCAGGTTCTTCTGTAACGGTAACCGCATCTGCAAATGCCGGCTATACGTTTGTCAGTTGGACAGATAACGGAACCATAGCTTCCACAAGTTCAAGTTATACCTTCCCGTTAAGTGCAAACAGAACGTTGGTTGCAAATTTTACCATTAACACTTACACCGTAACCCTGTCATCCAATCCGGCCGCAGGCGGAACAACTACCGGGGCGGGTTCGTTTAATGCAGGTTCTTCTGTAACAGTAACGGCCTCCGCAAATAACGGATATACCTTTGTTAACTGGGCAGAAAACGGAAACATAGCCTCCACAAGTTCAAGTTACACCTTCCCGTTAAATGCAAACAGGGCATTAGTTGCAAACTTTGCCGCTAACACTTATACATTAAATGTAACATCGGCAAATGGAACTGTTGTAAAAAACCCTAATCAGGCCACATACAATAATGGAACTACGGTACAGCTTACTGCCACACCAAATCCGGGTTACACATTTACATCTTGGAGTGGAGATGCCACAGGCTCTGCAAATCCATTAACAGTTACCATGAATGCGAATAAAAACATTACTGCCAACTATACGCCAACAGTTGCTATTGGCCCAGGACAGGTAAATCTTGGAACAGCCGGTGATTTTTCAATCCTAACAAAATCGGGCATCTCTACTACCGGTATTACTTCAGTTGCAGGTGATATAGGCGTGAGCCCTGCAGCCGCAACAGCAATAACCGGATTTGGATTGATCATGGACACCAATGGCCAATCGTCACACACACCTATCGTGACCGGAAAAGTTTATGCATCTGATTATGCAGCCCCTACCCCGGCTAAAATGACCACTGCTGTAAGTGACATGGAAACTGCCTTTACCACGGCAAATGGCCTTACAACGCCAGCCCCTATTGTTGATCTCTACAACGGAGATATTAGTGGCAGGACCTTGCCTCCTGGTTTGTATAAATGGAGCACAGGAGTTTTAATATCAAACGCCGGTGTAACGCTTAGCGGTGGACCAAACGATACATGGGTTTTCCAGATATCACAAGATCTTATCGTAAACAACAGTGCTATTGTTACTTTATTAGGTGGTGCTCAAGCCAAAAACATCTTCTGGGTAGTATCCGGACAGGCCAACCTTGGAACCAACACTGATTTTAGTGGGATTATCCTGAGTAAAACACTCATCTCCCTAAATACTGGTGCTAAGGTTACCGGTAAATTATTGGCACAAACGGCTGTTACCTTAAATGCCAGTACGGTTGTTCAACCTTAATAAATAATACATTTAGTATTACCTCATAAGTTTATCCCCCCTTTTTGGGGGGATAAACCAATGTTAAATCCAACAAAAACCAATTTTAAAAGGAGATATTTATGTTACTTAAAAATAAAATAATGCAAAAATCCGTCATCTGTTCTTTGATGGCCGTTCTTGCGATCAACACAGTGCAGGCGCAAGTTGCGCAGCCGGTTTGGTGGTTCGGTGTTTCCGGGGCAGCAAACACAAATTTCTATGACGGAACAACACAAAGGCTTAACAATTCATTGATTGTTCCTACCGCCTTTCACAAAGGTTCTGGGGTGCGTCCTTTCGGTTCCGTATTAATGGAATATCGTCCTCTTGGAATATGGGGAGCGATGCTAAACGTGGGCTATGATGGCCGTGGAGGAAAGTTTAAAGACGTTATAGCGCCATGCAACTGTCCTGCTTCGCTACAAACAAACACAAGTTATATTACAATCGAGCCCAGCTTGCGTTTAGGTTTGCCCGCATCTAATTTTTACTTTTTTGCAGGACCGCGCGTAGCTTTTAATTATAAGAAAGATTTTTCATACACGCAGCTTAAGCAACCTAATACAGCATCAGAATTGAGTGCTATGCACAAAACGGTTTTCTCCGGTCAGGTTGGCATGGGTTATGATTTTCAACTTTCCCCGCCAAACAGTACTACAAAAGTTGATCTTTCGCCATTCCTTTCCTTTCATCCATATTTTGGGCAGGAACCCCGTACCATAGAAAGCTGGTCTATAACAACGGTAAGGTTTGGCGTAGCCCTTAAGTTTGGTAAAACTTCAGGACAGCGTGTCGTAAAAACCCCGGCAGCAACAGTTGTCCCGGTTCCGGTGCGTGAGGTTGCTTTTTCAGTAAGGACACCTAAAACAGTACCGTTAAAGCGTCAGGTAAGCGAAACCTTGCCGCTTCTTAATTATGTATTTTTTGATGAAGGGTCAGTTAAAGTCCCTAACCGGTATGTTATGCTTACAAAAGGGCAGGCATCAGGCTTTAAAGAAGATCAGTTACAGAAAGAGCAGTCAGAAAACATGACCGGGCGTTCTGCAAGGCAATTAAATGTATATCACAACATCCTGAATATCCTGGGGGACCGTATGCGGTCAAATCCGGGCACTAACATTTCTTTAAGCGGAGCTTCAGGTAATGGCCCGCAAGAAGGTAAAGTGTTTGCAGAAGCAATAAAACAATACCTGATAACCGTATTTGGGATTGATGGCTCAAGAATCGCTACTTTGGGCCGTACTAAACCGCTTGTTCCCTCAGAGCAACCCGGTGGGACCAAAGAACTTCCCCTGCTCCGTGCCGGAGACCGCAGGGTTGATATTGTAAGCACCTCACCTGAATTATTGATGGAAGTGGGCGGTGGAATGATGAAACCTGTTCAGTTCCTGGCCACGCAGGTAGATCCAATGGACAGTCAAATGATAGTCAACGTAGATGGGGCTAAAGAACTACTTAAATCCTGGTCAATAGACGTTACAGATGAAAAGGGGGCTACCCGGCACTACGGACCATTCACCAGGGATCAGGAAAGTATGTCTGGAACCTCTATTTTAGGAGACCGCCCGGTAGGAGACTACAAGATCACCATGGTAGGAACGACAAAAAACGGACTACCTGTTAAAAAGGAAAGCCCGGTTCATCTGGTAAGCCAGAAGGAGACGATGGAAAAAGGCCTGCGTTATAGCATCCTGTTCGATTTTGACAAAGCAAAAACGATAGCATCGTATGAACGTTTTTTAACCAATGTTGTATCTCCGTTAATTGCTGATGGCTCTAAAGTGATCATCCATGGCCATACGGATATTATTGGCGACGAGGAGTATAACTATAAACTGTCTCAAAACAGGGCGCAGCAAACCCAAAGTATTATTGAACGTGCCTTATCTACTACAGGAAAGAACAATGTAAAATTTGAAACGTTTGGTTTTGGCGAAGACCTTAGCCATTCACCGTTTGAAAACAATCTTCCTGAAGAACGTTTTTATAACAGAACGGTTATTATAGATATCATTCTGGTCAGCGGCAAATAATGAAAAGATGATTTTTTAAAAAACCCCGAAGTAAGTTGAGGGATTTATGATAGTCTCGGTTACACCAGTAGCCGGGATTTTTTTGCCTTAAAAATCATAATTAAACTTGTTAATTGCATTTTTCCAGTTGATACATTCAATGCATATTTAAATTTATAGCTGATCTTTCGACAGGTGCTCGAGGTACGGAAAGCCCGGGACGGAGGGCAATGCTTCTTTTAGCACTATAAAGTTGGTGTTTGTTCAATCCGAATAAATAAGCGGTTGTGTGCCAATACTCCTTTTACCGCCTAAAAATTCTTTTCTTCCAACCGCTTGCTAATCAGAAATAACTTACTACTTTTGCAGTCCTTTTAATATAAGGGAAATACTGTAAACATTTAAAAGCAAAAATGCCTACTATTCAGCAATTAGTTAGAAAAGGTAGAGTAGCTATGGTTGACAAGAGTAAGTCGCCAGCGTTGGACAGCTGTCCACAGCGAAGAGGTGTGT
>JAABUQ010000435.1_pt1 | contig 96200 bp, 81 predicted proteins | sample 5560001 | NCBI WGS metagenome assembly JAABUQ01 (sample SAMN10711888, study PRJNA513371) | rock metagenome | isolation source: Antarctica rocks | place: Antarctica: Victoria Land, Finger Mt nord | collected 2015-12-18
ATCTCTCGCCGCTGAACCGAACGCTGGCACAGGCACCACCACTGATTATCAGTTTCAATCGTATGGCATGAACCTGGACCTCAACACCCTGAACAGTGCGGGAACTGGCGCTACCGGCATCAAGCTTGCCGCGCTCAACTACCCGTCGGAGTTGTGCCTCGTGGCGGAGGACTTTTGTCAGAAGGTGGACGGCCAGAACTACGGCGGCTACTTCGCCGGGTACAAGAAGCCAACAACACCAGTAGGCGCTCCGTACCTGGGCGGTCAGCCGAACCTTTGGTATTCAGGAAGTGATACGCCAGTCCAGAACGACGTATGGGCCAATGGCACTGACAACGCGGCGTTCGTAACCCCCATCGCGCGTCATTCGGGCGGGGCCAACATCGGCTACGCGGACGGCCATGTCAAGTGGCTGACCTACGCCGCTATCTACAATCTGCCCAAAGGCGTGACTGACATGACCCAGTTCAAGCTCTGGCACGCGGACGCCAAGTAAGTGAGTGGGAGCAGGCCTCCGGGCCTGCTCCTATCTTTTAGGTCCTCGGCCCTGTGCATAGGTGGCAGCGCAGTCGCTCTGGTTGCGTTTCTGTTGAGACAGGGCAGCAGGCCGGTCACGCGACAAGCAATCGCGCCAAACAGTTATGGCATAGGAAGAAATGAACATGCTACCTAAAAGATTTGCTTTGCTGTTGGTGCTCTTTTTCGCTGCTGCCGGTCTTGCAGGCCCTGTGTCCGCCTCGGCGTTCTACGGCCACTGCGCGTTCTACAACGTGGCGGTCGGCCGGTGGTGCCGCAGCGCCAGCAACACCGCTATGATCACGACCCGCGAAGGCGTCGGCTCTTGGGAGATTTACAACATCAGTGATGCCGGCGGGGGGCAGGTCACCATCCAGGAACTGCACACCGGGCTGTTTCTGCAGGTGTTGAACAGCTCGCCGTATGCAGTTGTGGCTGGGGCCGTCAACACGTTGTCCAGCCGGACTCGGTTCATCCAGACCGATCTGGGGGGCGGTTTGTATGCCCTCAAGTCGGTCTTCAACGGGCAATATGTGCGTGTCGCCAACGATGGAGCCAGCCTCGCCTGGTATGCCGACGGCGGCGCGACGGTGGACAGCGACTACGAGCGGTTCCGCATTGACGACTGCCAGGTAGACGTATGGGCAGCCCTGACAGCGTTCGCCACGAACTATCCCAACAAAGTCAAAGTCAAGTCCGCCAACAACCCGCCGGGCAATATCGCTCTCACTGCAGAAACCGTCAGCGGCTCGTTTCAATACTGGTACCAGCTCATCGAGGACTACAGCCATAACCCGCTCGGCCATCCCGTCTACGACAAGAACAGCTTGCGCTACATCGGCGACTGGGAGTGCTGGGTTATCTATGGCACGCTGGCCCAATACATCAACGGCATTCAGTGGACCGAAGGCATTCCGCGCACACGGCGGTACTTCAACGCCAGGATACAGGAAGATTCGCCCCGCCAGGTCGTGAACTGGTACGACATAGACCTGAGCTGCAAAAACATCAACCCGCGCAGCGGCACCGAATGGGGCCGCCGCTACGTCGGCTGGATGCAGGATTTGAGTTCCGGGCGCGGCCAGTCACAGGTGGATATGGGCAGCCGCTGGGTCGTGCGCGTCGGCTACAAAGACAACCCGGAAAGCTGGATTATCGACCTCGGCCCGGCGGTCGGCGTCTTCGCGCCCCGCTATGGCACTGTCGGCTATATCAACGGGGCGAACCTGACTCTGTGGTTTAACAATGTGCAGGACACCTACAACGTGGTTCCCAAACGCTGCAGCGCTTACTGAGGCCCCAGCGCTTGTTGCGTCCGGGCGGGTCGCGTCCGTCTGGGCCTGCTGGTTTCACGCTTGACAGGGCGGCTCACAGTGCGCCGTAAGCGTGATTTATCTGATTGCCCTGCCGCCTAAAAGCCCGCAGGCAGCAGCCCCCCACAGCATGCGATGCCGGAAAGTGGGCCACTCTCATCTTCCGCCGCTGCTTGACAAAGCCAGCGTCGTGTGACAAGATGTTGCGGCACAAAACCAAACCTTGCCCGCTTTCTGCCGGATTAAGGATAATTACTAAAACCGATTGACAAAGCAAGCCGTGTGTGTTACGATTAAAGCAACTAAGGCAATACAAAACGGCTCAACTTGAGCCGTTTGATAGTCTGTCTGGAATGCGCTCGTGCATTTATTCTCTCATCATCATTCGACCGCCGTCGGTCACATCTAGTAAAGGAAGGTTCTTATGCCAAAGTTACCGAAGCGTACGGGCTTCACGCTGATTGAGCTGCTCGTGGTCATCGCCATTATCGCCATTCTCGCCGCTATCCTGTTCCCCGTCTTTGCCAAAGCACGGGAAAAGGCAAGGCAGACCTCGTGCGCCAACGACGAGAAGCAGATCGGCCTGGCTTTCATGCAGTACGTCCAGGACAATGACGAGGAGTTTCCGGCGGTTTTCGTAAACGATGACGCTGGCTACACGTACTGGCCTAAGCGCGTCTACCCCTACATCAAGAGTGCTGCGGTGTTCACATGCGCCAGCGACTCGGGGCCGAACAACATCCAGGCATCGTTGAGCGCCGCACCGAATGACGGCTCAGGCCCCAACAATGACTACGATATATTGTCTTATGGTTACAACATAGCGCTGAACAAGCTTGACGCGGGCCTGATCGCTGCCGGGAAGTTCCCCCTGGTCGGCCGCACACTTGCCGAGATCAACTACCCGTCGGAGTTGTGCGCGTCAATGGAGGACTTCATCACGGTCGTTCCAGACCAGGGCTATGGAGCCTACTTTGGTGGTATGACGGGTCCAAGTACTCCCGATCCGAGCTTCAAGACCGGCGCGGCGAACCTGTGGTACTCAGCAAGCAGCGACACCCCCGTGAAGGGCGACACGCCGGGCTACAACTTGGGGTTCGTGACGCCGATTGCCCGTCATTCGGGCGGGGCTAATGTTGCCTACGCGGACGGCCATGTCAAGTGGCTGACTTTTGCCGCCATCTACAACGCGCCCGGCGGCAACGACTTGGCCCACGCGGCCAACTTCCGGCTCTGGCACACCGACGCCAAGTGAGTTCAGCCCCCCAGCCCCCAATTCTGGGGGTGTAGGAACAGAACAGCCAGGGCCAGTATCTATCTTGTTCCTCTCTTATCCCCAAGAATTGGGGGCGAGGGGGCGATTTGAGGCAGGCTGTAAGGCTTTCCAGACACGCTCTAAGATAACAAAAAAGAAAGCCACACGATGACAGACATGACCAACCAGACACGACGGCGCATGCTCGGCCAAGCCGCCTTGTCCGGCCTGGCCGGGGCCGCCTGGCTGACCGCCTCGGCAGAGGCCGCTCCTTCCGCCCCGCCGCACTCTGCTGCGCCGCACCCTAGCGCGAGCCTGAGCGTGCTGGACTTTGGGGCGCGCGGCGACGGCAAGACCGACAACACCATCGCCTTCCAAAAAGCCCTGGACGCGGCGCACGCGCGCGGCGGCGCAGTTGTCTCCGTGCCTGCCGGACGTTTTCTGTTTAAGGGACACCTCACAATCCCGCCTAATACGACGCTGGAAGGGGTTGGACGCGCGCCTGCCCCTGTCCCTGACCCCGGCATGACCGTGCTGATGCCGACCGAAGGCAAAGGCCAGATGGATGGCCCGGCGTTCCTGACCATGGTAGGAAGCGTGCCGACGCTCAAGGGGCTGATGATTTTGTACCCTGAGCAGGACCCGCACGCCGCCGAGCCGACGCCTTATCCCTGGACTATCGTCCAGCAGGGCGGTCAGAACCTGACGGTGCGGGATGTGACGCTTCTGAACCCCTACCAGGGCATCAACCTGACGCAGGCAGGACGCCACTTTCTGTCGGGTATCTACGGGCAGCCGCTCGCGCTTGGCATCTACGTGGATCAGTGCTACGATGTCGGGCGTATTGAGAACGTCCATTTCTGGCCCTTTTGGAACGTGGACTTGAATTCTCCCGTCGTCAAGTGGGTCAACGCGCACGGGGTCGGCATGCGCTTTGGGCGCACCGACTGGCAATATGTGTTCAATACCTTTTGTTTTGGCTACAACATCGGGTATCATTTCGTGCAGACCAAAGACGGCTTATGCAACGGCAACTTTGTCGGCATCGGCTCGGACAGCAGCGGCGATGCTATCGTGGTTGAAAATGTAGAGCCATTCTGCGGCGTGCAGATCACCAACGGCGAATTTGTCGGCATGGTGCGCCCCGACTCCCAGGGACTGGTCGTGCGGGACACCAACATGGGGCCGGTGACGCTGCAGAACTGCGCCTTTTGGGGGCCGTCAGACCATATCGGCACTCTGCGAGGAAGTGGGCCGGTAACACTGACTGCCTGCAACTTTTCGGATTGGGACAAGAACAACCGAGGCGAACCGGCCTTCGTGGTTGAGGGCGGCGGCGCGACTATCAGCCATAGCCAGTTTCTGAAGTGCGGCACGCAAGACCCAGCCCACAAGGTTGCCGCCCGCATCGGTTCGGGCTGCGCTTCGGCGGTGATGCTGGGCAACACGCTGCAAGGTAACGCTTTTCGCGTCGTCGGCCCGGCGCGGCCTGACCCAAGCCGTTATCAAATCGCCATGAATGTAATCCAGACCGTCGCGGCCAAGTGAGACACGGGCGGCATCTTCGCTCACGCTATGACACCGACAAAAGCACAACCCGAAACGGGGGCGGCATCTCAATCCCAAGACAACCAGCGTCCGTTTTCGCTGTGGCGCGCGGTGGGATTGGGCGTCCTGCTGATCCCGATCAACATCTTCTGGAACACAATCGTTGAAGTGCGTTGGTACACGCTCAGCGGGTGCGAGCTGCCCCTGTTCGTCACGCCGGTTTTTCTGCTGTTCACGCTGGTTCTGCTCAACCTGGGCTGGAAACGCCTTCGGCGGCGGCCCGGCGCTGGGCTGCGCCAGGAAGAGCTGCTGCTCACCTACATCATGCTCGTGGTTTCCTGCACGTTCTGCGGTCAGGACACGCTGCAAAACATGTTTGGCATGGTCGGGCACCCCTACTGGTTCGCGACCCCTGAAAACAAGTGGCAGGCGCTGTTCTTCCGCTTTCTGCCCACGTGGCTGCTGGTGACAGACCACGAGGCCCTGGCTGGCTATTACCGGGGCAACGTCAGCATCTACAGTCCTGAAGGCAGACACTACCTCACCTCCTGGGCGGTGCCGCTGGCCGCTTGGGGGGCCTTTTTTCTGTGCCTCGTCGGCATGTACCTGTGCCTGACCGTGCTGGTGCGACGGGCTTGGGTTGAGAATGAAAAGCTGACGTTTCCAATTATCCAGCTGCCGCTGGCAATCACTGCCCCCGATGCGGGAACAACCTTTTTTCGCAACCCGCGCATGTGGGCAGGATTTGGACTGGCGTTCGGCATCTCGCTGCTCAACGGCATGCACCAGATCATCCCCTCGCTGCCGCAATTTCCAGTCAACATCACTCCGCTCGCCAACAACCCTGGACTGTCCGGTCTTTTGGCGGTGCGTCCCTGGAATGCCATCGGCACGACATACTCGTCGTTCTACCCCTTCGCCATCGGCATCGCCTACTTCATGCCTCTCGACCTGTCGTTCTCCTGCTGGTTCTTTTTTCTGGCATCGCGCGCCTTCCGTGTCGTGGGAAACCTGTATGGCTGGGACGCAACAGGAGTGGCGGGCTTTCCCTACTTCGGCGAACAGGCGGCGGGGGCATGGCTGGGCCTGGGCGTGATGCTGATGTATTCGGGGCGACGCTACTGGCAGGGCACTGTGCGGGCAGCGTGGCAGGGCGCACGCGCAGAAGACCCCCGCGAAGCTCAGCACTACCGCTGGGCTTATCTGGGGCTGCTGATAGGCGGTGTGCTGCTGGCTGTTTTCACGGCAGTGATTGGCATGAGCGGCTGGGTCGCCGCGCTGTTTTTCGGCATCGTCTTTTTGCTGGGCTTTACGATCACGCGCGTGCGCGCCGAACTTGGTTCGCCGCACGAGATTTACTTTATCAACCCCTCGCAGGTGATGGTCACATTGCTGGGAACGCATGTGATTGGAGCGCACGACCTGACGCTGCTCTCGGTACTCTACTGGTTCAACCGCTGCTGCCGCAACCACCCCATGCCCAACCAGTTGGAAGCGTTCAAGATGATGGAGGGACGCCCGGCTGTTCCGTTCGGCGGCATCGTCGGGGTCATGGTGCTCGCCATGCTGGTGTCGCTGCCGGCTACTTACTGGGCCAACCTGCATGTCACTTACGGGGCAGGCGCGGCCGCCAAGGCGGCAGGCTTCGCCAGTTGGTCGGGGATAGAAAGCTATGGACGCCTAGCGGGCTGGCTGACCCAGCCCATTCCCCCAGCCAGCACTGGCCTGGGCTACGGCACGGCTGGCTTGCTGCTGACCGTGCTGCTGTCGGTGATGCGCGCGCGGTTCGCCTGGTGGCCGTTTCACCCGGCGGGGTATGCGCTGGCGCTGTCTTATGCGATGGAGTACTTCTGGCTGCCCGTGTTTCTGGCCTGGACATCCAAGTTCCTGCTGATCCGTTATGGCGGCGTCTCGCTGTACCGTGCCGCTGTCCCCTTCTTTCTGGGCCTGATCCTGGGAGACTACACGATGGGGGCGCTGTGGGCGCTTGTTGGCCCAATTATGGGGATTCCGACCTACAAAATGTTCCTTTAGGAGACGACTGACAATGACCCCGGAAACCCGCCGCGCGCTGCGGCACTCGTTTGGCGAGACTGCCCGAAACAGCGAGCGCTGGCTGCGGCGCGCTGATTTGCAGATCGCCTTTGCCCGCGCCCTGGCCGCCGCGCTGCCTGCCGCGCAGGTCGAGGGCTGGAGCGAGCGGATCGAGCGCGCCGAGGCCCTGCTGGACAATCCGTCCCTGGCCGCAGACCCGTCCGGCCTGGAGGCCGCGGTGCAGGCGATGGAGCACGAGCTGGCCCCCATCGGTCAGGCCGCCAAGACATACACCATTTACTGCGTCGGTCACGGCCACATCGACATGAACTGGATGTGGAGCTGGCCGGAAACAGTGGCGACCACCCACGACACATTCGCATCCGTACTGTCGCTGATGCGCCAGTACCCCGACCTCACTTACACGCAAAGCCAGGCGTCGGTTTATGCGATTGCCGAGCGCTACTTTCCCGCCATGTTTGAGGAAATCCGGCAGCGCGTCCGGGAAGGCCGCTGGGAGGTGACAGCGGCGCACTGGGTCGAGGGCGACAAGAACATTGCCAGCGGCGAGTCGCTCTGCCGTCACCTGCTTTACGCCCGGCGCTACTGCCAGGACAAGTTCGGGCTGGCGCCCGAAGATGTGCCGGTTGACTGGGAGCCGGACACCTTCGGTCACGCCCTGTCCATTCCTTCGTTTCTCGCGCAGGGGGCGGTCAAGTACTACTACTCCTGCCGGCAGGGCAATGGCTTTGACCATGTGCGGGTCGGCGAGGCGCGCCCGCCTTTGTTTTGGTGGCAGGCGCCGGATGGGGCGCGCGTGCTGGTCAACCGCGAAACGACCTGGTACAACAGCTACGTCAACATCGGCGAGAACATCGCCCTGCCGCTGGCGGGCTTCGTCAAACAAACCGGCCTGCATCACTGGCTGAACATTTATGGCATCGGCAACCACGGCGGCGGCCCGACCCGCACGGAAATTGACTTCTACCATGAGCTGCAAGACTACCCCGTCTACCCGCAGATCGTTTTCAGCACAGCGGCAGCCTACTTTCGGGCCGTGGAAGCGGAACTCAAGGCAAACCCCGGCGGCGACAGTCTGCCTGTCATCGCCCACGAGCTGAACTTTGAGTTTACCGGCTGCTATACCTCTCAGTCGCTGATCAAGCAGGCCAACCGCTTTGGCGAGAACTTCTTGGAAGAAGCCGAAACGCTGGCTGTCCTCGCCGCGCGGCTGGGCGGGCAGGCTCCGCCCAAAGCCGCCCTGCGCGAGGCGTGGCTTGCTGTCCTGTTCAATCAATTCCACGACATCCTGCCCGGTTCGGGCGTGCGCCAAACGCGCGAACACGCGACCGCCCTGGTTCAGGAAGTGGCGGCAAGCACAGGCGCCATCAAACGTACGGCGGGCCTGACGCTGGCCGGGCGCGTGGATACGCTGTCCCTGCTGCCGGACACCATCGCGGCCCGCGAAGAGCGGCTGCGGGTGGAAGCGGGCACGGCCAACACGCCGTTTGTGGCGGGAGCCGGCGTGGATGCGGGCGTGTCCGGGTTTTCGGCCCCCGCGAGCGGCGGGCGGCGCTTTTCTCCTTTTGTCGTGTATAACCCCTGCGCCTGGCCGCGCTCGGAGCGGATCACGGCCTCGCTTTACGACACCGACCTGGACCCGGCGCGCGTTGTCGCCCTTGACGAAACGGGCGCCGCCCTGCCGACCCTGCCGCTGGGCGTCCGGGAAGAGTGGAGCCACCGCCGGACAACCTTCGCTTTTGATGCTCCCAACGTGCCCGCTTTGGGCTACCGCACGTTTCTGCTGTGCGAGGGCGAGCCAACCCCCAATGCGACTCCTGCTGTGCAGCCCGCGCCCAACGACTGGTACGAAACACCGACCTTGAAGTTCTGCCTGGACCGAGGGCGGGGCGGCTTAAGCGCCCTGATCGACAAGCGAACCGGCGTCAACCTGGTCGCGCCCGGCACAACACTGGGCGCCTGGAGTTTTGTGACCGAGCGGCCTGTCGGCATGTCCGCTTGGGTGCTGGGGCAGGAAGTGGACCCCGCCATCCCGCTGCGTCCGACTGGGATGGGGGTTGTGGGCGCGGCGTTTAACGTAGGAACCGGCGTTGTTGAGGGCGGCGGGGCGGCGGGTTTCCGCGTCACATGGCAGCTGGCGGTTCCCGGCACGCGCAGCAGCGTCCACGTATCGCTGATGATCCATGCTTTGGAGCCGCGCCTGGATTTCACCGCCACCATAGATTGGCGCGAGATCGGCGACCCAGAACGGGGCATTCCGGGTCTGGTGCTTCGCTTTCCGCTCGCCCTGGCCGGGGCGGCTCTGCGCTGCGAGGCGCCTTTCGGCAGTGTTGAACGGACGCTGAACTCCGGCGAAGAGGTGCCGTCCCTGCGCTACGCGCACGTATCCGGCACCGCCCTGGACAAACTGGCCCCGGTCGGCGTCACGCTGCTGCAGGACTGCAAGTATGGACATTCCCTGCACGGCAATGAGCTGCGCCTGCGCGTTGTCCGCTCCTCCTACGACCCCGACCCGACGCCCGAAGTCGCCCAAACCACGATGCGCTACTCCCTGTTCCTGCATGACGCGCCTGCCGACCCCGCGGGGCTTGCGCGTCTGGGCGCGGCCTGGAACCACCCGCTGCTTGTCATGCCTGCAAACCTTCAAGGGGGCGAAGCGCCTGCGCAGGACGGCTTTGCCCGCGTTCTCACCCCCAGCGTGATCCTATCGGCCTTGAAGCAGGCCGAGGACGGCGACGGCCTGGTTTTGCGCCTGGTGGAACTGAACGGCCAGGATGTTGAAGCCGAAGTGGAGCTGCACCCCTCTTTGACGATGGGCGCTGCGCAGGCCGTTCTGCTGGACCTGATGGAGCGTCCGGTCGCCGGGCAGGCGCGCTTGAGCGGGAACACTCTGCGCGTGCCCATCAAGGCGCACAGCTTTGTCACCGTGGGGCTGACCTAAAAGATTGCATAAAAAGCGCCGGATTGCCCCCTAGCCCCCAGAATTGGGGAGCCAGAGTGGCCCCCCCGCCCCAAGTTTGGGGAGCCAGACGGAGACAGACAAGACTAACAGCTATAGCCTCCTGTCCTTCCGGTTCTTATCCGGCTCCCCAGAATTGGGGCGGGGGGGCCTCTTTAGGACTTGCTGGATACGTTTTTAGGCTTTCCACCGGCATACCGACGACGGAACAGTTTGTTCCGTCGTTGGTACAGGCTGGAAACGCGGCGGGAAACAGTAAAGACAGTCAGCGGAAGAAGTGAAAAGGGAATTGTTTCATGCCACGGATTGCACATTATGTCGCCAGCACGCACTGGGACCGGGAGTGGTACGAGCCGCTTCAAGGCTTTCGGATGAGGCTGGTGTCGCTGCTGGATGAGGTTTTCGCGACCCTCGCGCGTGACCCGGCATTTACAACATTTGTGATGGATGGGCAGGTGATTCCCATCCACGATTATCTGGAAATACGGCCTGAAAAGCGGGACACCGTCATGCGCTATGCGCGCGAAGGCCGCCTCAAGCTCGGCCCCTGGTATGTGCTGCCGGATGAATGGCTTGTCAGCGGCGAGTCGCTGGTGCGCAACCTTCAGATGGGAATGGCGTGGGCCGAAGAGCTGGGTGCGTCGTCGTCGCGCGCGGGCTTTGCGTGCGACCAGTTTGGGCATGTCGGCCAGCTGCCGCAAATCTTCGGTCAGCTCGGCTTTCCCGCCGCGTTTGCCTGGCGCGGCACAAACGAGCGCGATGACGGCGGACACTTCTTGTGGCACGGGGCGGACGGGACAATCCTGCCCACATACCGCTTCGGCGGCGCTATCGGCTACACGTCCTATGCGCACGAGGTGCGGCGCTCTGCGGAGCTGGACAGGGTGTTTGACATGGGCAGCGCCGTGGAGGATTTGGTCAAGTTCACCCTGCGCGAAGCCGACCGCTCCCCTGTCCGCGCCATTCTGGTGTTTGACGGAGCCGACCACATTGAGATTGAGCCGCAAACCAGCCGCGTGCTGGCGGAAGCGAATGTCCGGCTGGCCGAACATGATATTGAGATTATCCACAGCGACCTGGACCGCTACATGGACGCGTTGACGAGCGACCAGGCCCGCATCACAAAAACGCTGTCGGGCGAGCTGCGCGAAACCGGGCGCGACCCCAGGACAGAAGACGATCAATGGCTGATTCCGGGCGTGCTGTCCAGCCGCATTCCCTTGAAGCAAAAGAACGCGGCCTGCGAAGATGAGCTGTGCCTTTGGGCCGAGCCGTTCAGCGCTTTCGCCGCGCCGCTGGGCCTGGAGTACCCCAGCGGCTTTCTGCGGGTCGCCTGGCAGCACCTGCTGCAGAACCACCCGCATGACAGCATCTGCGGCTGCTCCATTGACCAGGTGCATCAGGACATGCTTTATCGGTTTGACCAGTCACTGGGGATCGCCTCGCGCCTGACGCAGAATGCGCTTGAAACAATCACGCGCGCCGCCGCGCCGCGCACGGCTCCCGACGGCAGCCTGATCCTGGGGGTTTTCAACCACACCGCCCAGGACATTGAGGAGTATGTTGATCTGGACATTCCCCTGCCGGGAAACTGGCCGACGCGCTTCCAAGAGTTCTTCTTCTTTGAGGAGAAGTATGGGTTCCGCCTGCGCAGCGCGGGGGGCGAAGAGATTCCGTATCAGCTTGTCGCCCAAAGCACGCGGATGGGCATTCGCCGGCCCCGGTACAAGTTTCCCAATCCCGACAACCGGCACCTGGTGTCGGTCACGGCCTGCCTGCGTGTTCCCGCGTTCGGCTACACGATGCTGACGGTTGAGCCGGTCGAGGGGCCGACGCGTTACCTGGGCACGTTGGCCCCCGCCCACAACGTCATTGAGAACGAAGCCCTGCGCGTTGAAGCGGCCTCCAATGGCAGCCTGACGCTGACGGACAAGCGCACCGGACAGGTCTTTGACTGGCTGCTGACCTTTGAGGATCGGGCGGACATTGGCGATGGCTGGTACCACGGGCTGGCTGTCAACGACCAGGTTTTCAACAGCGCCGCCGCTCATGCGGATGTTGCGCTGGTGGCCGACGGCATCGGCAAAGCGACCCTGCGGATCGCGGTCACGATGCACGTTCCCGCGGCCTTCAACTTCCGCTCCATGACGCGCTCGGAAGAAACGACCCCGCTCAAGATTGTTTCGGAGGTGACCCTGCGGGCGGGAGCAGACCGGCTGGAAGTGACGACAACCGTTGAAAACACCGTGCAGGACCACCGCCTGCGCGTGCTGCTGCCCACCCATTTGAGCGGCGACACGTACCTCAGCGACTCCGCCTTTGACGCCGTGCAGCGTCCGGTCGCGCTGGCCGCCGACAATGCAAGTCGGCGCGAACTGGACGTGGAAACCCGCCCTCAGCTTACCTGGACGGCGTTTGGCGACGGGCGCGTCGGTTTGGCGGTTGCGAGCCGGGGCCTTCCCGAAAGCGCCGTGGGCGACACCCCGGAGCGCCCTATTGCGCTGACCCTGCTGCGCGCCTTCCGCCGCGCGGTGATGTCCGGCGACAACATGGGCGGCCAGACCCAAGGCCGCCACACATTTCGGTACGACATTGTGCCGTTTGCGGGGGAAGCGCCGCTTGGGGAGTTGTTTCTGCGCGGCCAGCGGGTGACCAATCCCGTGCGCGTCGTTGGTTTGACTCCCACCGACCGCGCCACCCTCCCGCAAGGCGCGCTGCTGCCGCCGGAGCAGTCGTTTCTCACGGTGCGGGGCAGTGCCGTCGTGACAAGCGTGCAGCGGCAGGGGGAGGAACTGCGGGTGCGTGTGTTTAATCCCTCCGATGCTGCGGAGCAGGTAACTTTGTCGCCTGCTGTGGGGGCAGTCCCCCTGACACTGGCGGGTGAAACGGACACGGCGGTCGCTGCTGCTCAAACCGAGGAGGCGGCAGCCATCACGCTTCCGGCAAAGCATATCACGACAATTGCAGCAAGAGGTCTTTGATGCCCTACACATTCCATCTGATCGCCAATGCGCACCTGGACCCTGTCTGGCTTTGGGACTGGCGCGAGGGCCTGAACCAGGGGCTGACAACGTGCCGCACCGTGCTCGACCTGATGGACGAGGATCAGGAACTGACGCTTATCCGGGGGGAAGCGTTTCTCTACGAGCATATTGAGCGGTTTGACCCGGAGACGTTCGCGCGGATCAAAGAGTATGTGTCTTTGGGGCGATGGGATGTCGTCGGCGGCACCTATGTGCAGCCGGATACAAACATGCCCGCCACTGAAACTTTCGCGCGGCACTTTCTGCGCGGGCAGCGCTACTTCACGTCCCGCTTCGGCCAGGCGCCCCGGATCGCCTGGGCCGCTGACTCCTTCGGTCACAGCGCCGGTATGCCTGAGATACTCGCGGCGGCAGGCGTAGAGGGCTACGCTTTCAGCCGCCCTGCCGCGCTGAACACGGCGCTGGAACAATCGGCGTTCGGGTGGCAGGGGGCTAATGGACAGCCGGCGTTTTGGTGGCAGGCGGCCAGCGGCGCGCGCGTGCTGGCATACCGTGTGCCGGTTGGCTGGTACGGGAGCGAGCGGGACGAGATGCCGCGTCGTTTGGACGGCACACTGGCTGCGGCGGCACAGGGGAATCTGGAAAACATCGGCGTCTTCTACGGACTTGGGGATCATGGCGGCGGCCCGACGCGGCGGCAGATTTCCGAAATCCGGGCGTGGGTGGCTCAGCACCCGGAAGTGCAGGTGATCCACTCCGGCCTGCATCGCTTGTTCGCGTCGGTGCGTCAGGAAGCCGACCGGGGCGGTGACGGCTTTCTGCCGACGCACCAGGGGGAGATGAACTTCTGCCTGCGCGGCTGCTACGTTTCTGCGGCGAAGGTCAAGTTCCCCTACCGCCGATTGGAAGCCGAGCTGTCGCGCGCGGAAAGCACGGACAGCGCCATCAGCGCCACCCTGAATGTGCCCCCCACAGACATCCATGCAGTCTGGGATGCCGTTCTGTTTAACTCATTCCACGACATCCTGCCCGGTTCCAGCATTGAACGCGTGCTGGAAGACCAGATCGGCCAAATTAGCGGCGCGCGTTATGCGGCACAGGCGGCGGAGTTTGCCTCCTTGACCCGGCTCGCCATGCAGATCGACACGCAGACATCGGCTGTGGAAGGCGATTATCCGTCGGCGGTTCCACTTCTCGTCTGGAACCCGCATCCGTATGAGTATACCGGCCATGTGCTGATGGAGGCAGCTCTGGATGACCGGCCCATCTTCGGTTACGCAGGCCGGGCAGGCGAAGTGCCTTTGGAAGTGCGCGGGGGGCCGGATCGGGCGCTGATGCCGTTCCAAAAGACCGGGGTTGCAAATGACGTTATGGGGCAGCTGCCCTGGCGCGCGGCTGTTCTTGTCCCTGTCGTCCTGCCCCCGCTGGGCTGGAGCGTGATGACGCTTGGGTATGTGGAAGGCGCGCCGCAGGCCTCCGCCCCAGACAAACCGATGGCGACCGCTTCCGCGCCGGGCGTCATTGACAACGGCTTGTATTCCATTCGCGCGCAGGCAGGTGCGTCAAGCGTCTCTATTTTCTACCAGGGCCGCCCGCTTTTGCAAGGCGATGGACTATCCGCGGTCACAGTGGAAGACCCGTGGGGGCCGTGGGGCGGCATGCTTGAAGAGCCGGACTCGCTTGACCTTTCCGCCATCCGCGATGTCTGGAAGATTGATGCCGTGGAAACCAAGGAGGCGGGGCCGGAACGGGCAAGCCTGTGGGTGCGGCTGCTGGCGGGAAACTCGCGCCTGGATCTGACGTTTTCTCTGCTGCGCGGGCGCGATGCGGTCGATGTGGCGGCGCGCGTGTTTTGGAATGAGCGCGCGGCACGGCTCAAGCTGGTTCTGCCTGCCGGCGACAAGGCGGAGTTTGAGGTGCCGGGCGGCAGCGTCACGCGCGGGCCGCTGGGCGAAGTTCCCGGCGGGCGCTGGGTGCGTGTTCTGGGGCCGCACGGCTCCCTCGGCTTCGCCAGCGACGCGCTGTACGGCTTTGACTGCCGGGACGGAGCATTGCGCGCGAGCGTCGTCCGCTCAGGCCGCTACGCTTCCGACAGAGCATTGGAGGCCTCGCAGGAGCCTTCCAACCCGGCTTTGGACAGCGGCGAGCTGCAGTTCCGGTTCTTGCTGACGGGCAGCAGTGCCCTGCTGCCGCGTCTGGCGCGCGAGCTGGAGCAGCCGCCGGTCGTGCTGCAAGTTCCTGCCAGCCCCGGCAGGCTGCCACGCAGCGGTTCACTGGCAGCGCTCGCCCCTGACGCACTTCAACTGCTGGCGCTCAAGCCTGCCGAAGACGGCACCGGGTGGGTGCTGCGCGTCCAGGAAACTGCGGGCGCCGCAACAGAAGCAAGCCTGACCTGGCTGGATCAGCCTTTGTCTTTGGGCCGGATCAGCCCGCACGAAATCGCTACATGGAAAATCACTGCGGACGGCAGCGTGAAGTGCGCAGTGCGCACCAATATTGGGGAAATGGAACGGAGCGAGGAAAGACTATGAAACGCAGTGAAGTCACCGCCGCGCAGACACGCGTGCGCAGGCGTCTGGAGGATGCCGGCATGGCGCTGGACCCGAATATCCCCATCGAAGTTGCCGACTTTGGCCTGGACCGGTGGGAGCGTGAAGGCTTGGGCATCGTTATCCGGGTCAACACGCCGGAGTATTGCAGCAAGTACCTGACCCTGGAGCCGGGCCAGGAATGCCCTGCGCATTACCATGCGGTCAAAAAGGAGACGTTTTTTGCCCTGAGCGGCGAGGTATGGCTCACACTGGATGGGCAAAACATCACCCTTTCGCCAGGCCAGCAGATCACCATTCTGCCCGGCGTGGGGCATACGTTCGGCTCGCACGCAGGCGCAGTGGTGGAGGAAGTCTCCACGCACGATGAGAACAGCGACTCTTACTTCACGAACGCCGCTGTCGTGCGCGATCCCATTGTTGAGGAAGATTAGAAACTGTCAATAATGGGTGCGTGGCCGGAGGGCGTGCCCCATGCCGCTCGGTTTGAGAATGCTGTTTCCCCGAACTTAATGCCGCTCCTCCGGCGTTGGGCATGGGTTGCGGCAGCGTGCCCAGCGTGTACCAACGACGGAATGGTTTCTTCCGTCGTCGGTCTGCCGTAGAAACACGTAAACAAAGCCGTAGCAAAGAGTAGGCAATGCCGCTGTGACGCGGCGGGCAGGCCGGCGTTTCACGGCATCAGAGTGCATGGTCTGCACGGTTTTTAAGGGCGGAATCATATGGCGCAAGTGGTTTGTTTAGGTATCCTGGTGGCTGATGTCGTGGGCAAGCCTATTGAAGCGTTCCCACCACGCGGGACGCTGGCCTCGGTAGAGCGCATGGAGCTGCATGCGGGGGGATGCGCCGTCAACACGGGCATCTCTCTCTCGCGCCTGGGGGTTTCAACCGCCATTTTAGGCAAGGTAGGGGCGGATGGCTTTGGGGACTTCTTGCGGCAGGCACTGGAAAAGAACGGCATTGAGGCGCAGGGCCTTGTCCTGGACTCTTCTGTGTCCACATCGGCCTCAATGGTCGCGGTTCACGCGGACGGCGAGCGGACATTCCTGCACCACACCGGCGCCAATGCCGCCTACAGCGCCGCGGACGTGGCCTGGCCGGTCATTGAGGCCGCCGATGTTCTGCACATTGCCGGCCCCTTCCTGATGGACAAGTTTATCGGCAGCGACTGCGCCGGCGTGCTCCAGCAGGCCAAGGCGCTGGGGAAAACGACAACCCTGGATACTGTCTGGGACTTCACAGGCCGCTGGCTGGAGACGCTGGCCCCGTGCCTGCCGTTTCTGGACTATGCCCTGCCGTCGCTGGAAGAAGCGCGGCGCATTACGAGGCAGCAGGCGCCGCGCGATATTGCCCAGGTTTTCCTGGATCACGGCGTCGGCAGCGTGGGGATCAAGATGGGCGAGGCAGGCGCCTATGTCCGCACTTCGGGCGGGGACGAACTGACCTTGCCGCCGATGCGCGTGGAGGCGGTTGACGCTTTGGGAGCGGGCGATGCCTGGGCGGCGGGCTTCCTATGCGGCCTGACGCGCGGCTGGGACATGGAAAAGACGGCCCGCTTCGCCAACGCTGTCGGCGCTTGCTGCGTGCAGGCGCTGGGGGCGACGACAGGCATCCGTCCATTTGAGGAAACGCTTGATTTTGCGTTCGGCAGCACGTTATGAAAGACAAGCATAGGGCAAAGCCGTGACAGCAAGCAACAAACCGCGCGCCGTGCACTTTGGGGCGGGCAACATCGGGCGCGGCTTTCTGGGTCAGCTGCTGTTTGAGGGCGGCTACCAGACCACGTTTATTGACGCGGACGCCGCGCTTGTGGCGGCGCTTAATGCGCGCGGGTCTTATCCTCTGCGCCTGGTGGGCGCGGCAGGAGTGCAGAACCTGACGATTGGCAGCCTGCGCGCTTTGCATGCCTCCGATGCCGGTGCTATCGTGCAAGCGATTGCCGAAGCGGGCCTTCTCAGCACCGCTGTCGGCGTGGCCGCCCTTCCTCGCGTCGCCCCGGTCCTCGCGGCGGGTTTGGCCGCTCGCGCGGCGGCTGGGCGTGGCCCTATCAATGTCCTGCTGTGCGAAAATCAGTGGCATGCGGGCGCGTTGATGCGCGACCTGCTGCAGCCGCACATTCCTCCCAAAGCGCAGGACTACCTGGATGCCCGCGTCGGCCTGGTGGAGACAGTCATCGGACGCATGGTTCCCACGCCCACCGACGCCGTTCGCGCCGAAGACCCTCTGCTGGTCGTTGCCGAGCCGTACCAGGAGCTTCCTATTGCGCGTGCGGCCCTGCGCGGCCCGGCTCCTCGTCTGCCGGGCCTGATCCTGGCAGACAACTTTGAGGCCTACGAGGCGCGCAAGCTGCTGCTGCACAATATGAGCCATGCCGCGCTGGCTTATCTCGGCTACCCGCGCGGCCATGAGTTTATCTGGCAATGCGCCGCCGATCCGCTTGTCGCTTCTGCCTGCGCCCAAGCCACTGAGGATGTATGCCAAGCATTGGCCGCAGAATACGGCATGGACAGGGGGCTGCTGTCCGGGTTTGCCGAAGACCTTATGCGCCGGTTCAGCAACCGCGCTTTGGGCGACCCCATCGTCCGCGTGGCCGCCGATCCGCTCCGCAAGCTGCGGCCCGAAGACCGGCTGGTGGGGGCGGCGCTGCTCTGCCTCAAGCACGGGGTTGAGCCGCTGGCTCTGGCCCATGTCATTCGGGCCGCGCTGTCCTACGACAACCCCGCCGACCCCGCCGCTATCCGGCTGCAGGAGATGCGGCTGACCCAGGGCGATGATGCCGTGCTGGAAACAGTGTGCGGCCTTCCCTCTGGGTCTGCCATGGCTCGCCTGGTACGCGCAGTGCCGGCAGCTTAAACCCACCCGACAGGATAGTCAGGCATTATGAAACCAATACGCCTTTTCTGCTCGCTGGCCGCTTTGCTGCTCCTGCCGACGGCCCTGCACGTTTCGCAAACCATCCGTGCCGATGCGCCTGGGCAGCCTCCACTTGCTCTCCACGCCCCCAGGGTCGCCGTCTTCTTTGAGCCGGGCTTTCCCGCGTACTCCGTGCCGGGCGACGTTTCGCCTCGCCAGGTGGCTGCCGACTTGCGGCGCATCGGCATCACCGCCGAGACCCTGGGTGCGGACGCCCTGGCCGACCCGGCGCGCTTTAATGCCCACCGGTACGCGGCCCTCGTTCTGCCGTATGGCAATACCTACCCTGGAGGCGCGTTTGCTAATATGCGCGCTTTCCACCGGGAGGGCGGCAGTTTGGTGCTTTCGGGCGTCCCTTTCACCCACGCCGCCACGCGCCTTTCGGCGGCGAATTGGCAGGCGCAGCCTGAGTGGGGCGAGGCTGTTCACACGACGTCCAATGCCCACGCTGGGGCGCATGGCTTGGAGCTGACAGGGCCACCGAGCGACTGGGTGGGCGCTTTCTCATCCCGCATTTCGGCGCACGCGGGCCAGACGGTCACGATTGCGGCATGGGCCAAAGACGTGGGGAGCGGGAACAACAGCAAAGATCGGCTGTACGTGCGCTTCTTCGGCCACAACGGCGCGTTCTTGTCCCAAGATGGGCCGAGGGTGGGGCCGGGGGCAGCCTGGCACCGGATTTCGGCGACGGTGCAGGCGCCTGCAGGCACCGCCGCCCTGGATGTGTCGCCGCAAATATGGCAGGCAGGCCGCGTTGTGCGCCTGGATGACATCGCCGTGTCTGTTGGTGGGACGGCTTTCCAGGTGAATGGCGGCTTTGAGGCGCCCGGCGCAGACTGGACAGACCTTGGGCACAACTCGGCGCCTGCACTGTTCGGGCCGGACGGCATCGGCGTCGGCGGCTTCACGGGCGGCTTGGTTCCAGGGGCGCTTGCGGTCGCGCCCGGCGACCCGCTGCGCCTTGCCCCGCTGCGGCTTGGCTGGCCGCGTGACCAGATTACCCAGTGGCTTGATCCGGCTTCGCTGCCGCGCGCAGATACGCTCATCCCCGCCCTCGGCTCTGCGGATCAGCCTGTGGCCGCACTGATTATCCACCATGCCGCCCCGTTTGGGGGCGCTGTGGATGTTTGGACGTACCGCGGGCCGGACGATGGGCGCCTGGGACTGACCGAGACATTGCTGGAGCGCGGCGTGGTCGCCGCACTGCGTGCCCGCAGCCTGCTGTCATCCTCGCAGGCCCAGGCGCGATTTGCCGCCCTGGACAGCCTGCCCAAGCCGCCGGTCTTCGCCGACCTGACGCTGCCCGTGCCCCCGCGCCCGTACCCGACTTTGCAGCCCAAAATGCCGCCGCCCGCCCGGCACCTGTATGTCGCCGATGTGCGGCCCCTGGATCGTGACCAGCGCCTGCTGCTGCTGTCGCTGCAAGGGCTGATCAACCGTAAACAGCCGCGTATCTATTTGATTTATGGGGACGCCGACAAGTTCTGGCTGGGCCAGATGCAGGCGCACAGGCACACCGGCACGCCAATCCCGGTCGCCGATCCGCTTTCCCTGCTGCACACATTCCGCCGCGAGTTCCAGGGGGCTGTTGTCGCCGACCCCAAAGTCTACGTCAGCCCCTGCGTCGCCGCAGACTTTGCCGCCGCCGACAACCTCGTCATTGCTACGCCCGCTCTGGCGCATTCGCTCCATCTGCCCATCAAACAAGACCTGCGCGGCAGGTTCAAGGACAATGCCGACGCCCTGCGCTTTGTGCGCACGGCTTTGCTGCCGCGTTTGAACCCGTATCTGGGCCTGTGCCTGGACCCGTCCATTCTGGAAACCGGCGCGCTGGATCAGATCATCGCCGCGCGCGGCGTCACCTTCTGGATTACCGGCCCTAAAGCGCAAACCCTGCCCGGCGCAGACGGCAGCCGCGAAGTGCAGGAAGCCTCATCGCTGCTGGCGCGGATGCCGCTGGAAGCGATTATTCGCGGCTTCTGGTGGCATGGCGATGGGGTGGGCGTGGGCGAGACGGAAGGGGTCGCGCTGGGCAGCCGCTTCGGCAAGGTGACAGTCGTCAGCGACTACGTCCCCAACCTGTCCGTGTTCAGCGGCGTTCGCGTGGCTTCGCTGCATCAGAAGCCGCCCGCCCCGCCCCCGGCCCTGGACCGCTCCAAGGTTTACCTTGCGTTTACCATGTCGGACGGCGACAACCTGGGCACCTGGACTTCGTACTTCCGGGACTACTTTCAAGACCCGCTGCATGGCACGTTCCCGGTGGGGTGGGGCTTGGCCCCGACTTTGCTGGACTGCGCGCCCGACTGGGCGCAATGGTATTATGACCACGCCACGCCCAATGACGAGTTTATCTGCGACGCCGGGGGAGCGGGCTACATCTCCACCCGCAACTGGGCGACCTCGCTGCACGACCGCGACGGCGCATTCCGCGACTTCTTTTCACGCTGGACACAGCCCTACATGGACCGGCTGGACTTGAAAACGGTGCGCCTGATGAACGTGGACGCCGCCGACATCGCCCGCATCGGGCCACTGATGCCCCAAACGGCATTCTTCATGCCCGACTATGGCTATGCGGGCGGCAAAAGCTACAATGATCTGACCTACACCCTGCCCACAGGCCAGCCGGTTTTCCGCTCCCTGACCTACGGCAGCGGAGCGCAGGTGCTTGCCGGGCAAATTCGCACGCGCATTGGGGCCACGCGTCCGGCCTTTGTCAACGTCTTTGTCCTGAACTGGGGCAACAAGCTGTCCGACCTCAAGCGGACCCTGGACACGTTGGGGCCGGGCTACGTGCCCGTGACGCCGTCTCATCTCAACATGCTGTACCGGCAGGCCCAGGGCCTCCCAACAGCGCGCGTCTATCCACACCCATGAAAATGGAAAATCGCCCATGAAGATTACGCATGACTTATCGGCATTAGACTGGTACGTGTCGGGCTGGCACCCACACCAGTGGCGGTTCCACCAGAGCATGGAAACGGGCGCGACGTCTCTGGCGGACATCTCGCCCGTGCCTGCGCGCGTCCCCGGCTCCGTGCAGGGCGCGCTCCGGGACGTCGGCCTGCTGCCCGACTGGAACATCGGCCTGAACGCCCGCGCGTGCGAATGGGTGGAACACCGCCACTGGATTTACGAGGCCATTCTGCCCACCGACTGGCCGACCGAAAGCAAGACCGTGCACCTCGCCGCCCTCGGCCTGGATTACGCGGGCTGGGTTCTGGTCAACGGCCAACAGGCAGGCACGTTCACGGGGACGTTCACGCCGCACTCGTTTGACCTGACTCCGCACCTGAACGCGACCGGCCCCAACCGCCTGTCGCTCGTCTTTGACTGCCCGCCCCGCTGGCTGGGGCAGTTCGGGTACACCTCCCTGATGACCGACTGGAAGCCGCGCTTCAATTACACCTGGGACTGGACGAGCCGGCTGGTGCAGGCGGGCATCTGGGACGCCCTGACCGTGGAGGTCTGGGACGGTCCCGTTCTGGGCGCCCTGCGCGTCGGCGCGAACCTGGGCGCGGACGGACCGGCGGGAAAACTGTCTGTGCGCGGCGAGGCGCCGGGCGCAGACGGTGTGCGCGTCCGCCTGGAAGCGGCGGACGGGCAGGCGCTGCGGACGGAGACCCTATCCGCCGCCGCCTTCGCCGCCGGGCTGACCTGGGACAGGCTGCCCGTGGAGACGTGGCAGCCCAACGGGCGCGGGGCGCAGCCGCTCTACACCGTCCACGTGGAACTCCTGGGCGCGGACGGAGCCGTTCATGACGCCGCCGCCCGCCGGGTCGGATTCAAGCGCGTGGAGTGGCGGCAGAACAGCGGCGCGCCCGCCGGGGCCGACCCGTGGCTGTGCGTGGTCAACGGCGCGCCGCTGTTCCTGCAAGGTGTCAACTGGACGCCCATTCGCCCTAACTTTGCGGATGTGACAGATGCCGAGTACCGCCAGCGCCTGATCCTATATCGGGACCTGGGCTGCAACATGCTGCGCGTGTGGGGCGGCGCGTTTCTGGAAAAGACTATCTTCTATGACCTGTGCGACGAGATGGGCCTGCTGGTGTGGCAGGAGTTTCCACTGTCGTCGTCCGGCATTGAGAACTGGCCGCCTGAAGATGAAGACAATCTCCGGGAACTGGCGGACATCGCCCGCTCCTACATCACGCACCGCCGTCACCACGCCTCCCTCCTGCTGTGGTGCGGCGGCAACGAGCTGCAAGGCACGCTGGACGGCGCCAAGACGGGCGTCGGCATGCCCGTGACGCTTTCGCATCCGCTGATGACTCTCTGGGAGGTGTTGGTGGCCGAGGAGGACCCCGGCAGGCGGTTCCTGCCCACGTCCGCGCTCGGCCCGCGCTTCACGGCGGACGAGGGCGACTTCGGGAAGGGCCTGCATTGGGATGTCCACGGCCCCTGGCTCTCCGGCGGCACAGACGAAGAGTGGGCGCACTACTGGGCGCATGACGACGCCCTGTTCCGCTCGGAGACGGGCGCACCGGGGGCGAGCGGGGCGGACATCGTCGCGGCCTACGCGGGTGAGTGCGACGCTATGCCGGGCACTCTCGACAACCCGCTGTGGCGGCGCACTTCATGGTGGATCGAGTGGCCGCTGTTCGTGCGGGAGCAGGGGTGGGAGCCGCATGACCTGGAAGAGTACGCCTCCTGGAGCCAGTCGCGCCAGGCGCACCTCCTGTCGGTGGCGGCGCGCGCCAGCAAGGCGCGGTTCCCGGCGTGCGGGGGCTTCATCCTCTGGATGGGGCACGACTGCTTCCCCTGCGCGGCCAACACGGCCATCGTGGACTTCTGGGGGCGGCCCAAGCTCGCCGCGCTGGCTCTGGGGCAGATATTCCGGGAGCCGTCCATCTTCCAAGAGTGAGCCATGCCTTGCAGCGACCCCACACTGACCGAAAAGGAGAGCGTCCATGAGAGCCTTTCAAATTTGCGTTGCCTGTGCGTTGTTTCTGGGGCTGACCCCGTTCTGCCAGGCGGCGGCCCGCGATTCCCTAGGGACCGTGGACTGTGCGGCGCTCTCCGAGCGTCTTACGCAACCGCGCTGGATGAGCCTGCCGGAAAGCCGGCTGGTTGTCAACCCATTTCGCGCGGCGGACTACGCGCCCGCGCCCACGACGCCGAGCGGGGACGGCGCCCTGCTGATGGACCTCGCCTACTATGTCGGGCCGGGCGCCGTCCGCCTCCCCGGCCTCTGGTCGTGGCGGGCGGCGGGCGATACCGCCCGCGCGCAGGGCATCGTTGAGGGGCCGCGCCTGGCGCTGTCCCCGGCATCGGCAGGCGACTGGCAGGCACAGGATGTCGTGCCGGAGTTTGGGGCGGGGACGGTCACGCTGGCGGCGACTTCGCACGACTACAGCTCCATCGTGCGCACCGTCACCGTGAACCTAGACCGGACGCCCGACCTGCTGATTCTGGTTCCGGGCGGCGGCACCAACTGGACGGCCAAGGTCAACGACGGCAGCCAGGCGGTTGACACTGCACTTGCGACATCCGGGCGCTTCGGCGCGCAGGTGGCCGATGTGGCCTCCGCCACCGGATGGCACGGGACGAAAACCTTCCAGGTTCGCCTTTTCGTCCTGGGACAGCGCCAGTCGGTGACCTTTTCGCGGGTGCAATTCTTCCATCTGCCCCGTCAAGTTCCGTTTTCGGGGGCGAACACGTGGATGCCGCACGAAATCGTTTCCGTCGCGCGGATTGGGGGGGGCGGGGACATTCAGGGTGCCGTCACGATGCCGGACGCCGACGCCATCGCCCAGCGTGTCCACATCGGGTCGGGGGGACCATCCGCGCTCACGCTGACGGGCGAGTTTCCAGGGGCGGTTCACTGGGATGCCGCGCGCAGCGCTCTTGTGCTGCAAGGCGCACGGTTCTGCGCGGCCCTCACCGTCAGCCGCAAAACGCGGTGGCTGGGCACCCGGCCCACAGAACTGGACTGGGTGCTGGGCGGCCCGGCCTCGGCCCCGACGGCGTCGGGGGTGTGGCGGCTGGCGCTGGACGGTCTCAAGCCTGGGGACGACGTCGTCATTTCGGCCCGCTTCTCCCCCACGACCTCTCCGCCGCCGTCACTCGTCAGGGAAGCACAGGTGTTCGCAAACCCGACGGCCTTTGCCGCCGCGCTGAAGCGCGGCGAGACGGCCTGGGATCGCCGGCTGGCATCCGTGCCGCGCCCGCAGGACTTCAGCCCCCGCGCTGTGCCCGCCCTAGGCACATCGGCGGCGGACGTGCGACGTTCCTACTACCGCGCCTGGGTCTACTTCTGGCAGGACACACTGCCGCCGATGCCGGAGAACGGTTTCGCGTACCCGCAGGTCTGCTGCGGCAAGCCGTCCCTCTGGACCGACGGCGCGCCCCACTCCGAGGAAACGGCGGTCTGGGACGGCGTGGTGGCGATGCAGGCGCAGGCCCTAGTGGACCCGCAGCTTGTTTGGGCGGCGGCGGACGGCATCATGTCGCAGGTGGACGCCGAAGGTTACATCGGCGGCGAGATGCTGCCCCCGATTTTCGCGCAGACGTTCTGGCTGCTTTATCAGCAGACCAGCGACCGTGACAAGCTGCGGAGCGTCTACCCAGCCCTCAAACGCTTTCTGGCCTGGCGGATCGCGCACCCCTTCTGGACCTACCCCAACAAGGTCAGGGCGGATGTAGGTCCTACCACGCAGAAGGACAACGAGTTCGTCGTCCATGCCCTCGTGGAAACCGGCTACGCCATGCGAATCGCGCGCGCCCTGGGCCTCCCGGAAGAGGTCGCGTTCTGGCAGCAGCAGCGGCAGAACACCGGGGCTGACTACCTCCACTGGTTCTGGGCCGCACCGGGCGACACCGTGTATCGCATCTATTATTCGGACGACAACCGGATCACCCCCGACAACGCTTGGAACCTGAAGGGGCTGTTCCTTGACCCGGACCTGCTGCCGACGGCAAAGCAGGAGCGCATGGTTGCTCTATTCCACGAGCGCTTCCGGCTGGACCGTCCGTTCGGCATCACTCAGAATCGGTTCAGCGATCTGAAGTTTATTTCGCTCGGCTTGTACCGGGCGGGACGGACGGAGGGTGCCCGCCGGATGACGGACCTCGCCCTGCGCGACGTGACTCGCGCCGGGGAGTTTTCGGAGGCATACACTTCAACGGAGCCGCCTGCTCCCAGCGGGGTGCGCCCCTCGTCGTTCGGGGCGCGCCTGATGACCGACAGCGTTCTGTGGCACAACGGGGTGGTGCTGGATGAGGGGATGCTCACGCTGCTGGGGATGCCGGGCGCGGTGGGGGTGGACAACATCCCGGTCCAGGGCGACCCGATCAGCGTCTGCTTCAACGCCGCCGCACACACGGTCACGCTGCGGGGGGCTGGCTTGAGGCATCTGCGTCTGCCCGCAGGCTTCCATATCTCCGCGCCCGCTGGGGCGACGGTCTGGACCGGGCCGATTGGCGAAGGGCAGTGGCTTCCGCTAGAAAAGCCTTGAGACGCTCCTCAAAACAAATCGCCCCCGGCCCTGAGGAGCTGGGGGCAACGGAGTGGAGTCAGGCGTTCTCGAAGTGGTTGCCCGCAATGTCTTTGCCGCGCGCTAGCCACAGCTTGTGGCCGGGATTGGCCTCCGGGTATATCTGGGTGGTCGTGGGGAAGTAGCGCATGGTGTAGCCCGCGCGGCGGTTGGGGCTGGTGTTGGCCTGCGCCCCATGAATAATGCGCGCTTCATGCAGCGAACATTCATCGGGCTTCAGGCTGAAGTAGATCGCCTGGCTTTCGTCAATGGCGGACGGGTCGATTTCCGTGGGGAAAATGTTGGCACTCGCGTCTTCCACCGCTTTGTATTGCGAAAAACCGTCCGCGTGCGTGCCGGGAATCACGCCCATAGAACCGTTGGCCGGGGTCGCCTCGTCGATAGCGAGCCAAACGGTGCAGATGCCCGCCATTGTAGAGATGCGCCCGTCCCAATAGGCGCTGTCTTCGTGCCAAGGGGTGGCTTTGCCCTTGAAGGGGGATTTGGAAATGAAGTGACTGCTCCACAGGCCGATGTTGGGGCCGACCAGCGGCTCCACCAAGTCAAGCACTTCGTCGGACAGCAGAAACTCCAGCAGGCGCGGGTCGCGGAAGTGCATCGTGTCCAGGTTGTCTTCGCCGTAAAGGGCCAGGTTTTCTTCAAAGATGGCTTTCAGGCGCGCGAACTTGTCCGGCGCAAAGACCGGCTGATGAAAGAGCACATAGCCGTCTTTGTCATACTGCGCTTTTTGCGCGGGTGAAAGACGCCCGCCGGTGTTTGTCAAGGTTTCTGTCATGGTTGCCCCCGTAGGTGTAGGATAATCGCATTATACAAGAGAAATGCTTCCTGCGTCTTGCGCTTGGATGACCAAATGTTGTATTCTAGTGACATCATGCCCTCCGCTTTGGCCCATCTGTGTTTTGACAAGTTCGCCCCCGGCCTTTCGTTCCACGCGGCCCTGGTTCCGATTCCTCCGCGCCGTTCAGCAGGCGCGCTGCACACGCATGATTTTGCAGAAATGATGTATGTTTTGCAGGGGACAGGCACCCACTGGATCGGTGGGAAAGGCGTGCCGGTCAGAGCGGGAAGCCTGGTTCTGGTGCGCCCGCACGACTGTCACACGCTGGGGGGGCCGTCCGGCTCACTGCACTTCATCAACATTGCCTTTCGCGCGGAAGCCTGGCGCGAGTTTTGCCGCGCGGCAGGGCTGGAAGAGGCCGCCCACGATTGGGACGCTGCGTCTGACCCGCCGGCGGTGTCTGTCGCCGCAAACGAGCAGGCTGCCTGCGCACAAGCGTTTCGGGACATTTTGCACGACTTCCATGAGTGTCCGACGCGGCTGGCGCTGTGCCGCTTTTGGACGCGGACATTGCCGTACCTGCTGCCTTCGGAAGAGGCGGGCGGGCTGGAAGGGGCAGACGACCTGCCGCCCTGGCTGGCACGGGCGTGCGCAGCCATGGCGGAGCCGGACAATCTGCGCGCGGGGGTAGGGCGCATGGCGGAAATAGCGGGGGTGGGAAAGGCGCATCTGGCGCGCACATTGCAGGCGAGGCGGGGGCAGACTCCCACCGAGTTCCTGCTGCAAATGAGGCTGGCCTGGGCGGCAGCTTTGCTGCGAACAGGCGTACAGGAGATTGCAAACGTCGCGCTGGACTGCGGCTTTGACAACTTATCTTACTTTTACCGCTGCTTCCGCGCGCGCTACGGGCAGACACCGCACACCTATCGGCACGATCCACGCCACAAGATTTTGCCGCTCCGTTAGTGGCCGGTAAAAATATCCCAATGATGCACGCATTGCTGGAGGCGTGGAAGTAAAGAAGCGTGGCATTGTTTTTGGGAATAATGTCCCTGCGTAAGAACGCTATTTGACAATGCACCCAATAAGTCGTATAATAAGTGTCTTGGCAAGCAATACGCTGGCCTAGAAAATGGAGAAATCTTATGGATCATTTACAAAAGCGAAAAGGCTTCACCTTAATTGAGTTGCTCGTGGTCATCGCCATTATCGCCATTCTCGCCGCCATCCTGTTCCCGGTCTTCGCCAAAGCCCGCGAAAAGGCACGGCAGACCGCCTGCATGTCCAACGAGAAACAGCTTGGGCTGGGATTTACTCAGTACGAACAGGATTACGATGAAAAGCTGCCGCGTGGAACAGACTTCAATCAATTCGGGCTGGGATGGGCAGGGCAGATTTATCCGTACACAAAAAGCACCGGCCTGTACAAGTGCCCCGACGACTCAACCCAGGCGACAAAGCCAGGGGATACCCCCGTTTCTTATGCAATGAACCTCGTCCTCGCCCGCGGAGACTCTTTCGGCGCTGGGGCAGCCGGGAGTATCCCTAAGATGAACTCGCCGGCGCGGACGGTGCTGCTGATGGAGTGTTCCGGCATTCCTGCACGCCTGGGAACGACGGCGGCAACGGATCAGTCGGCGCAGGCAAACAATTACTCCGGGTCCTCCGACGGGTTCAATGTCTATGCGACCGAAGCCGCCGACGGCAGCGGCCTCGCGGGCTACGGCCTGCTTCAGACCGGCTTCATGGGCAGCCGGCCTTCAACGATCGGAACGCCCGGATATTATGCGGCTGCGACGGGTCTGCACACCGACGGCTCCAACTTCCTCCTGGCCGATGGTCACGTCAAGTGGCTGCGGGGCAGCCAGGTTTCCAGCGGCGAAGGCGCGGCGGTTGCCACCGATGCACAAGATGCGACATTCCTTGCCTCGGAAGGTACGCAGAACGGAACCCACGCGGCGACGTTCAGTCCGCTTTAAGCGAGGGGCGCACTTTCACAGCAGCGCTTGCGCTTATTCAAACGTGTGTCAACTCACCTGGAGTAAGACCTTTTTTGAGGGATCCGTTATGCTTAGTACTCGCAGCACTTCCTCGACACTCAGCCGTTCAGGACGGGCGATCACGACCGGGAATGCTTCAATCCGCATCCTGGCGCTGGCAGCTTTGCTGATGGCGGTGGTAGCTTTGCTGCTGTCGCTTGCTCCGGCCCGTGCCCAACTGCCTCAGTATCAGACCGACCAAGCCGCCGTGACGCAGCCTTTGAACGATTTCTGGACGCTGCAAGGACTGGGACGCCCGACGCAGGGCATTAAGCCGAACTGGGCGGCTCTGCTGGGATCGTCCGACTGGTTCGAGTGGAACAGCCTGAAGCTCGATTGGACAGATGACCTAGCGGACAAATCCACCCAACGCAGCTTGCTGCTAGGGGCCTACGTGGACGGCGTCAATCCCGCCGGGACAAAGCCTGCCGGTTATGTGTGGCCTGCTAATAACTCCCGGCTTTGGTTTGGTCTGCACGAACACTTTGACCAGATGCCGCGCTATATTTGTGCCGTTTACAATGACTATCTGTGGTCGCGTGACTTGGCATTCCTTCAAAGAATGCGGCCCGGCGTCGAAGCGGACATGGGCTACATGATGGACACCATGCAGGGCAAAAACGGAATGCCTTTGTGTCCCGGTGTCCACACCGGGCTTGCGAATACTGCCCCGCCCACGACCTATATGGATGCTTACCGGGAGGGCGGACAAGTGGGCTGGATTGATGAAGAGTACTACACAGCCCTGGAAGACATGGCCGCGCTGGAATCCATTCTTGGAGACCCCGTCCGGGCCGCCGCCTATACGGCGCAAGCGCGGCAATTTCCCGCACAGTTTCACGCCGCGTTTTGGAATCCGAAGACACGACGCTATGCCGGATGGAAAGATACCGAAGGCACACTTCACGACTACGGCTTTACCTACCTCAACCTAGAAGCACTAGCGCGGGGACTGGGAAGCGAAGCCGAAGCCTACCAAATCTTTGACTGGCTCGACCATGGAACCGCTCAACCGACCGTTATGGGCGGACACTCAGGAAGCACGGACATCTACCAGTGTGTTGTCGCACCTCGCTCCAACACACTAGCAATTCCTGATGCCGATTGGGATTTCTGGTCGGTCTCGAAAAGCTTGCGCCGTTCCTCGATGGGGTACGGGGCGCTCGTCGAAGATGGCGGCGCGATGCTCTGGGTCAACTACTATGATGTTATGGCCCGGCTGCGCTGGCTCGACGCCGACAGCGCGTGGCGGAAGTTCACCGACATGCTCTACCGGGTGGAAGGCGATCCGCTCCGTTTCACCGAGTATCCCAACCATCCGACGAATGTCTATGGTGAAAATTACCTGGAGGTTGGGCCGGCGGACGGATCGGAGATTGGCCTAAGCGGGACCGCTCCATTATACGGTTTCATGGGAGTTCAGCCCCGGCCGGATGGCCTGTACTGCTCGCCAAATCTCCCCACTTCACTTTTGTCTTTGACGAGTAACAACATTCATTTCGGCTCATCCGCTTACAACATACAGGTGGCGCGTGGGCAGGTCATTATGGATTCCGCTTCTTCCAATCATGCTGCCTTGCTCCACAGCGGGACGGCGCAGCCTTTCATCGCTAGATCAGCATTCAACACGGTCGGCGTCTGCCTCGCCGGCCTGAGCGGTTTCCTCTCCCGCGTCGCCGTCCGCCTCCAAAAACGAAGCGGATTTGCTTGGATGACCGTGGCCTCGTCTTCAGCCACAATCGCTTACAAAAACCTTTACCAGTACATCCCGGTGCCGGTTCAGCCAGCCGGGACTTACCAAATCATGCTGACGCTCCTGCCGGACGCCGCTCGCAAGTCGAGCTGGAACGGAGGCTACTCGTGCCGAGCCGTTTATGAGCCTGCGGCCCCAATCGAAACCGGATTGCTAGGGCGCACCAGTACTGACTTCACAGCTAAGCATAGCTTTTCTGTCATCAAAGTTCAAACATCGGCGCATGTCTCTCTCGGCGTGATGCTTTCCCGTAAAATGGGCACTACCTGGCGCCCGGTGGAGGCGGCTTGGACTGCGGGAGTCCGTGGCGGGGTGTTGGCATTCGCTGATCAGCCAGCCGGTTCCTACCAGCTCAGGTTCACGGGCGCATGTGCTGGGAGCTATACGCTTCTGTCCAATCGCTACACGGTGACAGTGACGAATGCAGCCGTCCCCACGGCGAGAGCAGTAGCCGCCGGTGAAGCTGTTAGACTGGTTAATGGAAGCATCAGCCGAGCACAAGGCATGTAGTGGTCATCAACCAGAGAAAAACTATATTGCTGCTGGGTCTCATCGCGCTGCCTGGCCTGAGGGTGAGGACGGCAACGGCCTGACCGCCGGGCCGAGTAGTGCTGGCGCTAACACCGTCAGCGACTACGGCCTCGAGGCGTATGGCATGAACGCCTTGCTCAACATTGTCCCCGTTGCCGGCGGAGCAATATCGGCGTTGCGCTTGCCAAAGTCAACAACCCGTTGGATCTGTGCTTGATCGCGGAGGACGCCGCGGTGTATAGAGTGCGCCACGCCGATCGCACGTTACACCGGCGGCTGCAATGTGGCTTACACAGACGGCCACGTCAAGTGGGTTTTGTTCGCCAACCTGTGCAACCCGCCCGGCGGTGCCGCCAATAAAGCAAACTTCAAGCTCTGGCACACGGACGCGCAGTAGAGTAAGGAAAACACCCCAATGATGCGCTTGCAGCTTTCTTTGCTCCTGATGTTCGCGGCCATTTTGTCAACGGTGGGGACGCCGAAAATCCTGGCGGCCCCGCCTGCGGCTACCCCGACGGCGGCCCATCTTCCGGCCCCAGTGGACGAGTACGCTATCGCGACCGATGGCGGCCTAATCTACGACCCGCTGCGGCGCGAAGCGCTCAAGACCGGCCAATTGGCGGCGTATGCCTCGGCGCCGCGCCGGACGGCAACAGTGTCGCTGGGCGGGTGTCGTTTGGACATTCAGGTGCCCAAACAGGCGACGGCCTACGATGTTGTGCCGATCCCGTACACGCTTAGCTGGAAGCAGGACACTCACTTCCCTATCGCGGTTGAGGCTGTCGGATTTGAGGATGCAGGGCGGGGCGGCAAGGATTTGTATGACCTTTCTTTGCCGCACAACATCGACCTCGGTGTTCAGTATCTCGGTTCGGTCACCGCCAGCAATGTTCCCGCTCTCAAGCAGAACTTGACGGCGGATTTCAGCGACAAGCCCGGAACTTATCCTGGCTTTGTGCGCCAGCCGCAAGTGCGCTCCGGCGTGGTGGCTTCCGGGGATTTGGTCTGGTTCAAGTTCCATCTGGTCAACAAGGGCGACACCATTCTGGGCGCGGACGGGTTGGGCGGCAGCCTGCTTTTCCCGGAACTGCTGCGCAAAGACGCCAGCGGCGTGTATCAGCATTTCGCGAACGCTTATAATCTCTACTACCGCAATCTGCACTACTGGTACCCTGGGGAAGCCTGGGACCCCTGGATTTGCTTCCGCACGGATGAGCCTGGCAAGCCTTATGAAAACTATCACCTGCCTCCGGGCGAATACAAAGTGCGGATACGCCTGGCCTACCGCAACTATAAAACTGCCGATCCGCTGGTCAATGAATGGGACGGGCCTATCGTGTTCACCTGGGATCAGCCGATCACGGTCGAGAATACGGCCCGCCAAGCGGCGGTTCCAGACGGCGAGAAGCAGCCGTCGGCGGCTGACTATCCCGACAAGCTGCCGACGTTTCTGCATACATTTGAGCAGTTCATGACGGCGTTTGACATGCATAATCAGCCCCCGACCGGCGCGGTGCGTCATATCCAAGGGGTGCTTAATCTCCAGGTGGCGCCGTGGACGCGCAATGTCATCGTTAAGCTGATCGGCACAGGCCCGGCCGGCATCAGGACACTGGCTATCCCCATCGCTGTCAACAGCAGCACACCCCGCCTTGCGGTGCATCCCGATCTGAAGCATGTCGTGCTTGGCAAGGACGGCCGCGCATGGCCGACGTTCATGTCGCAGTTGATGTCCGACATGCGTGCCAATGTGCAGCTTGGCCCGGACCCTGCTCAGTATGTTCGGGCAGATCAGCAGCAGATGAAGTCCTGCGGTGTCAATGTCCTCGCCACCACGGCCATGCCCTGGCTTTATGCCGACAAGGACAAGACGACGGCTAATTACCCCGGCGATGCTTGGAAGTATGCCCTGGACGTTGCGCGTCAGAACGGCATGCAAATCAATGCCTGGGCCATGTATCCGCCGGATCGCGCGCCCTCGGTCGGCGACATTGCGAGCTGGATCACCGGTCAGGATTACCGGACGATGGAAAGCATTCAAAGCGGCTACGGCATCGGCGCGCAAAGCATCAGTCCTGTTGATCCTCGTTTGGGGGCGGCGAATGCAGCCCTTTACCGCTACAACTTCCGTCGCTGGGGCGACTTGTTTTATCAGGAGCAGAATGGGGCCGTGCCGCTTGACCTCGAAGACACGCGCGGCTGGCTGCGCCAGGACGTCAACGTGCATTTCCCGGTCGGCACTCCAGGAACCGTCGCGTTCCGCAAGTGGGTAGAAGCAAGGTATGGCACTCTGGCGGCCACCAATGCCGCATGGGGAACCTCTTTCGCCTTATTTGACGCCATTGATCCCGAAACGCGCAAAGCAGACGCGCTCTTGTGGTCATACAAAAACCAGAGCTACCCGTTCCATGATTGGAACCAGGCGATGGAAGACTTTGACGAATGGCGGACGGAAACGCGCGTTTCCATGTACCGCGATGTGCTGAAAAACGTCCGGCGTGAAATCCCATCCGCGAAGATGGCAATCCGTACTGAGGGCAGCAACGTTCTTGTCGATGGCCTAGACCCGGAAAGCCCTAATGCTCACATCCGGCAGGCATATTACAGCCAGCGGCGTATCGCCATGATTGCCAAACCGCTTGTCCAATCCGGCCTCATCGGCTATCATAGCGACTACATAACGCTGCCATATACGCCTAGCGAGCTGCGTCCGCTGGTACGCGCGGCCGTCAAGCAGGGAATTGTCCCAGCGTATCTGCCGCAATTCAACGATATGCGGGACATTGCCATCAATGACCGCTATGGAACCAATTATCAAATTGACTACAATCTGCCGGCCCCAAAGAAGGGATATATGATGCATGTCCTGACCGCTTCTTTTCCCTGGTACAAGATCATGGATGAAGAAGGCGGCATTCCCGGCATCCTCTGGCAGGACTTCCAGTGCGATGGCTATGTGACGGAAACACAGATACGAGAGATGCAGTTCTTCCAGCAGAAGCTCCATCAAGCGCTGGATACGACGCAGGGAAAACAGCGCCTTCAGCAGAGTGTGCAGCACCCGTCGCAAGCCTGGCGCAAAGGAACACGCGCCATGCACAGTTACATTCTCTCGACCGACAGCAAAAAGTAAGATGTCAACTGAGCGCGCGAGAGGGTTGTGTCCATTTCATCCCGGTTCTCTCTCCGTTTCGGCTCGGTCCTCCCTCCGTATCCCATCGGCGCTGAAACGGTGTTCCCCCGCCTTTTCTACGAGTGATCGAGCCTGTACCGACGACGGAACAAATCCTTCCGTCGTCGCTCATGGCTTGGTACGCCGTGGATATGCCGGGAGAACACCGTTGAGATACGGAGGCAAGACCGAGCCGAAATGGGCACACCCCAAAATTGTCGTTGTTTCTGATGGCTGCGAGACGCGAGGCAACGCCGAGGCTGAGGCCGCTGTGGTTCATTTGAGCGGTGTCGGGTTGGAACTGACGCTGACCGACCGGGACAACTCCAAGAGCCGCAGCCAGTCTCCCGAAGCCTTGATTATCCATGCGCGAACGCCCTGTGAAACACGCCGTCAGCAGGGCGTGCGGCTCGTCTGTACCAGGGAGCAGGGTGGATACCCAGCGCCTGCGCGATGCCCAGCATGACGCTCACATGGCCTCGCTGACGCCTGTGCCTGACCATGCTTGACACTTCCCTCTTTTCCACCCTGGTTTATTCTCCCGCCCTGGCTGCGTAATCCTCCGGCGTGAGCGAAAACAGCAATGTGTCCCGCAGCCGCCCCTCCGCGTCGCGCGTCTCGTTGCGCAGCGTCGCCTCCTGGATAAACCCCAAGCGCCGGGCCACTGCCGCGCTGCGCGTGTTGTCCTTGTCGCACAGAATGACGACGCGCTGCGCGTCCAATGTGCCGAACGCAAGCCCGCACAGCAAACGGCCCGCTTCGGTCATGTAGCCATGCCCCTGCGCCGAGCGGCGCAGCCAGTAGCCGATCTCAAATGACGGCACATCCCAGCAGCACCGATGCAAGCCGCTGCCCCCAAGCAGTCGTCCGCTGCTGTGTTCCCACAATCCCACCGTCAAATCTTCACGGCTCAGCCAGCGTCTGTGCATCCGCCGAGCGGTCTCTTCCGAGGCGGCCTTGTCGGTATGTTTATCCACCCAGAGCAGCCAGCGGCGCAGGGAGGCTGGGTCTTCGTTCACGGCTTCATAAAGCGCCTGGCCGTCCCCTGCTTGGTAAGGCCGTAAAAGCAGGCGTGGGCCGATCATCTCTTTAGGGAGCGGGCGCTGAATAGGCAGCAAATCTATCGGCATGATGATCCATCCTGGCACAAAAAAGAAAACGGCACTGCCAGCCTGTGAATGTGAAAAGCAAAAAACGGTTCACGCCCGCCGTTTGGCAAGCACGAACCGTTTCCAGGGTCAACTGCAGCGCTATAAAAAACAAAGCCGGCAAGAGAGATTAGGTAACATTGCCCGGTACTGACTCTGAATACAAGCCATCAGGATGTCGGGTAAAAAGTAGCGGCGCGCAGATTCGAACTGCGGACATTTCGGGTATGAACCGAACGCTCTAACCAACTGAGCTACGCCGCCATGCTTGCTTTTGACCGTTTTTCGTTACAAATGGCCCATCCTAGACACGTCTGCGGCTATTATACCCGCACAGGGCAGGATTTTCAAGGGTGTCAACCGAGGGGAGTGCTAGTTGAGTGCAGGGAGAAAATCAATCAGGTGCGCCGCCCCAGATAGTGCCGCAAGTCCACATTTACCACTTCCACGCTGTAGGTCTGGCTCTTGACACGGCCAATGTTCACGACGGCATCTTTCACCCGCCTGTGGCAAAGTTTCAGGGCCAGATGCTTGTTCCGGCGGATCAGGGTTTTCATGTGAAGCCGACCAAAGACAGGCACGATCCCGATAACCTCAAGGTCTGCAAGCGCGGCACTTGGAACAACCGCATTCTGGTTGAGACTGGGTTGTCTGACTGGTTGAAACAGTGTTGTCCATGCTGACAGGCACCTGCCGCCTCAAGAAAGTAGGGCATTGGGTCTGGTCAGGGCTGAAGGCACGTCTGGCGTTTGCTCTGGCGGCCTTCAACTTATGTACACAGTGGGACGGACTACTCGCTGATGAGGACGGCTTTGTCCCGCTCACGATGAGGCACGTCTGCCTCTAAAACTAGCACCAATGGTTACATTAAACAATATGTTATAAAAGCCCCTGTCGAAAAAAATAACGGGGCGTCCATGGGACGCCCCATTTTATTCCTATGCAGGATGTCAATACCTCGGAGCTTGCTCCGTACCCTTGTTTGTCTAACTCCAGTGGCCGTCTAAGCGGCCACTTCCCTGCGGCGGCTTACCGCCGCAATCGTTCTGATACCTCGCAGCTTGCTGCGACGTAGTTCATTAGGGTTTGTCAACTGCTTTTAGAACTATCATTTGGTGCCGAAGAGGAGAGTCGAACTCCTACGCCCTTGCGAGCACTACGACCTGAACGTAGCGTGTATACCATTTCACCACTTCGGCGTACGGAACAGGGCTATTATACACAGATGCGCAGGGGTCTGTCAAGAGTTGGGGCGAAGGCATTCGGGATAATCATTGAACATTCGCTGGATAATCATGGGCGCAAACAATTGTTTGTTGTTGACAAACCGAATCCTGTGCCTTATACTAGGGACGGCGGGGCGATGATGCACCGGCGCTGAGCGCAGAAAATGCCGGTCTGAGGATCGGGCGTCTTTCTGCCGATAATGATGCTGTCGCCTTTTGCCGTGCTGTGCGCTTCTCATTCCCAACCCTGCCCAAACACGTGCTGCGCCCCATTTTCTCCGGGAGGATGATGTTTTGATCCTGAGCCGCTCTTGCCTGCTGGCCCTCGCCCTTGTTTCCTGCTCCGCTGTGCCTGCGCTATCCGTGAATGCCGCCCCTGCGCCCGCCGCCGCTTCCGCTCCTGACTCGGAAGCGTCACAGGCGGGAGACAGGCCGGATGTCAGCCCGGTTGCCGCCACTTCTTCCCCAACAACTTCTCGTTCCCCAACAACTTCTCGTTCTGCGCGCCATTACCATCGCCGCACCCGCCGTGCGCCCGCCCGCACCAGCCGCGCTTTGCCGTCGCGCGGCATGGATGCGGTGGACAGCGCGGGCAGCGTCGTGGGGCGATTGGCCGTGGTGATGGGGGCCAATACGCCCATCAAAGCCGGGCGCGAGCGCGGCGGACGCGTGCTGTCTGTGTGCCCCAAAGGGCAAAGCCTCGCCATCAGCGGCGAAACCCCGACCGATTATGCGGTCTTGATGATTGACCATTCGGTCGGCTATATCGCTAAAAACAGCGTCCAGCTCTTGAACTATCAAGTGGTCAGCGATACCAACACTTTGGGCGAGCGGCTGGTGCAGACCGCGCAGACATTTCTGGGCGTGCCGTATGTGTGGGGCGGCAACACAATGTTGGGCATTGACTGCTCCGGCTTTGTGAAGGCGGTCTACCAGGTGAACGGCATGGATTTGCCGCGCTTTTCCGGCGACCAGGCCACCGTCGGCTATGATGTGCCGCACAATGTCAGCGCGGGCGATTGGACGCAGTGGGTGCCCGGCGACCGCATGTATTTTGCGTGCCACCACCCGCGCATTGACCACACGGCAATGTACATCGGCAACGGCCTGTTTATCCACGCGTCGGTGGGCCATTCCAACCAGGTCGCGATTGACCGGGTGGACAATGCGTACTACTCAGGGCATCTGGTGGCGGTGCGCCGCTCCCCCCAGCTGCTGAACGAGCCGGCGATGCCGGGCAGCGGCGCGCAGCCGTCGTTTGCCAGCGCCCCGCCGTCATCCATTGACCCGGAGGCCAACCAGGAATAGCGCGTTTGTCTTTGGTGTGCGATGCCGCCCGGCTCCCTTGAGGGGCCGGACGGCATTTGTTTGTTTTCGCCCGCGCTGCCGACAAACCTTCCAGGAAGTGTTTCGTTCCACTCGGCCTTCCCCCGCGTCGCGGCGGCATTGCCAGGGCTTTGCAGCGGCGTACCGACGACGGAACAGTTTCTTCCGTCGTTGGGACACGCTTGCCCTGCGCTCGCCACGCCGCAGCAGCGCGCAGGCAATGCTGTTTCAGCGCGCAGGCAATGCTGTGGGGGCAGCCGCAGCCCAGGGAAGCCAATTCCAAACCGCGCCACATTGGACACTCTCAACTTCCCTTTCACCATTGACAAACCTCCCCCGAAGCGGTATACTGCCCGCTGTTATGACTGCCAACGACCAGAAATTGTCGCTGCGCCGTCGCGAGCGTGCTCCCGGAAGTGCGCCCGCGTCGCGCTTTGCGTGACAGGTTTGACCAAGTCAAGCCGTGGCCCACTTCCCCCGCCCTGTGCGGGAAGGAAGCATTGGCGCGCGGCTTGTTGTGTTTGAGGAAACGCCGCCCGCCGTCGCCCAAGAGACGCTGCGGGCGGCGTTTTCTATTGGCGCACAAGTGCCGCAGGCGGCGTTTTCCATGGCGGACACAGGGACATCAGTATGGAACTCATCAGAGTCGGCATCGCGGGCGTGACGGGATATGGCGGCGGCGAGCTTGCGCGTCTGCTGTCCAGCCACCCCCAGGCGCAGATTACCTATGTGACATCGGGCACTTACGCAGGCAAGCCGCTGCACGCCGCCCTGCCCGGCCTGCGCGGCACGGGGCTGACATGCGAAGTGTTTGACGCTGCCGCGTGTGCGGACATGTGCGATGTTGTCTTTCTCGCAGGCGAAGCGGGAGTGGCGATGCAGGCCGCGCCACTTTTGCTGGACGCGGGCAAGCGCGTCGTAGACCTGAGCGCAGACTTTCGTCTCAAGTCGTCGTCTGAGTACGCGCATTGGTACGGCACGCCGCACACGGCTCCCGAACTGCTGCCCCAGGCCGTGTATGGCCTGCCGGAGCTAAACAAAGATGCGATTGCCCAGGCGCGCCTAGTCGCCAACCCCGGCTGCTACCCGACCTCGGCCATTCTGGCCCTCGCGCCACTGCTCAGCCGCAGCCTGGTCAGGCTGGACACGCTGATTGTGGACAGCATGAGCGGGGCAAGCGGGGCAGGGCGCTCCAAGTTCAGCCTGGACTTCCATTTTGCCGAAATGAACGAAAGCGCGCGCGCCTATGGGGTGGGTGGCACGCATCGGCACACGCCCGAAATTGAGCAGGCATTGGCGGCGATTGTGGGAAGTGACGTGAAGATTACGTTCACGCCGCACCTCGTCCCTATCACGCGGGGAATACTCACGACGGCCTATGCCGCTCTTGCGGAAGTTGGGAACAGCGCGCAGGACACCCTAGGTTCGCTGCACAGCCTCTACACCGAGTATTACCAAGACGCGCCGTTTGTCGCCGTGCTGGATGCGGGGCTGTTTCCGGCCACCAAGCACGTGCAGGGGACAAATCAGTGTCATCTCGGCATTGCTGTTGATGCGCGCACGCGCAGAGTGGTCGTTGTCAGCGCGATAGACAACCTGGGCAAAGGCGCGGCGGGGCAGGCCATCCAAAACATGAACCTCATGCTCGGCCTGCCCGAAACGATGGGATTGACCGGCGGGGCCATGTGGCCGTAAGGGAGCAAACGATGGAGATTATACCGGGCGGCATTGTCGCTCCCCAGGGCTTCAAGACGGCGGGCGTGCGGTGCGGCATCAAGCGCAAGCGCAAAGACATTGCCCTGATTGTCTCCGATGTGGATGCTGTGGCGGCAGGCGTGTTCACGACCAACGTGGTCAAAGCGCCGTGCGTGGTCAGCAACCAGGCGTATTTGCAGGACGGGCTGGCGCGGGCCATCGTGGTCAACGCGGGCAATGCCAATGCCTGCAACGGCGAGCAGGGCTTTTTGGATGCCGTGCAGATGGGCAGCCATGCCGCCGAAGTCTTGGGCATGCCGCACCGCAGAGTGCTGTCGGCGTCCACAGGCGTCATCGGCACCCCCATGCCGATGGAAAAGATTGTCGCGGGCATCACGGAAGCGGCGGGCCTGCTGCACGACGGCTCGTGTGAAGATGCCGCCGAAGCCATCATGACCACGGACACGTTTGAGAAGCAGGTCGCCGTGCACATGACTTTGGACGGCAAGCAGGCCACCTTAGGCGCAATCGCCAAAGGGTCGGGCATGATTGCGCCCAACATGGCGACCATGCTTTGCTTCCTCACCACGGACGCGGCGATTGAGCAGGCGGCCTTGCAGGAAATGCTGCGGCGCATCTGCTGGTACACATTCAACTCCATCACCGTAGACGGCGATACCAGCACCAACGACATGACGTTGATTTTAGCCAACGGCCTGTGCGGCAACAAGCCCATCAACAGCCTGGAAAGCGCGGACGCGCGCGAGTTTGAGCGTGCCCTGTACTCCGTGTGCCTGCACCTCGCCAAAGAGATTGCCCGTGACGGCGAGGGAGCCACCAAGCTGGTGGAAGTGACCGTGCAGGGAGTCGCCGTCCCCGAACGCCTGGCGCAGACCTACGCCGCGAGCGGCGTGGAGCTGACGCCGGAACAGCGGGCGGGCTTCCCCCGCTCCGTCGCGAAGACCATCGCCAACTCCCCCCTCGTGAAGACGGCATTGTTTGGCAACGACCCCAATTGGGGCCGGATACTCGCCGCCGCCGGGCGCGCAGGGGTTGCGTTTGACCCAGACTTGGTAGAAATCGCCCTGGCGGGCACGACCGTCTATCGGCAAGGCATGCCGACCGACTTCAACGGCTATGTGGTGTCTGAGGCCATGAAAGCCAAAGACGTGCAAATCCTGGTAGACTTCCACCAGGCTGGGGGCGAAAGCGCGACGGTCTACACCTGCGACTTCAGCTACGACTATATCAAGATCAACGCCGAGTATCATACCTAAGAGACGCATGAGAGATGAGGAGGCATTCCATGACCACAACCATTGACGTTGTTTACGAAGGCGGCATCCTGCGCCCATTGCAAACCCTGGACTGGCAGGAAGGCGAACAGCACACGGTGACGGTACAGGCCGCACCGCCTGCCGCGCCATCCGCGCCTGCGAGCATGGCTGAGATTTGGGCGGACATTACGGCGCAGGCTGTCACGCACGGCGAGATTGAGACAACGAGTACTGACCACGACAAGATACTGTACGGCGGGCCAAACGGCGCATGGTAACTTTCGCAGACACCAGCGGCTGGTATGCCGCCTTTGTTCCTGATGACGCGCAGCATCAGCCTGCATCCCGATGGCTGCTGCAAAACAGCCGCCGAACAATCCTTGCCACAGACTACGTGGTAGACGAAACCCTGACCTTGCTGCGGGCACGGGGGCAGGACGCTGTTGCCTTGGCACTAGGGCGGCAGTTCTTTGCGGGCGCACTCGCTGAGGTTTACTACTTGACACCCGATGATGTGCGTCAAGCATGGCAGGTGTTCACCCAATTTGCAGACCAAGAGTGGAGCTTTACAGACTGCGACAGCCGGGTCGTAATGGCGCGGCTGGGCATCACACAGGCATTCGCATTTGACCTGCACTTCCGGCAGTTCAGCACAGTGCAGGTTGTGCCTTGACCCTGTCCGCAAAGATTGGCGCTCTCCCAACACTCTCAAGATCAACGCCGAGTATCATACATGAATAGTCCTGTGGCAGATAACAAGCCGTTGGTTAACACTAGCCCCGCGCCCAATTGGAAAAAGCCTCTCGCTGCCAGCCGTGCCGGGGTGATACTTGCCCTGGTGTCTGTGTATCTGGTTTGGGGGTCTACTTACCTTGCCATGCGCATTGGGCTGACGGGCTTTGCCCCGTTTCTGATGGCGGGCGCGCGGTTCACAATCGCAGGCGGCTTGCTGATGGCAGTCTTGCTGGCGCGCGGGGCGTCGCTGCCGACCGCTAAGGAGTGGGGCGGGGCGGCGATTGTGGGCATTCTGCTGCTGACGGGCGGCAATGGCGGGGTGGTCTATGCAGAACAAACCGTCGGGTCGGGCCTGGCCGCGCTGGCCCTTGCCACCGTGCCTCTCTTGACGGCGCTGCTGGCAGGCGTGTGGGGGCAGTGGCCGACCGGACGTGAGTGGACGGGGCTTGCGGTCGGCTTTGCGGGCATTGCCTTGCTCAACATGGGCGGCGGCCTGCGGGCCAGCCCGCCCGGCGCGGTTGCCCTGCTTGTGGCAGCGGGCGCGTGGGCCGCCGGGTCGGTGTGGAGCCGCCGCCTGGCCCTGCCGACCGGGATGATGGCTTCGGCGGCGGAGATGCTGTGCGGCGGCGTGGCTTTGCTGACCCTGGGCATGGCGCAGCGCGAACACTGGCAGGCGCACCCGTCGCCCACGTCGTGCGCGGCCCTGGCGTACCTGGTGTTTGGGGCTATCGCGGGCTTCAGCGCGTATGTGTATCTGCTGGCACGGGTGCGGCCTGCTCTTGCGACTTCGTATGCGTATGTCAATCCGATTATTGCGGTCGCGCTGGGCGCGGCGTTTGCCGGGGAAAAGATTACGCCGATTGTGCTTGCGTCGGGAGCATTGATTGTGGGCGGGGTTGTCTTGGTCATGGGGAGTAAAACGGCAAGGCGGGCGGTATGACACGTATCAACATCGCAGGCAGCAGCCCCTACGAACCCATTGTCGGCTATGCGCGGGCCGTGCGCGTGGGCCAAACTGTCCATGTGTCGGGCACGACGGCGACGGATGCAGCGGGCCGCTTAGTCGGGGGCGGCGATGCTTACGCGCAGGCGCGGCAGGCGCTGGCGAACATTGACGCGGCACTGGCTCAGGCCGGAACGACCCTAGCCGACGTGGTGCGCACGCGGATGTATGTCACACATATTGACCGGGACTGGCAGGCGGTGGGGCGGGCGCACGGCGAGGTGTTCGGTTTTATCCGCCCTGCCACGACGATGGTGGAAGTGTCCCGGTTGATTGACCCGCAGATGCTGGTGGAAATAGAAGCCGAGGCGATTGTGATGAAAGGAGAACCCGATGGCTGTTCAGATTAGGCGTAAAGTCTCGCAGGGCGGAGCGCCCCCGCCGCACATGACCTACGAGGAGTTTCTGCACTGGGCCGATGAAGACACCCTGGCCGAGTGGGTGGATGGAAAGGTGGAGTTTATGAGTCCTGCAAGCAGTCGGCATCAGCAAGTTTCAAGGTTTCTTTTTCGTGTTCTCACGCAGTGGGCGGAAGACCATGACGCCGGAGAAGTGCTGGATGCCCCGTTCCAGATGAAGCTTGCCGAACTCAAGCGGGGGCGAGAGCCTGATATTCTCTATGTCGCCAAAGCCAATCTGTCCCGGCTCAAGCCTACCTATCTGGACGGGCCTGCCGACCTTGCCGTGGAGATTATCTCGCCGGAAAGCATCCTGCGCGACCGGGGCACGAAGTACGCCGAGTATGAAGCGGGCGGCGTGCGCGAGTACTGGATTGTTGATTTGGACACGCCGCGCGCCGACTTCTTTCTTCTGGGCGACGATGGACGCTACGAGCGCCAAAGGCCAAACGCTGAGGGCATTTACTCTTCGCACGTCCTGCCCGGCTTCTGGATCAACGCGGGCTGGCTGTGGCAGGAGCCGACCCCGACTTTGCGCGCTGTTCTGAGCGCCTGGGAGGCATCGCGATGACACACGCCGAGACACTCATTCAAGCCCTGCCGTACATTCAGCAGTACGCAGGCAAAACCGTCGTCGTCAAGTACGGCGGCAATGCCATGCTCGACGACACGCTCAAGGCGGCAGTGATGCAGGACATCGTGCTGATGCACACGGTCGGCATCAAGCCCATCTTAGTCCACGGGGGCGGGCCGGAAATCTCCGAGGCCATGCAGCGCATGGGCAAGACGCCTGAGTTCGTGGGCGGCCTGCGCGTCACCGATGCCGAAACAATGGAGATCGTGGAGATGGTGCTGACCGGCAAGACCAACAAGGGCATTGTTTCGCATCTCAGCAGGCAAGGCGCATTGGCGGTAGGATTATCGGGCAAAGACGGCTGCTTGATTGTCGCCGAGCGCGAGACCACCAAAGGCGACATCGGCTTTGTAGGCCGCGTCGTCGCCGTGAACCCTGCCCTCATTCACACGCTGACGGCGGCAGGCTATATCCCCGTCATCAGCAGCGTCGCCATTGGGCACGACGGGGCGAGCTACAATGTCAACGCGGACACGGTGGCGGGTGAACTGGCCGCCGCCCTGGGCGCGTCCAAGCTCGTGATGATGACCGATGTGGACGGCATCTATCAGGACTTCGCCGACAAGAGCAGCTTGATCTCGCAGATGACCGTCAAAGACGCCCGCCAATTGCTCACCGACGGCGCCGCGGAGCGCGGCATGATCCCCAAATTGGAAGCCTGCGTCACCGCTTTGGCCGGAGGCGTCCCGCGCGCCCACATCGTAGACGGACGCCTGCCCCATGCCCTCTTGATTGAAATGTTTACCGATGAAGGCATCGGCACCATGATTAAGTAGCGACGCTCCGCCAAGCCGGGGGTATGAAACCCCCGGCAGAGACGAAGCCATGCCCTCGCGGGCGTAAGAAGCGTCATCGGAAACTTAATTCCTACGTCCGAAGGACGTGGCTTCGTCCCTTGCCGGGGGTTTCACACCCCCAACATACGCCCTTGTCGGGGGGGGCATGCCCCCACTCTCCGCGCCTTTGCCTACGATGACACAAACCCACCATTCTTACACGATTGAAGACGGCCTCGCGCACGTTGACTTTGAGCGCGTCCAAGTCTGGCTGGCCTCTACCTACTGGAGTCCCAATGTAGACCGCGCAAAGGTGGAGCGTGCCGCCCGCCACTCCGCCCTGGTGGTCGGCGCGTATGGCGCGCCGTCCGCAAAAGGGGGTAAACCGGAGCAGGTCGGCTATCTGCGCGTGGTCTCCGATCAGACCACCTTCGCCTGGGTCTGCGACGTCTATGTGAGCGAACCGCACCGGGGGGCGGGGCTGGCGCGGGCGATGGTCGGCTTCGCGCAGGCGCACCCCGACTTGCAGGGCCTGCGCCGCTGGCTGCTCGCCACTTTGGATGCCCACGCTGTTTATGCGGGTGTCGGCTTTGAGCCACTCAAAAACCCGGAGCGCTGGATGGCTTATCTCCCCGCCGGGCCGCCTGCCGTGTGACATTCTCTAATGCCGGGCCGGGCGCAGTCATAGGGGAAGGAGAATAAGACAGCCCTCACCCGGCACTGCGTGCCACCCTCTCCCGCAAGCGGGCGAGGGTTGGGAATTAGTCCTTCATACTCCCCTTCGCCCGCTTGCGGGAGAGGGGGCCGGGGGGTGAGGGCTGTCCTTGACCGACGGGGCCGGGGGGTGAGGGCTGTTCCCGGCATTGCCCACGGATGCCGCAGGCGTTCCGCACCCGTTTCTACGGTGTACCGACGACGGAACATTTTCTTCCGTCGTCGGTACGCCCTTGCAACGCAAGAGCAAAGACCAAACAACACGCTCATAAAGACCAAAACACTATGCTGGAAACACAGTACACTTTAGACACGCACACCGGCCAAATTGCGCCTGTCGTAGATGCCCCCACTGTCCGCGCCCAGGACGATGCCCATGTGATGCACACGTATGCCCGCCTGCCCGTGACTTTTGTGCGCGGGCAGGGCGCGCGGCTTTGGGATGCCGAGGGCCGCGAATATCTGGACTTTCTCGCGGGGATTGCGGTCAATGGGGTGGGGCATTGTCATCCCAATCTCGTCAAGGCCATTCAGGAGCAGGCGGCGACGCTGATTCACACGTCTAATTTGTACCATACGGCCCCGCAGGCACAACTCGCCGAAAAGCTGACATCCCTCAGCGACTTCCGCCGCGTCTTTTTTTGCAATTCGGGGGCGGAGGCCAACGAAGCGGCAATTAAGATTGCCCGCAAGCATGGCAAACAAATCGGCGGGGATGCGAAGTATCATATCGTCACCGCGCAAAACTCATTTCATGGGCGCACGATGGCGACAGTCACGGCGACGGGTCAGCCGAAGTATCAGGCCCCGTTTACGCCCCTCGTGCCGGGCTTTTCGTATGTGCCGTTCAATGACATAGAAGCCCTAGAAGCCGCTGTCACCGACGAAACATGCGCGATTATGCTGGAACCCATTCGGGGCGAGGGGGGCATCTACCCCGCGCATCGCCCGTTTCTGGAGGCCGCACGGCGCATTTGTGACGCGCACGGCGCATTGCTCATCTTTGACGAGGTGCAGACGGGCGTGGGGCGCACGGGCAAATGGTGGGCATACCAGCATTACGATGTCGTGCCGGACATGATGACACTGGCAAAATCGCTGGGTGGTGGCGTGCCGATTGGGGCCTGCCTTGCGCGCGGGTCGGCAGCCGAGACGCTTGTCCCCGGCGACCACGGCAGCACATTTGCGGGCAGCCCCCTGGCGGCGCGGGCCGCGCTGGCCGTGCTGCAAACCATTGACGACGAGCATCTGCTCGCCAACGCCCACGCGATGGGGGCGTACTTTATCCACCGCCTCAATGAGCCTGCGCTGCGGGGCAAGATACGCGACATTCGCGGCCTGGGCCTGATGATCGGCGTATCCCTCGCCGCGCCCGATGCCAAGCGCGTTCAGGCCGAGGCGCTCGCGCGCGGGCTGATATTGAACGCCATCGGCGACGACATCCTGCGCTTTCTGCCGCCCCTTGTTATCACGCAAAGCGACATAGATCAAGCAATGGACGTGCTGCTGGCTGTCTTGTAGCGCTTGCAGTGCTGTGTGGCTGAGCGAAGGAAAGATCGCCCCCTCGCCCCCAATTCTGGGGGGATAAGAAAAAGCATCGTGAAACCTCATTTGTTCCTACTCTTCTCCTGCTCCCCCAGAATTGGGGGCCGGGGGGCGATCCTATCATTGACTATAAGGAGAACTGTCCCATGTGGCAAAGATTTACCGAGTCGGCGCGCAAATGCGTCTTTTACGCGCAGGAAGAAGCGGGGCGGCTGGGCGAGAGCTACGTGAGCACCGAGCATCTGCTGCTGGGCCTGGTGCGTGAAAACACCAATGTCGCAGCCCGCGTTTTAGACCGCATCGGCGTATCGCTGGGGCGTGTCCGCAACGAGATTGAGCGTCAGGTCGCGCGCGGCGATGGGCGTCTGGGCCAGGACATGCAATTGACCCCCCGTGCCAAGCGCGTGATTGACCTGGCCTATGACGAAGCACGCCAGTTGAACGATAACTACATCGGCACGGAACACCTGCTGCTTGGCCTGATTGCCGAAGGCGAAGGCTTGGCTGGAAAGATACTGCTCAAGATGGGCGTGGAATTGGAACGCACGCGCCGCGAGATAGTGCAGTTGCGGAAAGATAAACACAGCGAGGGCGACAGCGCCCCGCCTGCCCCTGACGCCAAAGCCGCCCCGCCATCGTCTGACCTGCAAGACTTGTTCAAGCGCATCAGCCTGCTGGCAAGCGAAGGCTTTGCGCAGGTGAAAGCAAAGGCAGCCAACCCCGCGCCCACGCCGCAGCCTGCCGCCCCCAATGCGAGCGGGCAGCCGTCACAGCGCATGGCCCCGCCTGTCGGCATGTCGCCAATCGCCGATGTGCTCACCGAGCATGCCTTGCGCGGACGCGACATCCTGGGCATTGAGCAATTGACCCAAAGCGAGATCATGCTGATATTAGATGTGGCGGCACGGCTGAAAGCCAACAAGTTTGATGCCACGCAGACCCAGTTCGCGCAGGGGCAGACGCTGGCGATGCTGTTTGAGAAGCCGTCCTTGCGCACGCGGGTCACGTTTGAGGCCGGCATGACACAGCTCGGCGGTCACGCCTTGTACCTGGAAGGGCGGCTGGGCCTGCGCGAGACAGTCCCCGATGTCGCCCGCAACCTCGACCGCTGGATTGACGGCATCATGGCGCGCACCTTCGCGCACCAAACCGTGCAAGAGCTGGCCGAGTATGCCACAATCCCTGTCGTGAATGGCTTGTCTGATAGAGAGCACCCGTGTCAGGCACTGGCGGACTTCCAGACACTCGCGGAGCGCAAGGGGGCATTAGCAGGCCTGAAGCTGGCGTATGTGGGGGATGGCAACAACGTCGCCCATTCACTTGCGCTGCTGGCGGCCAAAGTGGGCGCGCACTTTTCGCTCTCATGTCCCCCTGGGTATGAACCTGACACGGAGATATGGCAGGCGGCGCTCGCATTCGCCGCCCAAACAGGCGCGGTGCTCACTCTCACCCACGACCCTGCCGAGGGCGTGGCCGAGGCCGACGCCGTGTATACGGATGTGTGGGCGTCTATGGGCCAGGAGGAAGAAACAGACGCACGCGCCCTCGTCTTCGCGCCGTTCCAGGTGAACAGCGCCCTGATGAGCCATGCCAAGCCGGACGCCCTGGTCATGCACTGCCTGCCCGCGCACCGGGGCGAGGAGATTACCGCCGACGTGCTGGATGGCCCGCAGTCGGTTGTCTTTGACCAGGCAGAGAACAGGCTGCACGCGCAAAAAGCCGTGCTGTCATTGGTATTGTGATGCCCTGCACGCTTGTCTTTCTGCACGCGGCGAGCTACACAAAGGCGATGTGGCTGCCGCAGATGCGGGCGCTGAATGGTGAGTTCCGCACGTTAGCGTTAGACTTGCCCGCGCACGGCGCGCAGGCACAGGAGCCGTTCACCCTGCGCGCGGCGTCGGACACAGTTCTGCGCGCCCTGGACGATGCCCATGCCGACAGGGCGCTCCTGGTCGGCGCGTCGCTTGGTGGGTGCGTGAGCATGATGTTTGCCGCGCATTACCCGGAGCGCACAGCCGGGCTTGTGCTGGCGGGGTGCACGTTTAACCCCTGCCGCCCGCTGGCGCAGGCTGTGCTGACCGGCGAGAGTGTTGCCTTTGTGCGCGGGGCACGACGCTTCACGCGCACGTTCCACGCCTGGCTGCGCGCGCACTTCCCCGCCGATGTGGCAGGCGAGATTATCCACAGTGGAACCTATTGGAGCGGGGCGGCGCAGGCCGTGCGCGCCTTGCGGGGCGTGGACTTCCGCGCGCGCCTGGCGGTGTATCCCGGCCCAACGCTCATTGTCAACGGCGCGCGGGACTGGGTGCACCGGTCGTCGGAAGCGTCGTTTGCCCGCATGGCGCGTCGGGCCGAAGTCGTGCTGATCCCCCATGCCGGGCACATTCCCAGTCTGGACGCACCGGAATTGTTTGCTGACGCCGTGCGCGCGTTCGCACGGCGCACGTTTTCCTCTGCCCCATCACTCACGGAGCAGAGCGCTATACCCAAGGAGATACACACATGCCGAAAACTGTCGTGATGGTTTACTCAGGGGGCCTGGACACGTCGGTTGCCATTCCCATGATGCGCGAGGACTATGGGTTTGACCACGTCGTCACAGTCACCGTGGATGTCGGCCAGCCTGCTGCCGATGTGCAGGGGGCCGAGCAGCGCGCCCGCGCCCTGGGCACAGAGCACTACACCGTGGATGCCAAAGCCGAGTTTGTCACCGATTACTGCTGGCCCGCCGTCCGCGCAAACGGCGACTATCAAGGCTACCCGCTGTCCACGGCGATTGCCCGGCCCTTGATTGGCCTCAAAGCCGTGGAAGCTGCCCAGCGTCTGGGCGCCGATGCGTTCTGTCATGGCTGCACGGGCAAAGGCAATGACCAGTTCCGCATTGAGTATGTCATGCGCGCCCTGCTGCCGAACACGCCGATTATCGCGCCCATGCGCGAGAACAATTACACGCGCTCGGAAGAGATAGACTACGCCCGCAAAAAGAACATCCCCATCACGGTGAGCGCGGATAAAATCTGGTCTATCGACGAAAACCTTTGGGGGCGCTCGGTTGAAGGCGGGCATCTGGAGGAGCCGAACTACGCGCCCCCCGAAGAGATTTACCAGTGGACGCGCAGCATTGAAACCGCCAACAGCGCCCCGCAAACCCTCACCATCGGCTTCGCAAATGGCGTGCCCACGTCTTTAGATGGACAGGACATGGCCCCTTTAGCATTGGTGCAGATGCTGAACACGATAGCGGGAGACAATGGCGTCGGGCGTGTAGACATCATGGAAGACCGTCTGCTGGGGCTGAAGTGCCGCGAGAACTATGAATGCCCCGCCTCTACCGTCTTGGTGAAAGCCCACGCCGCCCTGGAAGCCCTGGTGGCGACTGCGGCTGAGCGCAAGTTTAAGACGTCTGTGGACCAGCAGTGGGGCGAACTCGCATACTACGGCCTGTGGTTTGACCCGCTCAAAGACGACCTGGAGGCATTTATCAACCAAATCCAGGCCCGCGTGACGGGCACGGTGACCCTGCGCCTCTTCAAAGGCTCGTGCGTTGTCATAGGGCGTTCGTCAGAGTGGGCCTTGTACAGCGAAGACCTGGCCTCGTTTGACAGCAAGACCTTTGACCAGCGTTTAAGCGTGGGCAATGTGCAGACGCACGGCATGCAGTCGCGCCTGTACTGGGCGTTGAAAGAGAAGATGGGGTCGCGCTGACCCTGGGTGCGCAAAGGCATTGCGAAGGCGTTTTACCGGCTCTGCAAGCGCGTACCGACGACGGAACAATTTCGTCCGTCGTCGGTACACCGCTGCAACGCGCCGGCAATGCCTGGGGTATGCCTTTGCCTACCGCGCGCGACGAGAGAGAAACTCAGCGCGCATACGGCTGCTCGGTCGCAAGGTTGGGGACAAGCCGGTAGTGTTTAACGTTGAATGTGCAGAGGGGAAGGGAATGCGTCAGGGCCGTGGCGGCGTTGAGCATGTCTACCAAGCCGATACCATGCGAAAGGTGCAGCGTGCGGAACAGAGAAACGGCGCGCGAGGCTTCGGCATCACTGGCCCAAACAACCGGCATCATCCGAATAATTTTGTCCGTGCCGCGTATTCGGGCCATTGTGCCGGCGGATTGGTAAAGCTCCATGACGACATAGCCCGGCAGCAACAGCGTGCCGGGAGGAAATGTTTGAAGCCAGGCCAATGCGGGCGGATGGTGATGCTCAATGTCAATAACAATGTCTGCATCAAGCAGGTGCAGTGGGGAAACCATCATGGGCGCGGCCCGGCTTGCTCTCTTTGGCGACGCATGGCATGCAGGTATTCGGTGCTGTCGGCATACTGCTTGCCGGGGCCAATCAGGTCGTTGAGGTAGGCGAATGTCTCAAAAACGCCTTCGCGCTCCCAATAGGCAATCATTTCCGCGCCGCTCATCGTGCCGGGAACGATGGCTTGGACGGCAGGGTCCATTTCGCCCAAGTCAAGGGGGTTCTCGGTGTCCGCTGCTGTTGTTTCTGTGGGGCCGGTTTGCTGGGTATCCATAGGCGTATTATAGCGCGCGCAGGGCGCATTTGTTGCAAGAGGGTTTGATGCCATGACACACGCTTGTACTGGGCACTTACAGAGAAAATGGAGTGACAAACAATGACTAGTGCTTGGATTGGCTTAATAGGAGCGTTGGTTGGTGCGGTCATTAGTGTTGGGGTTGCTTACATCACTAGCAACCACAGTCGCAGGGCAGATTTGTATCGGGAACACCTTGCGGCAGGCCTTTGCTTTTCCCCTGCGGCGGGAAAGAAACTCAGCGCGCATACGGCTGCTCCGTGGCGAGATGGGGAATAAGACGGTAGTGTTTGACGTTGAACGTGCAGAGGGGAAGAGAATGCGTCAGGGCGGTGGCGGCGTTGAGCATGTCCACCAAGCCGATGCCGTGCGAGAGGTGCAGCGTGCGGAACAGGGACGCGGCGCGCGAGGCTTCGGCATCACCGGGCCAGACGACTGGGTGAGGCGCAACAAGTATATCCACCTCGCGTATCTGCCGTGCGTTCTTCGCGTCCTGGTACAGCTCTAAAAGAGCCGGACTTGCCATCGCCACATCGCCGGGCACGAGCTGTGTGTACCAGCGCAGCGCGGGCGGGTGGCGACGCTGCACGTTAATAATAATATCGGCATCCAGAATGCGCGTGACGTTGGATGTAAGCCTCATTCGGTTTCGCGTCCACGCCGTGCTGCCTCTTCCCGCATGGCGAGAAGATAATCAGTGCTGTTGGCGTACTTTCTACCAGGGCCAATTTCCGGGTAGTCGCGGAAGACGCCTGCGCGCTCGTACATCTCCAGCATCTCCGCACCGCTCATTGTGCCGGGCACAATGTCTTTGACAAGCGGGTCTATATCCAGCAAAGCAAGCGTATCTTGATCGGGTTCGTTTTCCATAAGTGCATTTTACCAGCAGAAAGCAGATTATGACCAATTCCCCTAAGCTGTGGGCGGGACGGTTTTCGCAGGAAACGGACGCTTTGGTGCATCGGTTTAACGCCAGCCTGGCGTTTGATATGCGCCTGTGGCCGCACGACATCCGGGGCAGTGTTGCCCATGTGAATATGCTCGGCGCGCGTGGAATAATTTCTGAAGGCGAAGCGCAAATAATCGCGCAGGGGCTGCAAAGCCTGGCGGATGATTTAGGGTCGGGCCACGCCCAATTGCCCCCCGATGCGGAAGACGTGCACATGGGTGTTGAAGCGCTGCTGACCGAGCGTCTGGGGCCGGTGGCGGGAAAGCTGCACACGGCCCGCTCGCGCAACGACCAGGTGGCGACGGATTTGCGCTTGTATGCGCGCGATGCGGTGCAGGAAGTGCGGCAGCGGATTTTGGATGTGCAGGGGACACTTGTCAGACACGCCGAGGCGCACCGGGACACATTGCTGCCGGGCATGACCCATTTGCAGCACGCGCAGCCGGTGCGTCTCGCGCATCACCTGCTGGCGTACTTCTGGATGCTTGCGCGAGACGACGGGCGGCTTGCGGACGCCGCGCGGCGCATGAATAAGCTGCCGCTGGGAGCGGGGGCATTGGCGGGGACAACGTTTCCCATTGACCGGCGCATGGTGGCGCGGGAGCTTGGGTTTGCGGACATTACGGAGAATAGTTTAGATAGTGTCTCCGACCGTGATTTCGCCCTAGAGATTATCGCAAGCCTGGCAATAATAATGGTACACCTTTCGCGGCTGTGCGAAGAATTAATCTTGTGGAGCACGCCGGAGTTCGGCTGGGCGCAGATGGGGGACAATGTCACCACGGGCAGCTCCATCATGCCGCAAAAGAAGAACCCGGATGTGGCCGAGCTGATTCGGGGCAAGACAGGGCGGGTCTGCGGGGACTTGCAGGCATTGCTCCTGGTGATGAAGGGTTTGCCGCTTGCGTATAACAAAGATATGCAGGAGGACAAGGAGCCTTTGTTTGATGCTCTGGACACGGCGACAGTCAGTCTTGTCGTGCTGGGCACATTGCTGCAAAATACAGAGTTCAATACGGGGCGTATGGCGGGGTCACTGCGCGGCGACTTCTCAACAGCGACGGACCTTGCGGATTATTTAGTCAGACAAGGCTTGCCGTTTCGGCAGGCGCATGAAGTGGTGGGGAAGCTGGTCGGCGCGTGCGTGGGGAGCGGGCGCGTGCTGGAAGATTTAACCGACAAAGAATTGACGGAAGCTTCTCCGTTATTCAGCGGAGTAGATGCAGCGGAGTTGGTCAGCCCGGAAGGCAGCGCCGATGCGCGCAAGGCCGAGGGCGGTACGGGAGCGGACTCGGTGGCCGCCCAGATCGGCAAAGCGCGCGCCCTGATTGGGGAGCGCGGGGAAGAGCAGCAAGAGTAAGTTGAAAGTGCAGACAGGCAGTTGGTTCAGCAAATCATTGGCGGCGGCGTTTGGGGCGCTGGCGATGGTCGTCGGGGTCGCGGCCAGCGCGCAGCCGGGCGCGATGGTCGCGCTGGCGGTCACGATGGTGGGCTTTTACGCGTTTGCGGCGGCACAAGACTGGCTGCTCAAGCCCGACGGTCAAACGGCGAGCAGCGATACCCTGGTCACGGCGGCCTTTGCGCTGTGCGCGACCTTGTTCGTGCGGCTGACGGGGAGCGCCGATTCGCCCTTTCTGTGCGCGCTGTACCTGCCCGTCCTGCTGGCCTCGCTGACATTCAGCCTGCGCCTGGGCCTGGCGACTAGTGTGGGCATGCTGGCGGTCTGCGCGGCGATCACGTCACAGGGGCATCTGCCCTCAGATGGGTTGACATGGCGCAATGCGGCTGTCGGCTTCTCGTTTCCCCTGGTGGCGGTCTTCGGGCGCATGCTCAACCATCAAATGCAGGAGCGCTATTTCCAGCTTGACCGCGAGGCCAAGAACTTGGCCGCCTTGCTGGACATGTCTCAGATGATGGACGCCGCCGCCGACCTGGACACGACCCTCAACTTGGTCTTGTTCAATGTGCAAAAGCTGACTTCCTGCCCTATTTGCGCGATCTATCTGAAATCGGCATCGGGCGGACGCCTGGAACTGAGGGCGGCGAACGGACTGCGCGAGCGGGTGGCTTTGCAGCCGTTCCTGCCGCTGGAGCAGGCGCATTACGGGGACTGGAACCTTTCCGACGCGGCGGCCTACGGAGCCGAAAGCCAGGCGTGCTACGTGCCCAGCCGGGCAAAGGACAAGCCCGGCAGCCCGGCATCGGGCCTGGGCGCACTGGACACGCGCGCGCAGAGCTTTGCGTGCGTGCCGCTGACCAGCATTGAAGGCATGATCGGCCTGCTGTATGTGGGCTACGATGCGCCGCACGGGCTGAGCAGCGACGGCTTGGAGCGCCTGGAACAACTGGCGACCCGCGCGGCGTTTTCGCTGCAGCGCGTGATCTTGCAACAGGACTACCAGTCGCTGGCCTACAGCGATGCCATGACCGGCCTGGATAACTTCCGATGCTTCGAGCAGAACTTAAATGAAGAGATGCGCCGCGCGGAGCGTTATGACCGCCCCCTGTCACTGATTTTGCTGGATATTGACCACTTCAAGAGCTTCAATGACACCCTGGGGCATCAGGCGGGGGATGCTTTGCTGGGCCAGCTTGCCACCGTGCTGCGCGACTGCCTGCGCTCGGTCGACAAACCCGCCCGCTACGGCGGCGAGGAGTTTGTGGTGCTGTGCCCGGAAACAGGCATCACGGAAGCCGCCCTGATTGCAGAGCGCATCCGGCGCAGCGTTGCCCAGACGACCTTTGCCCTCGTCGATCAGGAACAGGCGGATCAAAACGGGCTGCCGCGCACCACCACTGTCACGGTCAGCGTTGGCTACGCAACGTTCCCGCAGGATGCCCGCTCGCCCCGCGACTTGATTCGCTGTGCGGACGAGGCTTTATATGCCGCCAAAGCCGCAGGCCGCAACGCTGTGCGAGGCGCGCAAGCCGCGCATGCAGAAGCGCAGGTGGCCTAGTCGCCGGTCAGTGCGCGGGGATGCTGAGTGGAAGGCGCGTCTGTGCTTTGATGGCTTGCCAAAAAGTCCTGCACCTGCCAGCGGGCATTGCGCCCGCGCGCGCCGAGATAATCCAGCATCGCTTCCTCGGCAAACTCCCTATCGGCCAGGTATTCGGCAGCGAAGTCCTCTGTGACCGCATCCCAGACCGCCTGCAAGTCGCCCCCTGAAAAGACGCGGTGGGCATCGCGCACACTCGCAGGCTTCACTTTGATAAACACCTGGTCGGACTGCTCAAACCGCCCTTTCACCACATAGCCTTCAATGCCCGCCTGCACGGCCAGATGCTCCAGCCCCCGCAGGCGCTTGTACACATCCCCCGCTTCGCTGCCGCCCACCAGCCGCCCTTGCAGGGCGACAAGGCGCAGGCCGTAATCTTCCGCAATGCGCTCTTTCTCTAAGCGATCCACGAACACAAAGTCGGGGTCGATGACGTCAATCAATATCAAGTTGGGAACATCGGCGGGGATCACAGTGTCCACTTCAGGCAGGAGCATTTCAAAGCATGGAGTATAGCCCAGTGCGGCCAGGCCATACGCGCGCGGACACAGCTTGTCCACCAGCCGCCGGGCCTGCGCCCCGTAGTCAATACCCAGGCCGCGCACGTTTTCAATGCCCGCAGACACCAGGGGGTTGGAGCCGTTGTACACATCGCGCGTGGCGAAACAAGGCTGGTCATTGTGGATATACAGGCGGATGTTGACCCCGTCTTCCTTCTTTTCTACGATCACTTCGCCGTCACGCAGGGCGCGAAACAAGGCGCGTTCCTCGGCGATGGCAAAGCGCTCCGGCGTGTAGTCGGACGTGGGCAGGATGCGTGGGTAGCCGCGCACAATCTGATGCGTGCCCGCAAAGAACAAGGTGCCCTTGAGGACATAAGAAACAGCCGCGTGGCTGCCGGATTGGTGGAACGTGTACACGTCGCCGTCGCGCGAGAAACTGTGGGGGGGCACGCCAAAGAAGCCTGCCAATGTTTCGCGCGTGAACACGGGCACATCGGCCAGGCACCGGCGCAGCTTCTCGGCGATTTCCAGGTACATAACGCTTCTTTCCCCCGCCGGGCGGCGCAGACGCAAAAGGGGCGCATCCGGCACGCTTTGGGGTCAAAGCGATGGGAATGCGCCCACCAAAAGGGGACAAAACTCAGCCTGCGGCGGCCAGCTCTTTGTTTTTCTCAATGAACGACTTCCATTGCTCCGGCACTTCGTCTTCCATAAAGATTGCGTCCACGGGGCATTCGGGTTCGCACAGGCCGCAGTCAATGCACTCGGCAGGGTCGATGTAAAACTGATCGCCCGCCTCGTGGATGCAGTCCACGGGGCACACGGCGACGCACGATTTATCTTTGACGCCGATACACGGCTCGGCAATGATGTAGGGCATGGAAAATCCTCCTGGGGGTCAGTGCGGGTATTATATCATGCAAACCGGCCAAATAGCAACAGTGCCGCAACAGCGCCGCAACACTCTGCGATTGGGGTGTGTCCAATTGCGCCCGGCCCCAATGGTTTGTCTTGCCGGATTGAGATTGCTCTGACGGCATTGTTTGCGCGTGGCAGCGGCGTTTTAAGCGTGTGCCAACGACGGAAGAAATCGTTCCGTCGTCGGTATGCCCTAGAAACGCCGGAACAAAGCGCAGGCAACGCCGAGTCAAACAGCAGGACGGGCCACGCCGAACACGCCGAAGCGGATACTTCGCCCGTGTATTGCCCCGTTTGCCCGGTGCCGCCAAAGGACAATTGAATGAAACAAAAGACATGGCTGCGAGAGCCGTTCAGCGGCATTTCGCACGCGGTCGGGGTGGGCTTTTCAGTCGTGGGATTGGTGGTGCTGCTGATTTTGGCGCACGGACGCCCGTGGCACACCGTCGCTTTCGCGCTGTACGGCGTGAGCCTGGTGGTTCTGTACACGGCCAGCGCGATTTACCATTCGGTGTGGGCAACCCCTCAAGGCGAGGCGCGCCTGCAGAAGTTCGACCATATTGCGATTTATTGCCTGATTGCCGGCTCCTATATTCCTTTGTGTCTTCTTCCGCTGCACGGCGCATTAGGCTGGACTTTGCTGGGCGTGGAGCTGGGGCTGGCGGCTTTGGGCATCGGCACCGTCGTCCTCTGGAAACGCGCGCCGGAGTGGGTGCGCATGGTGATTTATTTGATTATGGGCTGGCTGATTGTCGCGGCGTTTGGGCCGCTGCGCCATGCCCTTTCGCCCGCCGCGATGACCTGGATGGTGTCGGGCGGCATTGTTTACTCGGTTGGGGCCGTGATCTTCGCCACCAACCGCCCGCACCTGTGGCCGGGCCGGTTCAGCGCGCATGATTTATGGCACGTGTTCGTGCTGGGCGGCAGCGCCTGCCACTTCATGGTCATGCTGCATTTGACCCGTGGGGCTGCGTGACACAGCGAAGCGAGACAGGACACGCAAAAGGCCGCACTCCTCAGGGTACGGCCTTTGCTTTTGCCGATTTAGGCCGGGGCATCGGCCTTCAAGTCCAGGTACGCCATCTCCTGCGGCGTGAGCATAATATCCAGCGCCGCCGTGTTTGCGTCAAACATCGCCTGGCTGGCGCACGAAATGAGCGGAAAGATATTGAGCGGCTGGCACAGCACAAAGGCGAGGGCGATCTGCGGCACCGTCCTGCCTTTTTGCTCGGCCAGAAGGCGCGCGCGGTCTAAACGCTGGAAGTTTGGTTCATAACAATAGCATCGGACGGCGATTTGCGCAAAGCCGCCCTGCGCGGCAAGCGCCTCCACATTGTCTCGGTGGAAGCGGTCGCTGAAGAAGCCTCCGGCGAGGCTTGACCAGGGGAACAAGGCCATGTCGGACTGCGCGTACCAGGCCCGGTCGGCTTCGTGCTGCGGGCCACTGATGGTCAGGCAGTCGGCCCACGGCGGCTGCACCTGCTCGGCGAGGCTGAAGTTGGGGCTGGACACAGCAAACGGGGCAAGGCTGTGGGCGCGCGCGTAGTCGTTGGCTTCCTGCAGGCGCGCGACCGACCAGTTGGAGCCGCCGAATGCCCCAATTTTGCCTTGTCTTTGCAGGGCGTTGAGTGTTTGCACAATCGGGCCGACCGGCACGGCGGGGTTGTCGCGATGCAGCACGTACAATTCTACGCGGTCGGTTTGCAGCCATGTCAACGCATCGTGGAGATCAGAGATAATATCTTCCGGGGTGACGCGGGGCCGGTCGCTTTGATGCGCGCCTTTCGCGAGGATCACGACCTGGTCGCGCACGCCGCGCTCCTGCATCCACCGGCCCAAGGTCTGCGACAGGGCCGCTCCGTAGACATGCGCCTGGTCAAACGTGTTGATGCCATGCGCCAATGCCATGTCCAGCAGGGCAAAGCAGGCTTCGGGGTCGCTCGTGTCCATGTCGGTGGCCGTGCCCTGCACAAGCCGCGAGATAGGTTTGCCGATGCCGGGCAAAGCGCCGTACTTCATTGTGTCTTTCCTTGCAGTCTCGGTTAATGGGAGGCCATGACGCTGGTTTCGGGCCGGGCGGCATGCGGCGCATGCGGGGCGACTTTTTGCACAAAGCGGGTGATGCGCGCCAGCGCCACTTCAATCTTCTCCAGGCTGGTCGCGTAGGAGCAGCGGATATGCCCCGCGCCGCCTGCCCCGAATGCGCTGCCGGGCACGACCGCCACATGCTCCTCAAACAAGAGCCGCTCGGCAAACTCCTCGGCGCTCAGGCCGGTCGGCGCGACGCTGGGGAAGGCGTAAAATGCCCCCTGCGGCATGTGGCACGGCAGGCCCGCGTTGTTCAATCCCGCCACAATCAAGCGCCGCCGCTGATTGTACTGCCCGACCATGTCCTGCACGGCGGGTTCGCCGCTTTTCAATGCCTCAATGGCCGCCTTTTGCCCCATGATGGGCGCGCAGAGCATGGTGTAGGCGTGTATCTTGACAATGGTGCTGAGGATCGGTTCCGGCGCGCACACATACCCCAAACGCCAGCCGGTCATGGCATACGCCTTGCTGAAGCCGTTGAGGGTAATCGTCCGCTCCCACGCGCCCGGCAGGGAGGCCACGCACGTATGCGCGCCGTCATACGTTAAGCGGTCGTAGATTTCGTCGCTGATGATGTACAGGCTGCGCTTTTTGGCCCAGTCCACGATCTCCTGAAGCGCCTCACGCGGCATGGTGGCGCCGGTGGGGTTGGACGGGTAGCCCAGCAGCACGGCTTTGGTGCGCGGCGTAGTCAGGGCATCCAGCTGCGCCGCTGTCACCCGGAAGCCCTGCCCGGCCCGCGTCGGCACCCCGACCGGAATGCCCCCGGCCAGCCACACGCACGGCTTGTAAGACACGTAGCACGGTTCGGGCACCAGCACCTCGTCGCCGGGGTCTAAAAGCGTCCGCATCGCCAAATCCATGCCTTCGGACACGCCCACTGTCACGCAAATCTCGTCGTCGGCCCTATAGTGCGCACTGTATCGCTCGCCCAGGTGTCGGCTGATTAGGCGGCGCAATTCCAAGAGGCCGTAGTTTGACGTGTACGTCGTCTGCCCGCGCTCCAGCGAGTAAATCGCCGCTTCGCGCACGGCCCACGGGGTCGGGAAGTCCGGCTCGCCGACGCCCAGCGAAACAACATCTTCCATCTGCGCGGCGATGTCAAAAAAGCGCCGAATGCCCGACGGCGCGAGTTCACGCGAGATGCGCGACAAAGGGGGCAATGCGTTTTCGTGGTTCATAGTATCTCACAACCTTGTGCTGTTCCGTCGGCCCGATGAAACCTCGTTGTCTCAGGCCGGCTGTGTGCTGAAATAACCGTTAATCGCCTCTTGCAGCAGCCTCAGAAAGTCATTGCCGTTCGGCGATTGCAGCGCCACCATCACCGCATAGGAGTGACGACATGGGGTGACAATGCTTTCGCCTTCCGCCCAAGGGTATTCCGCATTGGCCGGGGACTGCTGCCTGTCCACAGAGGGCGCGAGTTTCTCAATCTCCCGTGCCAACCCCTGCACGCGCCGCAGGGTTTGCTGAAGCCAGGCATCTTTTCCTTGGTAGCGCGTTTTGGTAGAGGACGACATCAGCATGAGCATGGCAAAGTGCGAGAACGCAACATGGCTTGTCATCGCATTTTCCAGACCCATCTGAGTGTCGCGCAGACGGTACGCTTTAGCAATTTTCTCTGCGGCCATCTGAAGATAGTGCAGCTTATGGCAATCCTCCACGTCAGCGGGCATCTTCAGATAGACTTGAAAGTCGCAGCGGCTTTGCGCCGCGAACGCATCGGCCCACTCGCGTCGTATCTGCGCTTTATCCTTTGCCATTGCGGCGTTTTTCGGGTTGGTAATGACGCGCCTTGTCCAGATTCCACCCTGCCGGAAGCGGGATTTTGCCTGCTTTGATCTGCGCCATCTCTGCCGGTGAAACCAAGGCGATGGAACTTGGATACGGAATATCCCCCGCCGCGCCGAAGGGAAACGGCCCCACTGATCCGGTTTCCCATGTTTCCGGGCTGACTTCCAGCAGCTTGATTGGCTCGCTGGCCGTGTCTTCGTCGGGCGCGAGGAAACGGTAGATGTCGGTCAGTTCCGGGGCAAGGTGAAAGTGCCACTGGATTAATGTTTCTGCGGCCTCATCTTTGGCAATCATCGGCGGGTTCCTTTGTTAGGGGGTGACCACCAGGCGCTGGTCTTCTTCCCCATCGGCGAACACGTCCTGGTCTTCCTTGTAGCGGCGCAGGAGAAAATGGGTGTCCGTGCCGGTCACGCCTTCAATCGTGCTGAGCTTTTCCGCGACAAACCGGCCCAGTTCCCGCATGTCGCGCCCTTCCACGACCACGCGCAGGTCGCTGCCTCCCGACACCAGCCACACGCTGTGCACTTCCGGCCAGCGGTAGATGCGCTCCGCCACGCCATCAAAGCCGACATCGCGCGCGGGCAGCACTTTGACATCAATAAACGCAAAGACGCGCTCCACGCCCGCCTTTTCCCAATCAATGATGGTCTTGTAGCGTTTGATAATGCCGCCCTGCTCATACTCCGCAATACGCGCGCGCACTTCGCCCGGCTCGCGCCCGGTGAGGGTGGCAATCAGTTCGGGGGAGGTGCGGGCATCGCGGGCCAGCAGGGACAGGATTTCATCGGGGGGAGTGCTCGGCATAGTCCTGTCAGTATGGCACGACGCTTTGGGGTTGTCAAGAGAACGGGGCGGGTGCAGGCGGCTTGCGCTGGCATTGCCTGCGCGTTTCTAGGGCATTGCAAAGGCGCACCAACGACGGACGGATTTGTTCCGTCGTCGGTACACGCTGGAAACGGCTTGGCAACGCAGGAGCAATGCCTTCAGCGCGCCCTCTGCTCCTAATTGCCTGTGGGGGAGAAAGACAGATACTGGTGGCGGTCAGCCTGGGACATCGTGTCGGGATACCATTTGCAATGACCGTCGGCGAGGGCATAGTCGGTGCCGCCGCTGTGCCGTCCGGGGCGGGGGATGCTTTCGCCCGTGTCTGCCGTGTTCTTGACACCCGCATTGCTTTCAAACAGCAGAACCGTGCTTGCGGGGCTGTCAACATGCGCCAAGGGCAGCCCGGAGAGATTGCTGTTGAAGGCATACGACCATTTTTGGCTGTCAGGGGCCGAAGGGTCATGGAACAAAGAGTCGATGACATGCTGCCGTTCCTGGTGCGTATGTAGGTTGGCTGTGAGGTACGGCGTGATGGCGTCCACCCATTTACCCGCAGGAGGGAACCGCTCATCGTAGTCTTGCAGATACTGGATCATGGCGAATGCGATTTGCCTGAGATTGGAAAGCGAGGTCGTTTGGCGTGCTTTCTCCCGCGCCTTCTCAAAATAGACAGGGTCTGTTTTGAGAAGAGAAGGCTCCATTTCAATACGCGATGCTCCCGTCTGCGGGTCGAGAGTGGTGACAAGGCGCAGCAGAAGCGGCGGGGCGGCTTTGTCTGCTCCTGCTTGGGGCGGCTGGGCGCTGACAAGGACAGTGTGCGGGTCTTCGGGCGCAATGCCGACCACCTGATACGTGTAGCCCGCCGTGCCGCCTGTATTTGCGAACAGCGGGGCAATGGCGATAAGAATAGGCGGCGTGTTGTCCGCTGGGGAGCCGGCGGGGAATGGCGTGACCCGCGTGAACTGGTCAAAAGGCATGTACGCCCGCGTGGTGCGCGATAACAGCGCATAGGATTTTGTCCACTCATTCGTGGCGCGAAAGGCGAGATACTGGCGCACGGTGTTCACGGCGTCACCTGCCGGAGCAGGCGCGGAAACAACGCCGGGCGGGTCGGCCCACGCCACCACTGCCGAGAACAGGCCGATGCCAAGCCCTGCGAGAAAACTGTGTCTGGTTGCCATTGTCGTCCTCTTGTCCTGGTTGAGATGTGCCATTATAACACGGCATGGCCTGCGCGTCAAGCACCAATGCTGGGAACTATTCACGCGGGTTCATTGTTATTGATACTAGAAGACAAGAAGGGAAACAAGGCAAATGCGTATCCAATCCTCCATGCTGGTGCATTTAGGCTTCGGGAAATATGTGCGGTCCGACCAGGTCACCGCCGTGCTGCCGATTGAAGAAGACCGGGGGCCGGGCCGTCGTACGTTTGTGCATGTGGAAGGCAGGCCCGACCCCGTGGTGGCGTCGCGCGCCGAGGACTCCATCATCCGTGACCTGGTGCAGGAGCCGCGCGAAGTGACCCAGTCGCGCCAGCAGCAGGAAATCCTGCGCGACTTGATGCAGGACCTGCACAATGTCAACGCGACTGTCCGGCGCATCGCCCGCGATGAAGGCGGCCTGGATTTGGAGCGGCTGGAGCGGCGTATCCGCGAAGTTGTTGAGGAATAAGCCCCGCTCCTCCGCGAAGTGGCTGGGACACGAGCAGGGCCTAAGCATTGTCCAACAAAGCTGCGAAGCGACACAAAAATAGGGCCTGCCGGACTAATCCGGCAGGCCCTTTGGCTTGGCACGTCCAGAGAACTTAGGCGTCTGCGGGTTCCTTCTCGGCCAGCATGCGCTCCACACTGGAAACCATGTCGTCTTCGGCCAGGTTGATCGCCCGGACGCCCTGCGTGGAGCGTCCCGACGAACGGATGTCATCCACGCGCAATCGGATGGTGATACCCTTGTCCGTCATAATCAGCAGGCGGTCGTCTTTGTCTACCACCTGCGCATCCACCACGTCGCCGGTCTTGTCGCTCAAGTTCATGGTCTTGATGCCCAGCCCGCCCCGATTGGTCACGCGGTACTCGCTAAACGGCGTCCGCTTGGAAATGCCCTTGGCGCTGATGACCAGCAGCTCCTTGTCGTTCTGCACGACACCCATGCCCACAATGCGGTCGTCGCGCTCCTCGCTCAGGCGGATGCCGCGCACGCCCCCGGCGGCTCGCCCGCGCGGCGGCACGGCGTCCTCGCCGAAGCGAATGGACATGCCCTTGCGCGTGACCAGGACAACCTCATCCTGGCCGGTCGTGTGGGCGACCCAGCGCAGGGCATCGTTCTCCTCAATGTCAAAGACAATCAGGCCATTGTTCCTTAAGTTGGCGAACTCAGCCAGTCGCGTGCGCTTGACCTCGCCGCACTCCGTGGCAAACAGCAGGAAGCCTTCGGCGTCTTTGTAGGCCTTCATCGGCACAGTGGCCGTGATGCGCTCGCCCGGCTGCACATTGATCAAGTTAATGATTGCCGTGCCCACCGCCGTCCGCGACGTTTGGGGCACTTCATACGCCTTGAGACGATACACGCGGCCCCGGTCGGTAAAGAACAGGATGAAGTGGTGGGTCGTGGCGACAAACATGTGCTCCAGTTGGTCGTCTTCTTTGGGCCGCGCCCCGATGCGCCCTTTGCCGCCGCGCTTCTGGTCGGGAAATGTCTCGCGGGGAACGCGCTTGATATAGCCATCCCGCGTGATGGTGACAATCATCTCCTCTTCAGGGATCAGGTCTTCGTCCCCAATCTCCTCGGCTTCCATGGGCACAATGCGGGTGCGCCGCTCGTCGCCATACTTGTCCTTCAGGGCGCGCAGCTCCTGCTTGATAATCTGGGCCACGCGGGCCGGATTGGACAGAATGTCCTCGTAAAAGGCGATCTGCTTGAGAAGCTCTTTGTAGTCGTTCTCGGTCTTCTCGCGCTCCAGGCCGGTGAGCGCCCGCAATTGCATGGCAAGGATGGCATCGGCCTGCCGCACGGACAGCGTGAACCGCTCAATCATCTGCCCGCGCGCCGCTTCCGCCGTGCGCGAGGCACGGATGAGGGCAATAATCTCGTCCAGGAAGTCCAGCGCAATCAGCAGGCCCTCTAAGATGTGGGCGCGCTCTTTCGCCTTGTTCAGCTCAAACAGCGTCCGCCGTGTCACCACCTCCCGCCTATGGTCTAAGAAGAAGTTCAGCGCCTGCGGCAGGTTGAGGATGCGCGGCTGCCCGGTCACCAGGGCGAGCATGTTCACGCCGAACGTCGTGCGCAAAGGCGTGTGCTTCAGCAGGTAATTCAGCACCTTTTTGGGGTAGGCGTCCTTTTTCAATGTCACCACGACGCGCATGCCTGTGCGGTCGGAGTAGTCGTTCAGGTCGGCGATGCCTTCCAGCTTCTTCTGCTTGACTAAGTCGGCAATCTGTTCAATCAAACGCGCCTTGATGACCTGGTACGGCAGCTCGGTGATGACAATGGTGTTGCGTCCGCCTTCGGTCTCAATGGTCGTGCGGGCCTGCATCACCACTGACCCGCGCCCGGTCGCGTAGGCCTGCCGAATGGCCTTCGTGCCCAAGATGAGGCCTGCGGTGGGGAAGTCCGGGCCTTTGACGAAGGCGAGCATGTCTTCGGGCGTGGCGTCGGGGTGGTCTAATAAATGCATCAGGCCGTCCACGATCTCGCCCAAGTTGTGCGGCGGGACATTGGTCGCCATGCCGACCGCGATCCCCGACCCGCCGTTGCACAGGAAGTTGGGGAACTTGCCCGGCAACACGGTGGGTTCCTGCCGTGTCTGGTCGTAGTTATCGGTCCAGTCAACCGTGTCCCTGTCCAGGTCTTGCAGCATCTCCGTGGCGAACGGCGACATGCGTGCCTCGGTGTTGTGGTTGACAAAGCCATTGGCGACAAACGAGTGGCAGTCGCTGTCCACGCGCACGGAGTAGACGCGCTGCATGCCCGCCTCGCTAATCTCCGTGACGGGGTCGTAGAGATAGTTGGTCTGTGCGAGGAACGCCAGCATCTGCCCATCGGCGGCGTCCTGCATGGCTTCCCGCAGGCGCGGCAGGGCCAGCGCAAATCGTTCGGGCCGGTCAAAGTTGTTCTTGGTGAGCCACTCGCGATGACGCACGGCGCGGGCGCGCACGTAGGAGGCAATCAGTGGAATGCTGTCTTTTTGCGAAAGCGCCCGCCCCGACTGGGCCACTAAGACATGGAACAGCGCTTCGCGCTTGGCGGGCGACGCGAACCCAATCTTCCCCGCAAACCGGTGCAGGTTGTCTTGTCCCACCAGGCACAGACGGCCCGTGCCACGCTTGCCATCTAGAAAGCGCGACGACGTGATGCCAAAGCGCAGCAGCAGCGTCTGCGTTTCTGTTAATAGGCGTTCGCTGTTGGAGCACAGGCTGACGCGCAGCAAACTCTGGCCCGACTGCTCCACGGCCCCATCGCCTTCATACAAGCCGCGCAGGAATGCGGCGGCGACTGCCTGCGAACTGCGCAGGACGACCGGCGGAATGCTCCGCTGCCCCGACTTGCCGTTCAGCCCCAGCGCGTTCAGGAATGCAATCACCTGCCGGCTGACTACCTGCATCTGCAAGAACGGCTTGCGCCCATAGCCCGTCGCATTGCGCGCGAAAACGTGCAGGCGGCACGTCGGGAACACGCGCGCCCAGGCTGCCTGGAACATCTCGGCGTATGCCCCCAATGTGTTGGTGAACTCAATGGACGTGTCGCGCACGGTGCCTTCTGCCGTCAGCGCGCCCAGCAGGAAGGCAAGGTCGGCATCCAGCGTCGCGGGCAGCGCATGGCGCTGTGTCCGGCTCTTGGGCGGCAAAGCGGGGTGGAGTGGTGTCAGGTCAACCGGCTCGTTTTGGGGCCACATCTTCTCGCTTCGGTCAATGACTAGAACGTCGCCTGCCGCCAGTTCGCCGAGAGTCTTCCAGTGGAACGAAGGCCGCCCTCGGTCATCGGCTCGGCAGGTCAGCAACGGGTGGTTCTCCGTGCCCGTCACCTGGTAGCCATGCCGCGTTTGCACGCGCAGGGTGGGATGCACGCCGCTGTCAAACCATTTGCTGGCTGTGTGCGCAATGCCCCCATGCGACAAAACACGTGTCTGAATATCTTCCACGCCACCGGGGGAAATATCCCCCATCGGCACCAGCCCGTTGTCCGTCACGACCAATGTCTCCGCCGTGACACAATATCTCATGGCCGCAGGCGGGTCGCCATCAATGGAGTTGTGGACGAAGACGCCGCTTGCGAGCAGGAAGTTGTGATGCTCATCCACAGTGATGTCGTAGACATCTGCCGTCTCGTCCAGCCGGCGGAGAGAAGCTATCTTGTGGTTATACGTTTGCGCGCTTGCGGCCTGATTAGTTGACAGATTGAAGTTGATGTGATGGCGCACAAACGCGCCCTGGATCGGGCGAGCCAAGCCCTGCTGATTGTTGTAGGCATCGGCAAGGCAATGCACAAACTCGTACTGGCCCGTGGCAGGCTGCTGCACGCGCAGGTATTCGTTCATGCCTGCTTTAACAGGAGCCGTGTCAAAGTAGCCCGGCATCAGGCTGTCTTCCACGGTCAGATGCTGGGCCTGCTTGTACGTGCCATCGCGCAGCAGGAAGCGGTGGTCGGGCGTGCAGCGGATGCGCTCGCCGCTGTCCAGCATGACTTCCAGCAGGGCGGCGTTGCGGCGTGTGATACGCGAATGCCGCCCCTCGCCAACCACAATCCGCCCTGCGGCGTCTACGGAATAGACAGGAAATACCTCGTCTGCGGGCAGGGCCGCGAGTTCGGCAAACGACTTTTCCGTGCCGTCCATCAGCTTGATCCTCGTGTCGCCGGTGAAGCAGCCGAAGTTGCCCTGCCCGTCCACCAGGGGGTAGCGCAGGGAAAACGGCTGGGCCATGCGCACCATTGTGGGGTACACGACCGCTTCGCCGTGCGGATGGTAGTTGCCCGACGTGTCTCCGGCGATCTTGGCAGACTTGCGGTGCTGCGCGCCGGGCGTGAGGTTCAGGTCGCTCATCGCCATCAAGATGCGCCGCTGAACCGGCTTCAGCCCGTCGCGCACATCGGGCAGGGCGCGGGCGATAATCGTGGACATGGCGTAGTCCAGATACGACTGCCGCATTTCGTCTTCAATGTTGACCGAAATCACGTTTTGGCCCGCGCTTTGCGGCACGACTGCGACAGCAGGGACGCTGGTGATGTCTTCGGGAACAGGCATGTCGGGGTCGGGGGTGGGAAGTTCGTCGTCAGCCATAGCGGTTCCTTTACACACGGCCAGTTGTCAATAATTACAGGGCCAGTTGTCAATAATTGGTGTCAGTTTACCCTTTATTGACAGCCGTTGTCAAGTGAGCCAGGCGCAGCAGCCCCATCAAGGCTGCCGGAAACAGACTGATTTGCCGCGGGATTGCTCAGGCATTGCCCCCTCGTTGAAAGCGCGTACCGACGACGGAACGATTTCTTCCGTCGTCGGTATGCCGTGGAAATGAGGGGGGAACGCCGGGGAAAACCCCATGCGCCGGGCAGGGAATAGGCTGCCGAATACGCGGCGCTTGTTCGGACAGGCGCGGAACTGGGTATAAGACCGGCGAGGTTTCTGCATGAAAATACCGTCATTGAAGATTGGCCCTTTGGGAACAGCGCACGCGGTGGGCGCGCTGAAGTTCTGGAAAAGCGTGCGGTCGCTGTCCACATCCGAGATTGCGCAGGAAACCAGTCGGCCTTTTGCGCTGGCCCTGGTTGGGACGGAAGCCGCCTGCCGCGCGCTCCAATCGCGGTTGTCGCACGAGAACGCTACCGGGCCGGACGGGCCGCATTCTCAGGCCGATGTCGGGCCGTTTGTGCGGACGTACCCGACGGAGCAGGAAGTCGTACTCGGCAGCCTGGTTCTGCAGGCGGATGCGCTGGCGGGCGATGAAGCGGCCCTCGCAGCGGCTTTGGCGGGGCTGGCCGTGGAGCATCCCGATCTGCGCCTGGCGCTGGCGTGTCACATCCCCGCTTTTCGGCCTGCCGTCACGACGCAATTAATCGGCGAAGCGTCGTGGGACAACGCCAAAATGGCGGTCGTGACCGCGCTGCCGGGCATCCTCCCGTTTGGGGATGTGCTGCTGCCGGCAACGGCTATCGGGGACATGATTATCCTGACACAAAACCAGGCCCAATTGCTTTTGCGCATTGCCGCCGCGTATGGCCTGCCCCCGGATATTCGGGAACGGACACGCGAGCTGCTGCCGGTCGTGGGGAGCGCCTTTGGCTGGCGGGCGGTGGCGCGGGAACTGATCGGGCTGGTGCCGGGCGGCATCGGCGTCGTTGTCAAAGGGTCGGTCGCGTATGCCGGCACGTACACGGTGGGCAAAGCGGCGGCGATTTATTACAGCACGGGGCAGACATTGTCCGGGCCGCGTTTGCAGAAGCTTTACAAAGATGCCCTGCGCGAGGCCACGGCGCGGGTGCGTGGGCTGGTGCGTCGTCCGCCCCAGGAGCCGAAGCCTGCGGCGCCCGCGAAAGAAGCGGCTGCTGCGCGCGGGAACAAATGGGCGGCTTTTGTTGACAAATACAGGCGCTCTCAGGTATAGTATCGCCCAACTTGGGGCGATGCCGAGAACAAGTGTTTGAGAAAAGCGCTTTGATTGGGTTTTATGGCAGGGAGCCATGACTCCAGAACAGGAGACCGTTTCAGTGGGTGACATCGAAGAAATTGTGCTGACCCCGGCGGGTTACAAAGAGATCGCCGACGAACTTGAGCAGCTGCGCACGACGGAGCGGCGGGAAGTGGCGGACAGAATACGCGACTCCATCGCGTTCGGCGAGCTGACGGAAAACTCGGAATACGAGGACGCCAAAAACGCGCAGGCCTTTCTGGAAGGGCGCATTGAGGGCCTGCGCCATATTATGCAGATCGCGCGGCCGCTCGACCCCGCCGAGATTCCCACGGAGACGGTGGGCATTGGGTCGGTCGTAACCGTCAAAGACGACATGGACGAAGACTGGGAGTTTACCATGGTGTCGCCGGTGGAGGCGAACCCGAACCAGGACAAGATCAGCGACGAATCGCCGGTCGGCGAGGCCCTGTTCGGCAAGAAAGTGGGCGACGAAGTGTCGGTGAAAGCGCCTGCCGGCAAGGTGAAGTACGCCATTATCGCCATCCGCAAGTAAGCACGGGTGGCGTACGGTCAAGCGCGGCGGGCGTGAAAGGCGAGGAAGACGAGATGTGGGGAATTCACAATCTGCCATTGTTTCTGCTGACAGCCATCACTCTGACAATGATCCCTGGCCCCAGCACAATGTATATCTTGGGGCGAAGCGTATCGCAAGGCCGCAAAGCCGGTGTGCTGTCCGTCCTCGGCATCGGCACCGGCTCGCTGTGCCACACCTTTGCTGTCGCCTTTGGCCTGTCCGCCCTGCTCGCTGCCTCTCAGATAGCCTTCAGCGTCATCAAGTACGCGGGCGCTGCCTATCTTGTTTATCTGGGCATACAGACCCTGCGTGCGAAGCCATCCGCCAACACGCAGGACATACCCGCTGCTGTTTCTAATAAGCGGATTTATGGGCAGGGCGTGTTGACACAACTGCTGAACCCAAAGGTCTCCCTGTTCTTTATCGCGCTGCTCCCGCAGTTCGTCAGCCCGGCAGTCACTCGCAGCCCGCTGCCGTTTCTCCTGCTGGGCGCTTTATTCGTCACCATGGATACGCTGTGGTTTCTACTGGTTGCCTCGGCCAGCGGCCAATTCACAGGCTGGCTGCGCCGGAACGCGCGCTGGCAGGGTGTTATGAAGTGGGCAACAGGCGTACTATACATCGGGCTAGGATTGAACCTGCTCCGCGCGCGAGCCAGAGTTGCTTCTTAGCCTTTCATACATCAGCAACAGATAAGCAAAACCGTTTTTATGGTGAAATCGGTACAGGAGGCAGCTCAATGAGCATAGTGTCCCTTACGAGTACCCCGGATGAAGCCGCAGAAATGGAAGCCGTCCTGACGCACACTCTGACGCAGATTGCCGAAATACGCGAGCAGATGCAGGCCGACGACATTGCCATCGTACAAACCAAAGCGGAAAACGCCGCGCTCAAGGCAGAAACAAGGGCACTGCGCGAGGAAACGCGCACCATCATTTCCGGGCTGCGTATTGCCGTTTAGCCTGCGGCCCATGCAACTTATGGCGGGGTCGCGTGTCATACCTAGTGCGGACATTCCGCAAGCACATTGACGTTCGCAACCAAGAGGCAACCACACCCATGCACACGCGACTGCTCCCGCTCTGCACCGTCCTCCTCGCCGCACTGCCTCTCGCCGCCTCGGTGCAGACAACCGCCGCGCCCACAGCCCCGCCGGTCACTCTGCGCTACAAATGGACACCCGGCGAGGTGCGGCGCTACCAAATGACGATGGACAACAACATGGCGATGACCATGAACGGGCAGGCCACCAATGTGCCCCACGCCATGCCTCCCATCGCGCAGCACATGGTCATGGCCTATAATACGACCGTGGAAAGCGTCAACCCCGCCGACGGCTCCGCCACGCTGACTGAACACATCACGCAGCTGACTGCTACCCTAAACGGCCGACACCTGACCGGCCTGGATGCCGCCGCCAACGCCTACAAAGGCGGCTTTACGGTTGTCATGTCGCCCACAGGCAAGATGCTGTCCGTGCAGATGCCGCCCGCCGTCAATGGGCATCTGCCCCCCGGCATGGACTTTTCCAAACTGGGCAACATGATACCGACGACCCTGCCGCCTATCCCCGTCCAGGTGGGGGACACATGGCAGGGCTATGCCGATCTGAGCCGCCTGTTCAGCCACATGCCGGGCCTGCCCACGCTCCAAATGACTGTCTTTTCCTCGCTGGCGGGCATCAGCAAGGACGCCCATCCCATTGCCGATATTCATCAAACTTATCAAGGAACATTGGGCGGCGCGCTGCCCGCAGGCACGGCAGGCAAATCCAACATGGCTGGGCAGCTTCATGGCGACACCCTGGTGAAGTTTGACGTAGACAACGGCAGCGTCGCCAGTCAAGACGGCACATTCGCCATGAACGCCCGTGTCTCACTCCCGCACGTGCCCGGCTTCTCTGCCTCCAAGACCATGCAGATGCATATGCAGATGACCACGCACCTGGAGCGCCTGCCCGGCGCATCGTAGTCACCCACTCCGAAACCTTCTCCCAGTAATGGCACACAAACACTGCCCGCTTTTCAGCAGGGGGGTGTCCCCTTTCGCTCGGTTTGGCAGTGCTGGTGTCCAGCAAACTGAGGCCGCCTCAAAAGCAAATTGAGGCCGCCCTCAGAAGCTTCCAAAGGCGCGGCGGCGGCGTTTCCACGGCTGACGGAGGGCGTTGCGACGACGGAACAAAACCGTCCGTCGTCGGTACGCCGCGGATTAGTCGCAAGAACACCGTTGAGACGCAGAGGCAAGACCGAGCCGAAAGGGACACTCCCTCCAGCCGCCGCATCGGGGCGGGCAGCGCCTGTTTAGGGTATACTTTCGGCTGGCCCGATTGCGGGCCGCATCTATGCAAGTGATGTGCAAGGAGCGCGCCTTTTGACCGAAGTCCCATCCTCCGAACCCCCTGAACTATTCGCCGATGCTGTTGACCCTGTGCGCGTGGAAAAGCTCAGCGCTCTGCGCGCGCTGGGCCGTGACCCGTTTGCCGTGGAACGGTTTGACGTGTCCCACCATGCTGCCGATATTCTGGCGCAGGCTGATGCCCTGGACGGCCAGACCGTGTCGGTGGCGGGGCGCATCACCATGCTCAATCTGATGGGCCGCGCGGCCTTCCTCAAGGTGCAGGACGAGACAGGCCGCATCCAAATCTACGTGCGCCGGGACGAAATAGGCGATGACCTGTTTGACGATGTCAAGCACAGGTTGGACTTGGGCGATATTGTCGGGGCGCAGGGGTTCGTGTTCAAGACCAAAACCGGCGAGGTCAGCGTGCACGTGCGCGCGCTGACCCTGCTCGCCAAGTCCCTGCGCGCGCTGCCGTTCGGCAAAGTGTACGAGGGAGACGAGGGCGAGGAAAAGCAAAGCGGCGCGCTTAAAGACACCGAACTGCGGTACCGCCAGCGTTACGTAGACCTCAATGTCAATGCAGCCGCACGGGAAACTCTGGTGGGCCGCATCAAAGTCGTGCGCGCCCTGCGGGCCTACTTAGATGGGCAGGAGTATCTGGAAGTGGAGACGCCCGTGCTGCAAACCGTGGCGGGCGGCGCGGCGGCACGTCCATTTCTGACGCACCACAATGCGCTGGATGCCGAGCTGCATCTGCGCATCTCTTTGGAATTGTACTTGAAGCGATTGATTGTCGGCGGCTTTGAGCGGGTGTATGAGATTGGGCGCGTCTTCCGCAACGAGGGCATTTCCACGCGCCACAACCCTGAGTTTACGCTGCTGGAACTGTACCAGGCCTATGCCAATTTGGAAGACATGATGGCCCTGGTGGAGGGCATGTTCCGGGCCTGCTGCCGCGCCCTGCACGGCCAGGAGCATTTTACCTACCAGGGCCAGAGCATCAGCCTGGTTGCCCCGTTTGCCCGCCTGCCTATTCTGGAGGGTATCCGTCAGCACGCCCATGTCGCGCCGGAAGAACTTGCGACACTGGAGTCTGCCCATGCCGTCCTGCAGCGATTGGGCATGCCGACCGAAGATGAGCCGACCGTGGGGGGCATCGTTGAAAAGCTGCACGAGCGCTACACGCAGTCGCACCTTGTCCAGCCGACATTCATCACTGACTTCCCTGCCGAAACGTCGCCGCTCGCCAAAAAAGTGCCGGGCAACCCCAGCCTGACGCGCCGGTTTGAGGTCTACATGGCGGGCGCCGAACTGGGCAATGCCTTCAGCGAGATCAACGATCCCCAGGACCAGCGCGAGCGGTTTGCCGAGCAGGGGGCTTTGCGGGCCGGTGGCGACAGCGAAGCGCACCCAATAGACGACGACTTCCTGCGTGCCCTAGAGTATGGCATGCCCCCGACCGGCGGCTATGGCGGCGGCGTAGACCGTCTTGCCATTATCCTGACAGATGCGCCCAGCATCCGCGACGTGATCTTGTTTCCCCTGCTTAAGCCCGAAAAGCCTGCCTCAAAGCAGTCCTAGAATGGCCGCTGCGGCGCGGGCGGCCCCCTCTTCGTCGGTGAGCGCCCGTGCCTGCGTGCTCAGGCGCGTGGCAAGCGTGGGTTCGGCCAGCGACTGCACCGCCGCGTGCAGAGCATCGGCCTGCAAGGGAGACGTGAGGGCCGCGCCCATGTCCACGGCGCGCTGCACACGGGCGAACTGGTCGTCCAAGCCCCGCGCAAACGGCACCAAGACAGACGGCACGCCATGGTGCAGCAGCTCGCCCACGCTGTTGTATCCTGCCGCAGACACGGCTCCGTCAAAGGCGGTAAAGCATTCCGCCATTGGGTAATAAGAGACCGAATGCCAGTGCGCGGGCAGGGCAGGCCCGCCCACGCGCTCCAATGGCGCGCGCGCGACCGCTACGACCCAGTCAGTTTCGGCAAGCGCGGTCTGCGCCAGGGCCAGCGCCTCCTGCACTTCGTCCGCGCCACCCCCTCCAAATGTCACATATAAAACACGGCCTTCGGCGGGCAGGCCAAGCCGCGCGCGGGCTTCGGGCCGGGGCAGAGCATCCGCACGCGTGCGCAGCAGAATATCTCCCGTCCATGCGGCGGGCAGCGTTGGCGGCAGGGGTGTTTCTTCCGTGCCTGATGCGTGCGGCACAATCGCCAGGTCATACAGGCCCAGTGTGTTTTGGAAAAATGGGTCGCGGGCCTGGTCCGCCTGCTGTGCCCGATAGACAAAGACGCGCCGCATCTCCCAGCGCAGCAGCGGCAGCAGCTCCTGAAGGGAGCCTGCCGGAAACGTATCCACAACCAGAATGGCGGGGTTAAACGCGGCGACGGTGTTCCAGGTCACGGTCTGCACCAGTTTGGCGTAAGTTTGGGGACGCAGCCGTGTGGCTGACGCGATCGTCTTGGACGGCACTTTCAGCGCGGCGAAGCCTTCTTGGTAGATAACGTTGTCTGCCTCGGACGCGGTGACAAAAAGGATTTGGGCATTGGGGCATTGCGCGCGCACCTGCCGGGCAATCGCCAGCAAACGGGTGACATGGCCCAGGCCAAGCCCATCAACAGCGTAGAACAGGAGGCGCGGATTGAGAAGAGGCATGGAACAGCGTGTTCGCGCCGGGCTGCCCAATATCCTGCGCCAAGACCTTGTGTTTGCCGTCAACAGGGCGTCTTCAGACTGCTTTCCTCTGCCACACGGCTTTACTGAGTGCCCAACGTTTAGTGATTGGGAAAATCGGGCATACGTGAAAACACTCCTTGCATCAGCAACAGCAGTTTGGACGCTTTGATGCCGCGCCTTTTTCTTTCCACCTTGAAGTCATTACCCAGAATCCCCCTGGCGAAGCCACGCTATGCCTACACCCTGCTCTCGGCTCTCGGCACAGCGCTGCTGCTGATCTTGGTGACTCAAGGCGAGATATTACTCATGCACTTGCCGGGGATGCACCGGCCTTACACGATCTTTTATTTGATCCCGGTCGCGATCGGGGCGGCTTTGCTGGGCGTGCGCGGCGGCATTCTGACGGCTCTGGTCAGTGTGCTGCTGGCGCGCCTTTTTTTATTCAGCGGGCAGCAACAGGGAGCCGCACGGCTGCTGTCCGCCCCGATAATCGCAGATGATATTGAATTCGGCGCGCTGCTGCTCGGCACACTGACCATTGCCGTTGTGACAGGCTTTTTGCAGACAGCCTTGAGCGAGGTGCGGGCCACAGGCGATCGTCTGAACGACGCCAACCGGAGCCTGGCCGAAAGCAACAGGGATTTGGCGACCGCCAATACGCGTCTGCTGGAAGCCGAGCAGGAACGGCGCGTCTTTCACCGAGACGTGCTGATGGCGGTGACCGGCGGCAAGCTGCGTTTGGTGGAGCCGGATGACATGCCGCCCGCCGATCTAGGCCTGGGAGAGCCTAGCCTTTCGGTGGCTTTGGAAGAGCCGCGGGATGCCTCCGCCCTGCGCCGGACACTGCAAAAACTGGGCGAAGAGCGGAACATGGCCTATGAGCAAGTGGCGGACCTGTGTACGGGTGTCACGGAAGCCGCCACCAATGCCGTCAAGCACGGGCGGGGCGGGATTGCGCAGGTCTGGACATTGCCGGATGCCATTATCGTGCAGATCAACGACCGGGGAGAGGGGATCGCCCCGGTCAGCCTCGCGCGGGCGACTCTGGATGCCGGCTATTCCACGCGCAAATCCCTGGGCATGGGCTTCTTTCTCATGCTGCAATCGTCGGATACTCTGGTGCTGGCGACCTCCGACAGCGGCACCTGCATCTTGCTGCGCGTTCTGGTCGAACCGCCCGCTGAAGACCCGGAAACGCTTATGGCACGTTACATCGGTATCGTATAAGCCACCCAAAACCGCCTTTTCACTGGCTGCTCAGGGTACGCTGGACTTGCTGCTGCCACGTCCCGGCGATTGGGAGGCCGTACTCGCGGCTGCCGTCGCTGGGCTGGAAGCCGCTGAGGGTCGGATGCTGCTGGCCCGCCACCCCTGCCTTGCTGAAGTAGCCTTCGGAGACCTGGTCGGCATTGAGGAAGCGCTGGGCGCATCCCCCCGGCAGGTGCGCGAGCGGGGCGCATAAACCGCCTGCCCGGACAGCCGCATTGTCCGCCGGGCGGGAACGCTTTGGGGCAGACCCAATCTTTCGTTCCTTCAGGCGCGCCTGCACCGGCACAGGGCGAGGGCTGTTTGTAGTTTTTGGCACAAGCCTAACGGGAAGCAAGCGCCGCGCCCAGCACGCGGCGGCTGCCTCGCGCCTGCACAAAAACAACGACATTGCGCATGCCGCCCCGCGACTGAAGCGACGGCAGGCGATGCTGCACGGTAAACGTCTGGCCCGCTTTGGCCGTCCCCAATCTCTCCAATGACTGCACGACCGCGACATGGGTCAGCGTGCGCCCCCGGTTTTCTCCCCCTCGGACATGCGAACGCAGCCCGTCTTCCGTGACGGCAAAATAAACATCCGCCGTGTCGCCCGGCGCAAGAGGCGGCAGGCCGCGCACGGAAACTGTGAACACGTCCGGCTCCGCGCCGGGCGCGACCCCAACCTGCGCTTTCGGCAGGCGTGCGGCATGGGCAATGGCCGCCGATGCCCTTTCGTTGTCGCTGCCGACAAACTCCGCGCGCCCATCCACCACCATCTGCGGCGTGTACACCGTCTCATTGTGGAACGACGACGCATAATCGTTCTGGCGCGCCGTGAGCGCATGGCTTGAAAACGGGTCGGCCCACCCGCCTTGATCCCAGTAATCCACATGCTCGCCCAGCGCGACAATCAGCGCCCCCGGCACCGGCTGCCTCTGGACAAGCGCGCTGAGCAGCGTGTCGGCGGGCGGGCAGGAGGAGCAGCCTTCCGACGTAAACAGTTCCACCAGGACAGGAGTGCGCGGCGTGTCGGCCTGGGCTGCCCTCAGCCCTCCCGTCAGGGCCGACCAGGCGCCGAAGGCCACGAGGAGGGCGCGCGTGAAGCGAAAAATGGGTTTCATGGAAATGGGTCTTTCTGCGTGCGCTGCTGCCCTCAATACAAGCGGCGCACAAAGAAAGTTCGGTTTAGGACAGCGCGGCATCGGCTGCGGGAGCGGAGGACGAGGGCGCGGGACGCCGCGCGCGCACTTTGGAGGCGGGCGGCGGAGCCTGATGGGTCAGGCGGGCCAGCTCATCGCCCAATGTGCGCGTGATGGCTTCCACAGCCTCACCATGCTTGAGATGCGCAAATGCCTCAGGGCGAATAGCCGGCCCAAATGTCAGGGTCACCGGATGCCGGGAAAAGCGCGGCACGAGCGACCCATACGGCAGCATCTCGTTGGTATGTTCAATGCCGACCGGGACAATCGGGACGCCCGCGCGCACCGCCAGCAGGGCGGCTCCCGACTGAATATGCTGCAATCTGCCGGTCTGCGAGCAGCGTCCTTCGGGAAAAATCAAAATCGGCTCGCCCCTGCGCAGGCACGCTTCCGCGCGCCGCAAAGCCGCCCGATCCGCCGTGTCCCGCCGGATGGGGAAGGCGTGAAAGTGGTAAAAAAACCACCCCAGAATGGGCAGGTCGAACAGCTCCTGCTTTCCAATAAACCAGGCCCGACGCGGCTGAGACACGAAAAACGCCACGGGGTCGGCATCGGAAATGTGGTTGGGGCAATAAATAAACCCGCCGCGCGCCGGAACATTGCCTTCGCCCGACGTGCGCATGCGCCCCAGCACGCGCACCAGCAGCCGGGCCAGCGGAAACAAGACCGGGAACGTAATAAAGTAGACAAGGTCCATAGCCATTATCTTACCACGTTATCCCGGCGGGTTGGCCGCCTCATTTTTTGTGTCACTGCCGCGCTGCAAACGCATGGTTTCGCCATATCCCCGGCGTGGCAAGGGCGTACCAACGACGGACGGATTTGTTCCGTCGTTGGTATGCGCTGGAAACGCCTCTGATATGCTTATGATGTGCCGTGAGAAGTCCAGGATCGCCCCCTAGCCCCCAATTCTGGGGGGATAAGAGAAGGCATGGTAAGGCCTTGTCTGCTCCTAATCCCCTCCTACCCCCCCAGAATTGGGGGCCGGGGGGCGATCCTCTCCCCTAGGGCTTAGGGCCGGGGGGCGATCCTCGCTGCGTGCCTGCAAGCCTTGCGTGCGGACGGAAAAAGCCGCGCCTCACGGGACGACGAGGGCTGTGTCTGCCTGGCCCGGCGACGGCGCGGACGGGGCGGTCTTTTCGCGCACGCTGGAGATCAGCAGGGTGCCGATCAAGGTGTACCCCAATGTCGCAAGCATCGCGCCCCGGTAGCCCGTCCCCATGCCGTGCGTTCGGTTGAGGACATCCGCGAAGTGGCCGAACAGGGGCACGGCGAGCAATTGCGGCACCATCGTTGACAGGCTCCAGATGCCCATAAACTTCGCGCCGCCATTGGCCGGCAGCAGGTTGCACGCAAATGCCCAGTCAACCGCCCGGAACATGCCGAAGCCGATCCCAAACAGAAACGCCATCTTGGACGCGAACGCGACATCGGGGGCGAAGGCAAAGGCGGCTCCGGCGACCACGGAAAACAGCGACGACGCGTAAATGACTTTCTTTTTGCCGATCCTGTCCGCCAGCACGCCGGACGGCAGTGTGCCCAGCAGCGCCCCGCCGATAGCGATCTCTTGCAGCAATGTCAGGGGCTTGCTGTAGTTGTCCCCTGTGTGCAGGGCAAAGCGGACATAGTAAAGCAAAAAGCCCAGGGCCGTGTAGAAGCCTAAATTGTAAACGGCGCGGGACACGAGCAGCTTGTAAAAGTCGGGGTTTTGGGGGATGTGCAGGGCGTAGGTCTCGCGCAGGGAAGCGGCCAGCGGACGCCTGCTTTCGAGCGGGGCCGGGGCATCGGGAACCAGCCACACGGTCAGCAGCATAAACAGGAGCAGGGCCGCGCCGACGCCTTCCATGATAGAGAGTACGGCATGGGCCTGCAAAGCGGGTGTTTTGGCATGGGCCAGCAGCAGGCCCGCGACAATCGGGCCGCCCGCATCGCCCAAAAGCTGCATCATGCCCGTGTAGCCCGCCGCCGCCCCCTGGTGGTTCAGCGGCACATGGTCGGGGATCAGGGCCTGGTACGGGCCGGTCGCAATATTTAAGAACAACTGAATGCCGACAAACGCCAGCACCAGGCCCACAAACGACCCAGCGTAGCCAAACGCGATCAACGCCCCAATTGCGAGAACCGTGCCTCCGAACAAAAATGGCCGCCGCCGCCCCCAGCGCGATGCGCAGGCATCGCTGACCGGCCCGACAATGATTTGGATCAGCAGGCCCACGGCGGCCCCGCTCAGGCTGATAATGCCTAAGTACGTGCCGGAATGCGCCGCGCCCGCGAAGGTCAGGACGCGGGCGGGCAGAATCTGCCCCAGCATGGCCCCCCAGAACAGCGAGACCGGCAGCCAGAACAATGAAATGAGAAGGTAGCGCCCTGCCCGGTCAGCCCAGCGGTGCGGCGGCAGGGAAGCGGCGGCGCGCGGCTCGGCGGCGGGGGGCGGCGGCCAGGAAGAAGGAGGGGGCGCGTCCATAAGCGAGTGTTCCTCAGCGAGAGAATACAGCGGCTAGGCGGTCGTTTCGGCGCGTTCCAGCAGGTGCCCGAACTTCTCGGCGACTACTTTGCGCTTGACTTTCAAGGTCGGGGTGAGTTCGCCGCCTTCAATGGAGAAGGCATGGTCAATGAGGGCGATGCGCTTGACGCGCTCAAAGTCGGCCAGGTCGGTGGAGCGCTTGTCAATGTCCGACTTGATGAGCTTGCGCACGGCAGGGTCGGCGACCAGCGCGGCGTTGTCCTGCTTGTCCCGGCCCTGCTCTTTGGCCCAGGTTTTCAGGGCCTCAAAGTTCGGCACGACCAGGGCTTTAACCGTCTCGGTCTTGTCGCCCAGGAGCACGATCTCGCTCAGGTACGGGCTGTGGGCAAGCATGACTTCAATCGGCTGCGGGGCCACTTTCTTGCCGTTCGCCAGCACCAAGATGTCTTTTTTGCGGTCGGTAATCTTGACATACCCTTCGCCGTCAATCTCGCCAATATCCCCTGAATGGAACCAGTGGTCGGCGTCAATCGCTTCCGCCGTGGCGGTCGGGTTGTTCCAATAGCCGCGCATGACGCTGGGGCCTTTAATCAGCAGCTCGCCATCGGGGGCGGCTCGGACCTGCAAGCCCTGCCCGGCTGTGCCCACGGTTCCCACTTTCGCCCGGCCCAGGGGGTTGAAGGTCGCCAGCGCCGTCTCGGTCAGGCCCCACACTTCCAGAATGGGAATGCCCAGCGCATTGAAGAACTCCGCCGTGCGCGGGTTCAGGGGCGCGCCGCCGCTGACAAAGAACTTGACGCGTCCGCCGAACCGGGCGCGCAGCTTGGACAGCACGAACTTGTCGGCGACAAGATGCTGCAAGCCCAGCACGGGATTGACAGACCGTCCGGCATTGCGGCGCACGGCGACTTTGTGCCCAATGCCCAGCGCCCAGTGGATGAGTTTTTGGCGGCGCGCGGGCAATTTGGTCAGGCCTTCAAGGACCCGGTCGTGAATGCTTTCATAGACGCGGGGCACGCACGCCATCACGGTGGGATGGACATCGGCCATGTTGTCCACCAGTTTGAAGATGCTGTCGTTGAAATAGGTCTGCGCCCCATGCGTGAGCGTCAGCAGCGAGACCACCCGCTCAAAGATGTGGCACAGGGGCAGAAACGACAAAAATGTTTCGTCGGGGGGGTGAAAGTAGGGAAATGCGGCGGCGCCTTCGTCCAGGGCAGCGGTCATGTTGGCGTGGGTCAGCATCACGCCTTTGGGGCTGCCTGTCGTGCCGGACGTATAAATAATGCTCATTAAGTCGTCGGGGCTAACCCCATCGCGCCTCGCCTCAAAGTCCGCCGCCGAGGGGGATTGATCTCCCGCCTGCCCGACTGCTTCCAGCGAATGTGCATCACCCGTAGCGCTGTCGGCGTCCATTGTAATCAAAAGCGAAACATCGGGGGCCGTCTGCCGCGACGCAAGCACCTTCCCTAACTGCTTGGCATCCGACGCGATCACGCCCTTCGCCCCGCTGTCCTGCAGGATATACGCGACTTGGGCGGCGGGCAGAGTGGGGTAGATGGGCACGGAAACGGCCCCCGCCGACAAAATGGCGATGTCGGCAATCACCCATTCGGGCCTGTTCTCGGACAGCAGAGCCACGCGGTCGCCCGGCGCAATTCCCAGCGCCTGCAATCCTAGAGACACACGCTTGACCTGCGCGCCGATCTCGGCATAGGAGAGGGTCTGCCAGGCTTTGGCATGCGCGGGTTTGGATGACAGGGCAGGGCGCGCGGGATACTGCTGGGTCATGGCAGCGAAGCGCTGCGGCACAGTTGGGGCCGCCGAAGTCGGGGAGTTTGCCATGTCGTTAGCATAGCAGACGCGTGCCGGATTGTCAAGCCGAAAGGGGAAAGGGGGCGGCTTTTGCGGCGTGCCCCTTTTCGGGTATGATGGGCTGCACCGTCACCCCTAATTTCGCACCGCGTGAATGCCCATGACAACCTTGCCCAATGCTCTTCGCCCGCTGCCTCCTGCCCTGCACGGACTGCACGAATTCAGTCGTGACCTGCGCTGGAGCGCCGCGCAGCCTGCCCTGAGTTTGTGGCCCCGGCTAGACCCCGCGCTCTGGCAAAGCAATCCTAGCCCGCAAGCTTTGCTCGCCCAAATCTCCCCTGAACGCCTGGAGGCCGCCGCCCAGGACGGCCCGCTCGTGCAGGCTTTTACCGAGGCGCTTCAGGCCCGCGCCGCAGACCGGCAAAGCACGGGCTGGCTGCAAACCCAGCACTCGGAGACTGACCTCAAGGGCGTGGCGTACTTCAGCCTGGAATATGGCCTGAGCGCGGCTCTGCCCTTGTACGCAGGCGGCCTAGGCATCCTCGCCGGAGACTTGCTCAAGACCGCCAGTGACCTGCACGTGCCGATTACGGGCATCGGACTCTTGTACGCGCACGGCTATTTTCGCCAAACTCTCACCGCCGACGGCTGGCAGGGGGAAGACGACCAAGCCAACGACCCCGGCCAACTGCCCGTTTCTGCGGTTTATTTAGACGGCAAGCTTCTGCGCATCCGCGTCACCCTGCCAGGACGCACGCTTGCCCTGCGCGTGTGGCGGGCCGATGTCGGCGCCTGTGCCCTGTATCTTCTGGACAGCAATGACCCCGCCAATAGCCCCGAAGACCAGGCCATCACAAGCAGCCTGTATGGCGGCGACCGGGAAACGCGCATTTCGCAGGAACTCGCGCTCGCTGTGGGTGGGTGGGACACATTGGCCGCCCTGCAAATCCCTGTTGATGTTTGTCACCTCAATGAGGGGCATGCGGCATTTGTGACCCTGTGCCGGGCGGTGCGCTATCAGCAGGCGCACGGGGTGTCGTTTGACGAAGCCTTGTTTGGCACGCGGGCAGGCAACCTGTTCACCACGCACACGCCGGTCGCGGCAGGCTTTGACCGGTTTGAGCCGGGACTAGCGGCCCACTATTTGGGCGCCCTGGCCGCTGAGGCCGATGTCCCTGTCCAGAAGTTTCTGGACATGGGGCAGGACCCGCAAGCGCCGGGGTTCAGCATGGCCGCGCTGGCTGTGCGCGGCTGTGGGGCGACCAATGCGGTCAGCGCGCTGCATCGCGACGTCAGCCGCGCGCTGTTTGCGCCGCTGTATCCACGGCTGCCGCTGACCGAAGTTCCCGTCGGCTATGTCACCAACGGCATCCATCCGCCGACTTGGAACTCTGCCGCCGCCCAGGCGATAGGGGACACATCCCCTCAGTTGGAGGCCGTGCCTGATGCCCAGTTGTGGGCGCTGCGCAATACGTCCCGCGCCGCCCTCGTGAACTATGTCCGTGCCCGCTTTGCCCGGCAGGTGCAGGACATGGAATTGGGGGATGCTGCGCTGGCCCTCGCGCAAAACGCCCTCAATCCCGATGCCCTGACCGTGGGCTTCGCCCGCCGCTTTGCCGCCTACAAGCGCCCTGACCTGCTGCTGCATGACATCAATCGCCTGGTCAAAGTGCTGGGCAGCGTGCGCCGTCCCGTCCAGATCGTCGTTGCTGGCAAAGCCCCGCGCGGCGATGAGGGCAGCAAGCATCTGGTGCAGGCGATGGTGCAGGCCAGCCTGCGCCCCGATCTGTTCGGGCGGCTGATCTTCCTCGCCGACTACGATATGGATGTCACCCACGCGCTGGTGTCGGGCGCCGACCTGTGGCTCAATACGCCGCGTCGTCCCCAGGAAGCCTGCGGCACGAGCGGCATGAAGACCCTTGCCAATGGCGGCCTGAACCTCTCGTCGCTGGACGGCTGGTGGGCCGAAGCGTATCAGCCTGAATTAGGCTGGGTGCTGGGCGACACGGGGGCGTACGGCGAAGACCAGGACGCCCGCGATGCCGATCAACTGCTGACCCTGCTGGAGAACGATCTTCGCGTGGCCTTTTACACGCGCGACGAGCAGGGCCTGCCCACAGCCTGGCTTGCGCGCATGCGGCGCAGCATGGCTGACCTCGCCCCCCGCTTCAGCAGCGCGCGCATGCTCCGTGAATACACCGAACATTATTATCTTCCCGCCGTGCAGACCGTGCGCGCCCGCGCCGCAGAGGACGGTCTGTTGGCGAAAGACTTGCTGTCCTGGCACGCACGGGTCAAGAACTCCTGGCCCGCCGTTCGCCTTTCCCACTTGCCGCTCACCCAGCAAAAGGGAGAACAGCGCGTCCAGGTGTCAGTCTTCTTGAGCGACCTCGCCCCGGAGGATGTGACGGTGGAACTCTATGCCGACGCCACCTCCGCCCAGCCCTCAATGCGTCTGCCCATGACCCCGGACACAAGCGCCCGCACCCCCGACGGCAGCCGCACCTATTCTGCCGCCCTGCCCCCCGGTCGTCCTGCGTCCGACTTTACCCCGCGTGTTGTGCCGCGCCACCCGCAGGCGCTTTTGCCCCAGGAAGCCCCGTATATCGCCTGGCTTGGGTAAACTGAGCTTATGACTCACCTCCCCAGCGATGCCCCTGCTGAGCGTCTTCTCCCCCTGGCCGAGGCCCGCCGCTGGTTTTTGGATGATCGTCTCCCTGCCCCGGAGATTGCCGCACGCTGCGGGCTGACACTCGCCGAAACGCGCGCCCGTCTTGTGGAAGCGGTTCTGCTGCCGCCCGCCCCACCTGACCCGGCGCCTGCTTCAGAAAGTGCCCGTTCTGACGCCCCGCAACTGGATGCGTCTCAGCAGGCCGCCGCTTCCGTTGCGCATGGCCCCCTGCTGCTGGGCGCGGGGCCGGGCACGGGCAAGACCAAGACCCTAGTCGCGCGCTGCCTGCACCTCACCCAAGTGGAAAACGTGCCGCCCGAAAACATTCTGGCCCTGACCTTTTCCAACAAAGCGGCCCAGGAGATGCGCGAGCGCCTGCTTGCGGCAGGTGTCGGCACCCCTGCGCGCGGCCCGTGGATTGGGACGTTCCATGCGTTCGGGCTGGAAATCCTGCGCACTCACGGCGCGGCTGTCGGCCTGTCCCCGGACTTCACGCTGCTGGACCCGCTGGACTGCGCGGCTCTGCTGGAAAACAACCTCGCCCTGCTGCCATTAGACGCGCTGGACAATCTGCACAACCCCGCGCAGAACCTAGGCGGCATTGTCAAAGCTATCTCGCGCGCCAAGGATGAACTGTGCGACCCCGCCCGCTACCTCGCGCTCACCGACGGGGAAATGCTCCCAATGGCTGAAGAGGCCGCTGCCGCGCTGTCCGCCAAGCCGAAGCCGCTGCAGCGCGACAAAGACGCGGTGGCAAAGCTGCTGTCCGATGCCCAGAAGGCGCGGGAAACGGCCCACTGCTACGCGGTCTACCAAGAGCTTCTTGCCCAAAACAATGCGGCGGACTATGGAGACTTAATCTATAAATCCGTGGCGCTGCTGCAGACCCATGCTCTCACCCGCGCGGCATTGCAGGCGCGCTTTCCCCATGTCCTAGCCGATGAGTATCAGGATGTCAACCGCGCCTGCGCCCATCTGGTGCGGCTGCTGGCGGGCGACAAGGCGCGGGGCTTGTGGGCGGTGGGCGACCACCGGCAAAGCATCTACCGGTTCCGGGGAGCCTCGCCCGCCAATGTGGCGTCGTTTGAGCAGGACTACCCCGGCGGCGTGCGGCAGGAACTGGCTGTCAACTACCGCTCGGCCCAGCCGATTGTGGACTGCTTCGGCGCGGCGGCAGCGCAGATGGGGCCTGCCCAATCCGAGACAGCGTTTGGGGGCTGGCGTGCGCATCGGGGGCATCTGACGCCGCGTGCGCTTCCCCCCATAACATTCGCCGTCGCGCCCGATGAAGACGGGCAGGCATTGGGCATTGCCCGAAGTATCCTCGCCTTGCAGGCCGAGGGCCGTTCCCTGCGCGACATGGCCCTGCTGTGCGCCGCCCACCGCCACGCCGAGTCCCTGGCCGCCGCCCTGTCCCGGCACGGCGTTCCCACGCTGTACATGGGCAGCCTGCTCGACCGCCCCGAAGTCAAAAACCTGCTGGCCGTGCTGGCTCTGGCAGCCGGCGGGGAAGACACGGCATTTCTGCGCGCTGCGTCCCTGCCCGAATACGGCGTGTCCCTGGCGGAAGCCCATGCGCTTTTGCCACGCATTCGTGAAAAGCGGACGCCGCCCGCGCCGCTCGTTCTTCCTGCCGACGAAGCGAGCGACCGCGCCGCCCTGTCTTCCATTCCGAGCTTCGCCGCTGTTCTGGCCGACCCGGACTTGCATGACGGCCTAGCCCCCGAAACCGCGCTCGCCTTGACACGCCTGGCCGCGCACCTCGCCGTCGCTGCGTCCGAGCATCACCCCGCCGATGCCCTCAGGCGTTACCTGTTTGACAGCAGCGACTTTCTGCGCCGCCTGCCCGCCGACCCGGACATGCCCCACGCGCGCACCCAGCAGCTGCTCGCCGTCTGCCAACTGCTGGAACTGGCCCAAAGCTTTGCTCCGCCCACGGCGCCCAAAGAAAACGCCGAAGACGCCGCCGCTTCCCCGCTGCCCATTGCCGCGTTTCTAGCCCAGCTGCGCCGCCGCCAGACGATGGGGGAAACCGTGCGGCCCCCGCTTCCCGATGCCGCCGAGACGGTGGATGCCGTGCGCGTGCTGACCGCCCACGGCGCGAAGGGCCTGGAGTTCCCCGTTGTGTTTGTGCCGTTTCTCTCGGCGGGCGAGTTCCCGTCGCGCGCGGGGGGCAGCGCCGTCCCTGAGCCGCCCGGCCTGCGCGAAGCCGTCGCCGATGAAACCTCCCAGGAGGAATGCCTCTTTTTTGTCGCCCTGTCCCGCGCCCGTGACCACCTGGTTGTCAGCCGCTCGGAGACCAAGAACGGGCGCGCCGTCAAGCCGTCTCCCCTGCTGGAACGCGTGCAGGCCTGGCGCGAGACGCACGCCGTTCCCGACACCCTTTGGCCGTCCGGGGCCGACCCTGCGCCTGCGGACGAAGTCTTGACGCCCCCGCTCCCCGCTGAACTGCCCCTGTACAGCGCGTCCGCTTTGGAGCAATACCAGAAATGCCCCCGCCAGTACTACTACGCCCGCGAATTGGCCCTCACAGGCGCGCCCACAGACACCGCCTATCCCCGGTTCCATGCCTGCCTGCACGATGCCTTGACCTGGCTGCAAGACCAATACCTGGCAGGCCACGCGCCTGACCTCCCCGCCCTGCTCGCCGAGCTTGACCGCGTGTGGGCGGAGCGCGGCCCCACCAGCCATCGCCACGAAGCCCGCTACTTAGATGCCGCCCGTGCCCTGCTCCGCGCCGCCCACGCCCGCGATCCCGACACGCCCGCCCGCCTTGCCGCGCCGTTGATTGCCCACCTCGCCAATTGCCGCGTCCGCGTTGCGCCCGACGGTGTGTTTGACGAACCCGACGGCGCGCTCCTTCTGACCCGCCACAGACTGGGCAAAGCCTCCGACGACGACCACCGCCACATCCGGCTGGCCTTGATGCGCCGCGCCGCGTCCGACACCGCGCCGGGCCGCCCCGCCCGCATTGCCCTGCGCTACCTGCGGGACGGGGTGGATAAAGACGTTCCCGGTGACCCACCCGGCAAGCGCGCCTACGAACCCGAACGCCTCGCCAAATACGAAGCCGCCGCCGAAGGCATTCGCCTGCGCCTCTTCCCCCCCGCTGCCCAGGGCACCGATACCTGCGGCCAGTGCCCATTCGCCCTGCTTTGCCCGCTATAGCAAACAGCCGTCACCCACCGTAAGACAGTTCTTATTTCCTGCTCCCTTTTATCTGCACCGGCAGACCTGGAAGGAACCCGGCGAGGGCGGGCCTTATTTCTCGCGCGCGGGCTTCCGCAGTCCGCAATGTTTCACCTTGCACACGCCGCAGGGTATAACAAAAGCATTCTTGTGGAAAATGCCCATTTCGGCTCGGTCTGCCCTCTTTTTTCCTGCGTCTCTTGGCGGCATTGCCCCAGCGTTTCCACGGCGTCGTAAGCGTGTTGCGACGACGGCCCAGTTTGTTCCGTCGTCGGTGCGCCGTGGCAGAGCCGTGAAAAAGCCGTGAAAACGCTGACAAGGCGACTTTGAGAGCTTCGGGGGACGGCCTTGATCCAACGACATCGCAATCCAGTGACGCCAGCAATGCCGAACCGAGCGGCGTTGGACACTCCTTCGTTGTGCTGCGCCTGCGAAAGACATCTCCATGCAGTTTGATATTTCCGCGCTCCCTGCCAGCGATGCTTACCGGCTGCTGGCAAGCGTGGTCGTGCCGCGCCCCATCGCTCTGGTCACCACGACCGGGCCGGACGAACAGATCAACGCCGCCCCGTTCAGCTTCTTCAACATGGTCGGCAGCGACCCGCCCGTCGTTGCCCTAGGCATCACCGACCGCGCGCCCGGCAGCCCCAAAGACACGCGCGCCAACCTTGTCCGCACCGGCTGCTTTGTCGTCAACCTGGTGGATGAAGATTTGGCCGAGGCGATGAACATCTGCGGCATTGACTTTCCCCAGGGCGAAAGCGAGATGGATGCGGCGGGCCTGACTTCTACCCCTTCGGTCGCCGTGTCCGCCCCGCGCATTGCCGAGTCGCCGGTGCAATTGGAATGCCGCCTGGCGCAGGTTGTTTCTCTGGGCGGCAACAGGATTGTGCTGGGCGAAGTCGTCTTTCTGCATATTCGCGATGAGTTTGTGGATACGGAAAAGCGGCGCGTGCATACCGATGCCCTGCACCTCATCGGACGCATGCACGGCGGGGGATGGTACGCGCGCACTTCGGATTTATTTGATATGCCCCGCATTCCCTATGCGCAGTGGCAGGCGCAGCACCCGGATGCCCCCGCTGGGGCGTCTTGACACCGCCCCCCCCGGCGTGATACAATACCGGTGCATTGTGGAACGGTGTCCGAGTTGGTCGAAGGAGCACGACTGGAAATCGTGTAATGGGGTTAACTCTCATTCGTGGGTTCGAATCCCACCCGTTCCGCCACTTCCTCAGTGCTCACTCTGTGTTTTGTCCTGACTTCCCCGTGTTGTTTATGCCAAACGCCGCTTTGATTGAACAGCTCGCTTCGGTAGCCGCCAAGCGTCTCGGCGGCAACCTGCGCCTGCTGGCCCTGTACGGCTCCGCCGTCGAAAACCCCCTTCCCGCCCACGACCTTGACTTCTTTCTGGTGGTGGATGCCGTGGAAAGCTGCGTCGCCCAGGCCACTCAGGATTGCCGCGACATCTACCCCAACATTCAGTTCTTTGTGCTGAACACCGAGGAGTACCGTGTGCTGCCTGGGTTTTATCGCTTTCAGTTCGCATTTGCACGACCCCTGCGCGGCTCTTTGACGCTGCCTTCCCCGGCGCGGGCCGATGCCGTGGACAGTATTTTGCAGGGCTACACAGACACCCTGCGCACAATGCGTCAGCAGTTCAAGCGCCGTGAATGGGCCATTGCCGACGATTGGGCGCGTCAGGTCTGGTGGGACCTAAAGAGCTTCAAGTACGCCACTCTGGACTTGTGCTGGCTGCTGCGCGGCGAGCGTCCGCAGGACATAGGCCGGGCCGCCCTGATCCTGGAAGTGCAGGGGCTGACTGCCGCCGCGCAGGCTGTGTCTGAATGGCCCGACTTGGAAGCCGCCGCCACGCAGCTCAAGACCGAACCTCTGCGCTGGCTGATGCGCTGGGAAAGGCTTGTTTCCACCGCGTTCGCCGAAGTGCGCCCCTTGCTCATCTCCAAATAACCCCCTGCCGACTGCGGATGCATCGGCGGTAAAAACTTCTTCGCCCGGCGTATCCAGCCCCCACAGTGGCCGTCTTGGGCTGATTTGTTGTATAATGCATCCAAATGTCACAAACACCCCAAAGTCCTTTGCGCCCGGCCCGCTGGTGGCGCACCGTGCTTGCCGGCCTGGTTTTGCCGCCTTTGATGATGAGCGTGTTCGGGCTGAGCGCGGCTTATCACATCTATGCAGGCAATCGGTCGGAGGCGCAAAGCCGGCGCTTTCCCGTTGTGCCCCTTCCCGTTCCCGCCCAAAGGCTGCTGGTGGTGGCCCCGCATTGCGACGATGAGACCCTGGGCGCGGGGGGGCTGATGCGTCAGGCGCGTCAGGCCGGGGCCGATGTCCATGTGGTTATCATCAGCAACGGCGACGGCTTCCGGGTCGGCGTGCAAAGCGAGTACAAGACCCTGCGCGCTGCCCCCGCCGATTATATTCGGTATGCGTACCACCGTCAGGGCGAGTCGCGGGCGGCCATGCATGTGCTGGGCGTCCCCTCAGACCATGTGGCCTTTCTCGGCTACCCCGACCGGGGCCTGATGCCCATGTGGACGACCCACTGGTCGGACACGCAGCCGTTTCTGTCTTCCTACACGCAGACCGACCACAGCCCCTACACCGACTCGCCGACCCCGCACGCGCCCTATGCCGGGGAAAGCCTGCTGCGCGACCTGTCGCGCCAGATGCAGGCCGACCAGCCCACCGACATCTATGTCACGCACCCTAGCGATGACCACCCCGACCATGCCGCCGCGTCCGTGTTTGTACAAACCGCCCTGGCCGACCTCAAGGCGCAGGGGCAGCCGTGGGCGCAGCACGCCCGCCTGCACTACTATTTGGTGCATCGGGGCGACTGGCCGTGTCCGCAGGGGCTGCACGAAGATTGCGCCCTGCCGCCCCCCGCGCCGATGGCCGACCTGGACACGCGCTGGGAGCAGCTTCCCCTGTCTCAAAGCGATGTGCAAAAGAAATACGCCGCCATTCTTCGCTACCCCAGCCAGACCGAACTGACCGGGCGGTTTTTGTTTTCGTTTGCGCGCATGAGCGAATTGTTCGGCACGCTGCCAAGCGCCCAGGCCCAAACTCTGCCCCGTGTCCCCGATGGGCGCATCACCCTGAGCGGCAACTCCACCGAGTGGCGCGGGATTGTCCCCGCCGCGCAGGACCCGGTCGGCGACACGGTTCTGCGGGCATTCCAGGCCAGCGGCGACATCATGCGCCTGTTCGCCTGCCGCGACTCCCGCTTTCTTTATCTGCGCCTGGATGCCCGCCAGCGTTTGTCTTCGCGCGTTGTCTACCGCCTGTCCCTGCGTCCCCTGACCCTGGGCCACACTCCGCCTGCGTTTGAAAGCCTTGCCCTCGCGCCCGGCAGCGAGGGGGTTATGCATCCCATTCCCGGTTTTGCGGGCGCCTGCTCGTCCTGGCACGGCAATTCGCTGCAAGTGCGTCTGCCGCTGGCCGAGGCGGGCCTTGCCGGCCCTCTGCCCAACGAAACCCTGTCCGTGTCCGGCGAAACCCGCTTTGCAGGCATTGTCATCGACCGCACCGGCTACCGCACCCTCGCCTGCGACCCCGTTCCCGCCCGCACCGCCTCCCGCTAGGCCGTGCATACCCCCCGATTTGCAGCCGCCAATACCATGACAGTCACCCTTGAATTAACACCTGCCGAAGAAGCAAAGCTTGCAGAGGCCGCCCGCCTGGAAGGCATCGCGCCGGATGTCTTTCTTAAACGTATCGTCAATCGCCTACCCCTTTCGCCCGATGTTCCTCTCGTGGAGCACAAGGACACTGCGAAAGCATGGGAAGCCGCAATTAATGCCGCCCAGGGAAGTCTGGCCCATGTCGGCGTGTCGGTGGAAGACCTGCACCGGGAGCGGCAGGCCGACAAAGCCCGCGAAGAACAGCAAGTGCAGGAGCATGGTCATTGATCCACATTCTCGATTCGGGGCCGATGATTGCCTTTCTGACCAGCGAGCCAGGCGACATCATTGTGACGCAAATACTTACCAGCAACCCCGGTGACTGCTTTGCTCATGTGTTTAATCTGACCGAGGTTTATTATGTGTTCTTTCGCCGAGGCGGCCAAGCCGCTGCGGACAATGCTATTCAGGTGCTGCTTGATGCCGGCATTGTGGCGCGTGAGGACGCTGACACGCTTTTTTGGAAGGATGCGGCACTGTTTAAGGGCCTGCATCCTTTGGCATTGCCTGACGGGTTCTGCTTGGCATTGGCAAGACGCCTTGGTGGAATACTCGTAACAACTGACCATGCGGAGTTTGATCCGCTTGTGCCACAGGGTTACTGTCCTATTCTCTTCATTCGCTAAGGCTTACTTGATGCTGCCGCACCTTCGCCTGCGGCCCCATTCCCGCCCGCACCGTCTCGCGCTGAAGACTCGGCTCCAACGGAACTCTGCGGCGCGTGGGGCTGTTTTTGCTCCAAACCTCATGGGTTTTTCCTCTCGGCAGCAATGCTCCATAGAAAGCTGAACAGCCCGATGTCCGATGACTTACTGCTCAAATTAGCCCGCGTGATTGGGCTTCTTGGCCTGGCTCTGCTGATTGTCGGCAGCGTCGGCGGCACGCTGCTGGCCTCGCGCACGGCCCAGAAGGTCAAGCTCCTGAAGGGCAGGACATTCACCTACCATCGCACGCTTTCCCTGGTCGGCGCGGCTTTATTTCTCCTGCACCCGGTTCCGCTGCTGCTGGCCCATGCCACCACGGGCATGCGCTGGTGGAACATCTTTGTCCCGTTTACTGCGCCCAAACAGGGCATTCTGATTGCCTGGGGAACTTTGGCCGCTTATGCCCTTCTGGTGGTCACTCTTTCTTCGCTGTATATCAAGAAGATACCTCGTCGTCGGTGGCGCCTCCTCCACTACGGCTCTTATGTCGTGCTGGCGCTGGGAATGCTCCACGCATTGACCATCTCCAATGAGTTCGCCCGCTATGAACCCTTCCGCATAGAGGAACCCGACAAGTTTTTGCTGGCCGTGATCGCCGCGCCCCTCGTGCTGGCGTTTCCCATTTGGCGCATCATCGCGGCACGACGTCTCCATGCGAAAAAGGCTGCCTGACAGTGATCTTTCCCCCAGCGATTTGGTTCCCGCCCGCGCCGCCTCGCGCTGAGAGTGTGTTTTGCCTCGCCTGCTCGCCTGCACTGAGAGCGTTCCCTGCGCACTGCAAAGGCGTTTTCCCCTCGTTCCCTAGGCATACCAACGACGGAGCAATTTCTTCCGTCGTTGGTACGCGCTGGAACAGCCCATAATTCGCCCAAGCAGCGCCTGCATAATCCCGCCCTTGACACGTCCCGCATAGCCCGCTATAATGGGGGCCGCACCCCATGCACCGACGTTTTTTGCAGGAGAACCTATCATGCCCCGCGACGACAACCGCCCCTTAGACCAGCCTCGCCCCACCGCTCTGACGCGCGGCTATGCCCGCTATGCCGAAGGCTCCTGTCTGGTTCAAGTCGGCGAAACCCATGTGCTGTGCACGGCCAGCGTGGAAGACAAAGTGCCGCCGTTTCTCAAGGGCAAAGGCGAAGGGTGGGTGACGGCGGAGTATGCCATGCTGCCCCGCGCCACGCACACCCGGAGCGGGCGGGACAGTGGCAAGCCCAATGGGCGATCCATTGAAATCCAGCGCTTGATTGGCCGCTCGCTGCGCTCGGTCGTGGACATGGCGGCCCTGGGCGAACGCACGATCACATTAGACTGCGACGTGCTGCAAGCCGACGGCGGCACGCGCACGGCGGCGATTTCCGGCGCGTTTGTCGCGCTGGTGGAAGCATTGGCGTGGATGCGCGACCAGAAGAAGATTAAAACTTTGCCGTTTACCGAGTGGGTCGCGGCAGTGTCTGTGGGCGTGGTGCAGGGCGAGGAGCGTCTGGATTTAGCCTACAGCGAAGATTCGCAGGCATCGGTGGACATGAACATCGTGATGACCGACACGGGCCGGTATATTGAAGTGCAGGGCACAGCCGAGGGAACGCCGTTTGACCGCGCCCGTATGAACCGCCTGCTGGACTTGGCGCAGATCGGCACGCGTCAGATGTTTTCCCGTCAGCGCGAGGCTTTGGACGGGCTGCTGTAAAAGCAGACAATATCGGTACTCTCTGGGTGTCACACAAAGGAGAAACAGCATGGCTGTCGTTCGCAGGCTCAAAGTGGACGAACTGTTTGCCGATAAAAGCGAAATCCAGCGTCTTGTTGCGGAGCAGTATGCCGCGATGGCAATTCCAGATGACCTCGATGCCTCGCCGCAGAAGGCGCGCGCCATGATGCTCGCGCTGGGCATTCGCCCCCAGGACAACGAGTTTTCGCAGGGCATCATTCAGGCACGGGAGGAGTAACCCTTGCCGACGCTCTTTTGGGACGCCAGCGGCTTGGTGAAGCGCTACACAGCCGAACAAGGCAGTGATGTCGCCGATGCTTTATTTGCTGCTGTGCCTGCTTCGGCAATGATCACGACTGTGTGGGGTTATGCGGAGACGTTCTCCATACTGCTGCGCAAACGCAACGACGGGCGATTGAACACGCCAGCGTTTAACACGGCGGCCATCGCGCTGCGGCGGGAAGTCATTGACAGTCGGGACATGGGCTTCCTCGTGATTGACGAGAGCGCTGTTTTGGCGGGGCTGTCGCTGATGGAGCAGCACAACGTCAACACAACCGATGCCTCATTGCTTGCGGCATTTCTGCGCTGCGCCCGGTCACAGCACCCCGCTGCCTCTTCCTGCATTTTGGCAGCCGCCGACAAGCGCCTGCTCCGCGCCGCAGAAGCCGAGGGGCTGCAGGTGCTTGACCTGCAAGCCCTTTCTGCGGCAGATGTTCCGACATTTCTTGCGGGTTGAGAACCGCGCCCGCATGAACCGGCTCTTGGAGTTGACGCAGATTGGGACGCGTCAGATGTTTTCCCGCCAGCGCGAGGCTTTGGACGGGCTGCTATGAGCCGCTTGACAGCACAGTATGACTTATGGTAGTACTACTGCATGAGCGTTGCAAAAATCACCATCTCCATTGACGCGCAACTACTGGGCCGTTTGGACACGCTGGTTCAATCGCGCGTCTTTCCCAGCCGAAGCCAAGCTGTCCAATCGGCCATTGCAGAAAAGATTGCACGGCTGAGCAAGACACGATTGGCACGGGAGTGCGCCAAATTAGACATTGCTGAAGAACAGGCGATGGCGGAAGAAGGAATGGCGCTGGAGGCGGGGCAATGGCCGTCCTACTGAGAGGCGAAATCTACTGGGCGGATTTGGACCCGACGCTTGGTTCCGAGCAGTCGGGCCGCCGCCCCGTGCTGGTGCTCAGCGAAAATGTATTCAACGCCCGCTCAGGCACGGTGATCGCCGCTGCTGTGACAAGTCAGGAGCCAAGAGCGTCTTTTCCGCTGACATTGGAAATTGGCGGAGCCGGGCTGCCGAAGCGTTCCTGGGCTAAGATCAGCCAGATACGCACGCTGTCGGTGCAGAGGCTGGGAAGCAAGCTGGGGGAAGCCACTGCCGAAGAAGTGGCGGCTATTTTGGAAGGTCTGGGCGAGATACTGGGCGCGTAGCCTATTGGCTCCGCAGCGTGTCAATCGTCGAGGGGGCTGCGGACAGCGCGTCCGCCTTTGCTGAGCACGTGCGTGTAGATCATGGTGGTGCGGACATCGCTGTGGCCGAGCAGCTCCTGCACGGTGCGTATATCGTAGCCGTCTTCCAGCAGATGGGTGGCAAATGAGTGGCGCAGGGTATGGCATGAGCCGTGCTTGGCGATGCCCGCCTTCCCAATGGCGGCTTTGACGGCGCGCTGCAAGGTTTCCTCACCGATGTGGTGGCGTCGGGTCAGGCCGGAGCGGGGATCGGTGGACAGGGTGCGGGCGGGAAACACCCACTGCCACGCCCATTCGCGCCCGGCATGGGGATATTTGCGGTCCAGAGCATCGGGGAGGAAGACATTGGTCTGGCCCGCTTCGAGGTCGCGCAGGTACAGGGTGCGGGCCTGGGCGAGTTGGGCGCGCAGCGGTTCCACAAGCGAGGCGGGCAGCATGGTCAGGCGGTCTTTTTGGCCTTTGCCGTCGCGCACGGTGATTTGGCGCATGTCCATGTCGATGTCTTTGACGCGCAATCGGAGGCAGTCCATCAGGCGCAGCCCCGCGCCGTACAGCAGCGACGCCATGAGCAGGTTTGGACCTTCCATGTGGGAAAGGACAGCCTTGACTTCGGTGCGTGTCAGGACGGCGGGCAGTCGTTCGGGGCGTCTGGCGGGGGCGACGCCTATCACGGGCGGCATCTCCGTGCCGAGCACTTCGCGGTACAAAAAGAGCAGGGCATTACGGGCGACGTTCTGGGTGGAGGCGGCGACGTGCTGTTCCACGGCGAGGTAGGAAAGGTAATCGCGCACGGCATCGGGGCCGAGGGTAGTGGGGTGCTTTTTGCCATGAAAGTCGATAAAGCGTCGGATGGTGGAAAGGTAGGCATCTTCGGTGCGGAGACTGAGGTGTTTAAGGCGCAGCGTGGTGCGTACCTGTTCCAAAAAAGCGTTGATGCCGTTCATGGGTTATCCTTTGACAGCAAGGTCAATCAGTGATATAATGGGATGGCAGGCAAGCCTGACGCCGTCTGTGCCGAATGGCAGTACGGGTGCATTGCAGCAAAACCCTGCTCAGGTGAGGATTATACCGCAGCGGTGCGGTTTTGTGCGTCTCGTGTGCCTATTATACCTCAGGGGTAGGAAGTCGCGTCGAGAAAAGCAGGCTAGTCTGGTGTATTATGCCGCAGGAGTGTAGCAAAAGCCGCCATTATCGACTATTGTGCCGCGCTCGTGCGGTATAGTAACTAGTTAGGCCGCTCTCAGGCGGGCGGGGCAGCAGCATACTATGTCTATCTTGCGAGTAAGCGAAACCTATAATGTGCATTACCTCCGCATGAACGAAGTGCGATGGGAAGCGTTGGGGCGTGTCTACGAACACTTGCCGGGATTTTGGGGTGTTCATAGTGGTATCCCCTATTGGTTTGGCATAGAGCCGGATGACCTGGACACAGAGCCGAACTGCCAGACGAGCTACCTGTGTGCTTCTGTGGAGCCAAGCGGATTATTGGTCGAAGGATGCTTGCCGCCAGAAGACTGGGTACAGTGGCAGGAGGCGTTCCTCCTATTGACGCCAGCGGCTGTCGGGTTTCTCGTCAAGCCAGCGGAAGAAGACGGGGAATGGCCTTATTCTTAGCGGGTGGTGTCAGGAAAAGCGCCCAGCGGTCTAACAATGCGCTGCACCCGACGCCACCCGCCCGGTTTGCTCTGCGTTATCGGCAGGCTGTGCAGGCAGGTGTCGCGGGTGAGCTATGCCGTTAGGCGGCAGTGACAAAAGCTTACCATGAGCGAAAGACGCGCCGTTGTCAAATGCGAATTCTGCGGAGCGGATGCTGTTACCTGTGTGCGGACAGATGGGGTTGGTGTTCAG